>Ga0209319_1000006_pt1 | contig 515414 bp, 439 predicted proteins | sample RifGroE2_FD_184000 | JGI IMG/M metagenome (GOLD analysis project Ga0209319, IMG submission 184000) | Groundwater microbial communities from Rifle, Colorado - Groundwater E2 (SPAdes) (version 2) | ecosystem: Environmental > Aquatic > Deep subsurface > Groundwater | place: Rifle, Colorado...
ACTATCTGGATGAATTTTGTTACAAAGTTAATAGACGATATTTTGGTGAAAATATGTTCGATCGCCTTTTAATAGCATGTGTAAGTGAGAACTATAAAATTGATATTAAAGATTCCCGATAGTCATAATACTTTATTTGATGGAATTTCATACATTTATTTCTTTTTAACCAATAATTGATAAATATTATGAGAAAAGTTAAATTATTACTTTGCTTTAGTATAATTAGTATTATACTCTTTGCTCAAACACCAACAAATGATAAAAATTGGTATTTGGATAACTCTAGAAGTGATGAATTTGATACAACAACTTTAGATAGCAATTTGTGGGAAAAGAAAAATTATAGTGGTTGGGGTTATGGTAATTATGCGGTCCCAAGCAATGTTCTTCTCGAAAACAATTGCTTAAAACTTAAATTAGAAAAAAGGGGAAATGGCTTGTATTATACCGGTCAAATTGAATCAAAAAATTATCAATATTTGTATGGTTATTATGAAATATTTTGTAAAATTCTTGAACCGGGCAATTATAAAAACAATGAACCCTATACGGCAGGCTTAATTCCAACTTTTTGGACAGCTTATCAAGTAAGAGATCCTAATAATTCCAATTGCATAATTGCACATAATGAGATTGATATTTTAGAACCACTGGCAACACCTACATATAACGCTCATTATCACAAGGTTGGAATTTGGTATTGGGATAACTTTTGTGGTGGAACTCAAACAGGAACTTATACTTTAAGTAACATTCCAGCATTATTTCTAAATTGGCATAAGTTTGCCGTTGAATTCTTACCAAATAGAGTTACATATTATTTCGACGATAGTCCTTTTTATACTGATTATGATGCTCCAACATTTCCAACCCATGGTATGAATGTTATTTTAGCTTTAGCGATTAATTATCTTCAACTTGATCCTAATACAATCTTTCCTCAATATCAGATAGTTGATTATTTTAGATTTTATAATTTGAAAATGGACTGTGGTAATACTGCAATAATTGAAAACCAAACACAATTTAATACTTTTGATTATAAAGTTAAGAATAATATTACAATTGGTACATCAAGTAGCAATATATCAATATCATATGGAGATTCATTGACTTTTCGAATGAATAATAGTTGTATTATCAAAGGTAATTTTGTAGTTCCAATAGGAAGTGAATTTAATGTAATTCCAACACCTTGTTATTAAAATCGATAAATTATTAATTTAAAATTTGAAATCATGAAAAACTTAATATCAATTATTTTTATTTTATTCTTTTCTCTTAATGCTTTTACACAAATGAAAGTTGCACCTTCTGGAAACGTAGCAATAGGAACAATCAATAATCCTATTAATAATGGGATTAAGCTGCAAGTTGTTGGAGGAGTATCTGTTTTTACCTCTACTATAGCTGTTCCAACATCAGCAGCTTTTATTAGGGGTTCTAATATTTATTCTACAGTATTAACACCTGACTATACATGGTGGGGAAATGATCAAACAGGTATCTTTCATCCATCTCCAAATGTTATTGGTTTTTCAATTGGCGGAATTGAAAGAATGAGATTGGCTTCTACTGGTCAAGTTGCAATAAATGGACTTATAAGTGGAAATAATTTTACTTTCACAGTTAATGGATCTGCCTATTGTTCTTCGGTTTGGACACCATCAGACAATCGATATAAAAGCAATTGATGGAGCTTTGAATAAAGTGTTAAAATTAAATGGCAAATCTTATGAATTTAAAACAGATGAATTCAAGAGTAGAAATTTTAATAAAGGTACCAATTTTGGTTTTATTTCTCAGGAGCTTAATGAAATACTACCAGAAGCTGTCAATATTGATAGTAATGGATATCAATGTATTAATTATGATGAAATAATTCCTTTATTAGTAGAAGCGATTAAAGAACAAAATGCAAAGATTATAGCCCTTACAAATAAAATTAATTCTCAAGATGTCACTGATAATTTAGAAGAATTAAATATTGGTGCAACTTTAGCGAGGAATTATCCAAACCCGTTTAAGGAAAACACTTCTATTGGGTTCTTTTTACCCACAAATATCAAGAATGCTGTGTTTTACGTTTATGATCTACAGGGAAAACAAATAAAAAGTATAAATGTTACTGAAAGAGAACTTGGAACTATAGTGATAAAGGGTTCAGAGTTACAACCAGGTATTTACTATTATTCTTTAATTGCTGACGGAAATATAGTTGGAACTGAAAAAATGATTCTAACTGATACTTAATAGTTATAACGTTTAATCACAAAAATAGTTTCTAGCTGTCTTTGTGATTTCGTTTTAGTTTAATTGATATGTGCCAAATTTTAGTATAATCCATGGAATAGCATTCCCGTTAAATTCTATTCTGAGGCAAAAATAGTTCACAAACCCATTTCCAGTTTGTGTTTGTTAAACGATTCATTAATTGATTCAAAGGCTGAGAATTTCTTGGTAATAAGAAAATCTGATTTAAATGACCTGAAATGCAGTAGATGTGTAAATGATCACCATTTTAATTTCGTCATTCAAAGTATCCCCAAATGGATAGAATATATAAATTGCCATTTTAACGGGTTTGATAACCGCAATATATTAATCCTCTACAAATATGAAAACTGATAAACCCTGTTTGGCATTCATACTGTTCCAGGTTGATTCACTTCAAACAATTTGCTTATGAAATCTGTTTCATCAAAAATACTGGTAATTGTCCTTATCCTTTTTTTAGCCCTTTTATACCATTACCAGAATTTAAACGAGTTTCCATCACACATACATGCCTGGGCTCAATCCGATAGATATGCCTTATCATTAGGCTTCCTGGATAATGGGTTGAACTTTTTTAAACCCCAGACCTTTGTTTATAACCATCAGTTTCCTTCCAACTGGAGCAAAGCATCGGAGTACAGCATAACTGCTGTGGATTTTCCGATACATGATTTCGTACCAGCACTTATGATGAAAATTACAGCTTCCGATGAACCTTGGGTGTTTCGCCTTTATGTGTTAATATACAGCTTGTTTGGGCTATTCTTTTTATTTAAAATATCTTATTCAATTTCAACTAATTATTATAAATCAATCTTTGTTGTTGTTTTTGCCGCTACATCCCCGGTATTTGTCTATTATCAGAATGGTTTTTTGCCAACGATACCATCACTCTCAAATACCATTATTGGCTTATATTTTTACATAAAACACCTTGATGATAATAAACAACGTTCATTTATTGCCGGCATATTCTTTTTAACATTGGCTTCTCTGGCACGGACCACTTTTATTATACCGTTTATTGCTGTATTGTGTGTAGAACTGATAAGAATGATAAAAAAGGAAACAAGGGTTGCCGCTAAAATAGCGGTTATAACCATCTCCTTTTTTTTACTTGGTTTCTATCAATTGTATAACGGATATCTCAGAGAAAAATATGGTTCAGTTTTCCTCAATCATTTCCTGCCTCCAAATAATTGGGATGATTTTTTGTATATCCTAACAAAAGTTTATACCAATTGGGGGCAGCAATATTTTACAACTGCCCACTATTTAATTTTTCCCTTATTGGTGTTAACATCAATAATTTTCTTATTTAAAACAGGGCCCCGGTTTAGCACCCAATCCAGGTACCTGGTTTTGTTTGTATCCGCATACTTTTGGGGTTGCATTATGTTTGCCGCCGTCATGCTAAAACAATTCTCTGCACACGACTATTATTTTTTAGATACCTTCTTTTTACCGGTTATTTTACTATTAATTATTTTATTTTCATTGATACCCCAAACAGTAAAAGGAAAGATGAATACTATTTTCATCGTCTTTTTGTTAATAGTTTCCGTTTACTTGATTTATCAACCCATTAAAACGCAGGAGAATAGACGGACAACCAGTTTTTGGGATAAAACAGGGGCTACCATCCGCAATTTTGACGGTTCAGCAGCATTCCTCGACTCTTTAGGTATTTCTAAAGATTCAAAGATCCTGGTTATGGATGCTGTTTGCCCCAATATCCCGTTTATACTGATGGAAAGAAAAGGGTTTGTTGTTATGAATACAACCAAAGAAAATATTGAAACCGCGTTGAATTGGGACTATGATGTTATTATCTTTCAAAATGAATATTTTATCTCTGATATTTTTACCCCATTTCCTGATATATTAACAAGGTTGGTAAAAGTTGCCGATAACGGTAACATAACCGTTTGTAAACTCTCAAAAACAATTAATCCACAAACTCTATCCGATTTTATTGGTGTAGCTGACAAAACACCTTTGTTAACAAAGTGTATTACATTTGATGAAAAACCAGATATTCAATGGCATAACACCAATTCATCTGACAAATTCTCCTATTCCGGGTTGTTTTCGGGTCATCTGTTACCCGAACATGAATTTGGCCTGACTTTTAAAACAAAAGATTTGAGTTTACTTACCGGGGGATCAAGCACATTACTGATGACATCCTATTTTTTAAGCAAAAATGTTGCTAATTGTGAACTTGTGACATCCATACAAATGAATGGTCAGAACGTTTATTATAAGTCCTACAACTTAAAAACATTGTTGAAGGATCAAAATAACTGGGAAAAAGTATCGTTGCTTTTTCAATTACCGGCATTGCCCGAAAAAGATTATGAGTTAGCGGTATTTCTATGGAACACCGGGAAAAATGAACTGTTTTATGATAATTTTACCATCACAATCTACTGATTCAATGATTCTTTTTATACAACCCAACCGCTTTGCCTGCCTATTTTGATGATTTTGAAATCATCCGCTATAAAAGCGTCATAAACTAAAAAACCATGAAAAAGGATTCCATGGTTTTTCAGTTGTTGGTTAGTTGTTGTTATCTACTTTCCTGCATGTATTTCAACCATTAAATCATCTTTGAGCACGTTTTGCCCGGTTTTGACATGGATTTTCTTCACTTTCCCCGAAATAGGTGCCTGAATTTCGTTTTGCATCTTCATGGCTTCAAGAATCAACAAAGGTTCACCTGCACGGACTTCGCGACCCTCTTCGGTGAGTAGTTCCACAATCTTTCCTGGCATGGGAGCCTCCAGATTCTCGTTTTTGTTTCCGTCACTTTTCGATGATAAAAACTTCATCCGTTTATATGAAGTGGGTGTTTCAATAGTGAAAAAATAGGAAACCCCATTTAAGAGTACTTCATATCTGTTTTGGTTCTTATACAAAAGCTCTACCGGGAATTTTTTGCCTTTATAAAGTAAATAGGTACCAAATTTATCATCAGTTTTAAGAGTAATCTCACTTGTTTTCCCGTTTACTTTCAATTCATCGGTAAACGGAAGCGGAAACTCAAACTTTTTACGCCCGGGGTTGACCGCAATCAGTTTTTTCAATTCTTTTTTTGAACTCCAGCCTAGTTTCATGGTTCTTTTTTCTTTTAATTCCAATAACATAATTTTTCAGATAGGTTGATTAGAAAGATTTTAACCGTTTATTCAGCACCCAAGGATTGATATTTTTTCCTTGTTCGAAATCCACCTGATTGGTCTCCTCTTTTTCACGTTCTTCGGCATATTTTAAGGCAGCAAACCAAGCAGCTAAAGCTTCTTCCTCTTCGCTGGTATCGTGCATGCTTTCCAGTTCATTTTCAATAAAACCGGTATTAAAAGTCCCACATCGGAACGATTCATTTTCAAGAACAATTTTAAAGAACGGAATGGTTGTTTTTAACCCTTTGATCCAAAACTTTGCCAGAGCTTTCTTGGTTTCGCGGATAGCCTCGTTTCGGTCGGCTCCCCACACAATCAATTTAGCAACCATGGAATCGAAATTGGGCGAAATGGTATCACCTTCCACAATGCCACTGTCAACCCTGATATTATCGCCTGTAGGCTGCACCATCTTTTCGATAGTCCCCAAATAAGGCGAAAATCCAGCTTGCACATCTTCGGCATTAATCCGGCATTCAATGGCCCAACCATTCAACTTAACATCTTCTTGTTTCAGCTTTAACTCTTCGCCCTGGGCAATACGTATCTGTTGTTCAATCAAATCCAGACCTGTAATAAATTCCGTTACCGGATGTTCAACCTGAATCCGGGTATTCATCTCCATGAAATAGAAATTATTGCTTTGGTCGAGCAGGAATTCAACGGTTCCGGCACTCTCGTACTTTACGGCCTGTGAAATTTTGATGGCTATTTCACCCATGGTTTTCCGCAATTCCTCGGTCAAGGCGGGCGAAGGAGCCTCTTCAAGCAATTTTTGATGTTTACGCTGGATGCTACATTCCCTTTCACCTAAGTGAATGGTGTTCCCAAATTTATCGGCTAAAATTTGAAACTCGATATGTTTTGGGTTTTGTATATACTTTTCGATAAATACCGATGGGTCATTGAAGGCTTTTTCGGCTTCGTTGGTGGCCAACCGGAACATTTGAGCCAATTCTTCCGCTTTATGGATAATCCGCATCCCACGGCCCCCACCACCTGAAGCAGCCTTAATTATTACCGGATACCCAATTTTGTCGGCTATTTCTTTGGCCTCTTCTGCATCGCGGATGCTGTGGGTGGTTCCACTGGCTAAAGGAATATTATTTTTGGTGGCAATCTGCCGGGCCACGGTTTTGTTTCCCATTTTGTGAATGGCATCGGGAGTGGGCCCAATAAACTTCACTCCTGCAATAACGCAACGTTGGGCAAAGTAGGCATTCTCCGATAAGAACCCATATCCCGGATGCACAGCATCAACCCCTGTTTCTTCAACGATAGTGATTAACCGTTCCACATCCAAAAAAACAAGAACATCGGAGAACTCGTCGCTCATGTCATAAATTTTATCCATGTGCGATAAATAATGGGCCCGTGGTTCGTTTGAGGTTTTGATACCCCAGGTTTCAATTCCCATTTTTTTGCAGGTCCGGGCAATTCGAATAGCGATCTCTCCCCGGTTAACAATTAATAAGCTTTTTATAGCCATGTGTTTCTTTATTGGTTTTAAATACGTTGCTTTTACAATGGAATGTTACCGTGTTTCTTGGCAGGACGTGCCACATGCTTGTTCTGCAAGGCTTCAAAGGACACAATCAACTTTTTCCGGGTCACTGCCGGGTCAATTACTTCGTCAATATATCCCTTTTCATCAGCAATATATGGATTGGCAATTTCGTCACGGTAGGTTTTTATCAATTCCTTTTTCAGTGCATCCGGATCTTCGGAACTTTCCAATTCACGACGGTAAAGCACAGCTACAGCCCCATCGGGTCCCATCACAGCAATTTCGGCAGTTGGCCATGCATAATTAAAGTCGCCGCCAATATTTTTACTGTTCATCACAATATACGCTCCACCATACGATTTACGCATGATAACCGTAATTTTTGGTACAGTAGCCTCGGTATAAGCATACAACATTTTAGCCCCGTGACGGATAATTCCCATGTGCTCCTGATCTACGCCAGGCAAGAATCCCGGAACATCTTCCAATGTTAAAATAGGGATGTTGAATGCATCGCAAAAGCGAATAAAACGGGCTGCTTTTATCGATGAATTTATATCAATGGTCCCAGCCAAAACTTTGGGTTGGTTAGCCACAATACCAATGGTTTGCCCTTTTAACCGACCAAACCCAACAACAATATTCTGCGCGTAGTTTTCACTGATTTCGAAAAAACTATCCACATCCATCAAAAGGTTGATAACCTCCTTAACATCGTAAGGTTTGTTCGGATCGTCGGGAACCACATCACGGAGTCTCTCATTATAATCAGGTGTTTCCTCTGGATTTAACACCACCGGAGGATTTACCACATTGTTTGATGGGATATAAGTTAATAGCTTCCGGACACCTTGGATGGTATGTTCTTCGTCTTCGTACATCATTTGGGAAACCCCGCTTTTTTTCGAATGTACCTCAGCACCACCTAATTCGTCGTTGGTTACCTCTTCGTTCAACACCTCTTTCACCACGTTGGGTCCGGTAACGAACATGTAACTGGTTTTGTTAGTCATAAAGACAAAATCAGTCAATGCGGGAGAATAAACAGCCCCACCGGCGGCAGGCCCCATAATAACCGAAATCTGAGGAATAACACCTGATGCGTGTACGTTGTGTTTAAAAATCATGGCGTACCCGGCTAAACTCGCGATACCTTCCTGAATACGGGCCCCCCCGGAGTCAATCAGCCCTACAATAGGTGCACCCATTTTCAGTGCCATTTGCTGAATTTTATTGATTTTTTGAGCATGGACCGAACCCAAAGAACCACCCATCACTGTAAAGTCCTGAGCGTATGCAAATACCAACCGACCTGAAACTTTCCCATAGCCCACGATAACTCCATCACCATAGGCTTCAGTTATTTTACCAAAACTGGTTGTTAAAGGGGCCGGAATTACAAAGGCATCAATTTCTTCGAAAGTATCTTTATCAAAAAGGAGCTCAATTCGCTCAACAGCTGATAGTTTACCTTTACTATGTTGTTTTTTCGCGTTTTCAATGCTGAATTGGTTGTTGATTTTTTCCTCGCGCTCAAGAAATTTTCTGAAAAGTTTTCCGTTTGTATCCATACGTAATCTTTTTGAGATGCGTCACCTAAAACGAACGCCTACCCATGATTGTTTTTAAATGTTTCCCTTTTTGAGAGTTTAATTTCACTAACCCTTTGACTTTACATGTTTTGTTTTATTCAACATACTTTAACATGACAAAGATCAGGGTGCAAAGTGAATAAAAAACATTGGATTTACCAATAGTTGCCCTCTCAATTAAACAATAAAGATGGTTTTTATTCTCTCCAGTGATAGGTTATTTCAAGGATATTACACTGATAGTTAGAATTATAAAATCATCATTGGAATATCGGAATTTTTTGCACAAAAAATATTAACATGCGCATAACTCTTTAAATTTTTAGTTCCGGTTTAATTACAAAAAGTAAGAATATCCCAAAAATCTGTGGTGTAAACTGCTTGAGAATTGTACGAACAAATTATCGTTGAACATTGGTTTTAAACAATTTTCCCGTAAATTTATTAGCTGATTTTTTAATCTTAACTCATGAAGAACTATCATTTTTTTATACTATTGTTTTTAATTTTATTACTCTGCTAACCAAATATAAACGCTCAAAACTGGAACTTACTACAAATTGATGAACGCTACCATTATCAGAAAACCGGCGATACAATTCCATTATACACCCTTTTTATTGATTCGGTAAAAACGGCCAATTCCGATTCGGTTTTTTATTTTAACCGTTTTTTCCTGCCCTGCGATACCTGCTCCAATGAAGGATCCTATCAGGATAACCAACCCGGATTTTTACAACGGGAATGGAGGAAATCTATTTCAGGTTTATCAACCTTCCAAAATCCCCAAACCTTCTTCATTCAAGTTACTGGTACCGTTGGCGATAGCTGGTGGTTCGATGAAAACAAAACTCAATTAGCAAAGGTTGAATCAAGAACCTCTGAAACCATTTTTGAACTAATGGATTCGGTAATGACCATTTCCATTAATAACAAAACCAAAATCAAGCTTTCAAAAAACTTTGGTATCCTCAATTACTTTGAGTTTACTTTATCTGGACTTGAAAAAGCAAAATTAGGAAAATGCCTTCTTGGGTTTGATGAAATCTTTGATTTTCATGTGGGAGACGTGTTTCAATATGATGAGGGTTCATTTTATCCTGAAGCAGATTTAAGTGGTGGACTTTATAAATGGACTTTAAAGGATGTTATAAAGAAACGTGACACATTAATCCTTACCATTGATGAAAAATTTCGACCTATTTATTTCCCTTATGTTGGAGAATGTACTCATACGCAGTTTACAAAGGTAATTGCCAACCTTCCGAATCATTTAGTCAATCAATATCCTTTCCAAAAGACAATTATTTACCCATATACTTTTGAAGAAATATTTACAGAGCAACCTGAAATGGAGCCTTATACATGTTACAGTTTTCCATCAGTTACCTATAATAATAATAAATTATCAAAAGTCATTGGGTTTTATTCCCCTGAAAACGGACCCTATATTAAAAATGATTCTGGGATTTTTTATTTATCAGGTCAAACCGATGAATACCCATCTGTTTGGTATTGGAAATATCAACAAGGATTAGGTTTGGTTCACAAAGAACTATTTCATTTTGAAGTAACTTACAGTTGGAGCATGATTAGGTACATTAAAGATGGAATAACATCTGGAACAGTATTTTCCGATGGTTTTATGACCGGTTCCATCGATAAAAAAGAAACTGAAACAATTTTTTACCCCAATCCAGCCTCTGAAAATATTACTTTTATAGGTACTAAAGATAAAAGTATTGACATCCAAATATTTGGAATGGACGGTAAATTAATAAAAAAGGTAAAATTAAATGAAGAAAAAACATTGCCCCTGTTTGGTGTTTCAAATGGAATATATCTAATTCACATTAAAACTGATTATATTGATTACACAAAAAAATTAATTGTTCAGCACTAAAAAAGGCTGATTTGAATTACCAAATCAGCCTTTAACTTATTTGCAAATTATTACAATTTTTCAAAAAAATCATTCCCCTTATCATCCACGATAATGAAAGCGGGGAAATTTTCAACGGTAATTTTACGGATAGCTTCCATTCCCAATTCAGGGAAATCAATCACCTCCGACGATTTAATGCTGTCTTTGGCCAAAATGGCAGCAGGCCCGCCAATAGACCCCAAATAAAATCCTCCATTATTTTTGCAGGCATCGGTAACCTGCCTGCTCCGGTTTCCTTTGGCCAACATTACCATGCTTCCGCCGTGTTTCTGGAACAAATCCACATACACATCCATCCGCCCGGCGGTAGTAGGGCCAAAACTTCCGCTTGCCATCCCTTTAGGGGTTTTGGCCGGCCCGGCATAATATACGGGGTGGTTCTTAAAATAGTCAGGCAGAGGTTTGCCCGAATCAAGCAGTTCTTTAAGCTGGGCATGGGCTATATCGCGGGCTACAATCAATGTCCCGTTTAAATTGAGCCGTGTTTTAATCGGGTATTTCGAAAGTTCCCTCAATATATCTGCCATGGGTTGATCCAAATTTATATCGACCGATGGAGCCAAATGAGGAGCCTGTTTAGGAAGGTATTTTTTGGGGTCTTTTTCCAAAGCTTCTAAAAATATCCCTTCGGGAGTAATTTTAGCTTTGATGTTACGATCGGCACTACAGCTCACTCCCAGCCCAACCGGGCACGACGCTGCATGGCGGGGCAACCGGATGACCCGTACATCGTGAACAAAATATTTGCCTCCAAACTGGGCACCAATGGTACTTTCTTCACAAATCTTCTGCACTTTGGCCTCCCATTCCAAATCACGGAAGGCTTGTCCACCTTCATTTCCCTGGGTAGGAAGGTGATCATAATAGCCAGCGGAGGCTTTTTTAACAGTGGCTAACGTGGCTTCAGCCGAGGTTCCCCCAATAACCAATGCCAAATGGTAGGGAGGGCAGGCCGAAGTCCCCAGGTCTTTGATCTTTTCTTTTACAAATTTGGTCAGGTTTTCTTCGGTAAGCAATGATTTGGTTTGCTGATACAAATAGGTTTTGTTTGCTGAACCGCCACCTTTGGTGATAAATAAAAATTCATACGTGTTTCCTGCTCCGGAATAAATATCAATCTGTGCCGGAAGGTTGTTGCCTGTATTCTTTTCGTCGAACATGGTCAAGGGGACGACCTGCGAATAACGGAGGTTTTTTTCCTGATAGGTCTCAAAAATCCCTTTTGACAGATGTTCGGCATCATGGCCGCCGGTCCAAACATCCTCCCCTTTTTTACCAATCACAATGGCTGTTCCGGTATCCTGGCAGGTAGGTAGTTCTCCTTCAGCCGCTATTACCTGGTTCAATAACATGGTATGGGCTACAAACTTATCATTATCGGATGCTTCGGAATCATTCAATATTTGAGCCAGTTTGGTTAAATGGGCAGGCCGCAAATAAAAAGAAACATCGGTTACTGCTTCTTTGGCCAAAAGTTCTAATCCCATAGGATCGACTTTCAGGATTTTCCTTCCTTCAAACTCCACCACCGACACAAAGTCCTTTGTCAGTAACTTGTAAAGGGTAGTGTCTTTCTCAATGGGAAATGGTTTTTGGTATTTGAAACTTGACATAATTAAATGTTTTAGGTGATTCATTTTAAATACCGAAATTACAGTTTTTAGAATAAAATGAGTAATTTCATCTTCACGTTTTCGAAAGAAATGTTAAATTGATTTTCAATTCAGTATATTAAGCTGGTAATTAGTAGAAGTGAGTTTATGATCATGAAATTTCTAGTCAGTTTTGAACAATTAATTGCCGGAAGCCCCTTAAAATTCGATGTTGAAAAACGGCTGTTCAATATCGCGGTGTTTATCTCCATTATTGTTTCAGGTATCAGTTTAATCATCAATGCCAATCTGGATCTCCCTCAAGTTTTACAAGTTATTATTGGTATCGGTTCTGTCTTCCTGGTATATATTTATGTCAATTCCAGAATCTTACGGCAGTTCTTTGTCTGGACATATATTTTTGCTGCATTATTCATCTTAAGCGGTTCCTGGTTATTGAACGAGGGGCCTAATGGTTCAATTAACTATTTATATATTTTAGCTTTTGTCATCTTTTTAAGTATAACCAACCGGAAAAAACACTTGGTTATAAGCGCGCTAATTATTATCAACCTGATAGTTCTGTATGCAATTTATTATGCGGCACCGCAATTTGTGTACCCCTATCCCAGTGTGGCAATAAAAAATGCCGATTTACTTTTTACATTCACATACGTGGTACTGTTTTCGGCATTAATATTTAGCGCGTTACGCATGAACTTTGAAAATGAGAAAACGCAGGTCGAAAAGCAGAAACAGGAATTGGAATTACAACATAAACATATTACCGACAGTATTCAATACGCGAAAGAGATTCAACAAGGGATGCTTCAACATACCGATTCATTCAAATTACATTTTCCTCAGTCGTTTATCTATTGGCAGCCAAAGGATGTGGTCAGTGGCGATTTCTATTTTTTTAAAGAATACGGCGCCAACAAAGAAAAAATTATCTGTGGAGTTGCCGACTGCACGGGCCATGGAGTTCCTGGTGCGTTAATCACCATCCTGGGATTAGCCTCCATTAACGATATTATTCTCCAGTTTCCCGATTTATCAGCCGGTGAAATCCTCGACCAACTACGGATAAAAATTAAGAGTGCCTTGCAACAAGGGCGACGTTCCGTTGAAAACCGCGATGGAATGGATATGGCCATCTGCATCGTGGATAAAAACAATAATATTTTGCAGTATGCCGGAGCCAACCGTCCACTTTACATTGTCCGGTCCGATGAGATGATTGAATTAAAACCCAACCGGATGCCCATTGGTGTACATTATTTTGATGGAAAGCCGTTTCTGAATCAAAACATCCACCTGTATATCGGTGATATTATCTACCTCTTCACCGATGGATTTTCTGACCAGTTTGGAGCCGAAGAAAACAGAAAATTCTTTTTATCAAATTTTAAAAAACTATTGCTCGATAATTCCCATTTACTGCTTGACGAGCAATGCCAAATTATAAAAAAAACCTTTAAAAGCTGGAAAGACACCAATGAACAAACGGATGATATATTGATTATGGGATTTCGGGTTTGATCCATTTTTCATCTATGAAATTGCTGAAAAAAATTTATAACTATCCGGAGTCTTTAACCTGGTTTTTTTGAAATATTTCAGGTTTTTTTTACGACTAAGACACTCAGAACACAAAGGAACCACTAAGAAAATTCATTGGACCTAAAATCAAATTTTTAACAAAATTGGCTCTCCTCGTTAGCAACAATAAAATTAGGGGGGATGGTTGACGCTTATCTAAGAAATTATGCTTAATTTGGTTAAGATAATCCTAGACAGCACCATAACATATAACCATGAAAGATGCCATCTTGTACATAGATGACGAAAACTTTAATCTTACAGGATTTAGTGCCGTTTTTGGTAAAGATTTTGAAATATTTACGGCTCTATCTACAGCACAGTCCGAAGATATTCTGGCACATCATGAAATTAAAGTAATCATTTCTGACCAGCGGATGCCTGGCGAAAACGGGTTGAACTTTTTTAAACGGATACGTTCCTCCTACCCCGACCAGGTTTTTATAATCTTAACTGGTTTTGTTGAAACAGATTTAGTTATCGAAACGATTAACCATGGCGACATTTTCCGGTTTGTTATCAAGCCCTGGGACAAAACAGAATTGGAACATGCCATAAAAATGGCCATCAAAACTTACGACTTAAAAAAACAGAATCAAATCTTAATTAAAAACCTCGAAGAAAAAAACCGGGAACTTGAAATAAGGAACCAGGACCTGATAACTTATTCAAAAGCCCTGTCGAACAGTGAACAGATGCTGAAACAGGCGCAAAGGGTCACGAAAATCGGGCATTATACCTTTAATTTTCAAACCGATATTTGGACAAGTTCTGAAAGCCTGGATCAGGTATTTGGTATCGGGAAAGAGTTTTCAAGAACTGCCAAAGGTTGGATACAGGTAGTGCATCCGGAATTTCAAAACATTATGGCCGATTATTTAGCCAACTGGGTAATTGGCCAAAAACAACGCTTCGACAAAGTGTACAAAATAAAGTCCATCGATACTAAAACAGACAAATGGGTACATGGAATGGGTGACCTTAGTTTCGATGACAATGGTAACTTGCTGGAACTGTTTGGCACTATTCAGGACATTACCGAACAGGTTTTGGCTCAGGAGGCTTTAAAAGCAAGCGAACTCAAATTCTCAACCATCTTTAAATCTATCAACGATGCCATATTTGTTCATCCAATTCTGGAAACAGGATACGGGAAGATTCTTGAGGTAAACGAGGTCGCCTGTAAAAAATATGGCTATACGAGGGAAGAATTTCTGCAATTGACCATCGCTGATATTACAGTTGATCCGGAAATTGAAAGAATGGGAATCCCCTCTTTCAGCAAAGAATTATTAACGGGAGGCCATGTAATTTTCGAAACTGTTAACAAAACAAAAGACGGTGCTGAGCTTGCAGTTGAAATTAATGCCTCTATTGAAAAAATAAATAACCAAGAGGTAATTGTAGCAGTGGTACGCGACATTACCGAACGAAAAAAGGTGCAACAGGAATTGGCTGAAAGTGAAGCAAAATTCCGGCAGTTCTTTAATAAATCCTCCGATGCCATTTTTATTGCCAATATTGAAACGGGTTTGATTGTGGATGCCAATGAAACTGCCGGTAAACTTATGGAAATGGAAGTGAATGAAATAATCGGGTTACATCAATCCCAATTGCATCCTGATGCAAATAACCAGACAGCATCAGAATTATTCAAATACCATACAAATAGAATTCTTTTAAACCAAATGATTCCACTTACTCCATTGTCTTTGAAAACAAAATCGTTAAAGGAAATCCCTGTAGAAATAAAATCATCGGCGGTTACGCTGAATGGTCAAGTATTGATAATGGGCATATTTAGAGATATTTCAGAGCGCGAACAATCTGAGAAACGATTGATTGAAAGTGAATCGAAATACAAAGCCGCATTTAAAACTAGCCCCGATGCAATTATTATTACCGACTACCAAGGCAAGTTGGTGGATGTGAACGATGGCTTTGTAAATACCACCCAATATGCCATTGAAGATGTTTTAGGAAAAACTGTCATGGAATTAGGATTGTGGAAAGAGTTGGATGAAAGAAAAATTCTTTATAGCGAACTTGACCGATTAGGCGAAATAAACAACTTTGAGGCACGGTTTGTAAGGAAAGATGGCCTTCTGATGTATGGCCTGGTATCAGCCAAAACCATTGAACTGAATGGGATAAAACACATTCTTACGATTGTGAGGGATATTACCGCCCGGAAGAAGCTGGAACAGATGATAATGGACAATGAACAGCTTTTAAACACGGTTTTTGAAAGTGCCCCATATATTATTGCCATACTGGATGCAAACCAGAGAGTTGTTAAAACCAATCTTAAAAACAGTGATCTTATTAAAAAAAATTTCCCCATCGAAAATAGTGAAAAATTGGGGTACGTTTTGAATTGTGCTTCACTTTGTAAAAATCTGGATAGAAAAACAAGAAACGGACACTGTTCAAATTGCGAAATATTGGATATCTATGAGTTTACACTTTCAACAGGACAACCTGTTTTAAAAAGAAAAGTAGAACTGCAGTCCATTGAAAATGGCCATCCAGAAAAAAAATATTTCCTGATTTCAACAAATTCCATACGGTGGAATACCGAAAACTTAGTTCTGGTAACCTTTGACGACATCACTGAACAAAAATACATTGAAGAACAATTAATTATATCGAAGGAGAAGGCTATTTATAACGAAAAAAGATATTCGTTGCTCTCAAATCTCACATTCGAAGGAATTGTGATCCACCAAAATGGAAAAATCCTGGACGTAAATAAATCTTTCCTGAAATTGACCGGGTATTCCTCGCAAGAAGAATTGGTCGGTAAAAATCTTTTGAAAACAGTATTTCCTCTGGAATATCATTCCTTAGTTTTAACAAAAATGAAACAGGAATATACCGAACCCTATGAAAATGTATTACTCAAAAAAGATGGAACACTTGTATCTGTTGAAATTGAAGCCCGGAATTTTAAACAGCAAAATAAAACAATGCGGGTGGTTGCATTCCGCGATTTAAGTGAGCGCAAACAAACCGAAAAGATGATCCTTCAAGCCATCATCAAAACAGAAGAACAGGATAAGGAAAGGTTTGCCCAAGAATTACACGATGGGTTAGGCCCTATTTTATCGAATGTTCAGATGTATTTTCAGTGGCTGGCCGATGAGGATGAAAACAAAGAGTTTGTTTTAGAAAAAGGTCTTTACACTTTAAAAAATGCCTTTCATACCTTACGGGAAATATCAAACAATTTAAGCCCGCATATTCTTCACGATTTTGGACTCATCAAAGCTTTACACTGGTTTGTTGATCAAATACCTCAGCAAACCAATTTAATTGTCAATATTACCAGCAATATGAGTAACGAGAGGTTCGAAAACAGTATCGAAGTGGCTCTTTATAGAGTAATTACCGAACTATTGAACAACACCCTAAAATATGCCAAGGCCAATAATCTGATTATCCATCTGGAAAAAAGGGATGACCGGATTATGGTCTATTATAAGGATGATGGAATAGGACTTGATATAGCTAAAGCTTTAAAATTACAGAAGGGGCATGGATTAGCAAACATGATGAACCGGATACGGACTTTAAATGGAAAATTTATACCCAGTTCAAACCCCAATGAAGGACTTTTGGTACATATCAGTATTCCACTATAGTTGTTATTCTGTTAATCCGCTAAATAACTAGTGCCGTGTTATGTTTATATTGGCGGATAAATATTGCATTTTCCCCCTCTCCCTTCGGGTTTCTCCCCCAAGGGAGAACTTGCTCCGATTGAGCGCACAAGTCCACGCCATGGCGTGGTGTCCCCAAGTAATAAGCAAAGGGGGAATAAAATTTCTGAACATCCGACATTATTAGATTAACAAGACACTAAATTGCTAAACAATTAATTTAAAAGGTATTAAAAATCCTATTCCAACGAACCTCCCGTTTAATATTATCCCACGAAAAACCTACCATCACTGCTTTCCCCAGAATATAATCCTCTGGTAAAAACCCCCAATAGCGGCTGTCTTTGGCATTGTCGCGGTTATCATCCATCACAAAATAATAATCGTTTTTAATGGTATAATTGGTTGTTTCGGTTCCATTAATGAAGATTTTGTAATCTTTCACCTGCAAATCATTTCCCTCATAAAAATCAATAATTTCGGCATACAATTCTATAGAATGGGTATCTAAATAAACTTGCATTCCCGGATAGGGCACCACCAAAGGGCCAAAAAAATCTTTATTAAAGTGGTGAAAATATCCAACCGGAAAAACATATTTTACATTTTCACCTGGGAAGTCTTTCAAAACCCTCAAGTTTTTGATATCAGTATCCTGCGCGATTTCTTCGGCAACATTCCTGGTCATGGGAAAGTCATACAGCCCATGCTCAGAAACCATTCCCCCTTCGTGAATATCGTACAAATCGAGAAACCCCTGATCAATCTTTTTTTGACTGGCTGTCAATCGGTAATTATACTGCAAGGTAGCCGGTCCATTGAATGGGATTCCGTTGATAAATAATTTTTTGTCCCTGATTAACACTGAATCGCCGGGCTGGGCAACCAACCGCTTGATCATGATTTTCTTTTTATCAATGGGGGGATCGAGTTGCCCGGGGTAGTTAAAAGCCACCAAATCATTTGGTTCCGGTTTACTAAAACCTGGTAACCGTGAAACGGGTAAAGTCACCCATTCCAAATAATAGTTGGGAAAAAATGGGACACTCAACAAGGTAATAGGCAGACGTGCCCCATAACTTAGTTTGTTTACAATCAGCAGATCACCTGGAAAAAGCGTCTTTTCCATCTTTCGATCTGTAACCACCACCGATTCCAGCACCAAACCCTTTACGACGAGGAGAAAGAGCAGGACCCCAATGGCAAGCTTTATCCACTTTGAGTTTTTTGAGTTCCCTTTTTTCTTTTTCTCCTTGGTTGCCATAGTTAAAAAAATTGGCAGGGCCGCTAAATGACCCTACCAATGAATATTTTTTAAAAATTAATGAATGGTCCGGAACATTCTCTTAAATCGGATGCTTTTTGGAAATTTTTGGTCTTTATCCAGCGATAGCCATACCATGGAGGCCCTTCCAACCACATGGTCTTCGGGCACATAACCCCAGTATCTTGAATCTTGCGAATTGTGTCGGTTATCTCCCATCAGCCAATAATAATCCATTTTAAAAGTATAACTGGTAGCCGGTTCACCGTTAATGAATATCTGATTGTTTTCCACCTCCAACTGGTTCCCTTCGTAATGCCCAATGATGCGCTGATAGAATGGCAGGTTTTCCAAGTTTAAGGCAATGGTAGCTCCTTTTTTGGGAATCCAAATTGGGCCAAAATTGTCTTCGTTCCAGGGATAACGGGCATCATGAGGGAATATCTGGCTGCTTCTATCCAGGCTGTCGGCATTGGCACGTTCCACATGTCTTACAATATTAAAAGTTTTGACCCGCTCCGCCACTTCCTCAGTCATCGGAATTTGATAATACCCCGGCTGGATGTATCCATTTTTGAAATCTTCGTGCGAAACACCTAATTTTTCCATAGCTTTTGGATTGATTGCCGACCCATCGGTAACAACATGATAATTGTATTGTACTTGCCCGGCTTTATCCTGGGGTTTTCCATTTATCAAAAGTTGCCCGTTTACAATCTGCAAACTATCACCAGGTATGGCCACACAACGCTTAATATAGTTCTCGCATTTGTCAACAGGCCGATGTACCACCGTATATCGGTTCCATATATTCTCACGGCCAAACCGTCTGCATAAATCGTAATAACTCGGAGCCTGTTCTTCCAAACAAACCGTGTCACCCTCAGGGAAGTTGAAAACCACCACATCGTTGTTTTTAATGGTACGATAGCCTTTCATCCGAAAATAGTCTCGCTGCCAAACCTCGCTGAACGATGGGGTCATATTATTTGACATGGGCATGGAATGATGCACAAACGGAAACGCGATGGGTGTCATGGGTTTCCGGGGTCCATAAGCACTTTTGCTCACGAAAAGATAGTCGCCCACCAACAATGATTTTTCCATGGAGGAAGTTGGTATGGTGTAGGCTTCAAAAAAGAATGTGCGGATAAGTGTTGCAGCAATGACGGCAAAGATGATTGCATCAACCCATTCCACTACTTTGGTCTGCTTTTCTACCCCTTTTTTCTTCCAAAAAGCCCAATGTACTTTTTGGGTAACGTACATATCAAAAATGATGGGCATTCCAATTAACCACCAATAATTGGTATTCCAAATTACCCACAATAGGTAGGCGGTTCCAAACACACCAAATTTTACCCATTTATTTTTCCAGATGTTTTTCATTCTTAATTGTTTTTAAAGAATCACTGATTGATTCCGGTTGCAAAAATAACTATTCAAAAATATTATACTAATTGTTTCTTTCAGTTCTAATTCCTGGTTTCTCTCTTGTCTCAAATCTCAAGCTCTCACATCTACTATTCATTGAGTTTCAATAAATCGTTCATCCCATAAAAACCTATTTTTCCTTGCATAAACTCAGCAGCCACCACTGTTCCAAGTGCAAATCCCTTTCGGCTTTTGGCTTCATGCTTAATCAGGATGGTATCTACCTGGGAATCGTAAATAATTTCATGTGTCCCAGGGATCTCTCCTTCACGAAAGGAGATTATAGGAATTTCTGTACTATTTTCGGAGCTGTGGTTGCACCAGCTTTTCTTTACCGGATTTTCTGCCATAATACCTTCGGCCAATGTTATTGCTGTTCCGCTCGGGGCATCCAATTTTCGGATATGATGAATCTCATTCATAAGCAAGCGGTAATCGGTAAAGGGTGCCATCTGTTTGGCCAAGTGCCTGTTCAACTGAAAAAACAGATTCACTCCTAAGCTAAAATTTGACGCATAAAAGAACCCGGTTTGGTTTTTTTCACAGATGGAAATCACTTCGGGTAATTTTTCCAACCACCCGGTAGTTCCTGAAACCACCGGCACTTTACATTGAAAACACTTTTTGTAGTTTTCAAAAGCCGATTCGGGGCGGCTAAATTCAATGGCCACATCGACCTCACTGAGCTTTTCTTCATTCAAATCCCCCTGATTGTCTTTATCAACAATCAGCTTGATTTGATGTCCTCGTTCCAGGGCAATTTTTTCAATCTCTTTGCCCATTTGCCCATATCCAATTAATGCAAGGTTCATAGTATGTTAAAAGTATTATTAAATTCAATTGTTAGAACTCATTTTCAAAATCAAGAATATCGCCCGGCTTGCAGTTTAATTCTTTACAAATGGCTTCCAAGGTCGAGAAACGGATGGCTCTGGCCTTTCCACTCTTAAGCACTGAAAGATTGGCAATAGTAATCCCTACCCTTTCCGATAACTCGGTGAGCGACATCTTACGTTTGGCAAGCATTACATCCAGATTTACTATTATAGCCACTTTTATAATTATTTTATTCTTTTAATTTCACAAATCAGTGCAATCAATATACATTGACAGAAGCTGTAGATTTCATTCAATTTCTTTTCCACAATGTGGGTATTTTTTAGTTCCTTTATTTTTATTAGCAATTTTATCCATAAATCCAGCGCTGACCAGTCCTGTTGGTAATGCAACTAATCCTATACCAAGCACAGCAATAATACCACTTAACAATTTTCCTAATCCTGTTATTGGGTAAACATCACCGTAACCAACGGTTGTTAAGGTTGCAATTGCCCACCAAAAACAGGAAAGTATATTGGGAAATTTATCAGATTGTACATCCCCCTCAACATAATACATAAAGAAAGAGGCAATGAGTAATACCAAAAATGCCACAAATCCAGTCAATGCCAATTCAAATCTTTTTTCTTTTATTACAGAAAAAATCAAATTCATTGAATTATTATACCGATTAATCTTAAAAATCCGTAAAAATCTCATTATTCGGAGAATTCTTAAGAATCTTAAATCTATTTTTATTAGAAACGGCAAATAAAATGGAAGAATTGCCAGTAGATCAATCAATCCAAATGGAGAAAATATGAACTTTAAAGCAGACTTGATTTTACTTGAAGATGGATAGGTTAAATTGGAAACATATATCCGTAAAATGTATTCTATAGAAAAAATAATAACAGAACAAATTTCAAATAGCTGTAAAAATGTCCCTATTGATGCATCAATTTCAGGAATTGTCTCAAGAATTAATGCAATTATATTCAGTGCAATAAGAGCCATAATTGCATAGTCAAAAGCCAGATTGATTTTCGACCCATGGGCTCCTTTTTCAACCAATTTATAAATTCTATGCCTTGTCATTTCTTCACTTACTTTCTTTAATACATTTGGTCAATTAAATCGTCAAATCCTGTTCCTGCTTTAAGCCAAGCCCCACCTGATAAATTTGCGAAATAACATACATCCCCAGAGCAAACCAAAAAAAGTTCAGCAACGAATTGTCATATACCGGATGAGCTACAAAACCGTCAAAACTAATGGCTGGTAAAAACACCACTTTGATTGCACTTAACACTGAACCAGCGGCAAAAACAAGCATCGAAAACCATATAGTCCGGTTAAGGTGCAAAACAGCACCGCCATGAAAGAGTGTCCCCTCCTTGACTGTCTTATTTATCTTGAAAAAGAACATCTTAAATTGATAATTATAAAAAAGGGTGATTCCACATATCGTTAATGAAAATAAAAGGACAAAATAGGGGTGCCAGCCGTTGTCCACAACAATGGACGGTTGCGCCGGGCTTTCCGAGAGGTAAAAAATACCTGCCCGGTTTGCATCCCTTTCAATGGTTCCCACTTTGTTTATTTCCATCCGGAATTTGCCCAAATAAGCCATTGAAAGGTCTTTCTGCGGCTTGATAAGGTTGAGCACCTGAAATCCAACGATACCTCCAGCTAAGATAAGATTCACCATCCAGCCCCAGTGTAGAAATCTTGTTACCCACAAAATCAATTTTTCACCTTTCATGATACAAATAATTTGATGCAAATAAAAACAATATTTATCAATTATCAAAAATAATTTATCGTTTTTCGATAAATATTTATCGTTTTAATAATTTAAATACTCCCTTTGGCCTAAACAAATATTAATTCTCAAAATCATCCAAAGTGATAAGCCGTTCTAACAGGGTTAAACTGCTTACCATGCAATTATTCCAGAACTCTTCAAATCCCGGAACCCAGAAAGTAGGTATCATTCCATTATCAAGCTGCGAATTAACCAGGCTGTTAGCTAAAGCTATAGCTTTATGGAGGTAAATAGGCTCATCTGTCCTCAAATAAATTGAATAAAATGTATGAATCATTTGAACCACGCTTGCATCAATAGGTACATAACATTGATATTGCTCCAGTACCGCAGGTACGCGCCACCGTTCCGATGAATTTCCCCAGTTATCGTAAATCCCAGGTTTTTCCCATACCACAAATTGGTCTTCACAAAATGCGGTCAACTCCTTGGCTAACGCAACATAATTGGTATCGCTTTCAGAATGACGTATCAAGTATTGAGCAAACCAGGAAGCTTCATATTTTGATAAGTTCTGATAGGGTTTGAGAGCCGCCACATCTTCGAACTGGCCCGACCAATTATAGGTTTTCATTGGGTTTTCCCAAATCCACGATAGTGCTGATTCCATGACGCTTTGGTACTTTGGAAATTTATACTTCTCGACAAGTAGTGTTAAAAAATTTACAATATTTATGGGAATACATAATTCTTCCGAAGCAGGGATTCCGTTTTCTTTATAAATTCTGATGTACCAGGTACCTGACTCTAGCTGGGTTTTGGAGTAAGTATCGGCAATACGAACAGCATAATTTAGATATTTCATTTCACCGGTCCGGTCATACAGTGCTAAAAAACTGAGTCCCGTCGAAGCGGGTTCAGTCATAATTATTTCTCCCTTATAATTTCCGGCAAACATATTGGTCCCTTCATATACTTTTGGGAAGAAAGCTAACGGGCTTCCCTCGGGCTCGGCATTCAAAATAATATAATCAGCTGCCTTACATGCAATTGAAATGCTCGTGTCATTTCTTGGGTAGTGACGATTGTATAGTAACATCCCATTTACAACACTCCCTACTTCCAGGGCTGAATAGCAATATAGTTTATGATGCCCGTGATCGGGTGTCCCGGCATTTATCCAATGTTGAATATGTTCCTGATGATAAAGGAACTGCAACCCTTTTTCGAGGGCTTCCTGATAGGAGTAATCGGCTTTTGGGTAAGGTGGACAAAAAGAGGCAGCTTTTGTAAAAAACCGGCTCCCGGCTAACCCTGCATCTTTTTCATCCAAACTAATCGCTTCAACCTTGAGGTAAACCCCGCCCACAGGCAGTTTATCCCAAATAGGAGTCAGTGCTTCATAAGGAGAATCAGCCGTAAAAATGTAATATTGATTGTCCTTAAACGAAAAAGCAGCATACCTATAATAGCTAGGATTAGGAATAATCCAGCTGGATTGGTTGTTCTGAAACGAAGGAGCATATTTAAACATAACGGCCTTTTCATTCCAAAACGGTTGTATCCCTTGTATCCCCGGACGTATGGGTATTAAACACTCCGCTTTACTTTGTTCGCACAATTTTTGATTCAAAAGGCTATCTTGAGCAACTAGTGCTGATGAGAGTATTACTAATAGAATCAATAAAATTATTTTCATAAAGAAACTTTATTAAATAACTGAAATTCAATAAGAAATCAAAAACAATGATTTAATGTCCCAGGTACAAAATTGGATTTTTAATTTTCAAATTCAGGTTTAGTTTTACAAAAAAAGCCATCCGGGTAGGATGGCTTTCATAATATTTCACCTAAAATCTTTTATTTTACTATTTTACAAACAGCGGCAAAAGCTTGTGGGTAATTCATGGCCAAATCAGCCAAAACCTTACGGTTGATTTCCACATTAGCTTTAGCTAATTTGCCAATCAATACAGAGTACGACATTCCGTTTAAACGGGCTCCTGCATTGATACGTTGGATCCAAAGTCCCCTAAAATTGCGTTTCTTCGTTTTACGGTCGCGATAAGCGTGTTGCATCCCTTTTTCAAAGGTGTTTTTTGCAACCGTCCAAACATTACCACGTGAACCAAAGTTCCCTTTGGTCATTTTTAAAATCTTTTTCCTTCTTGCTCTTGATGCTACAGCATTTACTGATCTTGGCATAGTTTTACTTTTTATGGAATGGTTAGCGATCCTCTCCTTTAGGATTCTTATTCAGCTAATTCACTCCTGATTAAACAATTAATACTACATGGCTAAGCAAAGCTTGATATTCTGGATATCGGCTTTGTTTACAGTAGTAAAATAAGTTAAATTACGTTTACGCTTTGTTGATTTTTTAGTCAAAATGTGACTTTTGAAAGCGTGTTTTCTCTTAATTTTTCCGGTTCCGGTCAACACAAAACGTTTCTTCGCTCCGGAATTTGTTTTCATTTTTGGCATACTTATTCAATTTAATCCAACAAATTATTTTTTCTTTTTAGGTGAAATAAACATAATCATCCGTTTTCCTTCCAATTTTGGTAATTGTTCCACTTTGCCTTGGTCTTCGAGTTCTTGAGCTAAACGCAGCAGTAAAATCTCGCCTTGCTCTTTGAATAAAATGGAACGCCCTTTAAAGAAAACATATACTTTTAATTTAGCTCCTTCATCGAGGAACTTGATGGCATGGTTCTTTTTGAAATTAAAATCATGCTCATCGGTATTTGGTCCAAACCTGATTTCTTTAATAATAACTTTGCTCGCTTTCGACTTGATCTCTTTTTGCTTTTTCTTTTGCTCGTAAAGGAACTTGCTGTAATCAATTACTTTACAAACGGGTGGATCGGCGGTAGGTGAAATTTCAACCAAATCAAGCTGAAGCTCTTCTGCTATCTTTAAAGCTTCTCTAACTGAGTAAACACCAGGGTTTTCGATATTATCTCCCACTAAACGTATTTGGGGTACCCTTATATCCTCATTAATTCTGAACGCGGATTTATCATCTTTCTCATTAAAGCCGCGTCTCGGGGTCTTAGGTGTTACTATGGCTTGGTCCTCCTAAATTTTAATTAATACTTTATTAACTCGTCAATTTCTTTAGTAATCATGGCAGCAAAATCCTCAATACTCATGGAGCCTTTATCGCCATCGCCTTGCTTACGGACAGAAATAGTATTGGTTTCAAATTCTTTTTCACCAACAATAAGCAAGTAAGGAATACGTTTTAACTCGTTATCACGTATCTTTCTGCCTATCTTTTCGTTCCGGTCGTCAATTGCGGTGCGAATATCGGAATTATTTAGAATATTTGAAACTTTTTTAGCAAAATCGTTATATTTTTCGCTGATTGGCAACACTACTGCTTGCTCAGGTGTAAGCCATAACGGGAATTTCCCTCCGGTATGTTCAATGAGCACTGCTACAAACCGTTCCATAGAACCAAATGGGGCACGGTGAATCATCACCGGGCGGTGGCGTTTGTCATCGTTTCCAATATATTCCAAATCAAAACGTTCGGGTAGGTTGTAATCCACCTGAATGGTTCCTAACTGCCATTTGCGGCCAATGGCATCACGGACCATAAAATCGAGCTTGGGCCCATAGAAAGCAGCTTCGCCCAGTTCCACGGTTGTTTTTAATCCTTTCTCCTCACTGGCTTCAATAATGGCACGTTCTGCTTTTTCCCAATTTTCGTCACTACCAATATATTTTTCCTTGTTGTTAGGATCGCGTAAAGATATTTGTGCGGTAAATTCATTAAACTCCAGGGTTTTGAAAATATATAACACAATATCAATCACTTTGATAAATTCTTCTTTCAATTGGTCGGGACGGCAAAAAATATGGGCATCGTCCTGAGTGAACCCACGAACCCTTGTTAACCCATGCAGCTCACCACTCTGCTCATAACGATAGACTGTTCCAAATTCGGCAAAACGTAATGGCAAATCTTTGTACGAACGGGGTTTGAACCGATAAATCTCGCAATGATGAGGACAGTTCATGGGCTTTAACAAAAACTCCTCTCCTTCGGCAGGTGTGTGGATAGGTTGAAAAGAGTCGGCTCCATATTTTGCATAATGACCCGAAGTTACATACAGTTCCTTTTGTCCGATATGCGGGGTAATCACAGGTTCATAACCATAACCACGTTGAACCCGTTTTAAAAAGTTTTCCAAACGTTCCCTTAATTGAGCTCCCTTTGGCAACCACAAGGGCAAACCTTGTCCTACCCGTTGTGAAAAGGTAAACAGCTCCATTTCTTTTCCCAACCGACGGTGATCGCGTTTTTTTGCTTCTTCTAGCAGCACAATATATTCATCGAGCATCGATTTTTTGGGAAACGTAATCCCATACACACGGGTAAGCTGTTTGCGCTTTTCGTCGCCTCGCCAGTAAGCACCCGCAACACTTAATATTTTAGAGGCTTTTATAAATTCTGTGTTCGGAAGGTGTGGTCCACGGCATAAATCGGTAAAATTTCCCTGTTCGTAAAAGCTAATGGTCCCATCTTCCAGGTCGTTGATTAATTCCACTTTATATTCTTCCTTTTTCCTGGCAAAGAATTCCAAAGCCTGATTTTTGGCCACTTCGGTCCTTTTATAATCAAGCTTTCGCGATGCTAATTCCTGCATCTTATTTTCAATGGTAATAAAGTCGGCATCTGAAATGGTTTTTCCATCGCCCAAATCCACATCATAATAAAACCCGTTTTCAATGGCTGGGCCTATTCCAAACTTCACACCAGGATATAACTCCTGCAAAGCTTCTGCCATAAGGTGAGCCGACGAATGCCAAAAAGCATGCTTTCCTTCGGCATCATCCCATTTGTGCAATTTAATAGAGGCATCATGATTGATTGGCCTGCTCAAATCCCAAACATCACCATTCACGGTAATTGATAAAACCTCTTTGGCCAATCGGGGACTGATACTTTGGGCAATATCCATTCCGGTAATCCCCGAAGCATATTCCCTGACACTTTGATCAGGAAGGGTTATTTTTATCATTATAGTATTATTTTCTAAATTACAAGGTTGCAAAATTAGAATTAATGTTTGTTATTAAGCAAAATACCGTCAAAAAATTGTTTGTAATTCCAAATGAGTAACACTTCTTCACTCATCAGAGAAGTCATTTTTCATTTTTAAAGTCCATTGAAGTAAAAAAGGTCCCCATAGCATGCTATGAAAACCTCTTTTGTAGATAAAAACCCGGATATTATTTTGAAATGCTTGCAATCCGGCCTACCAAACCCTCTACCTGCTCATGAAAATTCTTGCGCACTGTTTTCATTTGTTGGGATAAAGGAGTTTTAGCATTCTTTTTTGCCTCATTAATTTGTTGTACCAAATTTTGTTTCATATTGATAGAATCGGCAATAATTGAAGCCAATTCATCCTGATTCTTTTCGGGTATCAAAAAATTGTAAGTGAAACACTCGATCACCAGTTCCGATGATACGTAGTTTATGTCTTTTTTTAGACTTCTAATGTTTGCCATAATTATCTTATTTATTGTTAGTTGTTTGTATTATTTAGTAATTCTTCTGGTTTAACTTTCTTCATGAAAGAACAGTTTGTAAAACCGCAGTCCTTTCAAATTGTCATATCCGGTTTCAATAAAATCGGGGTTCGCATGCACATAAATGTGGAAGTTTTTATCCAGTTTGATGATGCTCCGAAAATATTTTTTCCCTTTTTTCAGGGCATTTTCTGAAATCTCGAAGTGATCGACCGGTGAGAGTTCGCGTTTTAGTTCAAATTCCTGTTTGTATTCGTCAAATGCCTGACTAATTTGCTCATCGCCAATCACCATTTGCTTAAACTCCTCATTGTCAAAATCGTCGTGCTTAGTCAGGTACTCCTCTGTCCGCTTAATAAACGAAACTTGTTCCTGCTTTTCCACATTGTTTTGAGTGGTGAGTACCTGCTCCGAAAAGCCTTTGCACATATCGAGCAATTGGTTGGTCTGGTAAAACTCGTTTTCGCGGGGAGTGATATTCAAAAATTCGTCGCGCCAATACAGCGCTTCACTGGAACGGTTCGTGGAATCGATAATAGAAACTTTATAGCCCAAATCACGTTCAGTATTGAAAATCAAACATCCTTTATCCAGTTTTTTAATATTGATGCCGCTTTCATAATCAACCTCAAAATTTTCATTCTTTTGGTAAACCCTCAGGTAGGTATCTTTGGTTTCCGATTTAAACAACCCGATGCCGTCAACCAACTCATCATCAATAGTAATATCGGAAAAACGGACGATGTAAAACTCGCCGGTTTTTATTTTTGGGTGGTTCGATTTGTTATACAAATGGTAGGCTAGATTTACTGATTGTTGGTAAAAATTGGCAGGATCGTCGAATATCTGCCGGGCAAAATTATATACTTCGTTCAATTGAATATCCGACTCGTGGGAGAAACTATAAAAATAATCGTTCTTAAAAGTGGATAAAAAATACTGTTTCAAGATGTCTTCAACAGTTGCATCGGTAATATTCATTTCCCCTTTCGATAACTTAACTCCCTCCTCCTCGGTCCGGTTGCCAATGTTATGCACCACAATCTGGTTTAAACTTACATCAGAAAAATCAAACATAATTAGGTTTTAAATTGAAACACAAATTTAATGATTTAACCCGAACGGCTATTTTTAAAGTAATAAATCCCCTCTTTCTGCACTAAATAATTTTGGAACGGGCGTTTCATTGAGTAAAAAAGGGAATCTGATTTTACAGTTAATAGCTGGAACTAAAAACAAAAATGGGAAAGAGGGATTTTCAAAATCCCCATTTCCCATTTTTTATGATTCAAAGATGCGTGGAATCTATCAAAATGAGATTCCCCAGCAATAAATCCTTTCTATTTTAAATACTTGGCAAAGAATCCCATCATGTATTTATAAAGTTCCAGGGTATTTTCCTCATGGTAAAAACCATGTCCCTCGTTGTATTTCACCAGGTAAGGTACATCCTTACCGTTTCCTCTGAGGGTAGTCACAATTTGGTCCGATTCGTTGATATTAACCCGTGGATCATTGGCTCCTTGAATAACAAAGAGTGGCTTGGTTATTTCGGTTGCCCTTAACGCGGGAGAAACTTCTTCCATTATTTTCTTTTCCTCAGGATTTTCCGGATCGTACCATTGGGCATAGAACTGAGCCATATACGGACGCCAATAGGCTGGGAAAGAATTCACAAAGGTAAAGAGGTTTGAAACCCCTACATAATCAACGCCGCAAACATATAAATCAGGTGTTTTTATCAAGCTGCCCAGCGTTGCTAAACCTCCATAACTGGCTCCATAAACGGCAATTTTGTTTTTATCGGCCCAGCCTTGTTCAATACAATAGTTGACTCCATCTTCCAAATCGTTCAACATATTCCGTCCGATTTGTTTACTACCGGCCAAATAAAATTCTTTTCCATATCCACCCGAACCGCGATAATTGACCTGAAGCGTAGCATAACCTCTACTGGCAAACAGCTGTGTTTCAGGATTAAATCCCCAGGAATCGCGCACTCCATAAGGTCCGCCATGAGGATTCACAATAAGGGGCACTTTTTCTCCCTTCACTGCATTCTCTGGCAACGTAATATATCCATGTACTAAAAAACCATCGCGGCTCTTAAATTGAATGGGCCGCATTTCTGCCATATCCTTTTCATTTAACTCAGGCATAAGGGTTACCATCAATTTGAACTCATCTTTTGCAACATCGTAAATATGGTATTCACCATAAAGTCTGTCACTGGTTACATACAATAAGTATTTGTCTTCGTCATCGGTGTAGTCGGTTACCCAAAAGTCTTTACCTGTGAATTGTTTGGTGAATTTTTGGTGCAAGTTTTTGTAGAAATCGCTAACAGGTTGAATTTGATACCTTTCTCCTTCAAAAGCATAATAATCTATCTCCCAGTTTCTTTTACGAGAACGGCGCATGGTGTTGGCATCAAAATCTTTATTCTCAAAAACTACTTCCAATTGTTTTTTATTGGTTAAATCATACTTGGCAATAACTTGCTTGTCTCCTCCAAGGTTTGTACCTACGTAGGCAATATGTTCCTGTCCTTTTTCATAGATGAATCCCATGATGGAAAAGCTACCCCTCCAATCGTAATGTTCAACTACCTCAAACTCTTTATCGGGTGAGGTTTGGTACAATAGTTCCATTTCGGTACCATTTACTTGACGGGTAAGCGCCCTGAGGTTGCCATCTTTATCGAAATCGTAACCCATGATGGGGCTATTCAAATCCTTATTCTCATAAAGTTTCTGCAACTCACCGGTGTTCACATTTATTTTGTAAGGTTCAAAAACTTCCGGGTTTTCCTTATTCATTTGAATAATGATAAAATCAGGTTGTTCTTTGAGCATTTCCAAAATAGAAACTTTAACATTCTCATAAGGAGTCAGAGCCTTTTCGTTCTTACCATCAACATCAACGGCAAACAGCTGGTAATTTTCGTTACCTCCCTGATCTTTCACATAAATCAATCGGTTGTCGTTTACCCAACCATACCCACGGATGAGTTCATCTGACTCGGTGATAACTTTGGTTACCACATCGTTCATGGTATTTTTAACATACACATGGCGCTTCCCGTTTTCATCCTTCTCTCTGTAGGAAAGGTACTGGCCTTTGGGTGAAAACTGAAATTCGCTTTTCACCGGTTTGGCAAAATAAGAGGCAACCGAGTATTTAAAATTACCTTTTTCCAATGCAGCCAGTTTTTCTAAATCTTCGTTCGACGAAGGAAGTGAAGTGTTACCAGGCAATGCTTCTGGTTGTTGCGCGTTACCCATAAGTGTAAAAGTTACTAAAAATGCGACAAAACCGATTTTTAAAGGATTTTTTTTCATTGTTCTCAATTTTAAAGTGGAAGTTAATTGTTAAAGGTTTATTGACACGGAAAAGGACGCACCCATAACTCTTTGGTTACACCAAACAGTTTTTTATTTAAAATGTTTGTGCAAATTGGTTGGGAAACTTACTTTTGAAGCCAGATATTTTGTTACATGACAGAACCACAATTTGAAAACCTTTTTAAAACCTATTTTCCAACTTTAATCAATGTGGCCAATTCGGTGGTTAAAGATCCGGATGATGCCCGTGATGTGGTGCAACAGGTCTTTATAAAACTTTGGAACTTGAAGGAGGAGGTATCTGTGGATCAAAATATCAAATCTTATTTGCACCGCTCAGTTATCAATACCTCATTAAATTTTATCGAAAAAAAACAACGCACCGTTTCTGAGAATCTGCTTAGCGAATCGACATTGCACAGCCAGCAAACCCAACCTACGAGCGATTATTTAAAAGACGAGGTTGAAACGGCAATTAAAAAAGCCATTGAGGCTTTACCCGAAAAATGCCAATTGGTATTTTCGTTGAGCCGGTATTCTGATATGAGCAATAAAGAAATCGCCGAGCATTTGGATATTAGTATCAAAGCCGTTGAAAAACACATTAGTAAAGCTTTGAGAGATTTACGGGTTTCATTAAAACCTTATATCGATGCCTTTGGATTATTTTTATTTTTTGAGGTAGGGTTAAGTACCATTCACCTGTTCTATTCATAGATAATTTTTTAAAAGTGGAAGCTATTTTTGATATATTATTTAAAAAGATTTCAGGTCAAAACCTGACGTTAGCTGAGGAAACTAAGCTAAGCGACTGGTTATTGGATGCTGAAAATCTGGAATTATATAATGATTATCAAAAAATTTGGAAAACAACCGGAAAACTTTCATTCGAACTGAAGCCTGATGTAAATTCCGAATGGTTTCTTTTTAAAGAAAGGCTTGCAGTACCTGCCAAAAGACCGATCCATAGGCTTTATTATACAACAAGCGCCGTAGCAGCATCACTTATTTTAGCATTTGGTATTTGGAGCATTACCCAGACATTTTTTCAATCCAACAAAGTTTACCAAACAACAAACACTATTCAGCAATTACAACTTCCCGATAACTCAAACGTTGTTCTCAACCGCAATACAATTCTTACATTAGATAAAAATTTCAATTCAGAAAATAGAATTGTCAATCTAAATGGGGAAGCATTTTTTGAGATAACCAAAGATACCGAACACCCATTTGTTGTTTCAACCCTATCAGGAACAGAAGTAAAAGTGTTAGGAACAAGCTTCAACTTTAAAGTTACAGCCACGGAGAACCACCTCGATGTATTTACCGGAACGGTTAGTTTCAGAACTCCAAAGTCAGAAGAACCCGTATTAGTTAAAAAAGGGGAGCACATTGTTTATTCTGCGGCCAACAACCACCTTTCTGCTGTTTCAAAAATGAACGTGAATGCCGATTCATGGAAAACCATGAACTTTACTTTTGACAATACACCTATTACCGAAGTAGCGGATCAATTAAGTTCATTTATTGGTAAAGAGGTGGTTTTACCAAAAAATACCGACAATGTTAGATATAGCGGAACCTTTTCTAACCCAACCGACCAACAGGTAGCAGAGGTTTTGGCGCTGGCCATGGGCTGGGAATATAAAATCTCGAAAAATTCGGTCACCTTCATAATTAAAGAAAAAGCATTACGCTAATTGTGTATTTTCTGAAAAAATTCCCCTATTTTTATTATCAAACAATAATTTTGGACTTCTCATGTTTAAGGTTTTGTTAAAAAACCTATTTTTGGTGCATGAGAGCCTGCAAGTTTATTTTAATCATCCTTTTCTTTCTATCCATTCCTAAAGTTTGGTCGCAGAGTGATTTGCTCCAAACTAAAATTACCATTTTAATAACTAATACCACTCAAAAGGATTTTATTAAGACCCTTGAAAAGGAGTTAGGGCTACATTTTTCATACTCCGACAATATATTTTCGGATACCCTCCTCCCTAGAATTGAATACCGTCAAGTTCCCCTTAATGCAATCCTGAAGGATGTTTTTGAACCACAACTCATAGGCTTCCGACAGTTGGGGAATACCATAGTTCTGTACCGAAAAAAACCAACCATTCATTGGATTACTGTTACTGGAACTGTCAAGAACTCAGATAACTCGGAAGATATTATTGGGGCAGCCGTTTATATTGAATCATTAAAAATGGGTACCATCACGAATGCGTATGGCTTTTTCTCGATAAAAGTCCCATCAGGCAAACAAAAAATTAGCTTCTATAATATTGGTTACGAGCCAAAAGGTTTGGAATTGAACTTCTTGGTGAGTCAAAATCTTACCATCAAGCTTCAGCCTAAGGATTATGATATTCAGGAAATTACAGTTAATGCGCGCCCCAAAAGCCTGTTTTTGGAATCTACCTTAACCAATTTGGTAAAAATAGATATTTCAAAACTTCAAGAACTGCCTGGTCTTTTTGGTGAAAACGATGCGCTACGCAATTTGTCTGTTTTGCCAGGTATCCAAACCAACGAGCTTTCAACCAGCAGCATCAATGTGAGGGGCGGTGGAACGGACCAGACTACCTTTATTATGGATGAAGCCAATGTTTATAATGCTTCGCATTTTGGAGGATTTTTTTCCATCTTTAACCCTGATGTGGTTAACAATGTGACTGTTTATAAAGGAGATATTCCGGTAAGTGAGGGGGCTTCATTATCGTCGTTGATTGATGTGAGGTTGCGGGAAGGAAACAACCAGCAATGGCATTTAAATGGTGGAATCGGGATAATTTCAGCCAGAGGGTTGGTGGAAGGCCCCTTAAAAAAGGAGGAGTCATCGATGCTTTTAGCATTCCGGAGAACTTATGTTGATCGTTTGGCCAAGTTTTTTGCAACAGATACTGATTTAAAAAACATCCAATTTTATTTTTACGATGCCAATCTAAAACTGAACTATAAATTCAACGATGCCAACCGACTGTTTCTTTCCGGGTATTCAGGTTCCGATTTTTTTTCACAATACCAGCAATCAAGCAGGACCAACCACTTAGGGACTTTACGGTGGAACCATCTTTATAGTACTAATTTATTTTCGAATATTTCGTTCATCGCAAGCCAAACCCAGATGCGGCAAGGAACCAAGGAGGCAAAAAATCTTTTGTACTGGAAATCGACGGTTACCAACTTCAAATTCAAAAGTGACCTGACCTATTATTATACCAACTTGATGAAATTTATGTTTGGCTATTCGAGCAACCTATTTAACATCAACCCTTATACCTTAATATCTGAAACAGAGGAAGATATTTATACCCGTTACAAATCGTCGTTGGAACAGATGTGGTTAAATAGTTTTTATGTAATGCAACAAACCAATGTGCAAGATAAATTCAGTATTGATGCCGGTATTAGATTGACTTATATGGATACGGACCCATTCACAGATTCATTAATTGGCATCAGGGATTGGCTGGTGGAACCCCAAATCCGGTTCAGTGTCGCCATGAGCCCAAAAACCACCGTAAAAGCCAGTTATAGTAAACAGGTTCAACCTTTGCATCAATTGCCGATTAGTGCTGTAGGTGTTTCTACCAGCCGCTGGATTATTGCAAATGAGGAGTTTCAACCACAGATTAGCGAAAACATGACCTTGGGTGTCTTTTACAAATCCGATAAAAACTTTAGCATCAATTCAGAGACCTATTTCCGCACCATGGAAAACCTGATTGAAAACATGCAGGATCGGAGGATTCTGAATACCGAGGACCCGGTAGAATATCTCTATAAGTCAAGTGCTACAGTCTTAGGAACAGAGTTGCTGGTTGCTTATCAATATAAGAACCTTTCGGGAATGATTTCTTACGATTTTTGCCACCCGCTATGGAAAACCATCGGACTGAACAACAATCAAACCTATCCAGCTTCGCACACTAGGGAGCACACCATAAACCTGTCGAATGTTTATCAAATAAATCCGCGCATTTCAATATCCGCCACATGGGTATTGGCATCTGGAATCCCTTACACGGCAGCTACTGGCAAGTATCAGGTAAATGGAGCAACGTATCTTCAATTTGACGAAAACAATATCAATTCTAAAAAGCTTCCCCCATATCACAGGCTCGACTTAAGTGTGGATATTGCTTCAAAGAAAAATGATTCCAGAAAATGGAAAAGTTATTGGAACTTTGCCATCTATAATGTATATTTTAGGAAGAATGCTCTGGGAATCAGCTACTTTATTCCTGATGAGAATGATATCTTAGGCGATCAAGTGTTGAAACCTGGGTATTTTTATTTGTATCAATTTGTACCATCGGTATCGTACCGGTTTACATTTTAAAAGATGAAAAAACATATCAACATAATCTGGATATTTACTGTTACTCTTTTGATACCAGCTTGTTATGAACCTTTGGAAAAGGATTTGTATGAAGATTACCAACCTCGGTTAGTCATTGAAGGGAAAATCTCAGATCAAGCCCCCCCTTTTTCTGTTAAAGTTTCATATTCAGCACCTCCCGACAGTACCGTAGATTTTATTCCTATCAACGAAGCGTTGATTCGTATCCGCGATGATTCAGGTTATGTTGAGACTGCAGAATGGAGCACTAATGGTACTTATGTATTTAATAACCTGGAGGCTGTTTATGGTTACAATTATTATTTATCGGTACAAATTGAAGGAAAAATCTACAAAGCCGAAGAGCTGCTTCCTGTTCCTCCTATTGTTGACACCTTTTTGATTCAATACAAATCGGATGCGATTGATGGAAAGGGATATTATTTTAAGCTACTCCTGAAAAACGAAACCGAGAGCGTAAAATACTACAAAGCCGAAGTATCTAAAAACGACAGCCTTTTTAATGGATACGACGATTTGTTGGTATTCGATGATTCCTATTCACAAGGAATGTTGGAGTGGACCGCCCCTTATGCTTTTGCCAAGGGGGATTCGGTAACCATAAAATTGCATTCGCTATCAGAAAATATGTACAAATATTATTACGATTTGACCCGGCAGACAGCCAATGTTTTCAGCAACATTCAACCTCCGGGATTAAATCCTGAAAACAACCTGACCAACGAATGCCTGGGCTATTTCCAAGCTTCATCAATCACCAGAATCGATACTGTCCTTTCAAACGTTTCAACAGCTACTATTGAGTAAATAACCACCCTCTTTGAGGGTGGTTATTTACTCAAATTTGCTATTATGTACTGCGCAACAAATTGGACAAATATTCGGGTACCCTCGAATCAGTCAGGATATGACTCACATCCACGAATTAACTGGCGAACGCCGCTTATTGGAATAGAATTCCTAAACGAATGCCTGTAAAATCACTCATCCATTTTTGCATCTGATCAGATTCATCTGCTAAACTTGTTTGATTCAGCATTACATAATCAATTAATTGTACCGAATATCCGCAAGCCGCAGCGCGACCGCGTTGAATTTGAGAAATATAAAATCTATTCTTCTCTATTCATTTTAGAGAAGTTGCGCCGCGGTCAGATACCTTATTTTCTTGACTATTAATATTTCATTTGTGGAATCGAGGTGTTATGTAAATCGGCTATTCAATTTAGTTTATACGTCCTAATACAATATCCCATCTTTTATTTTAATAAAACATATAATTATATAAAGACCTTGTTGTCCTTTTATAAAAATAATATATATTTGTCCAAATATCTTTTACTATGAATAATATCGATTATCAACATCTAACATTGGGCGAAATAGTAGCTCAGGACTTCAGAACTGCCACTCTATTTAAACAAGCCGGCATAGATTTTTGCTGTGGCGGGAAGAAAACATTACAACAGGCTTGTTCCGAAAAGGAAATAGACGCTTCTATTCTGATTCATGAGTTGACGGTTTTGGAACAAGACCCACAAAATCACGCTCACAATTTTAAAGATTGGGACTTAGGCTTTTTGTCCGATTATATCGTGAATATCCACCATAAATATGTGCTAAAAATGCTGCCGGAGTTAGTGTTTTATACACAAAAAATTGCCCAGGCACACGGGGAGCATCACCCGGAACTGGTTGAAGTGGCTGAACTTTTTAACAAGATCAACACGGAACTCTTACAGCATCTAAAAAATGAGGAAGATGTCCTTTTTCCAGCTATAAAACAAGCAATCACGGCACATTCAACTGACACCAAAAAAGTGATTGAATCTGAAATACACCGAATGAACGGGGAACATGAATTTGCTGGTGGAGCTATGGACAAAATCAATCAAATTACTAAGGGCTACAAACTACCGAATGATGCCTGTAACACCTATTCGGTAACATTTAAATTGCTCGAACAATTTGAAGATGACCTCCATATTCATGTGCATCTTGAAAATAATATCCTTTTCCCAAAAGCCTTAAAACTATAGATAATGAATCTTGCTACAGCCAATCTTGAAGAAGACCATGTGCACATTGTTTTATTAACAGATGTCATGGAAAAAATGACCACTCTCCCAACTGCCAACAGTTTCCATCTAGATGAAGTGGTTACAATAATTAAACAATTTGCCGATGGAATACATCATGCCAAAGAGGAAGACCTGCTCTTTCCAAAAATGGTAGAAAAAGGATTCTCCTTTCAACAAGGGCCTATTACTGTGATGATGAATGACCACGAACAGGGAAGAACTTTTGTAAGAAACATGACCGAACACATACTGAAATATAAGGCAGGAAATCCAGAGGCATTGCCCGAGGTTTATAAAAATATGTTGAATTACACTGAGTTACTAAGGGCCCATATTGGAAAAGAAAACAATATCTTATTCCGGATGGCAGACAATGTATTGACCCCGGAAGAACAGCAATTGCTGTTTGACGAATTCAAACAAATTGGAGGCTCTTCATCTGCTGGAATTGGGGCCTCAGACTTTATCCATCGTATCCTGATACTTGCAAAAGCCTATAATATCCGATAATAGAGACAATTATTATAAACTAAAAAACAACAACGTATGACAACAAAAAAACTTTGGTTTGGCTTTTTGGCCGTAATGACCATCTCCTTTGCCGTACTTTTGTATTACGGAAGAGAAATTTACAGGCAAGCGCCGCCTATTCCCGATAAGGTAGTCACAACCAGTGGAACAACCCTATTTACCGGGCAAGACATAAAAGATGGTCAAAATGTATGGCAATCGATGGGTGGCCAGGAATTGGGTTCGGTTTGGGGCCATGGCGCCTATCAAGCCCCCGACTGGAGTGCCGATTGGCTGCATAAAGAGGCAATTTTTATTTTAAACCAACTTGCTTTAATCAAAGACAGTGTAGCCTTCGACAACCTAAGCAAGGAACAGCAGGCATTTCTGAAAGTTTCTTTACAGAAAGAGCTTCGGACAAATACCTACAATCATGAAGATAAGACCCTTACCATTTCTGACTTGAGGGCTGAAGCTTTTTCAAATAACAGCAGTTATTACAGCAGATTATTTACCGATGACCCCAGTCTTGATGCAGAACGCGACACCTACAGTATCCAAAAAAATACCTTAAAAGATTCTGAAAGAGTAAGAAAACTTAATGCGTTCTTCTTTTGGGTTTCGTGGACATGTGTTACCGAACGCCCGGGACAAGAAATTACTTATACCAACAACTGGCCTGCTGAAGAATTGGTAGCTAATAAGCCCACAGGAGCTTTACTGCTTTGGACCGGCTTTAGTGTCATCATGCTACTTGCTGGAATTGGAATCATGGTTTGGTTCTATGCAAAACGGCGGGGTGAAGGGTCGGAACACAATGTATCAACAAACTTTTTGCTTAAAAACGATGTACAGACTCCATCGCAAAAAGCCATCCTAAAATATTTTTGGACAGTATCGGCATTGCTTTTAGTACAGGTTTTAATGGGTATCATTACAGCCCACTATACTGTAGAAGGGCAAGCACTTTATGGAATACCACTGTCGGATTGGTTGCCTTATTCCATATCGCGAACCTGGCACGTTCAGATTGCAATTTTCTGGATTGCCACATCATGGTTGGCAACGGGGCTTTATTATGCACCAGCTATTTCAGGCGTGGAACCAAAATTTCAACGATTAGGGGTTAACTTCCTTTTTGGAGCCTTATTAGTGATTGTTTTGGGCTCGTTAATCGGGCAATGGATGGGTGTGATGCAGAAGCTTGGCCTGGCAGAAAATTTCTGGTTTGGACATCAAGGGTACGAGTATGTTGACCTAGGACGTTTTTGGCAATTATTTCTGTTTATCGGGCTTATTATTTGGTTATTGCTCATGGGTAGAGCTATCTGGCCGGCTTTGAAGCAAAAATCGGAAAGCCGCAGTTTGTTGATTTTATTTTTAATCTCCTCCATTGCCATTGCCGCATTTTATGGTGCTGGGCTTATGTGGGGCCAACAAACCAACCTTGCTATTGCTGAATACTGGCGCTGGTGGGTAGTTCATCTTTGGGTTGAAGGGTTCTTTGAAGTATTTGCTGCTGTGGTTACGGCTTTTCTTTTTGTCCGGATGCAAATCATTAAAGCATCCAGTGCCACTACAGCCGTGCTATTCTCCACCATTGTATTTTTATCTGGAGGTATTTTGGGAACCTTTCATCACCTCTATTTTACAGGAACTCCTACGGCCGTATTAGCACTTGGGGCAACCTTTAGTGCCCTTGAAGTGGTACCATTAGTATTGATGGGTTTTGAGGCTTATGATAATTTAAAGTTAAGCCGGAGCAATGACTGGATAAAAGCTTACAAATGGCCTATTTATAGTTTTATAGCAGTTGCCTTTTGGAACTTAGTTGGAGCTGGAATCTTCGGATTCCTTATCAATCCTCCTATTGCTTTGTATTACATGCAAGGATTAAACACAACCCCCGTACATGGGCACACAGCTCTATTTGGAGTATATGGTATGCTTGGCATCGGGTTGATGCTATTTGTGTTACGCGATATGAATAAAGATGTAGTATGGAAAGAGCGTTGGGTTAAATTTGCTTTTTGGAGCATCAATATTGGCTTGGCTGCCATGGTTCTCATCAGTGTACTTCCTGTAGGTTTAGCTCAAACAGTTGCTAGTGTTCAGGATGGGCTTTGGTATGCACGTTCTGCTGAATTTATGCAACAGCCATATATCATTACCTTTAAATGGCTCCGTATGATAGGTGACACCTTATTTGCGGCAGGTTCTGTGGCATTAGCCTGGTTTATTTTTGGCTTAGCTACAGGTTGGAGTATAAAGAAAAAATAAAATGAACATGTTCAAATTGGTAGCCCTATGGAATAAAAAATTCCATAGGGCTTTTTTCTTCTAATTTTGAGAAATTCATCCGCATAAAATATTGGGAAGTCTTAAGAATACCGCTTACCTTTATGAGCATTATTGAAACCCCTTAATATGATGATTTTACAAAAAAGTAAATTATGAAATATCTGGTTTTTATAACCTTCGTTTTCTGGAGCGGTTCTCTTTTAGGTCAAAAAATGTTTGAAAACCAATCCACGATTTGCCCCTTAAAATTCATGCTCGAGGACCAAGAAACAATTATTTATTACGAACCCAACGATTCTGTTATGGTGATGGATTTTCTTAAAGGAATTGAAGCCAAACAACTCGATAAATTGAAAGGGATATTAATGTTTCAACTCATGATCGACACGGTGGGGCAAGCCTGTTGCGTGAGTTTTACCAATAAAACCAATATCTTAGATAAAAAATTAGATGTACCCAACCGATTAAGCAACCTTTCGGGTTGGAAAAGAATGGATGGGATTTTTCCAGATCAAAATATTTGCACTTTATTTCATTTTGTTTTTACCAATGAGGAGTTTACGGTAACAAGGACAGGATATAACCGCAATACAGGTAAAAAGCCGATGTCAACTTCAACATTTCGCCGTAACCCATCCAAACCGATTCTGGATACGCTGCTACGTTCTGCAAAATAATATCAAAAAAAGCCCTTTTCAGGGCCCATCTTCTTAATCAACAGGATGACTACCTCCGGAAGCTGCATTTTTACTTCTTTCAATAGATTGTAGCGCCAGATAATTGTCTCCAAACTTTTTCAGGTTTTCCATTTCCACATCATAGCGGTCAAAATGCCGTTCTTCGTCTTCAACCAACGATTCGAACAATTTTTTTGAGACAGAATCGGCATTTTGTGCACATTCGTTAGCCCATAGGTTGTAATCGCGGGCACTTGCTTCTTCCATTTTAGTAGCGGTAAGCAGCATCTCAGCCACACTGTGGATTTTTTTTACGGGTTCGGCTACAACCATTTCCACTTCACCTTTCAAAAATAAAACACGTTCTGCAAGCTTCTCAACGTGCATCATCTCCTCAATGGCAGTGCGTTTAAAAAGATTGGCCAACAAATCGTATCCCTGATCATCACAGTGAAAATGGAAATACATGTATTGGTGGACTGCTGACAGCTCATCAGCAATGGCCTTGTTCAATAATCCGATACTTTTCTGTTTCATTGTCTTCTTTTTTATGTTATTAGTAAATTTTAATTTTCTAGTTTATGAGAGGAATTCAGTTATTCTTTCTATTCAAAAATAATAGAAAAGAATAATACGAAGGTATGAATTCTTAAAATTTTAATTACAGCTAAATTTGGTAAGATCGGCCTGTAGGATGTATTGGCTTAAACACGCATTGCAGGCCTCCACAATAATCATGTGGCCGCGCTTTCGGATTAGCTGGCTCCCGTCTTGAAATGTTTCAACAAAAGCCAAATCGGGGCGAATCTCAATTCTGGGTTCAAAATGGATTTTATTTCTTTTTGATTGGTTCATTCTTTAACCCTTTGGTTATTTTTTAATTAGGTTTCTTAAAGGTAACATTTTTGCTCTATTTTACGAAATGTTTTGGAGCATTATAAAAGAAAAGGTTTGTAATCACCCTGTGACTCATTACATTTGTAAAAATTGGATGTATGGAATTTCCACTGGCTTTTATTCACCGGATGCGGGAACAACTCGGCGAAGGTTATACCGATTTTTCCAATTCGCTGCAATCCCCACCATCCATCAGCATCCGGTTGAATCCTCAAAAATTTAATAAGTCTATTACCACGTTGCAGAAAGTTTCGTGGGAACCCAATGGTTTTTATCTGCAGAAACGTCCGGTATTTACCTTAGACCCTCTTTTTCATGCAGGTTCTTATTATGTACAGGAAGCCAGCAGCATGTTTACCGGTTACCTGTTCAAACAATTATTTAATGAAGCTACTCCATTAAAAATTCTTGATTTATGCGCGGCTCCAGGCGGAAAAACCACTCATGTTGCATCATTAATGAACCAAAAGAGTATTTTGGTTGCAAATGAGGTCATCAAATCAAGAGCACATATCTTGGCCGAAAACGTAATAAAATGGGGAAATCCCAATGTAGTAGTCACTCAAAACGATCCCAAAGAATTTAAATCATTAGAAGGTTTTTTTGATGTTATTGTTGTAGATGCCCCCTGTTCGGGTGAAGGGCTCTTCCGCCGCGACGAATCGGCCATTGGGGAATGGTCGGTTGAAAACACCCAATTGTGTGCCTTACGCCAACAACGAATTACTGCCGATATCTGGGGTTCCTTGGCACCCGGTGGGTTTTTAATTTACAGTACCTGTACCTACAATCCCAACGAAAATGAGAAGAACCTGGTTTGGATGTCGGAACAGTTAAATGCAAAAAGTATTAAAGTACCTGTACCAGTGGAATGGGGGATTCATCAAATAGAATGGCATGGAATGGTTGGGTACCAGTTTTTACCTCATAAAATAAAAGGTGAAGGTTTTTTTGCTGGAATCGTCCAAAAAGAATCTGAAGATAAGCCGTTTTATTTTAAAGTAAAAACCCAACCCAATCAACTTTCAAGGGAATCCCAGGTTACCCTTAAAGAGTGGGTGAAAGAACCTGATAATGTACAGTTTCAGATTAAGGAAGAAACAATAATAGCCTATCCTGCTGAAACTGAATCATTAACATTATACCTTCAGCAAAAACTCCGGGTACTAAAGTCCGGAGTCATTGTTGCAGAACAAAAAGGTAAAAAATTCATTCCCCATCCTGATTTTGCCTTATCAAATATGCTTCAACAGTTGTCTTTTCCTAAGATTGAACTCAGCCATTACGAAGCACTGCAATACCTGAAAAAAGAAAATATCCATACAACTCAAGCTGTGAAAGGCTACCATTTGGTAACATACCAGGATGTTCCCTTAGGATGGACCAATCATCTTGGAAACCGTTCCAATAATCTTTTCCCTGTGGGTTGGCGCATTCGAATGGCCTTGCCCAAAAAGGAGGGACTTAAACCTCCATTTTTATAAAGATGAAAGAGCTAACTACATTGACGTTATGATATGTAGGCCATAACCAATTTAAAGTTCTCAACCACCTCAAAAAATGCTTTCTTGATTTCATCCTCCGTATTGGCTTTAATCAGCTTCATCAATTCATGGGCTATTACCTTTTTCGTTTGATCATTCGCGATGTCTTTGTTTGGAATTGGGTATTTATCCTCAAACAGTGATTTGGTTTCATACAAGAGGTACATAATCCGGTGGACATTTTTATAATTGAAATCCATCTGAAGTACCTCTTTTTTAATCTCACGCAAACGGGTTAAACTTTCCATATTATATTTTTTGGTTTGTTGTGTATTCAAAATTATCTAAAATATTAAGAATTGATTTATGATTTATGGCATCTTTACGATTCTTATGGAGCCGTGAAAAAAATCTAAAAATTATCACCTCATTTTTTTTTTGATTATCGGTACGGTTTCTCTAAATTGGACTTAAAAACAGATTGCACCATGTTTTACCTGAAGGTTAAGCGGAAAATTCAATGTCTGATCTGCCCTCACCAATGTATTTTGCAGGAAGGCAAAGCCGGCATCTGTGGTGTAAGATATAATATTGGCGGCAGAATCAGAAATAAACAGCAAGGCCTTCTATCAAGCATGGCATTCGACCCCATTGAAAAAAAACCCTTATACCATTTTTATCCTGGTGCCGAAATTCTTTCGTTAGGTGGTTTTGGATGCAATTTACACTGCAATTTCTGCCAAAACTGGCAAATTTCGCAGGTTGCTGAACTGGATCACCTTCATGGCAAAATATTTACATCGGCTGAGGTTATTGCTAAGGCTTTGGAACGGCCTTCAAATATTGGTATTGCATTTACTTATAACGAACCAACGGTTTGGTTCGAATTTATGCACGAAGTTGCTTCGCTTGCAAAGGGACATGGATTAAAAACAGTCATGATATCAAATGGATATATTAATTCAGCTCCGCTTGAAGCATTGTTACCTGTGATAGATGCATTTAATATCGACTTAAAGGCTTTTACCGAGAATTTTTATTATGAAATGGCTGGAGGAAAATTGGCTCCCGTTTTGGAAAGCCTGAAACTGATAACTAACTACAAAAAGCACCTGGAAATTACCAATTTAATTATCCCAAACAAAAACGACAATCCCGAACAGTTTATTGAAATGGTTCAATGGATTAGGAAAGAGTTGGGAAAAGATACGGTTTTACATCTTTCAAAATATTTTCCACGGTATAAACAAAACATCCATCCAACTCCTGAGGATACCCTTATACAGTTTTACGAATTAGCAAAAAAAGAATTAAATTATGTCTATTTGGGCAACGTCCATCAATCCCGATACTCTTCAACCAACTGCCCTGAGTGCAACCAAGTTTTAATCCATCGGAATGGGTATAAAATCCAATGGGAGCCAGCTTTTGATGGAAAATATTGCCCCAATTGTAAGAGCCCTATTTCTTTAATTTACGACATTGTGACGTGAATATTTTTCATAAAATGCCATATTGTCATTATCAGAACTGGGTTTTTCTGCCATTTCCAGCGATTTTTCGTCCTTGGTATCAGGTTTGAAAAAAGGAAATCATCAAACAAAATGTGAGATGTTTAACTTAAAACTATAGGAGGATAAAACTATGTTACCAACAATGAAAAATTCGAACAGCATGCCAACATTAGTGGATCGTTTTTTTACAGATCAATGGTTGGATAATTTTTGGGGCGAAAACTATTCCCGTTTTTCACCTTCAGTAAATATAAGTGAAGATGAAAAAAACTTTCATGTGGAAATTGCTGCCCCAGGTATTGAAAAGAAAGATTTTCAGGTAAATGTGGAAGAAAACCGCTTGGTGATTTCTTACGAACATAAAGCGGAGAGTGAGGATAAAAACGAGGACAAAAAATACCTCCGCCGTGAGTTCACCAGTGCTTCGTTCAGTAAAAGCTTCACCCTGCCTGAAAATGCAGAGGCTGATAAAATTGCAGCTTCGTACCAGAACGGGATTTTAACCGTTGAAATTCCAAAGGCAAAGGAAAAATCGAAGCTGATGAAAATGATTAAAATTTCATAATCACTTTTGTTCATCAAAGAATGCTGGCCACCAGAAATTCTGGTGGCTTTTTTATCGGAATTGATTGTAAAAGTGTACTTTCATCAACCAAAAACATTGAAAATATGAAGTATTTTTTTGGATGGATGGTACTTGTCTTCATCGGATTTAATGGGCATGGGCAATTAAGGCCAATGGTTAAAAAAAATCACCTGATTAATCGGACACTAAAAGAAGTGATAAATCATCCCAGCATGAAGAACGCCAGTATTGCTTTTTATGCAGTTGACCTGAATTCGGGGGAGGTTCTGTCATCGTACCAAGCCGATTTGGCTTTAAAACCCGCTTCGGTGCAAAAACTAATTACCACAGCTACCCTCCTTGAACTGGCCGGGCCTCAGTTTCAATTCCGGACTCAATTGGGATATACAGGAACCATTGACTCAGCAAACAAAGTTTTGAATGGTAGCATTATCATTCAAGGAGGCGGAGATCCAACACTAGGCTCCATCTATTTTGATTCTTCTCAAAACTTTCTTTTTTTAAAAAACTGGACTGATGCCATTGTAAAACTTGGAATTGATTCCATTAGTGGTCAAATCATTGGCGATGCTGATTATTTTTCCGATGAAATGACACCCACTACCTGGTCGTGGCAGAATATGGGAAATTATTATGGAGCCGGAGCCAGTGGGTTAACCATCCATGATAACAGATATACCCTTTCATTCACGACATTCAATCATAGAGGTGACTCAACGATAGTGACTGCCATTGAACCAAAAATTCCAAATTTATGGTTTGAGAACAATTCTTTTTCTGATACCATAACCTACGACAACATCAATATTTTTGGGCCCCCTTATGAACCTCATCGGTTGATTAAAGGTTCGTTGCCGCTTAATAAAACTGATTTTAAAGTAAAAGGTTCCGTTCCCGATCCGCCATTACTCGCTGCATATGAACTTCAAAGCCATTTGACGAATATCGGCATCAAATTAACGGATTCCTCATCCACCACCCGGTTATTGCGAAGTTCTGTAAATGGTAAGTTATTAAATATTCAACAAATCCATGAAGTTTTATCTCCCCCACTTCATGAAATAATTGCAAAAACAAATATCAATAGCATTAACCTTTATGCAGAACACTGTTTGTTGCAATCCGCTATACTATTAGGTTCGATGCCTATAACAGATAGTGCTACAAAAGTTATTACCAATTTTTGGAAAACCAGAGGAATGGATGTTGAAGGAATGGCATTATATGATGGAAGTGGATTATCACATTACAATACAGTCACCCCGCGACAAATAGTTTTTCTTTTATCGTATATGAAAAACAGGAGTAACTATTTTGAGGAGTTTTACCAATCATTACCCATTGCTGGAGTTAATGGAACACTTAGGAAAGTAGCCTTAGGAACACCCGCACAAGGAAATATCCGGGCTAAAAGCGGGACTTTAGACCGGGTCAAGTGTTTTGCCGGGTATGTAACCTCAGCCAAAGGACGGGAAATAGCATTTGCCGTAATGATCAATAATTTTAACGGAACAACCTTTCAAACGTCTAAAATTCTTGAAAAACTGATGGTTTCAATGGCCTCTTTTGAGAAATAGAAATAAAAGGCCATGTCTAAAAAAAGGAAAACCGTTTGTTCTCCTCTTGTAGCGAGAGCCGGGAATGATCCGGCGACCTTCCCGATCCAATCGGGACGCTCTAATTCATGCCGTGCCGTTGGGATGTTTTATCAGGTTTTCGATAAACCCGCGGTTCTTCATTTTCTTGATTTGGGTTTCTTGCCGGATGGCCTCCGGCTTTGAAGGGTGCCCATTAGACCATACAATCCGCCACGGCCTCCCGCTTTTAGTTGAAGGGGGGCGCTCCGGCATTATGCCTTGCCAAGCGGATGGCCAAATCTTCGCAGCTACCGATGTAGTCCCGGTTCCTGGCTTCACTGAATAAAATGTATGTGTAAAAAGTCATGGTTTAAAAAAAAGGGAAACCGTTTGTTCCCTTCTTGTAGCGAGAGCCGGGAATGATCCGGCGACCTCATGATTATGAATCATGCGCTCTAACCATCTGAGCTACCTCGCCATCGTTAAGCGGGTGCAAATGTAATAAATTATTTTAATTGAAAAACAGCTTGCAAAAAAAAAAAATCAGTCAACAGAGAATAAAAAAATTGTAAGTTAAAAACATGCAATTAGCGTATTAATAGGACTTTAAACTATATCAGGCTTGATGGTTTTCAATTCCTTTGTCAAATCATTTTCAATTAAAGTTTTTTTTCCAATCTTTTTTATATATTGCAAAAAACCAAAAATTCTAAGCAATAATGGCTAAAGAGAAATTTCAGATAGAGTATCCATTAAAATCTTCCGATAGGGTGTTGTTTAATCGTTTGAGTACAGCCGGCGGACTCAATGAATGGTTTGCCGATAATGTAATTGTGCAAGGGAAGGTTTTTACATTTGAATGGGATGGGATTGAGCAGCAGGCTGAAATGATCAACAAAAAAGAATTCCGAAGTGTCCGATATCATTGGATCGATGATGTGGATGACAAAACATTTTTTGAATTCCGGATTAACGTGGATGAACTTACCGGAGACTTGGCATTGGTAGTAACCGATTTTGCCGAGCCTGACGAAATAGATGATGCAAAAGAACTATGGGACACTCAGGTTGCTGCACTAAAACATATTTTAGGTTCGTAGTTTTCTTTAGTCTTTCTTTTTGTATAATATTGCGGAACCCCTAAAAATTAATTAGGCGTTTTTAAATATTCATAAATCAATGTCGTTTATTAAGATAAGAATTTAAGAAATACACTGCCAATCCCTAATTAGCGAAGGGGCATGGAAATTTTATTTTAATGACGTCAATATATTAACATTTAATTACAGTGAAACGCTTACACAAGTTTATCCTCGAATCCTACATAGGTCCATTAATCCTTACCTTTTTTATAGCCATCTTTCTTTTACTGATGCAGTTTCTGTGGAAATACATCGACGATTTGGTTGGTAAGGGGCTGGAACTGCATATCATTGCTGAATTGTTGCTCTATGCTTCGGCTGGCCTGGTTCCTTTGGCACTGCCTTTAGCTATTCTTTTGAGTTCGATAATGACTTTTGGGAATTTGGCTGAGCACAATGAACTAATGTCGCTAAAGTCTGCTGGAATTTCGTTGGTCCGTATCATGTTTCCCCTGATTATTTTCATTTCGTTTGTAAGCACCGGTGCCTTCTTCTTCTCTAATAATGTGATGCCCTACACGAACCTGAAAATGGGAGCCCTGCTTTATGATGTACGGCATCAACGACCAGAGGTGTCAGTTAAAGAAGGTGTTTTTTCCGATGCCCTGGAAGGATATAGTATCAAAGTAGCACATAAAAGCAAAAAAACTTCTATGCTTTACCAAATAATGATTTACGACCATACTGAAAAAGAGGGGAATAGAATAGTTACCGTTGCCGATTCAGGGACTATGGAAGTAACCAAGAATGGTAAGTATATGGTTTTAACCATGTATCATGGCATGTCGTACAACGAAATGGTTGAGGATAAACGCAAAAAAGGCGATAAAGAATACCCTCACCGGAAAGACAAATTCGATAAACAAAGAATATTAATTGATATGTCGAGTTTAGGTTTTGAACGTACCGACGAGAACCTCTTCAAAAACCATTACCAGATGTTAAACTTGGATCAGTTGCAATATGCCGTGGATTCGTTATCAAAAAACTATAATAAAAGAGAGGTTTCGTTTGTGGAAACACTAAAAAAAGGGAATTATTTTAAACGATTGATCGACCCGAATCTAGATAGTACGTGGTATTCACGCGATTCATTGACTTTGGCATCGTTGAATTTAGATAGTTTGTTCCAAACGCTTTCACCGGGAAGCCAAAAACAGGTTTTTGAGCATGCCCGTAACTATGCCCATAGTACCCAATCTTATGTCACCAGTTCAGTTTCGGAATTCGACCATAAAATGAAATGGATCAAGCGCCATGAAATTGAATGGCACCGGAAATTCACACTTTCATTTGCATGCTTGCTGCTGTTCTTTATTGGGGCTCCTTTGGGGGCTATTATCCGTAAAGGTGGTTTAGGCATGCCTGTGGTAGTTTCGGTTTTCTTCTTTGTCATCTATTATGTAATAACCATTACAGGTGAAAAATATGCCAAAATCGGGGAGTGGCCCTCATGGCTGGGGATGTGGATTTCTGCATTTATTTTGCTTCCTATCGGGATGTTTTTAACTTACAAAGCGGTCAACGATTCCGTAATATTAAATATCGAAACCTATTTTGAACCTATCAGGAAGTTCTTTGGTTTACAAAAAGGCAAACTAAAAAATAAGCTTAAAATAGGTAATAAAGAACGTAAATCGGTGAATCCTTTTGAACCGGAATCCCAGGAAACGAATTAAGAAAATCATCCCCGTGAAAATCCTGATTCTTTGCCATAAAATGCCTTTTCCGCCGAACGATGGCGGTGCCATTGCTACGTTGAACATGATTCAGGGGTTTGCCGGAGCCGGTGATCAGGTTACAGTGCTTACCATGCAGACACACAAGCATCCATTTTCAATCGATCAGTTGCCTGATTCTCTGTATGAGAATATTCAATGGTTCCAAGTAGCCGTAAATACTAAGATAAATCCTTCAAAAGCTTTTTTGAATCTGCTCTTTTCAAAATTACCTTATAATGCTGAACGTTTCATCAGTTCCGAATTCAATAAAAATCTGGAAAAAGTATTGCAGGAACATCAATTTGATATTGTTCAATTGGAAGGGCTTTACCTTACCCCTTACACCGCAACGATAAAGGCTTTTTCGAAGGCAACTATTGCTTTGAGGGCGCATAATGTTGAGCACGAGATTTGGGACCGGATGCAGCAAAACACTACAAGCTGGTTCAAAAAGTATTATTACCAACTTTTAGCAAAGAGGGTCAAAGAGATGGAATTCAAGGCACTCCGGAAGGTTGATTTATTGATTCCGATTACCAAAAAAGATGTTGAGAGTTTGCCGTTTAAGAATCACGGAAATATATGGGTATGCCCGGGTGGAATGCCAGATAACCATTTTCAAATGTCGAAACCAACAAAACCGCAATCTATCTGTTTCCTTGGCGCTTTAGATTGGGTTCCCAACCAAGAAGGCTTGTCATGGTTTATTGAAACGGTGTGGATTCCTGTCCATAAAAAGTTTCCGCAATGGGGTTTTGAAATTGCCGGACGGAACTGTCCAAAAGCTTTTGTGAACCATTTGGCCAATTATCCTGTAACATTCATGGGCGAAGTGCCCAATGCCAATGACTTTATTGACCAATTTCCTGTGGTTGTAGTTCCATTACTTTCGGGTAGTGGCATGCGCATCAAGATTGTGGAAGCTCTTTCGCGCGGGAAATGCGTTGTTACTACAACCATTGGGGCTGAAGGGATTACACCTCAAAATGAAAAGGAACTGTTTATTTATGATCACCCAGATGAAATAGTTCAATTACTCGAAAACCTGTTTAGTAACCCACAAATAATTAAGGCTTGTGGGCAAAATGCATTTAAATTTGCCTCAGAAAATTATAAGAATTCCCGACTAATTGGTGATTTAAGAACATTTTATCACCAAAAACTGCAAGAACTTCATGAGCTATCTTAACATACTTTTTTGGGCCTTGCTTGCGGCCATTGTTTACTCTTACCTGATATATCCGGTTATCTTAGCCGTGATTGTTTCGTTCAAAAAAACGCCTAATCCCAATATACAAAACGGAGAATATCCAACCCTGACTCTTTTTGTAACTGCTTTTAACGAAGCCGATTATGTTACCAGAAAAGTCGAAAACTCGTTAAACCTCATTTACCCTAAAGATAAAATCAAACTTATTTGGGTTACAGATGGTTCTAACGACGGAACCCCTGAGCTACTTAACCAATTCCCTGAAATTCTTGTATTGCATCAACCAGAGAGGCTTGGCAAGATACACGCCATAAACCGTGGAATGAAATTCGTTATGAGTGATTTGGTTGTATTTTGCGATGCCAATACCTTATTGAGCGAGAATGCCTTACTTGCCATTGCCCATTCATTTAAAAACCCTAAAGTTGGTTGCGTTGCCGGCGAAAAGCGCATCAAAACTAGTGATAAAGAAAACGCCGTAGCTTCGGGTGAAGGGTTGTACTGGAAATATGAATCGTGGGTTAAGAGACTCGATGCCCGCTTTAATTCATGTATTGGCGCGGCAGGAGAACTTTTTGCCGTAAGGACTTCATTATTTAAAACCGTGGATAGGGATACCATTCTGGATGATTTTGTTATCTCGCTACAAATAGCCATGCAAGGGTATTCCATTGACTATTGCCCCGAGGCTTATGCCGTTGAAGAGGCCTCGGCTTCCATCAATGATGAGATGAAACGGAAAGTACGTATTGCATCCGGAAGTTTTCAGGCCATTGTTCTGCTTAAAGGGCTTTTCAATATTTTCAAGTTTCCAAAATTGAGTTTTCAGTTTATCTCGCATAAAGTATTTCGGTGGATTGTTATTCCCATAAGCCTTTTGCTGCTCATCCCACTTAACCTGATACTTGTTTTAAATGTCAATGAATCTACTATTTATTTAATAATTCTACTTGCCCAGTTTACAATGTACCTTATAGTCCTTATTGGATATTTTTTCCAAAACAAGCGGGTTGGCTGGGGTCTGCTTTTTGCCCCTTATTATTTTTTTATGGCAAACCTGGCCATGTGGCTCGGGTTCTTTAGATTCGTAAAAGGGAATCAACCAGTACAATGGGAGAAAGCTCGGAGGCATCACTCCAAAAACTGACATTCCGTTTTCTCTTAAATTCCATTCAGTTCATTTGTAATCAGTGCCTGCAACTTAAAACCATCACCTTTTGCTTAACATGGGGCAAAGCAGGTGTTCTTTCGATAAAATAATTACTTTTGCAGCCAAATTAAATCACGTAATAATGGGCGAATTACAGCACAACCGTATCAAACTTAATACTATTGAAGAGGCTATTGATGACATTAAAAATGGGAAACTGATTATTGTAGTGGATGATGAGCAACGCGAAAATGAAGGAGATTTTGTTGCTGCTGCAGAATTGATTACACCCGAGATGGTCAACTTTATGGCAACCCATGGCCGTGGTTTGATTTGTGTTCCCCTCACCGAAGAAAGATGCAGCGAACTACAGTTAGAACTGATGGTGGGAAAAAACACGTCGCTGCATGCTACTCCCTTTACTGTTTCTGTCGATTTAATCGGACATGGATGTACCACCGGAATTTCTGCCTATGATAGAGCCAAAACCATACAGGCATTGGTTGACAGTAACACCAAACCTGAAGAGTTGGGGCGCCCAGGCCATATCTTTCCTTTAAAAGCAAAAAGCCGCGGTGTAATTCAACGTGCCGGACATACTGAGGCAGTAGTCGATTTGGCCCGCTTATCGGGATTGGCCCCGGTGGGGGTTTTGGTAGAAATTATGAACGAAGATGGAAGCATGGCCCGTTTGCCCGAGTTGATAAAGATTGCCCAGAAATTCAACCTGAAAATCATCTCCATTGAAGAACTCATTGCTTACCGTTTGCGGACCGAAAGTTTAATTGAGCAGGGAGAAATGGTGTTGTTACCTACTGAATTTGGCGATTTTAAATTGATCCCTTTTCTCGATACCACCACCAAACAAGAACATATTGCATTAATCAAAGGAACGTGGGAACCTAACGAACCGGTACTGACCCGGGTGCACTCATCGTGCATTACCGGAGATATTTTTGGCTCCATGCGTTGCGATTGTGGCCCACAGCTACACAAAGCCATGCAACTTATTGAAAAAGAAGGAAAAGGCGTGATTGTTTACATGAACCAGGAAGGCCGTGGGATTGGGCTGTTCAATAAAATTAAAGCTTATAAGCTACAGGAAGAGGGAATGGATACCGTGGAAGCAAATCTGGCATTGGGATTCAATGAAGATGAACGGGACTATGGTGTAGGTGCACAAATATTAAAGAAACTTGGTGTACACAAAATGCGGTTACTTACCAACAATCCCATTAAGCGAATCGGTTTGGAAGGATTCGGCATTGAAGTGGTTGAAAATGTAAACCTTGAAGTTCCTTCGAACCCATACAATCAATTCTACATGGCCACCAAACGTGATAAAATGGGCCATTTTTTGCACCTGCTGCCTATTCAAGAGCTTAAGGACAAAAAATAATTGCCTTATTCCTGTTTTTAAAATATCATGTTTTCTAATTTTTTAGAAAACACAGATACCTTATTTCTTAGCCCATGAAAGGTTACCAAACAACCAATCAAATTTAATTTTTAAAAACTCCTTTTTGCAACTGAAAGTCACAGAATCTTGGCTTTTGACCTTGTCATTTTTTTGTTACATTTACACAAACACTAAAACTACGCGACATGAAAATCCGGCTTACACTCCACCGCAAAATGTTACTTTACCTAATTCCAGCCAGTTTGTTGGTCTTTGGTGGTGCTATCGTTTTTATTGTTAGTCAATTAAGGCAAACAGCCTATGCCGATACTCAGCGTATTGCTGATGAGTCGGCTGAGAAATTTGCAGGTCTTATCAAATCAAATATAGATTCAAATTTTGATGTTGCCCGTGGAGTCTCCTATGCTATGACTTCTTTTTACGAAATCGCAATGGAAGAACGTACCCATTTTTATGATCAGATATTAAAGCAGACCATTACCGACAACCCACAGTATGTGTCGTTTTGGTTAAATGCCGAACTGAATTTTATCGATGAATCGTTTCGTGGAAAGACCGGAAGGGCACGCTACACTTATTTTCGGGACCAATATAAAACCGTTAAATATAAGCGGGATTCGTTAGACTTTGACCCATTAAAAATTAATATGGCCGGAGACTACCAAAAGATGAAGCAATCGAAAAAAGCTAGCATAATGGAACCCTATTTTTTTTCATATACAGGCCGGGATGAAGACAAGGTTCTGGAAACCAGTATTTGTGTCCCCTTATTTAAAAACGGACAATTTGCCGGATTGGTAGGTTCCGATATTGAACTTGACTACTTTCAGAACCTGATTAAAAGTATCTCCATTTATGGAAGCGGTTATGCCTATTTGGTTTCGAATCAAGGCATGCTCATTGCTTTTCCGGATGATCAGAAAGTAGGTGAGAGTTTCAGCAAATCTTTTTCCGGACTTGATACGAAACATTCCATAACCAAAAATATTGAAGCCGGGAAACGTTTTTCATTTAAAGATAAAGATCCTGTTAAAGGTACTTTAAGCTATGTGACTTTTATCCCCATCACTTTGGGAAATGCCGATAATCCTTGGTCATTTGTTGTTAGCATTCCTTATAGTTCTATCAAAAGTAAGGCTCAAAAATCGGTATTGATATCCATCTTTGTGGGCTTTATTGGCCTCCTTGTTTTAAGCGGGTTAATTTATTTGATTGCTCATAATATAACCATACCTCTCAAATCAACTACACGGGTATTACAAAACCTGTCAAAAGGAGATATTGATGCTTCCGATAAGCTAAAAATAGCGACAGGCGACGAAATTGAAGAGATGGCACTGTCAGTAAATTTATTGATTGATGGATTAAACCGCACCGCTGATTTTGCCAAAACCATCGGTAAAGGAAACTTGCAGGCAGAATATCAAAAGGCTGGAGAAAATGATGTGCTGGGCAATTCCTTGTTAGAGATGCGTCACAGTTTAATAGTGGCTGAGGAAGAGGAAAAAAAGCGGAAGGTTGAAGATGAAAAAATGAATTGGGCCACACAAGGCCTAGCCAAGTTTGGCGAAATATTGAGACAGCACAACCAGGAGTTGGATGTATTGTCGTTCAACATTATGGGCAATTTGGTGGATTATATGGGAGCCATACAGGGAGCCTTGTTTGTTAAAAACGATGACAATCCCGACGATGAATTCTATGAAGTTACCGGAGCCATCGCCTATCAAAGGCAAAAAGTGATGGATGGTAAATTCCACCTAGGCGAAAGCTTGGTTGGTCGCTGTGCATATGAAAAAATGACCATTTACATGGAAGAGGTTCCGGAAAATTACGTCCAAATCACCTCCGGGCTAGGGGAATCGAACCCAAGGACCATTTTATTGGTTCCGGCCATCCTCAACGATGAGGTTTATGCAATTATTGAATTGGTATCATTCAATACCTTTGAAAAGCACCAGATTGAATTCGTTGAAAAGATTGGCGAAAGTATTGCCTCTACTTTATCGAATACAAAAACCGGGCAACGGACAACCAGGTTGCTCGAACAATCGAAAAAGCAGGCCGAAGAATTGGCTGCTCAGGAAGAGGAGATGCGGCAAAATCTGGAGGAACTGCAAGCAACCCAAGAAGAGGTGGAGCGTTTGCGTACCGAGGAACAACAAAAAAGCCGGAAACTGATTCAGGAAATTGAAAAACACCGCACGGCTCTTTTAAAAATTATTGATCATGTGCCATTAAAAATCTTCTTAAAAGACCACGAAGGGAAAATGCTCATTGTTAACAAAACGGTACTCAAAGTTCATAATGCCAGGTTAGAAGATTTAATTGGCAAGAGTGATTTTGATTTTATTGCCGATTATAAAGAAGCCCGCAAACTATGGGATGCCGAACAGCAAATTATTAAATCAGGAGTTGCATTCCATCAAGTACATACCGAGACCATTAACGATACTGGCGTTATTTTAGATACCACCAAACATCCGTTCTTTATCGATTATTTGAATGAAACAGGTATTTTGGGAATTCAAATTGATGTGACCAAAGAGGTAGAAAAAGACGAATTGATTAAAAAATTGACCGAAGAGCTTGAAAAACTTAAAAAGAACCGTTCTTGATTTGATCCGGATACTTTTGGTATCCATAGATAGGTGGCAAATAACGCGTTGGTTCATTACTCTGTTTTGAGCCCTTTACTGGTAGGCACTTTACCTAAGAATAGTATCTTTCCGTGACTTAATTCAACTGGCGTAACGATTCCTTTGCTTTTCGGTGGATGGCGGACTTATAAATAGGCGAATCTTTTTGTAAACAAGCATTGAAATAAACTTTTGCTTCATCTGGTTTATTGAGCTTTAAATATACCCCGGCCAAATAATACGCGGCATAAGCCGGATAATAGAATTCCGATTGAGGTTCGGAGTTCACCACCATTTGATAGAATTTAACAGCCTTCCCGTAATCGCACAATTTGTCGTACGACCGGGCTAAACGGTAAGCATATTCAAGCTTTTGCCCCTTACTTAACATCGGCAATTCGTGTTTCATTTTAAGCAACTCTGTCACCGATTGCCTGTAATCGCCACCATCGAAAAGCAACCTGCTTTTAATCAATCCCTGATTCCAACCGGATACATGTACAATTTCATACTTAGCTTGCTTGTCTTCCAATGTTCTAAGATTTGAAACATCATTTATTTTCTGTAAACAATTTTGGAATTCCATTTTATCGTTCAACAGGTAAAACCAGGAAAGCTTTAATTGAGCGTAGGCAACAAGATTTTCTTTCTGTTGATGTTTCAGAAATTCTCTCAAATACATCTCCGCCCTTGGGTTTATCTGATTCAGATAGGCCACACCCAGATACAAGTTCAATATATTCAGCCGTTGATTAAAACCCAACGAATCAGCTTGGTTTAAAACCTGAAGTTGTTTGATATAATGTTCGTTCTTTTTTAGTGCCATCTGTATGGCAAAGCTCTCTAAGGGTCCCTTTGAGGTATCGTGCAAAATTTCATCAAGTTCGTTGGAACCAACGATGGTGGGATTTCCATCAAAAGATGCTTCAACCAAAAAACCTAACAGTTTAATTTCACGATTCAACGCTAAATCTTGGGCAGATTTTAACAAAGTTGCGTGCCAAAATGAGGTTAACGGATTCTCTCCTATCGGCTGGGTTGTTTCTTTCTTGTTGGCAAATACATCATTCAACCGATCCATAACAGCTTTGTCAATAAACTGATGTTTCTGGTTGGGTAAAAAACCAGGAAATTTTTCCGTATTGCTTGAATAATGTCTTTTTGCTTTCCAAAAAGCGGTCAAAGCAGTTAAGAGTTCATCATCTAAAAAATACAAATAACTCTGCATCAAGCATAAATCAGCCAAACAATAATGGAAATAGGGGCTTTCTGAATCCAACTCAAAAATATGCTGCTCCATCTTTTGAATCACCTGTAAGGTTGAATCGTTTGAAAGCCGGGCCGGTGAAGTAATTTGAAAAATAAAAGCCTGATAACCGTGCAGCCAGAACCGTATCCCATTGGTTGAGTTGTTTTCAATGGAATGTGTGTTGTTCCACGTCAAATCTAAAATCCGGTTCTGAATATTTTGCTCCTGATCTGAATAATGAAACTGCGAAAAACAGGGCATACCAATGATCGAAATTAGGATGAGGGCTGATATGTGTTTTGTATAATTCACCGTTTCCAATTATGAATCAAGGTTGATAAAAGTAAAAAAGGTTGCCAGAAATGACAACCTTTTTCCAATATAATAACTACTTGTTAGTTTTCTTCACCTAATCCGGCATCAACTAAAATGCGGCCACAATACTCACAAACAATTATCCGTTTGCGTGCGCGGATGTCAACCTGTCGCTGCGGGGGGATTTTGTTGAAACAGCCACCGCAGGCATCGCGTTGAACAGTAACTACTGCCAGACCATTCCGGGCATTGCTTTTAATCCGGCGATAGGCATGAACATACCTTTCATCAATATGGCTTTCTATTTCAGTAATTTTTCCATGCAGGCGTTGTTCTTCGATTTGCGTTTCGGAAACAATGGAATTCAGTTCCTTTTGCTTTACCATCAAATCACCGTTGCGCTCATCGAACGTTTGTTGAGAAGAAGCAATGTATTCATTCTTCTTTTCGATTTCGGTGGTAAACTCTTTGATGCGTTTCTCGCAAAGCTGGATTTCCAAAGTCTGGAACTCAATTTCTTTTGAAAGTGAATCAAATTCACGGTTATTGCGGACATTGTTTTGCTGATCCTGATATTTTTTAATCAATGATTGGGCGCCAACAATCTCATTTTTCTTATTTGCCACTGCCTGCTCCAATTCTTTGACTTCCACTTTCAGGTTTTCAATCCTTGTGCTTAATCCCGCCAATTCATCTTCAAGGTCCTGAACTTCAAGGGGTAATTCACCCCGAAGCATGGAGATTTTGTTAATCTCACTATCAACCATTTGCAGATCATACAAATATTTAAGCTTCTGCTCCATGGTTATTTCTACGTGTTTCCCTTCTTTATTAACTGTATCCGTCATTTTGCTATAAGTATTTTATCGGATTTGTATTTATTTTCGACAAATGAACTGCAAAAGTAGAAAATTTTCTGGTAACTAATTCATAAAAAAGTTCTTTTGTGAATTGTTCACTTTCAAAATGCCCGATGTCAGCAATCACAATGTTTTTATCGGCATCAAAGAATTGATGGTACTTAAAATCGGACGAAATAAAAACATCGGCACCGGCTTTAATGACATGGTTCAACAAAAAACTGCCCGAACCTCCACAAACAGCCACTTTCTTTATCGGTTTCTGGAGCAGTTGGGTATGCCTGATGCATCCGGTTTTCATGGTAATTTTTACCTTTTGTAAAAAACCCTGTGCATCCATAGGTATTTCCAGCTCACCAATCAAACCTGAACCTGCATGAACCCATTCGTTTTGCAACGGGATTAAATCGTAGGCCACTTCCTCGTAGGGATGGGCTTCCAACATTGCTTTTACAGCTTTTGAGGTTATATAGGTGGGGATAATTGTTTCAATCCGGGTCTCAGGTTCCTGATGAATGACATTTATTTGCCCCACAAAAGGATGAGCACTTTCACCGGCGCGGAAAGTCCCTTCACCCTGGGAATTGAAACTGCAAGCATCATAATTGCCAATTTTGCCTGCACCCGCGTTAAATAAAACATTTCGTACTTTCTCAGCATGATCATTAGGGACAAAAACTACCAGCTTGGTCAATTGCGATTTAAGCGGTTGTAACACTTTGCAGTTCTTCAACTCCAATAATTCACAAATTTTAGAATTTACTCCATGATGTAATACATTATCTAAATTGGTATGTGCGGCATAGATGGCTATTTCATTTTTAATGGCCGATATTAGGGTACGTTCCACATAATTGGTTCCGTTTAGCTTTTTTAACTCACCAAAGATGATGGGATGGTGAGCTAAAATAAGGTTGGCCCCAAGTGTTTTTGCTTCATCAATAACCTCTTCGGTAACATCAAGCGTGATTAAAACCGCAGAAATTTCATCGGAGCGGTTTCCAACCAATAAACCTGAATTGTCATAGGTTTCCTGTAATACCAAAGGGGCTATATCTTCCAGATAATTAATTAAATGGTTGATTTGCATGTTTTTAATTTTAATAGTTCCTTTATCCAAGGATACAAAAAAAACGGGTTCAAAAGAAGTGATTCTATTATTTGTTATAAATAAATTATTATGAAATCGAAATTACCTAACATCTGAAAACCTCAGCCCTATTTTTTTGTGATAAATATTTTAGTATTAAGCAGTCAGTATCAAGATGTGAGATTGATAGATGCGAGACACAAGATTATGTGCTGATGTGCTAATGAACTAGTGACCAAATGGGCAAATGAATTTCAGCCTCCCCTGTCTTCGGCTTCCGGCATCCGGTTCCCGATCTTTGGGATGCGGTTAATTTTATTTTATACCTACAAACCGTAATTTAACGTCATTGATTTACGATTAAAGATTTGTACTCAACTCTATTCCATTGGGCCAAAAGTATTTTCCATCTATTACAGCTTCAATTGCTTTGGGTAATTCGGAATACACGTCAGATTTATACACACAACCTTTAAACCCTACCTCAATTAACTTTTGCAGGTAGGCAATATCTTTATACATGGTTACTGCAATAACATGATAGTGGCTGTATTCCCAGTTGATTCTTTTTGTAATGGCATATCCATCAAGAATGGGCATGGAGATATCCATTAAAACTATGTTGGGGCTTAAATCATCTATAGCATCAAAAAAAGTAATACCATCGGGAAAAGAGGCGATTACTTCGTGACCCAGTTTTTTTTCCAAGAAGTATTGGATATTTATTCTGAATTCTTCGTTATCGTCAACCAAAATGATTTTCATTTCCGGAACTTTTTAATAATGCTTAAAGGTACAAATGAATCTTTTTAAAATAAAGAGAATAAAACGGATTGTTATAAAAACATGGAGATGAAAATTTTAAAACTGAACTCGACAAATTTACCAAGAAACGCTATTAAAGTAATCCTTAATATCCACAAACCGCAGTACAATTATTCTGGGAGCGAATATCTTACAACAATTTGTATCATCTGATTTAATGAAGTCATGCTGCAACTAAACCGTTCATTTTCTTTCTGTTTAATATTTTACTTGCGGAATCAAAATGCCCTATAACCCGTTTTCTTTAAACAAGCTGATATAATCTCGGTCAGTTCCGGTAAAATGTTGGTGAAGCCAATTCTTTATAAAGTTCATAGTCCCATCCAGGAATTTGACTTTATTGGCCGCGTAATCCGTCTGGAATTGCGTAATCTCTTTGATAAACTGTTTGTGTTCCAATAAATGATCTTTTGCCGATTGCAGGCCAAACTGTTCAAAGTAATTCTCTTCGTTTCCAAAATGGTATGAGGCAAAATCCACAAAACTCCGGAGGTTGTCTTTAATTTCCTTTTTGTTTTTATCCAGTTTAAAGGACGCAAACATCTGGTTAGCCAAATGAATCAACTGCTGGTGCTGTTCATCCATTTCGGCAATATCCAACCTGAATTCAGGAACCCAATCGAGCAGGTTATCGCCACTGGATACTATTTTTGAGTCCGCCCGTTTTGTTTCTACGCTAGCTATTGAAGGGCTTGAGGTTGAAACTTCAGCCGGTTTTTTTTGAAGCTCCGATACCTTCTGCTGCAACTGTTCAATCTTAAGTTGATAATCGGCCAACAGTTTGTTCTCTTCGATAAGCTTTTCTTCCTGCTCTTTCAGTTTTTGCTCTTTCAGTTTTTGTTCTGTAATATCAAATCCTATTTTCAGGATTTTGTAGGTCTTATCCTCATGCATATTTATAATGGGCGTGTAAGTTTCGTCCACCCAAAAATCGCGGCCATTTAAATGAATCTTGTTAATCTCTTTTTTCGAAATGCCTCTTCGTAAATCTCCCCAAAACAGGTTGTAATTGGCCCTCATTTCCGGGGTAAAGTCATAACCGCTAGAATGTTTTTGACCAATGATCTGTTCTTGGGACAGGCCTAACATATCGGCATATTTTGCGTTACAGCTTAGGATGGTACCTTCCAAATCGTATTCCACCATAAAAGCCGAATTTCCAAGGGCATTGATGATACCTGTTGTTTCGAACTCCCTGCGTGCGGCTTCTTCCTGAGTAGCCTGCAGTTCTTCCAGATTCTGACGCATCTCTTCTTCCTGCGCGGCCAATTCCTCTGCTTGCTGTTTCGATTGCCCCAGGAGCTTGGTAGTCCGTTCATTCACCTTAACCGATGCCACCGTTGAGGCAATGCTCTCACCTAACTTCTCAACAAAATCAATTTTATATTTTTCGATGGGATGGAACGAAGCCAGTTCAATAACTCCAAATGTTTCCTCGTTCAGAATCAAAGGGACCAACAATAATGATGATGGATTGGCTGTTCCCATTCCAGAAGTAATTTGAATGTAGTCCTTTGGAATGTCTGTCATGTAAATGGTTTTCTTTTCAAATGCACAACGGCCCACCAATTCTTCACCTATACCCACCCGTTTTTTGAGGTATTTATCCCTTCCATAGGCAATAGCCGATTTGAGTTCAAATTCTATCTGGCTTTCGTCGGTGTCGTCCACAACAAACAGGGCTCCCTGGTTCACATCCAAATAATTAATCAAATTGCGCATGATATTGAATGAAAGCTCCTCAATATTGTTGGAGTTGGTCCGAAGGATTTCACTGAATTTTGCCAATCCCTGGGTCGCCCAATTCATTTTATCATCTTCAATTTTCCGTTTGAGCTCTTCCTCTTCGGCATGTTTCAGGCTTTTGCGCATCTCAAGTAATGAATTGCCCAATACATCATTATCGCCAAGCGGTTCAAATGCAGCATCCAAATTTCCTTTGCCAATATGGTCGGCAAAAACAGAAGTTTTGTTCAACCCTTCTTTTAACCGATTGACTGAGTTAGCCATCTTTTCCACCTCATCACCGGTAGAAATTTCAAGATCATCAATCCCTTCGATATCACCAACCGAAAGTTTTTCAAGAATGTTGGTGGTTTTCTTCAAGGAACGGCTGATATTTCTGGAAATAATTAATACTACAATAGTAAGTACCACAATACCAATAAATGCAACCAGCAATGAAATGATTTGAGCCGTATTGGCCTCTTTTAAAACCGGTTTAATAGGGATGATCAATCCCAGCGACCAAGGTGCCTTATCATCGCCCACCTGAATTGGGGCCAATGCTACTAATACCTTGCTGCCTTTGTTGTCTTTTGCCCGAAAAACCTTGGCTTCACCTTTTTTAACCAAATCCATCATCTGGAATTGCTTTTCATATTCGGGATAAAGTTCCTTGATATTCTCACCAATTAATTTTTCGTTATCATGCCCAACAAAAACACCTTGATTCGAAACCAAAAAGGCCACAGTATTTTTATATGGTTCAATATCGGTAACAATTTTCTGGAATTTGTCCATCAATATATCGGCGGCCACAATCCCTGCAAATTGTCCATTACGGTAAATAGGCGACGAAATACTGGTCATGAATTTTTTGGTTTCGGTTTCTTCTAAAAATTCATCCCAATAAGGTTCCCAAAGCATGTCGCACGAAAGCGCTTTTATCCGCAGGTAGCGTTCATTTTCACCATCCACGCTCCGCAATGATGCGCTCGATTTTATCATCCCATTTTGTTTAAACACTGTAACTGCATACCTTCCATGATCTTTGGTCCATGTTGGATCAAATTGATTCAATTCCCAACTGTCCCAGAGTTTATAGAAATCGGGATTGTATTCATAAACTTTGTAATACATTTTCACAAAGAGGTCTTTCCATTCCTGCTCTTCCATCTCATCATAAACTTTAAAAGCCTGGGCAAAGGTCCTAAGGACTGAAAGTTTATTTGATAAATCTTTTTCAACTTCTAACGCATTTTGTGCCGCTACTTTCATAGCCAATTTCTCGGCATCGCTCAATGCTAATTGACGGGTTCGGTAACTAATAAAACCTACAGAAAAAGCAAAAATGATAATGGAGGTTGATAAAATGTATATCAACATTTTGGCATTAATACTCATCCTAATTTTCATGAAACACCTTATTTGCAATTATGATGCTATGATACAAAAAATTCGGCGATATTAAAAAATTAAGTTGCCAGATATGGAGTTGTTAAACAACAGGGGCTCCATTTTTATGAGCACCCTGTTGTTTCTAATTTCATTTATTCCTGAAAACCAGTCCTGTGGTATCGGAGTCGATGAGAATGCAATCGTTGGTTTTTATTTGTTCCGAAATGATGGCTTTTGAAAGCTCATTCAGAATGCTTTTTTGAAAAAGCCGCTTAATGGGCCGTGCTCCGTAACTTGGATCAAAACCTGCACCAGCCAACCATTCGATGGCATTAGCTGTAATTTCCAATTCAATTTGGCTTTTTTGCAACCGTTGTTTCACCATGTTAAATTGTAAAGCTACAATGGCTTTTATTTCCTCTTTCTGCAAAGGTGTAAACATGATAAGCTCATCAATCCGGTTTAAAAACTCCGGTTTAATGGTTTGACGGAGCAATCCGAATACCTGCTTTCGGGTTTCCTCTAAAAGTTGTTCACGATTCGATTCTGTCAACTCTTCGAGCATCGACTGCATCAACGCTGAACCTGTGTTGGAAGTCATGATGATGATGGTATTTTTGAAATTCACCATCCGCCCTTTATTATCGGTCAAACGGCCATCGTCAAGTACCTGCAACAAAATATTGAAAACGTCGGGGTGTGCTTTCTCAATTTCGTCGAGCAATACTACAGAATAGGGTTTGCGCCTCACTGCTTCGGTCAGTTGGCCACCTTCATCGTAACCAATATAACCTGGAGGCGCCCCAATCAAACGCGATACCGAATGACGTTCCTGATATTCCGACATGTCAATCCGTGTGATGTAGTTCTCATCATCGAACAGGAATTCAGCCAATGCTTTGGCCAATTCTGTTTTTCCCACACCCGTGGTACCTAAAAAGATAAACGAGCCAATGGGACGGTTCGCATCCTGAAGTCCGGCACGGCTCCGGCGGACAGCATCAGACACTGCATTGATGGCATCGTTTTGGCCAATCACCCGTTGGTGCAACTCGTCTTCCAGATGTAATAGTTTTTCTTTTTCGGTCTGAAGCATTTTGGTCACAGGAATCCTGGTCCAACGGGCTACCACTTCCGCAATATCTTCGGGAGTCACCTCCTCCTGAATCAATGCTTCATCGGCCTGCATCACCTGTAATTCGGTTTTGAGCTTTTCTATCTGAAGTTCGGTTTCCTTAATTTTTCCATACCGGAATTCGGCTACCTTACCATAATCGCCGTTCCGTTCAGCCTGTTCAGCTTGAAGTTTATAATCCTCAATTGATTTTTTGCATTGCTGAAGTTTGTTAATTACCATTTTTTCAGCTTCCCATTTCGCTTTTTTCGAATTGTAGATTTGAGTCAATTCGGACAATTCTTTGGCAATAACATCGAGTTTGGCTGAATTTCCTTCGCGTTTTATGGCCTCTCGTTCAATTTCCAGTTGTTTGATGTCGCGTAACAATTCATCAATCACCTCAGGTACCGAATTCATCTCCAGCCGAAGTTTCGATGCGGCTTCGTCAATTAAGTCGATGGCTTTATCTGGCAAAAACCGATCAGTGATGTAACGGTGCGAAAGTTCGGCTGCCGCAATTAGGGCATCATCCTTAATCCGCACTTTATGGTGCGATTCGTACCTGTCTTTTAATCCACGCAAAATGGAGATGGTGGATGCCACATCGGGTTCATCAATCATTACAGTCTGGAAACGCCGCTCCAAGGCTTTATCTTTTTCAAAATACTTTTGGTATTCATCAAGTGTGGTGGCACCAATAGCCCTTAGTTCGCCTCTTGCCAAGGCCGGTTTTAAGATATTGGCAGCATCCATGGCGCCTTCGCTTTTCCCTGCTCCTACCAAGGTATGAATCTCATCTATAAACAAAATAACATCGCCATTGGAATTGATGACTTCATTAATTACCGCTTTTAACCGTTCTTCAAATTCACCTTTATATTTAGCTCCGGCAATCAACGCACCCATATCGAGCGAGAAAATCCGCTTAGTCTTTAGGTTTTCGGGAACATCCCCATTCACAATCCGGCGGGCAATTCCTTCCGCGATAGCGGTTTTTCCAACACCGGGTTCTCCAATAATGATGGGATTGTTTTTTGTCCGACGGCTCAGAATCTGCAATATCCTCCGTATTTCATCATCACGTCCAATTACCGGATCTAATTTACCGGAAGCCGCCATTTCATTATAGTTCAATGCAAACCGGTTCAGAGCTTCATATCCATTTTCGGCAGTCTGGCTAGCTACTTTTTGCCCTTTGGTGAGCTCGTTAATGGATTGCTCCAGGGATTTTTTTGTAAAGCCCTGATCTTTCATCATTTTAGCTACCTGGTCATTCGTTTCGAGTAACCCTTGCCACAAGTGCTCCACCGATACAAACTTATCTTTGTTTGCATTTGCAAAATTCTGTGCAACAGTAATCACTTGTGTAGTTTCATTCGACAGGTATGGAGAACCTCCCTGAACTTTCGGATAAGATTGAATGATGCTATCGACCAATGCAGTAAAACTTTTTTCATTGATCTGGTGTTTCTGAAGAAAGAAATTTGAAATGTTCCGTTCGGTTTCCAACAGGCTTTTTAACAGGTGCCCGGTATCAATGGCCTGATGGCCTTTTTCGAGTACCAGTTGAGCGGCACCTTCAACCACCTCTTGTGCTTTTATTGTAAAATTTGAAAAATTCATATCATTAAGGTATTAAATTCAACAGGATTATGGATTCAATAGGTTTGCCATAAGCAAAGAACGGAAATTTTGTCGGGAATCATGGTACATAACAAGCCATTGTGGCATTTTAATACAAAAAAAATGATGGATTATCATAGATTGCTGATTATCAGAGCATAAATGATATAGTTACAAAGTTCTTTTTCACATAAATCGCCCAATATATTGAAAAATAGCTTTTTAAAATTTGGATATTTATAAAATAAAAATATATTTGCACAGCGAACAAACATTGTGATGAGAAATAAGTATATTTTAGATACTGATAAATTAGTCTTTCAAAAGGATCAACGCGCCTTTTCACATTATTTCAAAGCCTTTTTAAAATATGTTGGTTTTGGAATGGTTATAGGTGTATTGTTTTGGCTGATAACTTTCTCAGGATTATTGGTTTCGCCAAAGAAGATGGTATTGATGCAAGAAAATAAGCATCTTGTATCAAAACTGGAATCCATCAATACACAATTCGATTCAGTTTCGGGTTTCTTAGTAGATGTACAAAACCGTGATGATAATTTTTACCGTGTCATTTCACAGATTGAACCCATTCCACATTCGATTCGGCAGGCTGGTTTTGGGGGTACCGACAAATACCGGGCACTGGAAGGATTTGGGAATAGCGATTTGTTGATTGAAACCAGTAAAAAGAGTGATATTTTATTAAACCAGCTCCACATTCAATCAAAATCGTACGACACTATAATCAATTGTGCTAAAAATCTGGATGATAGTTTATTATCCATCCCTGCCATTGCCCCGGTTTCACCCAGTGGATATATCACTATTTCCTCTCCATTTGGGCGCCGGTTTCATCCGATACAGCATATTTACCTCATGCACGATGGTGTTGATTTTGCTGCAAATGTTGGCAGCCCAATCTATTCATCGGGAAATGGTTTGGTAGCTTTTGTTGAAAAAAACTCTTCCGGATACGGTAACTATGTAATCATTAATCATGGCTTTGGTTTCCAAACCTTATATGCTCACATGAATAAAATATATGTGAAAAAGGGCGAATCAATAATACGGGGACAACAAATTGGGACTACCGGAAATTCTGGTTCTTCAACAGGCCCCCACTTGCATTACGAGGTCATTTATAGCCGGATTAAAAGAAATCCAGAAAACTTTTTTATTAATGATTTAAGCGATACCGAATACCTTGATATGATTAGAGCCCAATCATCCAAGTAATTTTTCCAATAACTCCCAGCTTCAACTTCGCATCAACGTTTCTATAGAAGTTCTATGGCTTCTAAAAAAATCGGATAAAATTCTTTCATCCTGCATCGCATTTTTGGAATAACAAATTTGAATATCCTCCAACTCAATAAACGGGTTTTCAAAGAGGTTTAACTTTTTATTGATCCCTAAATCCTCAAATGCCGCAGTTTGGCTTGCGAATATAGGGAAAGATAAAAACTAATCCAATGGTGCAATTTCCGAAAGAATCACCACATAGTTCTTACCATATTTTTTGGCACATTTCGGGCAGGTTGTGTACCACATGTACCATTTTTTCACGCTGAACCCTTTCGATTCGGCATGGGCTTTATAATCATCGCACCACTTTCCGGTATCTTTAAAGGGGCCTTCATAAACTTTGCTCAGGTAGCGTCCACTCAAAGTCACATTTTCTGCTCCCGGGACTTCTTTATTTACTGCCAGATACAGGTCCATATTCCATTTCGAAGTATGATCCGATAAACACAACCATTCGGGAACCGTAGCACCCACTTCCCTCACTTTTTTATCGAGCCGTTTCATGACACTCCCAAAATTCAGGGGCATAAAGAAAATGGTGCGGACATGATCTTTGATAAACCGCTTGTTTTCCCATTGTATCTGCTGATCATCCCAGTTTTTGGGTTCAAATGGGGGGCAACATTCAAATGCTTTTTCATTCGTTGTTTCCATGGTAACCTCCGTTAAAATGAATTCTGTATAAAGCTACTACTTTTCCGGGAATTTGGTTCATTTGTTTATTAATTCATTTGCAAAGACTCCTCATATTCAATATAGTTGTAGTGTGGTTATAATGAACATGAGGGTTTTAAATCAATTCTTTCGCATACGATTTAGAGAATGAACACCGCAACCAAATATGTCTTCGTCTTTATCATTATCTCATGCAACCTTGAACTAATCACTATCTTCCTCCTCGTTGGGTTCCATATGAACATGAATATGGCAACGAGGAATCTCAGCTTTAATTTTCTCTTCGAATTGTGTGGCAATTTTATGCGATTGTTGAATGTCGAGATTGGATTCAACATGGATGTTTACCTCTACAAAGATATCGGCACCTGCTGCACGGACTTTTAAATCGTGGTAACAGACAATCCCTTCAAAATTAAAGACTAACTCTTTAATTTTTTTGTATATGTCGTCGGGAACGCGGTCCAAAAGAACATTGATGGAACGTTTCCCCAAGTTGTAGGAAACATAAATAACTATCATTGCCACCATTAAGGCTGCTATGCTATCGGCCCAATAAATGCCAAAGTTGGCAACTATCAGACCCAACAGAACCACAGATGAACTCCAAACATCGGTAGAAAAGTGAAGGGCATCGGCCTCAAGTGCCTGACTGTTATGCTTTTTTGCTACTTTCATCAATGCGCGGGAACGGGAAATATCAATTATAATTGATGTTATCACTACAACATAACTCCAAACAGTCACTTTGATATGTGTATTGCCTGAGATTAAACGTCCGGTGGCTTCGTAAATAATCCAAATACAGGTAACCAGTAGCAGCATGGTTTCAACAAATGCCGAAAGGTTTTCAATCTTCCCATGCCCATAATGGTGGTCGCGATCGGCAGGTTTATCGGATAGACGCACTGCAAACCAGGTAATGGCCGCAGCTATCAAATCTAAAGCTGAATGCAATGCTTCAGATAAGATACCCAAACTACCCGTTAAAAGTCCTATAACAATTTTAAAGGAAGTAAGAAATATAGCGGCCACCACGGATAAGAAGGCTACCCGGTTCTTTTCGTTGTTTGGGATAAGTGGCTGCTGTTCTTTCATATTTATTCTGCCCAAATTTTATCTGTAGAAACTCCATGACAACTGTTGCATTGCCCGGAGGTAATTTTTGAACCCATGTATTTTACCGTTCCCCCCTCTCCCATCACAGCCACATATAATCCTTGTCCAAAGGAGACACTTTCGGTGGTGTAGAAATTTCCATTTTTATCAACGGCAATCTGTGCCATTATAGTCCCTGAACCATTGGGTTTAGAAGTAAGTTCAACTGTGGCATTGGGATAAATAGTTGACAATGAAGTGTCATAAACTGTTCCGGCCACGATAAACCATCCCTCACCGGGCTCGCCACTTTTGTGGCAATCCATACAGTTTTTTCCGGTATTGTGGCTCTCAGAAGAGCTATAAGTGCTTATTTTGGTTTCGTTCTCTCCCTCTTCTTCACAAGCAACAACTATGATTCCCATTAATGTAATCCCAATAAGTAGCGATGTTTTCATGAACTTTTGTTTAGATTCTTTCTATGTATTTGTCCCGATTTATTTGTGTATCAAGGAAGTTGTTCAACTACCCTAAACCAGATTGATTTATTTCAGACGGGATAAAATTACAACTTTATTTTAATCAATGAGTTTTTCGATAATGAAATCAATTAAGTTTTCAGTATCAAGAAAAATGGAATAAAAAAACCTATGCAATCCTGAACTGAATTGCATAGGTACTTACGAATGTAAATTATGACAAGTGCCAACTTGTTTTAATTAAAACTAATGTATTTTTCTTTGCCGGTTTGGCAAAATGCGCATTTATCATCCAGATTTGCTAAATCGTAGGTATTACCGCAAACTGGGCAAACAGCAAAACCAACGGGTAGATTGGTTTCCGAATTAGCTTCTAAAGCACTCAATGCTTTTGAATAAAATTCATTGTGTTTCTTTTCTGTATCTAAAGCCCAAGTAAATGATTTTACAGCTTTTTCTACTTTCTCGGCTTTTGCTTCCTCTAAAAATTTTGGATACATGGTGGCTACCTCGTATGATTCCCCTTCGATGGCTGCTTTCAAGTTTTCAGCCGTAGTTTTAACTTCAAATTGAGGATCAAAATTTTCCATGATTTCGCCCAACCCTTCCAGAACCTTTTTATGATTGGCTGCATGAATAGCTTCGGCTTTTGAAGCCGCATCAAAAAGTATGGCAATGGTATCAAACCCTTCTTCTCTAGCGTGCTTGGCAAACGCTTCGTATTTAGCACTGGCTGTTGTTTCACCAATAATACCTTCTTTTAGGTTCTTTATGGTGTTTACTGGTTTTGACTGATTACAACTTGTTATAGCTACGGTACTTGCCATAGCTATAGCAAAAAATACACTTACAGTTTTCATATGATTCAATTTTAAATGAATTATTAAAGAGGCATCATGTAGTTATATACTAGTGTACCGCCAAAGAAACCTGTTAAACTAACCGAAAAAGTGGCAATTCCGTAAAGAACAAAAGCAATCCATTTAAGGTTTGAATCTTCCCGGTTTTTTGCCATCAGAAAAATCCGGAACACCGAAGTGGCTGTTAAAAGGGCTACCGTAAGCCAGGCAAACAATTCGTGTGTTTCTTGAATTTCGCCGGCATCTCCAGACATTTCGGAGGTAAATAATACACCGCTAAGCAAGGCAACCATTGCTGAGAGTGTTCCTGCTACCAGCAAATAAAATCCTGTTTTCGACAAACATGCTTCCTTTTTATAGAGCAAGTAAGCAAAATCGGCAACGAATCCAAAAACAACTAATGCAATTGGAAAGTGCACCAACATGGGGTGAATGTGACTTAATTCAATCATTGTATTATATTTTTAGGATAATTTCAAAATAGTATATAAATGTATAAAAATTCTGATAATCATCAAAATAATGAAATTTGTTTTGAAGCAGGCATAGTAAGACTTCGGCATCAAGAAAAGATAATCACAAAGGGTTAAGTCTATATTTTTTCAGAAAATTTGACAATTACCTGAATATGCAAGTAGCAGTATAACTGTTTTAAAAGGGAGTATTTTACAACGATTCCGCATCTTTTGATCTAATGAATCCACACCGTTACTAACCAGTTTATTTTCTTTATGCATTATTTTTCACCTACCGATAATTAGAATTGTACCTATTCGGGAAGGTTCTTATTCCATGTCATGTCCATTGTCCCGGCGGATGTCGTCAATCCATTTTCCCACTACCGGGGCGGTATAATTGTGCATCGCCTCCAAAGCTTCTGAAGGAGAATTGACAAAATGCGCCATTCCTGCGTGGGGTGCCAACAGCAGCTTTTCGTCCACCATTTTTTGCAGTTGGAGTTTCATAAAATCGTAAAACCCATGGATATTAATGATGGCCACGGGTTTGTGATGAAAACCCAATTGGGCCGATGTTAAAATCTCAAATAATTCCTCCAGGGTACCATAGCCACCAGGGAGAGCAATAAAACCATCGGCCAATTCAGCCATTTTAGCCTTACGTTCGTGCATGGTATCAACCAAAATCAATTCGGTCAGCCCCGGAAAGGTCAAATGCTTTTGAGCCAAAAAATGGGTGATTACACCTGTGGCTTTGCCGCCATTTTTCAACACTTCTTCGGCGGTAGCCCGCATCAATCCTACATTGGCACCGCCATATATCAATTCAATTCGATTTATAGCTAAGGTCTCACCCAATTGCCGGGCTATTTTTATATAATCTGGATGGTTCCCTAAGTTTGAACCGCAGAAAACACAAATTCGCTTCATTATAAACAGCTATTTATTAAAAAATTAAAAGTCGGCTGCTAAGATATAAAAGTATTCCTTTAAAAACCCAATCTCCAGGTTAACCGGCAAATGGTCTGGAGTGAATGCAATCCGAACCCATTTTAAAAATGAATATTTATTGTAACTTTGGCAGATTGGTTCCGACTTACAAAACATTACAGCGTTAAAGCTGTTCCAGTTTTGAAAAGACCCTTAAAACAAAAGAAAAAAGATAGTATGAAACGGATATTTTTTAGCTTAATTCTTGGACTCACTTTTTCAACATATAGCTTTGGTCAGCTATTTAACGATGAGGTATTTAAATTCTCGAAGGTTTTAGGTTATATCGAGAATTATTATGTAGATACAGTGAACAAGCCCAAATTGGTGGAAGATGTCATTGTAGAAATGTTAAAACAATTGGATCCTCATTCAGTTTATCTGGATAAAAAAGAGGTGGAAAAATCAAATGAAAGTTTGCAAGGAAGTTTCGAAGGCATTGGCATCCAATTCAATATTTTAAATGATACTTTAATGGTGGTTTCACCTGTTTCAGGAGGCCCATCTGAAAAGGTAGGCATCCAGGCCGGCGATCGTATCTTAAAAATTGATAGTGTGAATGTGGCCGGAGTCGGTTTGACCAATGAAATGGTTTTTGAAAAACTCCGAGGAAAAAAAGGGACAAAAGTTACAGTTGCCATTAAGCGCAAAGGTGTGGATGAATTGCTCGATTTTGAAATTATACGCGATAAAATCCCTCAATATAGCTTAGATGCCGCTTACATGATAAGTAAAAAAGACAAAGTAGGTTACATTAAATTGAACCGGTTTGCTGCGACAACTATGGACGAATTCCGCGATGCATCTGTCAAACTGAAAAAGGAAGGGGCTGAAAACCTAATTCTGGACTTGACCGATAACGGTGGAGGTTATTTGAATATGGCACAAGATCTGGCTGATGAGTTCTTATCTGCCGGAAAAATGCTGGTTTATACCGAAGGCATCCATAGCCCCAAACAAGAGGCTCTTGCAACCAATGTGGGGAACTTTGAAAAAGGAAAAGTAGTAATCATGATTGACGAAGGTTCGGCTTCGGCCAGTGAAATTGTGAGCGGTGCCGTTCAGGATTGGGATCGTGGAATCTTGGTAGGCCGGCGCTCGTTTGGCAAAGGCCTGGTGCAACGCAACCTCAACCTTCCCGATGGTTCCATGCTCCGGCTAACCATCGCACGGTATTACACCCCTACCGGACGGTTGATCCAAAAATCATACGAAGAAGGTAACGATGAATATGAAAAAGACCTGATAAAGCGATACAATAATGGGGAATTATCGAATGCCGATTCCATCCATTTCCCCGATTCACTGAAATATTATACACTCCAGAACAAACGCGTGGTATATGGTGGCGGCGGTATTATGCCCGACTTTTTCGTACCCATTGATACGGCCGGCTATTCTGATTATTACCGCGATTTGATCCGCAAAGGTATTATCAACCGTTTTGTACTCCGTTATTTAGACGAAAACAGGTCTGCCTTGGAAACCAACTATAAAAGCTCTAAAAAAGGCCACGATTTTGAAAGCTATTTAAAGAGCTTTACTATTGACAATTCCTTTTTAAAAGAGCTAGTAACCTTTGCCGAAAAAGAGAAACTTCCGTTTAACGAAACCGATTTCAGTAAAAGCAAAGAGGTCATTCGTGTCAACCTAAAGGCATTAATTGCCCGCGATGTTTGGGGAAGCAGTGAATCGTTCCAGCTTTTTAACCAATTGGATCCCATTTACAATGAAGCAGTCAAGGTGATACTTGATGACCATCTGTATCAATCAAAATTGACTAAGCAGCAACCTGTAAGTCGTTAATTCATTGATGAAGGAAGCATTGGATTGGCTGGTTTCGAATTGGATCGAAAATCTGGCTGTATTAACAGGGATTGTTTACATTGTATTGTCGGTAAAGCAACGGATCAGTTGCTGGTCTTTTGGCATTGTATCATCGGTATTATACCTGTTTGTTTTCCTCCAGTCGAAAATTTATGCCGACATGATTCTCCAGGCCTATTATGTAATAATGGGTTTTTATGGTTGGATTCATTGGGCCCGGATGGATACAAACAATCAGAAAGAGGAATTACCAGTTTCAAAGATTTCCATGAGGCAGGCTTCGGTTATTGGAGGAATTACATTGGTTACATTTTTTTGCATTGCTTATTTTCTGATACATTTTACCGATTCACCAGTTCCCTGGGTCGATGCGTTTACCACTTCGCTGAGTTTCACTGCCACTTGGATGCTGGCACGTAAAATATTGGAACACTGGATTATCTGGGTTATCGTAGATTTGGTTTCGGTTGGGCTGTTTTTTAACCGAGGGCTTTACGCCAGTATTGTTTTATTCCTTATATTCACTGTATTGGCATTGATTGGCTATCTGCAATGGATAAAAGAATGGAAAAGCAAAACTTCATTGTAATTACCGGCCCCGAATCGACCGGGAAAACAGAACTTGCTCAAGCGCTGGCACTGGAATTGAACTGCCAATGGGTGCCTGAACTCTCGCGTGGGTTCATTGAACAATTGGGCCGCCCATACCAAATATCGGATGTTGAAACAATAGCCCGCTTGCAGATTCAACAATTTCAAAAGGTCTTAGCAGGAAATCGGAATTTTACCATTTTTGATACCGGCCTAATTATTACAAAAGTCTGGTTCGATGTGGTGTATCAACAATGCCCCGATTGGTTGACCGAAGCCATTCAAAAATTACCAAAGTGCCTTCATTTGCTTTGTGCTACCGATATTCCCTGGGCCCCCGATCCGGTACGTGAAAATGGCGGTAAAATGCGCGAAAAGCTTTTTGATAGCTACAAACAAGAATTGGAATTCTTTGGGTTCCCCTACGAAATTATTTATGGCCTTGGTTCAGAGCGATTAAAAAATGCTATTAGGGTTTTAAAACAACATCAATATGTTTGATAATATTATTGGCTAGGTTGGGTATGGTTTTTGATTATTGTTATTAAGTAAGTCCAAAATACAATTGTTAACTTAAAACAACCAAAATATGAAAATAGCCATTTATCTCCCTATCGCACTGCTAGTCATGCTCACAGGTTGCAATACGTATCAGTTGGTTTCTATCGAGAGCCCATTAAATAAAACGGAGAATAGTGAATTCATCCACGAAAACGATACCTTCCGGATAACCTACACTTTCAATGGTTGGAACTGTCCCATCAACATTTATGTTTATAATAAAATAGATAAGCCCATTTACGTTGACTGGAGTAAATCATCAGTAATTATTGACAACCAAAGGATTAACTACTGGAATAATCAGGCATCGCTTCTGGCAATGATAAATGACACAGATATAAACGGAACCATTTTTAATGACGAAAAAGTTAGTTTTATTCCACCATCGTCCGGAATATCTGTATCAAGAATCAATCTAAAAAATGAATTTGTGCACATTCCCGATAATTTCAAACATGATATTGTAAATCTTCCTACAGTTAATGGCTATGCAAAAACAAAAAAATATATATTTCCCGAAATGCAGGAACCGTTAATGTTCCGGAGCTTTATCACTCTCTCGGTTACACAGGATTTTAACCAGCCTATATATACTGATGATACCTTTTGGATTTCAGATGTGATCCGTACCCCAAATCATCCGGATTACATTCTCAATAAACCAAGTAACCAGTTTTACCTTCAACAATCCACAGGTTTTGGTAAATTTTTATTAGCCACTTCAACTATTGTGTTGATAATTGCCGGGTTAATGGCCACGGAATGAATAAAAAATATCATTATTGACTGATTAAAATATTACGTCCCGATGGGACTTGCGAATCAAGTTGTAAAATATTAGCTACCAATATTATGTCCCTGCTGGGACAATCCCGGAGGGATTACATATTGGTAGAATTATAAGAACCCCAAATTCAATTAGGTCTCATCGGGACGAGATATAGAAAGACATTGAGGTTATGCAATTTTTTTTAATCGGTCAGTAGTGAATAAATCTACTTTTATGAGTTTCCCGCTCCACTGATTTATCTGCAGCTATAAAAGATTTTTCATTCTTAGTTCTTATTCTTATATTGCTGATAGAAACGATCATTGATTTTTGAAATGTAATTATTCGGGAAATTCAAAAAAGTAGATTTATGAATGAGATTGTAAACCATCAGAGAGAATTTTTCAAGACCGGACAAACCAAAAATTTGATGTTCCGTAAATCACAATTGCTGACATTAAAAAATGCTTTACAAACCCATGAGCAGCAATTTCTCGATGCCATTGATTCCGATTTTAAGAAGGGTCCGTTTGATGCGTATGCTACCGAATTTGCCCTGATATTTCATGAGATTGAACTGGCTCTAAAAAACCTGAAGAAGTGGTCGAAACCCCAAAAGGTGAAAACCAACATTCCCAACCAACCCGGACGGAGTTACATCATACCTGAGCCCTATGGAACTGTTCTGGTGATTGGTGCGTGGAACTATCCTTACCAATTGTCGTTGGTACCTGCCATTTCAGCCTTGGCTGCCGGCAATACAGTAATTATCAAACCCAGCGAGTTGGCTGCAAATACTTCAAAAGTAATGGCCCAGGTGCTTAATCAGGTTTTCGACCCTAAGGTGCTATCTGTTCAGGAAGGTGGCGTGGCTGAGACAACCCAGCTTCTGGAGCAACGTTTCGATAAAATATTTTTTACTGGCAGTTCCCCGGTTGGGAAAATTGTTTACCAGGCAGCAGCCAAAAACCTGACTCCGGTTACTCTTGAACTTGGAGGAAAAAGCCCCGCATTTATATTGCCCGATACCGATATTGAGGTAACAGCCCGGAGGTTGGTGTGGGGAAAATTTTTAAACGCCGGCCAAACCTGTGTGGCCCCCGATTATCTCCTGGTGCATGAAAAAATACAGGAACAACTTCTGGATGCCATGGCCAAATATCTGGTCAAATTTTTTGGTTCCGATGCCCAAAAGAGCGGTAGTTATGTGAGGATTATCAATACCCGGAACTTTGATCGGCTGACTGCTTTGATTGATAACAACAAAGTGGCCATGGGCGGTAAAACCGATCGAGACGATTTGTACATTGAACCTACCGTTTTACGCGATGTTTCGTTTGACGACCCTGTGATGCAGGATGAAATATTTGGTCCTATTTTACCGATCATCCCGTTCACAAGTTTACCCGACGCCATTGAAATGGTAAAAGATCGGGAAAAACCTTTGGCCCTTTACATTTTCTCGAAGAATGAATTCGATATAGATTCCATAGTACATCAGCTTTCGTTTGGTGGCGGTTGTATCAATGATACCATCATGCATCTGGCAAACAGTTACTTGCCATTTGGTGGCGTTGGTAATTCGGGCATGGGGAATTACCACGGCAAATTCGGGTTCGATGGGTTCTCGCACCAAAAAAGCCTGCTTCGGAAAGGTTTTTCATTTGAGCCTGCCATAAAATATCCGCCCTATTCGTTGGAAAAATTGGCCTGGTTAAAACGGGTGATGTCAATTTCATAAACTTAAGCGGATCGAACTTAGTTCCGGATAACATCATTCAATAGTTTTGGTTTTATGGCAACCCAAACCTAATCCTGATTTGAGAAATATTGGTTTAAATCGTTGACTATAAGCTCAATAACATCTTTAAAGTTATAGGAGGTGGCTTCAACCATGCTTACCGCATAATCACGCTGCAACATACTTGTATTACTGTAATGCTTGTTTATGGGTTGGGTGGTTTTTTCAGAATCAAAAGCGTTTCTTAAAACTACTTCCCCATCCTTCTTCAATTTATAGGATACCGATACTTTTGAAACTGCGGGCCCGGCATTGTCGGAATAGGAATAACCATACACATACAGGAGCATGTAAAAGAACCCGCTGCTCCTGTAAGGGCCTTGAGTATCCACTTTGTCAATGGAAAGCTCCAATTGGTAGGTTGGGTTTTTTAAAGTATCTACCAGAAATATACCGGATCTGTTTATTTCTTCGGTCAACGAACTATGCAGAAAGGTGGGGATATCCTCCTCAATCATTGATTTTCCCTGGATACAGTTATTCTGGGAGTTCCAGATATAAACAAAAACCAACGGGATAAACCATCCTTTTTGCCTTATAACCTGGGTATTTGGGTACATCACGTCTGAATTGAAATAAATAGTGTCAATTGACAATGTGGTGCCCAACTTTTCATCAACAATCTTTGAATCTTTTAAATAGGCCATAGAAAAACTGTTGACATCCATATTTTTTTGGATGGTTTTGGTTGAGGTGCAGCCAGTAAAAAACACCAAACCAATAAATAGAAAAATGATTAATTTATTCATACTATCAGAGATATTTAATGTATTTAATCCGGTTGTGTATTAGTTCCTTATAAGTTTCCGATGCGGTCATGTCCAATGCACTTTGGTAGTAATTAATAATGAGCCTGTAGTCCTTTTTATCGGCCAAAAGTTCGAAAAAACAGTCGGCAATTAACAGTTGCTTTAAAAAGTTGTACCGCTTGTCTTCAAACCTATTCAAATAAAAAAGGGACTGCGAATAGTTTTTTTGCGAAAAATAATAAAGCCCCTTGATTAAATTATTGATATGTAATGTAGTATCGCAATTGGCAAGGTATTTTTCCATCCAACGGGTTTTATTCTTTTTCAACATAAATGTAAACTTTGCCAAAAGGGCCTCCTGATCATTGGTTTCAAAAATGGTTTTAAAATTTTTATCCATAAAAGGGACAACAATATGCCTGCGCAGGGTCACATCTTTACCGTTCAGGTTGCGCATGATGTAATCCGATTCGGAAATTAACCAGTAATCGGTATTTTGACCAATACGGGCAAAGGTTTGAAGCGATATAAGAATTCCGGCCAAAATAAAAAAATGCTTTTGCATATACCTGATTTAAGATTTAATTTCCTGATAATTAACTATAATAATTTGTCGGTTTATGTTTTAATAACTCTAAATAACGGTTATTATTGGCGTAAAAATAGATATAAAAAAGTAAAACACAAAAAACTGGTCATAGATTTGGTGTTTGTAAAACCCCGGTTTTTTCATCATCCTGATGCGGAATACCTCTCCATGTATTCCATTAGGTTTTCTATCTTTGCAAAAATAGGTAATTGAAGATGCAAAAACCAGAACTATTGGTACCCGTTGGGAATGTAGAGTCTTTTTACGCGGCGTTGAAAGGTGGAGCCAACGCGGTGTATCTGGGAACAAAGCACTTCAATGCCCGCGAACGTGCAGCGAATTTCAGCCTAACCCAATTGCTGCAAATTATTGACGAGGCGCAAAAAAATCATGTGAAAGTTTACATCACGCTGAATACGGTCATCAAAAACCATGAGTTGGATGAACTGCTTGATATTTTATGGTTTCTATCAAAAACAAAAGTTTCAGCTATTATAGTCCAGGACTGGGGCACATTTTATTTGACCCGGAGGTTCTTTCCCCACCTGACGATTCATGCCAGTACGCAAATGGCCAATCATAATTCGGCTGGTACCGGTTTCAGCAAAAAAATGGGGTTTGCACGTGTCATCCTTTCCAGGGAACTTACCGGGAGCGAGTTGGAAGCCATCCAGGAAAATACACCTATCGAAACTGAAATATTTGTACATGGAGCCCTTTGCTATTCTTTTTCGGGGATGTGCCTTTTCAGCAGTTATTTGGGTGGCGCCGGGGCAAACCGTGGTTTATGCGCACAACCCTGCCGGAGGTTTTACAAAAATGACCATTCCGAACGGTTGCTTTTCAGCATGAAAGATAATCAACAAATTCAAATGGTACCAAAGCTGATGGAAATGGGCATCGCCTCCCTGAAGATTGAAGGCCGGTTAAAATCGGCTGAATACGTGCACCATGTAACCCGGGCGTACCGCATGGTAATTGACGATCTTTCAAAAATGGATGAAGCATTCCACTTGCTGGAATCGGATTTGGGCAGGGAGAAGACCCAATGGTTTATGGCCAAGCAGCATCAAACCCCCTTGACAACCTATGCCGGAACCGGAAAACCCATCGGGCGTGTCGTTGCTGTCCAGAAAAACCAAGCCACTATTTGGTCACCGGATCCTTTAAAAGCTGGAAACCGTATCAGGATCCGGGCCCAGGACGATAGCGAACCGGTGACCATTACACTGAACCATTTTGTAAAAACGGATGAGAATTCTTACGTTATTGCCACAGATAACACCAGCCTAAAACCTGGTGACGAAGTGACGTTAATCAGCACTGGCGATAACCGGTTCCCCTCAAAATTAAAGGGGGATGCGCCTAAATTGATTCCCCCGATACCACAAAATTTAAAATCGGAAATTTTCTCAAAAATAAAAAGCCCAAGGGGAATTGGCAAAGAAACCCTGTTTTTGCGTATCAACAACCTGGAATGGCTGCCCATGATTAGTTTCGAATATATCAACCACCTGATCATTCAATTGACCAAAACAGAGTTTGCCCATTTCGATTTTTCACTGCCAATCCTAAATGAAGATGCTTCTAAAATCTGGATTGAACTGCCTAGGTTTATCCCTGAAAAAGATATTGATTTTTATAAAGAAATACTCGCCGGTTTTTCAAAACATGGCTTGAACCATTTCTCAATCAGCCATTTATCGCAAAAAGAGCTGTTACCCGAAGGGGCTGTCTTTGGAACCAACGAAAATGTATATTGTTACAATGATGCAGCAGCCAACCTCATTATCGGCGAAAAAGCAACCTGGATAACCAGCCCTTTTGAAAACGATATGGAAAACCTTTTTGCCGGAAACTGCCGGAACATCTTGATTCCCATGTTTTATTATCCCAGGTTGTTCTATTCGCGGCAACCGGTTAAGCTCGAAAACAATAATTTTAGTGACGATAAAAACAAGTACCGGGTTTTTATCCGAAATGGAATGACTGTAGTGGTGCCACAAATTCCGGTTTCCTTGCTTCAGTACAAAACAAAATTGACCCAACAAGGATTCCATCAATTTTTATTGGATTTAAGTTTTGAAGAACCATCGAAAAATACTTTGAAAAAAGTGGTCACAAAACTCAAACGCTCCGAAGCGGCACAACCCTCCACCACCTTTAATTTCAAATTAGGGATGCGGTAAAACCTGATCCTAAAAAATCTATCCAGACCAACATTGGGGTTACTGGTTTTTGGTTCCTTTAAATATCTTTATAGGTACGGCTTTCAGGTATAAAATGCTGGTAATGCCTAATCCCAACCCATACAAAAATTCCAATAACCAAACCACTTCAATTCGTGTATTACCAAAATGGGTTAATGCATACACCCCGCTCAAATAAAAACAGATAACCACAATCTCGATAACTAGGGAGATGTTTGTTCTTCCTGTTCCTGCCACTGCCTGAAACAGAATAATCCCGAAAGCAAGGGTAAAACTTGCAGCTAAAATCACGTAAAGTGCAGGAAGTGCCTTCTCGATAATGATGTCATCGGAGGTGTACAAATGGAGTATCTCCGTTGAAAAAAGTAAGGTAATAGATGCCAAAACCCCTATAAAAACAAATGACAAACCTAACGCCTTTTTTATGATGGGAACCATCCAGGTGGATTCCCCTTTGCCAATGGAATAACTTACCAAGGTATTGGTGGCCGATGCAAACCCAAAGATGGGAACCAATATCAATAAATAAATACTCCGTATGATGTTTGAAATAGCCAGAGGCGTTTCACCCATCTTTTCAACAAAAAGGAAAAAAATAAACCATGCCGAAAAAGATACAAAGTGTTGGAGCATGGTAGGCGTTGAAATCCGGAAGATGGTTTTAAAGAGGGGAACCTCGAAGGAAGGTTTCCCAACGCCGATCAATTTTTTTGATTCAGCATTTTGACCGGTGTAATAAATAAAAATAAACAGAGCTACAAATTCGGCAATTACCGATGCCAGTGCTGCCCCCTCAATCCCCATATTTGGAAATGGTCCTTTACCAAAAATGAGAAAATAATCTAAAACGAAGTTCACCAATGCCATAATTACAGTGGTGATGCTAATGATTTTTGTTTTGGCTATTCCAATATAAAATGCCCTGAAATTCATATTCATAAATGCAGCAAAAATGCCATAAATCCGGATATCCAGAAATTTCAGGCTTTCGCGGGTAACATCGGCCGATTGGAGCATGGAACCAAAAAGCTGGTGCGAATAAAAATGTAAGGCGATAAAAATGCTACTTGTCAATAACAAAAGAACCAAAAACGAATGGTTCACTATTTTCTGAATATCTTTTAAGTTTCCTTCGCCCAATTTGCGGGCAATCAGAATCTGGACTCCAAGGGCAAACCCCCATCCCAGCATGACAATTGCTAGGTAGAAAATACTCCCAATGGCTGCTGCCGCCAACGGTATTTCTCCCAATTGGCCCACAAAAGCGGTATCCACAACTGTAAGAAGATCCTGGGCCAGATTCCCGATGATGATAGGATAAGCTATCCGCCAAATATTTTTATAGGAATAGGTTTCGCCTATCATGCACATATGATTGTTAGATTGTTGGTTTTATGGAAATTATAAAAAGAGGGGTCAGAACCAACTTTGACCTGGTTCTGGTTCCGCTTAAAGCTTAACTTATTCCGTTTTCAGGGGTCTCAGATAATCTTCAAAATAATCAGTCACCTTTTGCATCAAATGTATCCGGTCATACCCGCGTACATTGTGTTCGGCTCTCGGGTACACAAAATAATCCACAGGAATCTGGTTTTTAATGCATTCATTTAAAAATTGCTGGCTATTTTGCCATACCACCGTGTTATCCATGGCACCATGAATAATCATCAGTTTTCCTTTTAAATTTTTGGCACGGGGCAACAATGAAGTAAACAAGTATCCTTCAGGGTTCTGTTCCGGTGTATCCATATACCGCTCGCCATACATCACTTCGTAGTATTTCCAGTCAATCACAGGTCCGCCGGCAACGCCCACTTTGAACAGTTCCGGGTAATTTACCATCAGCGAACTGGTCATAAATCCGCCATAGCTCCATCCGTGCAAACCTATCCGGGTCATATCAACAAAACCGAGCGATTTCATGAATTGAATCCCTTGCAACTGATCTTTCATTTCATGAACGCCACATTGACGGTGGATGACATTCTCAAATGCCAAACCCCGGTTAGCCGAGCCCCGGTTATCGATGGTAAACATCACGTAACCTTTTTGCGCCATTAAATATTCCCACAAACGGGCTCCACCCAACCAGCTATTTTCTACCAGTTGCGCGTGAGGTCCGCCATACACATAAACAACGGCTGGATATTTTGCAGTTGAATCAAAATTTATGGGCTTTATCATGCGGTAATATAAATCGGTAATCCCATCAGCCGCTTTCAGGGTTCCTAGAACCATTTCAGGCATGTTGAACCGCTTCAACGGGTTTTCATCTGTCAACACATTTCGTAACAGCTTCCCATTCGAAGAATACACATCAATGCGTGAAGGAACTGTGGTGCTTGAAAAAAGATCAATAAAATACGATTCCGTCGGATCTATAATGGGTTGGTGCGTACCTGCCTGATTGGTCAGCCTTGTTTTTTTCCCTGAATTGATTTCCACTCTGTAAAGTTGCCGTTCCAAAGGACCTGCTTCGGTTGAGGTGAAAAAGATATTCTTTTTACCCACTTTTAACACATTGATTACCTCAAAAGCGCCCATGGTTAATTGCTTCAATAAACGGCCATCGGTATTACAAAGGTAAAGATGGTTGAACCCATCTCTCCGTGATTGATAAATGAATTGATTATTCTGTTCAGGTACAAATGTAATCGGGAAAGAGGGTTCCACGTATTTGTCATTTTTTTCTTCAAACAATGTTGCCTGTAAATTTCCATCGGCAACCTGGTATTTGTTCATTTTCATGTGGTTCTGATCGCGGTTAAGTACCTGGATATAAATGAAAGTTTCTTCGGGATCCCACGAAATGTTCGTCAGGTATTTTTCACTAGTTATATCTTCTTTTTCAATAAAAAGAGTGATTTTGTTTTCGATACAATACACACCCAGGCTGATATGTTCACTGGCCATACCCGCCATTGGGTATTTAATATTGCTCAGTTCAGCTTCGCGGGCAGTCACATCTACCAATGGATAGTCCGCAACTTTTCGTTCATCTTTCCGGTAAAAGGCAATATAGGTCCCTTTGGGCGACCAAAAAATCCCTCCACTAATTCCAAATTCATTCCGGCTTACTGTTTGTCCACAAACAATGCCTTTATCGGTTTCTTGGGTAACCGGTATGAGCTGGTTGTCCGTTCCCATCAGGTAAAGATTGTTGCCAATGGTAAATGCAATCTGCTTTTTTTGAAAATTGACCACGCTATTTTCCGCCTTTTGAGGCAATTTTATGGAACAGGTAATTTTACCTTCTTTTAAATGATAAACCAACCAGCTTGCACCACAATAAAAAGAAAATTCTGTGGCCGATTCCCATTGAATGGCAGGAAACGTAGCCAGGGAATCGAACCCGGCACGTTGGACAGATTCATTGAGTTTTGCGAGTGTAACAAGTTTTATAGAGTCGGAGTTTGAAACCGATTGTTGGTAAAGAACTTGTTTGTCCTGAAAGGTAAAAGTATGCGAGTTCCCTTGCCATTGGGCATTCCATAAGGTTTTGGGATACAGTTCGCGCCATTGACCAATCACCGCCTCCTGCATGGTGAATACATCGGTTTGTGCATAATTGCCCAACAAAATCAAACAAAGGAATACGAAAAGAAAAATACGTTTCATAAAGTTATTAATTTAAAATACATGTTATCAGTAAGTTATAAATAGCATATCTCAAAGACCTCAAATATACAATTCCTAAATATATCCGTGGTATAAAAGCAATTATTTTTTAAAGCAAGTACACTTTCCGACATTTTTATGCAGATTTGGTTCCAGAAGGGTTCATAACTTTGAGAATTCATAAATTTTTCATTACTTGCAATTAAAATAAGCAACCCAAAGGCCTGTAACATGAAAGTTAAAACGTATCGTTTAAGTTTGGTTTTGATGGTGAGCGTGGCACTGATTTCGTGCAACCAAGATAAAAAACCAACCCAAAGTAAACTGGACAAAGATCTTGAAGTAGAATTAGATACTACCAGTAAGATGATCAAATTCGAGAACTCGCTGTTTAGTTTGCCATCCCCATATCAATTGTCGATTTTAATTAAAGATATTGGCAGTGACTACAATTCCGAACTTTTGAATCCCACCGAGAATCATAAAAACTACACCAACCTTTTTAAAAAATCCGTCAATTTAGGTATCTATGGAGCTGATTTGGCTTATTTGAATATTTACAAACAATCGCCATCAGCCATCAGCTATTTTTCGGTGATAAAAATCCTTTCGCAGGATCTGGGGTTGTCGGCGGCTATTAGCCCAAGCATTATGGAACGCATTGAAAACAATGTTGATAATCAGGATAGTTTGTTGTTTATCATGTCGAGCCTGTATCGCGATGTTGATTTTTATTTAAAAGAAAACCGCAGGCAACGCGAAGGTGGACTGGTTTTGGCCGGGGGCTGGATTGAAGCTATGCATTTTTTAACCAAACTTTCGCTGGAAACAAAAAATGATTTGTTGATTCAGAGGGTGGGTGAAAACAAACAGCCCCTCGAAAACCTGATCAAAATATTGTCGCCTTATTACAACGAATCAGAAGATATCAAAGCATTGATAGATAGTTTGATTGACTTAGCGTATGAATTCGACGCCGTTGAAACAACATATGAATATAAAAAGCCGAACACAATACCTGAGAGCCGGTTAACCAAGGTTCATTCCGTAACAAAAATCGTGGTTTCGAACCAAGTGCTGCAAATCATCGATACTAAGATTTCCAAAATCCGGGATTTACTTATCAAATAAATGACGAAACATGAAAAAGCTTTTTAATATATTACCAATTTTGATGATAGCTACCCTAGGTAGTTTTAGCTCCCTGGCCCAGATCGACTCAACCATGAGGTTGTGCCAATCGCACATGAACCTCCCGTTTATTTCCGATGGCCAATCCTATACCGCACTTTTAAATGAGGACGAGGTCGCCGAATTTTATGCAACATTTTATGGAGGGAGTTTATACCGGTTGGTGGCTTACACCGGAAATTCCGAAGGCAACCTGGTTTTCTCAGTGTATGACCAGGAACGGAACCTCCTTTTTTCCAACAGCGATTTCCAAAACTTCCCTTATTGGGATTTTGAGTTTGATTATACCATGGATTGTATCATTGAAGCAAAACTTGATTCAAAAGAAACAGCCTCAGGAATGGCTGTTCTGTTGATAGGATTTAAGCAATAAGCGCTTTACTTAACCTTCCCAAATTATGAGCGAAAGGATATTAAAAGCTTTGATGCAACTATTTGCCATAATTGCGGGTCCAAGAACTTCAAACCGGATAGGCCGGAACATTGTTGAATCCTTCCTAAAACAACAGCTCAACGAGGATATTTACGACGAATACCTCAAACTCTTCGATGGTTTTTATGCCCTGTATCAAAAAAAGCAGATACAAGAAGGGAAAAAGGAGAAGAGCCTGTCGCTCAGCTCCGTGAAAGTGCTGAAAATATGTACCCAAATTAATGAAGAACTTGATCTTCGGCAAAAAGTAGTGGTACTAATCCGGCTACTCGAATTTATTAAAGCCGATGTCGAAATATCAGAACAGGAACTGACCTTTGTTTTAACTGTTTCCGAAATCTTCCATTTTCAGGTCTCCGACTTTGAATTATTAAAAGAATATGTACTGAGTCCCGATCAAAAGATGCCCCAATCGGCGGAAATGTTGTTGATTGATGGTTCTAAAACTACAACCAACCCAAATGTCCGGCACCTGTATCAGGAATCTTTCGACGATCATATTTGGGTGATGCACTTCGCGGCTGCCGATATGTACATGGCCCGATGCTTTGGCCACCACGAGGTGTACTTGAATGGCCAACTTATTATCAACGATCGGGTTTACATTCTAACCCAGGGTTCGGCCCTTCGCGATTCGAAGATGAAGCCGATTTATTATTCTGACATCATCAGTACCTACTATATCAACGAGTTTTCCGAAAAGGTTGAGTTTTCAGCTTTGGGTGTTGAATATGAATTTAAAGGGGGAATCAAAGGGCTTAACCAAATCAATTTTGTCGAAGAATCGGGCAGTTTGATTGGGATTATGGGAGCCAGCGGTGCCGGCAAATCCACCTTGCTCAATGTATTAAATGGCAGCTACATACCCTCCACAGGAAAAGTCACTATCAATGGGGTGGATATTCATCGCGATAAAGAGAAAGTTAAAGGGCTTATCGGATATGTGTCGCAGGACGATCTCCTTATTGAGGAATTGACCGTTTACCAAAACCTGTATTACAATGCCAAACTTTGTTTCGGCAACCTTTCAGAATTCCAGATAAACCTGAAAGTTTACCGAATGCTCCGGAGCCTTGGACTATTCGAAATTAAGGGGATGGTAGTCGGTAACCCATTAAATAAAAAAATCAGCGGGGGGCAACGGAAAAGGCTGAACATAGCCCTGGAGCTGATCCGTGAACCATCCATCCTATTCCTGGATGAACCTACTTCCGGACTTTCGTCACGCGACTCTGAAAACATCATGGACCTTTTAAAAGAATTAGCGCTAAAAGGAAAGCTAATCTTTTCGGTAATCCACCAACCATCGTCCGACATATTTAAAATGTTCGATAAGCTCTTTATTTTAGATAATGGAGGATATTTAATTTATGATGGCAATCCGGTAGATTCCATCATCTATTTTAAATCGAAGGTACACCATGCCAATTGGAACGATAGCGAATGTCGGTTATGTGGGAACGTAAACCCTGAACAGGTTTTCAATATTGTAGATTCAAAAATACTGGACGAGTACGGTAACGTTACACAAAACCGGAAAATTAAACCTCAGGAATGGTTCCGCCATTTTAAAGAGATGCAGGTGTTACCCCAACCCAATTCCCGGTTGACGGAGAACCTCCCTACCAATTTGTTTAAGATTCCCAGCATACTCAAGCAATTCAGCGTTTTTATAACACGCGATGTGCTTTCAAAAATTTCGAACAGGCAATATATAATTATTAACCTTTTGGAAGCGCCCATACTGGCATTCTTATTATCGTTTATTATCCGGTATTACAATTCCAGTGGCGATGGGTATAGCCTTAACGAAAATGCCAACCTTCCAGTTTACATCTTTATGGCAGTAATTGTGGCCATTTTTATTGGGCTATCGGTAAGTGCCGAGGAGATTATCAAAGACAGGAAAATAATTAAACGTGAACGGTTTCTGAACCTGAGCCGGACCAGCTATCTTTTTTCAAAGATGCTGATTCTGTTTGTGCTCTCTGCCTTTCAGGCTTTTTTGTTTGTGATCATTGGCAACAGTATCATGGGTCTTCATGGAATGTATTTTTATTATTGGCTGATGCTTTTTAGTGCATGGTTTTTTGCCTGTCTACTAGGATTGAATATCTCCGACACGTTCGATACTGTTGTTACCATTTACATTTTGATTCCATTTTTGGTGATTCCGCAGCTGATCCTAAGCGGGGTTATTGTCTCCTTCGATAAATTAAACCCGGTTATTTCCTCCCCCTCAAAAATCCCGTGGTATGGCGAAATCATTACTGCTCGCTGGGCTTATGAAGCTTTGGCGGTTCATCAATATAAAAATAACGATTACGAGTTGCTCTTTTATGGTTACGATAAAGCCATGAGCAATGCTGATTATAAAAAGAACTACTGGGTAAAAACACTTATGAATAAAGTGGCCTATTGCCGCAGGAATTTTGAAAACCCAGTCCGGCAATTAAAAGTTAAAGAGGAATTGCGTTTATTAAAAAATGAATTTGCAAAGGAACTGGCTCAAAACTCTAAAATAAATTTTGAGTATCTTGATCGTTTAGACTATGATCAGCTAGACAAAGAGGTATTAAACAAAGCGGATAGCTACCTCAATCAATTGAATAACTACTATTTAAAACGGTTCAATAAGGCGAATAACCTGAAGGATGAGTTGATCAATTCGTACCAGACATCTGCTCAAGGTAAAGAGGCATTCCTGGCTTTAAAAAGGGACAATACCAATGAAAACCTTACCTCATTTGTCCGGAACACTAACTCACTGGACCGGATTATTGAAGCCGATGGCCAGCTTTACCAAAAGATCGATCCTATTTATTTAGACCCAGACCACAAGCTTGTTCAGGCCCATTTTTATGCCCCCCACAAAATGGTTTTCGGTAAACCTATCGAAACATTTTGGATGAACATGATCGTTATCTGGTGTTTCAATATCCTGCTTTATTTCTTATTGCATTTCCGGATTCTGCGCAAAGCCTTGATCTTTTTTAGCGATGTAAACGATTCTTTGTTCACCAGAAGAAACAAAAAAGGCTATTAATACTAATAGCCTTGAATTATCGTCAATAGATAATCTTACTCTGTAATCTCAACCATTTTAAATGGGATTTTGATAATCGATTGATAGTCTTCGCCGGCTTCAAGCATATCCTCATCATCTTCCTCATAGTGCCAGTTAATTACTACTTCGTTTCCACTTTTGTAAATTGCCTCCAGTTTTTTGAACACATCCAAGATACATTTCGAACTACTGGTATTAAAGTATTCAAGTTGAATATTTACTTCAGTTAATTGGGCTGGTTTCGAGAGGTATGCTTCCAACCAATCTACTAAAGGTTTGTAAAACTCGATAGAATTTTCAGGTATCGACCGACCTTTAATCTCAATTTTACCTTTTTCATTATCGAAATGAACCGTTGGTGTTTTTGGCGTTCCTGCTATTGAAATTGGTTCCATATGATTCTGATATTTAATTATTCTACAATATTAACATTTAAACTGAAAAAATAATAATTATCGTTATAATTATAAAAATTAAAATCCAATTTACTTCCCGATTTTCTGGCTATATCAACCATCCCTAAACCGCCACCTCCTTTATCAGAGAACTCTTGGTTATCCAAAATATCTTTGTACATCACTTTCAGCTCTTCTTTATCTAACTCATTGATGTGGCTCAGGTGTTTGGTCAAAAAGTCTTTTTGTTTGTCATTAACAAAGTTACCAGTTATTACGTGATAACCAACACTATTCTTACTTAAAATACAAACAGCATATTTGCCTTGTACATCTTTTGTGGGATCGCTTGGTAGTTCTGAAGAGTGATGGTAAAGGTTTTGTAAGGCTTCAACAAGCACGTTGTAAATCTTTTTTTTTGCTTTTGAATCTTCCAGTTTCGATTCAATGACTTCTAAAGTATCCGTAATGAGAGTTCGGGAGACCTCGCCTTTAAAGAGAAATAGTATGTTTTCACTGCTATGTTTCGTCAGCCATTCCTTTAAGTCGAAGGTCATAGTCTTTCTTTCATGTATAGGTTTATCCTCACAAATATAAAAAAAAAATATAAATTCATTCAATTTTTAATTTTCTATACATATTGTGTTTATTTGGCAGTTCATTTTAATGTAACAATTCCTATGATTTACACTTTGGGCGAAACAGTTTTAGATATCATTATCAAGTCGATGGATAAGGTCCAAATGCGTCCGGGCGGTTCAATGTTGAATACAGCAGTCTCTTTGGGCAGGTTAGGCTTGTCTGTAGAACATATTTCTGTTCTCTCTACGGATCAGGCAGCAGCGTTGCTTATCGGCTTTTTAAAAGAAAATGGGGTGGGCTCTCAATTTATGTATCAGGATGCAAGCCTGAAGACCAACCTGGCATTGGCCTTTCTTGATGAAAAAAACAATGCCCATTATAGCTTTTATAAGAATAAATCCCCTAAAACACCTGAAATTCCATTGCCCGATCCAATAAAAAATGACTTCATCCTGTTTGGTTCTTTTTTTAGTTTGAATGCCGAAATACATCCACAGGTTATGAATTGGCTTCAGCAAGCCAAACAAAACAATGCGCTGATCCTATATGACCCAAATTTTAGGAAACCGCACCTCCCGCAGCTTACATCGTTGATGTCCTTGATTGAACAAAACCTTGAAATGGCCGATATCATTAAAGCCTCCGATGAAGATTTGGAAAATATTTTGGGTGTTCAAGGAGTAGATAAAGCATGGGAAAAAATGCAGGCCTACCATCCGAAAGGATTGATTTATACCATGGGAAAAGACGGTGCCTGGTTGGTAACGCCTGAACACCGGGTTTTTGTTGGGGCAAAAAACATCAAACCGGTTAGTACCATCGGTGCCGGGGATACCTTTTCAGCCGGTATTCTTTTTTATATGCAATTGATGCTGGAGAGGCAGACAAAAGTAGAACAATTCTCGGACAGCCACTGGAAAACCTGTTTGCAGCTAGCCAATGAGTTTGCTGCCCAAACCTGTCAGTCATACGACAACTATCTTTCCGTTGATTACGCGAAAAATATCAGCCATGTACAGTAAAGAAGAAGTCTAGATTTTAAATCGTGATTTTTGGGAGTCGTTCCACAATTACACCGCTTTTTATAGCCGAAAAGTAGGTAAACCCATCCATTGGATGCTTTATAAAACTGGAATTAAGGGGTTGGAGTTAAAATTCGATGTCGATACCAAACAGGTTTCAGTCATTTTGGAGGTAAACCCCAGGAACGAAGAAAAAAGGTTTGACTATTTTGTGGAATTGGATAAATACCGGAATATCATCAATCAAGGATTCGGACTGTCATTGGTTTGGGAGGAACAGGTAAAATTGGCAGATGGCAAAACAGTAACCCGGATTTATAAGTCGCTCCAAGGCTGTAACTATCACAATCGGAACCATTGGAATACGATTTTTCATTTTATAGCCACAAACATGTACCAGTTGCAAAACAATCTATCGGACATTTTGCCAGTTTTAAAAGAAAACTTGAAGTAATAAAATTAGATGACAAAAAAAAAGCAGCCTTTTGAGACTGCCCCCTTTTCATCCGTAAATAATCTTTAAGTTAAGGTAGGAAGCTTGCCCCGATTCATCGGGGGAACACCCCATGCTAATATTTATCACTGTTTTCGTAGCAAACTACATGGGGGTTTCAAATCAATTAATTCTAACTATGAAGTTCTGCCAAATACCTTTCGGTATCTAACGCGGCCATACAACCGGTACCAGCTGCTGTAATTGCCTGACGATACACATGATCCTGAACATCGCCGCAGGCAAATACCCCTTTTACATTGGTATGTGTCGATCCGGGTTTGGTAACGATATAACCGGTTTCGTCGGTTTCCAAAAAAGGTTTAAATACTTCGGAATTTGGGGTGTGGCCAATGGCCAGGAAGAAACCGTCGATTTTAATCGCCACCTCTTTTTCATCAGAAGTTCCTTGTTTTTTGATCAAACGGGCACCTTCAACTACGCCATCGCCAAACAGTTCTTTGGTTTGATGCTCAAAAAGCACCTCAATATTTTTAGTATTGAAGACCCGTTGCTGCATTGCTTTGGATGCCCGTAAAAAATCTTTACGTACAATCAAATAAACCTTGTTGCACAAACCTGCCAAATAGGTGGCTTCTTCGCAGGCAGTATCGCCGCCGCCCACTACAGCCACATCTTTTCCCCGATAGAAGAACCCATCACAGGTGGCACAGGCGGAAACACCGCCACCCCGGTATTTTTCTTCCGAAGGGATTCCTAAATATTTGGCGGTAGCCCCCGTGGCAATAATAACAGCATCGGCAGTAAACAACTTGCTGTCGTCAACAATTACTTTGTGTACCGGGCCTGTAAAATCAACTTTGGTTACAGTCCCCCAGCGGATTTCGGTTCCAAAACGTTCGGCCTGTTTTTTCAAATCCTCCATTAAAGCAGTACCGTCGGTTCCTTCGGGGTAACCCGGAAAGTTTTCTACCTCGGTGGTTGTGGTTAATTGGCCACCGGCCTGCATGCCTTGAACCATCACAGGTTTTAGGTTGGCACGGGCCGCGTAAATGGCGGCAGTATAACCGGCGGGTCCTGAGCCAATAATCAAACACTTTACATGTTCGGCATCTTTTCCTTCGACCGAAGCGTCATTCGGTTGATTCTTTGTAACATCCATCTTTTTAAAAAAATCCATACTATTTATTTTTATCTGTTTTTTTGTTTTAAAAGTTCAAAATTAAGGAATTATTTGGTGTCGTTTTACCATTCCGCGGGCTGCATTTCAAATTACATTCCAAAAATGGTTTGGTACGGATTTGTCAGTTTACGAAATGCAGATACAAATGAAGTTTCTCTTTTGCCATAGCTACCGGTTTATGTTTTACATGATTCATATAATCATATAGTTAACTGATTAGGTATTTGAAATAAATAGATGAAACTGACCTTGTTTTCATGGCAGTATCGTTTTTTTGTATGTAGGTATAAAAAATATTGATGGCATAGAAATTCATGAATTCAAGGTTAACAGTCGGAATGGTACTATCATTCCCCGGATTTAGGGAGAAATGATGTGATTTGAACATTGAATTTAACAGTCATTTGGGCTCTGTTAATCGGTAAATATTAGATACACAGACGTGTAATAAAATTAAATTAAATGATTGCAGTTTTCGATTCGTTTACTAAATTTGCACTTCCAATAAGCGGGGTGTGGCGCAGTTGGCTAGCGTACTAGCATGGGGTGCTAGTGGTCGTCCGTTCGAGTCGGATCACCCCGACAAAATGGGTTTCAACCCATATCATAAGCCTGCAAATTATATGATTTGCAGGCTTTTCCATTTTTTGTAAATCAATACGAATTGAACAGTTTCAGTGTAAATGAGAACTAAACGGTGAACCAAATTAAAGTTTAATTTAGTTCACCAGAAACGATGCAAAATACATCAAATCAACACAATGTATCGTTTCATTTAGTCTTGTTTGAATGGGTTTGGTGGTCTTTTTCGGAATGAGTTCCGGTGAACCGAATCAATTTAAAACAAAAACTCAAAAGCTGAATTGTCATGAGAACAAACAACACCTTCGGTGTGCAGTTTATAAGCCGCACCAACAAAGCCAAAAATGGCTTACTTCCTATTTATGCTCGTATTTCTGTCGATGGTCGCCGTGTTGAAGTATCCTTAAAAAGGTTTATCCATCCCGACAATTGGAACGATGCAAAAGGTTCTGCTAAGGGCAAAAGCGAAGAAATCCGAAACCTCAACACCTATTTAGAACAAATCCGTAGCCAGTTAACCGAATGTTACCAGGAACTAACTGTAAAGAAAAAACTGGTTACAGCTGTATCTATTAAAAATCTCTTTTGCGGCTTTGAGGAAAAGGAACATTCGTTAATGTCACTTTTTGACTACCACAATACTGAAATGAGAACTACTTTAGAATGGGGGACTTTAAAAAACTATTTCACCACACGGCGCTATGTCGAAGAATACCTGAAAGCCCACCTCAAAACATCCGATGTTTTCCTGTCGCAATTAAATTACAGGTTTCTCAACGAGTTTGAACGTTTTATGAAAGCTTACGTTCCAAAGGACCAAAAACTACCTTGCGGACAAAATACCATAATGAAACACATCGAGCGGTTGCGTAAAGTGGTAAACATGGCCATCAAAAACGATTGGCTCGACAGAGACCCGTTTCAGAAATTTCAACCAACATTTTTAAAAACCAATCGGCAATTCTTAAATGCGGAAGAACTGGCCGCCATTGAACAAAAAGAATTCAAAAGTCTTCGTTTACAACATGCTAAAGATATGTTTGTCTTTAGCTGTTATACAGGCTTAGCCTATATTGATGTTTATGAACTGACACTCAAAAACCTCTCCTTGGGTATCGATGGTGGATATTGGATTAACACCACACGCCATAAAACTGATATTCCGGTTCGCGTACCTTTGTTGCCACCAGCAATGGCAATCATCGAAAAATATAAAAACAATCCAAGAGTGTTGGAATCTGGCAGATTATTGCCAGTTTATGCCAACCAACTTTTAAACAATTACCTAAAAGAAATTGCTGACTTTTGTGGTATTGAAAAGCCCTTATCCTTTCATATTGCCAGGCATACCTTCGCAACCACAATAACACTTACAAATGGTGTACCTATCGAAACGGTATCAAAACTTTTGGGACATACAAGCATTAAAACTACTCAGATTTATGCAAAAGTAATAGAACAAAAGGTCAGTGATGATATGACGTTTCTTAGAACAAGGCTATTTAAAAGACAGGTAGATAAAGATATTGCATCATAAAAAACAATACGACAATTTGAAGTTATTTCGTAATATCATCAAAATGTACTTGTGCCCATTGTATCATTAATTGAACAGCGGGCATAAGTTCTTTGCCCATATCTGTTAACGAATACTCTACCCGGGGAGGTATTTCTTTATACATTGTTCTTGTTATTAAATGGTCTTCCTCCAATCTTTTCAATGTACTGGAAAATACTTTTTGTGATATGTCAGGAATAGCTAGTTTTAAATCCTTATATCTCATCACTTCACCTGCCTGAAGCGAACACAATATTAATAACGACCATTTGTCACTTATTCGGCTTAAAACATTTCGAATAGGGCATGTAGGATATTGTAGGTCTAATTCTCTCATCTCTTTTCCATTTAAATTTATTCAAAGTTAAAAATCTCTTTTAGAAAGTTATCTCCTTTTTAAGATGTTATATCCCTTTTCAACATATTCAACATTTTTTCTAAAATATGTCATTGTAAAATATTGAAAATGAATAATTCTAACCTAATAGGTAACTTAATAACCTGTTTGCACAGGCTTTCTGGGCTCTCTACTTTTGAATCGTCAAATCATTAAAAAACATAAAAAATGAACGGATTAAATTCTTTAAACGGTTGGGCTGATAACAAAGCTTTTTTTGCCCCACGTAGTGCTCAAGGTTATTTAAATTCTGAGCGAGTGTTTTTCTCTCAATCAGCTGGTGGTTCGTCTTGTGGTTCTGGCGACACTAAACCTCAACCTTCATCTTGCGGTGCAAGCGACCCAAATCCAAAACCTTCATCATGCGGAGCTGGCGACAGTCAACCAAAACCTTCTTCATGTGGAGCTGATGATGATAGCAAACCAAAATCGGCTTGCGGCTCGGCTTGTGGTGCAGGTGGAAAGTAATTGGTTAACAAGTTCCGGTTGGCAATCCGTTGACCGGAACTCCTTTTAAACATTTAAAAAGACGATGAAGATGGAATATTTTGCTTTTCAATGGCATATAACAGACAGTTGTGATCAGCGTTGCCAGCACTGCTATATTTTTTCGGAAAACAACTTTATCAAGTTGAAAGAGATGACGTGGACTGAAATAGAATCGGTTTTCGACAACTGTTTGGATATGTGTGCAAAAGCAAACCGACTTCCATACTTCTATATTACCGGGGGCGACCCTATTTTGCACAGTCGCTTTTGGGATTTGATGTCTCTCTTAAAAACAAACAACATTCCTTTTACCATTTTGGGCAATCCGTTTCATTTGACCGATGGGGTTTGCAAACGGCTCAAAGAGCATGGTTGCGAGCGCTATCAGTTATCAATCGATGGTTTGCGCGAAACCCACGATGCTATACGCAAGCCCGGATCTTTTGATACAACGCTGGAAAAGATTGCATATTTACGCGATGCCGGTATTCGCTGTGCCATTATGACAACCGTATCAGGAACTAATATTGATGAGATCCCTGACATTATTGATTTAGTGGTTGAACATAAAGCCGACATTTTTGCTTTTGCCCGTTATTGTCCCACCAGCTCTGAAAAGAGTACCTATTTAACACCCGAGCGATACAAGGATTTATTGGAGGTTTGCTGGCAAAAGTTCGAAACCTACAAAGAAAGTGAAACGAGCTTTAACCTGAAAGACCACCTTTGGACACTCTTCCTTTATGAAAAAGGGCTTTTTCAGATACCCGAAGGTTTAAAAGATGATGTGGTTTATGATGGCTGTAACTGTTCGAACAGCCATTTGACTATTCTTCCTAAAGGTGAAGTGTTTGCATGTCGGCGTTTCGAAAGCAATGTAGGGAACGTGTTTAACGAAAAACTGATTAACATTTTCACGGGCGATAAAATGAACTATTTCCGGGCTTTCAATAAGTTCGAGAAATGCTCGAAATGCGAATTAAAAAGGTTTTGCCGAGGTTGTCCGGCTGTAGCATACGGTTATACCGGAAACTTTTATGGGACAGACCCACAATGTTGGAAACAAATAGAAAATTAATGCCATGAAAGCAGTTGTATTGCACCACACTGGCACTCCCGATGTTTTGAAAGTAAGCGAAGTCCCGTTACCGTTGGTAAAACCCGGTTGGGTTTTAATGAAGGTAAAAGCGTTCGGACTAAACCGCTCCGAATTGACGATGCGCGAATACGAAGGCAATGCTACCTATATCCAATTGCCCCGGATATTAGGCATTGAATGTGTTGGCGAAGTAGAAGACTGTACCAATACTCATTTCGTGAAAGGCCAAAAGGTTATAGCCCTAATGGGCGGCATGGGTCGCTCGTTTGACGGCAGCTATGCCGAATATACATTAATCCCTGCAAAGAATGTTTTTTCTGTTGATACTGATATGAGTTGGACAGAGCTGGCGGCAATTCCAGAAACATTTTTTACTGCTTATGGCTCGCTATTTCAAAGTTTACAGTTAGTTGCCACCGATGTGCTTTTGATAAGAGGTGGCACAAGTGCAGCAGGTTTGGCAGCTATTCAACTGGCAAAAAGCATTGGAGCTAAAGTATTGGCATCGACCCGGAAAGAATCGAAACGGGAGCTGTTAATCAAACAAGGCGCCGACCATGTATTACTAGAAGATGGTACGTTAGCCAAGCAATTACTAAACATTTATCCCAATGGAATAAATAAAGTGCTTGAACTGATTGGTACTTCAACTCTTTATGAATCCATGAGTTTCCTGAAGATACACGGGATTGTTTGTGTTACAGGCATTCTAAGCAAAAAGGCCACCATCGAAAATTTTTATCCTATAAAGGATATTCCATCGGGAGTTTATCTCACGGGCTTTTCGAGTAACTCGCCAAGTCAGCCATTGATAGATGAGCTGTTTGAACACATAAAGAAATTCAACTTGCATCCGACGATAGCCCGAACCTTTTTACTGGAAGAAATTGCAGATGCGCACCAAATGATGGAAAATAACGAAGCAAATGGGAAGATTGTGATTATAAATAGCTAAATATTAGCTCATTAATAAATTTAAAATTATATGAAAGAGCTTGATTACTTATTGAAAGAACTTATTTCTGAGAATCCTCAGCATAGTCATTACCAAATTCCCAATGACTTAAGCGGGAAACGAAAGCTCTTTCGTATTTTATCCAATATCAGACCTCCCCTGCCTGTATCAAATCTGTTTCTCGAAATGCAGGAAGCTGAATTGAACCGACAGGTTCGGAAAAAAGGAATTGTTGAACTGGTTCAAATTCCTCACACGAAAAAGCATACTAAGATAAAACTTTGGCAAGGCGACATTACCCGTTTGAAAGTCGATGCCGTTGTTAATGCTGCCAATAGTCAAATGCTTGGGTGTTTCTCTCCGCTGCACGGATGTATTGATAATGCTATACATTCTGCAGCAGGGGTTCAATTGCGATTGGAATGTCATGAATTAATGAAGAACCAGGGTGTTGCGGAATCAACCGGAGGTGCAAAGATTACGAAAGGATATAACCTTCCGGCTAAATATGTAATTCATACGGTTGGTCCAATTATTAATAATGATTGCGTAACTATTGAAGATGAGATGTTGCTTGCATCATGTTACCGTTCCTGTTTAACAGTTGCAGAACAAAATAAATTCGAAAGTATAGCATTTTGTTGCATTTCAACAGGCGAATTCCGGTTTCCCAATCAAAGAGCTGCTGAAATTGCTTTAGGTACAGTTTTAAACTTTTTCGAAGAAAACCAAAAATCGAACATCAGTACTGTTGTTTTTAATGTGTTCAAAGATTTAGATTATGCCATTTATCGCCAATTATTACAAAAAGGAGAAAGATGAACCATGGGTATGCACAACGAATAGAACAGGCAAGAAATGCCATTAAAAATACCGATTATGTGATCGTTGGAGCCGGAGCAGGATTGTCCGACGCTGCCGGGCTAAAATACAGCGGTAGCAGATTTACAGATAATTTCCGGCCTTTTATAGAAAAATACAAGTTTACCGATTTGTACACATCTAGCTTTTACCCTTTTAAAACCGAAGAAGAACGCTGGGCATACTGGGCAAAGCACATCAGTTTGAACCGATACGAAACGCCTGCTACACCGCTTTACAAAGATGTATTCCAATTGATTAGAGATAAGGATTATTTTGTTATAACCACAAATGTCGAAAGCCAGTTTTATAAAGCTGGTTTTAAGCCGGAGAAAATATTTGCAGTTCAGGGAGATTATGGGCTGTTGCAATGCGCAAATGCCTGTCATAATAGACTTTATGATAATGAGAAACTGGTAGCCCAGATGCTCGCACAAACTTCCGATTGTAAGATACCAACCAACTTAGTTCCGCATTGCCCGGTTTGTGGTGCAAATATGGAGGTTAACCTAAGAAAAGACGATTGTTTTGTTGAAGATGAAAATTGGAAGATAGCCGACAAGCGTTACAATAGATTTATTACCAATGCCGTTTGTGGTAACTTAGTATTGCTTGAATTGGGTGTAGGTTTTAATACACCTGTCATCATTCGTTATCCTTTTGAACAAATAACGTTTCAAAACAAACACGTAACGCTGATACGGATAAATACACAACATGCTTTTGGCCCTGCCGAAAACACCTCAAAATCCATTTTATTTAGCGAAGATATGTCTAGAACAATCAACGAATTAAACAATATAAAATGCACGACATTTGGAATCCCTGGCATGGTTGCATTAAAATAAGCGAAGGTTGCCAGCATTGTTACATGTATTTTTTAGACCGGGTTCGCAACAAAAACGGAGCAGAAATATATCGGACACAATCCGGGTTTACCTATCCTTTGCAAAAGAACAAAGCGGGTAATTATAAAATCAAAAGTGGCGAACTGATAAGGGTTTGCATGTCGTCAGATTTCTTTCTAAAAGAAGCCGACAGTTGGCGTAATGAGGCTTGGGCTATGATGAAACAACGTAGCGATGTCAAATTCTTTCTTCTAACCAAACGTCCGGAAAGGGTGGCCGATTGTTTGCCCAAAAACTGGGGTAGCGGATGGGAAAACATCTTCTTTAATGTTACCTGCGAAAATCAAAAACGAGCCGACGAGCGAATCCCTATCCTGTTAGACCTTCCGTTCAAACATAAAGGAATAATGACCGCTCCGCTTATTGGCCCTGTAAGTATTGATAAATATTTAGCATCTGGCCAAATTGAACAAGTTATTGCCGGAGGCGAAAATTACGATGGAGCACGCCCATGTAATTTCGATTGGGTGAAACAACTTCGCAACGAATGCGAAAAACACAACGTAACTTTTTGTTTTATCGAAACAGGCACCAACTTCGTGAAAGATGGAAAGACATATCAAATTCCAAAGAAAATAGTCCAAAGTCAAATGGCTTTTAAATCCGGAATAAATTTCACGGGAAAACCCATTGATTTTAAGCTTACTGATAACTTTGGTTTTCAATTAGATAACAACCTGTTATACCAACCTAAATACAAAAAACAATGCGAAATGTGCGGAAGTAAAGATATTTGCAATGGGTGTAGTAATTGCGGGAGGTGCGAATCGTAAAATGAGCACTTGGTTATAAATTCGTTTACTTGGATGTTTTAAGCATTCACCGTTCATTTTGTTCAAATCGGGTAGAAAAAAGAAACAGATTAGATAAGCCTTAATATCTTTGCTTAAATATACTTAATTGAAACTTCGTACTTTGCAAATCCAAACGTAATTTGCAAAGTACTTGGTATCATAATAAATTTTGTGCTTATGAAACACCCATGTGGTATACCTGTACAAATATGCATGAAAACTAATATGGGTGTTCCATCCGACATTAACTTTAAAATTATTTACGGATGAAATCAAAATACCCAATTAAGAAATTAATCGCACTTAGCATTTGGATAACAACCTTTTTTATATTGTTCGAGGTTACTGTAACTTTAGAACAATATGGAACTGAAGGGCTAAGTCGCGCAATACGAAATTCTTTTATTGCTGCCTTAATATTAATATTGAATGCTTTTATAAATCTGACGTTGCTTTTATATCTGGATAGGAGAATTGTAAAGCATAAGTATAACCACCGGAAAATATACCTAATATCGAGTTATGCTTTTAGTATAATTCTTTATGTTATAATTACCGTAGGATATGCTATCGTAAACCAAGAACCGGTACTTTCTTCAAAATTATTTTATGTAGTTATTCTGTGTCTTTTAGTTAACACTTTAATAATTACTCTTCAAAACAATGTTATGGTGCAGGAAGCAAAAATAAAATCTGATATAGAAAATGCCCAGCTTAAAGTGGCTAATGCCGAAGCCGCGAACCAATTACTCCGGCAGCAAATTCATCCGCACATGTTGTTTAATTCATTAAATACAATTAAATCGTTATACAATCGCAATACCGATGATGCCGATGATTATTTGGCTTATCTGTCGGATTTCCTGAGAGCCTCAATTTTAAATAACAATATTAAGGTTATTCCTTTGGACGATGAATTGAAACTTTGTGAATCCTATCTGTCCATGCAAAAAATACGTTTTGGTGAAGCTTTAACATGGTCCATCTCTGTTTCAAATAATGGTACACATGAAAAAAGTTTTGTTCCATCATTTTCCATTCAACCATTAGTGGAGAATGCAATCAAACACAATGAACTTACAGAAAGGCACCCATTACACATAAGCATTAAGCAGACAAATGACCGTATAAAAGTTTCAAACAAAATTCGCTTGAAAGAATGCACTGAAACTTCCTCCGGGTTTGGTTTAGCGAACCTTGCTGAAAGGTACAAACACATTTCTGACGATGAGGTAATTATTGAAGACGATGGGCGCGTTTTTTCAATAAGTATAAAAATACTAAACAATGAAAATAGTAATCATAGAGGATGAGAAATTTACAGCAGAGGACCTGGCTAAAACAATAATCTCAGTTACGCCGGATGCTGAAATTGCTGCTTTCATATATTCTGTCAGGGATGCGATATCTTATTTCAAGAAAAATGCAGCGCCCGATTTGATATTTAGCGACATACAATTGGGGGACGGGCTTAGTTTCAAAATTTTCAAATCGGTCGACATAGCAGCTCCTGTTATATTTTGTACTGCATTTGATGAATATGCTTTGAATGCTTTTAAAACTAATGGCATTGATTATATATTAAAGCCTTTTACACGTAAAACCATTGCAAATGCAATGGATAAATACCATAATTTGCGGCAATCCTTTTCAGGAAATACTTCACAATATGATGCAGTTCTGGAAGCATTAAAAAACAGGGATGTCCCCAAATCAACCACAATCCTAGTGCACAGTAAAGACAAAATATTGCCAATTAAATTAGATGACATTGCGCTTTTTTATATCGAAAATGAAATGACACATATACTTACGTTCGATAAAAAAAACTATTTTATTAATAAAAAACTTGAAGATTTGGATAAAGTGACAGGCAATAGTTTTTTTCGTGTAAACCGCCAACATCTTATAAACCGGAAAGCTATAGACTATATTTCACATTATTTCTCACGAAAGCTATCGGTAAATATCGTTGTTCCATTTAAAGAGAAAATTATTCCAAGCCTAAGCAAGTCTCAACAATTTTTAAGTTGGCTTGAAAATAACTGATATGGAACAACCCAAGTACAGAGCGTTAAAAGTTAGAATAACTTTATTATTATTGTATAATATTTGCTAATCGCATAAATTTTAACAAACTATTTTCTAGAAAATGAAAACTCGATTTTTAATTCTTCTTTTTATTGCATTCTCTTATATTGTAAATGCTCAATCCTATATATGGATTAGCAGTACAGAAGGTAATACATGGAAACAGTCGTCAATAGACTTACTAAAAACCACAACTGCAACACCCACTATCGAAATAAACGGCGATGAAAATATAACAACATTCAAAGCTTGGGGTACCTGCTTTAACGAACTGGGATGGGATGCACTAAATCAGCTTCCACGTAAGCAACAGGAAACCATATTGAGTCAGCTTTTTTCGCCCGATGGTGATTTGCGCTTTTCAATGGGTCGTTTCTCCATGAATGCCAACGATTATGCCCGTGAATGGTATAGTTGTGATGAGGTGGACGGCGACTTTCAGTTGAAGCATTTTAATATTAACCACGATAAAACGACTTTAATCCCTTATATCAAAGCTGCCCAACAGTACAATCCTAACATGACTTTCTGGATTTCGCCATGGTCGCCACCTTCCTGGATGAAAGTGAACCACTATTATTCGGTTAGCAGTAACGATAAATATAATCAAATGTCTCGACTGTCGGATGTTGCTCTTTATGAAAACAATACTGAAAAAGATTCAACGGTTTTCCCAAATCAATTAGCAGTTAACGATTTTCTTATACAAGACCCTCGCTACCTGAAAACCTATGCGAACTATTTCTGTAAATTTATATCTGCCTATAAAGAACAAGGCATTCCAATTACTATGGCAATGTTTCAGAACGAGTCGTGGAGTTATACAATTTATCCGGGTTGTGCATGGACTGCCGAGGGCATAATTCGTTTCAATACAGAATATTTAGCTCCTGCATTAAAAGAGCAACATCCTAATGTGTCGCTTTACTTAGGCACAATAAATACAAACCGCTATGAAGTTATAGACCAGGTACTTTCTGATTCCCGAATGTCCCAAACTATAAAAGGAGTTGGTTTTCAATGGGAAGGCGGGCAGATTCTGCCTAAAATACGAGCCAAGTATCCTCAATACAAATACGTTCAATCGGAAAGTGAATGTGGTTGGGGTTCGTTCGATTGGAAAGGGGCTGAACATACGTTTAGCCTTATGAGTTATTATTTAGGCAATGGATGCGAAGAATATACGTTCTGGAATTCAATATTATGTGATAATGGTGTTAGCGCCTGGGGTTGGAAACAAAATGCTTTAATTCGCGTTGATTCCAAAACCCAAACAGTAACCTATACACCCGAATATTATGCAGTAAATCACTTTAGCCATTATATAACATCTGGAACTAAAATTTTAGCGTATAAGCAAGACAAGGACGATAAATTACCTTTATTGGTAGTATCTGATACTCGCGGGAAATTTGTTGTTCTTGCTGGTAATTTCAATGAAGAAACTAAAAATATGTCTGTAAAATTAGGAGAACGATATTTGAATGTTACACTTCAACCTCATTCTTTTAATACGTTTCAATTAAAGTAACTTCAAATATTACCTTAACAACCAATTAAGTAATGAGAAACAAATGTTGACATAAAACGCTTCTTCACATTACTTAGTTGGCAGAAACATTTAAAATACTTATATATAAGGTGATAAAAGTTAATTGAAATTTATTTCGATTAACTTTTTTATTTTATGAAACCCTCATGCAAACCCAAATATGTATGAAAAATACATAAGATTCCTTACGGCCATTAAAAGACAAAGCACACATCTGTTTTAATTTCAACACATTGCATCCGTATATTGTTAGGTAAAAAGCTTTACTTCAAAGAATCACTTATTCACTTCCTCTAATTATTCATTCACCTCCTTTATTGCTCAGCTCAATTCCTTATTCATTTTAATGTAGTTAGCAGGTCGGCATCTTTGCACCATAATTAAAAAAATAATTATGAACCGAGTTTTTAAAACAGTTGTCGCTTCCCTTCTGCTAAATACAGTCTATTTGCAGGCCCAGGAAACATATACATTGGAAAAATGTATTGAGTTTAGTTTAACTCACCATGCCTCAATTGAGGTATTTCAAAACAATATACAAATTGCAAAGGAACAGAAAAAACAGGCTGTAAGTAGCTATCTGCTTCAGGCAAACAGTGCATTAAATTTTACCGACAACCTGAAGTTACCTACAACAGTAATACCGGCTGGTCTTTTTGGTCCAAATGAATTAAATGTGCAGCTGGGGCAACAATACAATACCAATGCAACCATCGATATAACCCAGACTATATATGACCAGTCAAAGTTAAACAATGTAAAATCGGGAAGTACAAATGTTAAAATTGCTCAATCTCAGGATAAGCAGAATACAGAACTTCTTATTTATAATACAACCCGGGCATATTTACAGGTACTGATTTATAAAGAATATGAATCGAAAATAATGGGTAATATTCTGGCTTATTCTCAATTATCTAAGATATTGGAACTTCAATTAGGAAAAGGGGTCGCACTTGAAACAGATTTCGAAAGAATTAGAGTAAGCCTAAAATCAGCAGAATATCAATTGGGTGAAGTTATAACACAAAAAAGAAATGCGCTCAATAATTTGAAAAATACAATGGGCTTGCCCCTCGATGCAGAGTTAACTATTATCGATTCTGTTAATTATGAAAAATACGCAAACTTTCCTGATGTAGCAACTTTAGCTCTGGATAGCTTGAGCGATTATTCCATCAATAAGACAAACGTTGAACTTCAAAAAATAAATTTTCAGAATAAAAAAGCAGCCTTTCTGCCTACCGTAACTGCATCAGCTCGTTTTGGCAATCAGGCATACGATGCAACTTTTTCAAAATCATTCGACAAATGGAAAGGTTACTCCTATATCGGCCTTTCGGTTAATTTGCCAATATTTAGCAGTTTAAAGCGTTCAAGCCAGGTTAAGGAAAGTAAACTTGCTTATACGAATGCATGCACAAATCTTAAACTGGTTCAAAAAAATTACCAGCTCCGGTTTCAAAATGCTGAACAAAGCTTGCTGACATCCCATAACAGTTTCCTTAGCAATAAGGATAATCTTGATCTTGCAAAAAAAATATTCGACAAAACAAACCTCAATTATCAAAAAGGAGTTGTGTCATTGACCGATTTCCTGAACGACGATACAGCATATAAAAATGCACAGTTTAATTATCTCAATAGCTTGTTTTCATACATGATCGCCAGGCTTGATTACGAAAAAGCCAAAGGGACTCTTTATTCATTTTATAATCAGCTAAAAAACAATTAAACATATAAAACAATGAAACGTTCGAAAATTCTAATTACGCTTATCGCAATTGCCGTAATTGTTGCAATAGTAGCGACATTAATTAGCAATAAACATAAAATTAATGCAGCCAATCAAATAATTGACCGCTCTCATGTTCCCGTAACTGTTACCACTTTTAAAGTAAACCCGGGTAAAATTCAGACAAGAACAATTTTATCAGCCAAGCTCAAACCAGTTGAAGAAGCTGTTATTAGTGTTCAAGCTCCTGGCTTAATTAGTTACCTCAATATCGATTTTGGAAGTAAAGTACAAAAAGGTCAGGTTGTTGGAGCTATCGATACCAAAATTGCTCAACTAAATCTTAAATCGATAATGTTAACCCGGGATAAACTGAAAGACGATTATGAACGAACTAAAGATTTGTATGGAGGTAAAGCTGCCAGCGAAGTAAATATGATTGCTGCAAAATACAATTACGAAAATACCGCTATCCAATTGGACCAAATAAAACAGCAAATTAATAATGCCAATATTGTTGCCCCAATAAGCGGCATTATCACCAATTGCAACATCAAAGCCGGGGAGTATGTAAATCCGGGTGCCTCAATTGCCTCACTGGTGAACATTTCAAAACTAAAAGCTACCGTATATGTTGACGAAACCGAGGTGTATGCTATTCTTGCAGGCCAGGCGGTCAATGTATCTTCCCCTGTCTTTCCTGACAAAAAATGGGTTGGTAAAGTAGCATATATTAGCCCCTATGGCGACGAAAATCATAATTATCAGGTTGATGTAATACTTAACAATACGCCGGAAATACTTAAAGCAGGCACAAACGTGTCAGTCGAATTCAACGTGGCTCAAAAAGAGAATGTAATTGTAATTCCGAAAAAGGCATTGGTTGTCGATCGCAAAGACCCTTATGTATATACAATAAAAGATGGCGCAGCCCATGGGTGCAATGTAGTAGTTGGTTTATCAGAAGGCAACAATATTGAAATCATCAGTGGGTTATCTGCCGGTGATGAGCTTGTCCTTTCAGGACAGATTAACCTTAGCGAAGGTTCTAAAATAACAATTGTTAAACAATAATATAGCTCCAATATGACAATCGCAGAATTATCAATAAAGCGCCCGTTACTCATCACAGTTGTATTTGTGGTTTTAATCCTATTTGGGGTTTTGAGTTATTTTAGCCTTAACTATGAGCTGCTTCCAAAATTCAATGCTGGAATCATTACAGTAAGAACAACATATGTAGGAGCATCTCCTCAGGATATAGAGTCTAATATTACAAAGCCAATCGAAGATGCGGTTTCCACCGTTGAAGGAGTCGATAACATAACTTCACGCTCTATGTCCGACGTATCCATCATCACTATCAGGTTAAAACCCAGTATCAAAGACCTCACGGCCCAATTGGATATTGAGCGAAAAATAAATCAGATTAAAGCTGTTCTGCCTAAAGACGCAGACGACCCTGTAGTAAATCGTTTCAGCTCCGACCAGTTTCCGGTTATCACCTTTTCAGTTTCCGCATCTATGTCTGATGCCGATTTATTCAATTTAATAGATAAAACCATTCTGCCCGAACTATCTAATATACCAGGGGTAGGCCAGGTTAACGTTGTTGGGGGCACCCCTCGCGAAATAGAGGTAAAAATCGACAACCAGAAACTTCAGGCCTATAACATTCCAATTAGCCATGTTTACCAAGCTTTAGGTGCATCTTCGGGTTCACTTCCGGCAGGGAAAATCAGTTCGCACGAACAGGAATTATCCATCCGGCTAAACGCTGATCTGACAAAGACAGATATGATCCGCAATATCGTTATTCGCGAAAACGGGAAGGGCAGCCGCGTTCTGCTGAAGGATATAGGGACCATTACAGATGCCTCTGCCTCGCCAGTAACAATAAACCGCATTAATGGTAAAAATGGTATTGGGTTGCAAGTATATAAGACCAACGATGCAAATGCCGTTGAGGTAAGCAAAGCAGTGAAGGTAAAGTTTGAAGAACTCACCAAACAATATAATTCGAAGCAATTTGCTTATGTTATTGCGTCCGATCAGTCAGAATTTACGCTTGCTTCAGCCAATGCTGTTGTAGACGACCTGTTTTTGGCCGTCCTGATTGTGAGCCTGGTTATGCTCCTTTTTCTGCACAGTCTTCGTAGTTCCTTGTTTGTATTGGTAGCTATTCCATCGGCTATCATTCCAACATTTATCATGATGCAGGTATTCGGGTTTTCTCTAAATATGATGAGCCTTATGGGTCTTTCATTAGTTGTAGGTATTCTGGTCGACGATAGTATCGTGGTACTCGAAAACATATTCCGACACCTCGAAATGGGCAAAAATAAAGTTCAGGCCACCCTGGATGGCCGAAGCGAAATTGGGTTTACAACCGTGGCCATCACGTTGGTTATTCTGGTGGTGTTTTTTCCAATGGCTTTGGCCTCTGGCCTTATTGGCAGTATTTTGAGCCAGTTTTCCCTTGTCGTTATTTTTTCGACCCTATTGAGCTTATTGGTTTCTTTTACGCTTACCCCTTTGCTGACTGCTAAATTTGGCAGGCTTGTCCATCTCAACAAACATACACTTTGGGGCCGCATCAATATCGGTTTTGAGAATTTTATCGACCGGATAAAGATGTTGTATGCTCGTCTCCTTCGGTGGACGCTGTGCCACAAACGATATTTGTTCATAACAGTATCCATACTTATCATTGCTTCCATAGCGCTGGTTCCGGCTCATTTCATCGGTACATCTTTTGGCGATAGTGGCGACCGCGGCCAGTTAACCCTGAAGCTCGACCTGTCAGCCGACATGTCGCTGTACCAAACAAACCAGGCTGTAAAAGGTATTGAGTCAATTATTTTAAAATACCCCGAGGTAGAAAACGTGTATACTTTAGTTGGGACCCAGAGCGGGACAATGGGCTCGACAAGTAATAGCAATAAGGCTCAAATGGATCTTTTGCTTGTTAATAAAAGCAAAAGAAATATTGATACAGACCATTTTGGTCGCCTTATGCGTGACGTGATTGAGCGTCAGGTACCGGGAGTTAAGGTTTCTGTTTTACCCGTGAGTATAGTCGGGTCAGCGAGCCTTCCAATTCAGGTTGTAGTTAAAGGTTCAATCCTTGATTCAGTACAGATAGCTGCCGAAAAAATCAAACGGGTTATTGCTGGCATCCCAGGAACCGATTATGTTGATTTCAGTACACAAACCAACCTAAAACAAATACGCATCACTCCCGACAGAAGTAAAATAATTGCTATGGGATTTACAACTCAGAGTATTGCACAGATGGTAAACTTGTCTTTTAAAGGGACAAATAGAACTAAACTGAAGGAGAATGGCCAGGAGTACGCTATCAATTTTGTATTAGACGATTTGGATAAACAAAGCCTTGCAGACATCCGGAATATGACGCTTGTCGATAGATCGGGTAAATCCGTACGACTTGGACAGGTTGCCACTGTTGAAGAAATAACCAGTCCTTCGATGTTGGAGCGTACAAACAGATTATCCTCTATAACCATCACTTCGGCTGCGGTTGGCAGGCCATCAGGATCTATTATTGCAGACATTCAAAAAAAGGTGGCTGAGATTAGTTTACCGGCTACCGTCATTGTTGAATATGCTGGTAATGCAAAGAATCAAAAAGACGCTTTCTCAAGTCTCGGTATTGCTTTAATCATTGCTTTTTTACTCATCTACTTTATTATGGTAGCCCTATACGAAAGCCTTATCTATCCGTTTGTGGTGCTTTTCTCTGTACCGGTTGCAATGATTGGGGCTTTTCTTGCCCTGGCTCTAACAATGAACGACCTTACCATTTTTACCATTTGTGGACTTATTATGTTACTCGGGCTAGTTACCAAAAATGGTATTCTTATTGTCGATTTCGCCAACCATCTCAAAACAAAAGGGATGACACTTACCGAAACTTTAATTGAAGCTGGACAAGAACGTTTGCGTCCGATTATCATGACAACTTTTTCCATGATTCTTGGTATGTTACCACTGGCATTGTCAAAAAGCGCCGGCTCCGAATTTAAAAATGGAATGGCCTGGGTCATCATCGGAGGTCTTACCAGTTCTTTCTTCTTCACACTTTTATTAGTACCCAGTGTTTATATGGTTGTGGAAAAATTAAAATTAAAATTTGCTTCAAAGAAAAAAAAGACGGAGGACTAGTCGTAAGTATTCTGTCAATAAATTCAAATAGTCCTTTTCAATACATTTTTAAAATTTTTTTTATGACCCCAGCATGTAAGTTAGTTTTCACAACCGGGCCTGCGCGCTCAACGCAGTTAAACAAACATAAACAATGTCACCATGCGAGCTGCATTCGACCTTTAAAAAATAATTTTGTACGGATGAAACATTATAAATTGTTAATTACAGGAGTCTTTTTATTCTTTTTTCATGCTGGATTTTCTCAGCAGAAAGTGGATTCAACATTTAATTCTAAAGATGTCCCCATTCAATTATTTGTATTTATGCCAAAACTGGTTGATATAAATTATTCTTTGTCCAAACCCAACCCAATAGTCTTTAAAGCAAAAGATGGACAAGGGTTTGTATATAATCCTGGTGCTATTAATGTGTTTTCAACCGAAGTAAGAACTCCAAAAATTAAAATAAAAAAGAATTTTTCTTTTTCAGCAGGTCTTCGGTATTTCTATTACAAAACACAATATAAAAGTGCAACATTGAACGGGGATCCAACAACATTCGAAATGCCGGATCATGCTTCATTTGCTAAAACCAGTGTTTTGTTATCATATTCGTTTAAAATAGGTAATCAACCCATTGTATTAACTGGGGTTAACATGACAGCAGGTAACGAGTTTTGGTCTCCCAAGCAGGTTACGGGTGTTTTAATTACCTCATTTCCATTACGGAATACCACAAATAGCACTTTGACACTGGGTTTGATTTTGGCATTTCCCGAATATAAAAGTTTGATACCAGTGCCTACAATTATTTATGCAAAAAAATTACGATCCGACTTAATGCTGGATATGTATCTTCCTCTTCATGCTAAATTGCAGTATATTTCAAATGAGAACAGAAGCTTCATTTGTGGTGTTAAATTAGACAAAAACAATCCACCACAATATCAACTGAACAAGAATTATAATATTTCTGAAAATATTGAATTAAAATCGTTAAGCTTCTCACTTTTTGGCTCTTACGAGTACCATATTTCAGGATTGTTTTGGATGTTTGGAGAAGTGGGCTATCGTTATTTTGTCAACTCCAAAATTGCTGAATCTTCGGGTTCTCTGAGCAGTTACTCGTATATATCAAAAAACACAGATGCCTTTTATGGAAACATTGGGATATTTATAAGGCCAACTTTCCAAAAAGCAATGTCGGCCATGAATGCAAGAAAAAATTAATTAAAGAATTGTGAAGCGTAAAATATATGGCGTCAGTTGTTTATTACACAACAGAACAAGGAAAAGATGTTAGTTTTCTTTATTAATGCATATCGAAAATGAAAAATTAAATTACCAACGGTGTCTATTTCTATAAATAAACACCGCTGGTTCTATTTTAAACCATCAAAAACGTCGGTTATGTTTACGCTCGCAATTACTACAATATTAATAATCAGTCTGTTCTTACCCGTTTTTAAGTGCAAAAGAAAACGAAATGATAAAACAAAATTGAATGAAAAACACACCAAAATAAAGAGCCAACGTAATCACTAAAATTGTGAAATATTATGAAAACAAAACTGATTTTCTCAACTGCAAAGAAGGAAAAAGAACAGTGGACTGATTTACCTTTTATCCCCAGGATAAACGAATGTTTGAATCTTCAGGATATACTGAAAACTGAAGAAATAGCAACAATTAGGCAATCATCTGAGAATTGGCTGGGTATTCGTGGTATTATAAAATCTGTTGAATATAGGCATGATGAAAATGATTTTTATGTAGAAGTATATGTATTGTGCGATGATTATTTAAAATACAATAAGAACGACAAACATACATTTCAATGGAAATTTGTTTTGAATCTGATACAGTTGCATTAAAGGCAATTTGGCTTCCTGGCAATAGTAGTTTATCTGTAATTGAATACATCGCATGTTGGACAACCATTCTTAACAATGTTGAGATTTTAAAACCATCATATCTGTTAATAGACGCTTCAGATTTTGAATATAGGATATTACCGGATGTCTATCCAATTTTCAATAAAATATCCAATATTTTGAAACCTGAAAATATTACTATTGTTTCCAGCAATTATCTTTTAGGAAGAAAAACAATCGAAAATCTTCTAAATAGTTGTCCACATAAAGGGTATAATATATTCTTGCACAGGAATAATGGACATATTTGGTTCAAATCAAATAGCTCAAATTTTTCTAACCATTTATGATATCGAACATTTCAGATAAAATTAAAATTCTTGAAACAGACTTAAAGCTGATTGACATTGAGAATCCTGATATATTGAAGAAGTCAGAGAAGACAATATTTTGCATTAAAGCTTGTTTAAAGCAAATTAAAGAGTATATCTGTCAGAATCAATTTTCCTCGCAGGAAGAAGAAATCCAATTCTTCAAAGAAATAAAACCCTCTGTTTATAGCAAACTCATATACTTTGTCAAAATATTTAATATCGAATCCAAGCGCCCAAATGGAAGTGATAAATTCCAGAAAAAATATCTTCTGAACGAACTAAGTAAACTTGAAAAATACTTCTCTGAAAATCTCGAATTTTATCAATACATGCGTAATAATATGACTTACCTCGACGATAAATATTTCGTCCGGGGCAAGCTTGACTTACGTTTATATGTCAATACATTTATTTACGATGCAGACCCCATCTTTTCTACAAGTCATGACTATAAAGCCTCAAAAATTTTAGCAAACGATTTACTCAATATCTATTTAAATTCCGAACTATCCATATTGGAGCGAAAAGATGGCTCAGCAGGTAAGAACATGCTTATCGCAAAAGGCAAATATTCTTGGACCGAATCAAAAATTGCCCTCATCGAATTAATTTATGCTTTGCATTCGGCAAGGTGTATAAATAACGGCAATATTGAAATTAAGGAACTGGCTGCATTTATGGAGTCGTTGTTTAAAATTGACCTGGGTGATTATTACCGCGATTACCTCCAAATTAAAAACCGGCAAAACCAAACCAGGTTTATAGATAATTTAAAAACAACTTTCGTTAAAAGGATAAACGAACAGGACGAATAAACAACCAAGTTGGTGGCAACTTGGTTGTTTTGCTTTTTGAGTATAATTTGGATAAAAAAACAATCCAAATTATATCATAACAATCCAAAATTAATTTATTACCAACTTGGTTACACCTTGGTGAAAAGTTTCTGCCCATTTGCTGAATTTTGATATGCAAAAATTCAAAAACAATAAATTATGGCTACAGAAATTATCACAACCGACGATTTGCGCGAGTTTAAGATGGAATTACTCGACGAAATCAAACAAATTTTCAAAGAACACAACGGTCAACCATCCAAAAAATGGTTAAAATCCTACGAAGTCCGAAAAATCCTCAGCATTTCACCCGGTACTTTGCAAAATCTTCGTATCAACGGCACATTGCCCTACACCAAAATAGGTGGCGTAATTTATTACGATTATGCCGACATACAGGAGATGCTCCAGTCCCGCAAACAACAATTATCCATGTTCAAATAAAACAACCGGTTATGTAACACCCATGATTGTATAGTCACAATCATGCTCTTAACAAAATATGGGTGTTCCATCATTCCTTAAAAAATCAATCTAGTTATGATGAATGAATTACATCAAACATTTAACCGCTGTTTTTGAAGTCATCGATTCCGATAACCGTCTTACACCATTTCACATCAGCCTTTACATGACCCTGTTTCGTTGCTGGAACCTTAATTTTTTCCATAACCCGGTTTCCATATCACGTGACGAGATGATGAAAATGGCAAAGATTGGTTCTGTCAACACCTATGTAAAGTGTCTGAAAGAACTCCATTCCTGGAATTATATCCGGTACGAGCCATCATACAACCGGCACAAAGGAAGTATGGTTTACCTGTACACTTTTGATAATAGTACTGATAATGCCTCTGATATGCCTGTGAGACCTTCAATAAACAATATAAAGTATATAAACAATAAAACATTTAAAGAGGGGGATACGCAAGCACAAAATCCTGAGATTGAAATTTGTGATTCAGAAAAAAATGGCGAAAACTTAGAACCGGATAAAGATAAAAAGGCTAAAAGAAAAAAAGTTGCGCCAAAAAAAGAAAAGGTATTTGTTGCGCCAAATCTCGATGATGCTTTAGCATTCTTCAAAGCAGAACAATACCCGGAGATTGAAGCCAGAAAGTTTTTCTACCATTTTGAAGCCAATGGCTGGAAAGTTGGGGGGAAAACGCCAATGAAAAACTGGAACGCAGCCGCTCATAACTGGATGCTCAACACGTCCAGGTACGAACCCGAACCAAAGCAAAACGCTGTAAAACTTAATACCCGTAAAGACTATGGCGAACCTTTATGATTTCGACACCTGCGTTCGGATTATTGAACGGAAAGGAAAAGAACTCTATGGTGAACAATTTAGGATTTATCAGGAAGACCATGACCTTATTGCCAAACTTTTGGCATATATCCTGAAAGATGAAGAAACCTGCATGAAAAACGGTATTTCGCTCAAAAAGGGAATTTTGCTGACGGGTCCGGTTGGCTGCGGTAAGACAACCTTGATTAATTTGCTACGGCTTTTCCAACCTGGCGATAACCGGTATATTATGAAATCGTGCCGGGACATAAGCTTCGAGTTTATCCAGGAAGGATACGCTGTGATTCTGAAATACAGCCGCCATTCTTATAACAAGGAAATCCCAAAAATGTACTGCTTCGATGACCTGGGAACCGAAAACAACCTGAAATACTACGGAAACGAATGCAATGTAATGTCTGAAATTCTTTCATCACGTTACGATTTGTTTGTTTCCCGGCAGATGATTACCCACATTACAACCAAACTGAACAGTTCTGAAATAGAATCACTATACGTGATAAGGGTTAGAAGCAGGATGCGGGAGATGTTTAACCTGGTATCGTTTGAAAAGGAAGCCAGGGATAAAAGGGTATGAGGTTTTTACTTTGCGTTAATTACCAAATATTGATAATTATCGCACAATTCAGCCCTGTAAGTTGAACTTTCTATTGAAATCTGATTGAAAAACAATTCATTTTCGATTAAAAAGCAGTTGAAATTGAGTTGAGAAAAGATTAAAAGCATATCGAATGCCCGTAAATACTATTTGATTTTAGATTTAATCACTTAAAAACACCAATTATGAAAAGGCAAATTTTATATATCGACAACGATATAACAAGTTTTATACTGGTTTCTGAAATACTGAGCGAACATAATGTTGAAATTACCCATTGCAGGAATGGGGAAAATGCGATAAAACTATTCAAACTATACCCCTTGTTCGATTTGGTAATTACCGAGACGAAATTACCTCACGCCGATGGATTCACTATCCTTAATGCAATCCGTCAGATAAAACCGGATATTCCAATTATTGCCCAAACAGCAAGCGTTTTGGATAATATGGAAAAGAAATGTTTGGAAGCCGGATTTAATGAGTTTATCTTCAAACTAATTGACATTGATTATTTTGTGTCAGTTGTAATAATGTTATCCACAAGAAGATTTTGAAAGAATCCGGGTGCGTATAACCATTCTCACTCAATATTTATCCATACTCTTTTATGTTTGCGGTATAGGTAAGTTATTGTCTTTTATTGCAAATGAAGATTACACTAAAAGCATTGAAACAAATGGCTTTACAGACGAGAAACATTGAACCCAACATTCAGAATATCAAACAGTCACAATGGTAAATTTAAATACATTTACTTTCTTTACTGAATTTCAATGAGAAACGAATGTTATATTCCTATTCAATCAATTCTTTCGGGCAAAAAAATTTGGTTGATTCTATATCAAAGTTTTGGCAAAAATGGTTAAATTTGCCAAAACTTCATTCTGGATATTTTGGATAACCAATTAGAAAATAGCATAAAAGGATTTTTTGAAAAGAACCCGATTCTTAAAACCGGTGAATTAATCGGTTTGCTACAAAACATTTATCCTCATACAACAAAATCAACTATTTACTGGAGACTTTATAACTTAAAGAGCAATGGTATAATCAAACAAATGGGAAGGGGGGTATATGCACTTAATCGAAAACCCGATTTTGCTCCGGTACTATCGCCTGTTTTAGTCCAATTACATAAAATAATCCAAAAAAACTTTCCTTATGTTAATTTCTGTGTCTGGGATTCCTATTGGTTCAACGAATTTATGGTTCACCAGGCATTCAAACGTCATTATATTATTGAGGTGGAGAAAGATGCTACGGAATCTGTTTTTTATCGGCTGACCGAAAAAAACAAGAATGTTTTTCTGAACCCTCAAAAAGATATGTTCGGCAAATACATTGCAAACTACGATGAGGCGGTTATAATTATCCCCATGATTAGCGAATCACCAGTAGTAAAAATAAAAAAAGTCAACATCCCTTCCCTTGAAAAACTATTGGTTGATTGCCTTGTCGGCGATGAAATTTTTGCGACACAACAAAATGATCTCGATTATATTATTCAAACAGCATTTGAACGCTATAATATTAATCCTGCAAAAATGAGAAGGTACGCAAATCGCCGTAACATAAAGGATAAGATAGAGAATATCCTTATCAAATATTCGGCAAATATTATATAATTCTGCCAAAATTTAGAATATGATTTTAGAAAACTCCTACACAAAGGATTGGATATTAAGAAAAGTTTCTGAAACAGGAAAACACACTGACCCTAAAATACTTGAAAAAGTAATTAGGGCCTTCTTATTGCTCGAACAAATTCAACTCGAAGCCGTCCCTTTGGTTTTTAAAGGAGGAACATCGTTGCTGTTGCACCTTGACCCGCCACAAAGATTTTCTATTGATATTGACCTGATAATCTCAACCGGACAAGAAAAGTTAGTTCCCATTTTTGATAAAATAGTAGCCAAGGGACAATTTACCTCATGGAAAGACGATAGCGACAGAAAGCATAAAACCAACGCACCGGTGGGGCACTACAAGTTTTATTACAAAAGTGCCATTGATACCAATTTTGGAGAAGAACCTATTTTATTGGATGTACTTTTTTCAGAGAGTTATTACCCTGTATTGATAAATAAGGACATTGCCCACAGATGGCTATTAACCGAAGAACCTTTAAAGCAGGTAAAAGTTCCGAATATAGAATCCATTTTAGGCGACAAACTTACCGCATTTGCCCCTACTACCATAGGCATACTTTATACAAAGAACAGGCCGGTTGAGATTATTAAGCAATTATTTGATGTTGCTGCCCTGTTTGACAAGGCACAAAATTTTAACACAGTAAAAGAATCATACTTAAAAATTGCGGAGGAAGAAATAAAGTTTAGGGAGTTGACAATAACTTGGAATGATGCGTTAAAAGACACTTTTGATGCAGCCAGCACGATTGCACTTAGAGACACTACAAATGAACATTTCAGACATTTACAAACGGGTATCAGCAATATCGTTAATTTTATTATAAGCCGGTTTACAATAGATGAGGCCATTACCTGTGCAGCCAAAGCTGCATGGTTGTCAGCTATGCTTCAAAAATTAGAGCTTCCAAATATTGAACGTTTCACAAATCCTGCTCAAATAAAAGACTTTGAAATAACACTCCCAGGTTATAATAAGCTAAACAAATTGAAAAAGACGAACCCGGAGGCTTTTTATTATTTTTATAGGGCGGTAGAAATAAATTATTACTTTTCCAAATAGTCTACCTATTCTAAAACACTTCCAACTTTCCTCCAACTCCAAATCTTCCATTAGCCTTAGCTATACCATTTTCAACTTCAATAATCACATCTACATCAGGGCAAAGCCCTGCCTGCCCTCTGATGTTGCCTTACTTTGTCCTGTCTTTTATATAAAGATAACTTTGCCTACCTTTAGTCATTAAAAGTTGAACCATGACAAAAGATGAATTAGCAACCTCCTACTCAAAAACAGTTTCTCCGTAATATGGAAGACAAGATGCTTGATGATGAATTTCTTGGTGATATTAAATCTTTGCTTCGTCCAGATGAGAAATATGACCCGAATAAAGCCTGGGAATTAGTGAAAAAGGAATTGGTTGAGAAAATTTGAGTTGAAAAAAGGGTAAGAAAGAAGTAAAAAAGAATTGAATTTGAGTTGAAAAACGGTTATAAATGATAGACTGTCCTTAACTTATCCTTTTCTAAAATTAGCTTGTCAACACTTGCAATTTTTATTACTTTTGAATAGATTGTTAACTTATGAATTGGGATTTTAAATTACACAATACTCAGTATCTAACTCATGGATTTCATACATATCCGGCTAAAATGATACCTCAAATTGCTGATAAACTTCTTGATGAATTTGGTAGGAACGCTAAAATTTTATTTGACCCTTATTGTGGAACTGGAACCTCTCTGGTTGAGGGAAAAATTAGAAATATTAATAGTATTGGTTTTGATTTAAATCCATTAGCTTTATTAATTGCAAAAACGAAGACTACCCATATTGAGGAAATAACATTAAAACTGTATCTTGAGAATTTCCATAAATATATATTTGAAATTATCTACGAAAAGGGGAAACGAAATAATGTTTTAATACCTAATTATCAAAACATTGATTTTTGGTTTTCCAAAAAAGTCCAAAGAGATTTAGCGCATCTAAAAAATTATATCAATAATTCCATCGATAATGATAGTATAAAAAATTTTTTCAATGTAGCTTTTAGCCAGACAATCCGAGAATGTTCTTGGACAAGAAATGAAGAGTTCAAGCTTTATAGAATGACGGAAGAAAAAATGAAATTCTTCAAACCTGATGTTTTTTCTGTTTTTGAAGGTATATTATCAAGAAATTACTTTAATCTATTAGAGTTTAATTCAACTGTCAAAAATGAAGCCTTGATAAATACCTATAGATATAATTCATGTTTAACCATTCCCAAAAAGATTATTAAACCTGAAAGTATTGATATTGTGTTGACTTCTCCTCCTTATGGAGATTCCTCAACAACAGTTGCTTATGGACAATTCTCCGCTTTAGCAAATCAATGGATTTTTGAAATGGAGACGCCGAGAAGTCTTGACAAAGAACTCATGGGCGGCATAAGAGCAAAAAACAAAACCATGTTTAAATCTGAAGTTTTAAATTCTCAAGTTGAGGAGATATCTCAAATTGACCAAAGAAGAGCTTTAGATGTTGTTTCTTTTTATCGGGACTATCAAAAGTCTATCGATAATATTTCTGTAACTATTAAACCAAAAGGATATACTTGTTATGTTGTTAGCAATAGAACAGTAAGAGGAATAAATTTACAAACCAATAATATTACAATTGACTTTTTTAAAAATAATGGATTTAACCACATTGAAACATTTGAAAGAAAAATCTCCAATAAAAGGCTTCCGAAACATAATAGCCCTAATGGAAAACTTGGAAATAAAACTGATTTGATGAATAAGGAATACATAGTAATAATGCAAAAAAAATAACAATGATTAACTTTACCAAAGAACAGCAAAAGGCCATTGAGACGAATGACATGCATCTCAGGATTATTGCGTGTGCTGGTTCAGGCAAAACAAGCACTGTAGCTGGTAAAGTGGTATATCTACTCAATCCAAAAAATGGATTGAATGTTCTACCAAAAAATATCATTGCTTTTACTTATACCGAAAAAGCAGCCGCCGAATTAAAAAACAGAATCCTAAAATTTATTAAGCAAGAACCTGAATTAGTGAATCTAAAGGGGCTTGCTGATATGTATGTAGGCACAATTCATGGTTGGTGTCTCAAAGCGCTTCAAGAAAACGAATATGATTATAGGAAATTTTCAGTTCTCGATGATATCAAGCTCCGTTTGTTTATTGACAAGAATTATGAGGTAATTGGAATGAAAGACATTACTAAAATTGGAAATAGTAGTGTCAACATGAAAATATTTGTCGATACTAAAAAATTTATTCAATTGATGAATATTATTCGTGAATCTGAAATACAGGGTGACCTTCCAGTATATATTAAGTCTGCTTTAGAAAAATATGAAAACACGTTGAAAAAGAGTTGCTATTTCGATTTCACGATGATAATGGATGAAGCAGTAAAGCGATTTGATGAAAAAAAAGAGCTGTACAAAAAGATTAAGGAAGATTTAAAATATTTAATTGTTGATGAATATCAGGACATCAATCCAATTCAAGACAGATTAATAACTAAACTTCACGAGTCTAGTAATGCCAAAATTACTGTCGTTGGAGACGATGACCAGAATATTTATCAGTGGAGAGGAAGCAACAGCATTTTTATTAAACAGTTTCTTGAAAATTATAAGCCATCAACAGAAGTAAAGCTTGAAAAAAACTATCGTAGCTCAAAGGGAATTGTTACACTTGCTGAAACTGTCATTAAAAGAAATGAGAGAATTGATAAGGAAATGGTTTCTGCGGAGAATCAAGAATTCATCAAGAAGGAAGATGTTCTTTACAATTCATTCGATAGCATTCCAGAAGAAAATGAATTCATTGCTTTAACAATTCAGAAACTTGTTGGCACTACCTTCAAAGATGAAGATATTGAAAGAGGCCTTGACTATTCGGACTTTGCAATATTACTTAGAGCTTGGAGTAAAGCAAATCAAATAGCAGATAAATTAGAAGAAAAGGGAATTCCATACATTACTGCTGGTGTGAACCAGTTATTTGAAACTCCAGAAGTTATTGCAGCTAGAGCAATTTTTCATTTCCTTGACAAAACGATTACCAACGAAGAGTTTAAAAATCTTTGGTTAGCAATTCCAAGAAGTAATATCAATAGCAAGAAATTGGACATTGCTATTTCTAATCTGACAACAAAATACCCGGAACTAAACATTAGTAAGAAGGGTAAACTTAATTATGATTACAACCTTCAACAAATTTATTGGAGTTTCATTGAGGATGCTGAAATAACTGAGGAAGTTTTCGATGACGACATACAGGCGGAAATAAGAATGTTCAATCTCGGAAAGTTTAGTCAAGTAATTTATGATTTTGAGTTTATAAATTATGCAAGTTCTAAACCTAGTTTTCATCTATTTAGTTTTCTAAACTTTATTCGTTACGCCGCTATTGATGATTATCCTGAAGGTTGGCTCAATAATCCATATAAAACTCCAAGTGCTGTTCAAATCATGACGGTTCATCAAGCAAAAGGATTAGAATTTCCTGCCATATTTATTCCTGGGCTAAATAAAAATTATTTACCTGCGAAAAAACCAGGTGGCTTAAATGAGTGGCATTTTTTAATGAGAACGTCAATAAAGAATCAAGAACGCTATGAAGGAACAGATGAAGATGAAAGGCGTTTGTTTTATGTTGCTCTGACAAGACCTCAAAAGTATTTATTTATTTCACGAGCACCAGATTTAAATAATCAACTATATAGAAAGGAATCTTCTTTTGTTCAAGAAATTTTAGAAGCTGAAGACATCATAGTTTCCACGATTCCCGACTTCAAGAAAAAAATTCGATTACCAGCAGCACCTAAGGAAAGAGCAGTTAATATTTCTCTTAACTTCAGTATTCTGAAGGATTTCTTTGAATGCCCATACAGGTTCAAGTTGGTTTCTATGTACGGGTTTTTATATCCTCTAAACCGTAGAATGGGATTTGGAAAATCAATGCATGACAGTTTAATGGAGCTTCACAAAAGAATTAAACTTGGTGAAACAATTAATGAGAATGACCCAATAGAAATAGCAATTCGCCAATCTCATTTTCCTTATATGGGGTCATCAGAAAAGCTCAATGTAATGGTTGATTTAGTAAAAAGGAAAGTAAGTGATTATTATAAAAAAAACAAAGAATCAATTAAATCAGTTGAATTTGTTGAGCAAGAAATTCTTTTGAATTTGGATGATGGAATTTTAGTAAATGGCAGAATTGATTTAATAAAAAAGAAACTCTACGAGAACACCTATGAAACAACAATAATTGAATTCAAATCTAATGACGATCCACAGAAAAGTAAAGTTACAACAGAGCAATTAAAACTATATGCATTAGGGCATAAGGAACTTACAGGGCAGAAGGCTGATTATATTCAGATTTATGACATCAAGTCCAACACTAAAAAAGCACCTTACGTTTTAGAAGATAAACATCTTGAAGAAATGCAAGATAAAATTCACAATACTGCAAGTGAAATAAGAAATCAACATTTTGTTAGAATAGATAAAAAAGATGTATGTAATGATTGTTTTCAATGTAAGCTTTGTTCATCTGGAATAAAATTCAATAAGAAATAAATGAGTAACAATAAATGTGTCGAGGCAAAAAAAATTGTTGAAGGGCTTAATAGTAATCCGAGCCAGGCACTTGTTATTCATTATTCGAGGCAAAACCTTATGGATAACGAAAGTGGAATAGCAACTCCAAGAATAATTGCTATAATGGTAAAGTCACTTGATGGAAAACAAAATCACTGTTTCGCAATTCATCATGAAGCAGAAAAGGCAGATGTTATACTTGAGAACATTACGGATTATTACGACCAATTAGAAGAACGACTACTTCGTTCATTCAACTCCTTTGTAAAAACTAATAGGGATTGCAAATGGATTCATTGGGATATGAATGATGTTCACTTCGGCTTTGAGGCAATCAAACACAGATATTGTGTGATGGTTGATGAAGAAGGTAAGGACTTTCAAGAAATCGAAAATCACAATCGAATAAATTTAAATACTTTGCTTAAAGACATTTATGGTACAAACTATGAAAAAGAGCCACAGCTCGAAAACCTAATGAGAACAAATAATGATGGGGCGGCTAAAAATGGGCATTTAACACTTGAAGAAGAAGCAAGAGAATTTAGGAATCTTGGGTTCCCTTCAATACTCGAATCACTTCGTTGCAAGGTAAATTTTCTGCTAGAGGTAGTGGACAAAACAATTAGTAGTAATCTCAAGGTGAGTAGCAAGTATTGGATAAATAAGTTAAGGTCATTTATAACACATCCTGTAACTGCAACAATTTCTATAATACTCACCTTATTGAGCATTATAATAAAAATTATAAGTTTATTAATATGAAACACCTATGTTTTGCAAACACAAACACTCTGATATATAAATCAAAGGATGTTCCATCATACTTTAATCTAAAATCTTAGATGACCACTATGATATGATGTCATAAGCTTTACTCATTATTATTCAAACCCCTCCGAAAAAAAATCCTTTGGTGTTACACCAAGCGCCCTGATGACCTTCATCAGACTGGAATATCTTAAATCTTCCCCTTTTTCGTATTTACCGTATTGAGCACGGGCAATATCATGCTCATAGGCAAAATTTTCGTAATTACTGTATCCTTTTTTTATCCGTAATGACCGGATTCTCTCACCGAGTTTCTTGAGGTCTTCTTCTTTAAATTGTAGCTTGTCCTTTCCCATACACAAAAAAAAGAAGAAAACGTCACATTTATTACCGTTAATAAAATACCATTTATTAAAGGCTTTTTATTATATTTGCAATAAAAAATGCTATGTACCCGGATACTGTTAATTCATCGGTAATGGTTGAAGAACCAGGAAATTTGTGTTGTAGTAAGAAAAAAATCCTTTTTGTAGATCCTGATATTACAAGCTATTACCTTGTTTCTGAAATATTAACCGAATATGGAATTGAAATAATGAGCGCCAAAAGTGGTCTGGAAGCCATCCGGCTATTCAGGGAAAATCCTCATATCGACTGTTTAATTACTGAAATAAAAGTTCCGGGGTTGGACGGGTTTGGGATTCTCAGGGCAACCAGGGAGATGAATCCTTCGATAGTTGTGATTGCTCAGACCGCTTATGTTCATGACAACATGAAGCAACAATGCCTGATGGCCGGATTCAATGAATACATCTCAAAACCACTTGACCTGGAATTATTCACCGGAATCATAAAAGAATATATTGTAAAACCTCTGGATAAGAATTAGCTTAAAATAGTTGCCAGCGATGTTCCATCCGACCTTATTTAACAACTTAAAATAATTCGCCTGTTTCAGCGAACTTTTGTTAATAAGGCAACATATTTTTACCAGTTCCTTGGTCAGGTGCATTAACAGCTGTTCCGTTAATATCCTTGTCAACCCCCAACCAAATCTTATTTTCCAATACAGCGTTACTGTTCTGCAAACTGCATTGCTGTTTATAATCGCCTTCAAAAGTTATTTTGCTTAGCCCTTTTTCGACCTTAATAGTTGATGATTCAGTTTTGCTCATAAGGTGTTTTTTGAATTCTCAGTATTTTAATCTAATCTATCTGAAAAAATGCTACCATCTCTTTTGTTTCCTTGGCAAGGCCTGCCAGTTCTTCAGCGTTGGTAGTCAATTGTTCCGAGGTCGCTGCATTTTCCTGGGCTGTTTGATTAAGTACCTGTACCGCACTATTTATCTGGTCAAGGCCACTGTTTTGTTCAAAGCTTGTGGCAATAATTTCCTGGATTAAAGAAGTGGTACGTTCTATCATGGGTACTACTTCGTGCATCTTATTGCCTGCCGCTTGTGCCTGTTCCAATCCTTTAGAGGAAAGGGCAATAATATCCTCTGCTGCATTTTTGCTCTTCTCGGCAAGCCGTTTTACCTCCATTGCAACAACGGCAAACCCACGACCGGCCTCACCTGCCCTTGCTGCTTCAACGGCAGCATTCAGGGCTAATAAGTTAGTTTGGAAAGCAATCTCGCTGATAATACTTATTTTCGAAGTAATGTTATTGATGGCTTCGACAGTGGTTGATGTCAATTGAGTTCCCTCTTTGAACTTTTCTAAGGAAACAACAGCAACCTTCTCAGTCTCTTTGGAATCGTTTGTGTGTTGCTGAACACCGGAACTTAATTCTTCAAACGTGGCAGCAAGCTCTTCCGATACGGAGGCCTGCCTGTTGGCACTTTCTGCGATGACTTGTGAACCGCTGCTGATTTCCAAGCTGGCAACAGCCATATTGTTTGCTCCTTCAGTAATTTTCGAAATTACTTCTTTTAATTTTTCAATTGTATTATGGAATGATTTCGATAAATCGCCGATTTCATCTTTCCTGGAAGTAGATTCTTCGTCAAACGTAGCCCTGAGATTACCCGATGCAATTTGCCGTGAAATGGTTACAATATCATTTATCCCCTTGGTAAGCGAAACCGTGATGAGCCATGTCAATATCAATGCGGCCAATACAGCAAGGATTCCTATTATAACAATATTTCTTTTTTGGATGGCGTTGCTCTCCTGGATTTCATGTTTTATATTCTCTACGTTTTGAGTAACTCCTTCACGAATTTCTGTAATCAGAGTACCAACGTTGTGTAAATGATTTATTGTTTGGATATTGAAAATGGATATAGCATATGCACGTTCATTTTCTGAGAGAGACTTATTCATTTCCTGAGCGGTGTTGTGTAAAGCAAGATGAGCCTTCTCCAGCGCATCAAACCTATCCTTTAGGCCTGGTACAATATTTTCGGCTTGTTTTCGTCCATCTCCGTAAAACCATTTTCCAAAAGCACACTTATGAGGGTCTGTCTCAACTTCCAATTGTGATTCGTTCGTATTCAGAAGTACGCTGCTGACTTTTTGCGCCCAATTAAGATGGTCGTTATATCTTTCCAGGAAAATCTCCTTTACTTTATTCGATTCTTCGAGCGTTTGATTATGACTGATGATTCGGTTTACTCCAATGAACGACTGAACAACAACTGAGAACAACAAAAGGATAATAAAACTAAAAGCGAATAAAAGCTTATATCGAATTTTTACATCACTCCATTTCATACAATCTTATTTAAATAGTAACTAATACCACCATACTAAAGCTCACGAATGAATATGTACACAACTCATTGTATCCTTATAATAAATTTAGATTATTTTTTGATATAAAACAAGGGGAGATATTTTTACACCTCTTTGTTAACAAATGCACTTCTATTTATAATTGGCGCAGTTTTATTTACTTTTGTTTAAAAGACTAATTTGAATTTCAAAAGAAATGCAAACCGGGTTGATACATACCAAAAACAAATTAGACGAAAGCTTGCTTTTTAAAATATCACGGTTCAAAGAAAAGATAAAGAAAACATCGCCGCATAAGCACGACGATTATTACGAACTGATATTTTTAAGCGAAGGCGAGGGCTTTCATTGGATTGAGACTGAGAAATATATGATTTCAGCGCCGGAGTTTTATTTTCTCAAACCCGGTCAATTGCATTACTGGCAATTTACATCCATTCCTAAAGGTTATGTAATTCTGTTTAGGGCTGATTTTTTCGATAACCTGAAAGAAACAGATATCATCAACTTATACCGCCGACTTACAGATAAATTCAGGGTTCCGGTTCCGGATAATTACAATCCTGAAGCAATACTCAACGAGTTATTAAAGGAATATTCCGAACCATCCGCTTACTCCTCGCATATTATTCATGGCTATTTAAGGGCGCTCTTTGCTAAAATATTGCAGCTGGCCGAAATACAATCACAGGAGAATAATGTGCCTATTTCTGTATATGAGAAATTTCAAGACCTTTTAGTAAAAGAATGTCCACGGCTCCATAAAGTCAATGATTTTGCCGGGCTGTTAAATACGACTCCGCAGAACCTTAACACTGTTTGCCGCAAACATTCCGGGAAAAGCGCCAGTGAGCATATTACGTTCCAGCTATTACTGGAAGCAAAAAGATACATCCTGCACACTGAAAATACCATTAACGAAATAGCGTATACGCTTTCATTCAACGATCCTTCGAATTTTGTTAAATTCTTCAGAAAACATGAGAATTTAACACCTGTTCAGTTCAGGGAAAAGTATTTTCAATAATACCATACTATCAGTTCTTTTTACCACGCTTGTTCTTATCTTCAATTTAATTTTGTATCACTTAATTTATTGACATGAAGGCAATTTTAATACTATTGATATTTGTGGGTCTATATGCTTGCGATACTGGAGATAAAAGCAAACCATCAGGTGCGGAAGGATGGTTGAAAGGAGATGAAAATCAGAAATTTGAGACTATTGCCAAGCAACTGCGCGGTTTCGATATGGCAATGGTCGAAACGGGTTACCGTTACCAGGAACTGTATTGGGCTGGTAAGGACGAGAACTGGGAATATGCCGCCTACCAGGCAGAAAAAATAAAAGTTGCCATTGAGAACGGTCTGGAGAGAAGACCCAAGCGGGCTGCATCTGCACAAAACTTTTTAAATATAGCACTGCCGGAAATGGGTAAAGCTATTGCCAGCAGGGATACGATACAGTTTAAGCAAGCATTTACGACACTTACGGCAAATTGCATAGCATGTCATGTTTTGGAGAAAGTATCTTTTGTAACTGTTAAAACCCCGGTTGAGAGACAATCTCCGGTTAGGAAATAAGAAGCTCAGAATCTCAAAACTAATGTTTTACTATGGAAATTTTTATTATCACACTTGCAGCCTTTGCAACAGCCATTCTTACTTTCTTTTCAGGTTTCGGGTTAGGTACAATTTTAGCACCGGTATTTGCCATTTTCTTTCCCATTGATTTAGCCATTGCCCTTACAGGTGTGGTGCATTTTTGTAACAATCTTTTTAAAATTGTTTTGGTTGGACGAAAAACGGATAAGGCCGTACTTATCCGGTTCGGGATTCCTGCTATCATTGCATCTTTTGCCGGGGCATGGTTACTTATAAAAATTACAGGATTACCAGCTTTATACCAGTACCAGATAGGGGCGCATTTATATACTATTACCCCTGTAAAAGCAATTATTGCCTTTTTGCTTATCACATTTGCTATTCTTGAAATTGTGCCTGCCTTTCAAAAAGTAGAGTTCGATAAGAGCAAACTCCCTTTGGGCGGAGTGCTAAGTGGTTTCTTTGGTGGTTTATCAGGTCTCCAGGGGGCATTGCGAAGTGCATTCTTAATAAGAAGCGGTTTGTCTAAAGAAGCATACATAGCCACAGGCGTGGTTATTGCCTGCCTGGTTGACTTTACTCGCCTGTCAGTATATGCCACACGATTTGTTTCGGCAGAGCTTCATGATAACCTTGTATTGGTTATCTCTGCCACCCTTGCAGCCATAGCCGGGGCGTTTATCGGTAGTAAACTATTGAAAAAGGTAACGCTGACTTTTATTCAGAAGCTTGTAGCTATTATGCTTATTATTATTTCACTGGCATTAGGAATTGGTTTAATATAAAACTCACATAAAATGGAAACTAAAAAAGGGATTAAAACAATCATTCTAAACACAGTGAATGATAACAGAACTATCCTGCCCAGGTTAATTGTCGGACTGGTTTTCCTGTCAGAAGGTATCCAGAAGTATTTATTCCCCGAATTAGTCGGAACAGGCCGTTTCGAGAAAATAGGTTTTGCCGACCCTGATTTCTGGGCATACTTTGTTGGAACGTTTGAAATTATTTGCGGCACACTCGTTTTAATTGGTTTATTGACCAGACTGGCTGCTATTCCCCTGCTTTTTATTATGATGACAGCCTTTGTAACCACAAAATGGCCTATCCTGATGAATAAAGGCTTTTGGTCAATGGCGCACGAATATCGAACCGATTTCGCCATGACATTGCTATTGATTTACTTGTTGATTTATGGGGCAGGTAAATGGTCTGCTGATTCAAAATTCGTTACCAAACAATAATCTGACTTATAAAAACCGTATGCTAAAACAAATCAACCAGGCTATCAGCAGGGCATATATGCCTGTATCCTTGAAATATTTTTCATTAGTTGCTTATATAATATTAATCATTACCGGGCTTGCTGCCTACTCCACCGATGCTGCTTTCTTAAAACAGTTGCGGAACACAAATTTAGGTAATCTGATAGTTTGGTCGTACTGGTGGCCGGCGATTATAATTTTCGCAATATTTTTTGGACGTATCTGGTGTATGATTTGTCCGGTTGAGATAATTACAACGTTTTTTGCTAAAATTGGTCTGAAAAGAAAACGCCCGGCATGGCTGTTATCCGGTTGGGCAATCACAGTTTTTTATTTGCTAATTCTATTTGTGGGAATTCAGGGGTTTGCCATTCATCGAAACCCTTTCTTTATGGCAGTATACCTGCTTGTAATTGTTGGAGTTTCCATTATTGTTGGAAGCATCTATGAGAAAAACACATTTTGCCGCTATGTTTGCCCGGTAGGCTATTTGCTCGGAATGTATTCGAAATTGTCGTTTCTTGGTTGGCGGGTTAAAAACACCCGGACTTGCGAATCGTGCAAGGATAAATCGTGCATTCATAAAAACTATCGTTATAACCTGAATTCCAAAAGCTGTGGTGTGGATTTATATCCAGCTACTATCAATGATAATGCAAACTGCATATTGTGTGGTGGTTGCCGGAAAACCTGTGGTAAATACCAGTCGGAACGAAACGAGGAACGCCCAAACCCACAGTTAACCTATATTGGTTTTGCAAACGATTTGTTTCAAATTAACCCGCTCAAATTAGCTGAAATGGTATTTGTGCTGGTGGTTTCTGGTTTTGTTATCTCTGAAATATGGTCAGAATGGGATGTTACAAATAATTTTCTTACCTACATTCCCAACCACATAAAATCAATTCTGAATATCGAAAATTCATTCATCGGTGGTTTTGTATATGCCACTTTTATTTTTGGTTTCTTACCGTTATTACTGTGGGTTATCCCTTTTGCAATCTCAAAAATTGCCGGAGCTACCATAACACTCAAAAAATACTTTCTGACGTATGGCATTGCTTTTATACCCATCATTGCTGCCGCACATGTTGATAAATCAATTCTTAAAACCACATCGAGATTGCCTTATTTCGAATACTTATTTAATGATGTATCAGGAGTATCAACGGCTCAGCAAATAATGGACGGAAAAATTGTTTTACACAACAACCCTCTATGGATAAATATTATGGTGTCCGGCTTATTGACCCTTTTTATGATAGCTGGGGTATGGATAAGTATCAGGGTTGTGAAGACTATCAATTCTAAAAATAGCCAGGCATTATCCAATCGGGCTTTATATTTGATACCCATTATTTATGGCAGTCTTTTTCTGGTAATGATTTTGGTTTGGCGCTGGATGTAAGATTTTTAGATATAAATGCTGTGATTAAAATAAATTATTCAATAAATCTATTGAATAATTGAATATAGTTTATATTTGTATTCTAAATTTATTAGAATATGAAAGGCAGAGAATTCAAGGATGCTATGTACGATGGGCTTTCAAAACTACTCAAAGCCCTGGCAAACCCATACCGTTTAGAAATTATAGAGATGCTTTCGCAAGGTGAAAAAAGCGTTGAAGGCATTGTGCAAACTACGAACCTCTCCTTTGCAAATGCTTCGCAGCATCTACAGGTAATGAAAAGTAACAATATTGTGAAGTCCCGCAAAGAAGGTCATTATGTTTACTATTCCTTGATTAACGACGATTTTCTTTCAGTTTATCAACACATTATAAAGTATGCAGTAAGTGAAATTGCTGAGCTTGAAAAAATAATGAACCGGCAGCGTGAGGACAACAAATCGTTGAATGCAGTGAGTATTGAGGAATTGGAAAACATGATTGAAAATAAAAATATTTTGCTTTTGGATGTACGACCTTCTGTTGAATTTGAGTTCGGGCATATCACTGGTGCAGTATCTGTTCCAATGAATGAACTGATGGAACAGTTAAAAAGCATCTCAAAGGATAAAGAAATCATTGCTTATTGTCGTGGGCCATTTTGTGTACTTGCCGATGAAGCCGTTAAATTACTGAGTGAACAAGGTTTTAATGTTCGAAGACTTGACGAAGGCTATCCTGAATGGAAAATGAAACAATTAGAAACGAATTGAACAACATGAAAACAATCATCATATTAGGAGGCGGTGTTGGAGGGGTAATTACGGCCAATACCCTACGCAAAAAAATAGGGAAAGAACATAAGATCATAGTGGTTGACAAAGAGCAGAAACACACCTTTGCGTCATCACTCTTATGGATTGCCAATGGTACAAGGAATGAAAAGTCGATTTCAAAACAACTGGACAATCTAAAGAAAAAAGGTATCGAATTCGTTCATGGAAACATTGAAAAAGTTGACCCACAGAATAAACAGGTCACAGTAAATGGTAGCACCCTCACGGGCGATTATATCGTAGTTGCGTTAGGTGCTGAAATATCAGATAGTTTTGATATAAATTCCAAAGGATATAATTTATACACTCCCGAAGGCGCTGATGGGATATACAAAGCCCTATCCCAATTCAAAGAAGGAAAGATTGTTGTAATGGTTACTTCCTTACCCTTTAAATGCCCCGCCGCACCTTATGAAGCTGCTTTATTGATAAACTCATTACTTCATAAAAAAGGTATAGAACCCAATATCGAAATCTATTCCCCCGAAGTAGGCCCGATGGGTGTTGCCGGTAAGAGACTTTCCGGTATGGTGCGTGGACTGGTCGAAAGTAAGGGAATAAAGTATTTCCCCGAATATCAGGTAACACAGGTTTCTGGAAATACTATTTCGTTTAAAAATGATGTTTCAGCAAATTTCGATTTGCTTGCTTATATCCCAAAACACCAATGTCCGAAAGTAATAAAAGATACTGATCTCGTGGACGAAAGCGGTTGGGTAAAAGTAACCGATAGTAAAACATTGACAACAAAATATCCCAGAGTTTTTGCCATTGGCGATATTACAAATATTCCTCTGGTACAGGGTAAACCCTTGCCCAAAGCAGGAGTATTTGCCCACTACCAGGCGCAAACTGTTGCCAATAATATTGCAGTGGAAATAACAGGTAAAGGATCATTGAAACAATTTACAGGTGATGGCATGTGCTTTATTGAATTAGGTGATGGAAAAGCCGGGTTTGCAAAGGGTAATTTCTATGCCGAGCCAATGCCTGCAATAAAAATGTTTATGCCAGGATTTCATTGGCATTTAGGCAAAATACTTTTCGAAAAAATGTTTTTATCCAAATGGTTCTAAAAATGAAAAATCCGATATACCTCGATTATAATGCAACAACCCCCGTTGACCCGGAAGTTGCAAATGAAATGTTACCCTATATTCAAAACCTTTTTGGAAATCCTTCCAGTTCTTATGCCATTGGCAGAACCAGTAAGGAAGCTATTATTAAAGCAAGAAAGCAGGTTGCAGGCTTAATTAATGCAAAGCCCGATGAAATTGTATTTACCAGTTGCGCCTCAGAATCAAATAATCTGGCAATTCACGGGTTCGTCCTTGCCAACAGAGATAAGGGTAAACATATCATTACCTCGGCTGTTGAACACCCTGCCGTAACCGAAGTGTGCAAATATCTAACAACGTTGGGTTATGAAATAACTTACCTTCCGGTAGATTCTTTTGGTAGGGTAAATCCGGTGGATGTTGAAAAGGCCATTCGCCCCGATACCGCATTAATTACCATTATGCACGCCAATAATGAAGTTGGAACTATTCAACCCATTAGCGAAATTACCGCTATTGCCAGGAAAAACAATATTACTTTCCATACCGATGCTTCGCAGTCTGTAGGTAAAATTGATACCGATGTAACTAAGCTTGGTGTCGATTTACTTACCATTGCCGGACATAAACTATATGCACCCAAAGGCATAGGTGCTTTGTATATCAAACAAGGTGTTAAAATTGAAAATCTATTTCACGGTGCAAGTCAGGAAAAAGGAATCAGACCGGGGACAGAGAATGTAAGCCACATTGTTGGTTTGGGCAAAGCATGTGAAATAGCGAAACGGGATTTCGATAAGAATAGCCTAAACATGCTAACGATGCGGGATAGATTATTGAATGGGTTGAAAAATAATCTTGGCGACAAAGTAAAAGTTAATGTCAATTTACAAAACTGCCTACCCAATACACTCAGCGTTGCATTTGATAATGTTGAAGCGCATACACTTGCTTCTGTCATCAGTAAAGAAATTTTCATCTCTACAGGTTCGGCCTGCCATGCCGATTCTATTGAAATTTCATCTGTACTCAAAGCCATGAATATCAATATTAAAACAGCAGCCGGTACAGTGCGTATTTCAACAGGAAAATATACAACTACTGAAGAGATTGATTATGCTGTAAAAGCAATATCAGAGGCGGTGAAGAAACTTTCTTAAAACATTTTAATCTCAGGAAACATGAAAATCGGAATTATCATCGAAACTAAAGAATACGAAAAAGCGTGGAACGCTTTCCGCTTTGCCGTAACTGCTAAAAAACAGGGCCACGAAACAAAGGTGTTTTTAATGGGTGAAGCCGTGGAATGCGAAGGTTTGACCCATGAAAAGTATAATGTTGACGAACAGCTTAGAAAATATACTGATGATGGTGGCGAAATACTTGCTTGTGGTACTTGCATAAAATCCCGTCACCTGGAAAATTCAATGGAAGTTTGCCCCATCTCAACTATGGTGGACTGTGTAAATATGGTGGTTTGGGCGGATAAAATGGTTACTTTCTAAGCAAAAAATATAGTTTGAATAAATAAGCCATGCTACCAGCTAACCCAATATGGGTAATTTAGCAGTTAGCATGACTTATACATAATAATTTACAACCGTATCTTAATCCCCCCATTTACTACAAACCCATCCACAGGTGCATAAATATCTCTGAAAACCGGATTGGTAATAGTACCGGTATAAATGTTATCAAATTTAGTTTGTCGGGTATCGAGCAGGTTTTCGAAATTAACAAAAATGGAAAAATGCTCCCATAACTTTTCTACCATCAAACCGCAAATCCAGTATTCTTTTCCCGTACTGCCATCATTTAACTTTTGCGGGCTATAATAATAAGCTTCGAGCCCTATTTTCAGCTTTTCATCCAGTTCGTACATCAAAACGTTGTTTAGCCTGTGTTTGGCAACCAGCGGAAAAGCAACTGAGGTTCCATTATACCGTTGGTTTACATCTGCCAATGTATAGCCAACAAACAATTTAAAATCGCTGTAAGTAAGTTTAACGTTTGTTTCAATTCCCCTGGTATCAATAGTGCCTCCGGGCTGTTGAAATTCGTAAAGCATATTCCCCAATTGTGTGAGGATTAACGGTTTTGAAATCTGCGTATAAAACAAAAGGGCATTTATGCTGAAAGTAATATCATCGCTAATGGAAGCACGGTAATTAACATCGATGTTTCCACCAACGGATTGTTCTGCTTTGGTTTTTGAAACATCAATTGGCAGAACATTTCTGAACTGAAGGCGTTCGGCATCTTCGGTAAATACAGTAGGGGTCTTATATCCCAAACCACCACCAAGTCTGGCCGATAGACTCGAACTAAACCTGAACAATGCCGATACTCTTGGGAGAAAAAAGAAACCGTATTCATTTTGATAATCGCCCCGCACCCCGGTTTCCAAAGCCAATAAGTCGGAAACTGTCCATGTGTTTTGTACAAATGCACCGAAGGTTGTATGGTTGTAGTCAACTACCCTGGCAGTATCCAATCGGTCCTGCGTGAATTGTTCTGTCCAAAGGTTCAGTCCCATTATCCATTCGTGCTTTTTTAGTTTTATTGAATACGAGGCCTCGGTAAATGTAGAAAGCTGAACGCCTGAAAAACGGAAATCGGGTATTTCAATTTCCCTATCGTAGTAACTCAGACTGTTTTTTACTTTAAAGTCAGAGCTGTCGTTTAACAGGTGCGTTAATCCAAGCTGGGTACTATACCGGTTGGTCTTATTTTTTTCAAAATAGGAATGCGTACTATCGCCTTTTCCCTCAATATACCGGATATCGCCTCCGGTTCTATCTTCAATTGTGCTGTTAAGCCCAACATCCATAGTTGTTTTGGGACCGAAATAAACAAAAAGCTTCGGGTTTAAAGTTACCCGGTTAAACTTTGGAATAGCCGTTAGCCCAATATTTGCAGGGTCGTAAGGCGTTCCTGTATTATAAGATGCAAAAACTGTTGCTCCAACTTTTTCAAATTTTTGCGAATAAAACCCACTCAAATCCATTCCTAATGCCGATGTGCCATTTATCAGGAAGTTAAGTTCTCGTTCTTCTTTAGGCATTTTAGAAACAAGGTTTACTAACCCGGCAATTGCCCCACCACCGTATAGCGTTGACGATGCTCCCTTTATTACTTCTACCTGTTTAAAATCGAGCGGTACAATTTGCAAAAGGCCTAACCCACCTGAAAATCCGGAATACAACGGGTAGCCATCTCTTAAAATTTGTGTGTACTTACCGTCGAGTCCCTGAATGCGGATACTTGAGTTGTATGATGTTGCCGATGTTTGCTGGGTTTGAATACCAGTGCTTTCGTTCAGCATCATGCGGATATCGCCGGGCTTCATGTTCCCTTTCTCTTCAAGTTCCTCGCCCGAAATGGCTTCAATCCTTGTTGGGACATCGTCAATGGTTCGGCTCGAACGGGTTGCTGTAACATAAACTTCGTCCATTTTCTCTTTACTGGCTTCAAGGAGGACTTCCAATGGTTCGGTTTGTGTAATCGGGAATGCAAAAGTGTCTGCTTTCTCCTCATAACCAACAAATCGAATAACAATAACTTGTTTACCATTGGGGATATTTTTTACCTGAACCAATCCATTCGCATCGGTAATACTGCCAATTGTTGTACCTTGTACTATAACTGTTGCCCCAACCAGCGATTCTTTGGTTTCGTTATCTTTAACGATGGCTTTAAATGTATTTTGCGCCCAGGTTTGGGAACTGCATGATAATGCTATAAATAGCAAAATGATATTTTTCATTATGAGATTATTAAGTTAATGAATAGTAATTGTGCCAAAATCAAATAGCACAATATGTTACAGGCCCGGTAACAGAAACCGGATTGTTCATTAACTTATTTTGGGAGGTTGCCAGAATTCCCTGAAATAATTATCGAAGTAATTCTGAATAAAAGGAGTATTCTGCTTTTTAAAAATTAAAATTTTCGGGTTTAAATTAATGGGGGCAAAAGATATAGAGAATCCTGTACATGAACCGCAAGTTAAGAATGGGGAACAATTATTACATGGTTCTTCAGAGTGATGGTTGCTGTGATTATTCTCAGTATGTTCCGATTTCGTTTCATTGAAACACTGTTCATCGGCACAACAGGGAGTCGATGAGAGCGCTATCGTGAAAACAATTAAAAAGAGGCAGAAAAATTTCATAAATGACGAATAAGCATACTATCCTTACAGTTAACACTTGTCCTTGATTTTTGTTTCGCTGCAAATTGCGTAAAAAGAAACGCAAAAGACCAAACAACCAATACCTAAAAAACGGTCATTTTTTCCCCAATCCCAAACCTTCCATTGGCCTTAGCAATTCCATTTTCCACATTGATAATAACATCCACATCATGGGCAAAATCCTGTTGCCCACGGAAATTGCTATCTTCGGTGGTGTGGAAGATGAAGATAAAAGCTGTTTTAGGATTCTCGTTGTGCAGGTGGGTAAGGTAATCGGTGTTTAACTCCAACCTGATAACCAATGCATTAGGTTACATGTTTAAGCCTTTATTTTTAAAATCGGTGAGCAAACTTAAAAATCGTCGAAAAATACCTACACCAATCCTTGTTCTTCTCCAACTAACTATAACCAATACTTATCCAATAACGAATGTAGTTTGCAATAGATATTAGTATATCCCCTTAAAATGTTCACTTGGCATCCGTTTTTGTTCAATTCATTTGAAAATAGCCATGAAATTTAAGTTTCGTGAATACCTTACAAAATATTATTTTAGTAATCAATAATTGAAAAAACATATAAAGATGAAATTTCTCACAAGGAGCAAAACCAATTGGAAAATAGCAATTATTTTTTCAGCCCTTCTTTCAGCTTTTAACCTGCTAAATAACAATCAATACTATTCTGAAACAAATTATATAAGCATACTTCTGAGTTGGAGTGCAACATTCATATTTATCTTGTCAAGTTGGTATATCATCTCCTTTTTATTGGCTTTTGTAGAAAAATCAAACCGAAAGATAAATCATCTCAACAAGATTTTGATTTTGGTGGTATGTACGGGGGTGCTTTTAAGTATATTTTTTCTTATTGGTATATATGTTAGAAATGAACTTAACGTCTTGGCTACCCGCAGGGAGAACCTCTATTTCTTTATTGCACTTAGAGGATTTGTAAGTATTTTCTTTATCTATATATTTCAATTTGCACTTAATTCTGATAAGAAGGCACAGGAAAGCAACCTGCAAAATCAGATGCTCAAAACAGAAAATATCAGGGCTCAGTTTGAAATACTGCGCCAGCAGGTAAACCCTCATTTTTTGTTCAACTCACTATCAACGTTGCGTTCAATGATTCATTCGAATAACGGGGACTCTGAAATGTTTGTGGTCAAACTGTCCGAAGTTTATCGTAATTTGTTGTTACGGAGCGAGAAAGAGGTAACCAGCGTTAAAGAAGAGCTTGATTTTATAAACGACTATTCATATATGTTATTTGCTAGGTTCAAAACCATGCTTACTATCGATACCGATATCCATGAAAAACACCTAAACTTGAATCTACCTACGTTTGTCCTACAAATGCTTCTTGAAAATTGTATCAAACACAACACAGTTTCAAATGACCATCCCCTGAAAATAAAAATATTCAGTACTTCGGATTGTATTATTATCGAAAACAACTTGCAACCGAAATACTCCCATTCAGAACATTCGGGTTATGGTTTAAAAAATCTTGAGCAACGGTATGCCTTATTGGGTGTTGCAGGTGGTATCGCTGTTTTTACCGACGAAACTACCTTTCGTGTTAAAATTAAACTGATTGAAATATGAAAATACTGATTATTGAGGATGAACCGCATACTGCCAACATTTTAAAAGAATTTATTCTTAAAATCAGGCCACAATCGGAGGTATTGGCAGTTTTTGAAAGCATTACCCAAACGGTGAAATTTTTTACTGAAACATTAGTATATCCTGAACTGGTTTTTATGGATATTCAACTTGCCGATGGATTGAGTTTCGATATTTTCCCGAAAGTAAGTATTAAATGTCCGGTTATATTTTGTACGGCCTATGACCAATACACGCTAAAAGCTTTTAAAAACAATGGTATAGAGTATCTACTGAAGCCAGTTAAAGAAGAAGACATTGAAGCTGCTTTTCAAAAGGTGGAAAACTTCAAACAGTTTACTGACCCTGAGAATGAGGTTATGAGTCTGTTAAAAAAAACTTTATCCGCTAAAATCCGTTATAAAAACTCCATCCTGATACGGGTAAAAGAAAGTTTTATTCCAATTCCGATACTTAACATAGCATTGTTTTATGTTGAAAACGAAATTGTTTATGCCATTACTTTTGACAATCAAAAATATCCTGTCTTTAAACCGATGGCTGATATTGAAAATGAGATTGATCCTCACCAGTTTTACCGCATCAGCAGACAATTCTTGATAAACCGTTTGGCAGTTAAAGAGATTCAACCCTACTTTAATCGGAAGGTGGTTGTAAAAACACAATTCAAATTAGATCAGCAGCTTGTGGTGAGTCGATTAAAGGTAACCGATTTTATGAACTGGATCGAAAAACCTTAAACCTGTTCAATTCAACCTCATATTTGTTCAGTTCGATAACATTTACATTTATAATAAGTTAGACTTGTTTCATCTTTGTGCCATAAAATTAAAAGCACAGAGTTATGAAGCAATTTTTTTTTGTAATGCTGGTTGTTTTTGCGAACTCAGCAATTATGGCACAGAATCCTGCTGATAAAATAACCGGGGTCTGGTTAAATGAGGATAAAACAACCAAAATTGAGATTGTAAAAACCGGAAATACCTATTTGGGTAAAATCGTATGGCTGGCTCAATCAAACGATGTTAATGGCAATCCACGCCTTGATAAAAATAATCCTGATCTGGAGAAAAGACATCAGAAGATTCTTGGCCTAACCATTCTTTCAGGAATAAGCTACTCAAAAAATACATGGACCGGGACACTTTACGGCCCCAAACGCGGTCAATACGCCGAATGTTCCATTGTAATTGATGCCGCCAGTCAACTCCAAATTACAGTATCGAAAGGGTTCTTTTCTGAAACTAAAATCTGGACAAAACCATGAAGGCCGTTGGGATCATTCTTGCATTTATAATGCAACTAACTATTATACAAGCACAAATAGTTTTTAAATCGATAAATGAGGTTTGGGAATATTCATTATCGAACAACCCCGAAAATATAATGTACCAATTACAGGTTGAAAAGGCAAAACAGGATAAAAAAACGGCCAACAGCTATCTGTTTCCGAAAGCAGGGGTAAATTTTTCGGGCCAAAAGAACATTGAAATTCCTGAAACACCAGTTCCCGGGGAACTTATTGGAATGCCCGGGCAAACCGTTTACATGAAATTCGGCCAGAATTATTCATACAACAGTGGTATAACGGTAAGTAAAACATTATTCGACTGGCAGTCGAAAGCTCAGGCTAAAATTGCAAAATTAAATGTTTTGCTTACCGAAGCTCAAAAAGATTATTTCGAGCAAACTCTTAAAGAGCAGGTGGCACAGGTGTATTATGCCGTTTTAACATCAAATCAGGCAGTTAAAATAAGTCAGAAAGATTTTGAGTTGGCCGATTCGTTATACCTTTTGGCAAAAAAGCGGTTTGAGCAGAGTTTAACTGATAAATTAGTTCTTAACCAGGCTAAAATTAACAGGAACAAAGTTTTTGAGAAGCTGGAGCAAAACAAATCGTATCAGAGTCAATGGCACTATAATTTAAAACTGTTACTGGGGCTAACAGCTACCGACACCTTACTTTTGGTTGAAGATATTTTTGCTAAACCAAAACAGGAAAAATGGGATAACACCATTGCCACCAATGAAGATTACATCAATATCTTTAAATGGCAATCTGAAATAGCAAGGTCTGAATCGAAAAAGGCATTAGCCCGTTTTACCCCTAAAATTGATGTGGCTTATTATCTGGGTACTTTTCAATATCAGAACGACTTTACCCTATCATTAAATTCTGCTGATTGGAAACCCAACAGTTACCTGGGGCTTTCGGTTACAATACCCGTTTTTACAGGTTTTGCAAACAAAACTCAATACAGTGCAGCAAAAATTTCAGGCCAAATAGCCCGGCAAAAACTGCACGATGAAACCCGAAAAGCCTCAATTAACGACAGCATCCTCCTTTTAAATTACAATACATCGGAAAAACTTATGCTGCTGGGCTCTGAAAACTTTCAGGTGTCAGGGAACAGCGTTGAACTGGCATCGCAAAAATATGCACAAGGTATCATTGGCCTCGATGAGTATCTGAAAGCATTTGATGATTACCTGAACTTTCAAAACCAATATTTCAATTCGTTATCGGATTATTTAATAAACAAAGCAATACTAGAAACACGAAAAAATAATAATCATGAAAAAGAGATTCATTCAATTTTACATCCTTGGAATAACCATTTTAACAGGTTGCAGCCGACAGGAAGAAGTGCAACCACAACGCAAGGACATTGTTGATGCCGTATTTGCCAGCGGAAGCATCATTACTGATGAACAATACTCAGTAACATCGCAATCCGAAGGGTATCTGATCAATTCTTTTGTGAAGGAAGGAGATACAGTAAATGAAGAACAGGTATTATTTCATATCTATGATGATGTACAAAAGGCACAACTCGAAAGCGCAACGGCGTCCTATCAATATGCAATGAATAATATCAGTTCGAGCTCTGCCATATTGCAGCAGTTAAATGCTCAACGAATCCAGTTAAAAAACAAACTTATTAACGATTCATTAAACCATATCAGATATAGTAACCTAGTAAAGTCGAATGCAGTTTCGCAATCCGATTATGAAAAAGTCAAACTCACTTTCGATAATTCCCAGCAGGAATTACTAGCTACCGAAATACTGATTGAGGATACCAGGAAAAACCTTGAACTGGAAGTAATTAAATCAAAAGCCAACCTTGTTTCGCAACAAAATTCAAGCTCTTATTATGTGCTTAATAGCCGAGTGGATGGCATTATTTTACAAATATTTAAAACCAATGGCGATTTGGTAAAAAGGGGTGAAACGGTAGCTGAAATTGGTTCGGGTAACTTTATTATCAAGCTCCTGATTTCGGAAGACGATATTAATAGCGTTTGTGTGGGGCAGGATGTATTTGTAGAATTAAACACCAAAAAAGATCAACCTTATAAAGCCAGAATATCAAAGATTTATCCGGCTTTCGATACAAAAGAACAGTCTTTTACTGCAGAAGCTCTGTTTTCTGAACAGGTTGCAAATCTGAAATCGGGGACACAGCTACAGGCTAATATTGTTATACGGCAACAGATACAGGCATTGGTTATTCCTACCTATTATCTTCTGCCGGGTGATTATGTAATCACTAGCCATGCAAAGGAAAAAATGAAAGTACAGTTGGGAATAAAAACTACCGAATGGGCTGAAATTATTAGTGGGATTGATGAGCAATCAACCCTTATTCGTCCTCATTAACTTTTTTTATCCAATGAAAAAATCAGTGAACAGACAGATAGCCGCAGTGCATCTGACTTCGAGAATCGGGCAGACTATTGTTGCCGTATTAGGTGTAACATTTGGTGTCTCAATGTATATTTTCATGAACAGTTTCATGAACGGAGTCAATAAGGCTCAGGATGATATGGCTTTCAGCTCCATGTCGCACATCAGGATATTTAACGAAAACAGTGTTAGGAGTTACAACCCGGTGGAAGGTTTTCTGCCATCAACACAAACCATCTTTACTATCAGGAACCATAAAGTGATGCAATATACCGATGGCATAAAAAATACATTGGAGATAATCTCATTTCTGGAAAAACAACCCGAAGTTACCGGCATTGCAAGCCAATTGAATTTTAATGTTTTTTTCCGCAGCGGGTCAAAAAAGATAAGTGGTTTGCTTTCGGGAGTTGAAGTGATAAATGAAGATAAACTTTTCGACAATTCCAGTAAGGTAATATCGGGCAAGTGGATGGATTTAAACTACCAAAAATCGGGAATTATCCTTGGATGCGTGTTGGCCGAAAACCTGGGAGTAAAAGTCAACGATAATATCAACATTTTAACATCCGATGGAATTTCAAAAAACTTTGTTGTGACCGGAATCATTGAAACATCGGTTAAGCAGGTAGATAAAACAAAAGCATGGCTTAATATTTCATCGGCCCGGCAATTGCTTACCAAGAATCAGGATTATGTGAGCGACATACTTATAAATATAAAAGATAAAGAAAATACCGAACCCTTTTTATCGAAAATTACACCAGTGGTTCCTTACCAGATAGAATCGTGGCAGGTAGCCAGTCAGCAATTGGTAGCCATGACCAAAATACGGAACATACTTGCCATTGCGGTTTCACTTACTATCCTTTTTGTGGCCGGTTTTGGAATTTATAACATCATGACCATGACTATTAATGAGAAAATAAAAGAGATTGCTATTCTGAAAGCCACGGGTTTTTCGGGCCACGATATCACGGTGATTTTTCTATCGCAGGCTGCAATTATTGGTTTTATCGGGAGTGTTGTCGGTGTTGTATTAGGATACGGCATTTCAACCCTTGTTAATCAGGTGCCTTTTGAGATTGCAGGTTTATCAACCCTTCCTATTTATTACCGATATCAGGATTTGACACTTTCAATTGCTTTTGGCATAGCCACCACATTGGTAGCTGGGTTTTTACCTGCCCGTAAAGCTTCAAAAATTGACCCTGTTATTATAATTCGAGGATAAAATGGAAAACTTATCGTTAAAAGCAAAAAATATCATCAAATACTTTTACGATCCTGATACGTTTCAGGTCTTAAAAGGTGTTTCGTTCGATGTAAAGAAGGGAGAATTTCTTTCCATTATTGGTAAATCGGGTTCCGGAAAATCGACTCTGCTTTATGTGCTCTCAACCATGGATACCGATTATGAGGGTTCAATGGAGATAAACGGAGATTTGTTAACCGGCAAAACCCAAAACCAATTGGCCACTTTCCGTAACGAACATATTGGATTTGTGTTTCAGTTTCATTACCTGCTCCCGGAATTTACGTCCATTCAGAACGTTATGCTACCAGCTTTAAAGCTAGGGAAATATTCTGCCCAGGAAATTGAACACAAAGCTTACGAAAACTTAAGGTTACTCGATTTAGAGGATCAAGCCTTAAAGAGAGCCAATAAACTTTCAGGTGGGCAGCAACAAAGGGTAGCCATTGCCAGGGCATTAATAAACAATCCTTCAATAATTATGGGTGATGAACCCACAGGTAACCTGGACTCAAAAAACTCAAAAGCAGTATTAGAGATATTTAAAGAACTGGCTGCCAACTATGGTCAAACCATTATTTGTGTAACCCACGACAACGATTTTGCCCGCAGTACCGATAGAATTATAGAAATGCAGGATGGATTGGTTTTAGATGGATACCACAGACTAGTATAAAAATACTTCCTTTATTGATTATATATTGTGAAAGTTATATATGAATTTCAAAACAAATAACGTGAGCAAAACCAGCAATAATGTTAAACAATAAAATTTATTAGTATGAAAAAACTATTTTTATTAAAGCAAAAATGGGCTATAGTAGCCCTTTCATTGGTCGTTTCAATTGTTTTTATATCGTGCGACCAAGATAACAATGATACCAAAATCGACGATGAAACAACTACAACAAGTGTTGTAAAAGACGACACGTATGCCTCTGAAACATTTCAGGACGCAAGTGATTTATTAGATGAAACCTCTGTTAACCTTAAAACCGCAACGACGTCATACTGTTTGCTTAGCGACTGTGCTATTGTTACCGAGGATTTGGTTTCGAACCCACGGGTAATTACCATCGATTTTGGCACTACCGGTTGTACCGGTGCCGATGGTAAATCCCGGAAAGGTAAAATTATAGCCACTTACGGTGGCGATTATTGGGACGATGGAACTGTAAAAACCATCACCTTCGAAAACTACTACGTGGACGACAACAAGGTTGAAGGAACAAAAATTGTTACTGCCGGAGCTCGGAATGAAGCTGATAACCGATTCTACACGGAATCAGTGTCAGGTTCAATTGAATTAGCTGAAAACGGTGGTACCATCTTATGGGAGGCAACACATAGCCGCGAAGTGGTAGAAGGTTCATCAACCCCTTTAATTTACGATGATGTGTACCAACTTACCGGTAATTCATCGGGTACAACTGCTGATGGCGAAGAATATAGCAGCTCAATTACAAGTGCACTCGTACGGAAAGTGGAACCTGGTTGCCGACATAATTATGTTCAGGGCATTATTGAAATTACCCCAATAGGTAAAACCACACGTGTTGTTGATTATGGTGATGGTACCTGTGATAGAAAAGCAACCGTTACTGTTGATGACAATGTGTATGAGGTGTATTTAAGATAATTCTATTTTTTGGTTTTGTTCATGTGTTAGAATCATTCCGCAAGCATCCAGCAGTTTACTGTTGTTCATCCGGTGGCTTTAAAATATGAATCATGGTTGACTTATATGCCATCGGGTGATTTGCGTTATTAATTTTCAGTAAATAATTAAACATCAGCTATGTTAATCTTTAAGCAAATATTTTAGTTGTGAAATGGGTTATAATTTTTATAGGTTTGGTATTGCTTTTTGCACTATTTGAATATAAGCAGCATGAAGTAACTGTTCAGGTAAAGAGTAATACAACGCCATTTGAAAAAGTTAAAAAAGTTCCGCCCAATTATGGGTCTGGTTCTGAACCCATCGTAAAACCCGACCAAGTGAATTGGTTTCAGTTCAGTAATGAAAAGATATGTAATGAGCTTTATTTTAAATCAGATTCATCTGAAAAAGTTACCTATACCAATACTGCATTTCTAACAGATTGGGTTAGTCAGTTCACTCAATCGGATTCTACCTCAAATCAAGGTACTTTTTATATCAAACAAAGGTTGGGCTATAACTCTGATCGTTTCTGGGATAGTATCGATTCAGGGCTAATTCTGGTCAATGAATCGAATAAATGAAAGTACTAAGAAATATCTTAATTTATTGGTTTTCACGAAGTGATTGCCTTAAAATATTGAAAACAATAGCAACTCAAATTAGTATTTAGAAAAATGAAATGGTTAAACATATTTTTAGGGCTGACAGCCTTTCAAGCTCATCAGCATTTTACTTTTGCCCAAAATTTAGTAGGTGATAGCCCTAAAACAATGAGTAATGAAATAAGAACGATAAATAAAAATAATATTGTTATTGGCATTCAATATGGCCATTTTGGAATATTTCCGATGGCTAAAACCAATGATAATACAACCAATCTCAAAATTAGCGATTACCATAAAATGCTTAATCTGGCAACGGAATACTATCCATTTGAGGAAATAGCGGCACAGTTTTCTATCGGATTAATGTTAATCCCTAAAGAACAAACCATTGATAGTATAATATTTACGCCAGGCTCTGGTCCTGGCGGAATACAAGCAAAGGGTAGTGGTAAAGGGGGAGCCGTATTGCCAGTAACTTTCGGAATTAAAAAGACTTTTCTTAAAGGGGGAGCCCGTCCATATGTTTCACTCCTTTCTGGTTTTACATACATTAAAGTAGGAACAGGTTCTGGTTCTGGCAGTATTTATGGTGTTGAAGAAAATGTGGACTATCAATCCGCTTTTATTTTCTGCTATCAATTGGGGACGGGTATTCAGCTTAAGACCGGAAAATCTGTTAGGTTCGATGTTGGGATAAATTTTTATGGGAGTCCCCGCATTATACCTTCCATTGGGGGTATAAATTATTATCAGGGATTTTATGTTTTTGGAGGTATGAACTTTATCTTGAATCCAAAGAAATAAAAAAATGATGTAAAATTATACGTCTCTGACTTTTAAAAATTATGAAATTCTTCTACTTTTTAATTATTACTTCTCTACTGTCTTTTGGGGTACTTGCTCAACAAGGCACACCCTTTTCGTGGTCGCTGAATTATCTTCCTACTAATAAGGAAAGCGAATCCAAGCTTTTACAAACACAACTTTCACTAAATGCACCTGTTTTTAATGACAGTTCCTTCACAGGGTTGATAGGGACAAGTTTTAAATATTATGGGTTCCGTTTTAAGAATGATTCTTTGAATATTTATCATTTATACTCGTGGTCGATTCCTTTTACTTTTCAGATCAAGACAAGTGATAGCAGATATGTAACATTCATGTTGGAGCCAATGCTCAGTTCTGGTTTTAAAAGTATTCGTGCATCTGACTTCAGGTATAATTTGGCTTTATTATTTATAAAAAGAAAACTTTTAAAATCAACAGGATTTGGGATTGCTGTTTCGAAAAGATTCTCAGGATTTCAGTTAGCCCCTATGTGGGTAGCGAATTTTAGGGTTGGGCAACATTGGATATTTACGGGCACTATTCCTTTCAAATCAAAAATAGCTTATGAAATTGACAGTAAAAAGCAGTTGGGTATTAATTTCGGGGCAAATACGAATTCATTCCGGCTTTATGAAAATGGCGAAGGTTATTATCTCGATTATCAGACCATCGAAGCTTCTCTTTTTTATCAGCACACTATTTTAAAAAACGTTAAATTACATTTAGGGTTTGGAGCGCAATCTTTACAGTCAAAAGTTTACAATAATCGTCAGACTTCGCCTTTAGGCATATTCCTAATTTACCCAAATAACACACACGAACCCATAGAAACCTACACTAACAAGGGAATGATTCTGGTACAACTGGGTGTTTCTTATGCAATACAATAATATAATTATGCCAAAGATTCTGTTTTTTTGAGAATGAAATTGTAAAAAGAGAACATCAAAAAAAAAACAAAAAAAAACCATCATGTTTGAATTCTATGAGTACAATAAATCACTGTTGATTAATTGGTTACCTGAAAAACATTCAATTTCTACCTTGGATTATTTTCAATCCATCGATGAAATTTTGTTTTCTGTTTCGGAAACCCGTCCTGAAAAAATTTTAATTGACCTTTCTGATTGTGATTTTCCGATGGTGATTGAGGAAATGATCCGATTTTTAAGTTTTACTTTGGCTTATAACCCTGCGGCCATTCAATTAGGGTTGGTTAACAGCCATGGAATGTATGGGCAGATTGCTATCAGCAATATTTTAAAAAGATTGGAAGAAATAAAATTGAAAATACGGTTTTTTAAAACTACAGAAGAGGGTTTTGATTGGTTTATTAACTAATAAAACAATTGGCCTTCACATTTATCCTGGGCCTTACAATAAAATTCATATTTTCTCATCTCCTGCTAAAGCATTTCATAAGTGGCGAATGGTCGATCGTATTACCAAAACTGTCGTTGGTAGAAAAAATATTACTTCCGGCAAGCACTCAGGTAATTTTGACACGGAAAAACAAAAAACCGGTTTTCGAATTAAAAATTAAAAATCACCTTAAAACAATTGGTATGAAAACGAAATTCTTAAAAAGTAAAATCTTCCCAAAGCTATTAATGTTGGGGCTTTTAATACAGGTATTGACAGTTCAGCTTTCCTTTGGACAGGATCAGATTCCATCGGAGACTATCAGAGGTTATGTGAAAAGGGAAGTTCTGCCGACAATAAAACCTTACCGGGCCGATTTTGAGAAAAGCCTGACAGCAGAAGAAAAGAAACAGATTGAACAAATACGCGCCGACCTGAAAGAGGTAAGAACCCAACGGCAAGACCTTGGATTAAAAGGACCCTCATCGTTATGGAAAACTGCTTTAACTGATGAACAGGTAAATGTTATGAAAACTACACGCGATAAAGCTTTTAAATCGCTTTTACAGGTAGCCGCAATTGCTTCGAATCATGAACAGGAACTAAACCAAATTTTTGAAGAACAAAAAAACAACCGGAATTTGTGGACAAAAGAAATCAATCAGATAGTTTCAGAGGAACATCCCCTATTAAAAAATCGCTACCGTCATCATTTTTTCCGGAATATACAACACCTTTTACCGGCTGAACAGTTTGGACGCCTGGCCTTTATAATCTGGAATCCTGAAATGTAATACATCAAGTTTAATCAATAATTAAGTGAATCATTAAAATCAATTAGAAACTACCTAAATTTTAAAACAATGAAAAGAAGTATGTATGTAATGGCTATTGCCTTGTTTACCCTTGGTTTATCTACCAGTTGCCAAAAAGATGAAACCAATACCAGTGCCGATGTAACCTCAGAGGTTGCCGATGAAATTGCCTCTTCGCTTGCAAGCCCATCAACCGGAATAACTGATGAAATGGCCGATTTTACTGAAAATGTGGAAGATAATTACTCTTCGTTGAAATCGGCAGTGCCTGATACGCTGTATGCTGTGGATACACTCTTTACCAAATCGAACAACAACGGAGCCACCTTTCTGTTTAACTATTCATACGACCTCGCCTATGGGTTGGTATATGAAAGTGGAAATACCTATGCCTATTATAATGGAAGCTTATCGGGAAGTTACGATGGAACCCGTTTCAGCGGCTCCGAAGATAGGACGAACGTTTGGAATTTGTCGGGCTTTGCCGTAAGTGCTACCGTTTATACATTAAACGGTACTATTGAAAGGGATGGAAGCACACAATCGAAAATCGGTGCAATGAGTTATATGAAATCAGCTTCGGAAATTACCGTGACCAATGTAAAAATGAACAAAGGAACCTATGACCTTGAAGGTGGTGAACTCAACTGGCATATTTCAGGAACTGTAGCCGGCCAGTCGTTCGATTACACAGCTTCAGTTGTTTTCTCGGGCAACGGAACGGCAGAACTTACCCTAGAAGGTGAAATTTACATTATAAATTTAACTACAGGAACCATTGAATAGTAAAGATAATTTAAGAGACCGATGATTTCGGTCTCTTATTTTTTTTAATTTAACCAAAGAATTCTAAAATGATCCGGATGTTATTAAAATATCATAAAGTTATAGTACACGTTTTCATCTGGATGATGTTCTTTACCCTGCATGTAACAAGGTTTTCACCAGTCCAGGGCGCCTACCCGTCTGTCCTAAGGGCAACATTGTTACTGCTATTATACCTATCGGTTTTTTATTCAAACTGGTTTCTGTTTATCCCAAAATTATATATCGGACACAAGTATGCAGCTTTCTCCATTTGCTTGTTTTCGCTATTATTTGCCGGAACAGTTCTCAGGTTGGGCATTGAACAACATTTCGGGTTTGTCTCCGATTACCTTAAAATGCAATTCCGATCGGCAATGCCTTTTCGAGGGTTTTTACTTTCATTCGGGTTATTGTCGGTTTTAATTATCCTCAGTTCCCTATTCCGGATAACAGAGTATTACAACCAGAAAATCAACGATGAGAAAATATGGCTCCAGCAACGTAACGAAGCCGAATTGAAATTACTCCGCCTGCAATTAAATCCACACTTCTTATTCAATGCTTTAAATAATATCTATGCGCTGGTGTTAACCCAATCCGAAAAGGCCCCCGATTCGCTTATGTCGTTATCGCAGTTGCTGAGGTACATCATTTATGAAACGGCCACCGATAGCGTCCCCATTGAAAAGGAAATAACCGGTCTGAAATACTATATCGAACTGGAATCGCTCCGGTTGACTCAAAAAGAGATGCTGACCGTTTCTATTACCGATGAACTTCCTTCGGGCAACATTATTCCCCTTTTATTTATTCCGTTTGTTGAAAATAGTTTTAAGCACAGTAACATCAACAATGGTGGATTTATCCATATTGAATTAAAAAGTACCGGAAACCAACTCCATTTTTTATGCGAAAATTCTATTGCCCTTACACCTAAACAAGTTGACGGGTTGGGGGGTATTGGTTTGGCTAATACAAAAAAACGGTTGCAGTTGATGTATCCAGACGCTCACCTGTTAATTATTGAGCGAACGGATTCCATGTTTAAAGTACAATTACGTCTGGAGTTATGAATACAATCCGTTGCATTGCCGTTGATGACGAACCTTTGGCGTTGACCATAATTTCGGAATATGCCCGGAAAGTTCCCTTTATATCCCTCGAAAAGGTATTTACCAATGCTACCGATGCACTGATGTACCTGCAAACTGAAAAACCCGAATTGGTCTTTCTCGATATCCAGATGCCTGAAATTAAAGGAATTGACCTTGCCCGGATTATTCAGTGGAAAACGGCTATAATTTTTACTACGGCATACTCGCAATATGCTGTTGAAAGTTATAGCCTCGATGCCATTGATTACCTTTTAAAACCCGTCCCCTTTGAACGTTTTCTACAGGCAGTAAACAAAGCTGCCCATTACCTGCAAAATGAAAAAATAACCTCCTCATCTAACGAGAGAAATTTCCTGTTTGTAAAGTCGGGGTATAAAGCGGTGAAAATTAATTTCGATGATATTTTCTACATCGAAGGGTTAAAAGAGTATGTTACCATTTTTGCAAAAAGCCAGAAAGTTTTAAAACTCGATACCTTAAAAAATCTGGAGCAACTACTACCCAAAAACCATTTTGTAAGGGTACATAAATCGTATATTGTGAACTTGAATCACGTAAAAGCCAGTTTTGGAAACACCATCGAAATTAACGACAAACAGATTCCGGTTGGTCGGGCTTATAAAGAAGTTGTAAAAATGCTCCTGAAAATCTGAAACAACGAATAAATATATTACTGATTTTTCAGCAGACTAATTCGGCACTTAACCACTTTTAGCTTGACGGCTATGCCCCTTAGGGAGTCAGAGGGTGCCAACAGGCAGGGAATATTAATTTTCTTAACTAAACGTTCATATTTTAGGTATAATTACGAAGCTGGCTTTTGGATATTTCCCTGCACACGGTAGATAATTAGTTACATTAACAATTATAGAGGTAGGTAGTTAACTACATATCAATTTTGCTTGATAGATTTTGTCAGCCGCCACCATCCTGCCAATAATATTGTTGAATACATTGTTTTTCATCTGCGAGCGGTTTAACCTGAAGCAAAATTCGTCAAGATACCGATTGATGTTGAACTCGCTCACCCAGGAATAAGTTGTCCTTATCCATGATTTTACCTGGTGTATCATTGTATGTAGGGCTTTAAAGTTCAGACCGCCGCTGCTTTCAACCTGAACGATATTGTACTCCGCCATTAAAGGACGGTAACCTTTCCAACAGTCCGTGGTTACTTCTGCTTCCCCGGAAATATGTTTCTCAAACAGCTTTTTCAACTCTTTGGTAGAATAGTTGTCAATCCCCATTGCGTACATACGCTTGACTTTCCCTTCATCTGTAAGCTCAACCGCACACACTACTTTCTTTTTTTTGCTGTCATAACTGCGGCCGACTTTCCCTTCTTCTTTGCCGCCTATGACAAATTCATCTATATGGACCTTGCCCTTTAGGGGATGTTTGCCACTGGACTTCATGGCCTCGCGGACTTTGTGCATGAACAGCCTTCCCGTCTTTGTTGTCACACTAAAGCGTTCCGCAACATAGCTGGCCGATAAACTCTTGGTTGTTGTTGCCATCTCAAAGCAAATAAAGAATGCCTTGCGCACCCCAAACTTCACTTTATGGAACAGGGTGTTTGCCGTTGCCGATTCGGTATGGCTGCACTTGTTGCAAGTCCTTGAATGGTCCTTTCTTGCTTGGCTGCCCGTATGGCCGCACTTTGTACACGTGAACCCGTCCTCCCATTTAAAATGGGCCAGGTATTCCATGCAGTCTTCATCGGTTTTAAAGCGTTCAGCAAACTCTAAGAGGTCTTGTCCTTGAAATAAATTCATACAGCCATTGATTTTATTGGACTCAAAGATAATGAAAATATGTATTTATCTACTCACCTCTAAACAATTATAAGTCCCAGAGGGACGTAATATTTTTAACCGGCCAATAATGTTTATTTACCGGACAATACGCTAAAAAACATTAACCCAGCGATATAAAAACAGCTTAAACTGCTGGTTATTAGCAAGCCGTTGGATAATATGCCGATTTTCGGTTAAATAATATGTTTGTTAAATAAAAATCCCTATTTTTAACTTTCTCTAGTTTTAACCATTAAATTCTATTACAATGAGTAAACAAGTGATTATTACCATTACCGTGGACACCGACACACTGGTAAAGGAATTTCCTAAGGGTGGCGATATTACCGACCATTCCGTTATTGTAATGACCCAGGAAGGGGGTTATTTTAGTTACAAAACCGCGTTTAAAGACAAACTGGTTACCGAAACCGCGGCCGGCGACGCCATTAAGTGGAAAATTACCAGCAAAAACGCGAACGATGCCTTAAAACTGGTGGCCTACAAAGGCGACAAAAGCATGTTGGACATTTTTAAAAGCCAACCCGCCAAAGATGCCGCCGACGACAAGGAGTTTAACGGGAACGTGAAAGACAGCCTGCCCCAGGTAACCCTTACCACCACCTACACCTTCGATTTCTGTTTAAAAAAACAACCGGATATTGTCTGGAGTTGGGACCCGGATATTATTGCTCAATACCCTCCTAGATAGTGATATTAATAGACCGCATTATAAGTTTATGCGGTCTATTTTGTTCTCAATTAATTATATTTTAAATATTTAATGTATAAAAAAATATTTTTTAGTAATTTATTTTTGTTCATTTTTTTGAATATTAGTATAGGGCAAGAAAATGAGACTGCAAATTTTCATGACTTTTATAACAAATCCATTCATGTTGCCAATAAAGAGGAAGCATTACAATTTGCATTTAAAGCTCTCGATATTGCACAAACATTAAACAATGATTCACTACAAGCCTCTGCATTAGTGGCTATTAGTTGGAATTATAAGCATCTGGGAAATTTAATTACCGCATTGGATTATGCATTGCGTGCAGTTCCTTACTATAAAAAATTTACTGATAAAACTGGATTTGAAATATTAAACATCCAAATAGCCAGTATCTATGCTAGTTTAAAAAATTTTCCACTTTCTAACTCCTATTATAAAGTTGTAATTCATTCAAGTGATAATTACGCTGTAAAACTCATTGCTTATATGAATATGGGTGAAAATTACCGCCATATACAGAAATACGACAGCGCTTTGTATTATTACCAATTGGCTGAAGATATTTCTGCTAATGAATCTTTTTTTACATATAATTCATACCTTTTTGCAAACAGAGGTTTGGCTTATGCCGCCATAGGTGAAAAAGCAAAGGCAGATTCGCTGTTAGCCAGTGCCATTCAGCTTTTTACCATAGAAAAGGATTTAAGGGCCCTGACCCAGACCTATTTTGAAATGGCCAGGATAGCTTATCAGAGCAACAGTTTCCATGATGCCTCCCGTTTAGCCACCCAAGCCTTTGAAACCGCCGATACCAATCATTTTGTGCTGGAATTAAAAGATATTTCCCAGTTACTTTCCCAAATAAATGAAGAGCAGCAAAACTTTACCGATGCTTACCGCTACCTGAAAAGCTACAACCAATACCGTGAAAAGGTTTCCGGCGATTCGGTACTTTCAAAAATCTCGGAAATGCGGGCCGAGTTCGAAATCAGCCAAAAGGAACAGGAAGTAATCTATTTTAAAAAAATAAGCCGGGCCCGGACTATTGTAGCCCTTGTTACAGGCATAGCCGGTCTTTTGGTGGTACTGCTGGCACTGTTTTTATACAAACTCACCCAACGGCTCCGCTCGGCCAACCAACTATTGGGCGAATACAACGAGGAACTGAACCAGAAAAACCACATCATCCACCAGGCTTTGCTCGATAAGGAGGTACTGATTAAAGAGATTCACCACCGGGTAAAAAACAACCTGCAGATCATTTCGAGCATCATCAATTTGCAAAGCATGCGCATCAAGGATAAAGCTACCCAGGAAATTTTCGAGGAGATGCAGCGGCGCATCCTGGCTATTTCGTCCATCCACCAGAAGCTGTACCAAAGCGATTCGGTTACCTCCATCAACATGAAGGATTACCTGTCGGAAGTGGTTGATTCCATCCACATTGCCTTTAACAATCCGCAATTGAATGTCAAGTACGAGATTATGATTCAACAGATTGTGATGGATATTGACTCGGCCGTTTCCATGGGCCTGATGGTGAACGAACTGGCTACCAATGCCTACAAATATGCTTTTAAGCCCGCACAGAACAACCAGTTTCTGGTAAAACTCGAAAACCCCGAACCGGAAAAATACCAATTGACGGTAAAAGACAATGGCCTGGGGCTGCCCACCGATTTTTCACTGACCAAAGCCAATTCGCTGGGGCTGCGGATGGTTTCACTGCTTACCCGCCAGCTCAAAGGCAATATCCGTTTTTATAACCAAGATGGGGCGGTATTTGAAGTGGTGTTTTAATTCGTACAAAGTAATCAGTATCAAGATGTCAGATAGTAATGATTATTTTCCAATTTCCCTTATATCGTTAAAAAACAAAAAATAAATTCCAGCTTACCGCGTAGCGGTTCAGGCATTACGCAAAAACAGATGTATCTCATTTTACCGCGTAGCGGTTACGTCTTTATAGAAAAAATGGATAATTTTATAATTTCTCCGTAGGGGATTAACTTACCAACATTTAATCGTATTTTTTCGCCTCCTGCCAGATTTTTTCCATTTCAACCAAAGGCATGTTCTTTAGGTCGATGCCCTGTTTCAGGGTCTTTTTTTCCAAATAATTAAACCGCCTGATAAATTTCAGGTTGGTGCGTTCCAACGCGTTTTCAGGATTTATTCCATACAGCCGGGCCGCATTGATCAAACTAAAAAACAAATCGCCAAACTCCTGCTCAGCCTCCAGCGAAGATGGGTTTTTCAGCAGTTCTTCCTTTAGCTCGTTCATCTCTTCGGCTACTTTATCCCAAACCTGCTCCTTTTCGTCCCAATCGAAACCCACCCCGCGTACTTTATCCTGGATGCGGTGGGCTTTTATCACGGCTGGCAGCGATTGGGGAACACCTTCAAGCACCGATTTTTTCCGTCCTTTTTCCTTGAGTTTAAGCTGTTCCCAATTATCGGAAACTTCGCGGGCATCGGCCACCTGAACATCGCCAAAAATATGCGGATGGCGGTAAATCAGTTTTTCATTCAGGTTGTGAATCACATCAGAGATATCAAAAGCCCCCTTCTCGGCACCAATCTTGGCATAAAACACAATATGCAGCAGCAAATCCCCCAGTTCCTTCTTAATTTCGGGAAGGTTGTTTTCCATGATGGCATCGGCCAGTTCGTAAGTTTCCTCAATAGTCAAAGTCCGCAAACTTTCCAAGGTTTGTTCTTTATCCCAGGGGCATTTGGCCCGCAGTTCGTCCATTATTTCGAGCAACTGCCCAAAGGCTTCTTTGTGTTTTTGCATAGAATTATATTTCGCTAATTCGTGAATTGTTTCTAGTTTCTAGTTTCTAATCTCTAATCTCAATTTCTTGCATTCTTTTTCTTAAACATTCTCCACAGTCCATGCGGAAACAGGAGCGCTGCACCACTGTTCCAGCTTTCTTCGCATCTCCAGGTTGGCTTCAGTTTTTTTAAATTTGTTTAAAGCACCCTCGGTGCTCCAGATGGTATAAATATGAAAATGAAGGACTTCGTCCAAGTCGGCAAAACAATCGGCATGGTGGTTGTTCTTAAAGCAACGGGCTTCCTTAAGAAATTCAGGGATGTAGTTTTTAAATGCTTCCAGGTGTTCTGGTTTCAGTTTGGCTTTAACAATTCGTGTAATCATCGGAATTTTACGGTTACGGGTGAATTTAATTTAACATCAATAAGTTCGGCCATTTTCCCATTGCGGATGGCCATTTCGAGCAAATCCAGTGAATTAAAAAGAGCCAGCAGATCTCCGGATTCCACCTCCGAATAGTTATGGCTCAGTCGCTGAACACTGTAGGTTTCTTTTTTTACCGTGATGGTGAATTTACGGTTTTTACCAATCTGGTGAAACAGTTCTTTTGAAATATTCGTGATAATGTTTTGATACGAATCAATGTAAATGACACTTCCCGTGATGGAATCATCCTCATAGGCGGGCATATATTCTACCAACCGGTATTTGCCCTTCAGTTCGGTTCCAATTTCCGATAATTGCCCTCCATTAATAATATGGGCAGCAGCTTCGGCAAACAGGGTCAATTCCGGAAATGAACTGTTCTTTAAAGTTGGGGTCTCATTTAAAACAATCACCTTTTCGGGATTCGACGAAAAAAGTGTGTTAAAAATCCCATTGGCCGCCCCAATAAAATAATGCCCCTGCGCCAAAATGCAGATGGGAGGTTGCTGGTTATTCAAATCACTGTTAATCCCAATCAGATGAATGGTTCCTTTGGGAAAGTGGGCAAAGGTGTTTTTTAAAACAAACGCCGCCTGGGTGTATTTATAATTTTCAATTTTATGGGTAATATCAACCACCTGAACGCCTTGACATTTGCTATAAAGCAGCCCTTTTACAGCTCCAATATAAAAGTCATCGTTGCCCCAATCCGTGGTTAAGGTGATAAACGTCATTTGAAAAATAAGGTATTCGTTTTGGACAAATGTAAGGGAAAAAAGGAAAACAGAGAACGGAAAATCATGTGCTCATTAGCCCATTTGTTTATTTGGGAATGGTTAAATGTTTAAATTGTTCATTGCTAATTGTCTCTATCTCATATTTCATATCTCTTGTCTTGTGTCTTGTATCTTGTATCTAATATCTTCAACTAATTTCAGGAAAAAAGACAGGCAAAACGCCCGTTCTAAAACTTATCTCATTAATTTTGTGCCATAAAAATTAGATATGCCGGAAAAAATACTTCACATCGAAGCCATAGACCCCATCGAACTATTGGGAATAAACAATTCAAAACTGGAGATTTTAAAAAGGGCTTTCCCAAAATTGCAATTAATTGCCCGGGGGCACGAGATTAAAATTATCGGCGAAGAGCATGGAATCACTGAGTTTGAAGAAAAGCTACATGAAGTCATCGGTTTTTTTGATCGGTTCAACCGACTTTCCGATGACGATTTGGTTGAGATTCTTAATGCATCATCCGCCAAAAACGGGCAAACTGATGGAAATACCGACGACCTGATTTTGTTTGGAAACAACGGAAAACCCATTAAAGCTTTGACAACCAACCAAAAACGATTGGTAGAAGAAAGCTTTAAAAATGATTTGCTATTTGCCCTAGGGCCGGCAGGTTCAGGTAAAACCTATACGGCCATTGCATTAGCAGTAAGAGCTTTACGCAACCGCGAAGTAAAACGGATTGTTTTAAGCCGTCCCGCGGTAGAGGCTGGCGAACGGTTGGGTTTTTTACCGGGCGATTTAAAGGAGAAAATCGATCCCTATTTACAACCTTTGTACGATGCACTGCATGACATGATTCCGCCAAAAAAACTCGAAAGTTATATTGAGGAAGGAATTGTTCAGATTGCCCCACTGGCATTCATGCGCGGACGGACACTTGACAATGCCTTTGTAATTCTGGACGAAGCCCAGAACACCACCATGCTGCAAATGAAAATGTTTTTAACCCGCATGGGCATCAATGCCAAATTTATTGTCACTGGCGATGTTACCCAGGTTGATTTACCTAAAACCCAGGATAGCGGGCTCATTCAGGCGTTGCGGATTCTGGAAAATATTGAAGGAATCAGTGTCGTTGAACTTGATGAAACCGATATTGTGCGCCACCGGCTCGTACGGGCAATTGTAAAAGCTTACGAAAAGCATACACATTAGTATTGCCACAAATGTCACGAATTAAAATATCAAAGGCATATTTAAAATAAACTAAGGCAATGAGCATAATTTACAAAGAAGAATCTTATAGAATTATTGGAAAATGCTTTGAAGTGCATAAAAATCTTGGCAAGGGATTTTTAGAGATCGTTTATAAAGACGCATTGGAATATGAATTTAAGGAATGCGGTATTCCTTTTGAGCGCGAAAAACAATATCTGATTAATTATAAAGGAACGATATTACCTCACAAATTTTTTGCAGATTTTGTGGCATTCGATAAAATTATTTTAGAAATTAAATCCTGCTCTAAATTGACAGACGAACATTTAGCGCAGGTAATGAATTATTTGTCTATTTCGAAAAACAAGTTGGGATTGTTGATAAATTTTGGGCTGGATTCAGTTGAACATCGAAGAATCGTTCTTTAATTCATCTAGTAATTAGTGAAATCAGTGGCAAACAGAATAAAAAACAAAATCAAGAATGAGTTGATAAAACGATGATATGATGTATTTTATCTTTTCAATCTTTAAAAAATAATTAGTGAAATTCATGGTAAAAAATTCCAATCAGATGAAAAAAGCAATAGTAAAAACCGATTTTAATTTTCCAAAACAGCACAGTGTCTATAAAGGAAAAGTGCGCGATGTATATAACATCAACCAGGAATATTTAGTAATGGTGGTTTCCGACCGGATTTCGGCCTTCGACGTGGTGCTACCCAAAGGGATTCCTTACAAAGGGCAGGTTTTAAACCAGATTGCTTCAAAATTCTTAGATGCAACAACCGACATTGTCCCCAATTGGAAAATTGCGGTGCCCGACCCCAATGTAACCATTGGCCACAAATGCGAACCCTTTGCGGTTGAAATGATTGTCCGGGGATACCTTACCGGAAGCTCCTGGAGGCTTTACAAAAGCGGAGGACGCGAAATCTGCGGCGTTAAGCTTCCCGAAGGGATGAACGAACATCAGGCATTTCTTGAACCCATAATTACACCAACCACTAAGGCTGAGCACGGGGCACACGACGAAAACATTTCGCGTGAAGAAATCATCAAATCCGGGTTGGTATCGGAACAGGATTACCTGCTTTTGGAAAAATATGCCATGCAGTTATTTAAACGGGGAAGCCAAATGGCCCGTGAGAAGGGGCTGATTTTGGTAGATACCAAATATGAGTTCGGCAAAAAAGAGGGAAAGATTTATTTGATAGATGAGATTCACACACCCGATTCATCGCGCTATTTTTATGCCGAAGGGTACGAAGAACGTTTTGCCAAAGGGGAAAACCAGAAACAGCTTTCCAAAGAATTTGTCAGGGAATGGCTGATGGAAAACAATTTCCAGGGGCGGACCAGAGATGTTTTGCCCGAAATGACCGACGAATTGGTCGAGCAGATTTCGGAGCGGTACATTGAACTTTTTGAAAGCATCACCGGCGACACTTTTCATCGGGCCGACACCAGCAATGTATTAAACAGGATTGAGAAAAATGTGAATCAGTTTCTTGATAATTTGTAATGTACAATAAATCGCTCTAAATACAAAGGCACTCAAAATTTGGGTGTTTTTTTAGATTTTTTTCCCGATATTTTTCAAGGTCTCAAACAGTTAACATTTTAACATGGATAAATACCTGCAAAACCTTAATGAATTTGGCTTTGACCTATTGCACGAAAATAAAATTGTTATACTTTTGCACACCGTTTTGAGGCGCTGTCGCGAAACATAGTTCTCTAAAATGGTTGTGTTGTGAAGCCGGTGTAGCTCAGTTGGCCAGAGCAGCTGATTTGTAATCAGCTGGTCGGGGGTTCGAATCCCTCCACCGGCTCAAGAAGTTCTGAAATTATTGCAATTCAAATTTTGGGGAGATACCAAAGTGGCCAACTGGGGCAGACTGTAAATCTGCTGACGTACGTCTTCGTAGGTTCGAATCCTGCTCTCCCCACACAATTAACTGCCGGAATGGCCCAGGCATAGTCCACCACGGCAGATTCCAAGTTAAGAGCCGAAGGTTTGAACTTAGCCGAAGGCAATCTCACAACCGGAGGGAGCTAATCCCGTTTCCCGCTCAAAAAAATAGATGTATCAGAAAACCGGGCATCCAATTTTGTTTTTCACCGCTCACTTTTCCATTTATACAAGCTCTTTTGACCTATCCAATTTTGAATCTCAAATACTGAACAAAAATCCAATTGATGAATTGACATATTTTGTCTATTTTTGCGCTTCTTAAAAATTAAGTATAGCAGATTATGTTCGAGAATTTATCAGATAGGTTAGAACGCTCGTTTAAACTGATTAAAGGGCAAGGTACCATTACCGAAATAAACATCGCCGAGACATTGAAAGACGTACGGAAAGCACTGCTCGATGCTGATGTGAACTATAAAATTGCCAAAACTTTTACCGACACGGTGAAGCAAAAAGCGTTGGGCCAGGATGTACTCAATTCGATTAAACCGGGGCAATTGATGGTTAAAATTGTTCACGATGAACTGGCCGAGTTGATGGGCGGTAAAGCTGTGGACATTAACCTAAAAGGTAACCCAAGCGTTATTTTAATCGCGGGTCTGCAAGGTTCTGGTAAAACTACCTTTACGGGGAAATTAGCCAACCGGCTGAAAACAAAAAATGGCAAACAACCGCTTCTGATTGCCGGCGACGTTTACCGTCCCGCGGCTATTGACCAGTTAAAAGTGCTGGGCTCGCAGATTGGAGTGGAAGTTTATACCGAAGATGGAAGCAAGGATCCCGTTTCGATTGCAAAAAACGGTATCAAATATGCCAAAACCAAGGGATTTGATTTGGTGATTGTTGATACCGCCGGACGTTTGGCCATCGACGAACAAATGATGAACGAAATTGAGGCTGTTAAAAAAGCCATCACTCCTAATGAGATTTTGTTCGTGGTCGATTCCATGACTGGCCAGGATGCCGTGAATACCGCTAAAGAATTCAACGACCGTTTGAACTTCGATGGGGTGGTACTTACCAAATTAGATGGAGATACCCGTGGTGGAGCCGCGTTGTCTATCCGTTCGGTGGTTGATAAGCCCATCAAATTTGTGGGAACCGGCGAAAAAATGGACGCCCTGGATGTGTTCCATCCCGAACGTATGGCCGACCGTATCCTGGGGATGGGTGACATTGTTTCGTTGGTTGAAAAAGCTCAGGAACAGTTTGATGCCGAAGAAGCCCGGAAACTTCAAAAGAAGATTGCCAAAAACCAATTCGGATTCGAAGATTTTCTGGCACAAATTCAACAGATAAAAAAGATGGGTAACCTGAAAGACCTGGCTTCCATGATTCCAGGAGTAGGCAAAGCCCTGAAAGATATAGATATCGACGATGATGCCTTTAAAGGTATTGAAGCCATCATTTATTCCATGACCCCCGAAGAACGTACCGATCCTGCTATTATCAATGGATCAAGGCGCAAACGGATTGCTACCGGAAGCGGCACCAGCATCCAGGAGGTAAACCGGCTCATCAAACAGTTTGATGAAACCCGGAAAATGATGAAAATGATGACCGGTGGCCCCGGTAAAAATATGGCCCGTATGATGGGAGGAATGAAAAGATAAAGAAGTATTTAGAGTATTTAAAATACTTAAAGTATTTAAAGTTAGTGGATTAAAAAAGGCGGTATGATTTTACTTGATGGTAAAAAAATAAGTGAAGAAGTTAAGCAGGAAATTGCCCAAGAGGTAAACCAGATGGTAGCTTCGGGTCAGAAAAGGCCAAACCTGGCAGTTATCATGGTGGGTGATGAGGGTGCCAGTGCCACCTACGTTGCAAGTAAAATTAAAACCTGCCGCGAGGTTGGGTTCGATTCCACAGATATTCATTATCCTGCATCAGTTACCGAGGAAGAAGTTTTACAAAAAATCAGGAAAATAAATACCGACCCAACGATTGACGGATTAATTGTGCAGTTGCCCTTGCCCAAACACATCAGCGAAAGCAAAGTAATTGAAACCATTGACTACCGAAAAGATGTGGATGGGTTTCATCCTATAAACACGGGACGCATGGCTATGGGGCTTCCCTCCTATTTGCCTGCCACACCTGCCGGAATTATTGAAATGCTGCGCCGATACAACATTGAAACCGATGGGAAAAACTGCGTAGTCCTGGGACGAAGCAATATTGTAGGAACTCCCATCAGTTTGCTGATGTCGCGAAAAGCCAACCCCGGAAATGCCACTGTAACCATTTGTCACAGCCGGACCCAAAACCTGAAAGCGGTTTGCGCCCAAGCCGATATTTTAATTGTCGCCATTGGCCAACCTGAATTTGTGACTGCCGATATGGTGAAACCCGGTGCGGTGGTTATTGATGTGGGAATCCACCGTATGCCATCAACCGAAACCAAATCGGGGTTCAAGTTAAAAGGTGATGTAAAATTCGACGAAGTTGCCCCAAAATCTAGCTATATTACACCGGTTCCCGGTGGTGTAGGCTTGATGACCATTATTTGTCTGTTGCAAAATACCCTGTTGGCGGCACAAAAAAAAATTTATCCCTAACTAACTTTTAGAGTCATCTAAAATCAGCAATGGTTGGGAGGTTACAGGGTAGCAGGGTTACTGTATTTAAAAATCCCGATAGGAATTTAAAATTGAAATTCTTAAAAGCTGCCCTGGTTTTTACCTACCACATTTGTATTTTTATAAACTTCGTACGTGATTTTGCAACTTCGCTCATGATTTTGCCAAACCCGAATTTTGGGAACTACCAATAAATTTAGAACTTTAGTTACGTATTTAAGATTTATATGATTTAGAGAAGCCGCGCCACGACTAACTGTCTTATTTCCTAATCCTTTGATATTTCGCTTGCCGAAATTCGTATAACTTACTTTTTAAAGTGAAGAACCATTGCAAAATTTGCCTATTTTTGTTTTCCCCCAAGAAGTATATTTAGTTGTCACTAATTTGAAATTATTATCATGAAAAGAATTCTTCCGTCATTTATTGTTGCCATTTTATGGGTTTTCTTTATTCATTGTTCATGGGCTCAAAACAGCCAGCGCGAATACTTGGGTTTTAAACAAAATATTGGCGAGGTCCAGGTGATAGTCAGTGATGGAACAATCAAGATAAAGCCCTATACGAAAAAGGTTTTTCATATATCGTTCATTCCCAATCAAAAAACGGTGAAGGACTTTTCCTATGCCGTGGACATGAAACCAGAAAAGGCTGATTTTATAATAAAAGATGAACCCAATGAGCTAAGGATTGAATCGCCGGCACTGAAAGCCATTATCACTAAAAAACCTTTTGGAATTAGTTACTTTCTTCATAGTAAACCCCTTTTGAACGAAAAAGAAGGCTATAGCCTCAACGATTCCACCCAAAAGATGAGCTTGTCGGTAACCACGGACGAAGTTTTATATGGTGGTGGAGCCCGGGTGCTGGGAATGAACCGGAGGGGAAACAAACTGGAACTTTACAACAAAGCCCATTATGGTTACGAGACCCATTCCTCCCTAATGAATTATACCCTGCCCATGTACCTTTCATCGGATCAATATGCTATCCTGTTCGACAACGCATCGGTAGGCTCTTTAGATTTAGATAGCCAGAAATCGAATACCATTGAATATGAAACGGTAAGCGGAACGGTGAATTACTTTGTAATCACCGGGAATTCCTGGTACGATCTTCTTGAACAATATACACTTTTAACAGGCCGCCAGCCTTTGCCAGCCCGATGGACGTTGGGTAATTACAGCAGCCGCTTTGGTTACCATTCGCAAAAAGAGGTGATACATACTATCAATAAATTTATGGAAGATTCCATCCCGGTAGAAGCTGCAATCATTGACATTTATTGGTTTGGAAAGGAAATTATGGGGACTATGGGGAAATTGGATTGGTATAAGGACAGTTTCCCGGAACCCGAGAAAATGATTAAGGAGCTTTCTGCAAAGGGAATCCGGACGATTTTAGTTACCGAACCATTCGTGTTGACAACCTCCGATCGGTGGAACGAAGCTGTCCAATATGGAGTTTTGGGGACACAACCCGACGGAAAACCCTACACCTACGACTTTTATTTTGGGAATACCGGCCTCATCGACATTTTTAAGCCTGGGGCAAGAATCTGGTTTTGGGACATCTATAAAGGACTGACCAAACAAGGAGTTGCCGGTTGGTGGGGCGATTTGGGCGAACCTGAAGTGCACCCGGCCGGGTTACATCATGTCAATGGAACTGCCAACGAAGTGCACAATGCCTATGGACACGAATGGGCAAAAGTTATTTATGAAGGTTATCGGAAGGATTTTCCAACGGTACGTCCATTTATCCTGATGCGTTCAGGTTTTGCCGGTTCACAGCGGTACGGAATGATTCCCTGGACCGGGGATGTAAGCCGTAGCTGGGGTGGATTGGTTTCGCAACCGGAACTGGCTTTGCAAATGGGGATGCAAGGCTTGGCCTACACACACTCCGATTTGGGAGGCTTTGCCGGTGCCACCGTTATGGATGACGAGCTTTATACCCGGTGGCTGCAATATGGGGTATTTCAACCTATTTACCGTCCACATGCACAAGAACATATTCCATCGGAACCGGTTTTCTGGAAACCTGCTACCAAAGCATTGGCAAAAAAAGCCATTGAACTGCGCTATCAACTGTTGCCTTACATTTATAACATGGCCTTTGAAAATAGCCTGACCGGAAAGCCCCTGATGATTCCTTTGTTTTTTAATGAACCTGAAAACAAGCAATTGCTTACCTACGAAGAGGCGTACATGTTCGGTGATGCCTTTTTGGTAGCACCTATCAAGATGGCCGGGCAAAAAGAGCAAAAGGTCTATCTGCCTAAAGGGTCGCAATGGATTGATTTTTATACCCAGCAGGTGTTCCAGGGAGGACAGGAAATAGCTGTAGCTGTAAAACCTGAATATATTCCGGTATTTGTAAAAGGAGGTTCTTTTATCCCGATGCAGCCAAAAATAAGCCAGACCAAGAGTTATTCGCTTGAATCCTTTGAACTTCATTTTTATGCCGATGCCACCACCTCGAAAAGCAATTACAAATTATTTAATGACGACGGCGAAACCTATGATTGTATCGGCAAAGGAAAATCGGAATTCATTACTGCCGAATCGGTACATAAGGAGGGTGAAATTACTATAAAGCTAAATAAAGAGCCCGGCAGGAATTACACCGATATAAAAGACAATACCATCACGATGGTGATTCATAATCTTTCAAAAAAACCTAAGAAAGTTTTGGTTAACGATGAAAAGGTAAAATCATCGGAACTGGTGTATAATGGCTTATCCAAAACCGTAACTTTTTCTACTGTTTTGCGGAAGGCCCCAAAAACGATAAACATTTCGTATTAATTTTTGAAAACAAATAAGTCTTAAAAACAGGGAAAGTAGCTTTTTATTGCAAATCCACCCTGTTTGCAAAATATGGTTAACTAATTATATATCTGTAAGTAAACATTGTCTGTATATAAGAAATATATATAAGTGAGTATGATTCTATATGTAAATTCTTTGGTGGTAAAAGTATTAAATAACATATTTGTACTGGGTAATTAAAATACAGGAACAATGCCAATGGAAAAAAGATATTTTTCCAAAGAGTTAGTAGTAGTTTCTCATGGCAAAAGTATAGTAGTAGTAATAGTAGTAGTTTAAAAAATGTTCCTGTTTAAACCAGCTGGTTCCCAACCAGCTGGTTTTTTTGTTTAGTGGTTGGTTAAGAAAATGCTCCAACAAAAAAGGGATACTTCTTTGAAAACGATGCATCCCTTTCTTGTCTTAATTTTAGAAATGATTAGTTCACAGAACCCTCTTTCAAGCTTAGGGCAAATCCACCACCAGCAGCTAAATGGATGGGCAATACTGTTTCCTGAGTGACCTCCATTTTCTCGATTTTATAAGCGGTTGGGTTGGTATTCCAATCGGCTTCCGGAGCATCTTTATAAAGCGCCGCCTGATAGGTTTTATTTGGGTCCAGGAAATCGAACCTGAGTTCCAGTTCGCGGCTATTTTCATCGGTAATCCCTCCCACAAACCAATTATTGGAACCTCTTTGCTGGCGGGCAATAGTCACATAATCGCCCACTTCGCCATTGAGCACCTTGGTTTGTTCCCAATCGGTAGGCACATCAACAATAAATTGAAAGGCCGGATTGTCTTTATAATTCTCAATCAAATCGGCTACCATTTGGATGGGGCTATAAATAACTACATACAAGGCCAATTGCTGACATAACGTAGTATTTACCTGGTTCTTCTCCTTATAGGGTTTCAGTTTAATGTTGAAAATACCCGGTGTGTAATCCAAAGGCCCGGCCAACCCGCAGGTAAAAGCTACAATAGGCAAATGTTCCGGTGGATTTCCTCCGTCTGACGACCACGCGTTAAATTCCTGGCCCCGGAACCCTTCACGGCTGGTGGCATTGGGGAATGTCCTCCGCTTGCCGGTATCTTTTATTGGTTCGTGAGCATCTACTGAGGCATGGTGTGCGGCGGCTGTCTCCAAAACCTGATGATAATGGTTTACCATATATTGCCCTTGATGGTATTCCCCTTTAGGGAGTATTTTACCTACATAACCTGTTTTTACCGCATGTACTTGCAGACTTTCTATCAAACGGAAAGCGGTATCAAGCTGTTTGGTATATGTTTCGGTAGCCGCCGAGGTTTCGTGGTGCATGATGAGTTCCACCCCTTTGGCTTTCCCATAACTCACAACCTCTTTCAGGTTATAATCGGGATAAGGGGTCACAAAATCGAAAACCCCTTCACGATCAGCAAAACCGATCCAATGTTCCCAACCGGTATTCCAACCCTCAACCAACAAACCGCCAATATTATTTGCAGCTGCAAAATCAATCAGTTCCTTGGCATAAGCCGTGGTAGCACCATGTTTTCCGTGAGGTTTTAAACCCTTGTCCGGATTCTTATCCTGTTTCGTTCCATAATCCCAGGTTTTTCGCCCAAGGTGCATGTCCCACCAGATTCCCACATATTTCATGGGTTTCACCCAAGAAACATCCCCAAGTTTATTCGGTTCATTCAAATTAACTATCAAACCCGATTCAATCAGGCCTCCGGCATTTTCCGACAGTTGGATGGTCCGCCAGGGGGTTTCAAAAGGTACCGTGCGGGCTACTTTATAATCGTGGTTATCGGAACCTACCAACATGCTTTTCAGGGATAAGTTAAGGGTATCAACACCCAGTGTCATAGAAGCATAATTGGTAAGGTTGGCCTCATGAAAACTTATATGGGTGCCGTTTTTAGTTATCATGGTCACGGGCGTATTCACTGCATTATTAGGAATGTGGGTCTGCGCCAGATCATTGTGGTTGCGGTATTTCGTTGCATCAATTTTGGAAAGGTTAGTGGTTTTATACAGATGCTCATAAATGTCCCAATCGCCAGGTTGCCAAAAGGTTTTGTGATCGCCGGTCAGGTTAAATTCCGTAAGTTCTTCCATGATAAAGACAGTGTCCAAAGCTGGCTGCTCAGGGAATTGATACCGAAACCCGATTCCATCGTCATACACTTTGAAATAGAGGTTCATCAACCGGAACGGTTCTTTTTCTTCTTTCAATGTCACATACAGTTGGCGATAGTGATTTACTACTTCGCGCTTTTCGCCCCAGGGCATTTCCCATGTTTCGTTGAATTCTGTTTCTTCGGTAGTTAAAATTTTAAAAGCTCCCGAAAGCCTGGGTTGGTTTTTCAAATCGAAACCCAAGGTAGATGGCTTTATAACTAATGAGTCGTTGTACCAGACTTGATATTCGGGAATTCCCTTTTTATTCAGATGAAAGTCCAGTTTAACTTTGTTTCCCGGGGATGTGATGCTTTGTTTCTTTGATTGGTAACTGCACCCCGTCATAAAAACGAGAATGGATGCAAAATAAATAAATTTCAATCGTATCATTTGAGCCAATATTTTTTATGTTAGGCAATTATATAACCCTTTTACGGGATAGTGAAGTACCATCCATCGTGTTAAAGGCATGCTAATATAATTAGAAATGCCTATTTAAACCAAAATAACAGGTAAATTTTGTTGCTCATAAACCATTAAGCCTAGTTAAATGGTTTATGGAACACCCACTTTGGCTAACAGCACACCCCGGATGCTCCTAAAGGTTTTCAATTTGACACACAGGGTTACCCAAACAACTTTAATGAAATAATGTAGGAATCTCTGTAGCTACAAATGAGATCGTTTTGGTTGGGTTGGGGCCATGAAGGGCACCGATCAGTTTCCAAAATCAGGTTTTGGGTTTTTTATGGGGATGGCATAAAACAGTGAATAGCTCATACCCATAGTACGTACACGGCTCCCTTTACCAAATCCTGGAATCCAATAGGGTGCAATGTCGCCATATTCCGTATGAGTAAGCATCTGCTTCACCCGGATGGTGTAACCCATGTAGAAGTTTTTAAATATTTCTCCCCTCAATCCAATCACCGCTTCAACCCAATGGGCACTTAAATCCTCTGGGGCAAAGTCAAGTTCAACGGTTCCCCATTCGTTGGTTAGGAAAACATCTGAGGTTTGCTGCGAAAAGGCCGTAAAACCATACCGGGCGCCGACAAAAAACAGGTTCCTGTCGAAGCGTTGCCGGTAATTTAAGATATTGTAATCCAGTCCTAACCGGAAATAATTCCCGTCCGATTGATAGTTTATGCTTTCTGTTTGATGGCTAAGTTTATTATAACCTGCTTCCAGTGTAGGAAAATACCTGTATTTTACTTCAGCATCCAGGCTCATTTCGAAACCTGAATGATTGTAATCGCTCATTACGTTTAATCCCAAGCGGGAAACATCGACCCCAAACCGGACAAATACCTGCCGTTTAGGCTCTTCCAATGTCACTTGGGCCTGAGCCAGTTGAACCAAACAAAGAAGGCTAATAAGATATTTCCACATGGTTCACAATTTCTGAGTTAATATCTTTATTCCTGAAATAGAAGGTATCTAAATGATTATGTGTATAATAAACCTCCTCTATCTCAAAATCCATCAATACACCACAATCCAGGTTCTCTATGTAAGAATGGCTTTTATAGGTAATGGCAACCACATCGGTTACTTTTATTTCGCTGGTAGAATCGGTTTGGGCAATAATAAAATCAATGAAAACAGCCATCGAGTCGGATGTAACATCCATGGGGACATCCACATATTTGGGGGCAACAATGCTGTCGTAGATGCTGTCGGCCAACAACGGATGATACACAATAAAATGGTTCGTGGTAGAATCTGTTTCCCGGGTAAAACCTATCCGCAATTGGCTGATGGATTCACCGGGACATGAAGATTCGGTGCTATTGCAGCTCATGAAAAGCAGACCCAATCCAATAAAAAAATAAAGTATCCAGCGGTTCATCAAAACTATCTTAATATTATCGAGGCTCAAAAGTAGAAAATCCTTTTTAGAAAATTGTTGGATTTTTAAATGATTGAATTGTTAAATGGTTGAAGGATTTGAATGGTTATTGTCTCATTTACTCATTTAACTCATTTCACATTAGCTCATTTCCACATGAATTCAGGGGCTTAAATATATTCCATGGTTACCTCTTTCAGAAACTTTTCTTCAAGGAGCCGGACAATACGTTTTACCACAGTCCGGCGGATTTCCAATTCCACTGGCAGGGTCGGATCCTGGTGGGCAATATTGATACGGGTCCCCACGATGATGTGGATTTCGTCGCTTTGCAATATCAATTCCACAATCTGATCGGCCGGGCCATGCCCCAATGAGTAATTGCTATCATAATTGCGCAAAATTTCGGTCACTTTTCCCAAAGTCAAAATTCCCTCAGTGACCAGATTAATGCCATTAATGTATGAAATGGGAGGCAAATCGTTGTCCAAAAACTCAAAGCTGTCGCGGATTTCCAAACCGAGCTCCCTGGCCACTACCTCAGCTGTGGTGGCACCGCAAACAATCTTTTTCCCTTCGAACTTGTGTACCGCCATAGCCAAATCAATGTCTTTATTCTTTTCGTAAGGTGGTCCCGTAACAATCAGCAGCTTGCGTGGTTCCCTAAAATAGATGGATGCACAGGAAGTATCATCTTTAGGATGGTAATTGTCGTTGCCTATAGCAGTGTTCAGTACCTTTTTGGCCAACTGCCGGGCCGAAATAAACGGCATTTTTGAAATGGTTTCCTCCACAAAAGCCATCAACCCTTCGTTGCCCCAACCAAAAGGGTATCGCTTAGAACCCAGGCCCGATTGAACCACTCCATCGGAACAAAAAACAATCCGGTCGCCCTTTTCGGGATAAAATGTACAGCAGCGTAATTCTTTGCCCTTATTCTTTTCACTATCAAGGATGATACATTGCCATTCCGGATCAAAATTCCGATTATCGCGATAGATGGTGGCCGGGGGATTATCGTATTCCAGGATACTGACCTTTCCATCCATCTCGATATCGACAATGGTAAAGGTGGAATAACTTATCTTGCGCACACTGCAAACAGGTAGCGTGTTCATGATGATCTCGGCAATAGTATTGAAGTCCTTGTGCTCACGGGTAAAGTTCAAGGCCATGGTAGCTGTCAACGTGGCTAATATGTTTGCTTTTACCCCATGCCCCATGCCATCGGACAAAACCGTGACAATGCGGTTTTCCTCTTTTACCCGTTCTGATAAAAACACATCGCCACAAATACGTTCGTCTTCATGGTTCTTCTGCTGGCAATTCACTTCAATATAAAAGGGCTGGTTCATCATAATACCAAGTTAATTTTGACCGATTTTTTTATTTTTTATTTTCCGATTTGTATGAATTGACAATAGATTTGAGCATCTGTTCAGTTTCCGAGGCACCTTCGCCAAGCAAGAACCCAATGTTCTGAACCATTTTAAGGTTTTTGTCAATCACATCGGTAATACGGTGCATCACCTCTTCACGGCGCACCTCAGGCAAATACATATCACGGATAACTGCCCCGGCTATTTCGCCCTTTTTAATTGGAAATATGGAAATATTCAGCAATTGGTTCCCTATCTGTATGTCACGGTTCTCAACACCATCGTCGCTATTGATGGCATACTGAAACAGGGTAATCACAGTTGATGGCAATAAGGTTTTAATGTCGGCCCCTTTCAACCCCGGAATAACCTCATTTATCGTTTCGGCATCTTCACCCAAAAGGCTGATAAAACCTTTATTCGATTGAATGATTTTCAATTCTTTATCAATGATAACCACGCCTGAAGGGATTTTCTGAAGCATCACATTGGTGGTATTCGACATTTCTTTCACCGCCTCTTTTTCAATCAAAGCTGCACGCTCAGATTCTTCCAATGCCTGACGGGTTTTCTCCAGTTTTTCGTTGGTTACTTTCAGGGTTTTGATATAATCCTGCTTGTTTTTAATATTAAAAGTGATGCACATGTCGGGTTTCCCCAAACCTTGGCTTACGGCTGTAGCAAATTCCCGGCAGGTTTGGTAGCCGCAGGCCCCGCAGTTGATATGGTCCTGTTCGCTTTCTTTGCCTAATGCCTTCAAAACCTTAGCCAGACGCTCTTCATCGGGTTTCTCCATCCGTTGATCATCAATCTGATAGTCGCGGCCTAGATCCAATTTCAGGTATTCATCTATGTTTTTTTGCCATTCTTCCTTGTTGCCACTATCGAGCCGTTTCTTGGTATATTCAATCACCAAAGTACGCCGATCGAATTTTTGCCCGTTCGGCGATGTGCCTGGCCCCATGATGCACCCGCCATCGCAATAAAACAAATCGAGGTGTTTTTTCAAGGTTTGCAGGTTCTCAAATTCTTTAATAGCCTCAAGGAAATTGTACCTTCCTTCGGTGCTTATCAATCTACCTGTAAGCAAATCTTCATTAATGCCCACCGACTGGAACATTCCCCGGCTAATTGGGAAAAGGCTTCCTTTTCCTCCATGTGGCGGATCAAAATCGGAATATTCCACCGTATTTTCAGTAATGCCCACCTCCTGAAACATCTTCCGGAGTTCCACAAACGTCAATACCTCATCCACTTTTCCATCGCCGGTAATCCGTACTGCCTCCATCTTTGCAGCCGTACAAGGACCAATATATACTACTTTGGCATCGGCACCGTATTTTTTATGGACCACTTTTGCCATGGCAATCATGGGTGAAACAATCGGTGCCAGATTGGTCAAGCTCCCGGGATGGAACTTCTCTATATAATATACTACCGACGGGCAATTGGTTGTGATATAATATTTTCCTTTAAAATTCGAAAACAGTTCTTTGTATTTTAACGCCACCAAATCGGCACCAAAGGCCACTTCGCATACATTTTTAAACCCAAGAGCTTTAATCATTCCCACAAAATTGCGGCGGCTGGTAATATCGGAAAATTCGCCCGAAATACTTGGTGCACAAATAGCAATCACCTTTTGACCTGAATTCAATAATGCTTTTACATGACTGATGGAATCGAAATATTCCAGGGCTTTCGGGGCGCAAACCGAGATACAATTGCCGCAACCAATACAACGATCATGAATTACTTTGGCGTAATTGTCCTCTATTTTTATTGCTTTTGAGGGGCAAACCCTGATGCAGGCATAACAGAGCTTGCATTTTTCGGGGATTGATTTTACTAATTCCATGATTCCTTTTCTTCTGTTAATTACAACCCAATGGGGTATCCATCTTCAAACTTATTCTTCCAATTCTTTGGCCAATACATCGAGCACGTTTATCGGGTCCACATCTTCAAAAAGGGTTTTCCCTACTTTGACAATGGGCCCTTTGTCGCAAAGACCAAAACAATGTCCGCCATGAAAATAAACCAAATCATTCAGGTTATGTTCTTTTATATAGGTTGTAATGGCCTGAACAGTCTTCTTATTTCCCCTGGCAAAACAAGAACTTCCAAGGCAAATGATTACTTCTTTTTTATCAGACATAGTTTTTCAGTTTGGAGAGATACTCCCCAAAAATAGCAATCTTTTTGAAATTAAAAGGTGATTGTTAGCCATGTATCCAAAGCCCCGGTATGATTTTAAACATGAATCACATTGTCAGGACCTTACCTTGGTTTTTCTATATCAGGCTAATGCGTTGATGTCATGTTTTCGTCCACACAGATAATAATATCGGCTTTATTCACATTCTCAGCATCCAATTTGGTAGGGTCGGACTGCGAAACCGTGCTTATGGTGAAATATTTCAAATCCGGACGGTTACGTTGCAAATACCATAAAATCCCCTGGTACTTATCGGAATGGTAGGCCCCATTGTAATGAATGCAGATGCTTCCCGTTTGATAATTTTGAAGTATAAAATGAGCCATGGTGGCATCTTTTATGGCTTGCGCTTTGGGAAGGTTTGCCCCACCATGACCGTGGTTTTCTTTAAGAATACCGGCATAACAGGGCAATAAAGAATCATAGGTAATTGGCAATGGAACTATCCATTGCTTTTCGCTATCGGGCAGGGTATCTAAGGCTTCAAAACCGCCTTTATACACTTTGCTGGCATATTTCCGAGGTATGTTGGCTGCCACAACCGGGTACTTGTTTTCTTTGGCTAGTTCTACCAAAGGTTTGTAATCGGTTTTGTAATTTTTCCACAGACGTGCCAAGGTGTCCAATCCTTTGTCATCAATCCCACCAGCCAAATATCGGTTTAGCACGGCCTGGTTATCGGCTTCGAACATTTCGGCGCTTAACATTAAAGGCTTTTTACCCACCAAGCTATGAGTTAACTCGTACTGCAACCAATGAGCAATGGCGTTGTCGTGCAATTCACCAAACAGGATAATATCTGCCTCCGATGCTTGACTTAACATCTTTTCAAACGAAGTGGTTTTTCCTTTTGAAGTGTATATTTGATAAGCAACCGTTTTCTGAGCCATCAATGGGGTAAATCCCAAAAACAATAAAACAATAATAATCCGAATTTTCATGCACGTGTTTTTAAATTTTCCGATGCCAAAAATACAACCAGAAAGTTGAATTGTTTCCAGGGTTGAGCCTTATTTTAACTTTACTATTTCTGAGTCTCCGTCAAATTCAAATGATGAATTGGTAAGGGCAAAGAAAATAAAATGTTTAACCATAGCGCAACTTCTCTAAGTAACAAGAGATAATCTAAAAATTTTCACATTCCATATATAGTTGTACCGCGACTTGCAGGCTTAAAGAGGTACAAAAATGATTGTATAGATGCAGAAAGAGGCTGTCTAGAAAGACATCGGATGAATGCTTTTGCCAAAAGGTGTAATTATTGAAATACAATAAATCAGCTAATTAAAAATTCATCCGATGGCTTGTTTATTAATAAACTCAACTTATTCGACAGCCTTTTTCTATCTGATACTAATCCTGAATATTTGCTCCTATTCAAAATTCTCAATCATATTGAGCATCTTTATGGTCGCTTTTATAGCCGCCATGGTTTGATCGGAGTCCAATCCACGGGTGCGGAATTCTTTGCCCAAGTGCCAGGTAATGACGCATTGTACCAAGGCATCGGTTCGTCCTCCCGGAGGAATGGAAACTGAATAATCGACCAAGCGGGGCAACCCTTTGTTCAGGTTCATGTAAATCTTTTTAATGGCCCGCATAAAAGCATCGTATTGGCCATCGCCCGCCGAATGTTCTTCGTAAATGCCTTCTCCGTTCACTTTAATTTTTACCGATGCTACAGGTTTCAGGCCCATTCCGGCACTAAAATTATAATTGATTACCTCAATTTTTTCTTCAATAGCTTTACTGCGCAAAACATCGGAGATAATATACGGCAAGTCATCGCGGGTAACCATCTCCTTTTTATCACCTAATTCAATAATGTGCTGGGTCACTTTTTTCATCGAAGCCTCATCAAGCTCAATACCCATCTCCTCAAGGTTCTTGATGATGTTGGCTTTACCCGAAGTTTTTCCTAACGCGTAGGTACGTTTGCGTCCAAAACGTTCAGGAAGCAAATCGTTGTAATACAGGTTCTTTTTGTTATCGCCATCGGCATGGATGCCAGCCGTTTGGGTAAACACATTCTCACCAATCAGGGGTTTGTTTTGAGGGATACGGATACCTGAATACATTTCTACCATCCGGCTCACAAAGGTCAGCCGCGATTCATCCACATTCAGCTTGTACTTAAAATGATCTTTAACAATAGCAATCACACTCGACAGTGGAATGTTACCGGCCCTCTCCCCCAGCCCATTGATGGTTCCGTGGATGCAATCAATCTCCGCCTTTATGGCTGCAAAAACATTGGCGGTAGCCAAATCGTAATCGTTATGGGCATGAAAATCGAACTTCAGTTTTGGATACCGTTTTTTGGTTTCCTGAATAAACCGGAATGTTTCGTCCGGATTCAGAATCCCCAAGGTATCTGGTAACATAAACCTATCGATGGTAGTTTCGTGCAATGCATCCAACATTTGGAACACATACTCGGGTGAATTCCGCATGCCATTGCTCCAATCTTCCAAATAAATATTCACCCGGATGCCCTCCTGATGTGCCAAAGCTACCACCTGTTTAATATCGTTGAAATGCTCCTGCGGCTCTTTACGCAGTTGGTGGGTACAATGGTTTAACGAACCTTTCGTCAATAAATTCAACACACTACAACCGGCATCTTTCAGCCACTGAATAGATTTGGTGCCATCTACAAAACCTAAAACCTCAATTTTTTCGAGATACCCATGGCGGCTAGCCCAACTAGTAATTTTCTTTACCGCTTTAAATTCCCCTTCCGAAACCTTGGCCGAAGCTACCTCCAACCGATCCACCTTCAAATCTTCAAGCAGAATCTTGGCAATACTCAGCTTCTCGTCTTCGGTATAGGAGACTCCGGAAGTCTGTTCGCCATCTCTCAGGGTTGTATCAAGTAGTAGAATTTTCATTGTTCAATTTTTTAGCCAAGGTTTTACGAAAACTGTTAGGTTTTTAAAGCACATCAATGAACTTTAAACTCACCATAGCAGCTTTACAGCCGGGTTTTTTCGTAGTTTTCAATTTTATTTTTAATGCTCAACAAGTAGTCGATGTCGTCGTACCCTTTCAACAGGCATTCCTTTTTGTAGGAATTGATTTCAAAGGTTTCCTTTCGTCCTGTAGAGGCTATTTGTACCAATTGTTTTTCAAGATTAACCTCAACTTCGGTGTCCGGATTTTTTTCGATTTCTGCAAATAGTTCCTGTAAAAACGATTCGCTAACCTGTACCGGAAGCAACCCGTTGTTCAAAGCATTGCCTTTAAAAATATCGGCAAAGAAGCTGGAAACGACTACTTTAAAACCATAGTCATAAATAGCCCATGCAGCATGTTCACGGCTCGAACCGCTTCCAAAATTCTTCCCTCCCACCAAAATCTTTCCCGAATATTTTGGGTTATTCAACGGAAATAATGCAATGGGTTGATTGTTTTTGTCGTAACGCCAGTCGCGGAACAGATTATCGCCAAAACCTTTTCGTTCGGTAGCTTTTAAAAAACGGGCAGGTATAATCTGGTCGGTATCCACATTCTCAATGGCAATGGGAACACACGGAGTTTTTATAGTTGTAAATTTATCGATAGACATAATTTAGATGTTAGACTTTGAGACATATTTTGAATTATTAATTATTAATTATTAATTGATTAGATGTTATCTCGGATCAACAATTTTTCCTGCAATAGCAACAGCGGCAGCCGTTAAAGGGCTAGCCAGCATCGTCCGCGAACCGGGGCCTTGCCTTCCTTCAAAATTCCGGTTCGAGGTAGCCACAGCCAGTTTTCCTTCAGGCACTTTGTCGTCATTCATAGCCAGACAGGCGGAACATCCAGGTTGGCGCAGGGCGATTCCGGCCTCTGCCAATATTTTATCCAGGCCTTCCTCAATGGCTTGTTTTTCAACCTGTTTTGATCCGGGAACAATCCAAACCGTAACATGCCCGGCTTTCTTTTTACCTTTTACGGCATTGGCAAACTGGCGCAAATCTTCAATCCGCCCGTTGGTACAACTACCTACAAACACGTAATCCACCGGAGTATTTATGATAGGTTTTCCGGCTTCCACTTTCATGTATTCCAAAGCCTTTTTGTAAGTAACATCGGTTTGTACCGGAACCGTCTGGGTAATGCCCATGCCCATGCCTGGATTGGTCCCATAAGTAATCTGCGGTTCAATATTCGCGGCATCAAACATGATTTCTTTATCAAAAACTGCATCTTTGTCGGAATAAAGGGTTTTCCAATAAGCCAGTTTTTTGTCCCATGCTGCACCTTTGGGAGAGAATTCGCGGCCTTTCAGGTATTCAAACGTGGTTTCGTCAGGAGCTATCAACCCGCCACGGGCTCCGCATTCAATACTCATGTTACAAACCGTCATCCTGCCTTCCATACTCAGGCTGGTAAAAGCTTCACCCGCATATTCAATAAAATAGCCGGTTCCTCCGCTGGCTGATATCTTTGAAATAATATAAAGAATCAAATCTTTAGCGGTTACCCCTTTTCCCAGTTTCCCGGTTACGGTAATCCGCATTTTTTTCGGTTTTGGCTGCATGATACATTGGGTGGCCAGCACCATTTCCACTTCGCTGGTTCCGATGCCAAAAGCCACGCTACCAAAAGCACCATGAGTTGCGGTGTGGCTGTCGCCGCAAACAATGGTCATACCCGGTTGGGTAATTCCCAGTTCGGGTCCAATTACATGTACAACCCCTTGATACGGATGATTCAAACCGTACAATGTAATGCCATGGTTGGTGGTGTTTTCCGTCAGTTTGTCCACCTGCATCTTCGATAGCTGATCTTTAATAGGCAGATCCTGGTTGATGGTGGGCACATTATGGTCAGGAGTAGCCACCGTATGTTGCGGGCGAAAAACTTTAATCCCTCGGTTATCTAAACCTAAAAAAGCAACCGGGCTGGTTACTTCATGAATCAAATGCTTATCGATATATAACACATGCGGGCCGCCATCAATCGTTTCAACCACGTGAGCGTCCCAAACTTTGTCGAATAATGTCTTTCCCAAAATGCAATGAATTTAATGATTCAACTTCTTTCTTACAATTCACAAAAATAATTTACAAATCTATAACAAATTAGACAAAATACAATTTACATAATTATATATTTGCTGATTTACTCGGATTAATGTTTCAATATGTAAGTTGATGCCATTTGGTTATAGCTTCTTTATTCCCCCAATACCCCCTACTGAGCAAGATTGTTCTGCCAAGTTTGAGTGGTTTGGAGCAGGCGCGTGAATATTAAGAGGTTAAAACCCTAAAAGTATAATTGGTTTTTAAATGCTTTAAAATTAACTTTGTTATGGTTATATGGTTAAACATTTCTCAAGTTCTCAAATTAGCCGCCTATGGAACCCTCAAAACTTAATGCTGTTTTGGTCAGTTTATTGATACTGGCCGGATGTGCTACCAAAAAAATGACCCTGAACAACGAATCCCTTCCCGAGAACCAGTTGGTGATTATCGGTATGGTGGAATACGATTTTTCAGCACTGAAAAACAAAACCATCAAAGGCATTCAGATGTATTTTAAAACCGATGAAACACATAACCCACTTGAACTACCTGCTCAATACCTGCCGGTTCAGAATCGGCGTAAGTATGAATTTATTGCCCTTACCGGAAACCAGGGAACGTACGATTTGTGCTTCAGGCGCAATCCTTCATCCGGTGCCGAATCCGGAATGCTTTTAACCCAATTGAAACTCGAACGGAACGACAGTGGCCAAAGCAGCGACTGTATCCAAAAATACGCGCTTAACGAAGGTAAAATCATCAACCTGGGGAAAATTACCGTTACCTACCACGGGGGCGAGATTCAGGACAGTAAAATCCAGTATTCCTATTTCTTTTCAACCCATGGAACCGACTCTACGGCCTTGAAAGCCTTTAAAGAAACCTACCCTGTGCTGTACGAAAAATACCAGAACGAACTGTATTATTTCAGCGATTCGGTGGTTGAAAAATAGAACTTCTTTTTATATTATCTGACAGGTTTATTACGCTGTGACAATGTTTTTAACTGCGAGAGAGCGATGGCAAAGTGTTTTAAGGTTCTACCCGTTGCTTTGGAGGCTGTCCTTCAACCGCGGCGGAAATCAGGGCCGTCCGCATCTAATGGTCTTTCAATTTTGAAATAATTTCAAATTTATACTATCAAATTAACTTCCAAAAGGGTAAATAAAAAGGCCCCAGGCATTGCAAATAAATAACCCGGGGCAATCAACATATATGGCTTGTTTTAATTTTTTATTACCGTTTCATTTAGTGCCGAAACAATCTGCAACGTATCTTCGGCAATCACCAGTTCCTCATTGGTAGGCATTACCACCACCTTTACCCGGCTGTCACCAGTTGAAATCAACATCTCTTTGCCCCGCAGATTATCATTCTTTGAGGGGTCGATTTTAATTCCAAGGAATTCCAATTTCTCACATATCGCGGCTCGGGTCCCGGGACCGTTCTCGCCAATTCCTCCCGAAAAAATCAGGATATCGAGGCCGCCCAAGGCCGCGGCGTACGAACCGATATATTTTTTAATCCGATAAAAGTACATTTTCAACCCCAGCAGGGCCCGCTCATTTTTTTCGGTATAGGCAGCGTATTCAATTTCGCGCATGTCCGATGATACGCCTGTGATTCCAAGCATCCCGCTCTGTTTATTAAACACCGTATTCAACGAACTCAAACCCAGTTCCTCTTTGTCCATGATAAAATTCACCACCCCAATATCCAAATCCCCGGTACGGGTTCCCATAATCAATCCTTCAACAGGTGTAAAGCCCATAGAGGTATCAATGGATTTGCCCCCTTCAATGGCACACATGGAGGCCCCGTTCCCCAAATGGCAGGTGATGATTTTTTGTTTCCCGATAGGGACATTCAACAACCGGCAAGCCTCTTTGGAGATGTACCAGTGGCTGGTGCCATGGAAACCATACCGCCGGATGCGGTATTTATTGTACAATGAATAAGGAATGGCATACATATAAGCGTGTTCGGGCATGGTTTGATGGAAGGCCGTGTCGAACACAGCTACTTGCCTAATGCCCGGAATCAGTTGCATCATGGCTTTTATCCCTTTCAGATTGGCCGGGTTGTGTAAAGGAGCCAGTTCGCTGCATTTTTCAATTTCGTCTAAAGCAAACTGATCAATAAAGGCACTACCCTTAAAATGCTCGCCCCCATGTGCCACGCGGTGGCCAACAGCATCTAAATCGTCCAGCGAAGCCAGGCTGCCATGTTTGGTGCTGGTCAGAATCCCTAATATATATTCTATCCCGGTCTGGTGGTCGATGATTTCCCCTTCGAATCGTACCTTGTCACCATTGGGTTTTTCTAGTTTTACAAACGAACCTTTCAAACCTACTTTCTCGGCAATACCACAGGCATTGCAAGTATGTTGCTGCATATCCCACAATTGAAATTTGATGGAAGAACTTCCGCAATTAAGTACCAATATTTTCATGGTTATCTCTTTTTATTTGATAAAATCATTAATTTTTTTTCCGTGGTCATACATATAAAAACCACGCCCCGAAATCCTGCCAAGATTGTTGGCCCGTACCAGTTTTTTAATGATGGGTGAGGCCATGTATTTCCGGTCGCCAAATTCGTTGTACAGGTTTTCCATCCAACGCAGCACTTTGTCGAGCCCGATTTTATCGGCCATTTCAAAAGGACCCAGCACCTGGCCTAACCCGATGCGCATGGTTTTGTCGATGTCGGACATGGTGCCCACACCCTCCATGAGCACTTCGCAGGCTTCATTTAACTGGGCCACAAACACGCGGACACTAATTAAGCCAGGCGATTCTTCGCATAGGATGGCCTCTTTGCCAATCATATTTACAAATTTGATGACTTTGTCGTACACCAGATCTGAGGTATATAAACCACGTACAACTTCAATCATCCTGGCATTGGGGGTATTGGTCAAAAAATGCAGACTCACACACCGCTCTTTGTGCTCCAGTTCCGATGAAAGTTCAGTAATTACAATGGTTGTCGAGTTTGTGGCGATGATACATTCCGGGCAAACTACCTCTTCAATCCGGCGGAAAACCTCTTTACGGCTTGTAATGCGGCGTTCACGCGATTTGCTCCGGATCGATTCTACTATCAGATCGCAGCCGGCAAGGTTTTCATAACCAACATAACCGTTAATACGCGATAGGACCGCGCGTTTCTCACCGGGAGTCATTCCCCAATGTTCAATCATGCTGTCAAGCTCTTTTTCCATGGATTCTTTGGCTGTCCGGATCTTTTCCTCATCGAGTTCAATAAATACCACCTCAATATCTTTTTGGCTAATCATTAACGCGATGGTCTGTCCAACGGTACCGCAACCCACAATCCCAACTTTTGAGAACAATTGCTTGGGCCGGTTTTTTGAGTTTAAACCATAAGCCTCAATGGGTTCAATGATGATGTCTGACATTTTTTGATTATTTTAAGTGTGACTACAAATTAAGGAATAATCTAAAAACATCGGTATATAAATGTGGTATTCTTTAACAAGAAATTTTATGTTGTTGGAATGGGTTCATGAGCTAATGAGCACGTGAGCATATAAATTCAACCTCCAATAAAATGGACTTCTTCTTTCAAGCGACCGATTTCCTTATCGAGCCAAATCAGTTCGTATTCATCCAGCTTTTGGTGATTCACTTTCTGGCGGTATTTTTCGAGGTAATACAGGGCTATCTTTGCATCTTTTAGTTTGTCTTTGTAGTAAACACCAAGGGTTTTGTAAATTTCGGCCCCTTGCGGGTGGATGGATTCGGCAGCCAGATAATTTTCCAGCGCCTTTTTATTAAGCAGGTCGGCTTTTGTTTTGGTGGAATCGCGGAAGCCGGTATAATCGGCAAATTTTGAAAAGGTGGTTCCAGTTTCAGTATAGATGCGGGCAATGAGTTCCGGATCGAAAACCTGTTTTAAGGTAATGTCAAAATGTTCCAGGCTTTTTTCATATTGATAATCCTTCTGACAAGCCAACCCCATGATAAACTGATTTTTGGTATCGTCGGGTTGGTTTTTTAAATATTTATCGAGCCAAAAAATAGCCTCGGGGAATTGGCCATTGTTGTAAAGGCTTTGGCCATAGTATTTGCAGGTAAACATGGAGGAATCGCCCAGTTGTGAGATGTATCGAAATTGCCGCACGGCATCTAACGTTTTACCTTCCAGAGCAGTTACATAGGCCTGTTGTTTGAGGATTTTCAAGTTGCCGGGAAAGAGAACCAGAAATGAATCGCAATAATATTGGACATCTTCATAATATTTATGGTCAACCAGTTCACTGATGAGTTCGGTAATGCTTCGTAAATCGTTCGGGTTTAGTTCAATGGCTTTCAAATAATAAGGAACCACGGGCTCAAACAGGCCGAATTTACTGCAACACCAAGCCAACTGTGAATAAAAATAACCATTCGTGGTATCCGATTTTACCAGTTGCCCATACCATTCCATGGCTTTGAAATAGTCCCTCTGGCTTTTATAGATAGATGCCAACCGTGCCTTTGCCGGGTTGTAGGCGGAGTCGATGCCCAGCAGCAGTTGGTATGTTTTAATGGCTGCCTCATCATTGCCGGCCGACTCCTGGCATGTTCCCAGTGAAAACAAAACCGGCACCGAATCTTTTGCAAAAGTTAATGAAACTGTAAATGTTTCCGTAGCTTCTTTGAATTTGCTAAGGGCCTGTTCGGCCAATCCTTTGTAGTAAAAAATCTCGAATGTTGTTTCTTTTTTTTGAATCATTGCCTCAGAAAGGGAAATGGTTTGTATAAAATTCCCCTTTCCATACAATTCAACTAGCTTGTTTACAGGATTTTGCGCTTCGGTTGCAGCTATTGAAATAAAGCACAACCAAATTATTGCTAAAGTTCTCATAAAAAATTGTGAATACGGTTAATAAAAACCGTTAAACAGCTCAGGAACAATTATTTTAAGTAGATTTTTGCACCTTTGCTGCTTAACGGTAAAAAATGAATGAATTGATTATTTCAGTTGAAAACTGATGGGAATGGTAAATGACACTTTTACCGGAACCCCTTTATCTTTTCCGGGTTTCCAGTCGGGTTGAGCCTTCACCACCCGTAAAGCCTCCTCATCGAGCGATGGGTAAGCCCCCTTAACCAGAGCAACATCACAAATTTTTCCGTTCACATCTACGCAAAACGAAACAAATACTTTCCCTTGTATGCCTTTCTCTTTTGCTTCCTTCGGATATTTTACCTGCTGGGCAATAAACTCCCTTAATTTACTCTCACCACCAGGGAATTCGGGCATCTGATCAACTGTGATATAGACTTTTTCACTTTCTGTAGTTTGTGAATTATTGCCGTCAACCTGTTCTTTATCAACGTCAATAATATGAACAGAATCTTGATTATCAATCACAACTACTTGTGAGCCGTTTTGCTGATTTTCAATATTTCCGCTTTTATTACAGGCAAATACAAACAATACTACAACGAATAAGGGTAACAGCCAAACAAACTTTGTAGTGGCGAATGGCGATGATTTTATTTTCGATAACATAAGTAACCTCCTTTTAATAAGTGAATAATTAAACGAATTGGGCAGCGTCAGCACCTGCAGACCTGTTGCCTGCGCAAACAACAGTTCCTGGTAGGCCGTTTTTTGTATGCCCGAACGAATAGCTCCCTGATCGGCCAGATACTCATGAATTTCCTTGGCCGAAGTCCGGTAACGATAGACAATGGGATGAAACCAGAACAACACAATCAGGCACTCATAAAACAAACAGTCCAGCGTATGCCCCTGATGGATGTGAACCTTCTCATGGGCAACAATTTTCTGTATCTGCTCATTTTGATAGTATGTAGCAGGAATATAAATCCGGTTCAAAAAGGAAAAGGGCACAATGGCTTTATCCACCGTTATAATTTCTTTTCCATCAGCATATTGAACCTTCGAACGTGCATTTTTTCCGATAAAATAAATTCTACCAACTTTGAAAATCAGAAGGATAAAACTCCCAATAACTCCAATCAGATATACCATAAGAATCCATTGCCAACCGCTCAGGGTCTCAACAATGCGGGTTTCATAACCAGAAGCAGTAACACTCACGGTTTCTAATACATTATAAAAAATAAAGGCCGGTTGAATAAAATCTCCGTGGATAGTAAAATTGAACCAGGGGATAAGAATTGAAAAACCTGCAGTTGACAACAAATAAAACCTGTTTGCCATAAAAAAGGTCTCTTTCCGGAGAAAGTAATGGTAGTACCCATAAAACAGGGTAATAGCTACCGAGGCTTCTAAAAGCATGAATATCCAGTGGTTCATGGCTGCTCTCCTTTCTTTGATTCAATTTGTGATTCAATCAGTTTTTTCAATTCCTCCATTTCCTGAACCGTTAGCGATTCCTCTTTGGTAAAAAACGAAACCATTTGCTGGTATGAGTTGCTGAAATAATTCCCCACGAAATTCTTCAGGTAAAAGCGGGAATATTCTTTTTTGGAAATAACAGGAAAATACCGGTGGGTATTTCCAAAAGCTTCGTGATTCACAAATCCTTTGGCTTCCAGAATACGGATAATGGTTGAAACCGTGTTATAGGCTGGTTTGGGTTCGGGTAACTGTTCAACCACCTCTTTTACAAAGGCTTTTTCCAGTTGCCACAATACCTGCATAATTTGTTCCTCAGCTTTGGTTAATCCCTTCATTTCCATAAGTTCATGCATTTATCCTTGTTCATCCGATTGTCGGAAACAAATATACAACTAAATATTTAGTTTACAAACTAATTTTTTAGTTAGATGTTTTCTTATAGAAAAGAAGTTCAAACCAACATCAAGGTTTGTCTTGACATGCTCACAACCAGAGGGTACAAATTATTTGATATATTACTGATGGTCATTTGGTTATTAAAAACCGTCCACTTATTTGTTTGCCATCATTTTTCAATGCAACAAAATACAACCCGGATGGTAAATCAAAGGTCTCTATGTTTGTGTTCCGGCTATTTATGTTAGAAATCCTTTTTCCAATCTGGCCTAATGTGTTATAAATAATTACTTCGGCATTATATAAGTCGAACGGCGTTTGAATATTCAATTGGTTTTGTACCGGATTAGGGAATATTGAAATATTGTAATTCTTGTTGATGCTAAGGTCAAGAATACCATCAGTACAATGAATATTCAAATTATTGTATCCTCTTTGTTTTGCCTGGCACTGTAATTCTTCAAAGGCAGCTTTATTGGTACCATTAGCATCCCAACGCCGGAGACCTAATGTATGCAGGTATTCTAGAAATACGGTGTCGGTAAGCCCATAGTAAGTACCATAATAATTAACCAAGGCTGTATCTAAATCATGCAACCATGTAAAGTCAATCATTCTTATATTTGCGGCATAAGTGTCCCAGGTAGCAAATGTTTGTGTAATAAACCGGGCCTGCAATGTTTCAGAGCTATTGCACACTGTGCCTGAAGGATAGCCGTATTGATAAAAACAAATAGGTTTAGAAGGATATAATCCAACGAGGGTTTCAAAATCAACAGGAATTGTTGAAACTGGCTTAACGGTAAAATCGCTATTCAGGGGATAGTATGAAACCCCTATGAAATCACTGTTAGTATTTAGTGCCTGAGCAAATCCATTTTGCGAGGTAATTCCATTAAAAGTCAATTCGGTGGCAACATTCAGCCCGGGCCAAAGAGTTTTTGCATAAGACAAAACTGAATTGTAGAAATTCGCATACTGCATCCAAAGCGCTGCATCTGTACCCAAATAAACGTCAAATTCCGAACCGATAACCAGTGATGAAAGAGTAACATTTGGGATATGTACTTTTATACTATCTAAAAGGGCTTTAAACCGATTAATAAAAATGGGATCATCAAAAGCCATGGATGTCAGGTCCGACGGAACTTCCAAGTTATTTGTGTGGATAGGGGTAATCGTAAGGTCAACAGGCATGCTGTAAGCCGGATAATAATAATTTGCAATATCCATAATTGCAAAATCATACGTAAACGGGGTTGTTTCAATTGCCGTCCAGTTTTGAAAAATGCCGACACTTCCCATACCCAAATTTTTTCCAAGTAAAAAGCATGAGTCATAGTTAAAACCTGCATTTTGAGGAAATGTACTAACATCAATCCCAATGATATTATCAACCGATGTGATTTGGCCCATTATTGTAGCCGATGGTAAAAGTTCTAAAAAGACCATAATCCTGAGAATCATTTTTGTCTTCATTTTAGTTTATTTTCATTGAATCCTCTGCTCACTCCAAATGCAAACAATTATGTGTGATGCTTTCTATTCTCTATTCTCTATTCTCTATTCTCTATTCTCTATTCTCTATTCTCTAAATCCCAAACGGGGATTCTTCCAGGAGTGTAAGGAGCTCCCATTTTGTCTAGGGTAGAACGTAACTCTGGTAAGGTCTGCTGAACTAACTTTGTCAGTTGTTCCAAAACAGGTGGAAAATCTTGTTTCAACACTTCAAACGACATTTTTGAAGTTTCCGTAATAGCCGAAGTACTTGTTATCTGCGCCTCGATAATGGAGTTCAACCTCAGATACAACGGAAATTCAGCAGGTGGAACCTCTTCCCAACTAGCTTTAGGTGCTGTCCCAAACAACTGGAATTCTATATCGGTTAATACTTTAAAAACAGTATCCAAGTTTTGAACCAATAGACCGGTAGCATTAGGCAGGGTAATAGCCGCTTGTTTCATGGCTTTCACCTCCATTTTTAAATCCTTACAAAGAGCAATGGTTCCATTAAATGTTTTGGTCATCTGGCTCATTTCTTTTTGAAAAGCAACCATCTCAGGCCTGTTTTCAGCCGGTAAGGTAGTTGTGTTAAGCGGTTTTACTTCAAATTTCTGAGGTTGCCCTAAAAGAGTAACTTTCCCTTGGTGGACCAACGAAAACTCCACGGAAAAACTTCCTGGCAACACAAATATTCCTCCTTCACTTTTTTTGAAAGGATCGAACGTTTCGGTTCTTCCCAGTGCGTTTGGTTGTTCATATTTCAAGTCCCAATAATAGCGTTGAATTCCTTGCTCAGGCTTTTCTGTACAGGTCCGGACAATGTCGCCCTGTGCATCGCGGATGGTAACCATCAAATAGGGAAGTACCTCCTCCTTTTCTTCGGTCAAATCCTGATTGCTGGGCTGTGGAATGGGTTTACCCTGCTCAAAAAGTTTCTTTTCCTGTTCATGCCTCAACTGTTTCTTTGTTTTAGGAACCTCTTTCAGATAAAGTTGAAAAACTGCTCCAAAAGGGGGATTTGGTGCACAATAATAAGTAGCTCCCTGTCCATAAATTTTGTCGGTACGGATAAATAAAAAGGCATCCCGGACCGGAAAAAGTTGGGCGTTCAATTTGACTTTTTCCTCAGTAACATATCTTAATGGGGAATAATCATCAAGAATATAGAATCCTCTGCCAAAGGTAGCCAATACCAAATCGTTAAATTCTTCCTGAATGGCCATATCCCTAACAGGAATGGTCGGCAACCCAGCTTTAAGCTGTGTCCACATGTTACCCCCATCTACTGTAAAAAAGATGCCAAATTCGGTTCCCACAAATAACAAATCGGGATTTATAAAATCCTGTTCAATGCTGTGAATACTGCCATTGACAGGCAAGTTGGCACTGATGTTCACCCAAGTTTTTCCTTTATCGCTGCTTTTAAAAAGATACGGTTTAAAATCATCGCGTTTCAAATTATTGAACGAAACGAAAATAACATTCTCATTGAACCTCGAAGTATATACATCGCTTACAAAAGTATTTTTAGGAACCCCGGGGAAGTTGTCGTATTTCCCCCAGGTTTTTCCACCATCGGAAGTGATCTGGACCCAGCCATCATCGGTTCCAACCACTAACAGGTTTTCGTTTTTCCGCGATTCATCCAACGAGACAATGGTTCCAAATTGTGAGGTAGATACATCTTTGGCAACGGCATCTATACTCCAATATTTATCCATCACGGGCCATTGGTTGCGGTCCAGTTGTGCTGTTAAATCCCCTGAGATGGTTTCCCAACCCGAACCACGATCGTTGCTTCGGAACAATTTGTTCGCACCTATATAAATCCGTTGTGGATTGTGGTGGCTAAGGATTAGTGGGGTATTCCAATTCCATCGGTATGTAAGTTCTCCCTTTTTAGGTTGCGGTTTAATATATATGCGTTCACCACTCTTTTTATCGTACCGGACAATATTTCCATATTGCCACTCTGAATAGACAATATCCGGGTTGGTGGGATCTATCCTTGGCCAAAAACCATCACCAAATACGGTTACAATCCATTCACCACTGGTTACTCCAGCTTCAGAAGTATTTTGCGAAGGTCCCCCTAAAGTTGCATTATCCTGTGTCCCTCCGTAAACATGATAAAAAGGTTTTTGATTATCGACGGCAACCCGGTAAAACTGTGTAACAGGCAAATTTGAAACCTGACGCCAGTTCTGACACGCATCGTAAGTTATATAAACACCTCCATCGCCCCCAATCATCAAATGCCGGTTATCTTTTGAATTTACCCAAATAGCATGGTCATCCACATGCCTGTCTGTGGTACTTATACGTTGCCAGGTTTTACCGCCATCAGTGGTAACATGGCTGAAGGTTTCCATGGAATATACTTTATCGAATTGCACCGGATCGCAATAAATCTCATTAAAATATTGACCGGATTCCGTATGGTCGCTCATTTTGATCCACGACTCTCCCCTATCGGCTGAACGAAAAAAACCACCCGCCTGATTGGCCGCTTCAATAATGGCGTACAATACATCGGGGTTTTGAGGGGAAATAGCGATACTAATTCCTCCCATGTTTTCAGTAGGTAAGCCACTGGTAAGTTTTTTCCAGGTTTGCCCTCCATCTTCCGATTTATGAAAGCCCGTTTCGGGACCACCCCCTACTTTTGTATGAACATGCCTGCGCCTCTGCTCACTGGTTACATAAAGTATCTCAGGATTTCTCGGATCGCAAACAACGTTATTGATACCGGTATTTTCACTGATATGCAAGACTTTATTCCATGTCAGTCCCCTGTCGGTTGTTTTATACAATCCCCGATCACCTCCAGGTCCCCATACGGAACCCTCGGCCGCCACGTAAACCACATTTGTTTTTTCGGGGTGGATGCAAATCATCCCAATTTGACGGGAATTTTTTAGCCCCATGTTTTTCCAGGATTTTCCACCATCAAGAGTCAGATAGACCCCATCACCATAACCCAACTCACGTTGGTGATTGTTTTCGCCGGTACCTGCCCAAACAACATTGGTATTTGAAGGATCAATAGCCAGACAGCCAATAGAATAAGCTCCATAACTGTCAAACACAGGTTCAAAAGTAGTACCGTTGTTTGTAGTTTTCCAAATGTTTCCACTGGCTGCAGCTACATAAAACTCAGAATAATTGTTGGGGTTAACGGCAAAATCTGCAATCCGGCCCGAAGTGAATGCCGGACCAATATTGCGGAACTTTAAACCCGATACCAGTTGACTGTTAATCAGGGTATCGGTTTTATTACTTTTTTCTACACTTAAAGCTTGAGAAAAAGGCATCACAAATCCACAAATACATAAAATACAAATTCTTGCTAAGTTTCTTCTGGTCCGGATCATAGTCGTTTTAATTAGTTGTTAAATGAATGAATCCACACTTGCCAAAGGTGGAACATTTAATATTGCATCCATTTGTCAGAAATAACAAAATAAAGTTACACGGGAATTTTAAAAAACATCACCCAAAATTGTTCAAAATAACTGAATATTTTCATTGTTAAACATAATTATTTTCACCGGATATCACAAAATTCCCAGAGGAAATCCCTCAAAACCGATAGGATAACACATAAAATTGGAGAACTTTTAATTCGGCAGTAGCTTTGAATAAAAAAAATGAAGATCATGTTAAAGGAAACCCAAGAACTAGTATCCACTTCAAAAAGCAGTATGTATTATTTTCAGATACCTACTGAGATAACAAGGATGGAGCCCGTTTTCTTGTTCAGATTTTCAATTGCACAAGAATCGGATGAAAAGAACGATATTTTATTAAATGTAGCGCTGAATCCAAAATTGATGGATCCTGTTATGCAAAATCAAACAAATAAAATCTACGAGTTCGACAATGATGGCATTTGCAGATTTAACCACGACAGTTTTCAGAATTATTTTATCGAAGGCGAAATTAAGCTCATCAACCATGAACACACCTCAGATCAAATGACTAAACGCAGTTGTTTTGTAAGCATTACCTATGGAAACAGTGATGAAGCGCTACATTTTATAAAAGGTAAATTTGACTTAACTCATCTTGGAATGCCAAAGATTGAGGAGTTGACCAAAGAATACTCAAAACAGTAGAGTCAAGTGTTAAATATGGAATCCTTTTTTTAACACGCTATTTGTCCCTACTTAGCTTTCCCGTCCCATTAAATGGCTGCTGACGTCTGTTAGTAGCCATTTTACTTTTTATTCACCTTCAGAGGTACCATTTAAAATAAAATCAATCAATGAATTGTTGACTTGTTCAGAAAATAAAAAACCAGAACTTGTCTGGTTTTTCTTTTTATATAATTACAAAGTCAGTCTTTTTAATCCAGCCCTTGTTGCCGTTGGAAAGTCTGATTTGATGCCAATCGCCCGATTTTTCAGTGGTTTTTACCTTTAAACCTTCATGTATTAAAAACAATTCGGTACCGGTTTCCGATGGCGCACTTTTAACAACTACCGATGGCGTAATTATTATAGCCTCAGGTTCGTGCGTGATAAGCCATTTTTGTTTGCGGGCATTGGTAAACGACACCAAAGAAATGATAAGGAAAAGGATGCCCATCCAGAATGAGATTTTACGCAGTACCGCTTTTCCTGAAAGAAAATAAACCAGTAGCAGCACCAAGGCTGAAACAAATAAGGAAATACTTAACAACGACCATTGGTTTGTTGACAATGTTTTCCCAAAATTGCTCCTCCAGGAGTTAAGGAAGAATTCCGGTATCACTTCAATTTTATCTACAATAAAGGTATTGGCCATATTCAGGTTAAAGTCAATATCTTCATCGTTGGGAGCTAATTTTTTGGCCCGTTCGTAATTGACAATCGCCAACGCAATTTTATTTGATTTAAAATAGGCATTCCCTAAGTTATAATAAAGTTCGGATGCTTCGTAACCACTGGCAATCACCTGTTCGTAGCTGGCTATAGCTTTTTCGAACTGGTTGGTAGAATAATAGGTGGATGCAGAATCTAATAAAGCCTGCATGCCCAAAGCATGGGCGGAATTTAGAATTCCAACAAATGCTATGAAAAATATGATCCGTAGTGTTGCCATTATTTAATCTTTTGATCAAGTTTTGAAATAACCATTTCTGCTTGTTTATAAATTTCATCCATTCCCCCTGAAACCGATGCTGGGGCGTACCGGGCAAATTCACAGGCATCGAGCAATTGCATCAGGTTCCCGACAGTTTCTGCATCTACCTGGTGTTTATTGAGGATTTCAGAAACATTATCTTTGGTAAGATTTGCAACCGGAATGGAAAGCTTATCGCTGAGATATCCCCATATTGCTTTCAGAATTTCATCATAAAACTTTTCCGAATTGTTTTGTTTCAAGTGCGCAGAAGCTATTTTTAAACGGCGGCGCGATACTTTATTGGCTTTGCGGTTTTTAACCTTTACCTGGTTGGCATTTTGCTTGATTTGAGTCCTCCGGAAGATAATAATTGCCAGGAATAAAAGGAGAGAACCCATGTAAGCCAAATAAAAACCAGGCGTACCGTAAATTATAGTCTCCTTTTTTTTCAAAGAGAACCCGCTTTTTAAGAACCTGATATCTTTACCGATATATTTTACATCTTCTTTGGTGAGCGATTGAACTATACCCGGTGTTGTTTCCTGGTCGCCGGTACCACGTTCCACCTCAATTTCGAATTCCTGCGAAGTGATGGTTTTATAGGTTTTTGAACCCGTATCGAAATAACTGAACACGATGGGTGCAATGCGGAATGTTCCGGCATAGCGGGGAATGAACAAATAATCGAAAGTCACGTTCCCAGTGACTCCATCATTGGTGGTTTTGGTATTCAGGTTTGTTTTCGGGTCATAAACATCCATGTCAAGCGGGAAATCCACCTTTATCGGTTTAATAAGCTTTAAATTACCCGTACCTGTGACTTTTACTTTTAAAGTAATTGCTTCATTAGCTTTTACCCGGGTTTTATCAATGGAAGCTGTCATGGAATATTTCCCGACGGCTCCCGAAAATTCGGCAGGGGCATTTACAGGCAACGGTTTTACCGCGATTTTAACAGGGTCGCTTATCATCTTTAAAGGGATTCTTCGGTAGGAACCGCCAAAAAAATCATCGAATGGATTGTTGCTGCGAACCCGTTCTTGCACAATCATGGTAATTTCAAACGGGTCGATGGTTATTTCGCCGGAACGCTGAGGAAATAGCAATACCTTTTTAAATAACCCCACATCATAAATTTGGCCATTCAGGTTTTCGCGGTGTAGCTCAATTTGCTGGGGCGATTCAATATCCTGGCTCCAAAATCCTGTAAATGGCGGGAACTTAATATCTTCGAATCCTGAAAGGCTTTGCTGGGTATATAATTTGATTTCGGCTACAAGGCTTTCCCCCTGGTACAGGCTTTTTTTGTCCACTTCAATGGTCACAAATACTTTACTATTTCCTGAAGTTGGCTTATTTACAGCATTGGATGAACTTCCACCAGATGTTGTTTGGCTTGTTTGGCCGCCTTTGACCACTTCAATAGTAAATTGGTTCGATTGAACGGATTTTCTGTTTACCGTTACATTTGCAGGAGGAATGGTAAAATTACCTTCGGAAACGGCCATCAAAATAAACGTGTAAGTATAAGAAACACTTTGCGACATTTTGCCATTCACAATCTGGACACTGGAACTGGTGGAGATATTCGGTCCGGTAAGAACCTTGAAATTTTCAAAAGCTGGTTCCTGAAAATCGCTTCCTTTGGCGTTTAACGAATAGGTTAACCGGAATTGCTCGCCAACCTGCACCACTTTGGGTGCCGAGGCCACAAACTCCACGTTTTGAGCTTGAACCTTAACCAAAGAGATGAAGGTGAGTATAGCGATAGTCCCGATTTTATAAATATTTTTCATCCGTAGGTTTATGTTTAAAATTTAAAAATCCAAAGATACTATTTTACTAAAAACAAGTTTACCAATCTTTTTGAGTAGTGCGTTTCTTAGGCTGCACTTTTTGTTTCTGGACCTTTTCTTTAACCTCTTTCTCGTCATTTTGCAAAGCTTCTAAAATACGGGCAGCATCCTCTTTTGAAATTTGATCCTTTTTTTCAGTTTGTTGCTGTTGGCTTTGTTGTTGCTGCTGTTTTTCCTGATCCTTTTTTTGCTGATCCTGATTTTGTTGATCTTGCTTGTTTTGTTGTTGTTCGTCTTTTTGTTGATCTTTGTCTTCTTTATCTTGATCCTGATCCTGGTTCTGTTGCTGGTTCTGCTGCTGCTTTAGTTTGTTTTGAGCCCAGGCCAGGTTGTATTTGGTTTCAAAATCGTTTGGGTTCTTGCGGAGCGCATTTTTATAGGCCTCAATAGCTTCACTCAATTTATTGGTCTGTAAAAGGGAATTGCCCAGATTGTGGTACGCCATGGCCAGTTCATCGCTGTTCTTGTTTTCCATCCCGGCTACAGCCATATATTGTTTAGTAGCATCATCGTATTTTTTCTGTCTGTACAACGAGTTGGCTAAATTATAGATAGCGCCCCAATTGTTGGGTTCTTTTTCCAAAGCTTTCCGATAGTCGTCTTCGGCATTTTGATAACACACCGAATCAACTTTCAGTGAATCTTTGGTGGCTTTTTCATATTCCCGGTTTCCTTGCCTGATATATTTGCGTTCTTGTTGTGCCGAGGCTGAAAGGGTTCCAACCAAAATTGCGATAAATAAAATACTACGTAACATCTTCACCTCCCTATTTTATTTCGAGTATATTGGTTTTGAATAAATTCATTTTGCTTAACCACCTGTTTTTCTTGAATAGTATAAAAAACTCTACAAACAATATCAGTAGGGCAAATCCCACAAAGAATTGGTATTGTTCTTCGTATTCGGAATAAACTTTCGATTCCATTTCTGCTTTATCCATGCTATTCAATTTATCAAACAAAGCATTTAATCCCATTTTGGTATTATTGGCACGTATGTAATCGCCGCCGCCAGCAGCGGCTACTTTTTTCAAGGTTTCTTCATCCAGTTTTGAGATAATCACATTCCCTTGGGCATCGGTCCGGAAATCTTTCTGCCCGGCGTTGTTGTAAACCGGAATGGGCGAACCTTTCGATAATCCCATGCCAATGGTATGAATAATTATTCCGGCATCGTTGGCCTGTGAAGCCAGTTCCACCGCATTCCCTTCATGATTTTCGCCATCGGTAATAATAATCATAGCTTTATTTTTCTCGTCTCCAGGGGTAAACGATTTCATTCCCAGTTCAATAGCTTCGCCAATAGCGGTTCCTTGGTTCGAAACCAGGTTAGGGTTGATGGTGCTCAGGAACATCTTTGCCGCCGCATAATCAGTAGTCATGGGTAATTGTACAAAGGCATCCCCGGCAAAAACGATTAAAGCAATTTTATCGTTGTGCAACCGATCAACCAATTTTGAGATGGCCCGTTTGGCATTTTCAAGCCGGTTGGGGGCAATGTCCTCGGAAAGCATGCTGTTGGATACGTCCAGGGCAATGACCAGTTCAACGCCTTCGCGTTTTACTTCTTTTAATTTTGTACCAAACTGTGGCCCCGCCATGGCAATAATGACAAGCATTAAGGCGGTTTCAGCCAAAATGAATTTAATCCATGGACGAACCGAAGATGCTTCTGGCGTTAGCCCTGAAACCAGTTCGGTATCGCCAAACGACTTCAAGTGACGCTTTTTTAACTGGAGTGCAATCAGAAAAACAACTCCCAACAAGGGCAAAGCGATGAGCCCATATAAAAACCCGATATGTGCAAACTGAAACATAATGTGTTATATTAAAATCATGGGATGTTTCTTAATAGCGTATTTCTCAGGAGCAGCTCCATCAAAATCAAAAGTCCGGCCAAAACCACCAATGGAAGGTATTCTTCATTCTTTTTGCTGTATTCTTTGACTTCTATTTTTGATTTTTCCAATTTATCAATCTCCCCATAAACATCTTCCAACCGTTTGTTATCAACAGCCCTGAAATATTTACCATCGGTGAGGTGGGCAATCTGAGTAAGAACCTCTTCATCAATTTCGACATCCATTTGCTGGTAACTTTTGCGCCCAAACATATCGGTGAAAGGATATGGGGCAGTTCCCATAGAACCTACGCCAATGGTATAAACCCGAACACCAAAAGCTTTACCTATTTCGGCAGCGGTTAATGGCGGTACTTCGCCCTGATTATTTACCCCGTCGGTTAATAAGATGATGACTTTACTTTTGGCGGTACTTTCTTTCAATCGACCCACTGCATTAGCCAATCCAAGCCCAATAGCAGTTCCGTCTTCAATCATTCCCTGCTGGACATCATTTATTAAGTTGATCAACACGGCATGATCGGTGGTCAGTGGGCATTGGGTAAAGCTTTCGCCCGAGAAAACCACCAAACCGATGCGGTCGTTGGGTCTTCCTGAGATAAATTTAATGGCATCGTCCTTAGCTGCTTCCAGACGGTTGGGTTTGAAATCCTCGGCCAACATACTTCCCGAAATATCGAGGGCAATCACAATATCAATTCCTTCGGTAGAGGTGTTGCTCCAATTATCGGTAGATTGTGGCCGCGCCAAAGCAATAATCAGTAGCGCTATAGCAAGTATCCGAAAAATTGTCGGTAGGTGGCGTAAATAATATTTATAGCTATTGGGCATCCTGCTAAAGGCCTTAACTGTTGAAAGGCGGATAGAGGCATTCAGATGGTTGTGCTTCCAGACATACCAAACAATCACTGGAGCCAATAACAGCAAGAGATATAGTAGTGCCGGATTATGAAAAGTGATGTTTTCCATGATTGTTTAATTTCCTAAAGATGGTTTGTTTTCGATGTCTTTTCCTTCATTCCGAAGTTCATCTTCGTCACGAAGAACCTCTACAGGTTTGGTTTTCAAGACAAAATTATAGGCAAACTTTAAACTGGTTTCGTTTTCAGTAGCCACAGTTATGGCTTTGGCAAATTTCACAAAGTCAGCTAATGTCAGGGTATCGAACAAATCGTTTTTCAACTCGTTGGACAATTCATCCGATTTGCGGCAGGCATCAATAATTTCATCGGTTGTCGATTCCATAGCAGGTATTGAAAACCTATCCTCAATATAGGTTCGGATGATCTCAGTCAACCGGGAATAATACGCTTTCGCCTCGCCTTGTTGCCATAGTTTTTGCTCCTGGAGTAAGTCCAAATCGCGCAGGGCAATCACGTGAGCAGGTTCTTTGGGTTTTTCTTTCTTTACAAAAATTGGTTTTTTACGTGCCAGTTTCATGTAAAGCAGATAAACCACAAACAGGAAAATTGCCACTCCTAAACCGATGCCGGCTATAGGAAGTATTTCCTGAATGGTGATAGGTGCTTCCATCGGCTTTTTAATATCGGCAATGGCATTGGTGTTTGCTGTATCCAGAGGCATGGTCATCACCCCAAAAAATGTAGGAACCGATTGTAGCGTATCCACCCGTCCCGACTTTGGGTAAGTGATAGTAAAATTTAATGGTGGAATCTGGTACCAACCACTATCGAAACTGGTCACCAAATATTCCTGAACCAATTTAAGTCCATCGTCCACTTTTTGGGTATCGATGTTTGTGATGTTAAGAATCTCCAGCTTGTCGATGATGGTATCAGCAAAAATTGGGAATCCCACCAAGACAGAATCAGGGAATGTTGCTTCCATCCTGAATTCTGTTTGGTCGCCAATCAACATCATGCTGGTATCGAGCTTGGCCGAGACCATCACTTGCGCTTGCATGGTTAAGTTGGTTCCCTGAATCAATATGAGTCCGATTAAAACTACAATACTATTTAAAAATTTATTCATCATACGTTATGCTCCTCTGTGTTTGAATAAATAAATAAGCGGCCTCACATAATCCTCGCCGGTTGCTACCGAAGTGAAATCGACACCACTCCGTTTGAATGTTTGCTCCAGGTTTTGGGTATGGTTATTCCACCATTTCTGATATTCATCGCGGACATGTTTACTTGAGGTATCCACCCATTTGAACGAACCGGTTTCAGCATCTACCATTTTCACCAATCCCATACTGGGTAGGGAAGCCTCACGTTGATCAAAGACACGCAAGGCAACCATATCGTGTTTGCGGTTGGCAATGGTTAAGGCGTCGTTAAATTTGGTGTCGATAAAATCGGAAAGGATAAAACCTATGGAACGTTTTTTAATGGCATTGGTCAGGTATTCCAAAGCTGCGGCAATGTTGGTTTGCTTGCTTTGGGGTTCAAAATTGAGCAGTTCCTGAATTATCCGTAGAATGTGTTTCCTTCCTTTTTGTGGAGGAATAAACTTTTCCACTTTGTCGCTAAAAAGGATGACCCCGATTTTATCGTTATTTTTGATGGCCGAAAATGCCAGTACAGCCGAAATTTCAGTCATCAATTCCTGCTTGTATTGCTGGTGGGTACCAAAGTTCCGTGACCCACTGATATCGACCAAAAGTACAACAGTAAGCTCACGCTCTTCCTCAAAAACCTTTACGTAAGGGTGGTTGAACCGGGCGGTCACGTTCCAATCGACATTCCGGATGGGATCGCCATATTGATACTCGCGTACCTCACTGAATGTCATACCCTTACCTTTGAATGTGCTATGATATTCTCCGGCAAAAATCTGGTTCGACAGTCCCCGGGTTTTTATTTCAATATGCCTGACTTTTTTTAGTAGTTCTGATGTTTCCATCGTTATTAGAATTTAGATAATAGATATTAGAGTTTAGATGCTGGAGTTTAGATGTTAGAGCCAAGATGTTAGAATTAAGAATATTGATGCATTTTTATTTTCTAATCTCTTTTTCCTATTTTCTAATCTCTATTTTCTTAATTATGGAACTTCAACCGTATTTAGAATTTCATTAATTACATCCTCCGAAGTCATGTTTTCGGCCTCGGCCTGATAAGTTAACCCAATCCGGTGGCGTAACACATCGTGGCAAACGGCCCGCACATCTTCAGGAATTACATATCCACGGCGTTTGATAAAGGCGTAGGCTTTGGCTGCTTTTGAAAGGTTGATGCTGGCACGGGGCGAGCCTCCAAAGCTGATCATTTCTTTCAATTGCGGCAACCCATATTCACTGGGGTAGCGGGTAGCAAAGACAATATCGACAATGTATTTTTCAATTTTCTCGTCCATGTAAACCTCTTTTACCACCTCGCGGGCCTTGATTATGTCCTCTGTTTTAAGGATGGTATTTGCCTCGGGGAATTTTTTGGCAATATTTTCACGGACAATCAAAATCTCCTCTTCCTTTTTTGGGTAGTTGATGATGGTTTTCAGCATGAAACGATCCACTTGGGCCTCTGGCAGCGGATAGGTTCCTTCCTGTTCAATGGGGTTTTGTGTTGCCATCACCAGGAATGGTTTCTCCAGCTTGAACGTCTGATCACCAATGGTTACCTGTTTTTCCTGCATAGCCTCTAATAGGGCACTTTGTACCTTGGCAGGGGCACGGTTAATTTCATCGGCCAACACAAAATTGTTGAAAATGGGGCCTTTTTTTACGGTGAATTCTTCTTTCTTCTGGCTGTAAATCATGGTACCAATCACATCGGCGGGCAATAAATCCGGAGTAAACTGGATGCGGCTGAATCCGGCATCAACGGTTTTTGCCAAGGTATTAATGGCAAGTGTTTTTGCCAAGCCAGGTAGCCCTTCAAGCAACACGTGTCCATCGGAAAGTAAACCAATCAATAAACTTTCAATCAAATGTTTTTGGCCCACAATCACTTTATTCATCTCAATGCTAATCAAGTCAACAAAAGCACTTTCTCTTTGAATGCGTTCGTTTAGCTCTTTAATATCAACAATTTCGCTCATAATGGTTATTTTTTATTTTATGTTTTTCAATTTTGATGGTTTTAAAAAACCAGGCCGCAAGGTATCAATTTTTATACCATGAACCTTTTTAATGGTGCAAATATGTTCAATGTTTTGACTTATCGCACAGGAATTAACGATTTTTAACCCGCTTTAACGTTTCCTTAACTTTTGCCCGAATAAGCCATGAAAAAATGGCAGTTGTTCCTGTTATTTCTTAAACTTTACCTTGATTCAGCAAGAAGATACTGGTTGCTAGCTTCTGGATTCTAAATTCTATTCACTAAACTCTAATTTTTTCCGAAAAGATCACTCAAAAAGGATTTTTGCTTTATTTGTATAAAAAATAGCATGTATCGGTATTTTGTGATTCTGGATTACAACGGCAGTGCCTTTCATGGATGGCAATACCAGCCGAATGCCACGTCGGTTCAGGAAGTGGTGGAAAAAGCTTTTTCAACGCTTTTGAAAGAATCCACGGCCATTACGGGTTGCGGCCGTACCGATACCGGGGTTCATGCCATTAATTACGTGGCCCATTTCGATTCTTCCCATTCCGGTTTGCAAGGTAACGTGAATCTGATTTACAAACTGAACCGTTTTTTACCTAGAGAAATAGCCCTGCGTTCCATCAAGTTCATGCACCCTGAAGCCCACAGCCGATTTGATGCCACCAGCAGGACGTATCGTTATTACATCAGCCGCAAAAAAGATCCTTTTTATCACGCCATGCGGTTGAATTTCCTTGGGGCACTCGATATTTCTTTGATGAACCGGGCTGCGCAAGAACTCTTCAATTATACCGATTTTACCAGTTTTAGCAAGGTGGATACCGATGTTAAAACCAACAATTGCAAAATAATGGAGGCTTATTGGACTGAGACTGGAGATCAACTTGTATTTACCATTAAGGCCGACCGGTTCCTGCGTAATATGGTACGGGCTATTGTTGGAACCCTATTTGAAGTGGGACTCGGAAAAATCAGTATGGAAGAATTCTGCCAAATCATTGAAGCGAAAGACCGTTGCCAGGCCGGGCATTCTATGTTGGCGAACGCTCTTTTTTTAGAAAAAGTAGAATATCCTTACCCCATTGTTTGATTAAAAAATTTGGGAGTATTCCCAATTATCCTTACCTTACTTTTACGTTATATTTTTAAACTTTCATCACTTATTAGCGTTTCATTGTCAATGAAATATTCTTTGCTATATACATGTTTATTCTTGATTGCAATTCTCATGTTATCGGGGATTAGTAAAGATACATTAGGGGCTGAACACCCTGAATTCCCTCTCTTTTTATTGGAGAAAGCTCAAAAATACTATTTAAAGCATAACGACTCTGCCAGTATTTATATCGATAGTTGTTTGAAGTTGGCTGAAAATAAAAGGCTTTCTGAATATGCCTCAGAATGTCATCTGTTAAAAGCAAAATGGTACAAGGACCACAACCGGTTTACCGAAGCCCTTTTACATGTTGAATTTTGTTTCCCCTATTTTGAAGCATCAAATAACCTTTATAAAATAGCAGAATGTAAATTTATTTCCGGATACTGTAAGTCGGAAATGGGGGACTATGAAAGTTCTATCAGTGAATTATTGAAAGCCATCCCGATTTTTGATTCTCTTAACCTATTTAGTGAATATCAGAATGCACAAAATGCACTGGCCGTAAATTTCTATCTATTAAAAAAATATAATTTGGCCGAAAACCTTTGGAACGAGGTTTATAAATATTCGTTGAAATCAAATGATACCCTTTTACTTTCAAAGACTTTAAATAATTTGGCAATTATCTACGCGAATGATTCAGCCACAAGAAACAAAGCAACGGAATATTACACTAAAAGCATTCAGTTGGCTTTATTACTCGGAGACGATGCTGGAGCTTCCAATAGTATGATGAATCTGGCAAATGTGTATCTAAATCAAAACCAAAATGCAAAGGCAAAAAAAATGCTCTGGGAAGCTAACAGGCTGAACGAAAAAAACCTGAACCAAACTCAACAGGTATATATTCTTTTAAATTTGGCTCAATTATATTTCCAGACCCATCATACTGATAGTGCCATATTTTACATTAATAAGTGCCAACTGCAATCGGAGCTTATCAACTTTAAAACATTGATGCCGGAATTGTTTGAACTTAAAGCATCTATTCTAATACAGGACCACCGGTTGGAAGAAGCGTTTTCAAGTATGTTGCTTAGTTCGCGATGGAAAGATTCCTTGTGGCAGGAAAACCTGGCAAGCGTATCAGCCGAGTTTGAATTGAAGTTTAAAGCGCAACAACAGATTGATGAAATCCATATTCAACAAGCCATTATCGAAAAACAACAGACCCAATTGAAGGCCCAACAACTGAAATATATTGGGCTCATTGTTATTCTGTTTTTTTTCGTTTTGTTGGTAATGGTTTATGGTTTTTATTCCCGAAAATTAAAAAAGTCGAATGCTGAACTTACTTTAATGAACGAAGTTGTTCACGAGAAAAATTTAAAACTGGAAGAGACAATTGCCATGCGTGACCGGTTGCTATCAATCATTGCACATGATATTAAAAACCCACTCGCTACCATTTCCGGTTTTGCAGAATTAATTGCTTTAAGCCCAAGCAATCAAAGTTTCGAGCGTATTAAATCGTTTAGCGGACAAATCCTTTCGTCGGCAAACAATTTGTTTGATTTATTAGACAATCTTTTACATTGGGCAAAATCGCAACAAAATGGGATTTTAATAAACCCGGAATCCATCAATGTGTATAAATTGATTAACAAAAACATTAAATTGATGGAACCAATGGCTCAAGTAAAAAGCATCCTGATAACCAACCATTGCAGTTCAAATACCGAAATAACAGCTGATAAAGCCTCAATAAATACAGTTGTGCGCAACTTGATAAATAATGCGGTTAAGTTTACTCCAAATTATGGTAAGATTGATATATCAGTTGAGAAACAGGAGGACAAACTAATGATTCATTTCGATGATAATGGACAAGGCATTCATCCCGATGAACTTCAATTGTTGTTTAACCCGGAAATTGATCGGGCTTTGATAGGAAAAGATACACACAACAAAGGTATTGGGTTGGGGTTAATTCTTTGCTACGATTTTATGAAGTTAAATGGAGGGACCATTTCCGTTTCGAGCGAATTGAACCAGGGAAGCCGTTTTACCTTGGGATTCCCCATCCATTAAAAGTCAATCTGTTTTATGGTTCCAAAATTCCCATGATTTTTCAGCTTGCAGTATCAACATGTTGTGGCCATTCATCACTGTGGCACCTGCTGCTTTAGCTTTTTGCATCAAAACGGTTTCCGAAGGATTGTAAATTAAATCATAGATCAAATGCCGGTCATCCATCCCCTCGAAAGGGATGTTTGGAAAACCTTCAACATTAGGGAACATACCTAAAGGTGTGGTATTGATGATCAACGGAGCCTTTGAAATAATTTCCGGTGTTAGGTCGCTGTAAGTGAGCCAACCTGTTCTTGGTTTGCGCGAAACCATTTTGAAATCAATGCCTAATTCTTTAAAAACATAGCGTACGGCCTTTGAGGCTCCCCCAGTCCCCAAAATCAATGCATGGGTGTGGTGGGGTTTTAGCATTGGGTTTATTGATTGTTGAAAACCATAAACATCGCTATTGGAACCAACCAGATAAGGTTTATTTCTTTTTTCCAATACCTTGATAAGGTTTACTGCTCCTGCTTCGCGTGCTACCAGATCAAGCTCCTGGATAAATGAAATAATTTTTTCTTTGTAGGGAATGGTCACATTTAACCCAACAATGCCTTCCGTATCTTCAATAATTTCAGGAAACTCACCTATACTTTCAATCTCAAAATTAAGATACCTGGCGTTGATTTTCTCTTTTTCAAACTTTTCAGTGAAATACTTTTGCGAAAACGACTGGGTTAACGGATAACCCACCAAGCCAAATACCTTCATTTTTTGAACTGTTTTGAAATTAATCTATATATTGCAATTACCTCTGAAACCGAACGAAAAGATAAAGTAAAGCCAATTATCCAACAATTTACAAAAGTTAGTCAATTTGTACCTTCATTCTCTTTGTTTTCTGTTTTTTAATGGCTTTGAAAATTAAATACCCTACAAAGCCAACACCAATAACAATAAAGCCCCAGGTTATTTCTCTAAAATAGACTTCCCATTGTTCAACAAGGACGTAACTCATGGTAGCTAAAATGGCATTCCACAATAAACTCCCAAGGGCGGTATAAATAATAAATTGGCGGAGATTCATTTTTGCCAAACCTGCAGGTATTGAAATCAAATGCCGGATACCAGGTAATAACCTACCGATAAAGGTAGAGGTATTTCCATTGGTCCGGAAATATTCTTCAGCGTTCTCCACTTTCGTACGGTTCACAAAAAACAACCGGGCCCATTTACTTTCGGCTAAGGCGTAGATGATCTTTCGCCCTAAATAAAACGATATGAAATAATTAAATAATGCACCGATAATGCAACCAATGGTTGAGAAGAATATTACAAGCCCCAGGTTTAACTTGCCTTGAACAGCCAAATAAGCAGCGGGCGGAATTACCAGTTCGCTAGGTAAGGGTATAAACGAGCTTTCAACAGCCATAAGCAAGGTTATGGTAAAATAATTGATATTCCCCATGTACCAATCTAGGGTGGTTTTAAAAAGTTCTGCAATCATTCGAAAAAAAGTTATTGGTAAATCTGATTAATTTTGTTCCACAATTGGCTGCGCAGGTCCTCCCTGTCGAAGCGTTCGCAGTCATCTACCGAATTTATGTGCCTGGTTGTATAAATCATCTCTTCAACAAAATCTGGCGCACGGCGGACCCCTTCTCCTACATTGATCAACACGTGATCGCCTTCTTTGATATGTCCTTGGTGCAACGATTCAAAAAAACCTCCCACGGCAATAGCCGCAGCGGGTCCAATACGCACGGTAGTTTCAAAGGCAATCAACCGGGCTACATCCACCAAATGTGTTTCATTAAATTCGATAATTTCGCCTGAAGTTTCTTTCACTAATTTAGCGATTATTGGATAGGTTCCCGGCTTACCCGTAGCCAGCGTAGGAACTTTGGTAACTGGGTTTTCATAAATAGGGTATTGGTTTAACCAACCTTCGGGGAATCCCTGCTCTTTGGCTTTTTCCCATCCATGGGTCATGGGGGCACAGCCACTGGGTTGAACCATAATAAATCGGGGCATTTTATCCACCAGACCCAACCCTTTTAAATCTTTGTAAGCCTTTTCAATAGCTATGGGTCCGGTTCCTCCGCTTAAGGCTTGCACATATACATTGGGCACTTCACCAATTTGGCGCAACCACTCAAACACCATGGTTTTTTTTGCTTCAACACGCATGGGATCCGTGTTACCGCCCGACATCAATACTTTGAATTTCTGGGAATATTCTGCAGCAACTTTTTTTGCCAGGGCATAATCGCCATCTACCCTGTAAAGACGCTGCCCATAGCTGTTTACCTCGGCCTCATTCGCAATCAACGCATCATTGGGTACAAATACGGAAAGACTGATACCGGCTTCGGCCAAATAATGGGCAAAAGCATTGGCAATATTTCCTGTACTGGCCACACAATATTCTTTCACCCCATTTTCTTTTAAAACACTGGCAGCAACAGCCGCAGCAACATCTTTAAACGTGCCGGTACCTTGGTTCAAATCATTACGGTAGGCGTGCACTTTTATAGTCAGTCCATAAGTTTTTTTTGCATAGTTCTCAAGGAATTTCCAATTGTCGAGGGGAATGACTCCTTCTCCCCGGCTAATGGCATTGGATATGTCGTTAAGAGGCAAAAAGTCAAAGTAATGCCAAACACTGGTAGCTTCTCCGTTCTTTGCATTTATTAAATCTTTAATCTCTTTATTATCACGGTTATATTGCACATCAACCACGGTACACCCGCATTTTGGGCATTTTTGCATGTGGGCAAACCATTCACCAAAATCAGGAACATCGTATCCGCATTGTGTGCAGTGCAAGTAAAATTTTTTGTGAACCATACGTAAGAATTATGTAATTTTTATTTAAGTATCAATTGTTTGATTTCAGGCAGGTGCTGTGCATCGGGCGCAATATCAAAAACCAGTTGGTAATTATCGGGGTCTAGCAGAAAGGCATTTTTAAACCAAAGGACGGAGGCTTCGGTATTGCCTAACAAAAACAGGTATGCGGCCAATGTATAAATAAGATCCGGAAAATCGGGCATGTAATCGATGGCTTCGGTAAGCATGGTAACGGCACCTTCCGGGTTGCCAACACGGGCATGTAATTCTGCATTTGCAAACCAGGCTTCGATATCGAATTTATTGATTTGAGTTGCTTTGAAATAAGACTCAATGGCTTTTTCAGGTTCACCCAATCTGTCGTACAAACCTCCTAGGGAAAAATGAGCATCGGAATTTTCTTTATCAATAGCAAGTGTTTTCAAGTACATATCCTTTGCATTTTCCAACTGCTCAAGCTCTTCATATACCAAAGCCTTGCCATAATATGCTTCGGCAAAAGCATTGTTTTCGGTGATAATATCATCAAAACAGTCAAGGGCTTTATTAAAATCTTTAAGTTGAATGTAGCATTCACCGATGTAATATTTTGCAGTAAGGCTTGATTCATTTACCTTTAAGTAAGCTTCATAATCGGCAATGGCTTCAGGGTGGCGTTCGGCATTTGCAAGGGCATTAGCTTTATTAAAAAGGGCATCAAAGTGTGATCCGTCGAGCGCCAAAGCAAATTCATACGCTTCAATGGCTTTTGCAAAATTATTTGCCTTGTTGTAGATGATTCCCACGTTGAACCAAACATTTTCAGAGAAAGGATTGGAATCGAGGTACTTCTCATAATAACGGATACTTTGGTCATAATCGGCGGTACGGTCGTAGCAGTAGCCCAAACGGAAAAAAAATTCTTCATCATTGGGAAAAAAACCGGAACCCTGTAAGTAATATTTAATAGCCAACTGGAAATCTCCGCTGTTTTCAAGAGCTTCGCCAATATTCAAAAAAATCTCAACTTTTTCATCTGTAGTCCCCAGTTCAATGGCTTTATCGAAGAATGGTTGCGCTTTTGATGCAAAACCACTTAATACAAGAGCCATACCTTTGGTTAAATGGTATTCATGGTTTCCTAATTGCATTTCAGAAACCTGATTCAACCAATTGAGTGCTTCGGTTGGGTTCCCTCGGCCCACCAAAAGCTGAGCATTTTTCAATTTTAGTTCGGCAGAACCGGGATGGATGGTAAGTCCTGTATTGCAGGCATCTTGAGCATTATTCAGTTGGTTGGTGTCGATATAGAAATTTACAATGTCTTCAAATTGTTCCACATCAAAGTAAATGAAAGAACCATTTTTCCTCATGGCTTCATATCGCTTCACACTTGATGAAACTTCCCAATTCTCGTAATATTCTCCTGCTCTTTCCTGCATAAATCAAACAATCTTCAACTTGCGAAGATAGAACTATTCTAGTAACTAAAATGGGTATTTATGCTAAAATACGGTTTTAAATGGTTGGTTTGAGGCTGTTTTTATCAACACTGCATATTTAATAACTTTAATAAAAGCTTGTTATCATGGCGGATTCGTAATGATTAAAAATAAAATTTCAATTAAAAAGCCTCCTTCTTAAATTGTTTTTACCTCTCACCCTATCACATTATAGGTAACTGATACAAAACAATCAAAGTTGTGATTTAATAGAACTAAGAAAATTTTAAGAATATTTTTTGGGGAGAAAAAGAAAGCTTGTTGTAGGGCGTTTGTCCAATATTATTCAACCAAATTAATTAACCCATGAAAAAAAATTACTGTAGCCCTAAAAGAAGAGAGGTTATAGTAAACAGTTTAGAAGAGACCCCACAACAAGCATTTCAAAGAACTATAACCTTTTGACATGACAAATATAATAGCTTTGTTGAAACTGTGAAAAAAAAAACACGTGCATTTCAATATACTTTTAACTGATTTACATCTTCTAATTATTGAGGCATATCATGTTTTTTTATGTGGTATATCGTATAGTTTAACATACGAAAACCTGAAATACCAACTGACCGTTGAGTTCAGGAAATTTTGATTTTATAGATTCCCTTTGAAAAGTTCAAAAATTATCACAAAGCAGCTAAACATATTTTGTATATTTGATGGTCATTTAACTAAAATTAATTTCTATGAGAAAGTTTACATGTATTATTACTGCCTTGGTTTTTATGAGTGGATTTATGGGTTATTCCCAGAATGCTGAAACAGCTGGTGCCAAAAGTAGTCCTGTGACCTCCGAATATGACAGGAACGCGATCACCCCAATTGTTCTCGAAAACAATTCAGAATTCATGAATGATATCCGGAATGCAACTGCCGGCTTCATCATTCCAAGTAAATTCGACGACAATTTAATCAATACCAGGTATTTTGGTAGCAAATCGAATAACCAGGAAGTCCGTAAAACCCTTTCTGCTCAAGGTATTCCAAATCAGATTCTTGCAAAATGGTTTTCCAGAAAAGAAAATGGAGAATTCGACATGACCATTATTCACGACCGGGGAATGTATAATGCCACCGATGATGAAGTACGCAGGGCCTCTGGAAGTAAAGTTGGTTTGGCCAAACTAAAGGATGCCGGTACTACCTTAATTAATCATAGCTACATTCTTGTTCTTGAATATAAAGATATTGAAGATGTGCAAAAGAAATATGACAAACAAGATTTGGTTAAAAAAGCATTAGCTGAAAAAACCGGTTCCAAATTTGAGCCGGTAAAGCGCCGCAAAAATGGGTGGGAAGGCGATGTGAAAGCCTATTTGTACAAATTATCGTTCAACGATTCCGTGATGGGCGTATTTTACGACGATTTGTGGATTTATGAAGATGATAGCCCGGAAGTAAAAGCAGCTAAAAAAGCCAAATTCGATCAGACCCAATTCCCGGTAACTTTTGTTTTAGAAGCGAATGCCAGTGCCGATGGTTCGCAATATAACCCCGGTGAAATTCTGGCCCCTCCTGTTCAATTGACCCGCGATGAACTTTTCAAACAAATGGTAAATACCGGTTTAACTAATATTGTATTTGAAGCTGAACGGAAAGTGGAAGACTTTAGGGTAAAAACTCCATTGTACGGCACCAGCCCATTAAAAGCCAAAGTGGGTAAAAAAGAGGGATTGTACACCGAACAACGGTATTTTGTATTAGAATTCGAACAAAACCGCAAAGGTGAAACCGAAGCCAAAAGAAAAGGTGTCATCCGTACCAAAAAAGTGGTGGATAACCGCCAGGTGGCTACCGGAAGTTCCGAGTTGTTTACAACCTTTTACCAAACGGCAGGCCGCGGGTTGATGGACGGCATGCTGCTCCAGCAACGCAATGACTTTGGGTTAGGCATATCTGCCGGAACTGCCATAACAGGTGAAATGGGCGGTTTTTATCTGAAAGCCGAGGCCAACGTGGGTGCCTTAACCGGACGGATTATTGATTTGGGATTAAAACAGGTTAAAGTTTTTGGAACAGCACATTTTCAAACTAAAGAATATACCTCAACTTATTTAGGAGTAAATCCATATGAAATGAGTTTTACCCGTTTGCAAGTGGGTATTTCGAAAGGCTGGTATTTTGCACGCAACTTCTCCTTTGCCCCTTACATCTCGTATGGCATGGAAACGGCAACCAATGATGATTGGATTACAGATGGTGGACTTGAAGATGGGCAAAACATTGGAACGGACTTTATTGCGGCAGGTGCTTTTGCCTCAATGAATCTTACCTACTGGATGCAATTGGTGGGCGGTGTCAATTATTACATCCCATTTGGGGATGCTTACGATAAGGATAGAAGTCCTGATTTGTATGGTAATGTAAAATACACCGATTTTTTCGAAAACCGTCAGGGAATGTCTGTTGATGTAGGTGTGCGTATTGAATTCTAACATAATAGCAATAATTAAAATTCAGATAACATGAAAAAAGTAACACAAATCTTATCCTTAATGATGGCCATTTTCTTTTTGGTCAGTTCCATGGGCAATGCACAAAGCAAAAATAAAGTGCGGAAAATGGAATACAACAGCAAGTACAACTATGAAGTAGCTACCATTGCCGTGGGAGTGGATGGTACCAAGTTGGTTAAAGTTTGGGGATATGGCCCAAAACCCGAGGAGGCCATCCGCCATGCCAAAGAACTGGCCATTGCCTGTGCCATTTTCCGTGGATTCCCACCTGCAAGTAATGGTGCCGCTGCCAAAACCCCACCTATTGTTACCGACGATAGTGTGATTGAAAAATATGCCGAGTTTTTCGACAATTTCTTTGCTCCAGGCGGAAAGTACCTGCAATATGTAAATCTAAGTACCGATGCTCCTCCCACTGGCGAAGACCGTGTGAAAGTGAACAAAAAAACTTACAAAGTTGGGGTAGTTCTTTCCATTGCTTTCGACGAACTGCGCAAGGATTTAGAAAAAGAAGGCATTGCCCGTCGTTTGGATGCCGGATTTTAATTGACCTAATTTTATAAAAAACAAAATGATATGAAAACATTAGTAAACTTTATTTTTATTATAGCATTGGCCCTCAATAGTTTTGGCCAGGCCAAAAAACCTACCATCATGGTGGTACCCAGTGATCGGTTATGTATCTCCAAAGGATTCAGCCAGACTTTTGATAACCAGGGAACTCAAGAAACGCTTCCCGATTACAAAAAGGCATTACAAAACGATGGCGATTTGCGGTTGGTGATTTCAAAGATGAGTGGCATGATGGCCGACCGGGGTTTCCCATTGAAAGATTTGGAACAGGAGTTGAAAAACTTGGCTCAGGAAGCTGCCGAAAGCAACATGATGACCAGCAGCAGTTCCGGTTCGGCCATTTCAGAATCACCCATTGATATTTTGAAACGGACCGCAAAAGCAGATATTATTATGGATCTGGATTTTGAAATCAAACGCCAGGGGCCCAACAAATACATCGTATTTACCTTGAATGGATTGGATGCTTACACCAGCAAAAATGTAGCAAGTGCATCAGGTGCAGGCCAGCCCAGTTCGGCAGCTACGCCCGAAATCCTTTTGGAAGAAGCTGTTTTAAGTTATATGGATGAATTCAACGGCCGCCTGATGACCCATTTCCAGGATATGTTTACCAATGGCCGCGAAGTAAAAGTGATGATCAAAACCTTTGCGAATGCTGGAATTTCATTGGAAGACGATTATGATATTAGTGGAAATACTGACATGTTGAGTATGCATATTGAAGATTGGATGGCCAACAATACCCAAGGTGGACGGTTTAATTTAAGTGATGGGACCGCCAATTTTATGCGTTTTGAACAAGTCCGTATCGCTACCGAGATTGAACGCAATGGAAAAATGCGCGCCCAGGATACCCGTATGTTTGTGAACGAATTGAGCAAATATTTACGAACCAATTGCCAAATTGAAAGCAAAGTTTATTTGCGCGGTTTGGGAGAAGCTTGGTTAATTGTTGGTGAAAAATAGCAACCCTAAAAATAAAAATGCCACCAAACATTTACTTGATGGCATTTTTATTCCATCAAACTGAAATTAAACTCAAACACTAACCTAGTAAAATAAACAAAATGAAGAATTTATTACTAATTATAAGCATGCTTTCAATCGGGGTACTTCCCCTGATGGCACAAAATAACGCTAACAAAGCCGATGACGGCTCCCGGATAGCCATTACACCACAAGTATCGGATCAGGAAATTCCACAGGGTGCCAAAAACCTTCTTTTAACCAAAATGAAGCAAATCTGCACCAAGAATGGTTTGGCTGGGGATTCTGAAAACCCGTTTTTTATTATGGATGCCAAAGTAGATGTTTTATCAAAAGAACTGACACCTACCGCCCCACCCATGCATGCCCTGAATTTGATGGTGAGTTTCTCTATTAAAGATGCCTTTACCGGAAATGTTTATAGCGAAACATCTATCGAAATTAAAGGCGTTGGACAAAACGAAACCAAAGCGTACATGACAGGTCTGCAAAATGTAAACCCAGGGAATGGGCAATTCAAGGCTATGGTTGACAAAGGCAAAGAAAAGATTTTGGAATTTTACAATTCGCAGTGCGATTTTGTAATTTCAAAAGCTACCGCCTTACAAAAACAAGGAAACAATAAAGATGCCACCAAAGTTTTAAAATCGGTTCCTCCCGTTTGTAAAGAATGCTACGATAAATGCATGGAGATATTGGCAACTATTCCTGCCGTTGCCGAAGAACCCGTTAAGGAGCCTGTTTCAGGTGAACCAACCTCTGGATTAACCACAAATACGGGTTCGTACCAAGTAGAGATTGATAATGGAATCTTTTTAATTTACCGGAGTTCAAAGATTTTTGGAAATACCATGTCTTTATATTTCGATTTTGAGAACCGTGGAACCAGCGATTTTGAATTAAAAGATTATGCCTTTGATACCCGCATTACCGATCAAAACGGGGCCGAACATAAGCTGATCGATTTTACTGCCGGTGGTGTGAAAAGTTCTTATTACACCATCACTATACTACCTGGTGTTCCTGTAAAAATGGAGTGCCAGTTCCCAAAAGTGGATAAAGTGACCATGTTTGAATTCAAATACAACGAGAAAATCTTCCGCTTAAAAGACATCATGATTACCGGGGAATCTTCTGCAAATGCAGGTGTTGCGGTAACCAATGCCACACCTGCCACAAATGTTGTTCCGGTAGTACAACCTGTTGCCCAACCTGCTGCTGCTGCTTCACCAATGCTGGTAGGCGATGTGGTATTAGCCCATTTTACAAAAGAAGATTTTTACCACAAACGCTACTTGCCTGCAAAAGTTCAAACTATTGCCAGCGCTGCCACTAAAGGTGAAACACAATTGATTGTTATCAATGATGAAACACCTTCAAACACATGGACTACCGATATTTTAACTAAATGGCACATGGCTGCCGCAACCGAATTGCGCGACGGAACCATTGTTATTTTTACCGATGATGATACCCCAAATATTAAAAGTGTGTATTACCCTGGTATTGTGGTAATGACTGATGAACTTTATAAAGGTACGGTTTCCATAAAAGGCCGTTGGGGCGATATTCATAAAATTGAAGTAAAATGTATTGCCATTGTGGATGCTCCGCAATTCTTAGGACCTTCGAATTAAACTTTGTACGAAACTCAATTAAAAAGAGGACTTTTAATGTTGTACTAAAAGTCCTCTTTTTTTGCAATTACTTTTTCCGATAGGTTGGTTTGTGCTTAAATTTAGAATCTTCCTTTGGATGAGTTCCTGCTTGAGGCTTTGTATTTGCATTTGTTTTGCCAAAAAGTTCCAGAATCAAATCTGGTCGGTTGATTTGTGTCAACCGCTGTTTCAGTTTTTTACTCTCCTCGGGTTTATACCAGAAAAAAAACTGTTTTTGGTTCTGCTTTTCGTCTTGCGATTTGGCTGTAAACATCCGTTGCCCCGTGTAAGGGTCGAGCCCGGAATAATAAATGACTGTAGCCAAAGTCATGGGGGTTGGGGTAAAATCCTGGACCTGTTCCAGTTTAAAATCCATATTTTTGGTTCTTATGGCCACATCGGCCATATCTTCTTCCTCGCAAAGCGGATGGCTCGAAATGAAATAGGGTATCAACTGCTGGTTCAATCCGCTTTCCTGGTTAATTTGATCAAAGTTGTCTTTCAATTTCTGAAACAATTCAAAACCGGGTTTTCGCATCAGTTTCAATACTTTGGGTGAAGTATGCTCAGGAGCTATCTTTAACCGGCCCGACACATGGTGTGTAACCATTTCGGTTAAATATTCTTTAAAATGGGAACGTTCTTCTTCCTGGTGATCCAAATAATCGTAACGGATACCGCTTCCCACAAAGGCTTTTTTGATTTTCGGGTTTTTGCGGATTTCCCGGTAAAGTCCGGTCATTTGCGTATGATCGGTATCCAGGTTCGGGCAGATTTTAGGAAACAAACAAGAAGAGCGCTTGCACGAACGGCACACATTTTCAATTTTGCCTTTCATCTTCCACATGTTGGCCGATGGCCCTCCAACATCGGAAATGTACCCTTTAAAATCGGGCATGGCGGCAACCTGTTCAACCTCTTTTAAAATGGATTCTTTACTCCGGCTCGACACAAATTTCCCCTGATGGGCCGAAATGGTACAAAAACTGCAACCGCCAAAACATCCCCGGTGGCTGTTGATGGAATGCCGGATCATTTCATAGGCCGGAATAACAGGTTTATCATGGTATTTTGGGTGAGGTAACCGGGTAAAAGGCAAATCATAAACAGCATCCATCTCTTTTTCGCTCAAGGGCGGGTTCGATGGATTGACTACAACTGTAAATTCGCCGGCATCTTGCATCAACCTATCCGATTCGTATTTATTTGATTCCTCCTCAATGATTTTGAAATTGTACGCATGTTTCTCTTTTTCCACCAGACATTCCTCATAAGGTGCCAGTGTCTGCGTTTTCCAGCTTTTCCGGGTAGGAGGTTCTGTTCCTTTAGGTACCAGAAAAGCAGTCTGCGAAGTAGTTTGTATTTTCGACATGGGAACTCCCTTTTGCATCAATTCCACAATCTCTTTCAAAGGTTTTTCGCCTAAACCATAAACCAACAAATCGGCTTTAGAATTTAGTAGAATAGAAGGTAACAGTTGGTCGCTCCAATAATCGTAATGGGTCAAACGCCGCAGGGAGGCCTCAATACCACCAATAAGGATGGGAACATCGGGATACAATTTTTTTAATATCTGTGAATAAACGGTGGTAGCATAATCGGGGCGGAACCCGGCTTTTCCCCCGGGAGTGTAGGCATCATCGGAACGTAACCGCTTGTTGGCCGTGTAGTGGTTTACCATGCTGTCCATGCAGCCTGAGGTTACACCAAAAAATAATTGTGGACGGCCAAACTTTTTAAAATCGCGTAAGTCGTCACGCCAATTGGGCTGAGGAACAATGGCTACTTTCAATCCCAAATTTTCCATGACACGGCTGATGACCGCCGGCCCAAACGAGGGATGATCCACATAGGCATCGCCCGAAAAAAGGACCACATCCAGTTCATCCCAGCCACGCTCACGGGCTTCTTTAACGGTGGTAGGCAACCAATCGACAAGGTTGTATTTTTTATGCAACAGATTCAGTTTCTCCATACAAGTGCAAAGGTAAGCTTCTTTTTAACGAAGCTATTAACAAATTGGATTATTGGAAGTTTAACAACAATCTTTTACTGAATGATACAAAATTAACCAAACTGCTAACGCGGGAATTTCGGGTTAATGGTGTTTTGCCCTTCCTGAGCTTTAATCGGTAAAAAATACCCGTATCATGAAAATATCATGTCTGGTAGCTTTCTCTTCTCTTTAGATATTCTTTTTGTACCAAACTTCTGTGGTTTGAAGAGCCATGCGAAGGAAGGAACCAAATGATCTCAGTTTCGAGTAATCGCCCCCAGCTTTCAATCATCTGCGTTACGTTACAGGCAAAGGGCGGGAAGATAGAACCTTTAAATATTCCAAACATGGCATCACCCACCAAGGCTATTTCATTATCGATAAGGATACTTTGAGAACCGGGAGAATGCCCGGGAGTGTGAATGATAGAAACCGTATTCCCAAAATCCGGCAATTGAATATCTGAATGAATGACAAAACCGGGTTTACAAGGTATATAGCGTAAATAATTTAAAAATATTTTTCCCAATAGTTGCACCAATGGTTTTACAATAAAATTTGTTCCTTTTGGAATAGGATTGTTGCCTGTAAGCAAAAAAGCTTCCTCATGGGCATGAATGACCACCCTGGCTCCGAATTCGTGTTGTATCAGGAAAGCATTTCCCGCATGATCATAATGGGCATGGGTAAGAATCAGGTAATCCAGCTTCATTATGCCCATTTGATGGAGCCTTTTTTGAAGTTTGCTCCAGAGCCTGGGAACCGAAGTATCCACCAACAGGTGCTTTCCACCAACAGAGCATAAAAAAACATTACTCCGTCCTCCCATAATCCGTGTAATCTGCACCCCGTTTTTTGTAGTCCAGGTTTTGAAACTTTTGTTGGGATTCATGGATAAAGTTTTTCTTTTTCTGAAGGGTTTATCCAGTATCTATCTATACAATTCACCATTCAGATATTTCAGCCCTGAATCGCAAATAATGGTTACAATTTTCTTTCCCGGTCCGATGATACGTGCCCGTTGAATGGCAGCCCAAACATTTGCACCGGAGGTAGTCCCTCCAAAGATTCCTTCAAAACGGGCCAATTTCCGGGCAGTTTCTATGGCGTCTGTGTCCGAAACAGCCATTATTTCGTCTGCCAAATCCAAACGGCAGATAGAAGGTACAAATCCAGCACCTATCCCTTCCAGTTTGTGGGTTCCTGTTTTCTCTCCACCCGATAAAGATCGGACATGTTCGGGTTCCAGAGCGATGCACCGGATGCCGGGCATTTCCTTTTTAAAGACTTCAGAATTACCCGAAAAACAGCCACCGGTTCCCACCCCCATCACAAATTCATCAATTTGGGTTCCTAATTCCTCGATAATCTCTCTGGCCATTTGATGGTATGCATTCCGGTTATCAACATTGTTGAATTGGTCGGTCCAAAACGTGTTGGGCTGTTTGCTTAATTCGCTGGCCCGTTTCACTAACGAATCAATCAATTTCGCAGTAATCTTACCATTTTCGCTGGGAATGAGTTCCAGTTTTGCCCCAAACGTCCGCATGGTCTGGAGTTTTTCTTCGGCAAATGCATCGGACGATACAAAATGTGCCTGATACCCTTTCATAGCACACACCATGGCCAATGAACTTCCGGTACTTCCTCCGGTGTATTCCACCACGGTTCCACCGGGTTTAAGGTCCCCTTTCCGTTCGGCACCTTCAATCATCGAGAGGGCCATCCGGTCTTTCATACTTCCGGTGGCATTCGCACCTTCGTATTTCACATATATCTCGGCACAGTTTGGTTCGGTCATCCGTTCCAACTTTAGCAATGGTGTGTTACCAATGGCATTCATATTTTGGTATTCATTTCTGATAATTTCTAACCGTATTTTGGAAGCCTATAAATATATTGATTTTACTACACATAACAATTTCAATTGCCGCCAAATGAGCAAATGGGCTAATGAGTAAATGAATTCCTGTCTTTCTTATAGTTTTTCATCATCTTCCCAAATGCTTTATCCTTTTTCCTTTTTTCGAGGGTAGAAGCTTCGTAATGAGATTTTTCGCGCTCCATTTTAAGGTAATTCTGGTATGAATCGGAATCCAATAAATTTAATTCCACCGCCTCAATCACAGCACACCCAACCTCATTGGTGTGGGTGCAATCGGCGTATTTACAATTTCCCGAAAGTTGTACGATTTGAAAAAACGTCCGTTCAATGCCCTGGGAATGGTCAGCTATGCCTACCTCCCTCATTCCCGGATTATCAATAATGATTCCGCCTTGTTCCAACACTATCAATTCCCGATGGCTGGTTACATGGCGTCCTCTCTGCGTTTGAACACTGATATGATCGGTTTTCATGAGTCCGGCCCCCAAAAGGTTATTTATAAGTGTCGATTTACCAACCCCTGATGAGCCTAGTAGGCAATAAGTTTTACCTTTTTGAATTATTTCTTGAATAGATGCCAACCCTTGGCTGTTTGCATTGCTGATTGTTAGAATTGGAATATTTGGTATCCGTAATTTTATCTGCGCCACTAAATCTTCCAAAAGGCTGTTGCTGATCAAATCTATTTTACTCAGAACAATGACGCTTTCTACTTTTGAGGTATTGCAAATAGTCAAGTAACGCTCCAAACGATTGATATTGAAGTCTCTGTCAACAGCCTGAATGATGAAAGCCACGTCGATGTTGGCAGCTATGATCTGAATTTCATCCGGTTTTCCAACTGCTTGTCGGCTAATAGTAGAGAACCGGGGAAAAAGGTGATGAATAATAGCAAAATGGACATCATAAACCGTCAAGGCTACCCAATCGCCTACTGCAGGAAAGTCTTGACGGGACTGTGCTGTAAAGCGTAAGTTTCCTGTTATTTCGGCTTCCACATCGCCATTCACGGTTTTTACAATATACCGCTCCTTATGCTCCGTAATTACCCGTCCTATCTCAAAATGATCAAGGTTTTGCTCTTTTCTGAATTTTTCATGTTCGGCCCGGTACCCTAAATCTTCAGGTTTCATTGCTCAAATGGTTATCATTTGGGCAAAGATATTGAATTATATTAAATGAAGATTAAGCCAAACCGACAATTACACCACCCCCTATCATACAATCGTCCTGGTAAAAAACAGCCGATTGCCCCGGAGTTATGGAATCAACAGGACTATAGTATTCCACTTTAAGCCTGGAGCCTTCGTTTTTCATGCGGGCCATCCCCCCCTGGTTCCGGTAACGGATTTTGGCCAACACCTCAATCTCAGTTTCAATGGAACCAAACTTCATCAGGTTGTAGTTCTCTACATAAAATACTTTGCTGTGAAGTTCTTCGCGGGTGCCAAGCACTACTGTGTTAGTTTTTGGAATGATTTGGGTCACGTACATAGGATGCCCTAAAGCAATCTCCAGACCTTTCCGTTGACCAATGGTGTAATTGGGATAGCCTCTATGGGTACCCAGAATCTTTCCGGAAGTGTCTATAAACTGTCCCGGTCCGAAGCGGGTTTCAAAATCGGGAACACGTTCGCGCAAAAACCGGCGGTAATCGTTGTCGGGTATGAAGCAAATCTCCTGCGATTCGCGTTTTTTCGAAAGTTTTTCAAACCCACGGTTAAATGCAATTTCACGGACTTCGGTTTTATTCAGTTCCCCCAGGGGGAAAAGAGTACGTTTCAGATTATCCTGAGTCAAACTCCAAAGAAAATAGGATTGATCCTTGGTGGCATCTTTCCCTTTTTTGATAAAATACCTTCCATTTTCTTCAATCACCTGGGCATAGTGACCAGTGGCAATAAACTCACAGTTGAGTTCATCGGCTTTTTTAATAATCTCGCCCCACTTAATATCGGAATTACAAACCACACAAGGATTTGGGGTGCGCCCGGCTAAATATTCACTAACAAAATTGGCGATAACGGTGCTTTCAAAATGTTTCCGAATATCCAAAATCTGATGAGGGAAACCGAGATGATCAGCCATAGACTTGGCCTCAAAGATGGCATCCACATTACAACAACCTGTCTCCTTTTCCATACAAGCCTTGGAGATATTATCCCACGAGCGGAAGGTTACCCCTTCCAATTCGTATCCCTGCTCAATCAATAACATGGCCGCCACGGTACTATCAATTCCTCCACTCATGGCCATTAAAACACGTCCTTTACTCATTTTTTATCATTCATTTAAAACTCAGGGTAGAAACAACAGCAACTCCAAAATGTTGAACATTATTGAAATTTAGGCTGCACCAAATTCATATCAGCAAGTAAGAATTTAATATCTTATCCCGTCCAAACTGTCATTTGCAAAAAAGATGGGGCTACTTGCAACTTACTGGCATTTTATTACTTGGTTATTCGACATTTATTATTCGAATTTTTTTAATTTCTTCCAGTCGGTTGTCTTAGCCAGTCTAGGTCGTCACCCGATTTGGGACCTTCGAATTTATCTTTATTATCTAAAAGCTCTTTCATCATGGCATCGTCTTCCTTCTCAGCTTCCGGCGAAACTCCTTTCGTATAATGATAAACTTTTTCAATGCCTCCGTTTTCGTTGTATTTCATCCAGGTACCCTCCATCAGGTCGTTGACAAATTTCCCCTCTTTATATACTTTTCCATTTTCGAAATAGGATTTAGCCTCGCCTTCCAATTTCTCTTCATTATAGGTAGCTTCCCACATCAGGGCTCCCCTCTGGGGGTAAAATTTCTTCCAAACCCCATGTTTGTTCCCGTTTTTCCATTGAACTTCTTCCAAAAGTAATCCTTCGGAAGTATAGTTTCTAAAAAAGCCGTCTTTGATTCCTTTGCTATACGATTCCTGCAGATAGAGTTGATTGGTCTCGCTATAATACAACCAGATACTGTCTTTCTCTTTTCCAAGATAATTTCCGGTTGCCGCCATTTTTCCATTCTTATGATAAAAAAAAACTTTGGCTTTTTCTCCCTTTGCATCGTAAATAAGCAGCGCAAATAAATTCCCGTAGCTATCCCAACGTTTCAGTTCCCCAACAGGTTTGTCATCAACAAAATAGGCTTCGAACCGGGGATTTCCGTTATCGTAGTTCTTTTTCCAAAACCCTTGTTTGAATCCATTAATGTCGATGTAGTTTCTCAGGGTATCGCCTTCCTGGCCTACGTTTTGAGCCATCACTTGCCACGAAAGCAAAACAATGACCAACAATGGAAATATTTTTCTCATATATTTAAATTTAACTACCATTACCTATTCTGTTTAGTGGAGTGATTCCAAATAGTTTAACTTACTGCCGGCAAAAATAGCAAGAAGAACCAAGGAAACATTTATTACACAAAAATTCATTTGAGAGAACCCAAATGAATTTTTTGAATTGTTTTATGCTTTTTTGAAGTCAACGGATGATTGCCGTATAAAAGTCTTCTCAAATTTACAAAATAGAATCATCCGGGGACTCGCTACTAACTGGCTATTCAATATTCCGTCCCGATTCAGTCACCAGGTTTTTAATCAACTGGTTAAAATCCTTGGCTTTCAACAATTCCTCGAACGAAAGATGCAGCCGGTATTTCCAGTAATGTCTGGGATTGGCCGGTTCATTGATCCGTTCCCCATGAGTATCCTGGCTTCGGAGGTCGGCATCCATAGCCAATAAATCCTGAATGGGAAAAACAGCCCACATGGCAGGCGAATGCATGTGTTGAACGATAATTTCCTGACAAACCCAAGGTTCGGCAAAATATGGCATCTCGCCCCATTTGCCTAATTGCTGGTTATAAAATACCTGCGTCACTTTCCGATCCTCTTCCCACCAGCCACGGATGGTAGCCATGTCGTGTGTGGAAGTGGTGCAAACCGATAAATAAGGGGCATCGGCCGGATGTGCAAATTGCTTTTTGGAGTCTTTGGGCATGCGTTGAATTTCCAGGCTTAAAATATCAAACTGGTTCATTACTTCGGGCACAGTAGCAGGAATCATTCCCAGATCCTCGCCGCAAATCAACATATCGGTGGCTTCCACCAATGCCGGCAATTTTATTATGGCCTGCTCTTTCCAGAATTGATCATGCCTGCGGTAAAAATAATCAATGTAAATTTCATCGAAACGTGCTTTTTGATATGGATCCAGTTCCTGGAAGGAGAAGGTGCTGTGGAGCGAGATTCTTGGATGAAAATGATGCGGTTTTTCATTATCGGGCAGCAATAAAACCTCGGCAGCCAGCCGGATCAATCCCCACATGAGGGTACTTTCTTTATCCGAAAGATTTTCGGGACCTCCGGTTCCGACAAAATGGTTGTAAATCAATTTTTGGCTGGCAAACTCAGCCTTCAACTCAAACCGGTTGTATTCCAATTCGTTCAGGTAGGTAGCCCGTACTTCGTCGGCATAATCGTTAAAAACATGCGGCAAGAAGTGCCCCCTGATATAGGGTTTGCAAAAACGGTCGTCGTCTACCCAAATACCCCGGTGGTTCATCTCGTCACGCGATAATGGCAAGGCTGGGCGGAAATGCCCTAATATCCCTTGTACGGCATCAATAGGAATTTCCCAAATGCGGAAGAAGCCAAGAATGTGGTCAATACGATAAGCATCGAAATATTCAGCCATTTTGGTCAACCGGTTCCGCCACCATTGGTAATGATCTTTGGCCATCTCTTCCCAATTGTAAGTTGGGAAACCCCAGTTTTGACCATCGATGGAGAAATCATCAGGGGGAGCCCCTGCTTGTCCATTAAAATGGTACAATTTGGGTTCAAACCAGGCATCTACACTAAAACGGCTAATGCCAATGGGAATATCGCCTTTCAATACCACACCATGTTTCCGTCCATATTCACAGGCTTCTTTCAATTGAGCATCTAAATGGAATTGAATGTAATACCAGAATGCGATTTCAGGATAAACTTCTGAAGTTTCGTCGGTTAGCTTTTTTATTTTAGCAGGTTTGTATTCTTTGTATTCGTCCCATTGGTTGAAATCACTGGTCCCGTTGAGGTCGCGCAGAAATGAAAAAGCCGCGTAAGGAACCAACCAATTGGCATTCTTTTTAAAGAATTGTTCAAAGTCAGGGTTTTGTAAAAAGGTTTTCATCTTTTCTTTAAACAGGGTCTTGCTATAACTAAGTTTCAGTTTCATTATTCTTTCATAATCTACTGATGGGTTTTGGTTTAGCTCCTGTCTCAATTTTTCATAAAGGGTACCCATCTCCTTATCTTTAGATTTACCCAACTTAAATATATTCAGGTAAATGGGATGTAATGCAACTACCGAAATGGCTTTATAGGGATAAGAGTCCAGGAAATTGTGCCCCGACTGGGTATCGTTTACCGGAAGCACCTGGATCATCCGCAGCCCCGTTTTATTGGCCCAATCAACCACCTTATTCAAATCGGTAAATTCACCAACCCCAAAACTATCATCGGTACGGATGGAAAAAACAGGTAAGCTTACTCCGGCACCTTTTAAGTCAGTAGCAGGGTAACGGAACAGCCCCTCATTAATCTGGTAAAAACTTTCTGAGACACCATCTTCCAAAAAGGCCAAACGGTTCCCTCCTGCTTCCCAAATTACCTGCTCCGGTTTTTGAGGATCGAAAATCAGGTATTTGTATTCCAAAACTTTTGGGAGGTCAAAAGCATCGATATAGCCTTTCCAAAAAGGAAATCCGGTATCGGTTAGAATCAATCCATCGGTTACCTTCCAATTGCCAAGGGCTTTGCAATTTCCTACGATGGCAACCACCTGATTTTTCAAAACCCGGGGGGCCTGAATCTGAAAGGAAACGATACTATCTTTTTTCCCAATGGCTTTTGATTTAATTTTGGCTTCCCCGCCCCTGCGGAAAATCACTTGTGCAAATGCCGAGGTTGTCCAGGTCTCTTGCTTGTTGCCCGGGAATACCCACAAGTCTTTCAGGTGAAGTGATTGAAACTGTGCCCCAACTTTTGGAAGCATCCTTACTTTGTGGTGATCCCAAACCACATGGTCCGAATGTGCCTCTTTTAAAAAATAGCGGTATTCGGGCACTACATTCCCTTTACTTTCAAGTTGTGCGGTTACTTTCCATTTATTAGGGGCAATGCATTCCAAAGGCAAAGCTTCTTCCACATTCCAACCACCTAATTCCGGAACTGAACCAGTTACAAACAGCGTTTGCCCCCAATGAGTAGGGCAATAGCATTCAAATGAAACAACCATAAAACTTCATTTAAGTATGTTAGCAATAGGGGGAATTAATGAACTAAAAGTACAAAAAGAATGGGTTTCTGCAAATTCCTACACTGAATTGCCAGAGAAATCGTTTTTAACTTTTAGTTAAAAGCTCCCTGTAGTCATCATCCAAAGCTGCTTTAAGACTTATAACAGGCTTAGACAGTTTCACTGATCTCTTTTTTGAGTATTGCTAGTGCTACATTATTGGCAATGTTAAAGTTTAGGGCTGCATTATTTTTTTCTTTAATGCCTTGTCTTCCTCAAGAATTATATCCAAAGCCAGGTATAAGTTATTCTCAATTCCCCAAGTGACCATGGCTGCTTAAAAGTTTTACGAACTATTGTAAACTCTAGGTTTCCAATTATGCATACTCTAAAAGCAAAACTATCTATATTTGTGTAAACCTTAATTATAACATTCCCAGTGCCTTAACTTTCAGATATTCATTAATAATCTGCGGTGTCAGGTTTTGGGGTTCAGTAAGTAAGGTAAGAATACCGTATCGGTGCAGTTCTTTTTCAATCAATGTTTTATCGAAGATTAATTTTTCGGCAATGGTTTGGATGTAAACCTCCCGGGTATTTTTGGGTTCCAAATGGGTTAACCGATACAGTTCGGTATTTTTAAAAAATATAACCAGTAACAGGTGATCTTTGGCCAACCCGGCCAGGTATTTTAGCTGCTTTTGCAGCGACACGGGACTCTCGAAATTGGTAAAAAGCAGTAATAAACTCCGTTGGGTAATTTTGCGGCAAAGCGTACCATAAAGTAATTCATAGTTAGGTTCGTCGAACCGTGTCTGGGCTTTGTATAAAAGTTCCATGATGCGGTTCATCTGAATTGCCTGATTGGTAGCCGGCAGTAAAGAATCGATGTTTTTTGAAAAGGTGACCAATCCTGCTTTATCTGATTTCAATAGAGCTATATTACTTATAATCAATGAAGTATTGATGGCATAATCGAGTAAGGTCATCCCATGGAAGGGACTCTGCATATTTCGTCCCATATCGATTAATGAATACACTGGTTGCGATTTTTCTTCTATAAACTGATTCACCATTGGTTCCGCTTTTCGGGCAGTAGCTTTCCAATTGATGAGCCGATAATCGTCGCCCGAAATGTAATGGCGTATCTGGTCAAATTCTGAGTGGTGGCCTACTTTACGGATGGGTTTGATGCCTGCATCTACCAACCGGTTGGAAATGACCATCATCTGGTATTTTTGCATCTGAATAAAACCTGGGTAAACCGGTATGGTTGTTTCATTTTCAACCACAAACCGGCGGCTTAACAGCCTGACGGGAGAATAAACATACGCCAGAGTTCTTCCAAACTCATAATTTCCTCGGTGAAGTGGTTTTACGGAATAACTTAATTGATGCGAACCCTCGGCACTTATCATAATATAAAAACTCATATCCCTGTACTGAAACTGAACAGGGATCTCATCAATCAGGTGAACCCTGATTGTAAACGGAAAAAGACTTTGGCAGCATATCGGAACAATGTTGTCATCCCCATTGGAAAAACGCTGGGGTAATGAACGGGTAATTTTCAGGGAATGTTTCCGGTAATTCAATAAAATCAAGTCGGAAACTGCCACCAGCACAAAAAACCAGGTAGCACCATGGGCAACGGTGGCAACCCTTGGAAAGATGAATCCGATGATATAAAGTAACGAAAGAAGGAACAATGCAAGATAGAACCAGAATGAAAACCCTGTATTCCTGATAAATAAGCGTATATTTTGAATAAAAGCCAGCATCCTGAGGTTAATATTATCGGGGTATTTCGATGGTTTCAATCAGTTTTTTTATTTCGCCAGTCGTTTTGGCTCCTTCCATTTCCTTTTCAGGGGTAAGTATTATCCGGTGGTTAAGGACAGGAATGCTCATAAGTTTGATGTCCTCGGGAGTAATAAAATCACGTCCGTTTAAAAGAGCAAAGGCTTTAGAGCAGTTTAGCAAAGCCTGTGAAGCCCGTGGCGAGGCTCCCAGATAGAAGGAACCTGAATTACGTGTTCTGTGGATGATCCCGGCAATGTATCCCAGCAGCTTTTCCTCAACAATTACCTGATGCACCAATTGTTGAAAGATACGGATATCGTTGGCTGAAATTTGTTTGGATATATTTTCCAATTCTGAGTGGCCATTCCGGAGTTGAGCTCTGCGGAGTATCTCGGCCTCTTCGTCCAGGCTGGGATAATCCATATTGATTTTCATAATAAAACGGTCAATCTGTGCTTCGGGCAAACGGTAGGTACCTTCGTGCTCTACAGGATTTTGAGTAGCTAATACCAAAAATGGTAAATCCATGGGATATGTTTTCCCATCGATGGTCACCTGTCGTTCCTCCATCACCTCAAAAAGGGCCGCCTGAGTTTTTGCCGGCGAACGGTTTATTTCGTCAATCAATACCATGTTCGAAAAAACAGGCCCGCGTCTGAATTCAAATTCTGATTTTTGTGCATTGAAAATAGTGGTTCCCAGCACATCGGAAGGCATCAGATCGGGGGTAAACTGGATACGTGAGAATCCCGAATCGATAGATTTTGCAATTAGCTTGGCCAACAGTGTTTTGGCTATGCCCGGCACACCTTCGATGAGTACATGGCCATTGGCCAGTAATGCCGTTAGAAGAAATTGTACGGTTTGTTGCTGACCAATAATTACTGAACTTATCTGTTGGTTTATCCGGGCTATCTTTTCGTTAAATGCATTCAGTTCAATACGGCTTTCAAATAAAGGGGTCTCGTTCATATGTGCTTGTATTAAGTATTACTTACTGACATTTTTTATAAAATTGATTTATCATACCTACAAATCGGTTCATTTCCACATAGGAAATTGATGTTTGGGTACTTATCCATTGGTAGGTTTTAAAAATATGGGTTACCTCTTTGAGAGGAATGCCGCTTTTTGCAGCAATTTTATGCAGGAATTCGCCATCTTCGGTTTCCATCTGATAATGCTGGTTCAGGAAAGCTTTAAAATGTTGCATCTTCTTTTTAACCAGTTCCAAATGGTTCCCGTTTTGAAAGTAAAGATCACCCAATGTTTGGGCAAATTCCAATGAAGTGTTTTTGGGTACCGGCATTATTGGTATCATCCTCTGCTGGCGGCGGCTTCCAAAAAAAAGATAGGTAAACAGGGCTATCAGCAATAAATACCAAGCCATCCTGAGATTTGGGTTGTTCAGAACATAACGAAGCGGGGAGGTGCTCATAACCAGGTTTGATGGCTTGTAATATTCATCCCACACCAACGGTTTATTATCCAAATAATTTCCGGCTAATTGTAAATATTCATAATTGTTACTGTCGAGCAAATGGTAATTGGTAAAGATGAAAGGTTCACAACTTACAAGGATGTCTCCCTTTCCAACGTCTATTTTCATGAAATTTGACTTTCCATTTGCATTGTAACCGATAGAGGTTATAGAAGAATCCAGTTTTTCAAAATCCGATTGGTTGTTGTTCCGTTTAAGCAAAAATGATTGTGAAACCCCGTTTTTTTGCAGGATGGAAATTTTGGTGGTATGGCTTTCGAGCAAATATGAAAGATTAACCGAGATATTCTGTTTGAGGTGGATGGTATCGAGAAATTCCTGCGAAAACCAGAGCGAAGATATCAGGAAATTATTTCCATCGGCAACCATCCGGAGTATGACGGAAATATCCAATGCATCGGGTTGGAATTGATTTGTAACAATCAAATATGTTTTTGGTACACAGCTGACATCGGGCGGTAAGTTATAAAATGGACGATGGTTTACCGGAACCAGGGTATCAAGCTGGTCATGAATCAATGTTTTAAATGCACTGCAACCATAAGGAATGTCTTTGGCACTTCTGAAATCGAGTGAAAAGTCAGTTTCCTTTGGACCAAAGACCTCCATCAATACCAAAAGCAGGAGTGTGACTGCTAACAGGATCAGGTATTTTCGTTCACTTCTGTTCATAGGGGTTTGTTTGTGGAATTGACTGTAAATACTCCTGATACTCCTGACTGATGAATTGGTATTGTTCAATACCAATAACAAATCCGCCGTACCATGTATATTCATAGAATCTGGTCAGTTGTTGAAAACCCGTTGCCAACCGGGCGTTTTTCATTTCGAGTAACAAATCACGGTTTGTTTTGTGCTCTTTCCAAAAAATGTATTGATGGTAGTGCAGTTCTTTGATAATCAGGTTGTGCCATAACCTGATGGCTTCCCGGTAGTCCCCGGTTTGGGTTGCATTTTCAAGTAATTTTTCATAATCGGTTTCAAATGGATTTATTAACCTTTGCCCACTGAACTGTGTAATTTTTTCCGGAGCTTGTTTCCATATCCCTTGAATATTGGCTTTGAGCAATTGAAATACCAGTAAACTTAGTATCGAAATAACGATTATATATCTAATAGCTTTGGAACCAGCAGTATTATTGAAAAATTTTTGAAGCATTCTCCCAAATTTCCATTTCAGTTGTTGCCAAAAGTTTACCGGAGGAACTGTCTCCGATTTATATTGGTATTTTTTTAAGATTTTTAGGCTATCTACCTTTTGTGCATCGATACTTATTTTTCCGGAATGGTCTGTCAATGCATATGTTCCCATAGGCAAGCCGGAAATCAGAAACAAAAATGCAACATGGCAGAAAAAAGTCTTCATGTCATTGTTCCGGGGTTGGTTCCTGAGTAGGTAAAAGTAATTGAATCCGTTGCTGAAGACCCGGTTTGTCTTTCTTTTCCAATAAATTAAAATACTGGAACGAGAGAACCACAAAAAGTAAACTACTGGTCATGATTTGCCCCATGAAGGAAAAAGCGTAGGTACCCACCATGATCGCCTGCGAAATTTCAGGCGTACCGCCTTTGGCAGCAGCAACCCCCACAAAAATCATGTAGGCATAAAGCGGAGTATAAAAAACGATTCCTATAATCCCTAATACCATGGAAGATACAAAAACCAATAAAAAAGTCCACCACCAGTTGCCCGCTACCAGATAAAAACTGCGGGAGATACTTTCCCCAATAGGAGCTTTCTCGAATACACGGACTGGCAAAGCAAAATAGACCACTACAATTCCATATAAAAAGGGGAGTACAAAAATTGCAAGTATCCAAGGGGTTATGGTAGCAAAAAGAACCATAACAGCAACGCTTAAAACGATCAGAAGACCTATCACCAACGAAACACTCAATACATCGCCAAACGAATCAAAGGCCCTTTTCCATATCCGGTTCAACTGCATGTCGTTTTTTCCAGATTGTTGATATTCCAACATTATCGACATAATTAATGATGGCAGTAGTGCGAAAAGGAAAAAGGAAAAAAGCAAAGCAATAACAATGGCTATAATTTGAACCACACCGAAATCGAATGGCTGCCCAAAGCTTTGTGAGAGGCTGGCATGCTGAACGATTCCCATCATGGCACCAACAACAAGTCCCAATGGAACAATAAAGTACAGCAATCCTTTAAAAAAGATTTTAAAGTTCTGTTTCACAAACTCAATGGTGGTATTGATGATTTCGCCAAAATCACGCTCCCGGTAAAATTCAATGGGTTGGTTTTGCATAATGTTGTAAAGTTAATTTGTTTGTTTTTATAGGATAGATAATAAAGTACCAGATAATAAACAGCAGGGATGCACCAATAATTAATAACACCAAGGGTGCCGGCATTCCGGTATGGCGCGTCACAAAACCTTCGAGAAAACCGGCCGTGATAAATACTGGGACTAGCCCCAATGCAATTTTTATCCCGTTTTTAACTCCTTTTTTAAACTGATGCATCCGGCTGTAAGTGCCCGGAAATAAGAAAGCATTTCCTAAAACCATTCCCGCCGAACCTGCTATAATAATGGCAGAAATCTCCAACGTTCCATGAATCCAAATCACTTTGGCCGATTCCCAAAACAATCCTTTTTGATAGAAAAACGATTGAAAAGTCCCCAGCATGATCCCATTCTGAAACAGGATGAACCCAGTCCCCATAGCGGTAAAGATACCCATCATAAATGCCATAAAAGCTACTTTTATATTATTGATAGTGATTCCTAAAAACATCACCGATTCATTGGCCTGCTTGTACACGGCCATGGGGTCGTTGTTACCGATATTGTCCAAAGTCATATTCACATAGCTGTCGGTAAGAATTAGCCGGACAAAGGTAGCATCGTTCATCTGCGAAACCCATCCAATGGCAACTGCCAGGGAAAAAATCAGAAAAGAATATAGCAACTGTTTCCTGTTTTCAAAGATGACCATCGGCAGTTCCCGGCTCCAAAACAGGTTAAACCTCTGCGGCGATTCTTTCCTGTTCCGGTATATCTGTTGATGAATCTGTAACGTTAACCGATTGAGATAATTGGTAATATCCGATTGCGGATAATAAGTTTTTGCATACGCCAAATCATCGGTAAGTTGAATGTATAAAGCGCCTAAGGCATCCGGACTCTCCGATGCTCCGGATTCAAGCTCCTGTTCCAACTTTTTCCATCGCCCACGGTTTTGATTGATGAAGGTGATTTCTTTCATTAATAATGGTTCTTGATGCGGTTTCCAAAATTATAAATTTTTAAAAACTTACAAAGGATTCTTAAATACACTTCAAATTTAAATTCAAAAAACTATATTTATAGCCATAAACCAACGAATTAAAGATTATGGAAAACTATGCCATCCAAACAACACAAAACGTGCAGTTAAATTACCGCATGGCTAGCGTGGGCGAACGGATTCTAGCTTTTGCAATCGATCTGGTGATGGTAGGCAGTGTTGCCGGAGCCATCATGTTTATTTTTACAAAACTGAAAATTGAAAATCCTGTTTTCTTTATCCTGGCTTCATTGCCTTTTATATTCTATCACCTGGTATGTGAACTGGTTTTTCAAGGTCAAAGTTTAGGTAAAATGATTATGAAGATAAAAGTTATTTCAGAAGATGGTTCACAGGTTACCTTTGGTAGATATTTAATCCGGTGGGTATTCCGGTTATTCGATATTGCCATGAGTATGGGAGTGTTTGCGGTGGCTGCCATTGTGGCTACCAAAAAGGGCCAGCGCATTGGTGATTTGGCCGCCGGTACGGCACTTATCTGTACAAAATTAAAACCAGTGTTTGATGAATCGGTTTTTGTGTATCTGCCACAGGAGTATCAAGTGGTTTTTCCACAGGCAGCCGACCTGGAATATTATCATATAAAGACATTGTTGGATATTATGAGGTTTTATACCGAAAATCCCGATAAAAAGGAGGCTATTTTAATGGTCTATACCGCCCGTAAAAATGTCGAAACCCGTTTTGGAATTACTACCGACTTGAAACCTGTAGAATTTATTGAAACAGTGATTAAAGATTTCAATGCCTTGAACCGTGAACTACGATAAGAACCAGATAAAACATATAAAAGAAAGTTATGAAGAAAGTTTATAGTATATTATTGGTTTTGATTTCATTAAATATCAATTGGGTATTTAGTCAGGATAAAATTGTTGTGAAAGATGGAAAGGTTTTCAACTGCCGCATCACCGCAATATCAAACGATACTATATTTTTCGATTTCAAGTTTAATGATGCATTGAGAAGTACCATCGCTGAAATCTCAAAAATTCATTCCTATACCTACAAGGGCATGACAACTTATACCGATACGTCCCTGAATCAGAAATTAATGGTTAAACCCGGGGTAAACACACTAAAATCATTTTCAGATAGTATTGAGAATCTGAATAAGAATTTTATTGTAAACAATACGGGGCAGGTTATTTTTGGAAACCGATTAGAATACAAACAACCTTTCATAGGTTTCCCCTATTTTGAATTGGATCACAAGCAGATTAATTCTGATATGGTCAGGTTTTATAAAAATGAACAGGGATTTTATGCAAAGTATTGGGATTCGGGATTTTCCATGAGTCCCTCGTTTGCACAAAGAATCAGAAAAGGGCGCATCAATTTGTATGAAGATATTAAAATCCAGCATCATTATGGAATGTATAACACGGGAACGGGATTTGTGGGCGGGGGCACAACTGTAAAATTCAACAATTATTACAACATTGGTTTTGGGGATTTAAAAAAGGCAAATTATCAGAACCTGAGTATCGATTTGGCCGATAATTGGGAGAGTGTACTTTGTTTAGATAAGTTTAAACAAAAGAGAAATGCCCAGATAATTGTGGGAGTGATTGGGGGAGGTTTAATTGCTGGAGGGTTGCTGTCGTTTTATAACAGGACCAAAGATGTGGATGATTCTGTTGACCAGACACAATCAGACTTTGCCGGCGAAACAGCAGTTATGGCCCTTGGGGTGGGGTGTATCGTGGCAACCTATATCATCTCCTTTTCCAAGTTTGAACATTTAAAAGACGCTGTAGATGCATATAACAAGTAAAACACCGGTTAATTTATTCGCTTTTTCATCATTTACAGTCAGTTTTAATGATTTTTTAACAAGATATCGGAATGAAGTTGACGGTTAATTAATTTGTGTACCTGAACAAAGTGCATGTTCATTTCTCATTTTTATTTCCTACTTTTGCGCCCGCATTTGAGAAACCGTTTTCTTCAAATAAAGTAACAAAGCAGACTAACGCAGGAGGGGATCATGATTACCGTTTCAAACTTATCTATTCAATTCGACAAAAAACCGCTTTTTTCCGATGTAAACGTGAAATTTACGCCGGGCAACTGTTATGGAGTCATTGGCGCCAATGGTGCCGGTAAAACCACATTTCTGAAAATGCTTTCAGGAAATTTGGATTCAACCACAGGCTCCATCATCTTGGGGCAAGGCGAACGATTGGCCGTTTTAAAACAGAACCACTTCGAGTTTGATGAATTCCCGGTTCTCGAAACTGTGATTATGGGGTATGGCGAACTCTATAGCGTGATGAAAGAAAAAGATGCCATTTACATGAAACCCGATTTCTCGGATGCCGACGGAATGAGGGCTGCCGATTTGGAATCGCATTTTGCCGAAATGAACGGCTGGAATGCCGAAAGCGACGCCGCCATGTTGTTGAGCGGATTAGGTATCAAAGAGCATTTACATAATAAGCTGATGAAAGATTTGAGCGGAAAAGAGAAGGTGAAAGTCCTGCTGGCTCAAGCACTTTTTGGCAACCCGGACAACCTGCTGCTCGATGAGCCTACCAACGACCTTGACCTGGAAACCGTGCTTTGGCTGGAGAATTATTTGGCCAATTTCGAAAATACCGTTATTGTGGTTTCGCACGACCGCCACTTCCTCGATAATGTGTGTACCGATATTCTGGATATTGACCATGGTAAAGTGGAAATTTATTCCGGAAACTATTCGTTTTGGTACCAATCGAGCCAGTTAGCTGCACGCCAGGTGGCTCAGCAAAACAAAAAAGCTGAAGAAAAAAAGAAAGAATTGCAGGAATTTATTGCCCGGTTTAGCGCCAATGTTTCAAAAGCCAAACAGACTACCAGCCGAAAAAAGATGATTGAAAAGCTGAATATCGAAGACATTCAACCCTCGACCCGCCGTTATCCGGGTATTATCTTCCAACAGGAACGTGCAGCAGGAAATATCGTGCTCGAGGTAGAAAATTTAAGCAAAACCATTGATGAACAGGTGATGTTTAAAAACCTCAGTTTCAACGTGGAGAAGGGGGATAAAATCATTTTCCATAGCCGCGATAACCGGGCCATTACTATTTTACTGGAAATCCTGAATGGCCGTATGCAGCCCGATAGCGGGACCTTTAAATGGGGACAGACCATCACATTTGCCTACCTACCCTTTGACAACAGTGAATATTTTCTTAAGCCGTTGACTCTGATGGAATGGATTGGACAATATACCGACGATACGCTTGAAAGCAGTTTACGTGGCCATTTGGGCAAGATGCTTTTCAATGGCGATGAGGTTTATAAAAAATGTACTGTCCTTTCCGGTGGTGAAAAGGTGCGCTGCATGATTGCAAAAATGATGCTGGCTAAGGCTAACACTCTGATTTTGGATCACCCCACGAACCACCTCGATATGGAATCGATTCAGGCATTTAACAACAACCTGATTAATTTCCCGGGGCAAATCATCATGTCGTCGCACGACCACGAATTCATTAACACGGTAACCAACCGGGTGATTGAGTTTGGCCCCAACGGACAAATTGATAAATTAATGAAGTTTGAGGAATACCTGACCGATGATTCCATAAAAAGCAAACGGGAAGAATTGTATTAATCAGCAGGTTTTTATTTCCTATCACCAATGTTTGTGGGAAATATTGGGATATCTAGGTTGGACATAATTGTTTTAAAACTATGGAATTTAGAGAGGTTATCGAGAGAAGAAGAACTATTCGAGATTTTCAAAACAAGGAAGTAGCTAAGGATATTATTGATTACGCTATAGAGAACGGATTTAAGGCGCCGACTTACAATCATCTTAGAGATTGGGATTTTATCATCATAAACAGCCTTGAATCAAAGTTGAAACTAATTGAATCCGAAAACCTTGATAAATCAATTGACATCAAAGAACTTGAAAATTTGTTCAAGAAAGAAGATAGGATTATGAAAGAAATGTATCTGGATGCAATTCCAAAACAGAAAAAAATGATTATTGAAGCACCATCGGTAGTTATCGTAGTCTTTAAACCAAAAACGAAAATCGGGGAGGCAAAAAGAATATATGACTTAAACTGTTTGGCTTCAGTATGGACTTGCATAGAAAATTTCTTGTTGAGTCTTGCAGAACATAATGTTTACGGTGTGACATTCATCCCTCAAAATATTGAAGCTATTAAAGAAAAATTTGGAATTCCTATTGAACTTGAAATCGCATCAATAATTCCAATAGGTTATATGGCTGAAAATGCAAAAATTTTAAAACAGAAAACTATCAATATTACAGAGAGAAAACATTATGAAAAATGGTAAAGCAACTATACCCAATATCGTTTATAAAACTTGGGTGTTAAGTTGTTATTCAATGTTTTCTTCCACATCAATGTTTGTGTCGGTGGATACGAACGAAACTCATACCCCATTTTTTTATGAACATAACCGATATCTATAAATAACTGAGATTTATATAATATTCCGTTTGGAGCTTAGTTTCCGATAAATATTCATTTTTACAAATACTACACGGCTCGCCGCTCTTATGAAATGTTGTTGAGCAACATAATGTGTGTAAGCATTGAATTAGCGAAATAATTAAAAAACTAAGCTACACTGTAGTTTTTTAATTTTACACTATTGATTGCCTCTGCTAATTTCTGTGGAATGTATCTGCATGAATTTGCTGAAATTCAATGATTTTTGAACGGGATTTCTTTACAGAAGCAAACTTCTGGTTTTTGTTTATGGAAGATCAGTGCAATTATTTTTTTTGAAACACTTGACTGGTATTTCAAAAACGTGTTACTTTGCCCATTATGAAAACAAAAAGTATCCTATTAGCCATTTGCACAACTCCCGTCGCCTTCCTTTTCTAGGAAAGTTGGTTGGTATGGATTAAAAAAATCAAAACAATTTATTTAAGTTTTATTAACCAATTTAAAAATCGGAGGATTTTATTATGAAAGCTATTGATTTTAAAAGGAATGATGCAACTTTTGTGGCAGAGCCCACAACATCTTCAACCCTAATTTGTTTGAATCACCATTTCTACCATTACCAAAGTTATCAACGAATAAAACGAAAACAAGATGAATGACCGAAATATTACAAAACTATCCATTTTCCAAATTAGCCACCGATTGAGTTTTTTCAAGCGATGGTGGCGGGTATTCAGCGAAGCCGTTAAAGGTTCGGATCGCGATTATACCGAAATCCCCCTCAATAAAGCAGTTTTTTTGTTAGCTATTCCTATGGTTCTTGAAATGGCCATGGAATCCATTTTTGCCATTGTGGATATTTTCTTTGTATCTTCATTGGGAGCCGATGCCATTGCTACAGTTGGGATTACAGAGTCGGTACTTACCCTGATTTATGCCATCGCCTTTGGCCTGGCTATGGGAACCAACGCGTTGGTTTCGCGCCGCGTGGGCGAGAAACATTTTGCCGAAGCCTCTTCCGAAGGCATGCAGGCCATCATCACCGGTATTATTATCTCCCTTTTGATTGCTGTTCCAGGGTTGATATTTGCCAAAGACCTGTTGCGCCTGATGGGGGCATCACCTCAGATTATTACAGAATACAGTGCCTATCCTGCCATTATGTATGGAGGAAATATCGTAATCATGTTATTGTTTATCAACAATGCCATTTTCCGTGGAGCTGGCGACGCAGCCATTGCCATGAGGGTATTATGGATTGCCAACGGAATTAATTTAATTCTGGATCCCTTGTTGATATTTGGTATCGGCCCGTTTCCTGAAATGGGGATTGCCGGCGCGGCCATAGCCACCAATATTGGCCGTGGAACTGCTGTTGCCTATCAATTCTACATTCTGTTCAATGGTAAAGCACGGGTCAAACTAGGAATCCAGATGGTGAAAATCAGATGGCTGAAAATCGTCCATCTGCTAAATATCTCCTATGGAGGAATTTTGCAATCCATCATTGCCACTACCAGTTGGGTATTTATGGTACGCATCATCTCTCATTTTGGAAGCGAAGCGGTAGCCGGTTATACCATTGCCATCCGTATCATTATCTTTTTGTTGCTTCCATCGTGGGGATTAAGCAATGCTGCCTCAACATTGGTAGGGCAAAACCTTGGAGCAAACCGAAGCGACCGGGCCGAACAATCGGTTTGGAAAGTTTCCAAAATCAATGTGGTATTTCTTGGGGTGTTGAGCCTGTTTTTTATTGCATATCCGGAATTTTTTATCCGGCTTTTTACCACAGATGCAAATGTCGTCAGCATTGGAGCCGACTGTTTAAGGATTGTTTCTTACGGATTCATTTTTTATGGGCTAGGAATGGTACTGGTACAATCGTTCAACGGGGCAGGCGATACCCGTACACCTACCATCTTCAACCTGGTTGCTTTTTGGATGATTGAAATACCTTTGGCTTACCTGTTGGCCATTCAGTTTGGCTTTGAACAGCGTGGGGTATTCTATGCCATCATCATTGCAGAATCGTCCATGTCGCTCATGGCTTGGTATTTCTTTCGCAAGGGAAAATGGAAAACTCAGCAGGTTTAATTCTATTGGAACTTTCATGGCGAAGTTACCTGAAGGCAATACCTGCTTTTAAATAGTTAAATGAACCCAGACCTGTTTTTCAGGTTTGGGTTTATTTTTATATTTTCGGCCAGCTGATTCAAATCAAACAAATTATGAAGCGAGCCATATCTGCCCTGAATTGTCAAATTGATGAAATCATTGCTCCTTTGTTTTATAAATGCCGGATGTTTTGTATCCACGACTCTGAGTTGGGGCGGGCCAATTATTATGAGAATCCCTATTTTAAAAAATCGGAAGGATACGAAGAAGATTTGGTGGACTGGATTGTGACCCATGGCGTTGAGGAAGCCTATTCCATGAGGTTCCGCCCTAAGGTGCGCGCCTTGCTCGAAGCGGCCAACATTAAGGTGGTCGAACTGCCGGATCAGGATCGCTCCGTGGAGGAGGTTATCGAGAGTTTTGAATCGTAAACTAAAAGTAATGAAACTAAAAATATACGTTTTAACCGACAACACCGCATCTTCTTCCTGTAAAGCAGAACACGGACTATCGTACCTTGTTGAATTTGACAAAAAGATATTGTTTGATACCGGACAGTCTGACTTATTTCAGGAAAATGCCCGATTTTTAGATGCCCCACTTGAAGAAACAGGAACCATTGTTTTAAGCCACGGGCATTATGATCATGGCAATGGTCTGAAATTTATCGACAACAAAACATTGATTTGCCATCCCGATGCATTTTTGAAAAGATATTCGGGCCACCAAATGAAATACGTGGGGCTAAACCAAACCGAAGAACAGATCAAACAACGGTTTTCGGTTCGTGAAAGCCGCGAGCCGGAAACCGTTTCGGATAAAATGATTTTTTTGGGGCAAATCCCCCGCAGGTTTGGTTTCGAAAAAAACATTACAGGTTTTTACCTGGAGAATAAACAACCCGATGATATTCCTGATGATACGGGACTGGCGGTTATCATGCAACAAGGCCTTTTTGTAATCTCGGGCTGTGCCCATTCGGGCATATGCAATATCATAGAACATGCCCGCGACATAACCGGGATTCAAAAAGTATATGGTGTTATAGGCGGGTTTCATTTAAAACAATACAACCAGCAAACCATTGAAACAATAAATCAGTTCAAAGAGTGGGGTATAAAAGTGGTGATGCCATCGCATTGCACGGAACTGCCTGCTTTATCAGCCTTTTATAATGAATTCAAAGGTGAACAGGTTAAGGCAGGAACATTATATACATTCGATAAACTTTTCTGAAAATTAAATGAGCTACCTAAAAAAAAACAGTATCTTGATTTTTCAAACTAGGCAAACAAAATTATGGAAGTTTTAGGAATTGACTTTGGGGGCACAGGCATTAAAGGAGCCCCCATCGATACAACCACGGCAGAGATTTTACAAGAGCGTATCCGGCTCGAAACACCTCAGCCATCAACCCCCGAAGCTGTTGCTGATACCATCAAACAAATGATCGATCATTTCCAGTGGAAAGGTAAAGTAGGTGTAGGTTTTCCGGCAGTGGTTCAAAACGGGGTGGTAAAAACCGCAGCCAATATCGACAAATCATGGATTGGTGTTCATGTGGACCAGCTTCTTTCCCTTAAAACAGGTTGCGAAGTACATGCAGTAAACGATGCCGATGCCGCCGGTATGGCAGAATTGTATCATGGTGCCGGAAAAGGAAATGGCGGTATTGTGATGCTGTTAACCATCGGGACCGGAATTGGGACGACATTTTTTGTGAATGGCGAGCTTTTCCCCAATACCGAATTGGGGCACATCCAGTTTAATAAAGAAACTGTAGAAAAATATGCTTCCGATGCCATGCGCAAAAAACTCGACTTGAATTGGAAAAAGTGGGGAGGCCGCTTGAACGAAGCCCTTACCTATTATGAGCAACTGTTTTATCCCGATTTGTTTATCATTGGCGGGGGGGCCAGCAAACGGATGGATAAGTTCCAGGAATACCTGATCCTTAAAACCCCCGTGATTCCAGCACAGTTGCAAAACAATGCCGGATTGATTGGGGCAGCCATGTTTGCCAGCAAAAAGTAATGTTTCAAATACCAAATTAGAGGTTAGAGTTTGGAAATCAGAAATTTGAGTTTGTGTAAAACAATTAATGTTCTAATTTCTAATCTCTAAAATCTTAACTCTATATGTAATCGCGTTTAATGATTAAGCCTTTCTCTTCCAGCGTTTTTGTCACCCGGTGAATCAATTCCACTTTCTCTTTTAGAGGCAAAAAAGCCGATTTGAATCCATTCAGAATCAGATATTTTACTTCGTCAGCCGTGAAATGGAATTTTTCAATAGCCAACATGTACTCATCGGTCAACGTGGTTTTTGAAATTAACCGGTTATCAGTGTTCAATGTAACACGGATTCCCAAATCGAAATAAAACTTGACGGGATGGTTCTCAAAGTTTGGAACAGCTTTGGTTTGAACATTCGAAGTGATACACATTTCCAAGGGAATGCGGTGGTCGTTCACGTAATTGAGCAAGTCGCCATCTTCGCGTAAGCGTGTTCCATGCCCAATCCGGTTAGCGCTAATATGGTGCAATGCCTGGTGGATAGATTCGGGGCCATAAGCCTCGCCGGCATGTACCGTAGTGTTGATGTTATTATTTATAATCAAGTAAAACGATTCTTTATGATCTTTGGCTGGAAAACCATCTTCGGCTCCTGCTAAATCGAAACCAACAACCCCCCTGTTTTTATAGGCTACAGCCAGTTCAGCTAAAGTTAGTGAAATTTCAGGTGTGGTGTGGCGCAATCCACAGATAATGATTCCCACTTTTACATTAAATTCGTGTTCGGCTTTTCGTTTTCCTTCCAATACAGCATCAATTACCTGGGTAAGCTTTAATCCTTTGTTGATGTGCAAAATAGGTGAAAAACGGATTTCGATATACCAGATGTTTTCTTTATCACAATCCTCCACCAATTCGTAGGTAGCCCTGATAAGCGATTCCTTGGTTTGTAACACCGAACAAGTAACATCAAAGGGGCGTAGGTATTCTTCGAGGCTTTGGCATTCCATACCTACGGCTAAAAAGTCAGTCAGTTCTTCGAGGGTATCTTTGGGCAATTTCACCTTTTGCTCTTTGGCCAGTTCCATAATGGTTTCTACACGCATGGAACCATCTAAGTGGCAATGTAATTCCGCTTTAGGAAGGCTTTTTATAAAATCGTAGGTAAGCTGTATCATAATTCAAACTATAAAATTTGGCAAATATAACTAATTACAGGTAATAGTTCCTATTAGTTTTGTAAAATACGGATTATTTATCCATGCAAAATAAAAATGGAAGGCCTTTTGTCAATTTCAGGCAGATGGTTTTTCCAATTTTGAAGCGTATCAGTACGAATAAACTCGGAAAGTAAGCTGATATCGGCAGCAATGGTTAACCGGGTGGCAGGCAGGCAATTCGCTAAAATATCCGCTAGCAACGCTCTGTTCCGGTAGGGTGTTTCAATAAATAGTTGTGACTGGTTTTCAGTCTGCGAACGCTTTTCGAAATGCTTCAATGCTTTAATCCGTTCCGCAGGTTTGATGGGCAGGTAGCCATTAAAGGCAAAATTCTGCCCGTTTAAACCCGAAGCCATCATGGCCATGAGAATGGATGAGGGACCAACCATAGGCACTACGGTAATTTTTTTCTTGTGAGCCAACGCCACCACATCGGCACCGGGATCGGCAATGCCGGGAACACCAGCCTCGGAAATAATGGCCATGTCGGAACCATTTTCGGCAGGGATTAAAAACGATGCCAGTTCCGTGGGCGAAGTATGTTTATTCAATTCAAAAAACTGGCAACTGTCAATAGGGAACGAAACATCGAGCCTTCGCAAATAGCGGCGCACAGTACGTATATCTTCAACAATAAAGTGCCGGAGAGTGATAATTTTTGAAATTACTTCCTGAGGAATCACGCTTTGGATATTGCTTTCGCCCAAAGTGATGGGTGCTAAATAAATGTTTCCTTTCATTGTCCAATTTTTGACAAATATCGTTGAAAAACCTTAACGGGGTTCCACTACATCCTTTTTTTTAACAAATAACCCGATAGAAAAAACCGGTAATGAACCGATGATTTTTCTATCTTAGCAGCTTTATAACTTCATATTTTTTAGTTTGAAAGTTACATTTTTAGGCACCGGAGCATCACATGGCATTCCTGTAATTGGTTGCAGGTGTGAGGTGTGTACATCGGTAAACCCCAAAGACAAGCGGTTGCGGAGCAGTATTTTGATTGAAACCGGCCGGAATGTTTTTGTGGTGGATGCCGGCCCCGATTTCAGGCAGCAAATGTTGCGCGAACAGGTCACCCGGATTAATGCCGTGCTGCTTACCCATGAACATAAGGACCACACCGCCGGACTGGATGATGTGCGTGCATTCAATTATTTGATGAAAAAGGCCATGAGCATTTATGGCGAAAACCGGGTACTCGATTCCATAAAAAGGGAATATGCCTACGTGTTTAGCGATGATAAATATCCGGGGATCCCTGAAATGGATTTGCATGTCATCGATAACCATGTTTTTGAAATTCAAGGCGATGACATTCTTCCCATCCAGGTATTTCACAACCTGTTGCCCGTTTTTGGATTCCGCATACAAAATTTTGCCTATGTTACTGATGCCAAAACAGTTCCTGATAGTGAAAAAAAGAAGTTACTGAATCTGGATGTTTTAGTCTTAAGTTGCTTAAGAGTCAAGCCGCATATATCGCACATGGGGTTGGAGGAAGCTTTGGATTTGATTGAGGAACTGCAACCCCGGAAAGCTTACCTGACCCACATCAGCCACATGCAATACAGCTATCAGGATTTAGACAACCACCTTCCGGTCAACGTTTTTCCAGCTTACGACGGACTTACCATTCAGATGTAAGTAGAAGAATTCTCTTTGTTTTTGATGTTATTTTGTACCTATCATCCATGCGGAGGCCCACCACCCAAACAACGTTTCCGGCACTTTCCAGCAGCCAGATTTTATCTTTAGTAAAGCGATCCAACTTTGCATCGGTAAAAAAATCGCTCAGTTTTTTCGATTGTTTCATCCCCAAAGGATAAAAAGAATCACCTGCTTTCCAATGCCGGAGGGTTAACGGGAAGGTAATTTTATCGGCATCAATCTGAGCTACCATTGCACTGTGATTGATGGAATAATTATATGCCATTACCATTTCTGCTCTTATTGAAACCGACAACTGACCAAAACCATCCAGGTCGTGAATCTGAAAACTGGCAGTATCCTGGTTTAATGGTTCCACCATAATGAATTGACGATCAATTAAAAGTTGGTGGGTCTCAGAAAAAAACTGCCGTCCCGGCTCTTTGGTTAAACTGAGTCCGGTTTTTTGAATGGTATCATTGCTGAAGCCAAACGGAGACAGAAATTCAAAAAGAAGTGTTTCGGTGTGGTGGTGTTGAATGAGTTTCTGAATTTCAATTTTATGGGTTTGCCCTTCCCTTTTCACCCATTGTGCCAATTCGGTTTCCACAACCTGATCATATATCCGCAAAACCTGATTCCATTTAGCCATATTATGCTGCATGGTTTCCTCAAACGAAGGGTTCATTTTTTTGAATTCCGGAACAATCAGGTTCCGTATTTTATTCCTTTGGTATTCATCGGAATCGTTGCTAGAATCGTGCCTGTAATCCAACCCTTCAGTTGAACAATAAGTTTCGATTTGTTGCCGGGTTGCAAACAACAAAGGACGGATGATTTTCCCATTTATGGGAGCCATGCCCGCAATACCACGAATTCCGGTTCCCCGGATCATGTTTAAAAAGATAGTTTCAATGGCATCGTTTAAATGGTGGCCGACAGCAATTTTGGTGTAACCAAATTCCTGGCAAAGGCTTTCGAACCATCTGTAACGCAGATCGCGGGCAGCCATCTCGATAGATATTTTGTGTTGGTTTGCATATTCACGGGTCTGAAAGGTAATAAAGTGGGCTTTTATATGGTGGCTTTTGGCTAATTGTTGTACAAACCGTTCATCCTCATCCGATTCTTCGCCCCGTAACGAAAAGTTACAATGTGCCAGCGAAATCGGGATAGGAATTTTCTGCAAAAGATGACATAATGCCACAGAATCGGCTCCACCGCTGATGGCCACCAAAACACGATCGTCAAGGGTAATTAGAGAATGCTGCTGGTAATATTTTGTAAATTGTTGAAACATGAAACAAATATATAAAGGATAATATCATTCAATCAACTGTCCTGTATTTGTTAATGGTAATTTGTAATCGAGAAGCGCATCGCTTCTCTACAAAAAAACCCGGGGTTTCCGGGTTTTCTTACTATTGAAGATTGAATTATTGCACCATAAAACTTTGACGGGCTTGTAACCCATCACCATTGATTTGAATAAAATAAGAACCTGGCGTTAGTTGTTGCAAATCCACAGCAACCTCTTTTCCCGAGCTTTCATACCAGGTTTTTACGGTTTGTCCCAAATAATTGATCACCGAAACATGAACGTTCGGTTGATTACATTCGGGAATTTTTACCCAAAAATTCCCATTACTGGGATTGGGATACAACTCCAATCCATTGGCTAAATCGCTGTTGATGCAACCACCATTTTTGTCGCAATCTTCGGTTGAGAGGGCTATGCCCTGCCAAGAGGTTTCAGGCAAAGTAAATGTATTGTTTTCAGATGTCCAGGTGGTTAGGGTAGCCGTGGTTCCATCTATCAGAAGTCCAGTAAATTGATCGGCCCGGGAGTTGTTGTTCCAATCGGCAACTACTAACCGCGACTGTGTCAGGAAAGCTTCGCTGGCTCCAAACCACCAAGTTTCGGGAGCATTAAAACCAATTCTTCCACGGTTGAAAACCCATACCGATGAAGTTTGCTCATCATTTGGATAAATGGCAGCTACATCATCGACAAATCCATTCCCGTTGAAATCACCACTCACCACATTTCCCTTGGCTTTACCAATGTTCACATCGGCTTGGGCAAACCATGTGTAAGGCCAGTTAAATTTGTTTTTTGAAGAAAGCCACACAAATGCCTTACAATAACCATCGGGATAATCGTAAAGGGCTGTTACATCATCGTTAAATCCGTCATGGTCGAAGTCTCCAGCCACCAAAGTTCCCTGGATACGTGAGGCATCAAAGTCGTTGCCAATCCACCAGGTTCCGGGCCAGTTAAATTTGGTACCATTCGAGAGCCACATGTAAACTTTTGTGCGCTTCATTTCATAGTTATAAAAGGCAGCAATATCATCTTCGAAGCCATCGTTGTCGAAATCACCGGATACCAAGGTTTGATAAGTCTGGTTGGCATCAAAATCGGCACCGTACCACCATTGGCCGGCGATGAATGCCCCATCCTGGTTGATCCAAACAGTCACGCTGGTTTTGTTGAGGCCGATTTCGTAAATAGAAGCCAAATCATCTTTGAATCCATCATTGTCAAAATCACCGGATACAATTTTCGCGTTCAACGACCGCGGCGAGATGAAATCAAAAGTCAATTGTATGTTGGCCTGGTTTTCTTCCATGAGGCCATGAGTAGAAGTCCATAGGGTTAAGGTAGGAATGGCATCAGCCGTATTAAACGCGGCAATGTCATCTACAAATCCATCGCTATCAAAATCGCCAGCCACCAAATTACCAGTCATTCCTGAATAATTTATTTGAGCAGCGAGCGAAAGAGATAAAACTGCAACCGCCAGGATCAATGCTGATTGAAGAACTGTCTTTTTCATCTTGTATATGGTTTTAAGTTTATCGTAAAAATAACGTTTCGCGGTAAGCCACGTAAGGATTTCAACGCTCCTACTTTTCCTACCGAAAACTGTTACTTTCTTATTCATAATTTCAAAGTTAATGTTTTCCGCCTTATGGGGCTTACCGTGGGTTAGGCACTGGGCTTTATTTTGGTTATCTTAAATCATCTAAAAAAAGTAATAATCAAAAAAATCTTGACTATTCTGAATCTTAAAATATTGCTAATAACCCCTTGAGTCTAATCTTGTATTCTTTAAATTTAAAAATTTTACAACTATCAAATAATCTGAAATTTTACCAGTTTGATGCCAACCAGTATCATAACTAGTTTCATAAGACATTTCGGTGCGAATATCAACCGATTCTATTTTTACACAGCAATTGTCTTGAAATTCTGAATCCTCTTTTCGTTTATAAAAAGTATAACCCTCGCCTTCTTGTTCATTAGTTTCATCATTAATAGAATTATATGAATGGACAAGTGGATATGTTTTACTAAATTCTTGTTTTAATTTTTCAAAATCCTTGTCACAATTATCTAAATCAGATGGATTGTAATAACATTTCAAAATTATTTGGTAAAGTTTATCATCAGAAAACTCAAAATATAATCTATTACTATTCTCATTCAAGCAATTAGAATCATCAAACTTACAACTTACAAACGAAAAAAATGTTGAGTCACCATTTAAATAGTCACGATGCTCCCATAAACTTATTCCCATAACAATATCCGACATTGCTTTATCGCTATTAATTTGTTTCAGAAGTCTATATTTATTGCTACCCATTTCATAGATGTGCAGCCCATTTACAATACATTGGCTGAAAGAATTTAGAGCACATATAATTACAAGAACAAATAAGCTTAATGTCGTTTTCATATTTGCAAAATAAATGACTATGCAATTTAGTTCATAATTCTTAAATTTTCTCTTTGAAAAATTTTAAGTTAGCAAGCTTTCCTGAGTTAATAAGGATTTCTTTATTTGAAACAACTGATAAGAATCCATTACCTATTAAATCATCAAAATCCGTAATATGATAAATAATATTGTCAGTATTACTTAAATGGATTTTTCCATCTTGAATTTTTTCTCCAACTACAAATTCAATTTTAAAGTTGTCACTTTCTCCAGGCATATTAATAAATCTAATACTAATTTTGCCATCTAAATTTTTCCAAATTCCTTCAAAGTTTACCATAAAAATCGATTTTTAATTTAATAAACATTAAGATATGATATTAAGCAGAAATATTTACGGTTGCCGCAGCCTAGTACCTAACATCTTTATATACCTAATAAAACTGTTCAAGTGAAAAAAAGTTTAAACTTATTCAAGTGCGGCGTGTATGTATTGAATATGAGAGTTTTAAATCATTGCTTGTTCATTTAATCTAGAGAAGTTGCACCACGGTTAACCCGTTCATTTTCCTACTTTTTAGTTTTTCAGTTGCGGATATTGGGCGTTAGTTTATTCCGCCTCAAATTTGCAAATCAATATTCCTTTGCCGGCTCAATACCATCAATAACCCGAAAAGCACCTTCGGCCAGGGCTTCCATTTCGTTTTCGCCCGCATACACATGAAATTCGGTTAAGGTCCCTACGAATTCTTTTAAATCATCGATAAATTTTTGGTTGTAAGCAATGCCTCCGGTGATGATAATGGCCTGGGCTTTCCCTTTCGATGCGGCAAAGTAAGCCCCAATTTCTTTGGCTATTTGATATACAAATGCTTCGTAAATCAGTTTGGCCTGTTGGTTCCCACCTTCAACCATTTTCAGTACTTCGCGTAAATCTTCGGTTCCCAGATAAGCCATCAGTCCGCTTTTTGAGGAAAGCAATTTGGTAACTTCCTGTTCGGGCAAGGTGTAACAAAGCTTCATCACACCACGCAGAGGTAACGCTCCGGCCCTGTTCGGCGAAAAAGGTCCCATTCCCAAAAGGGCGTCGTTAATGTCCACCAGTTTTCCGCCTTGCACCAGCGAAATAGAAATGCCTCCGCCCAAATGAGCTACCACATAGTTGGTTTGTTCAAACGGAATTTGCTGAAGTTTGGCGATTTTCCGTGCGGTCATTTTCATATTTAACGGATGCCCCCGCCCTACCCTAACTATTCCGGGAACTCCCGAGATTTCTGCTTTTGGCCACATATTCCCTACCGAAACCGGATCGACGGTATAGCATTCTTTTAATCCAAACTCATCCTTTAATTGGAAGGCAATCAGGCTTCCCAGGTTTGAAGCATGCTCGCCGTAGGTTCCATAAGAAGCATCGTGCAAAAAAGCTTCATTAACGCGATAGGTACCGCCCTCTAAAGGTTTCACAATACCACCCCGTCCTACCACACCCACAACGGTAAGGGGGTTTTCATTCAAACAGGTGTGTAAAAATTCACGGGTGTGCTGCAACCGGTAAGCCAACTGGTCGGAAATTTTTGCAAATGGCTCCAAATCTTTCTGCTCATGCCGTACCGAATGACTTAATATTTCGCCATCACGGTTGTATAACGCCACTTTCGTGGATGTGGAACCGGGATTAATAACAATGACTGCTTCACGATTCATTATAGAGAGTTTAGAGTTTAGAAGCTAGAAACCAGCTACCTTGCTACCTTTTTACCTTGCAACCTATTCATATCTCAAATACCGATTTCCGTTCCCCGGAAATGGCAAAAATACTTTGAAACTGATAGATGTTTTCTACGTTCGAAAGCTTTTCCTCGATAAAGGTTTTGTATTCGTGCATATCGGCCACCATTACCTTGAGCATCACATCGTGGTTGCCCGAGATGTAATAAAACTCCATCACTTCAGGAAAGCTCATCAACTGCTTTTTAAAATTTTCTACCACATCTTTGGTATGTTTGTTCATAGAAGCCATGATAAAAACGATGGTCCCTTTTCCAATCTTTTCGGGGTCGATTTCGGCTTTATATTTACGGATCACCCCGCTTTTTTCGAGTTTTTTTACCCGTTCATACACCGGCGTGTTCGAAAGGTGGATTTTGGCAGCCAGTTCTTTAGTGGTAACCCGGCCATTTTCCTGTAACACTTTTAAAATCTTTTTATCAATAGCATCTAGTTCAAGCATGATTTTCAATTCTTTAAATTGCCAGAAGAAAATTTAACTATAAAACAGTAAATTTTTTCCGAAAATACAATATATTTTCTTTATAATGATGATAAAATAGATATATCCTCTAAAGATAGAATGAATAGATAGAAAATATAATTGTTTTACAGTAACTTTGACAGTATAAACCTTCAAAATACTGCATTATGGTTTCTAATCTTCAAAATTTGTTTTCCGATATGGCTAACAACAGTAAACGTTCAGCTATCCGCGAAATCCTGAAACTGACCCAACAACCCGAAATTATATCGTTTGCCGGTGGCTTGCCTGCACCGGAATCATTCCCAATCGACGATTTGAAAGAGATTGTGAATCGGGTTTTATACGAAGATGGGGCGGCTGCCTTACAATACGATGCTACCGAAGGGCTGAAAGAACTACGTGAGGTTTTAGTTAAGCGATACCAGAACGAAGGTGTGGAATGTGCTTTAGAAAACCTGATTATCACAACCGCATCGCAACAAGGTTTGGATTTACTGGGGCGGGTTTTCTTAAACCCAGGCGACACTGTGATTTGCGGTTTACCTTCGTACCTGGGAGGCATCAATGCGTTTCAAACGTATGGAGCAGTGATGACAGGGGTTCCGCTTGACCAATATGGTATGCGGGCCGACCTCTTGGAAGAAAAGCTAAAGGAACTCATTCAGCAAAACCGAAAACCAAAGTTTATATATATCATTCCCGATTTTCAGAACCCCGCCGGAATTACCATGCCCGAATGGCGAAGGTTGCAGATTATTACCATTGCCAACCAATACGATATTTTGATTGTAGAAGATAGCCCATACCGCGAAATCCGGTTCGAGGGTGAACACCAGCCCATGATGTACCAATTGGATAACACCGGCCAGGTGATTACTTTGGGAACTTTTTCAAAAATTGTTGCTCCTGGGTTCCGCATCGGATGGGTTTTGGCTCACCCGGCCATTAACGATAAACTGGTAACTTCCAAACAATCGGCCGATTTGTGTACTCCAACTTTTGTACAAAAAATTGCTGCCAAATATTTGAAATCGCCCCGTTTCGAGGTAAACCTGAAGTACACCATTGATTTGTACCGATTACGCCGCAACATCATGCTCGAAGGGTTTCGCCAATACATGCCCGATGGAGTTTCCTGGACCGAGCCCGAAGGCGGTTTGTTCCTGTTTGTAACTTTGCCTGAGTATATTGATGCCGAAAAACTCTTCTTTAGAGCCATTGAAAAGAAGGTGGCTTTTGTGGTAGGCCATGTATTTTTTGCCGATGGCTCGGGCAAAAATACCTTCCGGATGAACTTTTCCTTTGTGAACGAGGCTCAAAACCGCGAAGGGGTCAAACGGTTGGCCGATGCTATCAGGGAAGAAATGGAGGCATATCAACTCCAAAAGGGGAAAAAAACAGTCGCTGTAAACTAAATCACTACCAAAATATTTTGGATAAGCTACCTAATCATTCGGGTAGCTTTTTTATTTTCTGAACTTTGCTCATTTATTACTAATAGTCATCGCATAACTTGATAGCAATAGTCCACATAAAATGTACTTTAAACACTTACTAATTAAAAAGTTACTTTTTAAAGTAAGCTTGCCGTAATTTAAAATCTTCTGTTAAATTTACTTTCTGTAAACTCAAAATCCCAAGGGTATGAACAAACTTTTTATCTGGATGCTAACACTGTTAACTACAGCTTCCTGTACCAACCAACAGGAACCGTTTCCGGCCATCCGGCAATTAATGGAGCGGACTATTGGTGAACAAGCCAACCGATTTATCATTGATTCCATTGGTGCCGAAAACCAAAAAGATGTGTTTGAATTGGAACCGGTTGGTACAAAAATCAGAATCGCGGCATCATCGCCCAGTGCAGCAGCAGCAGGGTTCAATTACTATCTTAAGAATCAGGCTCGCTGTTTAATAACCCAGTCGGGGCAAAAGATTCAATTACCGGATCCATTACCCAGCGTGGAGCAAAAAGTTAGGATTGTTACCCCGTTTACCTGGCGCTATTTTTTAAACTACTGTACCTTCAATTATTCAATGGGCGGTTGGAGCTGGGATGAATGGGAACAAGAATTGGATTGGATGGCACTGAACGGGATTAACATGCCGTTAGCGATTACAGGAACCGAAGCCGTTTGGCAGAATACATTAATACAGTTCAATTTTACGGCTGACGAAGCCCGGGAATTTATTGTTGGCCCCGCATATACTGCCTGGTGGTTGATGGGAAACATTGAACGCTGGGGAGGCCCGGTTTCGCAGGAATGGATTAACCAAAGAGTACAATTGCAGAAAAAAATCATCCAACGGATGCGCGAACTTGGGATGACTCCTGTTTTCCAGGGATTTTATTCGATGGTTCCCACAAAATTGAAAGAAAAATTCCCCATCCATCGGATTTATCCGGGTGGCAATTGGGCCTATTTTGAACGGCCTGCCACGCTCGACCCCACCGATTCACTGTTTGCCGAAATGGCCAAAGTGTATTACCGCGAAATGGAAAAACTCTATGGAACAACCCTGTTTTACGGGGGCGATCCGTTTCACGAAGGTGGGAACACCGAAAATATTGACCTGACCCAAAGTGCTAAAAAAATCCAACAAGCTATGCAAAAGGCTGTTCCTGGTTCTATCTGGGTTTTGCAGGGATGGTGGGAAAACCCGTCGGACAAATTGTTGGAAGGAATTGATCCCGAAAAAGCACTTATTTTAGATTTATTTGCCGAAGGCCGCCCCAACTGGTCCCGACGCGATTGCTATACCAACACACCCTGGATTTGGAGCATGTTGCAAAATTTCGGTAATAAAACCGGGATGTTTGGACGGTTGGAAATGGTCTGTTCAGAACCTTTCAGAGCTTTACAATCAGAAAAAGGGGCGCGAATGGTTGGAATTGGTAGCATGCCTGAAGGTACCGACAACAATCCGGTAATGTTCGATGCCTTGTTCGATATGGTTTGGCGGACCGAAGCCCCCAATGTTGACGAATGGCTAAAAAATTACACTCACTATCGGTATGGCCAACTGGATGAACAGGCATTAGAAGCATGGGCGATTTTGAAGAAAACCGTCTATCGGGGTCCGGTAAACCAAGAAGGAACTACCGATGCCATTATCTGTGCCCGGCCTTCGCTCGATGGAACCCGTTCGTGGAACTGGGGGAATACTGCTATTTATTATGACACTTTAGAATTACAAAAAGCCTGGAAAATTCTGTTAGAAGCTGCACCCAATTTAAAAACAAGCGATGCCTACCAATACGATTTGGTTGACTTGACCCGGCAAGTATTGACCAATCGTTCTCAAATAGTTCATCGGGAAATGGTTCAGGCTTTCCAAAATCATGACGAAGTGCTTTTTGCTAAAAAATCCGATGAATTCTTAACGCTCATTGCCGATTTAGACAGGCTTTTGGCTACCCGAAAAGAATTCCTTTTAGGCAACTGGATCAAAGGATTTACACAAATGGCAACCTCAATGGAGGAGAAAAAATTATTTGAGCAAAATGCCCGGATGCTAATTACCGTGTGGGGTAACGAACAAGGTGCCAAAGAATTACACGACTATGCCATGAAACAATGGTCGGGTCTATTGCTCGATTTTTATTATAAGCGTTGGGAATTATATTTTGAGGTATTGCGGAACCGATTAGAAAGCCAACAAATTGATGATCCGGATTTTTATCTTTGGGAACAAGAATGGGTAAAACAGGAGAAAAACTATGATACCCTACCAATTGGGAATTCGCTGAAAGTCTGCCGACAATTGTTTGAGCATTATTTCAATCCATTAGCAAATAAACCGCTCCAAACAGACTCAATTCCCTTGTTACAAACTCCCACGTTAGCGTTTATTTTAAAAACCTTATCGTATTACAATATTAACAATTACTCGTTGAATCCCAGCGAAATAGCGACCAGTAAAATAAAAGAACGCACTGTTGAAACAGACCAAAAAATTCGGATTCATCTTTACCTTGAAACAAAAAATGAACCTAAACACGCGGGAACTATCGAATTGAATTACCAGTGGAGTTTTTATGAATGGACTCTGATTTCCATAAAAAATATTGATTTTAAACAAATTGCCTTATGAGTGAATTATCGACACAAAAAAGTGAACGTCTTTTGTCATTAGATGCCCTGCGGGGTTTTGATATGTTTTGGATTGCCGGTGGCGAAGTGATTATTGCTGCTATAGCAAAATATACCCACTGGCCTGTTTTTAACTGGCTGCATATTCAAATGGAACATGCCGAATGGAACGGATTTCATTTTTATGACCTGATATTTCCCCTGTTTTTGTTTTTGGCCGGAGTATCCATGCCCTTTTCGGTTTTAAAACGCAAAGAACGGGGCGACAGCCCAAAAGCCATTTATCTGCATTTATTAAAACGGTTAGGGCTATTGATAGCTTTGGGCATGATTTATAATGGCATTCTTTACCTCGATTGGCCCAACATCCGTTTTGCCAGTGTGTTGGCCCGCATCGGTTTGGGATGGTTTTTTGCTTCAGTAATTGTATTAAATTTCAAGCCTAAAGCAATTGTGGTTTGGTTTTGGGGCATTTTACTTGGCTATTGGGCTTTAATGACGCTGATTCCCGTTCCGGGTTTTGGAGCCGGGAACCTCACGCTGGAAGGAAATTTATCGGCCTACATCGACCGTTTATTGCTCCCCGGGCAACTTTACGACAAAGTGATGGACCCCGAAGGAATTCTATCAACAATACCTGCCATTTCCACAGGGCTGTTGGGTGCGTTAACAGGTTTGTTCCTGCGCGATAATAAATTAAAATGGAACAAGATGCAAAAAGGGTTGATTTTGGCAGGAACGGGAGCTCTTTTAATCGGGGTTGCCGCTCTTTGGAATCCCTTATTCCCTATCAATAAAAAAATGTGGACCAGTTCCTTTGTACTTTGTGCCGGAGGTTCCAGCTTACTGCTGCTATCGGTTTTTTATTTAATTATCGATGCCTGGGGATTTCGGAAATGGGCATTCCCTTTTGTGGTTATCGGAATGAATTCCATCACCATTTACATGATGCAGCCAGCCTTCCAGGGATTTAGTTATTTCAAGGACTTTGTATTTGGCGGATTTATCCATTTGTTTTCGGAACCGGTGCAACCCGTTTTAAATTCTATCGCATACGTATTTGTGGGCTGGCTGGTGTTATACTTTCTTTACAAAAAGAAGATATTCCTAAAGGTTTAAAATGTAACCATTTGTTCGAAAAATGAACTAAACTAAACCTCATAACCACTAAAACAAAGCACAGAAAATTATTAAGTTCAACATAAAATCAATAGTCCGTTAAACTTTTTTTATTAGCATTTTATTCATTATCTAATACGTTGAAATACATAGAAATAGAGAAATATTTCCAAGTGTTTCCATTTGCTTACATGTATTTCAAATTCAACGTGTTACAAAATATTTACCGAAGTATTGTAAAATGATAATGGCCAAAAATTATGAGAACTTTGTGAGCAAAGGAGGCTTTTACTCCGGCAGATAGCGGCAGCATTTGAAAAGGTGAGAGATTCATAACATATGAATTTATCATAACCATAGCAGGTATTTAAATTTTCAGCAAAAACGTCAAAAATTTTTTATGTAATTTGATGGAGATAAGCCTGTTTTAAGTTTAAAAACACGGTTAAAACTGGCTTTTGACTGAAACCCGGATTCAAAAGCAATTCCCAACAGTGTTTCTTTGTTGCTGTTGTAATTCTCCAAACGCTTCTTTACCTCATTTATCCTATAATCGTTTATCAGGTTATAAAAGTTTACTTTCAAATGTTGGTTCAGTAATTCCGATAATTGCTTGTTTGAAATCCCTATTTGACTTGCCAACTCAGTAAGGCTTAACGAATCATCCAAAAAAGGTTTGTCAAATTCCAATATCTTATAAAGCTTGATTTTTAACTGTTCAATTTCATTGGCCGATAAAGAGTTGAGTTGAGATATTTTTTTCTCTTCATTTTCACTGTTACTATTTTCAGATGTTTTTTTTGCATCTTTATCAGGATTTAACACGTACTCAGGCAACAGTATCTTTGACTGAAATAGGCCTTTAAATCCAAGAATGCTATAAAGGATCACTAAAAAAAATGCGATAACAGTTCCAATATTCCATGTAATCATCGGGAAATTAAGTTCATAAACCGAAAAAGCGCTGTCAACGATTACCACCAAAGTCAACCCGGTTATTAAATAAATAAGCCACCGTAAATTATCTTTTTCAATGGTTGAATACTGGTCCTTGGAGGCTTTCAATATTTTTCTGATTAATTGATACGACAATATTATGTAGCTAATAAAATATACATTCTCGGCAAGGTTTATAAAATCAGCAAGTTCCGGATAAACATGCCTGTACCAGGGAAACAAACCAAAAGCTATATCTAACGATAATGGCAATGAAATAACAAGCCAATAAATCAAAAATGGAATTAAATGCACAAACAAATGAGATAGGTATTTTTGGCTCGGAAGCACTAACGATTTAATGTAAAAAAGCAAAAGCGGTCCAAGTAAAAAACCGGTTCCACTTCCAAAAAGGATAGCAATAGCGCCTAGGTGCCTGGCTTTATGAAGAAAACTATAATAATATAGAAGGAAAAAAAAAGCGTTAATAAAGAAAAAGATCAGTACCTTTTTTGAGTCATCTGGTTTGGTATTAAGAACAAACAATACAACCAGAAAAAGTAACGACATCCCGAAAATTAAAACAAAATCTGAAAACATTGACCACCCTTGCATAATTTAATAGCGTTTTATTTAGGTCTGACCTCATTTACCCTGCCTGCAAAAATAAAAAATTCCTGATGAAACAAATCATCAGGAATTTTTTCATCGATACAGATTGTTAGAGCTTCGAAAACTTCAAATTACGGTGATTCCCGTAAGATAGAAAATAAACCCCTTTATTAAATTCGTCAATATCAATACTTTGATTTGGACTAATTTTTCCTGTTTTTATTATTTTACCCAAAGTATTACAAATAGTATAAGTCGTTTCAGTATCTCCAGGTAAAAATGAAACATGAATCATATCAAACGCGGGATTGGGATAAATACTTGGCATAGATTCAACTTGTTGTTTTATACCAATCGTTGTTTCAGTCGATAAACGGATTAAATAGCTGTCGCGATATAAAATTGCAGTAACTGTCAATTCTTCATCGGGCAAGGGGTTTATATCTACTCCGGTTTCAAAATGAGCAGCCAAATAAATATTATCTTCAAGGTCAATGGCCATATTGTGGTCATCAATAAAATCAACTCCCCCAAATTGATACGCATTTTTAAACACCCCATTTTCATCAAATACAAGTAAATAGGCGTCGGTAGCGTTATTTGATTTTTTTGTCATCATAAACTCTTGTTCTGGCGATAGATTAAAATCTGCCTGGACTTCAAAAAATCCGGATACATGTACTTCCTTCTTTGAATTTACAGCTACATCATAACTAAAAAACGGATGATCGGATTTTTGGTGCCTTGCCCAAGCCAATTCACCCTTATTATTGACTTTCATGACAAAGCCATTATAATTATTATCCGATAAAAATGTATTACCATCACCCGCCAAAGAGTCCGGATCGAAATTCACCGTCTCGTAGAAGTACCCCGTTAAATAAGCATTGGTATCGGAGTCAACCGCTATTCCCATACTCATAGCCTTACCCCCATGAGTAATCATTGATTTTTTATAATTTCCTTCAGCATCAAGATGTAAAATATACAACGATAAGCTTGATTCGCTTGCGGTTTGCAAATTTTGCTGATCAGGGTGGGGATTAAAATCGACCGTACCGGAGAAGTAACCTGTAACAAAAATATCGCCACTGGCATGAACATCCATATCAAGAGCTAAAATAAGTTCCAATCCCCCTAGCTTTTTTACAGATACAAATTCCCCGTCTTTGTTTAAAAACAAAATAAAACTGTCGGCTCCGCCATCGCAATCCAAAAGAAATTCATCAGGTCCCGGATTAAAGTCAACTGTATTATACATATACCCTGTCATGGTAATATATCCTTTGGGACTATAACCAATGGCGGTTGTTTCTTCATAATCAACACCACCTATTTGCTTTGCCCACACAAATTCGCCTTGTGGATTAAGTTTTAGCACAAAAATATCAAGATCACCCGGTGTGGATAGTATAAATTCCTCAGTTCCTGAATCAAAATCAACGGTATCAGAAAATACGCCCGTGATATATATGTTTCCCTCATCATCAGTAACCAAACCTGTTGCATATTCAAACATGGAACCTCCAACACCTTTTACCCATAAAAGGTTACCAGAAGTGTCCGATTTTTGAACGAATATGTCATAAAATCCATTTGAATATAAGGTTTCTTCAATATTATTAACGTTAAAAATGGCGGTGTCGGTAAAGTAACCACTTGTGTAAATTTCTCCGCGGTTGGTTACATGAACATCACGTACCACATCTTCACCATTCCCTCCAAAGTTACTTGCCCATTCAAATTTCTGTGCTTTAACCGCCTGGAATGAAACTAAACAAATGATAAATACATTGAGGATTTTTGTTTTCATATTAAACTGTTTTAATTATTGACTTAAAAGAATCTGAAACAAATAACGCATCAAATAAATTAACAACCGTCTAATTGGAAGCAGTGAGACTTATTTTTCAGTTTAATTTTTTATTTTGAACCTTTATCATTTAAGGGTTCATAAAGATTCAGATTCAAGTGAAAATTTTATTGAAAAAATAGGTAGGGCATAACCCTACTGAAGCGTTACTAAAATCGTTTTTTCATAAGATACAATCAATTGCATAATATTTTAGCTTACTATTCAAAGGTTATCCAATTAAAAAAGATAAACTGTTTTTTATTGGAAGCTTTTACTATTTATGCAAAAACTCAGGCAATGTTATCAGGAAGCTATCATTAAGTTATAGCTGTTTTTTGGGAGATTTATTGAAAAAGCCAATAGTTAAGCAAGCCAGCTATCAAAGTATATTGTATATTTGACACCTTTAAGAAACCAAAAAAGACATGCAAAGCATTATCATAAACGACAAATTAAAAGTTGTACAGGGAGATGATCAGATTTATAAGTACATAGCTATTAACAATTGCACGCTCGACAAGGATACGCTTGAGAAGATGACCCAGGTTGGAGATACCTGGAACGGAACCCAGCTATGTGCCAACCTGATTGATGTAAGGGATATGTTTTTTATTGATTCCAAAACACGGGAATATGCCGCAGCCCAGTACCGTACACATGTGGCAGGGCAAGCTATTTTAATTGAATCGACCATTTCAAGTTATTTTGCTAACCTGTTTTTAAAATTCAGTCAACCCAAAGTACCTACCAAACTATTCACCAAAGAGGATGAAGCCATGAAATGGTTGCAAGAGCAAATGGAAAAGCGCAGGTAAACTGTTGGAAATTCATTTAAATTTCAAAGGTTACGTAAATATTTTCATCAAATATCTCCGGCAAAAAACCATGATTACTGAATTTGGTTGATAAATAAATGGGGTTTATCAAAAAAACAATAACTTTCGAAAGGTACTTACGTACCTGCGCCTAAAATTTATATAACATGCATTTTGATAACAATACAATAATACAACTATATGAAAAGTCAACCAAGCAATAAAACATTACCGGTAAATGGTAAAATCTCAATTACCCAAAAAATCTGGAGATTAGCTTCAGGAACACCTTCATGGCAAAAATTCAGAAGTGCCACCCAACAAAAAACCATATTGGTTTTGTTGCTTTTACTGATAGTGAGCAGTGGGGTTTGGGGGCAGTCTGCCAGTTGGAATTATGTTTCCGCAACCGGAACCCTTGGCACAACCTATAGCTGGATTGACTGCTCGGGGGGTACAACCATCACCTTTTCCGATAATGATGACGGTAGGGCTGATGTCGCCTGGCCGTTTGATTTTACCTTTTATGGTAACAGCTATACCACAGCAAATAACCTGAGTGTAAGCACAAATGGGTTTATCAGGTTAAATGGTAATGCCAGCAATACAGCCAGCGATGCATCGGGATATGATTTATCTGCAGGCGGAACCAATTTGGGACAAATCATTGCTTTGGGTGTTTACGATAATCAGGTGCAGGATAATGGCGGGTGGGCCCGGTACTTAGTAAGCGGAAGTAGCCCAAACCGGGTTTTTACCATTGAATATAATAACACTGAAATTGATTATAACGACAATGATTTTGCCGATATTCAGGTTAGTTTTTATGAAACTACAAACACAATTGTCTTAAAAATTGGCGATGATAACGTTGCAAGGGCCAATGTTGATTTAGGCATTTGTAGTGGTGTTACCAGTTATTATAGTTATTGGGGAAATGTAAACACAGTTACCAATAACACATGGATTGAATTCACACCCAACACTCCTCCAAATACCGGTGATTATAGGAGCCTTCAAGATGGTGACTGGAATGATAGGACAGATTGGCAACGTTGGGATGGTAATTCCTGGGAAACAGCCACCGCAGGCCAAGGCTATCCAGGGCAAAATGGAGTACCGGCAAGGGTAACCATCCGGAATGGACATGATATGGTAATAAATGTTTCTCCGGCAAATAATATCGGGAGCCTTGAAATTGGAGAAGGCACTTCGGGTACATTACAAACCGATGGTACCAACAGGACGTTTTCAATAAATTCGCTACAAATTGCAGCCGGGGCCTCATTTAATATGGAACGCTCTACTTTAACAGTAAATAGTACAACCAGTATTAGTGGTACATTGAATGATGACAATAATAATGGCTCAGGTACATTTATTGGTTTGGTAACTATTAATAATACCGGCAGTTTTACGCCCACTGCTAATTCAGCCTTAACATTTCAAGGGGGGATAACCAACAATGGAACTTTTACCAAAGCGGGAACAGGAAGCACAACATTCAATACGAATAATCAAACCATAAGCGGTTCAAATACCCTCACTTTCAGCAATGGAGATTTCATAATAAGCAACCCGGCATCGTTAAATGTTACTACTTCAATATCATTTAGTGGTACTAATTTTACCAACAACAGCAACAATGCAACCGCAGCATTTAGTCAAACCACAGGTACCTTTACCTTTGCTTTGGGTAATGCTCAAACTATTAATAATGGTTCGGGTACAGGTACCGTAACTTTTTATAACCTAACCCTCGACGGTAGCGGAACCAAAATAACAGGTAAGGCCTTTAATGTAGGTAACGATTTATTTGTTGATGATAATGTAAGCCTGACCCTTTCGCAGGATGCCGGTATTTTTAATGTGGGTGGTAACTTAACGGTTTTTCAAGGCAGTAACGATTCGTATGTAAACCTAAATTCAGGCGTTACCTTAAATGTAGCTGGAACCACCAGTTTAAATTCCAATAGTAACGCTGACGAGAAGTCAATTTTGGTTGATGCGGGTACATTTACTACAGGACATCTCACAGTGAGTAGTGACGGTGATACACGTGATGCCTATGTAAGAATTTCTACCGGCACTATCATTGTCACTGGAGACATTACATTAAATAGCACAAATTTAAGAACCTATATTTTGTTTACTGATAATGGTACATTATATATTGGAGGGAATATGACCGGTGGAGGCATTACCAGCACAACTGGTGGTGGTGCTGTTGCACCAACAGTAGGAACTATTGACTATAATGGTACATCACAAAACATTCAGGCTTACACCTATTATAATTTAAATATCTCTGGTACAGGTACATTCAACGCTTCGGGTGCTATTACCGTTAATGGAGATTTTAACATTTCAGGCGATGGAACACTTAATACAGGCAGCAATCTAACTTTTTCGGGTACCTCGCAATGCAACGGAGCTATAAATGCTTCAGGTGGCACGGTTACCTATGGAGCCAACGCCTTAAATGTTATTGAAGGTACTTACAGCACCTTGTTAAAAAGCGGAGCGACCACCTCAACACTCTGTGGCAGCATTACGGTTAATACTGCGTTGCAGCTGGGTGGGGGTATTGTCAGTCTTGGCAATTACGATTTAACCATCTCGAATGGGGCTGTTATGACCCCAACTGTTGCATTTTCATCTACTAATATGGTTGCAACTGAAGGAGCCGGAAATTTAATAAAACAAAGTAATGCCGAAGCTGGATTTGAGGTTCTTTACCCTGTGGGTTCCAGTGGATATTACACGCCCATGAGTTTAACCAACGGTTTTACAGCTACACCCACGGGCACCGGTAGTGTTTCGGTACGTGCCGTTACCGATGCAGTGGGTACTAATATGTTAAACAAATATTGGCAAGTGGCAACTACTAACTTGTCTTCAATTTCATCGGCCCATATTCTATTTACTTACAATGATGCTGAAATAAATGGTACAGAAGGTAGTTATGTTACGTGGGTAGAACCCGATGGGGGAAGCTGGAAAAATCCAACAAATCCAACAATAACCACTGGTTCAAATACATTTGGCTCAACCGGTTCAAGCGATTTTGCCGGACGATGGTCGGCAGGTATTTCACCTTTGCCCATAGTAACATGGTATGCCTATTCTACCGATGGAGACTGGGCTAATGCCAGTTCATGGACTTTAGATGGTGCATTGAGCCCACTCTATGAAAATCCAAGTAGCCTTACTCCCGCTGCAACCGATATTGTGGTTATCCCTTCAGGAAAGAAAATTACAATTTCAGCAGGTAATGATAATTTAACCGTTTTAAAAGCAGAAGTAAACGGTACGTTGGATTTAACCACATCAGCCGGGCATGATTTTGGCATTATTGCAGGAAATGGAACCATTAAAACAACAGCGGCTGTTGATAATTTTCCTGCGGGGACTGCAAACCTATTTAACGATGCCACCAATGGCGGTACATTTGAAATAAATGGTGCAGGAATTTCCCTAAATACTGCACGTACTTTTAACAACCTTAAAATAAACCTGACAAGCGGCTCGGCAACCTTATTAGCTGACTATACTTTGAACGGAAACCTTACGGTTACAAAAGGTGATTTTAAGATTAACGATGCCAGCAATACAACTCCTTTAAACCTTACTGTTGCAAAAGATGTTTTGGTAACTAGTTTGGGTTCTATTACCGTAGGTACCGCCAATGCTACCGGTTCAGATGCAGGATATGGAAACTATCACAAATATTTCCATGTGTTTGCCGTTTCAGGTAATTTTACCAATCAGGGAAGTGTCCGTTTAACCAATCAAACAGCCGGATCGGGTCCCGATTATACCACCAGGACAGCTACGGGGGCTGTATCGTTAGTCTTTAATAGTTTATCAAACAATACCCTAAATTGTGAAGGCATAACCGATTTGTATTATTTAGTTTTAGATAAAGGTACCGATCAAACTTATAGTTTAACTGTAAATGCAACTGCTAAAAACTATTTTTCATTATTTGGCGATAATGATGAGCAGTGGGACGCAACAGATGATGAAAACCCTGAGAACCGTAAAGCCCTTTGGATAAAGGCCGGTTCTTTAATATTGGAAGGTTATGTTTATATCCCCACCTTAGGCGAAGGTACCAGGGACTGGACCATTGGTGCCAACGCGGCCCTTATTTTAAATGGACCCAATGTATTTGTTTCTACTACAGCAATTACCGCCGCCTCAGGAGTTCATCCGGCAATTGATTATTCAGGACTTTCTTATTCCAGTTCAAGCGGTATAGACAACGGTGTTAATGTACAGGCTATTTATGTGAATGGCACACTTAAAATTAACGATGGCTTGTTTACTACCTCAAATACTCATGGAGTAGTGTATAGGGCTGAATCAACAGCAAATAAACTTGAAATTAATGGAGGAACTGTTACAACGGGTCAATTTAGAATCAGTGGCGATGCAAGTGCTGCCACAGCAAAAATGAGCTATGTGCAAACCGGTGGTACCCTTAATTTAGTTGACAACCAAACCGATGCCGCCATTTTCGATTTAAGTGCCGGGTTAGGTTCCTTTACCATGTCGGGTGGAACCATTAATATTCAGGATCTTTCGGGTGGTGCAACCAATGCCATATACATTGCCTGTGCCGAGAACAATATAGATGTTACAGGGGGTACAATTATACTTAATAATACTACCGGAACCAATGCCGATGCAACCATTTCAACCACAGCACCCTTTCATAACTTTATACTTCGTGAGAATAGAACCAGCAACGTTCTATTGCAAACAGGCCTGACTGTCAACAATGATTTGATTATTGAAAAACGTGACTTTAATGCAGCAGGTTTTAATCTTTCCATAGGAAGCGACCTCAATATCTCAAGCGGCGCAACTTATACAACAGGTTCCAATACAACTACGTTTACCGGTGCAAAACAATCAAATCTGTATCTGCCCGCGTTGCAAACATTTAACAACTTAACCATTGCAAAAACTGTTGAAGACAAAGATCTTGTTATTGCATCCGGACTTAGCATAGCTTTACAGGTAAATGGTGCATTTCGGTTAGAAAACGGTATTTTAGATTATAACACCTACACCGTTGAATTAAAAGGCAGTATATATTTAGCCGATACCATCGGTAAATCAACATCAACGGGTAAAATAACCATTAATGGAGCCAGTGCCCAGACCATCACTTCAGAAAACGGCTGCATCCAATCTATTGATATTGACAATACCAATGGTATAAACCTTATTGGCGGTTTAGGTATCACCGGTACGTTAACTTTAACAAATGGTATTTTTAACATATCTACCTATAAATTATCAATGGTAGGAGCCAATGCGGCATTTGGAGGCACTTTCGATATTACCAGAATGATTCAGACAGCAGGTAACGCTTCCGATGGCGGTATTGAAATGTATGTTGATGCCAATGAAACACTTACCTTTCCGTTGGGTACCAATGCCAACGCCACGACAAGGTACACCCCAGCTGTAGTTACTCTTTCGGATTTAGTTGATAATGGATATATTCAAATCCGCCCTTCGGATAACGCTTTGGCAACAACCAATAGTACAGGAGGTAACCTACTTTCATACTATTGGAAGGTGAATCATACAGGTTTTGAATCTATCCCAACAGTTCAAATGGTATTTAATTATGCTGAAAGTGATGTTGTTGTCTCAGATGCTGATTATGTGGCAGGATATGTGCTGGATGCCAGCCCTTATACAAGGAGTTATGAAGACTTTAGTATCCCTGAAGATGAGAGAATTGATGCAGGCTCTAATACGATAACATTTAATGGGCAAACCGATGCCGGTTTTACCCTTGAAAATGCAAATTTTACGGCTGGGGTAAATACCAGATTCAACGGAACAGTTGATACTTATTACTCATACTATGATTCTGAAGGAGCTACAGGAAATGGTTGGTACACAAATTGGAACTCAGCCGCAACATGGGATAAAGGCTCAAAAGGATCGGGTGTACACGAGGTCCCAGGTGAAGGAAGTATTGTGTATATAATGGATAGAGCTAGGGTATGGGGGAATGTAATCCCGAATAAGCCTGCCGAAGTTATCTTTGTTTACAATTTGGCAGAATATCCTGTACCTGACCAGGAAAATGTGCCCAGGTTACAATTTAACACGGCAGGCACATTTAATTTGGGAATTGTTAAAGATACCGGGATGATTTCAATAAATACTACTGCCTTACCTACAGTAAATGCCGATTGGGGTGAGTTTGCCAATATTTTAGACGCCTATATCATGTACTGGGGAGGTGACATTACTTTAAATAACGTAATCCAACCTTGCCCAACCTTAATGCTTGAAAGTGCAACCTTTAATATTGACCAGAATATTGCAATTAATGGGGACCTAATATTAACCGGATCAACTGTTACCCCCTTACAAGATATAAATATTGGTAGGAATTTATATGTTGGGGCTTGGTCAACAGGTATATTTAACTTTCCAGGTACTGGTGCCCCGGTTACAGTAACCGTTGAAGGTAATTTAGACTACACATACATTACATCTAATACACCAAGAAATGTTATTGTTAATAATCCCGGGGTTGTAAGTACATTGGAACATAAATTAATTGTTAAAGGTGACATTATTCATGGGAGCAACAATGCTTATAGTTTAGATTTGTATAATGCCGCAAACCGTCCTGCTGTAATATTAGAGCTTCAGGGGAATAGTAACAATAATTATTACAGAACTTCAACCTCAGTTCCTGATCTATACCGACTTATAATTAATAAAGGTGATAACCAGACAAATAGTTTTTCTTTTGATGATAGCTTTGTTTTGAACGGGCCTACCTCAGGTGTAGGCATTGCCAAAGCTTTGGAATTAGTAAATGGTACTTTAATACTTAACGATGCCGCCATTGACATCAATCTTTCCACAGGTGATGACGATTTTGAAATCCCTTCAACGGCCAACCTAACCCTAACCCAAGGGACAGCAAGGGTTAATGGCGCAAGCACCGGCATTACCCTTGATGGCGGACTTACAATAAACGGGGGTACCTTAAACATGGAAAGTGGTACTGAAACTTATAATAACTATATACAATACGGTTCATCAGGCAATGCCACTATTAACATTTCATCAGGCTCATTATTAGTGGGAAACCAAATACGGAGACTAACAACCAGTTCAGCCGGTGTATTGAATTACAATCAATCAGGCGGTACGGTAACTATTGGAGTGAATACAGGCGACGCCGGTTATGTGGCTAACCGCGGTATGCTGGAAATTGTTAATACGGGCAGTAATTTTTCTCTATCGGGTGCAGGTACACTCACATTTGTACGCCAAAATGGTGCAGCTCCTGAGGTTGCTGCCTTATACCTTGATCCTGATAATTATGACATTACGGGTTCAACCATCGTTATAGGTAATGCTAATACTCCGGCAAGTCAAAATCTGTTTAATATTAATTCAAGTGTGGCCTTAAACAACTTAAGCATTAACCCCGATGCTGTTGCCGGCCTGCAAGCAAATCTGGCAACCCAACCGCTTACCATTGCGGGTAATTTAACTATAAATACCAATGGGACCTTAGATGGAAAAGGATTAAATTTAACGTTGCAAGGTAATTTAATTAACAACGGCACTTACACCGCAAGCAACAATACCCTTATTTTCAGTTCTAATGCGGCACAAGGTATTTCGGGTGCCGGGACTGAAGATATTTATCGGTTTACCAAAACGGGCTCAGGAACATTGACACTGAGTAAAAATATTACAGTAAACGATTTATTAGATGTTGACCAAGGCACTATAAACACAGCCACATATGCTTTAAATACTACAGGAAATGTAACTCTTGACGCTAGTATTACCAGCACTTCGGGCAACGGATTGGTATTTGGAGGTACAGCCCTTCAAAATTTAGCAAGAAACGGTGTGGGACAAAGCTCCATGGGCATTGTAACGGTAAACAATAGTAACGGTGTAAAAGTTTCAAATACGGGCCATAGTTTTATCATCTCAAATAAATTGCGTTTGCAGAGCGGTGTATTTAATATTGGTGGCAGTTTATTAGAATTTGGGACAACAGCAACCATTGAAGCGGTTTCTCCATTTTCAATCACCAATATGATACAAACCAACAGCTCATTTCAAGACAATGGTGTGAAAAAGAATTTTCCGGCAAACCATACTACCGATTTTATTTTCCCGGTGGGGCAGCTGTTATATACCCCGGTAACCATTGACCTATCTTCTTCCGGGCATACCATTGGCACAACAGCAGGCAACCTCACCGTAAGGCCTGCTAATGAATTCCATCCTACAATTAACGATCCTACCGATTTTTTCGATCCGTTGTTTGACATAGATAATGTTTTGCAGTATTATTGGATTTTAAGAGCTGACAATATTACGGGTTTTGTTTCCGACGTAACCATGGTTTATGACGATAGTGATGTATTGTCAAGCGATCCTTCAACTGATGAAACCGATTATATTTCTGCCCGGATTCTAACGAACAATAACCCTACGGAAGCGGTAAGCAAATATTCAACTGCTGAAGTTGATGAAACCACAAATACAATTACATTCACATTTAATGGTGATAATAGTGATGGCATAACCGGCGATTATTTTGCCGGCAATGCAAATGCCATACCCGACAATGTTGTAACATACACAACAACGGGTACCGGAGGTTATGTAAATGCATCATCAACCTACATCGGCGGATTACCCACCGACGGCGTGGCACCTACCGGTGCTGTATTAATTGTTTCATCTGGCGATGAGGTAAATTTTAATGTAGATGATGTAAAATTATACAAAACCGAAATTCAGGCTGGTGGTACACTTACCATAAACGAAACGCAAGGTCACCGTTTAGGGACAGTTACCGGAACAGGAAACATTAAAATAGTCAGCAGTACAGCAAGCATAGCATTTCCTGCTGGCGATTATATCGACTTTTTTGACTGCACAGGCGGTGGTATTGATTATGCCGGAACCGGAAGTTATACCGTAATGTCAGGTTTTCCATCGGTACGTAACTTAACCATAAGTGGCTCAGGAACAAAAGAATTAGCCAATAACGATATAGTAGTTTGTGAAGACTTTACAATTAACGGACCTACCTTTGATAACCCATCAGATAATGACATAACAGTAAACCGTGATATGTTTATCTCAAGCGGTGTATTTAATAGTGGTGCCTCAAATATTATTGAGGTTGCAGGAACGGTTACTGTTAATGGGGGTACCTACAACGGAGAAACCAGTGGCAGTGATACTTTTGGGGCATTAACTGTTAGTTCGGGTACTTTTAATCTGGGCTCAGGTGGAAGCGTCTCGATAGAAGGTGATATAACCTTTAGTGGTGGAACATTCAATGGAGGAACAGGTGCTGCAAAAATAGTATTGGATGGTTCATCGAATCAAAATATAACAGGAACATTTACCGGTGCCTCAAAAATAAGGAACCTTGAAATTAACAATACCAGTGGGGCAACAATGCTAGGCAGTGTTACGGTAGATAATTCATTAACGTTAACAAACGGTTTAATTACTACTGGTTCAAATACACTTCTTCTTAATTCGGGTGCAACAATTACTCCAGCAAACGGCACATCAACAAAATATGTAAATGGGAAGCTATCTAAGGTTTTGGCCAATGTTGGCGATGATTTTGTTTTTCCGGTCGGAAAATCAGGTAAATGGGGTTATGCCGGAGTTTATAATGTAACTACAGGCGGTTTAACCTGGGATGTAGAGTATTTTGCCACCGGAGCTACAAATGAAGCCCTGGTAAACAATTTTACTCCAACGAATACTTCAATAACAGGTGTAACGCAGAGTGAATATTGGAAAATATCTGATAGTGGTTCATCACAAGCAAATATTGCATTAAGTTGGAATAGCGAAAGTAATGTGTCGGCCATTCAATCGGAGAGAGAAAAATTGGAAGTGATGGTTTGGAATGATGGCATTTCTACATGGGACAACAAAGGCGGAGGCAGTTTCAGTTCAGGCCATACCCAGATAGAAGGTTCATTTTTATCAACTTCACTTATTCAATTCTCCGAAAATATAATAACATTGGGGTCAAGTGATATTAATAACCCTCTCCCTGTAGAATTGCTTTACTTTACAGGGAAAGCCAATACTGAAGATGTGGTACTATTATGGGCTACTGCTTCCGAAAAAAACAACGATTATTTTGAAGTACAGCGGAGTACAGATGCCGAAGAATTTGAGACTATTGGTAAGGTTTTTGGAAATGGCAACAGCCTGATTCAAAACGATTATAATTTTGTAGATGAAAATCCTCAGCCTGGTACCAGTTATTATCGGTTAAAACAGGTTGACTATAATGGTGCTTCTGAAATTCATAAAACAGTTGCAGTTTATTATGAGCGTGGGTATGGGAACTCATTGAATAAAGATATTTCAATCTACCCCAACCCTTATAATTCAGGTAATTTAATTCTCGATCTTCAGGAATTGGAGCCAAATACATCTATATTGGTTTCAGTTATTAATATGAACGAAAAAGTAATTGTAACGGCACCTTTACTTATCCCCGAAAGCCGGGAGGTTAACCTGGTACCAAAGATGATTGACAATTTAAGCCCCGGAATTTATGTGGTAACTGTTCGGACCCCAAAGGGTATATTAACTAAAAAAGTTATTGTAAACTGAAATTTATAAATGCGATTCAATGTCGTTTAATTAAGAAAAATACCTGCAGATAAATCTGCTTCCCGATGTGTGGTACCCAATTTATCGAAAGGTGAGAGAGAATCGCCCAATTTGGGTGTTATTCAGGTTGCTACTATAAATGAAAGGTCAACATCAAAACTGATTGCCAAATAGAATAAATTAACTGCCCGCGAAGTAAAGCAGGAATTGAGTGACTTTAATTCCTGCTTTTTTAATTGTTACCTCCAGGGTTATTTATTACATTCAGGTGCTATAATTGTATAAAATGGATCATCCAAGCTGGATTTTTTCAAAAACCTCCTATATGCGGGGAAGGCAATGCCTCAAAATGCTCTATTTGTTTCATCACAAAAGGGAGCTTATACCCACCTTGCCTAAAAAACAAGATGCGGTACTAAAAAAAGGGTTTGGTTTTGAAAAACAGGTACAAAAGAATTTATTTCCCAAAGGTTTCAATATGCGTTCACTGTTGGGTAATGCCTATTCCGAATATCACCCGCACACACAAAGAATTCTCGCTGCTGAAAAACAGGTGACTCTTTTCGAAGCCGGAATCATCAGCCAGCAGGTGTTGGTGCTGGTTGATGTGTTACGTCAAAATGAGGATGGAACTTTAGATATTTTTGAAATTAAGAATAGTTTCCATCTGAAAAGTAATTTTCTTTGGGATGCCGGCCTCCAGTATTTTGTCTGCAAATCCTACTTAGGACCAAAACTGAATGGATTCAACCTGGTATTAAAAGGGCATAACCAACCATTTAAAGTCATAGACATTACCCCTCAATTGGAAAAACGACTAGCTGAGGTACAACAGGATCTTGAATTACTTGCATCAGTGATTAAGGAGGACAAGGAACCGGATGTAGCCATGGGCAAACATTGTTCGGTTCCTTATTCATGTGGTTTTATAGGGTATTGTAAGGGATTGAAAACAAAAAAATAATACTCAATCCAAGTTTAAAAAGACAGCGTCTTGACCCTTTGCCGTGATATTTAAAGATTACTGTATTTCCACAAGTTGCCATTGATTTTCAACGAGTTACCAGTTGATTTGCGGATTTCAAGGATAAAATAAATTACAAATAGTCAAACCCTCTTAGTGCTAACTTGTAGTTTTTGGCATTTTTAAAAAGTTTGATAGAAAGATGAAAACAACCAAAAAAGTAAGTGTTTGGTCAAATCTTATCATCTCAGAAGGCAAAAACTGCATAATTGTTTAGTAGTTATTTCTACACTAATAACTATTTGTCCACCCAAAAAAACTATCAGTACACTAAGTTCAGAATCCTTAAAATTAATTTTATATCGCTTTAAAAAACAACTTTAACACTATGCTAAAATCAGATTCAAAAGAATGGAAACCGTTCCATGGCAATCATGGGTTTCATTTTCAAAGAACCTCATTTTATCTATTAATAATATGTGTGCATCAAATTCAAAATTAAAGAAGCATGAATCAGATAAATATAACACCTGGATTAATTACCGGCCGTGCCAATTATTTATGGCCGAACAAATGTCCACCCTTTTACTGAAATGATTCCCAAAAGGGCCATCCGCAATTAAATTCTATTGAATTGGCTTTTTTGAATGGAAGTATTGAACCACCACAAATGGTTATTAAAATAAGTGTTTAATGACTACCTGAAATCTCAGAAAATAGAAACAGAAAAAAACTTATAAAACTTTAAAACAAAAAAAAGGAATACCTAAAACAAAATCACAGGAATGTTTTTATAACAAGTTACTGGAAATATTAAAACAAATGAACTCTATCAAATTTAAATTTATGAAAACAACTAGACTATTGAGGTGCACTTTGGGTGCAGCATTTTTAGCAGCAATTAGCTTAGTTGGGTGTGAGTCGTTGGATATTTATTCCATTGATGCACCCTCTGACCTACAGAGTAAAATCGACTCTATTGCCGCTGCCAAAGCAAATCAGAACACTGGCGACACTACTTACCTTACCATCGCAACATCGATTGTAGGAGCCGAAGATAACAGTGCCGCTTGGTGGACTTCATTTTCTGATTATTTCACCATTCCAACCAATAAATTAATGCATTTGGAATTTGTAAATCACGGAAGTGGTGCAAATAACTGGAATAACTGGAACCTTTGCCTTGCAACAGCAGAGCGTGATGCCGAAGGCTATTCAGAATACTTTGTATTACGTTCTGATGCTTTTGGTTGGGGTAATGGTGATTACGATGGTGCTATGATTACCCAAAACTATCCCGATACCGATGGCGATGGCGATATTTGGAACGATTTCCGTACTACCATGCAGGGAGCTTATGTAACACTCGAAGTTGACCATTCAGCAACGGGTAATGCATTTGTAACAGCCACTGCAGTTGGCACTAACGGTACAACACTTGTTGAAACCTATCAACAGCCGGTTTCAGCCACTGATGATATCCTTGCTTTTTTAATTTGCGATGGCAGTTATTTCGAAATGAAAAAGGCTTACCTCATCCCTTCAAAAGTAACGGTTGTTGAAGATGTGAATCCGGTATCAATTACAGTTGCAGGCACCCCTGCATTTGTTGAATTGGGTGACGAAAACTTCTGGGGCGATGCAACAGCAACTGTCACTTTCGCCGATGGTTCATCGGAACAGGTGGATTCAACAGATTTATCGTTCACAGTAATTCCCGAAATGACAACTCTGGGTTCCAAAACCGTTGCCGTAGCTTACAGTAAAACAAAACAAGGAGCCTACTGTCAGGCTGTATCAACCATTTACACACTCGAAGTAACCAACCCTGTTAACAGCCTTGAGGTTACTACTCCACCAATTATTACAACCTATTATTTCTTTAATAGCGACTCAATTATATTCAACACCACAGGAATTGTAGTAACTGCAACTTACTCCGATGGTTCAACCGCTGTAATGGATAAAGAATCCCTTGAATTTGGAAAGATTCCTGCAGTTGAAGGTTCACAATCTGTAGTAATCTCCTATGTAGGTGCTACAAAAACCGTAACAACAACCTGCCCGTTAACTCTAATAAAAGGTATTGCCCAGGTAGGAAATACGGACTTCTCATCGGCATGGTGGACCGCATTTTCAGATGAATATTCGGTGGCATCGGGTACCAGTGTAACCATTACCATGTATTGTTACTCCGATAACTTAGCCAACTGGCACAGCCCATGTACCATCCTCCGCAAAGCTGATTTAACCGAAAATGCGGTAGTCCGCATGGATAACTTTGGTTGGGGTTCTGGATATGGAACTGCTACGCTAACCAGCGACTGGAATTGGGATACGTTCACTTCAAACATAAGTGGTTCAAAGGTAGAAATTACTGTTACAAACAATGGCGACAATACGGCTGATATACTTTATAATGTTACTTACGCCAACGGCGAAACGCATTTCCAGAAGTATGCAGGAATCACTGTTGATAGTGCTGATTTGAACTGTGCGCTTGTAACCGAGGTTTCATATCTCGTAATTGTTGAATAATCATTAAGATAAAAATATGTAAACTATGAAATATTTATATTTAATTCTGTTGGGATTGCTGGCGCTCGCATCGGCAACATACGCACAAACAGGCAACATAACAGTAAATGGTAAAATCGTTGACAATAATGGAGAACCGCTTCCAGGCGCAAGCGTAATAGAAAAAGGTACAACCAATGGTACCATTGCCAACTTTGATGGAAACTTCACTCTTTCTGTTCATTCAGATGCTTCACTGGTAGTCTCTTTTATAGGATTCAAAACAATTGAAGTAACCCTTGGAGGAAAAACCGAACTCGGTAGCATCACTTTGGATTCGGATATAATGGAACTCGACCAGGTAGTAGTAATAGGTTATGGTACACAACGCAAGGTTGACCTCACAGGTTCAGTGGCCGTTGTCAATACCGAGGAGATGAAAAAAGTATCGCACTCGAACATATCAACTATGCTCGAAGGACGAGTAGCTGGTATACAAATTACTACCGATGGCCAACCAGGAGCCGACCCAACCGTCCGTATCCGTGGTATAGGTTCGTTTGGCAGTACATCACCATTGTATGTTATTGATGGTGTACCTATGGGAACAACCATCCGCGATTTTTCACCAAATGATATTGAATCGCTACAAGTACTTAAAGATGCATCAGCAGCCGCTATTTATGGTTCACGTGCTGCAAACGGTGTGGTTATCATTACCACAAAACAAGGCACGAAAAACAAAGCCATGAAAATTGATTATAGTGGTTATTTTGGTATGGATCAGGTACAAAAGGGGGTATATGATGTAATGGATGCCCAACAGTATGGTAAATATGTGACCATGGCGTATAAAAATTATGAGAATATGGGTGTTCCATCGGGATATAATCCTTTAAGCCCAAATTATTTGTATAATGCCGATGGTACAGCCAAAGTGAATACTGATTGGTTTAAGGAGGCGTTCAAAACGGGTATCCGCCAGAATCATAATATAAACATGTCGGGTGGTGGGGCTAACAATACATACAATATTGGCCTCGATTACTTTAGCCAGCAAGGGACGATGGAGGGTGCCGGTCCTAATTTTGACCGTTACACAGCCCGTATTAACAATACAATGGATGTTAAATTTGTAAAATTCAAAACCAATATTGTTTATAGCCATAGCAGTCAGGATAATATGGCACTTAGTAATGCCAATGAGTACGTACAGGGTTTATATGGATCACAATACCCGGTTATGGCTTCAGTGCTTCTTTTACCTCCCACTATTAAAGCATACGATGAATCAACCTGGGTACTTGACGATAAAATATCGGCAGCATCAGAATACACGTATGATTCTTATGGTTTTGGTACCTATTACGATGATATTCATGGTGACTTGCGTGTAACCAACGTGTTACTTACTAATAGTTTAATACAAAGGAATACAACGGTTGACCGCATTGTTTCTACAGGTTCGGCAATTGTTGACCTTTTTGATATGGTTGGACAAAAAAACAGTAACCATAAGTTGGATTACAACCTAAATTTATCGTACAGTAAAACCATTTGTAAAGATTTTACCTTTATCCCTTCATTTATTCAAAGTACTACCAATTACCTGCCAAAGAGCAATGAAATATTGACTGAAGGATATCGTAATTATAGTGATGCCCTTATTGAAAACTTTGTTACTTACGAAGGAAAATTCGGACGTAACCATATTAATGCTGTAGTTGGTCAAACATTTCAGCATGAGCTTTTTCATACTTTAACCGCTGATGGTGTAACCTTGGCTGAGCCTTATTATCTTCAAGTTGGCAATACTGAGGAAACATCGGGTGCCAGTGAAGAAAGCGAACACATTATGGCTTCGTATATAGGTCGGTTTAATTACAATTTCGATGAAAAATACCTTATTTCATTAACAGCTCGTCGTGATGGATCAAGCCGCCTTTCCTCAGATGACCGTTGGGATTGGTTTCCATCAATTTCAGCAGGTTGGCGTATTGAGAGGGAGAGTTTTTTTCCAGAAGTTGCCAAATCAATGATAAACCTGTTGAAAGTTCGTGGTAGTTATGGTGAACTGGGTAGTATCGAGAATCTTACCAATTATGGATATATGGATGTTATGTCGAGAGGAAACTATACCTATAGCTTTGGAAATAATAAAGTTACCGGTTCGGCTGTGTCTAATTATGTAAACACTTCAATTCGTTGGGAAAAGAAAAAATCGTTGGATCTAGGTTTTGATTTAGCCATGTTCAGCAATCAATTCGAATTTACTTTCGACTATTTTAAATCGACCTCAGAAGATGTTCATTATGGAGTAAAGGTACCTGCCAATGCAGGTGTTACCAACACTGATGTGAAAATGAATGCATCTACTATTGAAAACTCGGGATTAGAGTTTTTAATTGGCTATCACAATCATAAAAATCCAGTAAAGTTCGATGTTACAGCAAATTTATCGACTCTAAAAAATAAAGTAATTGAATTGGATGTTTTGAACAAACCACAAACCGATGGCTACTGTCGAACCGAAATAGGCAGTGAAGTGGGTCAGTTTTATGGCATGGTCTCTGAAGGCATTTTCCGCTCGCAATCTGAAATTGACAACAATGTAAACGATGAGGGTGCATTGGTTACACAGGAAGGTGCAAAAGAGGGTGATATAAGGTACAAAGATGTAAACAACGATGGCCAGATTACCCTTGAGGGTGACCGGACAATTTTGGGCAGTGGGTTAGCTAAAATACATTATGGATTGAATTTACGTGCTGAATGGAGAGGTTTTGACCTTAGTATTTCAACTTATGGAGCTGCAAAATTTAAAGCCGTTGATTTTGTGGATCTTACATTGCATAGTTCCTATCGGACCCTCAATAAAAGTGTCGATTTATTGAATGCATATAATTCAGAAACCGATGCGGCTGTAAATGGTTTACCTGTTAACACAAATACCGATGTACCACGGATAGCATACAATTCAGAATATGCAATAACGAACGATTTGTTTAGCCAGCGTTTTATTCAGAATGCTTCATATTTCAAAATTGCTAATATTGAGTTAGGTTATAACTTTCCCGATAATTGGTTTAAAGGTGCTGTTAGCAGTGTCCGTGTTTACGCATCGGCACAAAATGTGGCTACTTTTACCAAATACAAAGGGTATAATGTTGACTTTGCCGGAGGAACTTACACACCTGGTTATAACTATTGTTCCTATCCAACCCCTCGGACAGTTATGTTTGGTGCACGCTTCTCATTCTAAAAAGTAATTTTAAAAATTGAATATCAATATGAAAAGGATAAATATATTTCTAACAATGCTGGCACTAATTGGAGGCATGACTGCCTGTAATGACCAGCTCGATGTTCAGAACCCGAACTATCAGACAACTTATGAATTTGGCAATACCGAATCAGATTTACAGGAGGCCATTATTGCCTGTTACAACCGTATCCGCCTTGAGGGTACATTTGCCCGCGTGGGTTATACTTTAGATGCCGTTCGGGGCGACGAAGTCTGGAACTCTTCACAACAATGGTATCTGGAATACGACAAACTCAACTCTCCGGGTACTATTGGAATTGGTGACGAGTGGATTTGGCGTGACAACTACCATGTAGTTAACCGCACAAACTTTGTATTATCGAAAGTTGATGAGGTAACTATGTCAGAAGATTCTTACAATCAAATTAAAGGTCAGGCTCTTTTCCTTCGTTCTTTAGCCTATTATGAGCTGGCAACTTATTACCAGACGGTACCATTAATTATTGATTATGCCTCATATTCTGATATTAATACCATGTATGCTTCAAACAACACGCAAGATGAGGTGTTCGACCAAATTGAAGCCGACCTGACCGAAGCCATGCAGATGTTACCATCGCGCGATAAAGGGGGCGAATGGGCTCAAGGTCGGGCTACCAGCGGTTCTGCTGCAGGGTATCTGGCTCGCGCACTTATGTTCAGGCATAAATTTTCCGATGCGAATGAAATATTAAAAGACATTATTGCCGGTGATTATGGTACCTACAAGCTAACCGAAGACTATGGTGATAATTTTAGAGAAGGTTCAGCCTATGAAAATAACTCTGAAAGCCTTTTTGAAGTTCAATTTATGGATTATGGCACCGGTGGCACCGATGAGGAATGGACTCCGGTGAATATTAGTTCCGATGCAACTCAGGGGCATGCGGTTGAAAGTAATTATGCTTCGCAGGATTTGGGTAGTTGGGGTGACCTTGCCGCTTCACCCTGGTTGTATAACCTGTTTAAAAAAGAAACCTGTACCGATGGTCGCCTCGATCCCCGTTTATACTGGACCTTGGCAACCTACGAAAGTGAATACAGTACCTATACCGGATTGAACACAGCAGCATATCCCAATGGCGATCCCCGGAGCAATACTGTTTATCAGCAGGAATTAAATGAACAGGATTGGTTATATAAAATCCGTTCGAATACAGCACAAGGAGGCATTTCAATTGCTAAGTTCACCAATGCACGTGATGAGGTATATAGTTCCATTACTAATGGGTTGCATTGTGGAATTAACCTCCGCCTAATGCGATATAGCGATGTATTATTGCGTGCTGCCGAATGTGAAAATGAAATTAATGGTCCTAATCAAACGGCTATTGACTACATTAATGAAGTACGCAGGCGTGTTGCACTTGAAGATATTCAACTTTCCGACTTCCCAAATGCTGATGCTTTGTTTGAACAGATAGCTAATGTTGAACGCCCAAAAGAATTCGGTTGCGAAAACGGTCGCGGTATTGACCTGCTCCGTTGGGGATTCTTTTATGATGAAGGTCGTCTTAATCAGTTGGTTGAACATGCATATTATTTATTGGCTCCAAAAGAAACATTTATTATTGATGGTAAGGAACAAGATTTAGTGGTAATTAGCACTGATGAACTAACCGCCGAAACGGCCAGTGCTTCATCGTACCAATATTATACAAAAGGACATGAATATTTTCCAATTTTTCAGTCAACTCTTAATTCTAACCCAAACCTTACTGGTAATTCGGCAAATAAGAATGAAGATAATGGCCCTGCTTTCTTGGAAAAATGGACCGTTCGTCCCGTTGTAGAATAGAAATTATTCTCGTAAATTAGATACTTCCTTACCATCATGCTTTTGTATGGTGGTAAGGAAGTTTTTTTAACAAAATAAAAACAGATGAAACAAGTATATTCCCTGATTTTAACCGGTCTCATTATTCTATCAATGGTAAGGTGTAACGACGATGCTATTGAACCCAAGGAAGAAGATAACGATACTATTTCGGGTTTTTCTATTCCAACATACGCCGATGATTATTCGTCAATTTCTTCGTGGACAGACCGTAACAAGTGGAATCTGGCCAACGTTCACGATCCTTCAGTAGCTTATTACAGCGGGTATTATTACATGTACGGTACGGATGCTTCCTACGGGAATGTACATGAAGGCCATGGACATTTTCAGGGTAAACGTTCAACCGATTTGGTCAATTGGGATTGGGTGGGTGGCCCTTTTTATGAAGCCCCTTCCTGGGTAGCCGACTCGCTTAACGCCATCCGTTCGCGCATGGGGCTCGGTGCCATTGCCGAAGACAACATCATATATGGCTACTGGGCACCAGTAGTACGCCGGATCAACGTCGGAGGACAAGATATTTTGCGTATGTACTATAGCATAGTTATTGATAACTACATAAAAACAGGCAAAGCCAACACCTCAGCCAACTTTGATGGAAGCTGGACTGAACGTGCCTTTATCGGCATGTGCGAATCGATCGATCCTGCTGGAGCTATATGGACCGACAAGGGTTTCATTACCTGCTCATCATCGGACCGTGGCACAAACTATAGCCGCTCCAGTTTATCGAATTGGGACGCTTATTTCTACTACAACGCCATCGACCCTACGTATATCGTAACACCCGAGGGGAACCATTACCTGATACATGGCTCGTGGCATAGCGGCTTCGCATTTTTGGAACTCAATGCTACAACAGGTAAACCTGTTAACACACTTGGTGAACCTTATGCAACCAGTGTAGGTGAACTAACTACCCGATATGGCGTGAGAATTGGCACACGCACTGCCTCGTCGAGATGGCAAGGCAGCGAAGCTCCCGAAATAATATACAAAGATGGTTACTACTATTTGTTCATGGCCTACGATGGCCTCGACATACCCTACAACACGCGGGTGGTCCGAAGCGAAAATATCGAGGGACCCTATTACGATATTACCGGGCGCAACTTTACCAACGGGCGTGGCGACTGCTATCCGATTGTAACTCACCCCTATAAATTCAATCTTAGTTACGGATGGGTGGGCATATCGCATTGCTGTATCTTCCAAAAGGAAAATACCAATGAATGGTTTTATATGTCGCAAGGACGATTGCCTGTTAATGTGGGTGGTAACGCTTACTCCAATGCCATTATGATGGGGCACGTCCGTCGGATTGTTTGGTGTCCGGCTTCACTCAGCGAACCTGACAATTTATGGCCCATAGCATTGCCTGAACGATATGCCGGAGTTCCCGATTATGGAACAATAACCCAGGATTCACTCGTTGGAACGTGGGAGCACATAAACCTAGCCTACAATTATGGGCAACAGGATGGTGCAACAACTTTGACTCTAAAAGCCGATGGCACAATGACCGGTGCTTTGACAGGCAGTTGGAGCTACGACGAAACAACAAAGTATTTAACTTTAGGTAATGTAGTGGTTTGCGTTGAACGCGAAGTTGATTGGGAAGCCACACCCCGCCGGGTTACGTTTGTGTATGCCGGGACTGAAAAAAATCTGAATGCTACCTATTGGGGAAAAATGAAAAAATAATTGAAGAAATTGATTTTGAATCGTTTTAACCTGATTATCTATATCAACTAATTATTATAAAGAAATAAGCAAAAAAACCAGCCTGAATAAGCTGGTTTTTTTGTTTCACCTAAATCTCAATGGTTGCATGCAACAATTACAACTTTATTTATGAATCAGAATTTAAATAATGGTTTTCCGTTTGTATCGAATGTTACGACCATAACCCTTGCATGGCGGTTGGGATCGTACAACGGGTCCTTAATTATTTCGTCAAGCGGACGGGTATCGCTTTTGGGAACAACACCCGGATCGCCAACGGCATTTTCATAATCGCGGGCATGATACATACAAAGTGTTGTTACTCCATCTTCGGCTACGGTAAAGCAATTATGGCCCGGTCCAAATATTCCTTTTTCGTAGTCGGTAGCCAACACCGGGTATCGCGATTTTTTCCACGAATTGCGATCGAGTAAATCGGCATTTTCATCAGCTTCCATCATACCCATACAATAGCAGGCTCCTGTAGCACTTGCTGAAAAAGTGATGTAAATTTTACCTTTGTTTTTTAGTACTGCCGGCCCTTCGTTCACCCAAAAACCAACCCGTTCCCAATCGTAATCGGGAGTTGTAAGCATAAATTGAGGCGTTTTTAACTTAATGGGCGATTCCATTTCAGCTAAATATAAATTTGAAGCAGCAAACTGCCCGCCAGTTTTCTCGGCCCAGCAAAAATAACGCTTTCCCATATGTTCAAAAATGGTGGCATCCAACGAAAAATCGATAAATGTTTTAAAATCATTATCGGCTGCCTGCATCTGGCCTAATTCAATCCATCCATCGGTTAACGGATTTTGGCCTTTACATTCCAGTACATATGGCCTCAGTTTCCAAATATCTTCCTCTTCGCTGCCAGCAAAATAAATGTACCATTTGCCATCGAGGTAATGTATTTCGGGTGCCCAGATATGGCGGCTCATTGGCCCGGTTTCATGCTTTTGCCATATAACTACTGTTTCAGCATCCCTTAAACCATCCAGGGTTTTTGATTTCCGAAGTTCGATACAATCGTATTTGGGAACGGAACCTGTAAAATAGTAATAGCCATCGGAATGCCTGTAAACAAAAGGATCGGCCCGTTGCTCAACGATGGGTTTATTACTTCTATATGTATCCATGGTTGATTAAATATTAAGTTTTGCTTTTATGCCTTCATAAAAGGTATCGGTTATTTTGTAACGCATAATCAATAAACCGTTAATAAGGTGAAAAATAGCCGGTATCAGGGTAAGCATCAAAGTAAGCCCTAACAACGAAGAGGTGCTCTGAATGGCATCGGGAACATATCCAAAAGCATCGAGTAAAAGACCTACTAAAGCCCCTGCTATTCCCATTCCGGCTTTCTGAGCAAATGAAATACCGCCAAATGCTAAACCCGAAACGCGTTTGCCGGTTTCAGCATGGCCATAATCAACGGCTTCGGCAATAGCCGACCAGAAAACCGGGGCATGAATATCAACCACAAACATGAGGATAAAGTAAAAAGGAAATGCCAGCATTAGATTTTCCGGACGAACAAGTGCAAACATCAGAACACTAATTACAACTACAATTAATTGCGACATCCAAAACAGTTTTATTTTATCGAAACGTTTGGTAATAAAAGTGGAGGCAGGCATGGCCAGGATGGATGCAATTACACCAACAGCTAAAAACGAGCCCTGTATCTTTTCATCTCCGCCCAGGAAATATTTGGCATAAAAAATAGCAACCGACGTTCGAATTACATAACCCACGGTACCTGAAAGGCATGAGCCCCACAAAATCAGCCACTGACTGTTTTTAAAAAGCAGTTTGAACTGTTCCGAAATGGGTTTTCTGTCAATATCATGCTCAATCCGTTCGGTAGTGGAAAAAAAGCAGAAGATAAAAAGCAGGGTTCCCATCAAAGCCATAATTCCCATCGAAATCTGGTATCCCCGGGCAATATCGTCGTCACCCAATGCCTTCGCCATAATCGGAACCACACTCGAAACAAGTAAGGCTGCCACTTTAGCAAAAAACAAGCGGTAACCGTTTGCTGACAGTTTTTCTTTTGGATCGCTGGTTAAAACACTGATAAACGAAATGTAAGGAATAGTTACCATGGTAAACATCAGGTTTACCAGAATATAGGTACTGTATGCATAAATAAGTTTATTGGCATAGGTAAAATCGGGAGTGGTAAAGGTCAGGAACACCGAAATTCCAAAGGGTACCGATAAAAACAAAAAGTAAGGCCGGTACCTTCCGTGTTTGGTTTTAAATTTATCGGTAATTAATCCCATAATTGGGTCGGCAATGGCATCCATAAACCGGACCAGTAAAAATAACAAAGCAATATCTTTGGGTTTGATGCCAAAAACATCGGTATAAAAAAAGGTGATTATTAAGAAAAAGGAAGAAATTACAACGTTTACAGCTGCATCGCCTGAGCCATAACCAATTTTTTCAAATACACTTAATTTTTGATTTTGCTGTTTCATAAATATCTGATAAGTAGTTTACAGTTTTAAACTATCCTGCAGCTGATACTGTTTGCAGCTGAACGATACCTTAAAACTATTTTTGAATATATTCTTTTATTTGAGGCCAACCCGCCTGATCCCATTCTAACTGATGTACCAAAAGTTTTGGTTTCCCTTTATCGTGGACATCATACCCATGGCTAAACATATAGTAATTTTCACCGAAGTTATAAACTGAATTATGGCCAATGGCATAAAAATCATCGTTCCCGCCTATCAGCAGGGTACCACCTCCTTCGAGCAACGACATTCCTTCATGGTCATAATACGGGCCTGTAACGCATTCTGAACGTCCAACCCTTACGTTGTAGGTGCTGTTGGAACCCCGGCAACACAAATCGAACGAAACAAAAAGGTAATAATAGTTACCTTTTTTGATAATAAAAGGGCCTTCAATAGCATCGTTTCGGTTGGCAGAATCGGCTAAATTGGTATTATTTGTTCGCGAAGCAATGGAAATGAGTTCCTGCGGCTGAGCCACCGATAACAAATCGTCGTTCAGTTTAACCATTTTAATTCCGCTCCAAAATGAACCAAAAGCCATCCAGGGAACCTGATTTTCATCAATAATGATGTTCGGATCAATGGCATTCCAACTATCGCGCCCGGGTTTCGACTGAATAACCATGCGGTGGTTCTCCCACTTGTAATCTTTGGCGTTTTTATCGAGGGTTTTGTTGGTAGCAACACCTATAAACGAAAGGTTACTTCCAAACGATGAAATTGAATAGTACAAATAGTAGATACCGTTTCGAAAAATAATGTCGGGAGCCCAAATATGTCCGTTAAATTTGGGAACCTCTTTTTTAAACCATTCGGGTAGGGAATCAAAAAGCGGCTTTTCGGACTTTGTCCAGTTTATCAGATTATTTGAAACAGCCGATTCAATTCCCGGTCCGGTAGCAAAAATATAGTACAAACCATCGGTTTCAATGACCACCGGATCGTGAATAACAATCAGATTTTTTTGTGCATTACAACCCCAAATACATGTAAAAAATAATACGATATAACTCAATTTTATTGTACTCATTCGTGTGTTTTTTTAGAGATTCATGGTTTCTTACCCATTAAATCGTGTCAATATTTTTATGAAAAACTCAGTATGCTTTTTATTTTGTTAATTCATTTTTATAGCCAATAACCCACCAAATTTGAATTACAGTTGCTACGTTCAAAATTACAACCCCAATTAAATAAGGGAGTGGACATTTGTTTCAACCTTGAGGACGATTGTCTATATTGAAAAATAACCCTGAAATTGAATATATAAGTACCATCCTACAAATACCTGGGATTCCTATGGTTTAATAAAAACTGTAGTTCCGCAAGTCACAATGCGACTTATTAATAACGTGAAACATCTGGTTTAAAAAGTTTTTATGTGTAAAATCGAACTAAAAAAAACCATGTTACCGCATCAAACGGATTCCATAAATTCCACCGGCAATACTATTGGTTGCAGGCACAAATTTTATTTCGACAGGCTTTCCGCCACTTTTGCCGATAATTTCAGACGAAACAGGATAATCCACATCCACAAATGTATCGCCATAATTTCCGGTAAGTTCAACCTGAGCCACTGGAATTTTATTCACCAGTATCGAGAACTTCCGGTTAGTATCGCCTCCGTAATAGGTAATTCGGAGTAAGCAATTTTCAGTTCCCGGATTTTTAAAGCGGTAGCTAAAATAACCCAATGCATGGCGCCAATGCCGGTTTTTAAAAACACCCGTTTCCGATGATTCAAATGCTATAAAATGATCCTCTTCGGGCTGTTGCTCGCCCGGCCAAACCAAATCAATGGTGCGGCGGTTCAATTCAACCAACTCCTTTTCTTTTCGGGCAAGTTCGCTTTGCTTTTCGAGGTAACTGTTTTGGGTGTAAACCGGCCAATACACTGTATATCGGGCTTCGTGGATGGTAAAAAAGGGTTGCAGTAGTTGAGTTCCACCAGCCACATTTTTAAGGTTAACTAATGTAAAATGTAAAGGCAACGAATCAACGGGTTGAATTAATTTGGACACATCTTCGCCATTTTCAACAATTAGTATCGGAGCCTTGTCCATAGGATAAGCGGGTCCATTGGCAACATGTCCCATCCGGCTGGTATCGGCCCAAAGCCCATTCAAATGTGTTGTATCGGTAATGGCACCAAGAACAATTGGCCCATGCAAAAACGAAACCCAATGTGAACTGTCGGGTAAAAATTCGGTGTAGGTTTTCATGGAAAAATTCATCGAAACTTTGTCGCCGGTGTTCCATTTTCGGTTTAAGTGGATAAAACCATCAGAAATTTCTACCTCTTTTTCCGGTTCACCATTTACCTTTATCTCAAGTTGATCGGCATACATCCATTGAGCCATGCGTATATTTAGCGTAAATGACTGAGGCTTATGGGTATTTACCGTAAACTGGACTACAGGTTGATAGGGAAATTTCGTATCCTGAACCAGTGTCACCTGTTTTTCTTTCCAGTTAACTTCAGATGCAATAAACAGATTGACAAATAATTCATGTTCGTTTTTGGCATAAATCATTTCACCATATTTTCCCGGGTTTTCAATACCGGAACCCACACAACACCAAAAACTGGTTTGAGGCTGCGAATAAACCCGGTAATGGCGGGGACGCATGGGCGTGAAATAGACAAATCCGCCCTTTACCGGATGTTCCGATGACAATATGTGATTAAATAAAGCCCGTTCGTAATAATCGAGGTATTTTTGCTCCCCATGGGCCAGATAAAGCAACTTGGTAAGTTTTAACATGTTGTATGTGTTGCAGGTTTCGGGCCCTTGTTCCGATTCTACCATGCTCGAAAAATCATTTGCCGGATGGAAATGTTCGCGAACGCTGTTACCTCCAATGGAGATTGTCCAATCGTTAATAACTGTATTCCAAAAGAAAACAGCAGCACTATCCCACAATTTATTTTTTGTAGCCTGGGCATAACGCTCAAAACCAATTACTTTTGGAATTTGTGTGTTGGCATGCAGTCCCGTTAATTCATTTTTTTGCTGAATTAACGGTTCCAAAACCGCCCGATGCGAAAATTTCCGGGCCATTTCTAAATATTTGGCTGTTCCGGTAAGTTCGGCAACATTTACAAAAACCTCATTCAACCCGCCATGTTCACTGATTAGCAGGGTTTGAATCTGTTCGTTGTTTAAATTTCTTGTTGTTTCATAAAACCAGTCAGTAAGTTTAATAAGTATCTCAAGGGCATCGACATTTCCGGTGTTTATATACACATCGTACAATCCGGCAAAAAGTTTATGAATGTTGTACAAGGGAACCCAACGGTGGTTTAATGAAAAAGCACCGGCATCAATATTACCTTCAGCTATTTCAATCCAGAATTCACGACCTGAAGGAATACCGCCTACATAACCATTCCCGTTTTTTTCCTGACAGCGTTTCAGCCAGGTAATCATGTATTCTATCCGGTTTAAAAGCTCTGTTTCGCCGGTTGAAGCATACATAAACGCTAACGCGGAAAGATAATGGCCGCCCATATGACCATCGAGACCGGTATTTTCCCAATTGCCATAATTTTCTTTTAAAGGTTTTAAACCGGCATCTTTTAAAAAGGGCGATAGCAAACGATCGGGGTCAAGCGCAAGTAAATAGGCGATGTCGGCTTTCCGAGCCTGTAAAAAAGGTCCATCGTGTAGGTGGACTTCCGATAATTGAAAACTCTGTAACCGATTCGCAGTTTCACCCTTTCGACATCCAAAAATTTGGGTAAGCACAATCGTGATACAAATTAACCCAGCAAAACGCTTCATTTTAATTTCGATGTTTAGTATAAAAATATTTCAGTTAATCTTTTTGATTCCAGTCTTCAGTCTCCGGTTTCCAGTTTCCAGTTTCCAGTCTCCGGTCTCCTGTCTTCAGTCTCCGGTCTTCAGTCTCCGGTCTCCTGTCTTCAGTCTCCGGTCTCTGATAAATTGCTAAATGGTTGAATGGTTAATTTGCTAATCTTCAAATCAGCTAATTTGCTAATCAACGAATGAATCCCAGTCTCCATATTTTACAAAAATAGGCATCAATTCGGGTGAACCGTCCTAAAGATAGGAGGAGAATATCTATAATTGGTGGACAAATCGTTATTTTAAAAACCGAAAGTTGATTTTTTGTAGTAGAACCAGTTACTTTACTATAGATAAACAATCATGGTAAACAACACCACAAATTTTTTGATTTCAGAAACCTCAGTTGGTTCATAAACATGAACCCAAACCTGAAAAATCAAAAGGGATTGCTTAATTTTAAGGTCATTCGAATGAACAAAAAGGAAGGTATGCACAAACATCGGGCTTTTTTAGTGATATGCATTTTATCGTTCATAACCAGTCAGTTATATGGTGAGGTTCAACCGCATTTAAATTATCGTTTTCAATATTTTATGTTTGAAGATGGTTTACCTCAAAATACCATCATCTGCATTACCAAAGACAATTATGGGTTTATGTGGTTTGGCACCAATAATGGTGTGAGCCGTTACGATTCCTACAATTTTGAAACTTTTGAAGCCGATGAATCGAACGAACATGCTCTCCCTGATAACCTGATTAGTGCCATGGCTGCCGGAAACGACCATCGTGTTTGGATTGGCTCCTCAAAAGGTCTGAGTTATTTCGATCATCAGGCGAAACAAATTTCGCGGTTTATAGATACCAATGCTTTTGGTGAACAGATAACCCGGGTAAATTCAATTGTGGCTATGAACAACGAAATTTGGGTTGGCACTGAAAACCATGGAATTTATCAACTTCAATCAAACGGGAAAAGCTATTTTATTGCCCGGCATTATTGCCGCGAAAACAATAATTTACCTGACAATCAGATAAATACTATTTACCAATCCCGAAAGAATACCATTTTTGCCGGGGGACAAAATGGTTATTACATTTTTGATTCACAAAAGGAACTGTTTCTTTTACCCGAAGCTTCACGGAGTTTACCCCCACAAACTATAATAAACGATATTTTTGAAGATACGAACGGGCTGTTTTATTTTTCATGTTCCAGCGGGCTTTTTACCATACCGGCTTCAACCAACCAACTTGTGTTTTACCCGGCCGATATTACCAATCCGTTAACGTTGCAACATGCCATGGTTAATATGGTCCGCCAGGATATTTCCGGCCAAATATTGGTTGCAACTTTAGAAGGCCTCCAAACCTTTCATCCCGAAACAGGTATTTTTCAGTCGTTTCCTGAAGAGGGACCCACCAATTTTGTGCTCAACAATCAATTTGTAAGTTGTGTTTATTGCGATACCGATGGAAATGTTTGGATTGGTACCGAAAAAGGTGGAATCAATAAATTTAATGTTTTTCAGAATCGGTTCAATTTTATTACTCATAATCCAAACAACCCCAATAGTTTGAACGAGAGTACCATAAATTCAGTTTATAAAGAAAAAAATTTACTTTGGATTGGAACCGCCGGCGGTGGTTTAAACCTATACAACACCGCTACCGATAAATTTTATCACTTTACTTACCGTTCGAACAATACCTCTACCATAAGCAGCAGTTATGTTACCTCTATCACCCGTGGCGAGGACCAGATACTTTATGTTGGGACCTGGGGAGGCGGATTAAATGCGCTGAAAACCCAGGGAACACAGGTTAGCATCCACCGGATTACATTGTCGGATCCCGGATACAGGAACGATTTGGTGGATGGGTTTGTGTCTTCGCTCATCAATAATCCCGATGGCTATTTAATGATTGGAACTCAAGGCGGTTTATCAATGCTCGATTACCGTACCCGGAAATTTACTACGCTGATTGCTCCTGTAAATTTTTCGCATACGCTTTCAGAAATTGGTTGCATGCTTTTAGATAAAAAAGGATTTTATTGGATTGGTACCCGAAACGGGTTGTTCCGTTTTCCACAAAATTCTTTACGGGATACCAAAGACGAAGATTTTATCATCAGCCAGTTGGAATTTTACAAACACGAGCCCAATAACGCCTCATCGTTACCCGGCGATTATATAACCACATTAATGGAAGATTCAAACGGAAACGTCTGGTTGGGAACCTATGGCAACGGACTTGCCAAAGCAGTTATAAACAATGCCGGCGAACTTGTTTTTGAAACCTTTTCCACGTTAAACGGTTTATCAAACAATGTGGTTTACGGCATTCTCAACGATGAACACAACCGGCTTTGGATTAGCACCGATTATGGCCTTTCGATGTTAAATACCACAAATAATTCATTCCGGCATTTTTATAAACAAGATGGTTTGCTTAACAACCAGTTTTACTGGTCGGCATCTTATAAAAGTCCAGATGGGGTATTGTATTTTGGAGGAATCGAAGGTTTGAATTTTTTCGATCCGGAAGATTTTTATGAATACAATTACTACCCCACTCCAAAAATTACCAAATTCCGTATTTATAATAACGAAGTTAATCCAGGCGAAAAATATCATAACAATATTGTAATTAAAAAACCTATTTACGATGTTGATACGATTTTCCTTTCCTATAAAGACAACAATATTTCATTCGATTTTTCATCCTTTGATTATTACCTGCCTGAAAAATCGAAATATGCTTACATGATGACAGGGGTCGAAAAAGAGTGGGTTACGGTACCTGCCCAACGGCGATTTGCCAGTTATAACAATCTGGAGGGAGGTACCTACACTTTTTTATTAAAAGCCTCAAATTGTGATGGGGTTTGGAACGAGAGCCCTACAGAAATAACTATTATAGTTAAACCTCCTTTTTGGAAAACGACCTGGTTCCGAATCGTTTCATTTTCATTTGTGACATTACTTTCCTATCTGTTTATTATGTTCCAAATGCGACGGATTATCGCACAAAAGAAACTTTTAGAAGAAAAAGTACAACACAGGACAAAAAAAATTGAAGACCAAAAGATTATACTTGAAAAGCAAGCTGAAGAGTTAACCGAGAAAAATAAACAGCTCGAACACCGCCAAAAACAAATTGAACAACAAAAAGAAGAACTTGAAATTAAAAATAATGAAATATCGAAACAACGAGATGAGTTGATTCTTTTAAATGGGAAAGTAAATGAAATAAATCAGTTGCAACTCAGGTTCTTTACAAATATCTCTCACGAGTTTCAAACACCTTTAACCCTGATAATTTCTCCAATCGAACGGTTAATTAAACAACTCAAATCCGATGAGGAAACACTCCATCTTTTATCAATAATAAATAAAAATGCTCATCGCCTGTTGATGCTCATCCGTCAATTGCTTGAAATACGTAAAATTGAAACCGGAAACCAGACGTTACAGGTTGAGCTTACTGAAACACAACCTTTTCTTTACGATATTTTTACTTCGTTTGATGAGTTGGCTCAGAAAAACCAAATTGAATATGTATTCGATTTCCAAGTAACTCAATCAGCTTGGATTGACAAGGAAAAACTTGAAAATGTGCTTTATAATTTATTATCAAATGCCTTTAAATTCACACCCAATGGACATTCCATAAAATTTATTGCCCTTACTGAAAAGACAGATAATTTTGACATGCTCCGAATATCAGTTGCGGATACCGGCGAAGGAATTGCTCCCCATCAGATAGGTAAACTTTTTGATAGGTTTTTGCAGGTTACCGATTCAAAAAAACACCGTAAGGCAGGTACAGGTATTGGGTTATCGTTGGTTAAAAGTCTGGTAGAGATTATGTATGGCGCCATAACCGTAGAAAGCGAACCCGGCCTTGGAAGTACATTTACCGTAAATATCCCTGTGAGCCGGAACGCCTTTGCCGATCATGAAATTGACACCACCGGACAAATTTTTGAGTCAAACATTAAAAGCAAAGTTGCCATGTTGTTCGATAAATTACACGACCCAATTCCTTTGGTTTATGAAAGCCAGGAAGGTTTTATAGAAAAGATTCTGGTTGTGGAAGATAATCCCGAAATGCGTTCATTCATTTGCTCAAGTCTGGCTTTATATTACAAAGTTTTTGAAGCTGAAAATGGCTTAATAGGTTACGATTTGGCTAAAAAGGAATCACCTACTCTTATAATTAGCGATATTATGATGCCGGAACTCGATGGTCTTGGATTATGTAAAAAAATCAAAAATAACCTTTACACAAGTCACATTCCCATCATATTGCTTACGGCAAAAACAGATATTCAGGATCAGATAGAAGGTTTGGAAGAAGGTGCCGATGATTATATAACCAAGCCCTTTAATAGTGAGGTTTTACATGCTAAAATAAAATCGATCATTGATAACCGAAATAAGCTTCGTGCCAAATTCGGTCAATTGGAGGATATTAAACCCGAAGAACTTTCAATGTCGAACCTCGACAATAAATTCTTTACCAAGGTAACTGAGATTGTGGATAAATTTTATACCGACTCTTCGTTCGACGTTGATCAGTTTGCCTCTGAAATGTTCGTGAGCCGCAGCCAGTTATATAGTAAAATGAAAGCCATAACTAACCTGTCGGCTAACGAATACATCAACACTTATCGGTTGAAAAAAAGTATTGAATTACTTACCAAAGGGGACCTGCAAATAAGCGAGGTTGCTTATGCAGTGGGATTTAATGACCCAAAATATTTCAGCCGTATTTTTAAAAAATACTATAAACAATCCCCTTCCGATTTGATTAAAAAACGTTAATAATAAAGGCCACCTCAATTTTATCGGTGGCCTTTCCCTAAACTCAATTTTATCAATTGCTATTACTTGACAGAAAACTTATATAAGCACACATGATTATATGTTTCGCCCGGTTTTAAAACTACCGACGGGAATTCCGGTTTGTTGGGTGAATCGGGGTAATGTTGTGTTTCCAGACAGAACGCGCTTCGGTAAAAATAGGGTTTCCCACTTTTACCGGTCAGGGTTCCATCTATAAAATTGCCTCCATAAAATTGTAATCCCGGCTGATCGGTAATGATATCCATATTTATTTTTGTTACGGGCGAATAAACCGATGCCACCAAAACAGCACCTTCACCTTCACGGTTCAGTACCCAGTTGTGATCGTACCCGTGACCCAAGGCCAGTTGCCCATGGGTGTTACTTACCCGTTCACCAATAGCTATTGGGGTATTAAAGTCGAATGGAGTTCCGGCTACTGGCATCAATTCCCCGGTAGGAATTAATACGCTGTCAACAGGGGTTATGCCATCGGCTTTAATCTGCAACACATGGTCGTTAATTGTTTCAGCCCCTTCACCCGATAGGTTAAAGTAGGAATGGTGCGTCAAATTACAGATAGTTGTTTTGTCGGTGGTGGCTTTGTAGCTGATTTTAAAAGCTTGGTCATCGGTCAGTTCATAGGTCATTTCCACCGATAAATTTCCGGGAAAACCCTCCTCCCCCTCTTTTGACAGATAGGTAAATACAACTTTTGAATTACTAAGCTGATTAGCATCCCAAACCACATCAAAAAAACCCTTTGGTCCGCCATGTAGCTGATTGTTCCCTTCGTTTTTCACCAACTCATAATCCGTACTGTCAAGGGTAAAGGTAGCACCTCCAATCCGGTTACCATAGCGGCCAATAGCTGCTCCAAGGAAATTTTCGGGGTAGTTTACATATTCATTCAATGTTTTGTAGCCCAACACCACATCTACCAGTTGATGGTTGACATCGGGTACGCATAGCGAAACTACCCGGGCACCAAAGTTGGTTACCTTCATGCCAATTCCGTTTTTGCCCTGGAGGGTGTAAAGCGAAACGGGTTTACCATCAATGGTTTGTGTAAAATCAGCTACATTTATCTGCTGAGCCACTTCGGTAAAAACTGAAGGTTTTTGATGGCTGCAACTTAGGGCAAATAACGCACAAGCAGCAATCAGTAATAAATTAAATTTAAATTTTTTCATAATAGTTACATGTTATTTTAATTGAACCAATAAAACCGAATGAGCCGGAATGGTTACGGTAAGTTTACCCTTTTCAGGTTTTGCTACTTTGTATTCACTGAGCGAAACCGCTTCCGGTTTGTCAAAATCGTTGTAATCATTTATGTTTTTTGAGGTAATTATTTGTCCGGTAGCTGTTTTAACCTCTTTCCCATTCACATCAATCTCCAAAATAACATCTTTATTTGCGCTGGCATTACTCAAGGTTATATTTACTACACCCTCTTTTATCGATGCCGATGCGTTGATAGCCGGAATTTTTTCTCCTTTGTATTCATAATCCTCGGTTTTCAGATGCGATGGTATTAGCATGGCATCCTGATGTACGCCGTACATTTTAAAAATGTAATAGGTTGGAGTTAAAACCATTTTATCCCCCTTTGTCAGGATAACCGATTGCAAAACATTTACCATCTGGGCAATGTTGGCCATTTTAACCCGTTCGGCGTGGTTATTAAAAATATTCAGGTTGATGCTGGCAGCCAAAGCATCGCGTATGGTATTTTGCTGATACAAGAATCCGGGATTCGTTCCTTTTTCCACCTGAAACCAGTTTCCCCATTCATCCACAATTAATCCAATTCGGCGCTCCTGATCATATTGATCCATAATAGCTGTATGTTGTTTAATCAAGCCACTCATACGGTGAACATCCTTTAGGTTCGAGAACCACTCATCTTCGGCAAAACCGGTAGCATCGCCTTTATTATCCCAGTTATGGGCAAATGAATAATTGTGGAGCGAAACTCCCTGTACCAGCCAAGGACGGGAGGCCACTTTTTGCATAACCACACGCATCCAGTTATAATCGGCCACATTTGGGCCACCAGCAATTTTATATTTTGCCCCGCCACAATAAGTAGCAAACCGGTTGTACAAATCGGAATAATACTCGGGAGTCATGTTTCCGCCACATCCCCAGTTCTCGTTTCCAATGCCCCAGTATTTGACCTCCCAAGGGTCTTCGCGGCCATTTTCTTTTCGTAACTGGGTCATTGGGCTTTCATTACCCGATGTAACATACTCCACCCACTCCGAAGCCTCTTGAACGGTACCTGAACCTACATTTATATTGATGTAAGGCTCAGCATCAATTAATTCGCAAAAATCCAAAAATTCGTGGGTACCAAAACTGTTATCTTCGGTAACGCCTCCCCAGTGGATATTTACAATGGATGGGCGTTTCTCACGTGAACCAATACCATCCTTCCAGTGATAGGTATCGGCAAAACAACCTCCCGGCCAGCGCAACAAAGGAATCTGCATTTCTTTAAGCGCGTTTATTACATCGGTCCGGAAACCTCGTTCGTTTGGAATATTTGAATTTTCTCCTACAAAGATGCCTCCATAGATGCAATGCCCCAAATGTTCAGCAAAATGGCCATAAATTTCTTTATTGATTTTTGTTTTTGCTTCGTCAACCTGAAGATTCAGTTTGTTTTGGCCTCTTGTATTCAATACAAACATGATAATTATTGAAACTATCAAATAAATGTTTTTCATTGGTATAGAGTTTTAATTATTGAATCTTTAAATTTTTCCCAATTCCAGATATTTTTGATACAGTTCCGCATATTTCCGGGTTTTTTCGACGTTGGGTTGGTAGGTTTTTTCAAAACCTTGTCCCATAGCCTTCTGAGCCGCTCCAACATTGGAGTGTACACCAGCAGCCACAGATGCAAACATGGCCGCACCCAAAGCCACACTTTGTTCGGAACGGGCAATTTTTATAGGCATTCCCATTACATCGGCTAAAGTTTGCATTACGAAGTCCGATTTTTTAGCGACCCCACCAATAGCTACCACACTTTCTACCTTTACCCCGTTTTGAACAAACCGGTCAACAATAGCTTTGGACCCGTAAGCAGTAGCTTCAACCAATGCTCTAAAGATACGGGGTGCCGATGAACCCAGATTCAAACCGGTAATGGTTCCGGTTAAATTCTGGTCGGCATCGGGTGTGCGCCGTCCATTGAGCCAATCGGTGGCAATAATGGTTGATTCCTCCATAGGAATTTTTGCTGCCTCTTCGGCCAGAGCAGGAATAATTTTATCCTCAATCTTTTGAGTCAGTTCTTTATCATCGATAAACTGTAAAGGCCAGGCCAAAAGGTTTTTAAACCAAGCATACACATCGCCAAAGGCTGATTGTCCGGCTTCCAAACCTACCATTCCCGGAATTACTGAACCATCAACCTGTCCGCAGATTCCCGGAATGAGTTTTTTGCCAACCTCTTTTTCGGGTGATACAATAATATCGCAGGTAGAAGTTCCCATGATGCGGACTAAGGTATTGGCTTCAATCTCAGCTCCCACGGCCCCCATGTGGGCATCGAAGGCACTAACACCTACAACCACCTTTTCTGATAATCCCAATTTTTTAGCCCATTCAGGTGTTAGGGAACCAAAGACCTCGTTGCTGGTAAAGGTTTCTTCGAACAGATGGCTGCGCATCCCTTTTAGTTCCGGGCCTAATGCTACCAGAAATCCTTCGGGTGGCAGTCCTTTCCAGTCGGGATGCCACAAGGCTTTATGTCCGGCGGCACATCGGCTGCGTTTGATTTCGTATAAGCGGGTTTTACCAGTTAAAACGGCAGGTAACCAATCACAATATTCTACCCACGAAACTGCCACTTTTTTAACAGCCCCATCTTTACGCAAAACATGCAGCACCTTGGCCCACACCCATTCGGAGGAATAGATGCCCCCTTCGTATTTCGTAAAATCTATGTCCCATTTACGCGCCAGTTCGTTTATTTCATCGGCCTCTTTCACGGCAGTGTGGTCTTTCCATAAAATGAACATGGCATTCGGGTTCTCGGCATATTCGGGCAACATGGCCAAAGGCGTGCCATTGCCATCGGTTAAGGCAGGTGTACTTCCGGTAGTATCAAAAGATATTCCCACCACATTTTGGGCAACGGAAGAATCGCATTTAGCCAATGCTTCGGTAATAGATGCTTCCATCACTTCCAAATAATCTTTTGGGTGCTGGCGGTATTGGTTACGCGCCGGATCGCAATATTTCCCCTCTTTCCACCGGGGATAATATTTAACAGATGTGGCTAATTCATTCCCGTTGCTGGTATCAACTATCAATGCCCGGCACGAATCGGTTCCATAATCAACGCCAATTACATATTTTTTCATTTTAATTCGTTTTTAGTATCAAGTATCAAGATTTGAGACTCGAGCTTATGTGTTTATTTGCAAATGTACTCATGAACTCATGAGCTAATGAATACTACATTACATCAAGGAGCCTTAATTTTTATTTTTGCCCATAATAGGCATCCTTTCCATGTTTCCGTTCATAATGTTTTTTTACTAAGGCCGGATTCATGGTTAAATCGGGATGAATTGTATAGGCAATTTGAGCCATTTTTGCTACCTCTTCGAGTACCACACTGTTATGGACAGCCTCATCGGGGCTTTTGCCCCAGGTGAAGGGACCGTGGTTTTTTACCAGAACCCCCGGAATTTCCAACGGTTTTTTACCAGTAAAAGCTTTAATAATAGCGGTAGCTGTCTCTTTTTCATATTCGCCCATTACCCATTCGGCGGGCATATCATCGGTACAAGGTATAACCGAAGCAAAATAATCGGCATGTGTAGTACCAGTAATTGGAATGGCTTTGCCAGCCTGAGCCCATGCAGTAGCGTAGGTGGAATGCGTGTGTACAATGCCACCAATCTCAGGAAATGCCTTATACAGTTCCAAATGAGTGGGAGTATCCGATGATGGTTTTAAACTTCCTTCAACCTTATTCCCTTTTAAATCAACTACCACCATATCTGTAGCTTTCATGGTTGTATAATCCACCCCACTGGGTTTTATAACCACCAATCCCCGGGAACGGTCAATCCCACTGACATTTCCCCAGGTAAACAAAACCAATCCGTGTTTAACCAAATCGAGATTGGCTTTGAATACTTTTTCTTTTAATGCTTCAAGCATGGTTATTTATTTTTTACCAGAAATATGCATAAAGTGACACAATGATAACTACAATACCAATAGCCCCAATCAGGAATTTTTTATCTGTTTCAAACAGGGTTGGGTTAAACTCATACGATTTGGCATCCTTAGTTTCCGATTTGGCATTGGTGAACATAATGATAGCTAAGAAAGCCAGCATAAATGTCATCATAAAAATGGAATGGAACCCTAAGTAACGCAAACTGCAACCCAATAAGTTGGTTCCCCAAACAATACCAGCCAACAAAGTAATTCCCGATAGGATGGCAAATATCCAACCTGCTGAAGTTAACCGCTTACGGTTTTTGTCCGACAAGTCATCGGCTTTTACCTGATGCTTATCGGTTAAGGTAAGTATCACAGCCATCGAAATGAGTATCATACACACATAACCCATACGGATGATGAATGGCAAATCGGGCACGGCAAATTTCATGGCAATACCCAAAGGCAAAGTGGCAATGGTAGTCCACAAGGCAGCCCTGTTGGTTGCACGTTTCCAAAGGATACCCATTCCAAATACCACAACTACACCAGGATAGATAAATCCGGTATATTCCTGAATGTACTGGAATGCTTGATCCAAGCCTCCCAATAACGGTTTAGCGGCAAACATGGCAATTATCAGAGCAAACAAAGCTGAAATACGGCCCACTTTAACCAGTTGCCGTTCACTGGCTTGTTTATTTATCAGGGGTTTGTAAATATCTAATGTAAAGATGGTTGAGGTGGAATTAAGCATGGATGCCAATGAAGAAACAACGGCAGCTACCAATGCTGCAAAGGCTAATCCACGGATACCAACGGGTGCAAAGTTGCGCAACAACCAAGGATAGGCATCATCGGCACGCTCAATAGTTCCGTTTAATCCAACCAGATTGTGCTGTAAATCGGGATGAGTAAACAGTACATAAGCTGTAATACCCGGAATAATTACAATTATAGGGATAAGGATTTTTAAGTATCCTGCAAAGATTAATCCCCGTTTGGCTTCAGCCAGGTTTTTGGCGGCCAGCCCTTTTTGGATAATGTATTGGTTAAAACCCCAATACCCAATGTTGGTAAGCCACATAGCTCCAAAAATAACAGCCAGTCCGGGAAGATCTTTAAAGATACCTGGACTCACATTTCCATCAATAATCATGTTAAAGTGCAAATCACCCGGTGTTTCTCTAACTTTCTCAAGGACAGTCATAAATCCCTGGAAAGGATTTCCATCGGATACAGCAGCCAGAGCAAAGAATGCAGTAATTAATCCACCGCCCACCAAAAAAACAACCTGAATGACATCGGTCCAGGCAACGGCTTTAAGTCCTCCGTAAATAGAATAGATTCCCGCAAAGATTAACAAACCCGGAACCCCATATTCCATGGGAATCCCAAGAATCTGTTTCATGGCAATGGCACCCAGCCAGGCTACCGATGTAAGGTTTACAAATACATAAACCAACAACCAGAAGAACGAGAAAAAGAAACTTACACCCTGTCCGTAGCGTTCATTGGCCAACTGGGGCATAGTGAATATCTTTTTTTCAATCATTTGGGGCAATAAGAACTTTGCCACCAAAATTAAGGTGATGGCGGCTATCCATTCATAGGCAGCAATCCCAAGCCCGATACGGAATCCCGAACCTGACATTCCGATAAAGTGTTCGGCTGAAATATTGGCTGCAATCAATGAGGCTCCAATGGCCCACCACGAAAGGGTTCCACCGGCAAGGAAATAATCCTTTGAATCTTTTTCGTGACCCTTTTCGCTGCGCGATAACCAGAGCCCCAATCCGACGATGAGGATGGCATAAGCTACAAAAATGGCATAATCAATTGTTGTAAATCCGGCATTCATAAAATGTGCTTTTAAATGGTTTATATTTTATGGTTATAATATATATCGTTATTGCGAAGTTCCTTCTTAAACTCACGGATGTTGGTGTCCTTGTCAATAATAACAAACTCTAAACCGACCATTTCAGCCAAATCTTCCATATACTCGGTATTTAAAGCCATGCTAAAGCTGGTATGGTGGGCTCCACCGGCCAGAATCCATGCATGGGCTCCAATTTCCAAATTAGGTTCAGGAACCCATAAGGCGCGGGCTACAGGTAATTTTGGAAGAGCCTCAGGTTTTACTACCTCAACAGGGTTTACAATCATCCGCATCCGTCCACCCATATCAATTAATGTAGCGTTTATACCTTTTCCGGTAGGTACATTGAAAACAAAACGGGCCGGGGCATCTTTACCACCAATTCCTAAAGCATGTACCTCAATGCCAGGTTTAGCTTCTGCAATCGTTGGGCAAATTTCCAACATGTGGGCGCTTAAAATGGAAGGCTGCCTTGGGTCGAGATGGTAAGTATAATCTTCCATAAATGAGCAACCTCCTTTCAACCCTTCCGACATTACTTTCATAATGCGCACCAGGGCCGACTGTTTCCAGTCGCCTTCGGCACCAAAGCCATACCCTTGTTCCATCAGGCGTTGCGATGCCAGGCCGGGCAACTGTTTTAACCCGTGTAAATCTTCAAAGTTGGTGGTAAATGCTTTGTAATTATATTTATCCAGAAACCGTTTCAGCCCAATTTCAATTTTTGCCTGATAACGCACGTTTTCCAAAGCTGTGGTATTCATTTGATAGTTGGCTTTGTATTCGGCCATAATACCATCAATTTCAGCCTCGGATACCGCATCCACACTTTGTACCAAATCGCCTACCCCATGGTAGCTGATTTGCCAGCCCAATATTTTTTGAGCTTCCACTTTATCGCCCTCGGTAACGGCAACTTCGCGCATGTTATCGCCAAAGCGGCAAATCTTTAAACCTTTCGATTCGTTGTAACCCAAGGCTGCACGTGTCCAGATGCCAATTTTTTCCTGTACTTTTTCATCCTGCCAATAACCTACTACCACTTTCCGGTTGATGCGCATACGTGTGCATATAAAGCCAAATTCACGGTCGCCATGTGCCGATTGGTTCAGGTTCATAAAATCCATGTCAATTTCGTTCCAGGGAATATCGCGGTTAAATTGCGTATGTAGATGCAACAAGGGTTTGTTTAAAATGCTGAGACCGCCAATCCACATTTTTGCCGGCGAAAAAGTGTGCATCCAGGTAATGATACCGACACAATTTTTTTCGTTGTTAGCCAAATTACAGATGTTGTATATCTCATCGGAAGTGGTAACTACAGGTTTAAACACTACTTCAACCGGAATTTTTTCGGCACTGTTTAAGGCTTTTGCAATTATTTCAGAATCCTTGTCAACCTGTTTTAGGGTTTCTGCTCCGTACAGGTGTTGGCTTCCGGTAACAAACCAAACCTGGTAATTTTTTATTTTGTTGTTCATAATAAAATGTATTTTGTTTTTAATTGTCAATTTTACAATTATTTATATAAATGAATAATATTAAAATACCCTCATAATTTTTTAAAGTTTTACAATCCGGTCGTATTCAAATGTATCCGCGTCATCTTTAAAGCGGTAATAATAGGCACCACGTTTTGAGGTGGAAGTATCTTTCAGTGCCAATTTTTCTAAAACATTCAGCGATGCAATTTTTTTACGGAAGTTTCCGGCATCAAAGTTTTTTTGAAAAATGGCATTGTATAAATTATGAAGCTGTGTGAGCGTAAATTGCTCCGGCAAAAGTTCTTTACCTATTAATTTATATGATGCTTTTTGCTGGAGTTTTTCAAGGGCTTCGTGAACCATTTGGTTGTGGTCGAATACCAGTTCAGGAATTTTGGTTATTGGCCACCAGTTGCCGCTGTGTAAGCTGGCCAGTTTGCTATCGTGTTCATCGATACGGATGAGGGCATAAAAGGCCATGCTTATTACCCGTGCACCGGGGTCACGGTTGGGTTCAGAAAAGCCACGGACTTGCTCCAGGTAAATATTGTTAAGACCAACTGTTTGAAGCAAAACCCTCCTTGAAGAATCATCCAATGTTTCGGTTTCCTGAACAAATCCACCCATTAGCGACCAATCCCCTTTTGATGGGGTAAACCTACGTGGATACAACAATAGCTTCAATTCATCGTTTTCGTAACCAAAAATGACACAGTCGACGGCTACGTGAAACTTAGGATGTTCAATGTACGAGTTTTGCGGCATGCATACGTTTGTTTGAAACAAAGATACTATTAATTGTTAAAAATACAATTAATATTTAATTTTTTTATCCCTCATCATGTTTTTTTGTTTGAACCTCAATGGGTATCTTTTTTCTCACGGAATGATTTTGGGGTTTCGTTATAAACTTCGCGGAAGCATTTGATAAAATAATGCGATTGGTTGAATCCCGTTAAATAAGCTATTTCGGCAATGGTATGGTCGCTGCTTTTGAGCAGCGACACCGATTTGCGCAAACGGACCAACCGGATAAACTGATTTGGGGTTTGACCCACCAATAATTTGAATTTGCGGTGAAGTACCGTTTTGCTCATGTTCATTTCATTGGCAAATTCATCAATTTTAAAATCGGCATCCATAATATGTTCATCAATCAACTGCATAGCACGTTTTAGAAAGGTTTCTTTGGAATCGAATTCAATTTCCACTGTATCTTTTGAGACCAAGCTTGCCAAAAGTTGACTCTTACGGTGCTGCCGGGTGGTGTGAATATTGACCAACTGGTTGAGCAAAACTTCAGAATCGAAAGGTTTTTTAATGTAGATATCGGCTCCTTGCTTGTAAGCTTTTAGTTCATCCTCGATAGATGTTTTTGCTGAAAGAACAATGACAAACAAATCGGAATACCGGGGGTTTTCTTTAATATGCCTGCAAAGGGACAACCCATCCATTTCTGGCATCATCACATCGGTTATAATAATTTCGGGCAATGATTTTTCGATGCTTTCCAAGGCATCAATTCCATTAGAAGATGTTATTACATTAAAATGGCTGGCCATCTTTTTGCGAAGGTATTCCAGCATTTGTTCATTGTCTTCAACAATCAAAATGGTAGAGAGTTCTTCATCAATGGCTGTTAGGCTTTTATTTGGGTTCGATGCGGAATCCAGACGATTCAGTTTTATAGGCAGGTGTACGGCAATCATGGTGCCCTTGCCTGGCGATGAATCCATATGAATGGTTCCTTGCAGGAGGGTAACAAACTTACGGACAATGTATAACCCAAGCCCCAACCCTTGAGGATTTTGCCGGTTTGTTTTTTCAGGCTCGCGGTAGAATTTTTCAAAAATGAGCGACTGGTTTTCAGGTTCCATACCGCATCCATCATCTTTTACTATCAGTTTCAACATACCCATGGGTTGGTATTCCAGCCTTAAAGAAATAGTTCCCCCGGCTGCGGTAAATTTGATGGCATTGCTCAGCAGATTGTACAAAATACGCTCAATTTTTATATTGTCGGTCAAAATATTAAGGTTGTCGATATTGGAACTGAAGTCCAGGGAAATTTGTTTCGATTTTGCCAAATATTCAAAAGCATTGCATACAATGTGTGCAAATGAAACAATTTCAACATTGGTTTCCTTTAACTGACTGTCGGAAAGTTCTGCCCTTTTAAAGTCGAGTATGGTGGCAAATATATCGGAAAGGAAAGTGGTGTTTTTGCTGATGATTTCTAACTTCTCCTTTTGGTTGTCTTCCAATTGGTTTTCGCGCAACAAATCGTTAACGGGGGCCAGAATGAGCGAAAAAGGAGTCAATAAATCGTGCGAAAGTCCCGTAAAAAAGCTTTCTTTTTCTTTCAACAGTTCCTCTTCTTTTTGTTTTTCAATGGCTTTTAATCTGAGAATATGGCGCTTTTTGTAATAATTAATGAAAGCAAAAGTGACTACCGATGCTACGATAAGTGCCATTAGGGTGATCAATAAATAAAACCATGTTGTTTTCCACCATGGGGGGGTAATCGTAAGCTGCATCGACCAGCTAATGGGAGCCTTTTCATCGGAATCGTACTTTCTGATTTCAAGGGAATATTCCCCAGGGTTGAAATGCGAAAAAATAATGGGATTGGCCAAATCCAGGTATTGCCAGCTATCGCTGAATCCTTTTAGCCGGTATTGGAATTTATTTTTAAAAAAATCCCAGCCGGTTTCGGCAAAAGAGAGTGATATCCAACGGCAATTGTATGATAGTTTAATTTCTTTTATATATTCTGTAGCTTCATGTAAAACCACATCTCCATATACTTTTTCACCCACCGAAATCTTCTGATGATCGATTCCAAGGCCGGTGAACAGAATCTTTGATGCATCGGATTGGTTGATTACATGGTTGGGATGAATGAGAATTAAATTATCGGTAGTACCAAAAATGAGATGTTGCTGGCTGTTGATATTAGTTTTGGTAGAAGAAAGAATGGCATGGTTACCAAGTAAATCGGGATTTAACTCTCTCACTCGCTTTTCTTTCCCAATGGAACAAAATAGCCTTTCGCCTATGGCAAACCATAAGTTATTCTCTTTATCAAGGGTTAATACCCTGATAGAACCTTGGGGCAGCATATCGCTTGGCAATGCTGCATAAGTCTTTTCCGGGTTTTCAAAATCAAGCCTCAACAATTTGGTTGAGGTACCTACCCACAAGCATTTGTTTTCCTGATCGCCCACTATACGGTAAACAATTTCGTTGAAGAGGATTTTCCCGTTTTCTTCAATCTGGTTAATCTGGGTATTGAAAAGGAACAGGCCATTGTGTGACGATATAAACAGGTGGTTGTCGTCGAATTTTACAAAACCGGTGATTTCGTCCCTGCCAAAGGAGTTGTATTGTATGAAATCCTCCAGTTGTTTGGTCCGGTAATCTACTTTTACTGAAATTAAACCGCTTTGTTTGGTTCCTATCCAAATACGTCCATCTTCCGAAGGATAAACCGCGGTCACCTTTTCCAATTTGTTTTGCCTGAAAAATTCGTTAAAACGGATGTCTTGTTCGGGAAACCGTTCACGTAATACAAAAGGCAACCCAAATCCATCATGACCAGCAAATATGAAATCCTTGTCGGAATATAACGAAAGGATGTAATTATTGAATTCCCCATTTGGGGCATTGTTATATACAGGTTGCAATAGTTCTTTTTCCATATTGCACAAGTAAATACCAAAACCCTGGGTACCAACCAAAAATTGGTTTTTATTAAGTTCTGCCAGCGAAATGGCCGGTGCCGGAAGCTTCCCTTCAGTAGGAAAATGGCGGATACCATTTCTTTCGGGGCTAAACGAAAAAATTCCACCGCCATAGGTGCCGACCCAAATGTTATGGTACCGATCTTCAAAAAGACAATTAATTAAAGGGGCGTTGAAGTTATCTGTAGCTAAGGAGGCAACTTTGTCGGGATGGTTTAAGTCAACCCGTTTTAAACCTTCGCCCCAGGTACCCATGTAAAACTGATCGGGGGAGTTTCCAATTATCCGGTAGATGGATTTGAAATCGTTACCCGAAAATTGCTGCAAGATGTTCATGGAAGCCGGATGGTCTTTTTCCCATTGAATCTTTAAAAGCCCTGAACTCCATGTAGAGCACCACAGGGAGTTCTCCTCCCCTGTATCGTAAAACTGTGTGATGGCTTTGTCAGGATGACCTAAGTCAGTCCATTGTTGTTTGTCCAACTCATAAACAAAGGAACCAAAATAGGTTCCGACGCGGATAAATCCTTTGGGTTTTTCAATAATACTTGACACAATGTAACCCGGGTAGCGGATTTCGGCTCGGTATTTTATGGGGTCCTGCGAGGTAGGAGTAAGTTTATAAATGCCCTCTTCCCAGGTACCCAGCCAGATATTTTTTTGAGAATCTTCCATAATAGAAACCACCCGGGAGGGAGTTTTAGTATCGATAAGCTGGTTTAAATGGGTAAATTGCTCCTGATGGGGATCGTACACATCCACACCACCAGTCTTCAGGCCAATCCATAAAAATCCGTTGGAATCGAAAAATAGAGTTTCAATATTGTTTTCGGTCAAGCAATTTATAGAACCATTTTCCCTTTTAAATACCTTAAAGTTGACTCCATCGAAACGGTTCAATCCATCGCAGGTAGCTATCCATAAGAAGTTCTCATTTTCTTTAATATCTGTAACCTCAATGCTCGAAAGACCATCGGTAATATCATAGTGATGAAATTCCTGAGCAACCAGAGTCCAGCTTGTGGCAATAAGTAAAAAAAGAATCGAAAATGGTCTCATGTATCTGTTCTATGTTTGCACGAATTGTTGTTCAATTCATTGCAAAACTAAAGATAATTAAATTGAGGTTAAAGCAACTGAACGATTCTGTTATCAATAGTTCTTTTTGTGTTATCCTTCCGCAATAGTTTTTAAATTGGTAATTTAGGTATTGTATTATTTGCTTAATGAACAGTTATTTATGGGATAAGAAACAACAACAATTTTTATCTAAATTTATTGTAAGCCTTAAATCCACAGGTGAGATAGTAATGTCAAAAAAATGAGATATTTAGTCACGGCACGGTTTTTTCTAAATTGCATGAGGAAAAACCTGATTTAAAATATTCATATTCAATATAATCGTACTGCGGATTGCGGATTTGAGGGTAAGATAGAACTCGGTGAGGATTCAATGTATGATACAAAAAGGATGGTTAATTATAACTATCGGAATTCCAGGTAAACATACGAATCTGTTATTAATAGGCTTTATTGTGTTATAGCTCGACAGGGTTTTCGTTTACATTTGTTGAATGAGTTTTTACAACGGATAAAATATTAATTTAATAAAATGCAGTATATGAAAAGAAACTACCTAAGAATAAGGTTAAACTTATTGTTGACGGTACTGGTTTGTTTTACTTTTTTAAATCTGGCTCAGGGGGCAAATCTTGATGGTCCTACAATAAATATAGGTGAGGAATATCTCCGGAAGCAAGAGCAAGTAACCATCACCGGAACTGTGACTGATGAGAACGGTTTGAGTCTGCCAGGTGTCAATGTGGTGGAAAAAGGAACCACTCTTGGGACTATTACCGATGGAAATGGAAAATTTTCCCTTAAAGTGAGCGGACCGCAAGCCATTCTTGTTTTTTCGTTTATTGGTTATGCCACTCAAGAGGTTCAAATCGGGAATCAAACACAAATTAACATATCACTAACACCCGATATTGAATCGTTAGATGAGGTGGTGATTGTTGGATACGGAACTCAGAAAAAAGCTACTTTATCAGGTTCGGTGGCCTCGGTAAAAGGTGAAAACATAGCCAAATCGCCAGCCATGAACATCACCAACTCCATTGCCAGTACCATTCCCGGCTTGGTTGCTGTTGGGCAGAGTGGCGAACCTGGCAGCGATTATTCCACTTTGTATATCCGGGGGCGCAGTTCTTTGAACGATAACTCCCCACTGGTAGTTGTCGATGGTGTACCCAACCGGTCTCTGGAACGCATCGACCCGGCTTCTATTGAATCCATTTCAGTATTAAAAGATGCCTCGGCAGCTATTTATGGCTCACAGGCGGCCAACGGGGTAATTTTAGTTACTACCAAACGGGGTAGTACCGATAAACTGGTTTTTACAGCCAATTACACTTCAGGATGGTCGCGACCTACAAGAGTTCCGGAACTTACCAATGCTGCTGAGTATGCTCAATTGGTTAATGAGATTGATTATTACGACAACCGCACGGCCACCTATTCCGACAGCGATATTGAACAGTTTGCCAACGGAACCGACCTCTGGCGCTATCCAAATAGCGATTGGTACAAATTGGTTTTGAAACCCTGGTCGATGCAAAGCAATGCCAACCTTACCATGTCGGGCGGAAATGAAAAAATACAGTCGTTTGTTTCGGTATCCACAAGGCAACAAGATGGTTTTTACAAGCAGAGTGCCAATAAATATGCGCAGCACGATTTGCGGATCAATAACGATTTTAAAGTCAACGACTATATTTCAACTTCTTTAGATGCAAGTTTCAGACTCGAACAGCGCAAATTTCCAACCACATCGTCGGCTGCTATTTTCCGCGATTTGATGACCGCGCTTCCTATTCAAGTGGCCTACTGGCCCAACGGCTTACCCGGCCCGCCGCTTGATGTGACCAGCCAAAACAACCCGACAGTGTTGGTTACCTCCGATGCAGGTACAAATCAGAGTGATAATTATGTTTTTAATACAAATGCAAAAATTAATATAAAAATCCCATGGGTAAAAGGATTATCGGTATCAGCAACAGGTACATTCGATCGCGGGTTGTATTATACTAAAAATTTTACCAGTAAATACGATCTGTATGCCTGGGATAAAACCACTGTTGATGAAAATAATATTCCCATATTAACTTCAACCGAATATGGAACCTCAGACCTCATTCAACAACTCGATATCAGTAAATCGTACTTAATAAATAGCATAGCTACATTTCAACGTACGTTATTTGAGTCTCATAATATTAATATTATTGCAGGGGTTGAAACTATTGAAAATTCTTCGAACTGGTTTTCAGCATCAAGGAAGGATTTTTCTCTTGAGTTCCCTATTGAACTAAAATTTGGTAACGCAGAACTTCAATATGCCAATGGTTCCAATTCGGGAGCTAACCGCTGGCTGAACTATTTTGGGCGGGTAAACTATGCTTTCAACGATAAGTATATTGCTGAATATGTTTGGCGGTACCAGGGTTCAAGTAAGTTTCACCAAGATACCCGTTGGGGGTTTTTCTCAGGGATTTCTTTAGCTTACCGGATTTCGGAAGAGGGTTTTTGGAAGGATAGTCCTGTTTCATCCATCATCAATAACTTTAAAATTCGCGTTTCATGGGGTAGTACAGGTAACGACCTAATTGAACCTTACCAATATTATTCTACATATTCGCAATACTGGCAATACTTTGTCACTGCCGATGGAGTAAACCACCCCACGTATTACGAAAGTAAAACCGGTAATCCAAAGTCCCAGTGGGAAGAGGCCAGGCAGGCAAATATCGGGGCCGATGTTACCTTTTTTAACAGCAAGCTGACTTTTACAGCCGATTATTTTAATAACCTGCGTACTAAAATATTAATCACACAAGATGCATCTATCCCTGATATGACAGGTATGGTGGGTGCATTACCTGATATTAATTTGGGAGAAATGCGTAATCATGGATTCGATTTTGATGTTCTTTGGGCTGATAACAAGGCAGATTTTAATTACCGGATCGGAATTAATGGGTGTTATGCTAAAAACAAAGTAATCTTTTTTGATGAAGCTGAAGGGGTTCCGGAATGGCAAAAGAAGACAGGCCATCCTATGGAATCAGGTATCTATTATGAGGCTATCGGTATATTTCATAACCAGGACGAATTGGAGGCGTATCCACACATGGCCGATGCCCGTACCGGGGATGTGATTTTTAAAGACATTAATGGTGATGGACAAATAACAGGGGACGATAAAAAAAGGATTGATAAAAGCACGGTTCCTACATTGACAGGCGGATTATCGGTAAATGCGGAATACCGTGGATTCGATGTAACATTTCAAATACAGGGTCAAGCAGGCGGTGTTCGTTATTTACAAAATTTGGGTGGTAAAAATGTTCAGAACTATTTAAAATCGTTTTACGATAACCGATGGACCGAGGAAAATCCCAATGCCGATTATCCCCGCACATTTAACCGAAACGATGAATATTGGGTAAGTTCTGAAAACCACAATACCTTCTGGCTCAGGAAAACCGATTTTATCAGGCTGAAAAATATGGAACTGGGTTATAACCTGCCTGAAACTTTGGTAACCCGAGTGGGACTCACCAGTATGAGAATTTATGTGGGGGGTATGAACCTGCTTACCTTTTCGTCCGATATTAAGGATTACGATCCGGAACTGGAACCCAAAGGCGATGGTTTTGCCGGACAGGGCTATCCTTTGCAAAAGATTATTACCACAGGTATTTCCATTAAATTTTAATTCGTGCATTTATGAAAAAGTTTTTTCCATATATCCTTTTAACTTTCACCCTTACGGTATTCTCATGCCAGGATGATTACCTGGAAACCAAACCAGGTGAACAGTACGATGATGCCACCATCTGGAGCAATCAAAGTCTGGTAGAAAGTTTTGTGTTTAATATATATCAGGGGATTCCCTATCCTTACCAATGGTACACCAGCGCTTCGTTGGTTGATGAAGCCGTCCCCATTCAAAACGATGGAGTTGTGACACGTGTTCTGACTAGTACCATGACCCCGGAAGAACAAGCCGCTTTTACCAACAATTGGGCTGCTTGCATGGAAAACTGGTGGTGGGGTTCTGTTTACAGTCATATCCGTGCCTGTAACCTGTTTTTCGATCGTATTGGCGATGCCTCCATCAAAACTGAGGCATACCGTCAACAATTGATTGGCGAGGTTCATTTTCTCCGCGGATATTTCTATTACCTGCTAATGGCCCAATACGGAGGTGTACCGTTAATTAATTATGTAGTGAATATTGGCGACAATTATAATATCCCACGAAACCCCTTCGCGCTAACCATCGATTTTATTATAGCCGATTTAGATGCCGCTATTACCGATAACAGGCTCGATAGCCAGGTTGATAAAACCCGTGCTACCAAAGGTGCGGCCTTAGCTTTAAAATCGAGAGTTTGGTTGTATGCCGCCAGCGATTTGTATAATACCGGTGCCTCATGGGCTGCAGGTTACGAACACCCTGAACTGATTAGTTACACCGATGGAAACCAGGCACAACGTTATCAGAAAGCGAAAGAGGCTGCCGAAGCAGCCATGAATCTGGGTTATAGTTTGTACAATATAGATACTGACCCAGCAAAGAATTTTCAGGATTTGTTTCTGCAAATGAGTTCCGATGAACAGATTTTTATAACAAAATACGATAAAGTAAACGACCCCTATTGGGCAACCGATTTTATTGCCTGGGTTTACGGAACGCCGTCGTATGGAGGTTGGGGGCTCAACCAGGTAACCGGGAACCTGGCGAATGCCTTTGAAAATGCTAATGGAACAGCTTTTGATTTTGAAACCCAAAAAGATGATCCTTACATGAACCGCGACCCTCGCTTTTATGCAACCATTTTACACAATGGGGCTTCATGGTATATCAATTCCAACGGTTCCTTTACCGAAACCACCATTGATATTAACGGTACCGATGCGAATGGGGGTAATACCACCGGGTATTACATTAAAAAATTTATATCGCCTACCGAAAACGACTATTATTTTGGAACCCGACAGCCTCAACCGTACATTCAAATACGCTATGCCGAAGTATTGTTAAATTATGCCGAAGCCTGTTTGGCATTGGGCGAAGAGGGATTGGCCCGTGGCGCTTTGAACCAGATCCGTGAACGTGCCGGAATGCCCGATATTCCCGATACAGAAGGCGGAAGCGATTTGCTGGCCCGGTACCGCAACGAACGCAGAGTAGAATTAGCATGGGAGAACCACCGGTTTTTCGATGTCCGCCGTTGGATGATTGCCGAAGAGGCATATGGTCCGGCTACAGGAGTTAGTTACGATGGAACTACTTATACCTCCGAAGTTTTTGAACAACGCTCATGGAATAATAGCCATTATTTTATTCCAATGGGTTACGATGAGATGCAGAAAAATACCGCCTTGATTCAAAATCCTGGATATTGATCAGACCTTTTTCGGTGCAACCGAGAAATTTAAAAATTGAATTCATAGAAACCATTAAATAATTCATGATGAGAGGTTTTTTTTGTTTGTTTGTATCTCTTTTTATTCTAGTTTCATGTACAAAACATCAGAATGTCATGAAGTTACAGGGTGATGTTTGGCCCGATACCAAAGGGAATGTGATAAATGCTCATGGCGGCGGGATTTTATACCATAAGGGTGTTTATTACCTGTATGGTGAGTTTAAAGGCGATTCAACGTATCTGTTAGAAAGTGTAAAAACTTGGGAATGTTGGCGTGCCGATGCCGGAGGGGTCTCCTGTTATTCTTCAACGGATTTAATGAATTGGACTTTCGAAGGAATGGCATTATCCGTTGTATCCGAAGATACCACCTCCGACTTACATCCCTCACAAGTAATTGAACGGCCAAAAGTTATTTACAACAGATACACCAAAAAATTTGTGATGTGGATGCACATTGAAAGCCCTGATTACGAAAAGGCTCATGCCGGCGTGGCTATTGCCGATTCACCTACAGGCCCATTTACCTATTTGGGTTCGTTTAAACCCAATGGACAGGACAGCCGCGACCAAACCATTTTTAAAGATGACGATGGAAGGGCGTATCAAGTCTATTCATCGGAATGGAATAAAACCATGTACGTTAGTTTGTTAAACGGTGATTATACCAAACCTTCGGGAATCTTTACCCGGAATTTTGAAGGGGAATACCGTGAAGCTCCGGCAGTCTTTAAATCAAAGGGAACGTATTACATGATTACTTCGGGCTGTAGCGGCTGGGATCCCAATGTAGCCTTGTATGCTACCGCCGATTCCATGTTAGGGGAATGGACCCTGAAAGGAAAAATATGCACCGGAAAAGATGCCGATTCCACCTTTTATGCTCAATCTACTTTTGTGTTTCCTGTAACCGGGAAAAAGCAAACCTTTGTGGCCATGTTCGACCGTTGGAATAAAACCGATCTGGACGATTCACGGTACATCTGGTTACCAATTACTTTTCATCGGGATAGCCTGGAAATTGCCTGGAAAGAAGAGTGGTCAACCGATTTTAAAATGAATTAATTAATGATTTATGAAAAGAATAACCCTTTTGCTCGTTTCCTTTTTCGTTATCCTGAACTTTATAATGGCTCAGGAATTGAAGGTTGCCAGTATTTTTAACGACCATATGGTACTTCAGCAACTAACCCAGACACCAGTATGGGGTATCGCAAAACCCGGAAGTAAAATATCTGTTACCACTTCATGGAATCATAAATCGTATTCCACTGTTACCGGAACCGATGCCCGTTGGAAAGTAATGGTAACCACCACCTCAGCCGGAGGTCCTTACCAGATGGAGGTTCAGGGAAACAAAAAAATCAGTTTCAAGGATATTTACCTGGGTGAAGTTTGGCTGGCCAGCGGTCAGTCGAACATGAGTATGGAACTGAAAGGGTATTATTGCCAGCCGGTAATAGGTTCCAACGAAGCTATTTTAAATTCTGGCGGAAAAAACATCCATTTTATCAATGTTCCTGCTTTTGCATCGTATAAACCGCTCGATGAGTTTAAAGCCCAGTGGAAAGTGACTACACCTGAGACTGCAGGTGAATGCAGCGCCGTGGGTTGGTTCTTTGCCGATTTTATCCATCAGCATCTTGATGTCCCTATCGGAATTATAAATACCAGTTTTGGTGGTTCCAGTATCGAGGCGTGGATGTCGGCCGATGCTTGTAGTGAAAACCCCGAAATTACAATTCCGCCGGTGAGCGATGCAACTTCCGATTGGTTGAACAATGTACCTACCGTACTTTATAACGCCATGATTCATCCTTTGGTTGGGTATGCCATAAAAGGGGTGATTTGGTATCAGGGTGAATGCAATATTTTTGTTCATGTGTTAAAATATCCTAACTTCTTTGCCTCAATGGTTGAAGATTGGCGTAAAAAATGGAATGCGGGGGATTTTCCCATTTACATGGCTCAGATAGCTCCTTACGAATACCGCGAATGGAACTTTTTTACCCCTGAATTTCCCGAAATTTCGGCATACATCCGCGAAGGGCAAATGAAATGTACATCGCAGGTGCCAAATTGTGGAATGGCTGTGCTGCTCGATGTGGGTGAACCGTATGGTATTCATCCTTCAAGGAAAAAGGAAGTTGGGCACCGGCTAGGGTTGTTGGCCCTTTCAAAAACCTATGGTATGAAGGGTTTTGAAGCCGAAAGCCCACAGTACGATAGTATGAAGGTGGAGGGAAATAAAGCTACCATCTATTTTAAAAATCAGTTCAATGGGCTCACCAGTTTTGGTAAAAAACTCGAACTATTCGAAATTGCCGGCGAAAATAAAGTATTTATTAAAGCCGATGCCTATATTGATGATAAAAATGGTTCGGTGGTCGTTTCATCGCATCTGGTGAGCGAACCCAAAGCGGTTAGGTATGCTTTTAAAAATTATGCCGAGGCTGAACTTTTTGGTACGGGAGGCCTACCTGTTTCCTCATTCAGAACCGATAATTGGTAAACTATGAAAACATTATTCGTGCTATTTTTGCTATTTCTAATGGTAAATAGTTGGGCCCAAATAAATACCATCATTCCTAAACCGATAAAGGTTCACGAATGCGGAACTGGTGAATTTTTGATTTCTGAAAAAATACCCATCCTGTACGATGCCCCGCTAGAACTATCGGCCAATTTTTTTAAGCAATATGTAGCCGAAAAGTATCAACTATCATTACCTGTTAAAATGGTGGGTAGTAAAAAAAACCTTAAAAGCTCAATCCATTTATCGCTGAAATCAGATGCTCCAGAGGGGCACTATCTATTGATGATTGATAAAAATGGGGTCCAGATTACAGGTTCCGAATCAGGCGTTTTTTATGGAGTACAATCGTTGATTCAGTTGTTACCCACTTCGGAACCAACCAAAAAAAGGGAATTGTTGGTACCTTATATGAATATTGCCGATGCCCCACGGTTTGTTTATCGCGGGTTGATGTTGGATGTTAGCCGTCATTTTTTCCCGGTTGAATTTGTGAAAAAATGTATCGATATCGCTGCATATCATAAAATGAATTATTTCCATTTGCATTTAACCGATGACCAGGGTTGGCGCATCGAGATAAAAAAGTACCCAAAACTGAACGGAATCGGTTCGTGGCGCAACGGAACTATGATAGGCCAATGGCCCGGAACCGGTAATGATAGCATCCGTCATGGTGGGTTTTACACGCAGGGCCAAATAAGAGATTTGGTTGCCTATGCACAAAAGCGATACATCACAATAGTTCCAGAAATTGAAATGCCCGGACATTCATTGGCAGCATTAGCCGCCTACCCAAATCTGGGTTGCACGGGGGGGCCCTATCAGGTAAAAGAATCCTGGGGAATAACCGACGATGTGTATTGTGCCGGAAACGACAGTGTTTTTACGTTTCTTCAAGGAATTATAGATGAAGTTATAGATATTTTTCCATCCAAATACATCCATATTGGCGGCGATGAATGTCGTAAAGATCGGTGGAAAGCCTGCCCGAAATGTCAGAAACGGATAAAAACGGAACATCTGAAGGATGAGCATGAATTGCAAAGTTACTTCGTCACCCGGATGGAAAAATACATCAACTCCAAAGGGCGCACTATTATTGGCTGGGACGAAATCCTGGAGGGAGGGATTGCCCCCAATGCCGTTGTGATGAGCTGGCGGGGCGACGGAACCCAAGGATTGGAGGGAGCCCTACGGGCGAAACATCCGGTAATTTTTACCCCGAGTTATGGTTTTTACCTCGATTATCCGCAAACCTCGCACGAAGATTCTCTGGCTGCCAACTGGGGCGGGGTAACTTCGGTTAAAAAAAGCTACCTGATTGAGCCGATTACCGATTCTGTTAAGTCGGAAGATTTACGCCTTATTTTAGGTGCGCAAACCAATATCTGGACCGAATACATGAGCAATCCGGCCAAGGTAGAATATATGATGTTGCCCCGGCTTAGTGCCATTAGTGAAGTATTGTGGTCGCCCAAAGAGGCCCGCAACTGGGACGATTTCAAAAACCGGATGGAGTTTCAATACCAACGGTATCAATGGTGGGGATATGCATACAATCCGGTTCCAGCAGATAATGAATAATTTAACGCATAAAATCAACATGAATCATTTCAATAAACTATTTCTTGCAGGTTTGTTTTTTCTGGCCGTTTCCTGTAATCAGGTATCTGAAAAAAACACTACCTATTTTTTCGATGCTGCTTCAGGAAGCGATTTAAATTCCGGAACCTCAGCCAGTCATCCCTTTCAAAGTTTTGAAAAGATACTGCACCTCAACCTGAAACCGGGCGACAGCATCCTGCTTAAATCAGGTGCCATTTTTACTGAAAAACTGTACCTCTCGGCTAAAGGTTCTCCTGAAAAACCCATTGTTATTGGGAAATACGGTGGCGAGGTAAAGCCGCATCTGAAAGGCGACGCTACAAAACGCGAAATGGTTCATATTTACAATTCCGGACACCTAATAATTCGTGATCTCGAAATCTCGAACAGAGGTAATAAACCCATGCCCAATCTAAATGGGTTGTATGTGGAGCTTGATAATTATGGCGTTGCAAAAAATATTACTGTCGATAACCTGTTTATCCACGATATCTTTGGTTCGCTTTTTAAAGGTGACGGTTATCAGCATGAGGAAGTTGGAGCCGGACAGGCTATTTTATTGGAGAGTCTGAAATCGGGTGAACAGGATAGCATCCCCTCCTGTTTCGACGGTTTATTGATTCAAAACTGTTTGATTAAGGACTGCCAGCGCAACGGTATTATGATGTGGGGAAACTGGATCCGCAAGCACTGGTTTCCCAGCCGGAATGTGGTTATACGAAACAATGTCCTGGATGGGGTTCCCGGCGATGGAATTGTGCCGGTAGGTTGCGAATCGCCTTTGGTGGAATACAACGTGATGAAAAACTGTCCCGATCTGTTACCCGATTCCGAGGCCTGTGACGGTATCTGGCCCTGGAGCTGCGATAACGCGGTAATTCAGTATAACATAGTAAGTAATCATCATTCAAAAGTGGACGGCTACGGATTCGATTCCGATTACAATTGCCGGAATTCGCTGTTTCAATACAACATTAGTTACAACAATACAGGAGGATTCCTGCTCATCTGTAATTCCGGTGGCTGGACCGAGGACTGGAGTGCAGGCAATGTAGGAACCATTATCCGTTACAACCTGAGTATCAACGATGGGTTACGCGATTACCTGATGGAAAAAGGCCACAAACCCTATTTTTCGCCGGTTATTCATATTACAGGTCCGGTTAAAAATACCATCATCGAAAAGAATCTGTTTTATGTATTAAAAAAACAAACACCAGAAATTGATAAAACCATTGTAAACCTAACCAACTGGAAAGGATATGCCGACAGCTCTTTCTTTGCAAGCAACTTTCTTTTTGTTGAGGAGCCCAATTTGGCAGTTGAAACAACACTTTCGACCCATAATTTTTATCACGGAAATGTATTTGTGGGACCCTTATCGGTTCCAAGCGGAGGGTTTAAAAAATCCGAAGATAAATTTAATCAATCATTATGGTTTCAAAAAGAGGATACCAACTGGGTAAACCTTGTCCGCTTTATAGGAAATAAAACTGTTCCAATAAATGGAGAATTGATTCCGATTACAAAAATTCTTGGGATTGAAAACTAATTCATTTTCAACGCTTATGTATCTAATTAAAAAATATCGCTCAGCGATAGTTCCTTTGGCAATCATCCTTTTCTTATTTGGAATGCAAGGTATATTTTTGGAATGTTCGCATCGGCATGCAAAATTTAATTTCAAATCAAAGTTTCAAAATTTTGATGTAGGTTGGCGTTTTAACAAAGATAGTTTATCGGATGCTAAGTCATCCAATTTCGATGATTCGCAATGGAGAATCCTTGATTTGCCTCATGACTGGAGTATTGAAGATTTGCTGGAACAGATTCCCGGAAAAACCACCGGCCCTTTTTCTATCGAAAGCGGCGGCCCCCGTAATGGGATGTCCAACGGGCATACAGTTGGAGGAACGGGTTGGTACCGGAAAAAATTTGCATTAAACACCGAGGATAGAAATAAGCAGGTTGCTCTTTATTTTGAAGGAGCATACACCGAAACCGATGTCTGGGTGAATGGCCAATATGTAGGTAATCATAAGTATGGCTATACCTCCTTTTATTTTGATATTACTCCGTTTTGCCATCAAAATTCCGATTCCAATGTGGTAGCAGTCCGAGTGAAGAATTTTGGCGAAAATAGCCGATGGTACAGTGGTTCAGGAATTTACCGCCATGTAAAACTGGTTGTCACAAATCCAACCTTTATCGGGCCTTGGAGTGTTTACATTACCACACCCATAGTTTCGGAAACGGAAGCATGGGTGCAGGTATCCGCTGAGCTTACAAACAAAAGTGGACAGGAACAAAAAGGTTTGATAAAAATAAAGCTCTGGGATGCCGATAACCGGGTGGTTGCCGATGCTGAAACTGAAGTGACAATTCCAAAGGAACTGGATACAAATTGCACACAAAGCTTAAAAGTTAACACTCCAAAATTATGGTCTATTGAGAATCCAAACTTGTATGTAGCTGAAGTTTCGGTTTGGCTCAATGGTAAAAATGTGGATGCTACTCAAGCAAATTTTGGTATCCGGACTATCGGATTCAGCTCCAAAAATGGATTTCAACTAAATGGAAAAGCACTGGAACTGAAAGGAGGTTGTGTACATCATGACAATGGAATTTTAGGTGCGGCAGCCTACGACCGGGTCGAGGAGCGAAAAGTAGAGTTGTTGAAATCGCACGGATTTAATGCCGTCCGCAGCAGCCATTACCCACCTTCCGAAAAGTTCCTGGAAGCTTGCGACCGCTTGGGAATGCTGGTTATCGACGAATCGTTCGATATGTGGCAGTTGCCGAAAAACAAAGACGATTACCATCAATATTTCGACAGTTACTGGGAATCCGATGTTACGTCCATTGTGAAGCGCGACCGCAACCATCCTTCGGTTATTCTCTGGAGCATCGGCAACGAAATAGAAGAACGGGCGGATTCATCGGGAATCGAAATCACTAAAAAATTGATTGAGACAATAAAACAATTGGATAGCACAAGACTCATTACCGAAGCGGTGAACGAGTTTTGGGATCATCCCGGAAGGAAATGGGAAATGACAGCACCCGCCTTTGAATTGTTGGATGTGTGTGGTTACAACTACCAATGGTGGCAATACGAACCCGACCATCAGCAGTTCCCAAACCGGATTATGGTGGGTACCGAATCAGTTCCTAAACATGCGTTTGAAAATTGGCAACTGGTTGAAAAACACCCGTATGTAATTGGTGATTTTGTTTGGACGGCTATGGATTATTTGGGCGAATCGGGTTTGGGACATGCCGGTTATGAAACTGATAATCAGGAGCAATTGAAACCCTGGCCTTGGTTCAATGCCTATTGCGGCGATATTGATTTGATTGGGAACAAAAAACCCCAGTCGTATTACCACGATGTTTTGTGGCGGATTAGTCCAGTTGAAATGGCAGTGCATGCTCCTTTAGCAGAAGGATGCACCGAAATAGTCAGTTATTGGGGCTGGCCCGATGAACAGCAGAGTTGGACGTGGCCTGGCCATGAAGGTGAATTGTTCGATGTAAATGTGTATTCCCGTGCTTCGAAAGTGGTACTCCAATTAAACGGAAAAACCATTGATGAAAAACCGGTTTCTGATTCTACCCGGTTTACGGCCAGTTTCAAAGTCCGTTACCAGCCCGGCGAATTAAAAGCCCTTGCCTATAATCAGGATAAACTATTAGGTGAAGTTTCTTTTAAAACAGCTACCCGGCCGGCAAAACTTAAATTAATAGTTGATAGACCAACCATCAATGCGGACGGTAAAGATTTGGCGTTTGTTTCGGTTGAGGTCCAGGATGTTGAAGGATGTCGGGTTCCCGATGCTGCCATTCCCCTAGTATTTTCCGCTTATGGTGCCGGAGAAATTCTGGCAGTGGGAAATGCCAATCCATCTGAAATGGCCAGTTTTAAACAGCCAAAATGTAAAACCTTTCAGGGGAGTTGTTTGGTTATCATCCGCTCGAAAAAAGGGCGTGGGAACATATCGTTAAAAGTTATTGGAGCGGGCCTTGAACCAGCTTCTATTTCCATTGATGTTAGGTAAGATTTTATTTAAGCAAACGCAATCAATATCCGATGCAAACTGTCAAAACAATTAATAAACCGTATGTTCTGTTAATTACGCTGGTTTCGGCCATGGGAGGTCTTTTGTTCGGATACGATTGGGTAGTAATCGGCGGGGCAAAACCTTTTTATGAACAATTTTTCGGAATTGCCGATTTGCCGATGCTGCAAGGTTGGGCCATGAGTATTGCATTATTGGGCTGTCTGGTGGGCGCCATGCTTGCCGGGTTTTTGGCCGATACATTTGGCCGTAAAAAACTGTTGATTGCCGCCGCAGTTATTTTTTTGGTTTCTTCGTACGGAACCGGTAGTGCTTCAGTATTTCATCTGTTTTTAATAGCCCGGTTCTTTGGAGGAATTGGTATTGGCTTGGCTGCCGATCTTTCCCCAATGTACATTGCCGAAATTGCTCCAAAGAGTATCCGCGGACGGTTGGTTTCGTTAAACCAGTTAACCATAGTAATTGGAATTTTAGCTGCCCAGATAACCAACTGGCTGATTGCAGAGCCCATTCCATCCGGTTTCTCAGGCCAGCAGATATTTGAATCGTGGAACGGTCAAATGGGCTGGCGGTGGATGTTCTGGGGAGCAGCATTCCCTTCATCAGTTTTTCTTGTTTCGCTGTTTTTTATTCCTGAAAGTCCCCGCTGGTCAGCTTTAAAAGAAAAACAAACCCAGGCACTTCGGGTATTGACCAGGATTGGAGGTTCCGCCTATGCACAAAGCGAAATAAATACAATGAATGAAACTACCGCCACACATCATTCCGGTGGATTAAAAATGCTGTTTAGCAAACCCATGCGGACTGTATTGTTAATTGGCTTGTTTCTGGCAATTTTCCAGCAATGGAGCGGAACCAATGTAATTTTTAATTACGCTCAGGAGATTTTTCAATCGGCTGGTTTCCAGTTGTCCGACATGCTCTTCAATATTGTGGTTACAGGAATTGCAAACCTTGCCTTTACCTTTGTTGCCATTTTTACAGTCGATAAAATTGGCCGTAAAGCTTTAATGTTGATTGGTGCCGGAGGATTGAGCACTATTTACCTATTAGTTGGGTTGTTATACTATCTTCAAGTATCGGGAAGTTTTTTGGTAGTATTGGTAGTGTTGGCCATTGCCATTTATGCCATGTCGCTGGGACCCGTCACCTGGGTAATTCTTTCTGAAATATTTCCAAACAAGATTCGCGGAGTTTCAATGGCCACGGCAACTTTTGCTCTGTGGGCTGCCTGTTTTACCTTAACATATACTTTTCCTATGCTGAATGCAACCTTAAATAGCAGTGGCACTTTTTGGATTTACTCGCTGCTTTGTGCTATTGGATTTGTAATTATTCTGCGTTGGTTGCCCGAAACCAAAGGCAAATCGCTCGAAGAACTGGAGCGGGAATTGGTGCACGAAGAATAAAATTACTGGTTTATCCTAAAATGAATGTAAATGGAAAAAATTACTGCCTATCTGATTAAACCAACCGTTTTTGACAGCACAGTAAAAGCCTGGAACGAAGATATTTATCTGCCAACTTACGAAATCGGAGCCGAAGAAAAGAATCCGGTTTTTCTGGAAAAAAGAGTTTATCAGGGAAGCAGTGGTTCTGTTTATCCTTATCCGGTGGTTGAAAAAATATCGGACGAAAAGAAAGATAAATTATACCATGCCCTTTTCATTGAAAACAGATACCTGAAGCTTATGATTCTTCCTCAGCTGGGAGGCCGTGTGCAAATGGCTTTCGATAAAATTAAAAACCGCCATTTTGTTTATTATAATCAGGTAATAAAACCAGCTCTGGTTGGACTTACCGGACCGTGGATTTCTGGCGGTATTGAATTTAACTGGCCACAGCACCATCGGCCAGGAACCTTTTTACCAACCGATTTTAGCGTTGAAAACAACTCCGATGGCAGCAAAACCATTTGGTGCAGTGAGGTGGAACGTATGTCGCGGACTAAAGGGATGCATAGTTTTACCTTATATCCCGATAGGGCTTATCTCGAAATTAAAGTTCAGGTTTTTAACCGGACTCCTTTCCCTCAAACCTTTCTTTGGTGGGCAAACCCGGCGGTGGTAGTGCACAATGATTACCATTCGGTGTTTCCACCAGATGTTCATGCCGTTTATGATCATGGCAAACGCGATGTTTCAAGCTTTCCCATTGCCAGAGGAACCTATTACAAAGTGGATTATTCTGCAGGAGTTGATATATCAAAATACAAAAACATCCCGGTGCCTACGTCATACATGGCTGTAAAATCAAAATATGATTTTGTGGGAGGATATGAGCAAAATGTAAGAGGAGGATTGCTACACGTGGCCAATCATCATGTTTCGCCCGGAAAAAAGCAGTGGACCTGGGGTTATGGCGATTTTGGGCAAGCCTGGGACCGGAACCTGACTGACGAAGATGGTCCGTATATTGAACTGATGACCGGAGTATTTACCGATAACCAGCCCGATTTTTCGTGGCTGCAGCCCTTTGAGGAAAAATCGTGGAAACAATATTTCATGCCTTATTCCGAGTTAGGTTATGTAAAAAATGCCACCAAAGATGCCATGGTGAATCTGGAATTTGAAGGTAAAAAGGCTACGATTATGTTATATACTACAAGAGTTTTTCAGAACGCCAAAGTGCTTTTATCACATCAATCCGGAAAGATTTTGTTCCAAAAACAAATTGATATTTCACCTGACCAACCACAAATAATCCGTATCGATAAAGAAGCATATCCATCCCATGAATTGCAACTCGCTCTTTTTGATGCAAAGGAACAGTTGTTGGTTTCATATCAACCCGAAAAAGAACTGGAGAAACCCATTCCGGAACCAGAAAAAGCAGCCTTAGCGCCTGAAAAAATTGAAAGTCTGGAGCAATTGTTCTTAACCGGATTGCACCTCGAACAATACCGACATGCCACCTATAACCCGATGGATTATTACCTCGAAGGTCTTAAAAGGGAACCTGGGGATAGTCGCTGTAACAACGCAGTCGGCTTATTATGGATGCGCAAAGGACAATTTCAAATAGCTGAATCGTATTTCAAAAAAGCCATTGAAACGTTAACCCAACGGAATCCAAATCCTTACGATGGAGAACCTTATTATAACCTGGGTTGGAGCTTTTTTATGCAGCAAAAATGGGACAAAGCTTATGAACCATTTTATAAGGCTACCTGGAATGCCCCCTGGCAAGATTCTGCTTTTTTTGCGTTGGCTCAAATCGATTGCCTTTCTGAACGGTGGGAAAATGCACTGGAACATATCCACCTGAGTTTAATCAGAAATACTCAAAACCATAAAGCACGGCAGTTGAAAGCCAGTATTTTACGTAAACTGAACCGGGAGCATGAGGCTATAGCCTGGATTTCTGATTCTCTGAAAACCGATGGATTCAACATGGGTTGTTGGTTCGAAAGCTATTTGATTACTCAAAAACCCAACGATTTAGTGCAATTCAAATCCTTGATGAGAGATTCGGTTCACAATTATCTGGAGTATTCCTTCGATTTTGCAAATGCCTGGTTTTATACGGAAGCCTTTCAAATACTGTCTATTTATTCCGATTTGGTTCACCGTGTTTATCCAATGGTTTATTATGCCATGGGTTATTATTCGTCTCAAATGAAGGCTTTGCCTCAAGCTCATAATTTTTATCTGCTTGCCGAAAATGCCCAACCTGATTACTGTTTTCCAAACCGGCTCGAAGAAGTAGTTATTTTGCAACAGGCCATTTCATCACTAGTTAAGGCTCCAAAGGCCTTGTATTACTTGGGTAATTTCTGGTATTCAGCCCGGCAGTACAGCAATGCAGTTAACTGTTGGGAACAATCCATACAATTAGATACTAAGTTTCCAACTGTTCACAGAAATCTGGCTTTGGCATATTACAATAAAATGGATCGTAAAGTTGAGGCCCGAACCTTGATGATTAAAGCATTTGAATTGGACAATACCGATGCACGTATCCTGATGGAACTCGATCAACTGGATAAGAAAATGGGCCGTAATCCAGAGGAACGACTCGATTTTCTCGAAAAGAACAAAACTCTCGTGGAATCTCGCGACGATTTGACTTTGGAACAGGCCACATTACTTTGTCAATTGGGAAAATTCCAGGAAGCCAAATGGCTCATCGATACACGGAAATTTCATCCCTGGGAAGGTGGCGAAGGTAAAGTAACCGGGTTGTACTCATTAATTCGTGTAGCGTTGGCAAAAAAAGCGATTATCGATCACCGCTTAAACGAGGCCTTGGATTTATTGTCGGAAACTGAACATTATCCGCATCATTTAGGCGAGGGAAAATTGGTCAATGCTGCAGAAAACGACATCCACTTTTATAAAGGGTTCATCCATTTTTTGCAAAACAATGTTGAAAAGGCTCATCAAGAGTGGCAAAAAGCAACTATGGGTGACAAAGAACCCGTCCAGGCCTTTTTTTATAACGATTCCCAACCCGATAAAATATTTTACCAGGGATTGGCACACCGAAAATTAGGAAATGAGCCGGAGGCCACAGCATGTTTCAAACGCCTGATTCAACATGGAGAACAACATCTTTCCGATCAGGTACCCATTGATTATTTTGCGGTGTCGTTACCCGATTTGGCCATCTGGGACGAAAACCTCAACAAACGAAATAAAATACATTGCCATTTTGTGATGGGTTTGGGTCATTTGGGATTACACAATCCAGAAAAAGCTTCGGAATATTTTAAACAGGTACTTGAACCCGATATCAATCATATGGGTGCACTAATTCATTGGGAACTGCTCTCCAATAAAAAATATTATAAAAACTTCATTTAAAAAATATGGTTTTGGGAATCAATGCGCGTAAACATTAACACCTTTAAACGATGAAAAGAAGAAATACAATTCTGCTGGTTTTACTTTCAATAGTTATATCGGATATGGCTGGTAGCCAGAATCTTTATAAAATCGATGCCTCATCGGTTTATAAAAAACCGGTGGAAGGTCATTTTAAAATGGGAAATCCCGGCGCATCCGGTAAAGCAATTCTGGTAAACAGCCAGTACCTGACCATTGGAGGGAAGCCGGTTTTACCAGTGATGGGCGAAATCCATTTTTCACGGATTAAGCCCGAACTTTGGGAAGATGTGATTCTGAAAACCAAAGCCAACGGAGTGAACATCATCTCGACTTACCTTTTTTGGAACCAGCACGAAGAGATTGAGGGACAGTTTGAATGGCAACATGAAAAAGACCTGCGTTCTTTTATTGAATTATGTGCCAAACATCAGATGTATGTAGTTCCCCGGCTCGGCCCATGGTCGCACGGCGAAGCCCGTAACGGCGGAACCCCCGACTGGATTTTACGCAAAAAATACCTGAAAGACCGTTCCAACGATATGGTGTACCAGCACTATGTAGTTCGCTATTTTACTGAAATTGCCAAACAGTTGGAAGGTTTGTATTACAAAGAGGGAGGTAATATTATTGGCATTCAGCTCGAAAATGAATACTGGTACGGCAAAAAGGGCGAACCTCACATTAAATGGCTGAAAGATTTGGCTGTAAGCCTGGGAATTGATGTACCCATTTATACCGTTACCGGATGGGGAAACGGTTCGGTACCGCCTTTCGAGGTTATTCCGCTTTGGGGCGCTTACGCCGATGCTCCGTGGGTGGAAAATGTGGAGAAACTCTACCAGCCCGGGAATTACATGTTCGATTCGTTCCGTGATAATAAAAACATTGGTAACGACCGTGTCAGTTCACCCGATGAGTACATGAGTTATGGGTTGTATCCCTATTTCACCTGCGAAGTGGGCGTAGGAGTTCAGAATACCTATCACCGGAGGCTGGTAATCGGGCCGCGCGATGGTTTAACCATGATGTTGGCAAAACTGGGTTCAGGAAGTAACCTGTTGGGATACTATATTTTTGCCGGGGCTACCCAGTTCAGCGGACTGTTGCATTCTACCGAGGAAGAACAGGAGGAAACCGGTTACTGGAGCCGTGTTCCTTTAAAATCGTACGACTTTCAGGCAGCCATACGCGAATCAGGCGAATTATCGGAAGCTTACCACGAGGTTAAAAAACTGCATTACTTTGTAAATGAGGCAGGCGAACAACTCGCCCCGATGTTGCCGGTTATTTATACAAACAATAAAAATGAATTGCAACTGGCTGTACGCTCGAACAACGAATCGGGCTTTCTGTTTGGCATCAATTATGCCCGCTTCGAACCTAAGGAGACCCGCCGCAATGCCTCCTTTCAGGTGAAATTTAAAAACGAAATACTCACCTTTCCGCAGTCCGGGATAGATATTCCCGATAGCTCCCTTTTTATCTGGCCTTTAAACTATCAGTTGGGAAAGGTGAAACTCAAATATGCCACTGCCCAATTACTGACCCATATCGGTAATACTTTTTTCCTTTTTCAGAATGGAACCATCCCTGTGGAACTGGCGTTCGATGCTACAAACATACAATCGGTGGATGCCGCATCGGCCAAAACCGAAAAAATCAGAAACTGGTGGGTTATTTCAAAAGTAATTCCCGGGAAAGAAAACCGGATTACATTAAACCTCTCCGATGGCTCAAAACAGTTTCTGTATATATTTACTGAAAACGGAGCCAACCAAAGCTGGGTTTTAGATAACCGGGGAACACCGGCATTTTATATCTCGGAATCAGGAATGTATTCCAACCAGGGAAAGATAGTCCTTTTCGGCAGTAAAAATGAAGAGCAGAATGTCTATTCCTTTGTTGATGCCAGGGAACCGCATTTTGAAGTTAAAAATGTGACAGCGCCCGTGGCAAATCATTCCACCGTCGAAATAAAGGAAGTTACGCTATTTAACGATGCCCAATGGATTGAAACTACCGGTTTCGATTCTATTCCGGCATACCAGCAACGGTACCACCGGTTTATTTTTAAAGAATTCAGCCTCGATAACCCGTCGCGCATCCGTAGCGCCATCCTGTACGTGTATCCCGAATCGGGCGGACAGCTAAACGTGAATTATACCTGGGTGAAACAGCCTCTGGAAGCCGGCCGCATCAACGAAATCGACCTGACAGCTTATGTAAAGAAGGGTGAGAATCTTTTGTTTCTCGATTTTCCGTATGTAAACGGAATTAAAAAAATGGCAGCCCGGTTGGTGGTTGATTATTATAATTACAACCGCATAAATATCTGTACCGATGCCTCGTGGTTGGCCAACGATAATTATACCAATCCCACACCGTTGAAATCTTACGAAATTCCTAAACCAGCAAAATTGAGTGATGCCATTACCAGCGCTGATGCCCTGTTTGCCTCAAGTTTCAGGGAGTGGAACATCAATATTCCGCGTTCGGTTTCCGATAACGTTCAAAATACATATCTAAAGTTAGATTATTCCGGCGACCGTGCCGAATTGTATAATGAGCATGTGTTGGTAGCCGACGATTTCAACAGTAACCAGACCTGGTCCATTGGCCTCCGTGGGCTGGAACGCCGGGTTGCCGGAGAAACATTGCGATTGGTTATCTATCCCCTATCGGAAAAAACCAAGATTTATTTCGATGTTTTACCTGAAATTAATGGATACGGAATGCCTCAAATCTTAAAATCGGAGGTAACGTTTAATTATTTGATGGAGGTTGAGTAGGGTTTTACTAATTCCACACCTAATTTTAAAGGATACTAATAGTGTAGTATAATGACCAAAAGTTATTGTTTTTAGTCATTACAATATCGTAGCATCGCTGTTGATACGAATGTTTTAGTATTTTAGCCAGTGGCAGACTGCGGATATGTACCAACACTCTTTCCAGCTATAATTGTTGATCGGATTTTCCGATTACTTGAAGTTATAAAGGGTTCAAAACAGCTTTAAAACTGAAAAGTGCAGATCAATGTCTCACTTTCTCAAAAACAGCTATTTTTCAGTCTTTTTGGTTTTGGTCTTTTTCTTCTCAACACTCCATCCGAATTTGCCAATGGGTTTTCCCAATTGGAAATATTGCCCATGGGAATAAGCTATGGGGTTAGCCTTGGCCAAATCGAACGCTCCCGTTTTGGCATCAATCAATCGGTTATCGGCATGTACCGCAATCACATGGGCCAGGAACATATCGTGTGTTCCCAGTTCTTTTATTTCAAAAACGCGGCATTCAATATTCACCGGCGATTCCAATATCATAGGAGCTTTCACGTTGGGTGCCGGAACCGGGGTAAGATTCATTTCGCTGAATTTGTTGTATTTGCTTCCCGACCTTACACCGCACCAGTCGGTAGCTTTTGCCAATTCCTGGGTGGTGAGGTTGATAACAAATTCGCCGGTATCTTTTAAAATCTGGTACGAATGCCTGTTTTTCCGGACCGAGATATAGCACATAGGCGGATCGGAGCAGATAGTCCCTGTCCATGAAATGGTAATAATGTTAAAATCTTCGGGTTTGGTACCACAACTAACCATTACCGCAGGCAACGGATAAATCATAGTTCCGGGTTTCCAGGTTGTTTTAGCCATTTTGTCTTAATCTATTCTCGGGGTTCAAATACACTTACATTAAAGCATTGAGGATAAAAAACACTATCTTTTCTTATATATGTTGAATCAAGATATTTAAAAATTGCGTTTGTATTTTCAGCGAATATTGAACCATCTTGATAATAAATTACTTTTCGTTCAGGATTCTTGATAAGATAATCCTTTGCCATTCTAACATTCCATACTGGAAGAATATTATTAACGTTTAACAAACTATCGTATTTATCAGGGTTTTTAAATATTTCCGGCTGATAATAATAGGTAAATCCTAAACTTGCCCAATGAGGGTGAATAATTACAATACTTGAACTATCTGTAAATTCACTTACATGATTCACTGCATTTTGAACCTCACGATAATAAAAATTCTTAGAGTTAACTTCCAGTTTAATAAACATAAATATACCAATGATGCTTGTAACCAGATAGGTAGCCCAATTCCATTTCTTGTAATAAATGGAAATTAAAGCACTTAAAAACAAATAAAACGTAACGGAATTGAATAAAATATATCGGTTAAGAAACATCGGTATTTTCTTCGAAACCAGAAACATAATAGTATATGGAATAAACCACCAGATAAATAAAACCCATAGTTCTTTTCTGTTCTGATTTTTTTCTTTGGCAACCCCCTTAAATACAAGTAATCCAACCAGAATTAATACAATAAACATGGGTGAAAAGAAATTCAGGAATGCATGAAGCTGGTCAAAATAATCCCGGTTATGAGGTGGTGTAACCCAGGTTCCCTGAGATGATTTCAAAAATTGTTTGATAAAAACAATAGCCATTGGAATGAATGAAATGGCAGTAAGAGAAATAACTATCCAAATTCTATATAGATTTTTTTTCTCTTTAAAATAAAACAAACTACTTAAAAATTGAGCAAAAACAACAAACCATCCAAAGTAATGACTATAAATCAGAAAAAAATTTGCAATAAAAAGCAGAATAATATTTTTATTTTTTTCAGGGTATTTAACTACTTCATTAAAATAATAGTAGGATGCAATAGTAGCAAAACTCAACATAGCATAAGCCCTGGTTTCAAGGCCAAAATAAAAATGATAGGTAGATAAAAGAAATACTATTGTACCAATAATTCCTGCCCAAATATTAAATACTTTTTTCCCGGCTAAGAATATAAATACGGCGGTTAATGAGTTAAACAATAATGGCATTATCCGAACTGAAAAAGGGCTAATACCAAAAAGTTTAATCCAAAAATGCAGAATTAACATGAATAAAGGTGGATTTGGTTCATTCTGGGTCGGGAGTCTTAAAATGTCAAGCAAACTTTTTTGAGCGTTAAAAATAGTAAAAGGTTCATCAAGACAGATATCTCTTGTTCCAATGAATACAAGCTTTGATACAAAAGCAGTTAAGAAAATAAGTATTAATGAGGTGATAAAAGTAGTTTCTTTCTTAATATTATTCATATCGTAATATTTTAAAAATGATTTACAATTAAATAAACTCATCTAAAAAGCAATATTCTCAATTAATATACACCCAAATATGTTACTTATTTTTTATTAATACAATTATACTATTTTTGAATTCAAAATAGACAACCCCTTTTGTTGGCTAATATTTTCTCTGAACTTTACTTATAAGTATAAATATATATCAAATTTATAGAATCGATTTAAAATGCTAAATAATAAATCAATTGCAGTAGTTATTCCTGCCTACAATGAGGAGAGCCAGATTGGAATGGTTATTGAAACCATTTCCGGGTTTGTCGATCGGATTATTATTGTAAACGATTTCTCAAAAGACAAAACCTCGGAAATTGTGAAATCTTATCAGGGTAAATTCTTTGCCAATCTCCCCGAAACTAAATCGAAAACCGTTAAAAGCATTTACAGCAAAGCTGATGAAATTGTAGAAGAATGGAATCGGAAAGAATTGAATTACTTTGCTCCGGCACAAATTATTCATCCTGCTGATAATGATAAAATTGTCCTCATCAATTTATTAAAGAACAGTGGAGTTGGTGGGGCAATTGCCAGAGGTTACAAATGGGCCAAAGACAATCAAATAGATTGTACTGCAGTTATGGCTGGCGATGGACAAATGGATCCAGACGAGTTGGAGGGAATTTGCCGACCGGTTATTGATGAAAGTGCCGATTATGTAAAAGGAAATCGTTTATCACATAAAAGTGCAAAAGCCTTAATTCCCAAAACCCGGTTCTTTGGCAATTCGGTTCTTTCAATTCTGACTAAACTGGCTTCAGGTTATTGGCATGTTTCTGATACCCAAACCGGCTATACTGCTATTTCAAATAAAGCATTGAATTTACTTGAACTTTATAAAATCTATCCCCGTTATGGTATGCCAAATGATATGTTGGTAAAACTAAATATCGAGAATTGTACCTTAAAGGAGATACCCATCAAACCTATTTATCATGTAGGTGAAAAATCAAAAATGAAAATCCGAAAAGTTATTCCCAGAGTTTCCTGGTTGCTGATAAAAAGCTTTTTCAACCGTATTTGGACTAAATATTTTTTTAGGAGTTTTCATCCCTTATTTATTTTGTATCACCTTGGCTTATTGTTGACTATAGTTTCCATTCCTTATGGTATAAAAATTCTTTCCTATATGATTCAGGGGATTGATGCTAATCCAGTAACTGTTTTAGGGTTCATGTTTTTATTTATCAGTGGATTTCAATCAATTCTTTTTGCCATGTGGATGGATATTCAGGATAATGAAAGGTTGAATATATAAAAAATGGCTACAAATTTATCAATTTTTAAGAATATTAGGATTCTCCTTGAATCGTTCTAAATATGCACTCATAAGTTGCAATTTGTGTTGATTCATCGTTCTGGAATTTATGTTGGACTTAGAAATGCCATCAGTATTTTTTAGCGATTTAATTTCGTCTGGCACTTTAAACCGATATAGTGAAACCAATTTATTTGAAGATGTATAAGCATGTTCAAAAAAACATTTAATACGAACTTGATTTTCAGCATCCTCCTTAGAATTCCAAAATTGTTTATCATAGAATATAATAATATAATCTACAAATCGAATACTATCATAAACATGTTCAGATGAATGAGCATTTGGAGAAATATTATTTTCAGCCAAAAAAATTGATGGAATATCTTTTTTCCAAACTAAAGGAAATTGACCGCTACATTGTGGTATTTTTACATTAATAAGAGGTAAATCTGTTCCAACATATAAACCAAAATGGGGATGAAACCAATTTTCAGATTTAACATAATGGCAAACAACGCTGCCAGGTTCAATATATTGCTCTAGTTCTTTAAGTTCAGCAATCTGATTTTTTTGATTATGATATACTGAAATATTTAATATTCTTGTATGCAACATTGAAATAAAAACAATAAATACCAAAAAATATTGCACTTTATTTGGGTACTTGTTTAACGACAGCCAAATAATAAGATTAAAGAAAAAAAACAGACCAAACCGATTTGTCAAGCTCCCTGCTGATATCCTATTAGGGGCAAAAAAATAAAGAATCAAAAAGATAATTGAAACATAAACAAATAAATTCTTATTTTGAGTTAATTTATCAGTAATGTTTTTTTCTTTGTTTTTAATAAATAAGATAAAGGCATAAATTGTTAATAAAGCTAATGTTATGAAAATTGGAATATAGGTTCTAGCTTCAACTGAATGATTATAACCTACCAATATCCTTAACCTAAAAAATTCAAAAAGTTGGTCTTTAAAACTCAAATAATAATCTTGAACTACATTATTAATTCCCATTACATTTTTAATGTAATAGATAAACATAATAAAAGCAGGCAATACAGAAATTATTAAAATTAAAAGCTTCCTAAAAATCTGAATATAGGACTTATTTAGGAATTCTTTTATATTTTGTCCTATAAAGATAATTCCTATAGATAGACACCAAAATGCAAAAACAAAACCATGAGACAAAAACAATAAAATCAAAATTACTATAAATGTTAAAATCCTTTTTGCATTAAAGTTATTCAAGTACCTAAACCAATAACCAAGTCCTGTAAAATAAAATATTGCAGCAAAACTGAATGCATAGTAACCTAATAATTGATATGATGAGAAAATAAAAGAAAAAATAACAAGCCAAACTAAAGATTTATTTTCCGGATCAATACTTTTAATCAGATATCGAAATGAATACACCATTCCAAATATATAAATAATGAGATAAATTTTTTCTGCCATCCAAGAGGGCAAAAACAAATGAAAAAGGCCAATAATAAAATGAGGCATCCAATAACCAACAATAACTTTATTTATTTCAAAATAGTCACTTATTAAAGAGTTTCCTTTTATGATTTCAACTAAATTATTTATTGCATGTAAGTGTTGAGGAGCGTCAAGTGAAGGAGTATATCTTGAAAAAAAGAATTGAATAAAACTTATTATAAAAAGACCTATTAAAAAAACATCTGATTTATTCAGATTCTTCAATATTGATAAATAACTTTTTAATATTCTGATAAGATTACTGATTTGACTTTTTTGCATAATATCGATTATTGAAATAATAAAAATTAGAATCTTGAAATAAAATATTTTGATCGGTTGGCCTTATTAAAATATCATCTAAAATTAAGTTCCCTCTGGTAATTAATTTATTTTCAAAAACCAGAACTAAATGTTCATTTCTAACCTTTGTTTGATAATTTATCTCAAAAAGGCCCCATCCTTGTTTATTAACAAATTGGATATATCTCCACAAATCGGTTTGTTTAGATATATATAGTTTTGAATCATTTCCTTTAATATAAAATGTTAATCGTGTTCTTGGATAAATATCCTCATTCATCCGATTGATCCAAAATGATAAGGTATAGTTTATAATAGTATCGTTGAGTATATGGCAAGTAAGCGATTGCGAGCTTCAAACTTGTCAAAACGAGATGAAGTTGAAGCGGACTGCAACCCTTGAATATACTACTATCACGCCTATTTGCTATATACATTGTTGGGCGCAGTTATTATTCAATTATCAATTTGCTTGTTATTATGTTATCCAAAACATTAATATTTATTATATAAAGTCCTTTTGGATATCTTCTCAAATCAAACTGTTTTTGATTCTGTATTTCTGAATCAAGAATTTTCATACCCAAAGAATTATAAATCTTAACATTACTAGTTTTATTTGATTTACCTGATAAGTTTATGCTAAATAAACCATTTGAAGGATTTGGAAATATATTTATTTCATTTTCATCATTTATAGCATCTGAATTTTCTATTGTTTTCGGGTTAGAATCTAACTTGGCACTTTTTAAGCTACTTATTTTATCTAAATGATTACAATTTGTAAAAGGAGTAACAAAAACACCTTCATTTCCAAATGCTACAATATCATTAACATGATCTCCATTAGCATCACCTACTAATCTAACATCATTTGTTGTGCTAAAACCATTATTTGTTGATGCACTTACATTACAACCATAGTCATTAAGCTCATAATAATCTTTATTGTAAGTAAAACTAGGTGTTTGTAAATTGTCGTTCTTGTCTCCATAGGCAACCTTAACCCCGTCGTTAAAGAAACCAACAATATCTTTAGCTCCATCTCCATTCATATCTGCCAGATATATTGGATGTTTTTCAACATCCCAATTTTGGGCATAACAAAAATCTTTATTCACAATTGCTGAACGGGGATATCTAAAACCAAAGCCATTATTATCTACATACCCATAAGCAACTATTACATCGCTCCAGCCAAAACAAACTAAATCATCTTTTCCGTCTCCGTTTACATCACCCACCATCCTCCAATGATATGCTTTATTCCAACCCTGATTGGTACCAAAATTTGAAATATATAATTGTGGTGTTGTAAATTGTGGTGTTTGTAAATCACTGACTTTTTTTCCCAAGGCTACAGTAACACCTTTTTCCCCAAAGCCAACAATATCTTTAACTCCGTCTCCATTCACATCAGCTAAATAAATATCGTCTCTTTGTGTATTCCAGTCCTGGTTATAGCAAAAATCTTTATTCACAATTGCTGAACGGGAATATCTAAAACCAAAGCCATTATTATCTACATACCCATAAGCAACTATTACATCGCTCCAGCCAAAGCAAACCAAATCATCTTTTCCGTCTCCGTTCACATCACCCACCATCCTCCGATGATATGCTTTATTCCAACCCTGATTGGTGCCAAAATTTGAAACATATAATTTTGGTGTTGTAAATTGTGGTGTTTGTAAATCACTGACTTTTTCTCCGAGGGCTACAGTAACGCCCTTTTCCCCAAAGCCAACAATATCTTTAGCTCCATCTCCATTCACATCGGCTAAATAAATATAATCTCGCTGTACATTCCAGCCCTGACCATAACAAAAATCTTTATTTATAATTGCTGAATGTGGGTATCTAAAACCAGGTCCGTCATTATCTACATATCCATAAGCAACTATTACATCGCTCCAGCCAAACCCTACCAGGTCATCTTTTCCATCTCCGTTAACGTCGCCAACCATCCTCCTATGATATGAATTGCTCCAGTCTTTACTATTAAAGTTATTACACCAAATTTTTTTATACGCCCTGATATAATCTATAGAATATTCACTATAGTCCGGTGGTGTTCCATCTTTACCGCTAAGAGTTAAATTGGCAATTATTTTCATATAAGTTCTAGGAATTCTGCAATCATTTGAGAACGTTCTTAATACTTTATTATCCAAATAAAACCTAAGAAAGGTGGGAGACCATTCTAAAGCATAAGTATGAAAATCATCAGCAAAACTTGGATATCCTGGAGTCTGAAATTCTATACCTGTAGAATGACATGTATAATCATTTCGATCTTTATTTGGTGAACAGTCGCAACCATCATTTTTTGAATTCATCCATATGAGATTATTGGTTGCTTTTGTTGGTGTATTGCCTAAGTATTCAAAAATATCTACTTCATGTCCACCTTTTTCGTAGCTGTCAGAGGTATATAGCCAGAAAGCGGGCCATGTAGAATTGCCAAGTGGGAGTTTACACCTTATTTCAAAATAGCCATTCTTAAATTTGGCTAAACTTTCAAACCATGCAGAGGTATATTTGTAATTAGAATTCATTTCTGCAGGTGGATCTTCTTTCCTTGCAGCTAAGACTAATTTACCATCCCTAAATATGTAATTAGGATTTTGGGGGATATGATATAAATTATCTACATAGATTTGAATTTCAGCACCATCTTCTCCATGATAATAATTTTGTCTATACCATTTTGAATCATTGAATGGGCCACTATTAAATTCATCATTTAATATTAATTTATATCCGGGTTTATTAATAGGATTATTGACAACCGTATACTGGCCCAATGCTTCATTAAAAAAGCATACTAACAAAACAAACAGGTTAAATAGCAAGAGTTGTTTTTTCATAGTTTTATAATTTAATTATTCCATTTTTGACATGAATTATTTGTATTTCTGTTCCATTGTAACGTTTCTAATTCTGAGCAACGTTTTTTTAAACGTCTTATTTTTAATAACTTAATAATATTCTAAAATTCATTCCTAAAGCTAATTAATTTCTTTCTAAAAACGTTTCCTAAAGAAATCATTTACTACCCTAAGTGAAAAGGGGAATTGCGCCCAACTTGATTATTTAAACATGTATCAATAATTGTATTTCTTTTTTTTGCATCAAATTCAAATGAAGATAACTGATGATTAGGATTAGGTTCGTAATTACCAAATGAAGAATAAATGAAGTCAGAACTTGAATAATTTGATTGAAATTGTTCTACAAGGGCTAATGAATCATTCAAAAAATAATCATAAATATTTTGATGAAAATTCTTATGAAGCCTTAAGATTGAATCAATTTTTAAATTATATACATTATATTTTTCAGTTTCATAAAGGAGTGAACAATAATTAATAATACGTTGCTCATTTTGGGTGAGTACAATGCTATTTTGCTTTATAACTAAAAAATCTTTATTACTTGAAAAATATTTAATTGGTGAAAATTCTTCATTTGGTTCAAAGAACCAATCCAAATTTATCATTGTTTGAGAAATTGAAGACCTACTTAATAAAACAGAAGTTAAAGGTAATCCGGTTTTCATCGAAACAATAAAGGAATTTTTTTCAATTTCGCTTCCATTGGAAATCCAATAAACTTCTGACCCCACATGAAAATACGGCAATGGTAGAATTGCTTGATACTTTTCTTTTTCAATCCTATTTATCCAATTGTTTTGAGGTGACTCATTTTTAGAATCATCTAAATCTTCAACCCTATGATTAAGCCATTTGCCTCTATCTTTAGCAAATGAATACGCATCATACGCACCCCAACCAATAGATAAAATTAAAATAAATATAGTAAAATGAGATTTATTTTTTTCATGGTATTTCCATATCAAATAATAAGTCACAATGTTTATCGTATAAAAGAACAACCAATTAAAGCGACCAATTGCCCGAAATTGCTTAAAAGGTCCTGTATAATTTAATAATGACTCAATACCCCAAATTAATGGCCATCCAAAACTGACAAATAGAGCAAAAATAGATGCCCATAAAATTGAATTTAAAAATTTATCTTCTATAATATAGAACCACCCTGTTGTAAATCCTTTCTTGATATTATCACTGATGTATTTAAAAACCAAAGTGAAAAAAACAACTGATGAAACCAAACCAATAAATGCTTTTCCTTCCCATTTTATATAACTAAATTTCAAAAATTGTCCATAAGGTTTGCCAACAGGTAAAAATACACCTTCAGGGTATGCTCTAGTATCAAAGAATCCCCAAGGAAAATCAGTTCTATCATTAGAAAAATCTCTAACAATTAAAATAAATATTATAAAAGGTAAAACTATTTGAACAAAAAAGTTTAATAAAATAAAGTTTGGTTTCCTAAATTCTTTTTTCTCGGTGAACCATAATAATAAAAAAAAGAAGAATGAAAAAAAGATAAAAAAAGCAAACAAATAGGCACTTGTACCCAATGCAATAAGTGACAATAAACCTATGAAAATTGAGAATAATACCTTTTTTGTTTGATAAAATTCAATTAAAAAATACAAAAACACTGGAATGAAATACAAGTAAGATAAATCATAATGCCCCCCAAAACGTCCTAATTGAGGACTCAAAAAAATGATAATATTTGATACTATCAAACTATATAAAAAAGGTAATTTTAACTTGATTAAAGTTAAATAGATAAAAAAACTACCAATTACAATCGAAAGTAACATCCAAATATTAAGAATACCTAGAATATTATCAGAAGTATCATATCCCAGTTCTTTAAAGAATTTTAGAGTATTTACAATTAAGGGTTGACAACCTGTATAAAATACTGACTCTCCAAATGGATAGTTCATTGACGATGTGTAATTATATAAAGTATCGTATTTCATATGGTAAACTGACCCAAAAGTACTTTTTATCCCATCACCGCCACTACTAAAATAAACATGATTTGCTGATTTAAAAAGCACTCCATAAATACTAATGAGTAATATGAGTGAAACAAAAATTTGAATTAATGCTTGGAAAAATTTTAAATTTATCTTCATAATAAAACCAATTTAGCATCTGTCTTGAATAAAATAATGGGGCCTGTTTTTAGCTTCGTTGAAGATTCGGGAAAGATATTGACCGATAATTCCCAAACTCAACAATTGGACCCCGCCCAAAAATAAAATGACCAACATCATGGAGGTCCATCCGGGAATAGTGTTTCCAAGAATAAATTCAATTAACGCATAAACGGCATAAAGAAATCCCATTCCTAGGGAAAGCAATCCAACATATAAGCTGATTTTTAAAGGTTTTGAAGAAAAAGAGGTGATGCCGTCCCAAGCAAAATGCAGCATTTTCCGGAAGGTGTATTTTGAAACCCCACCCCTCCTGCGGGGTGCTTCAAATTCAACAAATGCTTGTTTAAAACCCATCCAGCTTATCAATCCACGTGTAAACCTATCTTTCTCTTCAAATTGTAAAAAAGCATCTACCGCCTTTCGGCTCATCAAGCGGAAATCGGATGAGGCCGGTTCAATTTTAACATCTGTCATTTTATTAATAAAGGTATAAAACCCTTTGGATGTCATATTTTTAATCAAACCAGCATCTTCTGTTTTTAAGCGCCGGGTATTCACAATATCAAAACCTTGCTGGTATTTCTCAATCAAATCAGGAATCACTGATGCGGGATGTTGCCCATCAGCATCCATGCTAATGGTAATATCACCTAGCGATTCACTTATTCCGGCAAGCAAAGCTATTTGATGGCCAAAGTTCCGTGAAAAGGAGATGCCTTTTACCTCAGTATAATGGGCAGAAAGTCCTTTGATGATTGAAAAAGTCTCATCGCTACTGCCATCGTCTATAAAAATACATTCAAAATCTTCACCTTTTAAAACCTCCCGGACCTCATCAAATAAAACCGGGATATTCTTTTCCTCATTAAATGAAGGGACAACAATACTAATTTTCACTTTTTTGTTTTTTAAATATCAATGCAATACCAAATATAAATATTTCGCCGCTAATAAACCAAAGCCGTTGAATAATGGAAATTGTAATGGCAATTTTAGGATCAATGCCCAGGGTTGTTAGAAATAACACAATAATTCCTTCACGGACTCCAATTCCCCCGGGCAAAAAAATTGCCAACAACCCGCAACTCACACTGGCCGGAAATGCAAAAGCTACCCATAAACTGCTGGCAGGAAGTACCGATAGTACCAAAAAGTAAAAGCCAGCACTCCAAAAAACCCAATACCCCATAATGGCAAGTGTCATTGGTAAGGCATCACGGATAGGAATAAAAGGAATGTTCAGTTCCTTTTTAAAGAACATTTGCAATAATTGCAAAATAAACTTGTGCACCCAACCTGAGAAAAGAAACAGACCCAAACCAAGGGCACCAAGCGCAACAAAGAAAGAATACCATCCGTTAACGGGTAAAAAGGGGATAGCCACCAAACTAATAAGCAATCCTAACAACAAGTAAAGCAATTGCTCGCGTAACGAGACTGTAGCCAACTTCATTAATGGGAACCCTTTTTCCGAAATAATAGATGCCCTCCCCAAAATAACCCATACCTTTCCGGGCAGATATTTTCCAAATACCGATATACCATGCGAGTATAGAGCATCTTTAAACAAAACTATTACTCCATGTACTTTGAGGCTGACTTTCCAACTATATACACTTAATAAAAACCCTGACCATAAGAATAAAACAGATGCAACAAGAAACATCCAATTTATTGTCAATTCACTAAAAAAAAGATAATCGAGCTTATAAAGGTAATAGATAACGAATAAAATTGATAGATAGAGTAAAATCCGTAACCATTTTTTGAGGCTGTGCTCCATTGAATTAGGTTTATAAATATTTGTTCGTTTATCAGAATTAGCTATTCTTGGCGGTTAAAATTTATTCAATGCTCTTTAATTCGCTAGTCTTCCTCATATTCGCGGCTTTATTTTTCTGCTTCTTCTGGATTGTAAAGAAACAAAAGATTCAATTAGCTTGGATATGCAGGCTAATTCTTTTTCTGAAAAATTAGTTTATGCCCACAATTATAGAAATTTACCATCAGTGATGATAATATCCTTTACTGTCATCAGCTCCCGGTTCAGCATCAACACATTGCCATCAGCCATCACGGTATCAATACAACTGGAGTTCATGGCGTAAACCAGTGCCGAATAATAATCGTAAATGGGTTGCATAAAGGTATTTTTGGTAGATACAATGGCTAAATCGGCCCGTTTCCCTACTTCAATAGAGCCAATCAGGTGATCGAGTCCTAAAGCTTTGGCACCGTTGATGGTGGCCATTTTTAATGCTTCTCGCGCTGGCAACAATTCGGGATTATGGTTGATTCCCTTTTGCAGCAAGGCTGCCAGGCGCATCTCCTCCACCATATCCAGGTTGTTATTGCTGGCACAGCCATCGGTACCTAAAGCTACATTGATGCCTTTTTGCAAATAGGTTGCCACTGGTGCAATGCCGCTACCCAATTTGAGGTTGCTGCTCGGGCAATGGACCACATGAGCCCCTGATTTTTTAAATAGCGCTTGATCTTCTTCAGTTAACCATATACAGTGTGCCCCCAACGTATTCTCAGTAAGCATTCCTAATTCGTGTAAATAATGCGGAGGATTCAATCCATACCTTTCTGTAATCTGAGCCACTTCATCCTGAGTTTCCGAAATATGGGTAGAAATTCTTAAGCCAAATTGGTTGGACAGATGCTTAACTTTCAACAACGTTTCTTTGCTGCATGAATAGGTGGCGTGAAAAACAAGTCCCGGATATATCAACGGGTGCTGTTTCCATTTTTCGATAAACTGTTGGGCTTTCGCCAGAGCTACCTCCACATGAGGATAACTATTGGTGGGAAAATCGAGGATGGCTTCATTCATCACAGCCCTCATTCCTGATTTTGCAGTTTCTTCCGCCACAGCATCGGCAAAAAAGTACATATCGCAAAAAGTGGTAGTCCCGGTTTGAATCATCTCGGCCAGACCCAGACGCGCCCCTTTACGCACATTTTTCTCATGCGTATGTGTTGCTTCTGCGGGCCAAATGTGATCTTCGAGCCATGTTTTCAGGGGCAAATCGTCGGCCAGACCCCGGTAAAGTGTCATGGGCAAGTGGGTGTGGGCGTTTACAAATCCCGGAATGATAATGTCGCCCTGAATATCCACCATGTTTTTACCATTCTTTGGAATCCCCTCTCCTATTTCAGTAATCGTGTTTCCGGAAATGGTTACGTAACCATTTCTGATGACCTCTAACTCAGGGTTCATGGTTATAATAACCGCATTGTAAAGGGTTTTCTCAGGTTGTAGTATGGCTTGCATCTTTCTTAAATTTTTAGCGTGGAATTTACCGCTTTTACCTCATTGGGCAAAAAAAAGCTGCTCATAAATGGGCAGCTTTCTTTTTAAGTCTTTGTATCTGTTACTTGTTTTTCTCGGCATGTTTGGCATAACGGCTGCGGAATTTATCCACACGACCAGCAGTATCAACAAGTTTCATTTTACCGGTGAAGAATGGGTGCGATGCACTTGAGATTTCAAGTTTCACTACTGGATATTCCTTCCCGTCTAACTCTATCGTATCTTTTGTGTTGACCGTACTTTTGGTAAGAAATGTCTCACCGTTCGACATGTCTTTGAACACAACAAGGCGATAACTCTCAGGATGTATTCCCTTTTTCATTTTTATAATAATTTAATTATTCAACCTTATAAATTGGTCTGCAAAAATATAACTTAGATTCAGAAAAACAAAATATTGACAGCACTTAATTTTAATTGATCTTTTCCATCCCCAAAGTGCGCTGCATTTTAGTCGAGGATTGATTGGTAAACCTGACAAATGGAAGGTTCCTATCGAACAAATACCGGTAGGTGGTATGAGTTTTGGCTTTTGTGGCATTTTCCATCTGTTTGTACATTTTGTTCACAGTTTCGTTATAATCGCCCACCCAACTCATTTCAAGTTCGGTAATTCCATGCTTTTTGCAGGCATCTGTCATTTTTAAAAACATGGGGCCAATAATTCCTGCCTTCTGATACTCGGGAATGACCCCCGAAACTAGTTGCCGTGCACGGGTTATGGAGCGTTTCCGGTAATAAAAAAGTTTAATTTTGTTCAGCAGATGTAATTTTCCATTGCCCAGTTTTTTAAATACCTGGTTGAAATCGGGAAAACAGATGATCATTCCAATGGGGCGTTCCCCATCATAGGCAAAAACGATAAACTCTTCGCTGAGTAAGGGTTTTACCTCCATAAAAACCTTTTCAAATTCTTCATAGATAATTGGGGTATAATCTTCATGAAAATCGGCCCAAACGGAATTGTAGATTTCCACGGCATCTTTCAGGTATTTTTTATAATTGGCAAAATGCAGATGATCCCATTTGTAATTGGGTTTACGCATCACAAAACGGGCAAAAGCCTCCTGCCTTTCGGGAAATGGTTTTAACAGATCGACATGGTAACTATATTGGTCAAAATAGGTTTGAAAACCGTAATTTTCAAAGAGAGCCTTGTAATATGGAAAGTTATAAGGCATCCCGTAAGCCTGGTGCATAAAACCTTCGACCAATAATCCCCAATGGACATAATTTTCACCAAAATTGATAGGTCCGTCCATGGCCTGCATACCTTTTGATACCAGCCATGCCTTTGCCATATCGAACAATTTGTTGGCAGCTTCCTGATTATTGATACACTCAAAAAAGCCTATTCCTCCGGTGCGTTGTCCATTATTGGGGTTCATGGCTTTTTTCATGCTGTAAAAGGCCGCAACACGCCCGATGACTTTATCGTCCTGATTTAAGAGAATCCAACGGCAAGCATCCCCCGATTTGAATGAATTGTTATGTTTGGGATCAAAAATGCTTTCAATCTCAGCATCTAACAAACAGGTCCAATTGCTATCACCCACATAAAGCGTTTTTGGTAATTCAAGAAATTGCCGACGTGTCCTTTTATTAGTTACTTCAACAAATTGCATGGCTAAATTTTAAATTCAATATTCTAAGATACGATTTATTCTTCAATGGTAGCGCTGTTTAAATACATCGAAACTGAACGATTCCTTTACCACAATTCCTTTGGCTCCTTTTTCCACGGTGCAACATTCGGTTTGCAAATCGTGTTCAAAAAAGAGGACCATCTGATGTTCGGCTGCAGCCTCCAGCAATTTTTCCTTTTCATCAAGAACATCGAGTTGGAAAAGGTCATACGCCGAGATGAAAGATAAAGGGACATTGGCCATGGTTGGGATTAAATCGGCACAGTAAACCAACTGCACATTATGGTACTGAATAACAGGAATCATCTGCCCACGGGTGTGTCCATGAGCAAAAAGGATGTAAAAACCGGGGAATAACTCCCCTTCCTCTTCAATCCACCTCAACCTACCGGTTTCAACCATAGGTAATATATTCTCCGGTGGATAGGCTGGAGCCTCCCTCCTATTTGGTTTTGATGCCCATTCCCATTGCATGCGGCTCACCCATAAATCGGCATTGGGAAATGCAGAAACAATGTCCCCTTTGTTGTCCTTTTTCAAGGTTCCTCCGCAATGATCGAAATGCAGGTGGGTGTGAACCACATCAGTGATGTCTTCAGGAGCAAAACCTTCCTTTGCCAGAGATTTCATCAATTCCCCTTCGCCATTGAGATAGTCATATTTAAAAAATGCTTCATCCTGTTTTTTTCCGGTTCCGGTATCAATGAGAATCCTACGGTCGCCATCCGCCACCAACAAGCATCGCATGGAGATATTGCAACGGTTCAGCTCATCAGCCGGATATTTTTTTAGCCACATGGTCTTAGGAATCACTCCGAACAAAGCTCCACCGTCCACCATCATGTTTCCGCAATCAATCACATGTAATTCCATAAAATAAGGTTTTTTGAAATGTTCACGAAAATAACAAAAAAGGCTGTAAATAGTAAATCTCAAAATTTAGCTATTTTTGCCTGGGATTAAGATGCGTATATGAAATCTTTCGTTCGGAAATCGTTCAGAATTGCTGTCATTACTGGCTTAGTTTTTATCGGTTTAAGTATTTTTGGTGTATTGGATTATATTTTTATCAATCCCCCAATAACCCCATTGATGCTCATCCGCTACGTTCAACATGATTCTAAAAAAGGACCGGCCAAAATTGTAAAAGAATGGAAAGATTTGGAAGATATTTCGCCCAATATGGTACTGGCCGTTGTTTCGGCAGAAGATAATAATTTTCCGACCCATTTTGGGGTTGATTGGGACGCCATTAAAGAAGCTCAAAAACGTAATAAAAAAGGGAAACGGATTCACGGGGGTAGCACGATTACACAACAAACCGCCAAGAATGTGTTCCTGATACCCAACCGATCATACATCCGTAAGGCGTTTGAGCTTTATTTTACTTACCTCATCGAACTATTCTGGAGCAAAGAACGCATCATGGAGGTGTATTTAAACGTTATTGAGCTGGGCCCAGGGATTTATGGCGTTGAGGCGGCATCGAACTATTATTTTAAAAAACCTGCAAAAAAACTAACCCGGGCTGAAGCTGCCCTTATCACAACGGCTTTGCCAAACCCCCGGAAACGGAACCTGGCAAAACCCAGCCCATATATGTATCAATACCAGGCAAGGGTATTAAAACTGATGGATATGGTTGGGAAGGTAGAGCTGGATTGATATTAGTTAATCCAAGAAATTCCAATAGGTATCCTGTAATTTAAACTCATCAATATCTAACAGCTATTTTGGTAACCTGCCGGATTTTATTTGATTCAGCTATATCGCCTGTCCACCGCGTTCTCCTGTCCGGATGCGGATGCATTCTTCCAAAAGCATGATGAATATTTTTCCATCGCCAATTTCACCATATTACTGTTATGGTGCAGGCAGTATTGATTTCAACACTTCGGCATAAATTTTTTGATGATTGGAAGTTCTATAGAATAGTAATTGCAATATTAAGTTTGCAAAATATTAATATAATGTAAATCATAATCAACAATATATACTATATTTGACAAATAATGTTTACAGAATGGAAGAATTAGTTACGCAATCATTCAAATACGTTAAGCAAATAGATAACCGGTTTAAACGTTATCTGTTTCATAAAATTGATTGGCGAAGCCGGTTGATAATTATTATTGGAGCAAGGGGAGTTGGAAAAACCACCATGATGCTTCAATACATGAAGGAGAACCTTGCCCTCAACAAGGAATCGATATATATCAGCGCCGACCATCTGTATTTCAGTCGCCATGGTCTGGTGGAGTTTGCAAGGCTTTTTAGTATGAACGGAGGAAAACATCTTTTCATCGACGAGATTCATAAATATCCCAACTGGTCACGCGAAGTAAAAAATATATACGACCAATATCCTGATTTAAAGCTTGTTTTGTCAGGTTCCTCTGCCACTGAAATTGTAAAAGGAGAAGGGGACTTGAGTCGGAGGGCCCTGTTTTATCATTTGCAAGGATTATCCTTCAGGGAGTATATTAATTTTCATTACAAAATTCAGTATCAACCTATTACGTTGGATGATTTGGTTACCAACGTCATGGAAATTTCGTATCAGATAGCTGCAAACATAAAACCCATTAAACTTTACGATGAATACCTGCGGTTTGGTTACTATCCCTTTTTTAAAGAGGGAACGGATGGGTATTACCTACGAATCAACCAAGTAGTCAATACTGTTCTGGAATTAGATATTCCGGCTGTTTACAACATTGATTATCATGCAACCATTGCCATCAGAAAATTGCTGGGAATTATTACAACCCTGGTTCCATTTAAGCCGAATACCCTTAAATTAAGCCAAGAGGTTGGCCTGTCGCGCGAAACATTTATTAAATACCTACAATATTTACATAAAGCTGATTTACTTACACTTCTTCATAGCAGTACCAAAGGTATTAGCCAATTGAGCAAACCCGAAAAGATTTACCTGCAGAATCCCAATCTTATTTATGCGCTTGCTGAAGGGGTTGTGGATAAAGGAAATTTGCGTGAAACATTTTTTATCAATCAACTATCCCAGAATCATCAGCTTTCATATCCAAAACAAGGGGATTTTTTAGTGAATCAGACTTGGTTATTCGAGGTAGGTGGGGATAATAAAACTCAAAAACAGATTACCGGAATTGACAATGCTTTCGTAGCAGCCGATGACATTGAAATAGGTTCTCCTCAAAAAATCCCTCTTTGGTTATTCGGGTTTTTATACTAACCCAAAGTTTAGGTTAGATATATTTGCGAAAGAATTTACAGTTTATGAAAAAATACGAACAGTTAAAAAAAACTGTTCGTATTTTTTTATTTTATATCGCCTGTCCACCGCGTTCCCCCGTCCGGATACGGATGCATTCTTCCAAAGGCATGATGAATATTTTTCCATCACCAATTTCCCCATCCTGTCCATTGTGCGTGCGTGCTGCGCTGATGATGGCATCTACGGTAATATCCACAAAAGTATCGTTTACGGCAATTTCAATCCGCATTTTTGGGGTGAGACCGGGAATTACTTTAATCCCGCGATAGAATTCTTCTTTCATAGATTGTCCGTGGCCTGAGACCCGGCTTACCGTGATGCGTTCGATTCCAGCAGCAATCAGGCTTTCGCGTACCTGATCCAACTGGCTGTTTCGTATAATGGCTATGATTAGTTTCATTTTTTTAGAATTTAGATAATAGATTATTAGAATTTAGATGTGAGACCGTTGACTGGGATGAATTGGAAAGATGGAATTAACCAATCTTTAAGAGATTGATTTTTTGGCACTCCATTTTTCCAATATTCCAATTCTCATTTCAAATCAGCATAAGTTGAGTTTAAGCAGTTGCTATAACAGATACAATTGTGCTCCTTTAGTTAGGGTTTAACATTCCATAACCACGTTCGCCATGGTAAGCATGATCCAAACCTTGGAGTTCTTCCTCAGTTTTGGATTTGAATCCTACTGTTTTTTCAACAATCCAGATGATAATCAATGTTCCTACCACGGCGTATGCAATGGCTATTCCCACAGCGGTGGCCTGAATGCCGAATTGTTGCAATGCTGACCAACCTCCCTCACTAAGAGTTGCAGCATCGGCCATCCAACTGGCACGGATAAAGAATGAAAGCAGCAAAGCACCCACAATTCCACCCACACCATGAATCCCAAATGCATCCAGACTATCATCGTATCCCAGTTTGTCTTTTAAAATAATGGCCATGTAGCAAATAATAGAAGCAATAACCCCTAAAGCCATGGCTCCAATGGGTTGAACTACTCCGGCCGCGGGAGTAACAGCTACCAATCCGGCAAGGATTCCAGATACAAAACCCAAAGCTGTGGTTTTTCCCACATGCAGGCTTTCAATCAAAATCCAGGAAATAGCTCCTGCGGCGGCGGCGGCTTGTGTGGCTGTTAATGCCTGGGCAGTAACCAAACCGCTCGACAAACTGCTTCCGGCATTAAATCCAAACCAACCCACCCAGAGTAGTCCAGCACCCATTAATGTCATCACCAGATTGTTTGGCCTCCGTTGACGGTGTGGATACCCACGGCGGGTACCTAAATAGATGGCTGCCACCAAACCACTGACACCGGCTGAAATATGAACCACGGTTCCTCCGGCAAAATCAATAGCTCCTTTGGGTCCCAGATTGAACAAAAAGCCATCTTCGGCCCAAACCCAGTGGCATAATGGATTATAGATAAATATCCCCCAAATGGCAATGAATAAAATATATCCTTTGAACGAAACCCTTTCGGCAAATGCCCCAGCTATTAAAGCGGGTGTAATGATGGCGAATTTTCCCTGGAACATGGAAAAAACATATTCAGGAATTCCACCTGCAGTAATAGTTTCATCAATCCCTGAAAGGAAAAAATAATCGGGATTCCAACCGAACCAGCCCCCAAGGACATTTTTTCCAAACGACATGCTGTAACCTACAGCCACCCAAAGTACACTCATCACACCCATGGCTACAAAACTGTGCATCATGGTCCCCAGCACATTTTTTGAGCGGACCAATCCACCATAAAACATGGCCAGGCCAGGAACCATCAGCAATACTAAAGCAGTGGAAGTAAGCATCCAAGCGGTAGCTCCTGTATCAATAGCAACCGTTTCACTGGCAAAGGCTTGAAAGGTAAATGCTAACAAACCTAAAAATAATAGATAAATCTTTTTCATTTATTACCCGTTTAGCGATAAATTGTAATTAATAGTGGCAAATATATAATGAATTGAAAGTAAAAACAAATTAAAAATTAAATAAAATTAAACTACCCCCATTTTTAATGGGGCATAAACTAAAATTCATTAGAATGTGAATTTGTTTTGCTAATTAATTTGCAATAATAAATTAAGATATGGCGAAAATCCGATAAAAATAGGTTTTATATATTCTTTTAATTTGTGCAAAATGCAATTTTATCAGGTTTGTTAAATAATGATTGTGTTGAACTGAATTTCCAGTTGTTTGTTTAGGGAGCATATTTTAAACGCGAAAAAAATGAAAAACTATCTTATTTTATTACTGTTCTCATTGTTTGTAATGGTTGGCATGGGACAAACCAAGACCTTTCACGATTTTAAAACCACTACCCTGGAAGGAGAAACTTTCGATTTGGCCTCGTTAAAAGGGAAAAAAGTATTGGTGGTGAATACTGCCTCAAAATGCGGGTTAACGCCTCAATACAAAGATTTAGAGGCTCTGTATAAAAAATATGGTGGCAATAATTTTGTGATTATCGGTTTTCCGGCCAACAATTTTTTGAAACAGGAACCTGGAACAAACGAAGAAATCCGGGACTTCTGTACAAAAAATTATGGGGTCACTTTTCCGATGATGCACAAAATTTCGGTAAAGGGTGATGATATGGATCCGATTTACCAGTGGTTGACCCAAAAATCGCAAAACGGGGTAAAAGACTCCGAAGTATCGTGGAATTTCCAAAAGTACATGATTGATGAGGAGGGGAAATGGGTGGATTTCTTAAATCCTAAAGAAAAACCCGATTCCAAAAAGCTCATTCAATGGATTACCGGGAATAAATAATTGATTGCAAATTATACAAAGAACCCAGAGTAAAATAAAAACACTACTCTGGGTTCTTTATTTATTGGGATACCTTTCTTAGTTTGATTTTGTCTCAGGTTCAAGATTCATCGGGTGTGACACTTTTTGTTTTAGCAACGCCAATGCCAATACCTGATCAATGGTATCGACATAATGGAATTTCAACCCCTTGACATAATCGGGTTTTATCTCGGCAATGTCTTTTTCGTTTTGAGCCGAAAGTATAATCTCATCAATATTCGCCCGTTTGGCTGCCAGAATTTTCTCACGGATTCCCCCTACCGGAAGAACCTTACCCCGTAAGGTGATTTCGCCGGTCATGGCAATTCCTTTTTTTACCTTTCGCTGTGTAAAAGCCGAAGCCAACGAAGTAACCATGGTAATACCTGCCGAAGGGCCATCTTTGGGGATGGCGCCTTCAGGGACATGTACATGCACATTCCAGTTATCAAAAGTTTCAGTTTTTATTTCGAGCAAAGCGGCCCTCGATTTAATGATTTCATAGGCAATTACTGCCGATTCCTTCATTACATCGCCCAAATTCCCGGTGATGGTCAATTTACCTTTTCCTTGGCTTAAACTGGTTTCAATGTAAAGAATATCGCCACCCACTGCGGTCCATGCAAGCCCGGTAACCACTCCGGCAAATTCATTCCCATCGTACATTTCCTTGGTATAGATGGGTTTTCCCAGAAAATCTTCCAAATGTTCGGGCAGGATGGTTTTTTCCAAAGGTTCATTAAAAGCAATGCGCTTGGCAATACGGCGCGACGCCTGAGCAATACGTTTATCTAGCTCCCTGACACCCGATTCACGGGTATATTTTTCAATAATTCTTTCTAATGTTTCGGTAGCAAAATTCACTGCATCCTCAGCAACACCGTGGTTTTTCAACTGTTTAGGAACCAAATGACGTTTGGCAATTTCCATCTTTTCTTCCACAATGTAACCGCTCACATCAATCAGTTCCATACGGTCGCGTAAAGGAGGGCTGATTGTGCTTAAGGTATTTGCGGTGGCAATAAACATGACTTTTGAAAGATCGAAATCCACCTCTAAAAAGTTATCATGGAAGGTGCTGTTTTGTTCGGGATCCAATACTTCGAGCAGTGCCGATTCGGGATCGCCATGAATATTTTTAGTTACTTTATCAATTTCGTCCAAAATAAATACCGGATTTGAGGTTCCTGCCTTTTTCATGTTCTGGATGATCCTTCCGGGCATGGCCCCAATATAGGTTTTCCGGTGCCCACGGATTTCAGCCTCATCGTGTAACCCGCCCAGCGACATGCGGATGTATTTGCGTCCTAAAGCCTCAGCAACCGATTTGCCTAGTGAAGTTTTCCCAACTCCCGGAGGTCCATACAAACAGAGGATGGGGGATTTTAAATCACCTTTTAGTTTCAACACTGCCAGATGTTCCAAAATGCGTTCCTTCACCTTTTCCAGTCCAAAATGATCCCGATCTAGAATCTCAGTTGCCAGTTTTAAATCGAAGCGGTCGGCACTGTACTCGTTCCAGGGGAGATCGAGCAAGGTTTGCAGGTAATTCAACTGAACCGAATATTCACCAGTAGCCGGGTTCAGGCGGTGAAGTTTATCAGTCTCTTTTTCGAAGGTCTTGGCAATTTCATCAGACCATTTTTTGTTTTTTGACTTTACCTTTAAATCCTCAATCTCTTTGTCCACCGGGTTTCCGCCCAATTCATTCTGAATGGTTTTTATTTGTTGATTTAACAGGAACTCACGCTGCTGTTTGTCTAAATCCGACTTTACTTTTCGTTGAATATCATCTTTCAGTTCCAGCATCTGAATCTCTTTCGAAAGCAATTCCAACAATTTAATACTCCGCTCAAAAAGTTCGTTTTCCTGCAACAGGCTTTGTTTAGCAACTGTTTTTAATTCGCTATTGGCGCAAATAAAATTGATGAGAAAAAAGGGATTGTCGATATTTTTGATGGCAAAAACCGCCTCCGAAGGTAAGTTAGGGGATAGTTTGATGATTTTCATCGATAAATCTTTGATAGAACCTACCAGTGCTTCAAATTCTTCGCTTTGTTCTTCGTAAGGCATCTTTTCGTCAATTCCGGCTACATAGGCTGTAAAATAGGGCTCTTCGGAAAGGTATTCTTTAACATTGAACCGTTTTTTCCCCTGAATAATTACTGTGGTAGAATTATCGGGCATTTCAAGAATTTTCAGGATAGTAGCCACGGTTCCCTGTCGGTATAAATCTTCCGATTTGGGTTCATCTACTGTAGGATCAATTTGGGCAACCGTTCCAATGGTTTTATCGTTTTTAAATGCTTCGCGGATTACCCGAAGCGATTTGTCGCGCCCTACGGTAATGGGAATCACCACACCAGGAAATAAAACCATGTTCCTTAAAGGAAGGATGGGCAAAAGTTCCGGGAATTTGAACTTATCGATGCTTTCCTGATCCTCGTCGGAAATGATGGGAAAGAACTCCGAATCACTGCCCTCGCTGTTTGTAGCCAATATCTTATCTAAATTAAATTCTTCCATGAATTCCATATATTCCTCCAAAATGCGACAATATGTCACTAATACGTTAAAAAAAAGTCAGATGCTGCAAAGTCAATAGTTATGCCAAAAGGAAAAGGTGTTAAAACGGACATTGATTTTTACCGTTGACCTTCCCTGATTCGTAGCATCTTCGTATCATCGTATGAAATCTTAATCCATATTATGAAACGAAGATGCTGCTATTTATGATACGATTCCCGATACTTGGCTGTCATCTCAAAAACCTGGCTCATGATTTTCTTTTCCACTTCGTCGAAAGCTATTTCGCGGCGTTCCATCACGCGCAGGGCAATTTCAAAAGCCGTGTCTATACGGCATTCGGCAAACCCATGCGAACCTCCCCACGAAAACGAGGGGATGAAATTCCGGGGAAACCCATCGCCAAAAATATTGGCACCCACACCCACCACGGTTCCGGTATTAAACATGGTATTAATGCCCGTTTTGGAATGGTCACCCATGATTAAACCGCAGAACTGTAAACCAGTATCGATAAACCGTTCGCTTTGGTAATTCCAAAGTTTCACCGGGGCATAATTATTTTTCAGGTTCGAGTTGTTGGTATCGGCACCCAGGTTACACCATTCACCAATAACGGAATTTCCTAAAAAACCGTCGTGTGCTTTGTTCGAATAGCCGAAAATTACCACGTTATTCAGTTCGCCCCCAACTTTTGAGTAAGGCCCAATGGTGGTTGGGCCATAAATTTTTGCACCCATTTTTACAGTAGCGTGAGCACAAAGGGTAAAAGGGCCTCGGATAGCCGAATTTTCCATCACTTCGGCTCCTTTGCCAATATAAATGGGGCCGTTTTTAACATTCAATGTGGCATATTCAACCACAGCCCCCCGTTCAATAAATATCTCATGGTCGCCAATCACATTGTTGGTTTTACTGAGCATCTGCGATTTGCGGCTTTTGGTGATCAATTTAAAATCGTGTTCTATCCCGTCGCCGTTCATACGGAAAATATCCCAGGGATGGTTAATTTTGATGCAATCGGAAATAGACGAGATAATTGATCCCTTAAACCCGGAAAGGGGGTTGAATGTTTCCGCCTGCTCCCGGTTGACGCGCAAAGCACAAATGACCTCTCCACATGTGAGCGCCTGTCCCATCTCCAGGTTTTCAATCTCGGAAAGTAATTCAGCCGTGGGAATGAACGAACTATTGATTAACAGGTTATCGTCTTCAATTTCTTTTAGGAATTTTTTCTGAAGATAATCTCTGGTTACATATGAGCAGGTAGCTTGCAGGTATTTTTCCCACTTCTCTTTAATGGTGAGAATCCCCAACCTTATTTCAGATACCGGCCTTGTAAACGTGAGCGGGAGCATCTGTTCCCAAGTGACATCGTCAAATAACAGGTAGTTCATTGTTGTTCATTTTAGGTGATTTCCGATGGTGGTAAACATAGAAATATTAATTTAATTCGGCTAAAAAAAGCATCATTTTTTTAGAACATAGGATCAATTCACTGAAAATATCCTAAATTTCGGCGGAATTTGAAGGGGCTTTCTCAGGAATATGGAGCCCTACCAAATAAATCAGGTTCAGTAATAAGCCTCTTTAGCTCAGCTGGTAGAGCAGCTCATTCGTAATGAGCAGGTCGTGGGTTCGAGTCCCATGAGAGGCTCAAAAAGGTATCAAGATTTCAGTGCCAATTATCAAGAGAACCTCTTAAGTTATTCCTCCAATCAGCAAGCCGCAGTGGCGGCTATATTAAAAAGGAGCATTTTACATCAATTCAGTAATATCTGGTTTAGTGAAACCTAGCCACGGCTAACTATTTCGTTTTATTGGTTATTAATATCTTACGAAACAATGCTTAGTTAGTTAGTTAATTAATTAGCTTCGCTGAGATCGTCCTTCGTCCTCAGTTGGTTTCGTAGAACTTTCATGTGCGAGTACAGTTGTTTCTATTTTTTATTGACTCCGCCGGGCTCGTAAAACCCAGTTCATACCTTTTTGTGTTAACACCTTTAAATTTAGCCCCGGTAACATAAAAATTTCACTTGCGGAATCTGGGTTATTACAAGATAATTAATGGTTGATATTTTCCAAAGATTGAATTACTGATGAATCAAAAAGTTGCAATGATTCAATATTTTGGCAGGTTTGATGTAGTAATGCTGAGTTTTTTGATCTTTTATTTCCAAAAGATTGAGCCTATTTTAGACACACACAAAAAAGGGTAAAAACATATCGGATTATATCTTAAATGAGTTAAAAATGAATAAGAAACCATTACATTTTACGAGCTACAAAATTTGGGCAAGCCTGGGGTTGCTTTTTGTCCTGTTTCAGGCATCGGCACAGGATTTTCTGCATACCGAGGGAAAATACATCTACGACAAGAATGGCAACGAAGTGATCCTTCGCGGGATTGGTACCGGAAACTGGATGATTCAGGAGGGATACATGATGCAGACCTCCAGTGTAGCCGGAACGCAACACGAATTCCGGAATAAACTGGAAGCGGTGATAGGTGAAACTCTTGCCGACAGCTTTTACACCGTCTGGCTCGATAACCATCTGCGGAAAGTGGATATTGACTCCATGAAAGCCTGGGGGTTTAACAGCATCCGCCCGGCCCTGCATTATTATTGGTTTACCCCGCCTATTGAAGATGAACCCGTGGCAGGCGAAATAACCTGGCGCAACAAAGGGTTTGAGTTGCTCGATTCTTTAATCAACTGGTGTACGGCCAATGAAATGTACGTTATACTAGATATGCACGGAGCCCCCGGTGGACAAGGAAAAGATGCAAACATCTCCGACTATGATCCCGCAAAACCTTCTCTTTGGGAAAGTGATCTAAACAAAGCAAAGCTGGTAGCTTTGTGGAAAAAAATTGCCGAACGTTGTGCCGATGAGCCTTATGTGGGTGGTTACGATTTGATTAACGAACCCAACTGGACCTTTTCGGAATCGAACTATGCTCCGCTCTGGAATCTGTATAAAGATATAACTACAGCCATCCGTGAGGTGGACTCCAACCACATGGTGATTGTGGAAGGAAACTGGTTTGCCAACGACTTTAATGGATTGCCCGCTATATGGGACGATAACCTCGTGTTGAGCTTCCATAAATACTGGACTTACAACACCCAGGGTTCTATTGACTGGATGATACAACTGCGCAACAGCCGCAATGTCCCCATCTGGTTGGGCGAATCGGGTGAAAACTCGAATACGTGGTTTACGGAATTGATTGCCCTGGTTGAAAAAAACCACATTGGCTGGTCGTGGTGGCCGATTAAAAAGCCAGGGATAAACAATATTTTACAGTCAGAAGCCAATACCGACTACCTGCAATTGATTGAATATTGGAAAGGGAATACTACCAAACCTACGGTTGAAGCAGCCTTTCAAGCCGTACTCACTTTTGCTTTAAATCACAAACTGGAGAATTGTACCATTCATCGCGATGTGATTGATGCCATGATGCGTCAACCAGGTTCTATGGAGACGCTGCCTTACAAAACGCACCTGCTGGGCGAACCAATTTTTGCCGCGGAATATGATTTGGGAAGAAACAATGTGGCCTATTTTGATACTGATACAGCCAATTACAACCTAAGCACCGGTACGTATGTAAACTGGAATCAGGGCTGGAGCTACCGGAACGACGGTGTGGATATTGAAAAATGTACCGATGCTTTAGCCAATAACGGATATAGTGTTGGTTGGACAGCTGCCGGTGAATGGTTAATGTACACCGTTCAGGTTCCTGCTCAGGCTGCCTATACATTCGATTTGCGCCATGCTTCAGGCAGTAGTGGAGGTACCATTCACATGGAAGTTGATGGTGTGGATGTTACCGGCCCGGTAAAAACATCGGGAACAGGAGGTTGGGCGGTTTGGCAGACAAAAACCCTTGAAAATATTATCCTTCCCGAAGGGGAACATAAAATAAAATTAGCTATTGACAAAGCCGGATGCAACCTGAACTATTTCAAGTTTTACAATCCCACCGAAATTGCCAATGCCGATTTTATTTATTTGTCATCGCAAACTTACAACAATGGCTGGCAGGTAGCATTAACCCTGAATAAAGAGATTACTTCAGATAATATTTCAGCAAGTGAATTTATCGTTAAAGTGGGTAGCGAAATTGCAGGTGTTACCGAAGCAGCAGCCCTGTCAACCGATAAACGGATTTTGTTACTGACCCTCGATAAAAAGATATATTTCAATAAAACATCTTATGCTTCGTATGCCGGAACAAGCGTAATGAGCGGTTCACAGCAGCTTGCCGCATTTACCAGTCAATTAGTGACCAATACCTTACCTAAACGGCAACTTATTCCGGGAAAGATTCAAGCAGAGAATTTTTACTATAACAATGGCCTGGTCCTGGAAGATTGTACCGATACCGGAGGTGGTCAAAACACCGGTTACGCAGCCAATGGCGATTACCTGGATTATTTGGTGTTGGTTAACGCCAGCGGTGACTATAAATTCAATTTTAGGGTGGCATGTACCACTACCAATAGAAAGCTGACCGTCCAGTTAGCCGATAGCAATCAGGTTACCGATCTTGGGACCATTACCTTTACAAATACCGGAGGATGGCAAACATGGAACACTCAATCAATGGTTCTCCCTTTAACTAATGGTGAGCACCGCTTGCGGCTTTATATCACCATGGGCGAGTTCAACCTGAACTGGTTCGAGGCTACCGTTTATACCGATATTGAGCAACCGGAATCCAATACAGGTTTGAACATATTTCCGAATCCGGTAAAAAACGATCTCCAAATCCAGTTAAACGAGAATATCCGCACCGATGCCCATATATCTATTATGAATGTGATGGGACAAATGGTGATGACTTCAGGGATGGAAAACACGAGCCAAACTTTTAAGGTTGGTTTTTTAGCTCCCGGGATCTATTTTGTGGAGGTTGTTAATTCCCAACAACGGATGATTCAACGGATTATAAAGGAATAATCATTAAACTTTATGTCAAAATAAAAACCCCGGAACTTCATATCCCGGGGTTTTTATTTTGACATTTAAAAAAATTATTCCGATTTTCTGATCTCAAATCCCTCGGGATTGACCATACGGCTTGGCTGCCCGGTGGCTTCCATAATGTTCCACCAAAGCTCCCCGTGGATGTTGATTTTTTTCCTTTGGGCAACAGCCGAAGGAATGGGCAACAGGGTAAACTGGTCGTTCCAGTTACCAACCACAAAGTCGGTCCGTCCGGCCATGGCTGCATGTACGGCGTTTTGTGCCAATAAACTACAAAATTTGCTGTCGTTGGCATTGGCTGGTGCACTGCGGATAATGTAACTTGGGTCAATGTATTTTAACGAAAAAGGGAACTCTTTGGCTTTAAACTCTTCCTCAATCTTTTCTTTCAGGTACAAACCGATGTCCTTGTTTTTCACGTTCCCGGAGGCATCTTTTTCAACGCCTTCGGTTTCAAAGAAATTTTGTCCGGCACCCTCGGCCACCACAATTACTGCATGATGCCGCTCTTCGAGTCTTTTGCGTAGTGCTTTCAAGAACCCGTACGGCCCATACAAATCGAATTTCATTTCGGGAATCAGCACAAAGTTCACCTCCTGTATCGCCAGGGCAGCATTGGCGGCAATAAATCCTGAATCGCGCCCCATCAATTTCAACAGAGAGATTCCATTATAGGCCCCCTGCGCTTCATTGTGAGCATAACGGATAATATCGTTGGCAATGGTAAAGGCAGTTTCAAAACCAAAACTCTTCTCAATCAGATTGATATCGTTATCGATGGTTTTGGGTATGCCAGCCACTGCAATTCTCAGTTTGCGGCGTTCAATTTCTTCATGAATGGCATGTGCCCCGCGCAAGGTACCATCGCCACCAATGGTGAAAAGGATATTGATGTTCATAATTTCAAGCGTATCCACCATCTGCGGCACATCCTGATTCCCGCGCGAAGATCCTAAAATGGTCCCCCCGGTCAGGTGGATGGCATCGACCATCTGGGGAGTTAAATCAACAACCGGGTGGTTGTAGCTCGGAATCAATCCTTCATATCCATATTGAAACCCGATAATCCGGTTGATGCCGTACCTATAGTTCAATTGATTGACTAAACTGCGGATTACATTGTTTAACCCAGGGCATAAGCCCCCGCAGGTAACAATACCCACTTTGGTTTTTGCAGGTTCAAAGAACAAGTTACCGTGTGGTCCGGCTTTTTCGAACGAGATGGGTTCTTCGCCCGATTCAAAATGGTGTTTAAAGCCTTCCAGCGTATTGTCGTACAGAATTCTATCTTCTTCGGATATAAATTTATAAGAGGGACTGTCAATTCTTGGAGTTTGCAACAGGGGCGATTTTACATTATTTTTTCCCAAGGTTTTGACCATAAAATCATCTTGCTTCATATCTTTTTCAATTTTTTGGAACAGCATGTTTTCAAATTTGGTAATTAATCAGCAATATACTAAAAAACCCCAGATGTTGATGGCAGTAGTTATTTTCGACGTAAAAAATCCCCTTTACCCTGCTCCACCAGTTTATCGTAATTCGAACGCAGGCGGATGAGCCAAAAGATACGTTCCTCTTCATAAAAGTCGTTAATCTCTGGCTTGAACTGCTTAAAGTGGTTGTAAAAACTAAAGAAAACAGATAGATGTTTGTTCCCATTCGGGAAATTTACATAGTAATAGAAAGGCAACAGGCTTTTTTCGCGCTTCCCTTGCTTTTGCACATTGGCATACCACAAATAAAAGAACCGGGTTTCAAAATCACCGTTGGTATAACGTTCCCGGTTGTAAAGCTTCCATAACACATCATGCGAAACCGATTGCCCATACACGTTTTCATATTTGTACAAAAACCATCCAAAAATGAAGGTATTGCGGGTGGTACTTTTAAAAGAATAGTGAAGTGGTTGAATGGAAAACAGCCTGGAAGTATCCGTCTTTGTGTACCAAACCAACGGGGCAACCCTGAAATAACTATAGTTTTTTGATTTTTCGCGGACGCAGATGGGCCATAAAAGGGAAGTTTTCGAATAATCCGGTTTTTTAATGTTCCTAAAAACAAACAAAAAAGCAGATGAGTGTGTCTCGCCCAATAACTTTTTATAATTAAAGACCGGGAAAAGGTACCGATGCGATTCATCTTCTGAACGAATAGAACCCGCAAGTGGAGTTATCAACGTGTACCGGTTTTCATTCATCTTGGAATGACCTTTTGAAAAGAGCGGAAAAAGAGTAAACGATTGATAGCTTTTACTATTGAAACTAAACACCAACGGAAACAGAATTTTATGATCCGTCTGGTTATTTTTAAAAGACCAAAAAATAGGGAACAGCACGTTTCTTTTTAGAGTATCCGTTGCTGTTAGCTTTTTACTGTGCCAATACAATGGAAACAAAACATTTCTGGTTTTGCTGGGTTTTTGTGTATGCCAAAACAGAGGCGTTATGGCTACATAGCGGCTATCGTTATTGGTTCGGCTTCCAAACGAAAACAATGGAAAAAAGGTAATTGATTTTTTATTTTCATTCTTAAACCGGTAAACCAAGGGAAATAACACATCGTTGGATTTTGTAGCACCTCGGACTGACCAATAGATGGGGAACAGCGTTTTCCGCGAAAGGGTGTCGTTGCCGAAATAAGAGGTGTTTGCCCACCAAATAGGAAACAAAACATGCGATTGCTGATGGTCATCCTTTAGGTTCCAATAAAAAGGAGTAATGGCCAAATGGTTTTTAAATCCCTCGGTAGCATGGCCTTTCGAAAAGATGGGAAGCAACGTAAACGACTGATAATTGGGGTTCTTGAAACTGAAAACCACGGGAAAAAGAATCCTGTTCTGGATAGAACTGCTTTTATACGACCAATAAATGGGGAAAATAGTGGTCTTGGTAATTGTATCATCTTTAAAGCTACGCTTACCCCGCCAATAGATGGGGAAAAAAATATTCTGCACTTCGTTGGGTTGTCTTTTATGCCAAAAAAGTGGTGTTACGGCTACATAACTACTTTGCTTATAAGTATTCTGTCCAAACGAGTAGATAGGAAAGAGGGTGAAAGACTTTCGGCTTTGATTCTGAAAACGGTACATGAAAGGAAATACAATATCGCTCCGTTTTTCGTTGCTTTCTGCCGACCAGTAAATGGGAAAAAGGGTTTTCAGAATCACGGTATCGGTGAGCGAATATTTGCTCATGCTCCACCAAACCGGGAAGATGACTTTGGTTAACTGTTCTTCGGTTTTAAGCCGCCAATAAAAGGGGAAAATATCAAAATGATGTTTGGTGGCATCGGTGGAACCACCTTTTGAAAACAATGGCAACACAGTCAGAGATTGGTATTTTGGGTTTTTCAGACTAAATACCAATGGAAATACTATCTGGTTGTTCGTGTTTGCACTTTTGTAGGACCAGTAAATGGGGAAAAGGGTCGTTTTTCTGAGGGTATCACCATCGAAACATGTTTTGCTGTGCCAGTAAATAGGGAAAAAAATATCTTTGGTATCCAGGTTTTGTTGTTTGTGCCAGAACAGGGGTGTGATAGCTACATAACTGCGGTTTAGCTGAGCATGATGCCCAAATGAGAACAAAGGGAACAGTGTAAATGACTGTTTTTTGGAATCTTCATATCGATAAATCAAAGGGACTACCACATCTTTCTTGAGATTATTGCTCCGTGCTGACCAATACAATGGAAAGATGGTGTTTTTAATCAAAGTGTCTTCCTTAAAGCATTCTTTGGTCCGCCAATACAAGGGTAAAACCAGATCGGCGGTATTGCTTTTTTGCTGTTTGTGCCAATAAATAGGCGTAATCCCTACATACCAACTATTTAATTTGGTGTTGTATCCAAAGGAATAAAAGGGAAATACCGTGAACGATTTTTTGTTTGGCCCGGAATAACTATAAATAAAAGGGATCAAGATATTGTTTTTATGCGTGTTTCCCCGTTCCGACCAATAAAGTGGGAATACTGTTTTCCGGGTTATGGTATCGTTTTTTAGATAGATGCTCCGGTTCCACCAAATGGGAAATAACACATCTAACCGTTGTTGTTTGGTTGTTTGATGCCAGTAGTTTGGGAAAATAAACAGGTGGCTCCTGGCGGCATCGGTGGAATGCCCTTTTGAAACAAAAGGCAAAACAGTCAACGATTGATAATTGGGATTTTTTAGGCTGTATATGAGTGGCAGAATGATTTTGTTGTTTATTGTTTTTTGCTGGTTCGACCAATACAAAGGAAATACTACCCGTTTCTGAATCGTATCGTTTTTAGTAAAGCTGTTTTTACTCCACCAAACCGGCAACAACCTGTATTTTGATTCATATTGGGTTTTCTTTTGATTATAAAGCAGGGCTATATTCAGTTGCGATTTGTAAGGCGTTTGTTTTTTGTAATAAAATGGCAGAAACAATTGGGTGGTGTCATGGGCTTTTGTAAAATACCAATAGGCCGGAAAAACCACAAACCGGGTATTGTTTAACGAATCTTTTTTATACCACACAAAAAAGAACAGGTTATTCTCAACCACCAGCCCACCGGAAGATTTACTGATTCCAAAGAAAGCGATACTTGGGGCAAGCTCCATCAGTTTGTATGAATCCAAAGTCGCCAACGGTGTCGTTTTTTTCTGATAATGAAACAAGGTTGGATAATACAGGGAAACAACCCGGTTGTCGATGCCATTGGAACTGCTATCGGTAATAAAGAACGGAATAAAATGGTGGTGTGCTGATTGGGTGACGTAGTTGATGCTTTTTGAATAAATGGGATAGAATATCTGAAGCTCTTTCTTTTCGGGGTCCCTGTATTTTCGGAACACCGGCCACAAGTTGATGTTTCGCCCACGTGTAATGCCAAAATCGAAAGAAAGATTGGTTTGGGAGCTATCGGTTTGAGCAAAGATTGGGGTTGCATCCAAAATCAAAAGCAGGCAAAACCCAAAAACTACTGAGCAAAAAAGTAACCCAAATTTCATCTTTAATCCTGACAATAAATAGCACTAAAATAATTGTTAAAGCTATTAAAATTTCAGCCACGAGGTTTACATAATAGATGAATTATTTAATTCAAGAAGGTTTAATACCTTTCAATTTCAGTGTAACCATTTTTGAGACAATTTAACTGACTTCAACTCCACTGATTTATTTCAGTATGTTTTAGAATACGATCAATTATGTCATTTGTTAATTGTATAGCCTTTATTGTAGCCTTTTTAATATAAAAAGAGTCAAACCACTTACGGTATTTGTTCATATTTAAAATCTAGCTTTCAATTTAAAATAACCCACAATGACTTTCGGGATAATTCCTGTTTTTAAACACCTTAACTAAATTGATGTTAAATACCATATTTCCGAAATTGTATATACAAAACTCAAAATTCAATTATTATGGATAAGACAAAATTTCTGAACCAGTTAAAAAAACAGACTCCAAATGAAGATGAATTTCATCAGGCGGTTACTGAAGTGCTCGAATCAATTGAGGATGTGTACAATGACAATCCAAAATTTGAAACTAACAAAATTATCGAACGAATCGTTATGCCCGACCGCATTATCATGTTCCGTGTACCATGGATGGATGATACCGGGGAGATTCAAGTTAATCAAGGCTACAGAATTGAGTTTAATAGCGCCATTGGGCCATACAAAGGTGGTTTACGGTTCCACCCTGATGTAAGTATCGGAACATTCAAATTTTTAGGTTTTGAACAGGTATTTAAAAATGCACTAACTACCTTACCAATGGGAGGTGGAAAAGGAGGCTCAAATTTCGACCCCAAAGGAAAATCGGACAATGAAGTTATGCGCTTTTGCCAAAGTTTTATGACTGAGCTGTATCGTCATGTGGGGCCTGAAACCGATGTACCTGCAGGTGATATTGGAGTGGGCGGCCGCGAAATCGGATTCTTGTTCGGCCAGTACAAACGTATTGTTAACCGCTTTGAAGGGGTCCTTACCGGAAAAGGGATTAACTGGGGCGGTAGTTGGATTCGTAAAGAAGCCACCGGATACGGGTTGGTTTACATAACCCAACATTGGTTAACTGAACACGGTACCGATTTAAAAGGGAAACGGGTTGCCATCTCAGGTTCGGGTAATGTGGCTATTTATGCTGCTGAAAAAGTGATGCAACTGGGCGGAAAAGTAATTACAATGAGCGACTCAAATGGGTGCATCATCGACGAAGAAGGCATTGACCTGAATTTGATAAAACTTATAAAAGAAATAGAACGAGGACGCATCAGAGAATATATTGAAACACGTTATAATGCCCAGTACAGTAAGGATAGAAATGATGTATGGAAAGTAAAATGTGATGTTGCACTGCCTTGTGCCACCCAAAATGAACTTGATGTAGAATCGGCTAAAATATTGGTTTCCAATGGCTGTTTAATGGTGGCCGAAGGAGCAAACATGCCTGTTACTGCCGAAGCCGTCCATTATTTATTACACCAAAAAGTAGGGATGATTCCGGGAAAAGCTGCCAATGCCGGCGGTGTTGCCGTTTCAGGACTGGAAATGACCCAAAATTCGATGAAACTTCAATGGACCCCAAAAGAGGTGGACGACCGGTTGTATCACATCATGAGTGAAATACACGATGCATGCGTAAAATACGGGAAACGTGAGGATGGGTATGTTGATTATGTAAAAGGCGCCAACGTTGCCGGATTCCTGAAAGTAGCCAATGCCATGATTGATCAAGGATTGATTTAAACCACAGGATAACAACAACTACCTTTTTGGAAAAACCACTTTCACTTTTGGAAGTGGTTTTTTCGTTCATCGCTTTATTCTTTTTGTTTGTACATATATTTATTAACTCGTAAAACCAAAAATCTTGGACAAACCATTTAAAATATTAGGCAACGGTTTGATCCATTTTATCATCGTTTATGTATCTTTAAAAAGTTAAATCCTAAATAAAATTACCCATGAAAGCCAATATTAGTATCGTTTGTCTCTTTTTTGTAACTTTTGCGGCAAATGCCCAAAGCGATAAAGCTATTTTTCTGCACCACTCTACCGGAGGAGCCGTTTTTAGCGAAGGCAATGTTGTTCAATGGATTACCGATTACAATACACAACACGCCACCAATTATTCGGTCACCGAATTGGCCTACCCGAATGATCCTTGGGGATGGGAAAACTATCCGTACGATTTCTGGAAACTTTGGGTAGATGGGTCGTGTGACAATGCTGTGAATAACATTCAATGTTTCGATCGGCTTTGTCAGGACAATGAATTGATCATTTTTAAACATTGTTTCCCGGGCGCAGGGATAAGCGAAGATTCAGGAAATGGTAATGTGGCTTCGGCGGAAAAGACTTTGGCCAATTATCAGTTGCAATATCGTGCGTTGTTGGCGCTCTTCGACCAATATCCCAACAATAAAATCATGGTCTGGACACTTGCTCCATTGCACCGCAATGCCACTGATACCGGGCAAGCAGCACGTGCTGCGCAGTTTGCTAATTGGGTAAAAAACATCTGGTTAACTGAGGACGGGAAAAACCACCCCAATGTTTTTATTTTCGATTTTTTTGGATTGGCCGCGGAACAAGCTGCTTCGCCAGCAAACGGCATGCAATATTGCCTGAAATATGATTATGAAGGCGATCATAACGGCAGCGATTCACATCCAAACACTTCAGCCAACCAATTTATTGGACCAATTTTTGCCGAACAGATTGTAACTACGTTGGCCACTACTACTATAGTGACAGAAAACATCCCTTCCACATTGAGTTTGGAACTCCTTAGCGATGCTTCATCCAAAACCCTTTCCTATAAAATTATTGGGCAAACGGCAAAAACTCCATTTCGTATTGAAGTTTTTTCGGTACTTGGTCAACCCATCATAATAGTAGAAACTTTTGATAATTCAGGACTGATTACACTTAACCGAGGAGGTGGAATTTATATTGTGCAGGTAACCATAAATGGAACGTTCATCAGCCAAAAGGTGATACTTTGAATGTTGTTACTTAATGATGGATTCCTCTCGAATTAGTTCTTAAATATTTTTCCTACTATAGCGCCAATGATTCCCCCGATGATAAACCCTAACAGACATTTTCCAAAAGTAGCCGATTCAAATACATGTTTTATCATGCTCAAATGGATATTGAAAAGATTATTCCAAAACAGTTTCCAACCCATTACTTGAAAGGCATTTAAAAAAAATATCCTGACAATGGCTACTCCAATTATACCACCTGCAATTGTGAGTAAAATCATACTGGTTCTCTTCATGTTGCTTATTTTAGGTAATCCGGAAAGAATAATCCGATTAAAAGTACAAATTATTTTAACATGAAGCCAGTTGTTGGAAAATCGGCAAGTTAAATTGGCCAGATTTTATCCCGCTTACATGAAAGTAGCACAGAAGTTCAGAATTCTTTGTTCGAAATTCAACAAGGGTTATTTCATGGGTATTTCAAAAATGACAAACTGTGAATCTTCCATACTTCCGATTTGCAGGGTCGGTTCGCCTTCAATTCCAATACCATCGCGGCGTTCCAACAAAGAGCCTTCCACAGCCAGGTTGCCTTCGACTACAAAAAGATACACTCCATTTGCAGGGAGGTAGTTTTTATAAGTCAACTGTTTCCCTTTTTCAATTTTTCCGAACGAGACAAAAGCCTGTTGGTTGATTTTTAAATGGGAACCTTCCATTTCGACAGGTCCCGCCACTAAAAGCCATTCATTTTGCAACGCATCAAAACCAAACGATTGAGTTTTGTAACCTGGTTTTACTCCTATCTTATCGGGGAAAATCCATATCTGGAGCAGTTTTAATTCTTCGGTTTCGGAGGCATTAAATTCGGAATGCCAGATACCGGTTCCGGCACTCATCACCTGAACTTCGCCATGTTTAATGATGCCAAATCCGTCGGTATTGTCGGTATGTTTTACGGCTCCTGAAAGAGGGATGGTAATAATTTCCATGTTGTCGTGAGGATGTAAACCAAAACCCATCCCTGGGGCAATGGTATCATCATTTATCACGCGGAGTTTCCCAAAATGGATTCTTTCGGGATTGTAATAATCGGCAAAACTGAAGGTGAAATTTGTCTTTAACCAGCCATGGTCGGAACTTCCACGGGTTTCTGCTTTATGCACTGTCGTTTTCATTTGTATCATTGTTTTAACGACGATACAAACCCTTCAATCCGCTTTTTGTTTAATTACCAATAACCCGAATCGGTGTTCTGTTAGATTTTTCCGTCCCCACAGGGGATTGCCAACGCTACGGCGGCATCTCCTTCTACTTGCTTCGTATGGCTGATGATCAATAGTTACCCGGCCTTTCCCCTCAATAACATAAAAAGTCACATCTATGGGTAAGGAATGGGCGCAATTCACTGTTGGGTCCTATCACCAGATGGGCTATCCCATGAAATTTCAAATCCGCCAGATGAAATCCATTGGCAGCAGGTGAGTTAAGGACATGTTTCATTTGAATTCTTGGTAATCATTTTTAATGCAAAATAATTTTGAGTTAAAAATACCAATGTATCGGCGGATGGATGCTATTTAAATAAAAAGCAGTTCAAACGACTGAAGTGCTTTTTATTTAGCACCTTATTTCCGCAAGTCACGGGGTGACTCAATTTGACACAAAGAAGGCAAACAATTGTTGTTCAATTAGTCACCCCGTGACTTTCAACGGTTTCCTAGACGACCTGCGGATTTTAGGTGCAACTGGTGATGCGTTAAATTAAATGCTCTCGGTGGCTACAATTTTGGCCAGAATATCAGCATACGGGAGCATCAAATATTTTTTCCCTTCAAATTCGAATTCGCTTCCACTGAATTCTTTATACAACACTTTGTCGCCAACTGCCAGTTCCGCGTTCTCAATCTGGCCCAAAGCAGCAATTTTTGCAATATTTTGTTTTTCCTTGGCCGAATCGGGAATAATAATTCCTGAAGCGGTTTTCTGCTCCGATTTATTTGCTTCCAAAAGGAGCAAAACATTTTGATTGATGGGTTGTAACTCGTTCATCTGTTTTCTGTTTTATATAGATTATTCAAATTATTTATTATCCTTTTAAGTGTCATAAGGAATGAATCTATTTTGATTGGATCCCCAGCAAACGGTCGATCCGGGCTTTATCAAACCCCACGATAACTTCACTATTTATGGTTGTTTGAGGAACTCCTTGTTGCCCGCTACGTTTTACCATCTCCTCGGCAGCTTTGGCATCTCTCGACACATCAATATCACTAAAACGGATTTGATGATCCTTCAAATAGCTTTTAAGCGTGTTGCACCAGGAGCATGTTGGCGTTGAATAGACCGCCACATTTTTTTGGGGTTTTTCCTGAGCCGTCTGCGTTTGTTGCAAAACCGCATGATTACCTTGAAAAAGGTTTTTATAGAAAGAACTTTCATGGCATCCCTTGATGGTACGAAAAAATTTGCCTCTATTAAATTCAACCAGGGTAGGTATCGAATCAATTCCAAACTGGCCATGTATATCACGTACAAATGTGACATCTGCGGCAACCAGAGCTGCGCTGGTATCTGAATTCATGGCTTTCCCCAGGTTATCTAGGGCACATTGGCTTTGCAAAGATCCTTCTGATTTGTATAAAAGCAAAAACGATTTGTTTTTACCTTCTACCCATTGAATTAGCTCTTGCGTGTTTTGTATATGTTTCATAATAAAATCCTGTTTTTTTTCTGATGCAAAAATAAAACACAAGCTCACTTTTAGGTGTTTTGGTCTTGGAAAAAATTACAACCGATTAGTTGAAATAATTCAACAATTTTCTTATCAGATTTCAATAGTTACCGTCCTTGAATTTTATGAAGTAACAAATGAGTTTTTTCATAGTAGGTTACAATCTATTGTAACAAGCCAAAGTACGCCAAAAACAAAACGCTTACCCAACAAAAGTCAGATAAGCGTTCAGGGTATGTTGCATTTGTTTTATTCTTCGTAATCGTCCGGATTATATCGGTCATCGGCAGGTTCGTCTTCTTCATCAGAGATATTATCCGACAGGTAATCCAAATCGGCATATTTATCTTCGTATTCGTCTTTAACGCCTTGTTTCAGGTTGCCTTCTTCGTCATAATCCTCGTCCATTTCTATAATTTTAATGGCCTCTTTCTCGGTCATCCGGAGCAGATAGTATTTGTCGTCAGTTTCAAAAGGAAGCGCGCTTACCAACAATCCGTCTTTATTGGTAAAAGTAATCAGGTGATCGCTAAATCCATAAGGATACACCAGCTTAATCTGCTCTTGCAGTTCGGGCTCAAGCTTGTTAAAATCTTTAATTACTCTTGGTTTGTTCTGGCTCATACGTTTAGATTATGTCAAATATAGGTTTTGCTTGTTGTTAAACTTTTCAGGTTCCAAATATCTGTATTTTTTTTTCACATGCAACAATTTCTTAAATTCTTTCCCAAAAAAAAAGAAATTCTCTGCAACATATCATTTTAGCCTTGAATTTTAGTGAGCTGCTAAGTCTAAAAAAATATCTCAAAAATAAAGAAAACACTGTGCATAACTTTTTAAAAAACATGTGGCTACCAACCCTTCAAGCAAGCCATTTTTTACATATTTTGCACCAGCTAAATCAGTAAATTCAGCAAACCATGAGCAAATTCAAAATTGAAGGCGGGTACCCATTAAAAGGGACCATCATCCCTCAGGGGGCAAAGAACGAGGCATTGCAGATTTTGTGTGCCGTTTTGTTAACACCGGAAGATGTAATTATCAGAAACATCCCCGACATTAAAGATGTAAATACCCTCATTGCCATACTGGGTGAGATGGGTGTGGACGTGAAACGGCTGAATACCCATGACTACACATTCACTTCCAAAAACATTCACCTGGAGTATCTGCAAACACAGGAATTTGTTCAAAAAACGGCTAAAATCAGAGGCTCTGTAATGTTGGTGGGGCCACTTTTGGCAAGGTTTGGAAAAGCGTACATCCCAAAACCCGGTGGCGACAAAATTGGACGGCGGCGATTAGACACCCATTTTATTGGGCTGCAAAACCTGGGGGCTCAATTTGATTACGATGCCGGTGGAAAGTTTTACCGAGTTGAAGCTACCCGGTTACAGGGAACTTACATGTTGCTCGATGAAGCTTCGGTAACCGGGACGGCCAACATCATCCTGGCTGCGGTTCTGGCAAAAGGGACCACAACTATTTATAACGCGGCCTGCGAACCTTATATCCAGCAGTTGTGCAAGATGCTCAATTCTATGGGGGCAAAAATCTCAGGCATTGCTTCAAACCTATTAACCATCGAAGGAGTTGGCTCTTTGAAAGGATGCGAACACACTTTATTGCCAGACATGATTGAGATTGGCAGTTTCATTGGTTTGGCAGCCATGACTGGTTCCGAGCTTACCATTAAAAATGTATCGGTGCCGAATCTGGGAATCATTCCCAAAGCATTTCAACGATTAGGTATCCAGATGGAAGTTAAAGAGGATGATTTATATATTCCGGCCCAGGAACATTATCAGATTGACACATTTATCGATGGCTCCATCATGAATATCGACGATGCCCCGTGGCCGGGCTTAACGCCTGATTTGTTGAGTGTTATTCTGGTGACTGCCACTCAAGCCAACGGAAGTGTGCTCATCCATCAAAAAATGTTCGAGAGCCGCTTATTTTTTGTCGATAAGCTCATTGATATGGGTGCCCAAATCATCCTTTGCGATCCGCACCGGGCTACAGTTATCGGGTTAAACAAAAAGCAGATTTTGCGTGGTATCAACATGACCAGTCCCGATATCCGTGCTGGGATGGCGCTTCTGATTGCTGCCCTGTCGGCCAAAGGAACTTCGATCATCGAAAATATCGACCAGATCGATCGTGGCTACGAAAAGATCGATGAACGGTTGAATGCTTTGGGGGCCAAAATATCAAGGATTGAGTAGCATTTTTTGAGAGTACCCCGAATCCGCAAGTTGCGCCGCAACTAAATACCTCATTTTATTGACCATAAATATTTCACTTGCAGATTTAAGGGAGCAAAAAAATATTTGCCGTCAATAAAAAAACAGTATAAAGGTTTTTAAGTTCAATAAAATTATTATGTAAATAAAACATATCGGCTTAAATGGTGTTATTTGTGGCAAAAAAAGAGAACATGAAGAAGTATTTGATTATTTTATTTTGCGGGATTACATTATCCACCTTTGCACAAACAGTTGGGCTCCAGATTGGAAATAAAGCACCTGAAATTTCCATGTTGGGTCCCGATGGAAAAACCATCACCCTGTCATCGTTACAAGGAAAACTGGTACTTATCGACTTTTGGGCATCGTGGTGCGGCCCTTGCCGATATGAGAATCCTAATGTGGTAGCAGCTTATCATAAGTTTAAAGATCAGAAATTTACCAATAGCGAAGGTTTTACCATCTTGGGAGTTTCGCTAGATAACAATGCCGTGGCCTGGAAAAAAGCCATCGTGGACGATGAACTTGCCTGGCCTAGCCATGTGAGTGATTTGAAAGGCTGGTCGAATCAGGCCGCTGCCTTATATCAGGTACAAAGCATTCCAGCCAATTTTTTGATTGATGGAAAAGGAATTATTGTAGCCAGAAATTTGCGCGGGTACATGCTCGATGCTAAATTGCAAGAATTAAAGAAATAAGAACCGTTTTAGGTCACTTGATGACTGTCAGTTGATTTTGCCAATTGGTGTCATAATGTCGTTATGTCACAATTGGCAAAAATTTTGTTTAAGGAGGCGGGTTTAATTAAAAAAAATTCAAAAATCATGGCGAACGAAAATATAAACAATCCATCTGTGAACGAAGGAGAGAAGCAGGAAATGCCTGAAAACATTCAGGTTGAGGCAGAAAATACGTCAGAAAACAACATTAAGCAAAATGAACAAGAGGTAACCCATGAGGATAAGAAACTTTTTAAGAAGAAAAAAGGGCATAAAAACCCTGAACTAGAGATCAAAGAGAAAGAGTTGGAGGAAACCCGCTACAAAATGAGCGAGATTAACGACAAGTATCTTCGTTTATCGGCTGAATTTGACAATTACCGTAAAAGGACATTAAAAGAAAAGTTGGACTTGATGAAAACCGCTGGTGGCGAATCTATGAAAGACATGCTGCCTGTAGTTGACGATTTTGAACGGGCCATGCTTTTCATAGAAAATGCAACAGATATTGTGGCAGTAAAAGATGGCATCAATCTGATATACATCAAGTTTAAAGAATTCATGAAAAATAAAGGGATGGTAGAGATCGAAGCCCTTCATCAAGAATTTAATACCGACCTGCATGAAGCTTTAACCAAAATTCCGGCTCCTGATGAAAACCTGAAAGGTAAAGTGGTGGATGTGGTTCAAAAGGGTTATAAAATTGAAAATAAGGTGATTAGGTACGCCAGAGTCGTTGTTGGTGAATAAATAAAAAGATATGGCAAAAAGGGATTATTACGAAGTGCTGGGAGTTTCAAAAGGAGCATCGGCCGAGGAAATTAAAAAAGCTTACCGTCAGCAGGCAATAAGATTTCACCCCGATAAAAACCCGGGTGACAAAGCGGCAGAAGAAAAATTTAAAGAAGCAGCCGAAGCTTACGAAGTGCTGAGTAATCCGGATAAGAAACAACGGTACGACCAGTTCGGTCACGCGGGAGTTGGCGGTGCCTCCAACGGTGGCTACGGGGGCGGAATGACCATGGAAGATATTTTCTCCTCCTTTGGTGATATTTTTGGCGGCTTTGGCGGCTTTGGCGGTTTCAGTGGCGGACGAACCCGTCAACGTGTCAATAAAGGTACCAACCTTCGGGTGAAAGTATCACTTAACCTTTCCGAAATGGCCAATGGCGTTACCAAAAAAATTAAAGTAACCAAGTTTGTAGCCTGCGAGGTTTGCGACGGTACCGGTGCCAAAGACAAACATTCCTTTTCTAATTGTTCTACCTGCGGTGGAACAGGGCATGTTACCCGAATCTCGAACACCTTCCTGGGACAGATGCAATCCACTTCGGTGTGCCCCAGTTGCAACGGCGAAGGGAAAATAATTACGCACAAATGTAATGAGTGTGCCGGCGAAGGAATTGTTAAAAAAGACGAAGTTATCTCGCTGAATATCCCTGCGGGAGTAGCTGAAGGCATGCAGCTTTCGGTAAGCGGAAAAGGAAATGCTGCCCGCCGTGGAGGTGTGAACGGCGATCTTTTGGTGGTGATTCATGAAGAGGAACATCCCGATTTAATCCGCGATGGCAACGACTTGATTTATAATTTATTTTTATCATTCCCCGATGCAGCTTTGGGAACCACAGCCGAGGTGCCAACCGTTGACGGGAAAGTGAAAATTAAAATTGAACCGGGAACACAATCGGGTCGGATTTTACGGTTGCGTGGGAAAGGTATTCCCGAGGTAAACGGTTATGGCAAAGGCGACCTGCTGGTGAACATTCAGGTGTGGACACCACAAATACTGACTAAAGATGAAACCAAGTTGCTGGAAAAACTAAAATCATCGGAAAGTTTTGTCCCCAAGCCTGATAAAAGGGACCGCACCTTCTTTGAGCGGATGAAAAACTATTTTGAATAGTACCAATTTGAATCAACAATAAAAGAGGCTGTCTAATAAGTTGAGTTTATTAATAAACAAGTCATCGGATGAATTTTTAATTAGTTGATTTATTGTATTTTAATAATTACACCTTTTGGTAAAAGTATTCATCCGATGACTTTCTAGACAACCGCCTTGCTTTTAAATAGTCCGTTAAATTTTTATAGGCAATTGATAATCGGCTAAATGTAAAAAGTACAAACAAAAACACTAAGTGATTATTTCCAATAACGATATGTTTTGTCTTGTGCCTAAAAATTTACCGAATCTTTTGCTTTTAAAACATCAATTTAATATCAATCAGTTCTTTAACATCCTTGATAGCAGCTTCATCGCGGATTTCAACCCGGATACCACGGCCTTCGGCATAAACTTTGGCAACCTTCAATTCTGATTTTATAAGAGGTGAAACATTACTTTGTAACACTGCTTCTGTGGCTTTTTGCCCAAAAACAAACGCTACTTTAAAATAACATTCTCTTGGAAGAAGGTAGATAATGGCCCGTTTTCGATCCTTTACCCGAAAACTCCAGCCATATTTTTCGCCCGGGAAATTCCATTCGGCCATGGCTTTCGGGTATTTGTCAAAGGAATATTCCACCAACGATTTCCAAAGGCTGTAAGTGGTTCCAAGCTGGCTTTTCAATTGATGGTCATCGGGTTGGCTGTTTTTTTCAGTAAAAATACTTTTGTCCATGGTCCATTTTTAAGGGTTTTTTACTATTCGAAACCTTGCGTATCTAAGCAAATAGTCATCGGATGACTCACTGGAATTCATCGTTCAAAGGTACTCTTTTAAAGTGATTCTTTGATAATTTCGATAAAACATGACCCGCTAAGAACAGAGAAGCTAAACCTTGACTGGTTTGAACTGTTATGTAGGCTTTTGTAAGATGCATTGAATAAAAATAGTATATGGAAGTGATAAAAAAGAAGAAAATTACGTGGGCCAGTTTTCGACAAGCATTGAAGCTTTATAAATATTTGGCTCCCTATAAAACCGAATATTTTATCGGGATGTTGTTTTTGCTGGGTTCCAGCTTAACGAATCTGGCATTTCCAAAACTCCTGGGCGATTTGGTCAACTCAGGAAATGCTGGAACGCTTGGAACCGATTTGAACCGCATTGCCTTAATTTTGGCCTTGTTACTGATTGTTCAATCGGTATTTTCCTATTTCAGGGTAGTATTATTTGTGAACGTTACTGAAAAGGCGTTGGCTTTATTGCGTCGTGATACCTACAACCATTTGATAAAATTGCCTTTACGTTTTTTCGAAAAACACCGGGTGGGGGAATTGAACAGCCGCATTTCGTCGGATATTTCGCTACTTCAGGAGACACTTACCAGTACCTTGGCCGAATTTATCCGGCAGGTGATTATCATTATTGGTGGAATTACGTTATTGGCCATGACATCAATAAAGCTGACCCTTTTTATGCTGGCCATTTTACCTGCTGCCATGTTCGCTGCCCGCGTGTTTGGAAAGTTCATCCGTAAATTCTCGAAAGAGGTACAAAACCAGGTAGCCGATTCCAATACCGTGGTGGAGGAAACGTTACAAGGCATACAAAGTGTAAAAACATTTACCAACGAAGATTTTGAAATGGAACGCTACCGGAAACGGACTCAGGAGATTGCCGACTTGGGGATGAAAAGCGGAAAATACCGTGGTGCATTTTCATCGTTCATTATTTTTGGATTGTTCGGAGCCATTGTAGCGGTCATCTGGCGGGGTTCAGCGCTACTTGCCACCGGAGAGCTGGTGGCCGGCGACCTGTTTTCGTTCGTCATCTATTCTGTTTTTGTTGGCGGAACCGTAGGTGGTTTAGCCTCTGTTATTGCCAGTATCCAAAAATTTATTGGTGCTACCGAAGCCCTGTTTGAACTCTTTGATGAGGAGGAAGAATCCCTTGAAAAAATAGTGGAAATTCCCGAACAACAACATCTGCAAGGTGAAATATCTTTTGAGGATTTATCCTTCGCCTATCCCTCACGCGAAAACCAAGAGGTACTGAACCGTATAAACCTGACCATTTCTATCAATCAGCAGGTAGCTCTGGTAGGACCGAGTGGAGCCGGGAAATCAACATTCGCGTCGTTAATCTTGCAATTGCATCAACCAACGGAAGGAAAAATCCTTTTTGACGGTAAAGAGAGCAGCCGATTTCCGCTTTCGGTATTGCGCAGCCAGATTGCCCTGGTACCACAGGATGTATTTTTATTTGGCGGTACCATCCGCGAAAATATTGCCTATGGGAGGCCAAATGCCAGTGAGGATGAGATTTATGAAGCCGCAAAAAAAGCCAATGCCCTGGAATTTATCGAACGGTTTACCGATAAATTTGATACCTTAGTGGGGGAACGGGGAACCCAGCTTTCGGGAGGGCAACGTCAACGGATTGCCATTGCCCGGGCAGTATTGAAAAACCCTAAAATCTTAATTCTCGACGAAGCTACTTCATCGCTCGATTCAGAATCGGAACGGTTGGTTCAGGATGCCCTTGAAAAGCTGATGAAAGGCCGCACCTCTATTGTTATTGCACACCGGTTGTCCACGGTACGAAAATCCGATCAGATTTTGGTGCTTCACCAAGGAAGCATTGTTGAACGGGGTACACACGAGGAATTGCTGAGGATTGATCAAGGTATTTACAGGAATTTGAGCGAATTGCAGTTCGCGGTTTAACCTTTTCTCTGTTTTTTTGTATTAAACTGAAAAAGAAATACCATGGAACTTAATATAGAAAAACTCCCTTTTGGCTTGAAACCGGAAACCAACGGCCCGGACAACAAACTGTATGATTACCTGGGCGAAGAAGGAGTAAGAAAACTGGTCTCTGATCATTATGATTTATTGGCTGATAGTGAAATAAAACACCTGTTTCCTCCCAAGGGAATGGCGCTGGAGTTGGCTAAAAAGCGATCTTCCGACTTTTTTGTCCAGCGCTTGGGAGGCCCCGAGTATTTTAACCAGAACCGTGGAAAACCCATGTTGGCCAACCGTCACCTACCCTTTAAAATAACCCCTGAGGCGAGAATCGTTTGGTTGGATTGTTACCGAAAATTGTTACCCAAATTGGAAGCTCCCGAACCATTAATCCTGGCTTTTTGGAAATACCTCCACGATTTCTCGAACTGGATGGTCAATACACCGGAAGGAAACTAGTATCAAAAAAGTCGGTTAATATTCACCCGGTAACTTTTTGATTACAGCATTATGCCTTATATTCACGCCCGGAATCACCGGGTGAATTAATGCAAACGCATGCTTGACTTGACACTAGGATTAGTGGCTTAAAACGAGCTTTTTCACTTGTTTGCTTGTTTCAGTAACGGCCTCAACTAAATAGATACCGTTAGGAAGTTGCGATGTTTCTAGCGTTAATGAGTTGAAATTTGTTGAAAGTATATTTTCCGTAACAGGAGCGGCTATCTTTCCTGTAATATCTCTCACCTGAACCAAGATTCTTGTTGGGTTAGAAACTGCTAAGGCAATTGTTGTATTTCCGGTTGACGGATTTGGGTAAATAGTAAAATCAACATGGGAAAGTTCATTTATCGTAATACCGGTTCCATTTAATGAAGGTTTCCCGGCTTCTACCCAGGCATTATACATCAATTCGGCCAAGGCATGTGAGGCATCATTGAGCAAACGGGCAGTAAAATATTGCGATTCAGACCATAAGGCATCTTTATACGCCGTGGAACTGGTGTTGGTCGAGAAAGTTTTTGCATAATCATCGGCATCGAGAATTGAATCCACATATTTATAATTTGCATACAGGTACGAAAACACATAATCGCTCACATTATCAATAAGGTTAAGCGGTTTCCCTACATATTGTATCTGCCCGATATGGGCATTGATCATGGTTGACTCGTACCGGGAATGGATGCCGTCATTACCTGTATATTGGCCGTTGTAATTTTTGGTTATATGCATGGGCATATAGCCATCGCCCACGTAATGCGACAAATCGGCGGCGTAGTATTTAGCCTGTTCCCAATCTCTACGGTGCAAACATTCCCGGAGCGAATCATAGGTTTGAATGGTTGTCCAGGGCAAAACGCCATTGTCATAAACCGTATATTGACCATGAAGTGATATCATCTCGGTCATTGATTGTGAGATAAGCCCATTTGTTACAAATTCCGGATAATTATCAATGTCGATATAATGGCGGACTCCCTCATCGGGATCTTCTGATTTCCGATCATCTGCATCCGAACTATGTTCAGCAATGTAAAGCAGCCAATCGTTGAAAGGTTGCATTTCCTCATTAAACGACAATGCCGCATTTTCTGTAATACTATAATGACCTGTTCCACCCCAACTGATGAGTAAAAAAGAAAGCGTAAGTAATGCAGGAACAATTATTTTTAGACTTTTATGATGCATGATTTGTACATTTTAGAATAAAGTAACTGACAAATGTAATAATAATAGTTTATTATTCTAAAATTGAGTTAAATACCTCAAATCCGCAAATCATCTGGGAAACCGTTGAAAGTTGACACAGAGAAGGCAAACAATTGTTATTCAATTAGTCACCCCGTGACTTACGAAAATATGGTAAATACATCAAATCCCAAACCGCAGTGTAAATATGTTGTTGAACAAGTATAAAATAGAATAGGGATTTTTCTTGAATAAAGAATCCCTATTCTATTTTCGCCCTAAAACAGTATTTACAAGTTTTTCCTTGTTAAACTTAAATCCAACAAGCTGTCAAAAAAGTTAATAAGCCCTTTGCATTAGTTTTTCGCGGTTCAACGTAATCAAATGTCCAAGCGGTTTTCCATTTCGGTAGGTTATTACACGAAGGGTAATTGGACCTTCGGGGACTTCAACCGGACTGGTGTATTTGGTTGAGTAACTACCCGGCATGGTATCGTCAAAAGAGTAGAAAATATCAATACCCGGTAATTCACTACCCAATTCAAGAATGAGCTTTTCTCCTTGCAATTGGGTTGTAACAATGGCATCGTAAACAGCTCGTGAATAATTTACCCCGGCAACATCGGCGCGGTTGAAGTGGGTTTCCATCCGTTGGGAAAAATCAGTCCAGTTTTTTGTTTCTTTTGGCGACCAAAAAACTTCGGATAATGCCCAGGCACGGGGGTAAGTCATATATTCGGCATATCGAAAAGTGGGTACTTGTTCGGTCCAAAGGTTGCCTTGTCCACCTAAAACGTACTTGGCATCCACGCTATCGGGAACGGGTTCAAAACTGTAACACTTGCTAACACGCAAACCAGCGTAGATGGGTGGATCGATGGTGCTCTCCCCTTGATTATAATCAAGATAAACAAATGGTGAAGGGGTCATAACCGAAGAGTAACCTTTTTTTGCAGCTTCAATTCCACCTTGCATCCCGTGCCAACTCATTATAACCGATTCGGTCGAAATACCTCCATTCATTATTTCCTCCCAGCCAATGAGTTTTTTCCCTTTGGCTTGGATGATTTTCTCAACTCTGCCCGTAAAATAATTTTGCAGATCTTTCACTTCAGTGACATTCAATTTTTTCATCAACGCTTGGCAACCAGTATCGTTAGCCCAATAACCATGGTAGCATTCATCGCCACCGACATGAATATAGGGACCCGGAAAAAGTTGGGAAACTTCGGTAAAAACTTTATCAATGAATTCATATACTTTCTCATCGGATGGGTTTAGTGTGTTATCAATCAACATTTTGAATGTTCCATCACTATGCCATTCTGCGAAATTTGTACCGGGGTCAACTTTAACAGTAGTGTCTTTGGTACAGCACAATTCGGGGTAGGCCGCGATAGCAGCCATAGAGTGACCGGGAACATCAATTTCGGGAATAATAGTAACATTATGTACAAGTGCAAATTGTACAATTTCCCGAATATCGTCTTGTGTATAAAAACCACCATCAGTGGCCTCTTCTCCAGGCTTAGGGGCAGCATAGTCACCAAAATGACCCGAACGGGGTACGCGCCATGCACCAATTTCAGTTAGCCTGGGCAACGATTTTATCTCGATACGCCAACCGTTATCATCCGTCAGGTGCCAGTGCAGCGTATTATATTTCAGCCTTGAAATTTGTTCAATATAGGTTTTAACTTCCTCTTTTGTAAAAAAATGCCTGCTCACATCGAGCATGATACCTCGCCATGCAAAACGGGGGTAATCAGTTATTTTTACTTCCGGAATAATCCAGTTGACTAACTCGTTTTTTTTGCTTTCAATCTCTTTTGGTAAAAGTTGAAGCAAGGTTTGAATACCATAATATAGACCAGGCACCTGATTTGCCGTTATAACAACACCCTTCTTCGTAACTTCCAACACATAGCCTTCAATTCCTATTTGTGGATTGATTACATCGTTCAACAGAAGTTTAATAGTACCTGTTTTTCCTTGTATCGGTTTTATTGAAAACCCGGTTGGAGTGTTCAATTTTTGGGCAAGCATCTCAACCAAAAGCCTTAACTCAGCATGGCTAAAACTTAATGTGGTTTTACTGGTAAGTTCGTAAAAACCTTCGGACTGTTTCATTTCAACAGGTTGTGGGATCAACTGTATCGGTTTGTTTTGCGCATTAACCAGGGTTATTGCCAAAAGGGACAGGGATAAAAATTTTACTTTCATGTTTTTTTATTGTAAATAAATTGAAATTATCGATAAAGCAGCAATTGCAACTGTTTCCAACTAAAAAGTCAAAAAAAACCTACAAATCACTATTATAATATAATTTTTGGTCTTTGCTTCACTATCCATAAAAGCAAAGAAATTTTTCCCCTTTGCGTTCTTGTGTCAATACGGTGATATTATTATTTTGCTTTTTTAGCAATTAAATACTCAGCTATTTGCACGGCATTCAACGCGGCTCCTTTACGGATTTGGTCGCTCACACACCAAAAACTGATTCCATTAGGGTTGGTCAAATCTTTACGGATGCGTCCTACATAAACGTCGTCTTTTCCGGCAATATCCAAAGGCATGGGGTATTCTTTGCTGGTTGGGTTGTCAATCACAGTAATTCCTTTGGTTTTTAAACATTCGGCACGGAAGGCTTCGGGAGACACAGGTTGTTCCGTTTCGGCCCAAACCGATTCCGAGTGGGCGCGCATCACAGGAACCCTCACGCAGGTGGCACTTACCTGAACATCGGAGTGCATAATCTTCCGGGTTTCGTTGTACATTTTCATCTCCTCTTTAGTGTAGCCATTGTCGGTAAACACGTCGATGTGAGGAATGACATTGAACAGCAACTGATAGGCAAATTTTTCGACAGTAGGTTTTTTGCCTGCCGCAAATTCCTCCAACTGTTTCTCCAATTCAGCCATTCCCATAGCCCCAGCACCGCTGGCCGACTGGTACGAAGACACATGAACCCGTTTGATGTGCGAAAGGTTCTCCAGTGCTTTTAATGCCACAACCATTTGAATGGTGGTACAGTTTGGGTTGGCAATAATATTCCTTGGGCAATTCAAGGCATCTTCAACATTCACTTCAGGAACCACCAACGGAACATCGGTATCCATACGGAATGCGCTTGAATTGTCAATCATGATGGCTCCATATTTTGTGATGGTATCGGCATATTCTTTTGAAGTGCTGGCTCCGGCTGAGGCTAAGGCAATATCAATGCCTTTAAAATCATCGTTGTGCTTCAATTCCTTAACTACCAGCTTTTTTCCTTTAAACACATATTCGTTTCCGGCACTGCGGGCCGATCCAAACAACACCAATTCATCAATAGGCAAATTCCGCTCATTCAAAATACTCAAAAATTCCTGGCCAACAGCACCGCTGACCCCAACAATAGCGATTTTCATTTGAAATGTTTTAAAGTTTTATTTTCGATTCGATGATTTTTAATAACTTTCCAAAAATAGCAGCTTTCTACAATTTTTAGAACTCATTATGAAAAAAATAATAATTTTATTTTTTGCGGGATTATTTGCTTTCAAATTATCAGTATCGCAAATAGTTTCATTCGACTTTAATACCGATCCATACCTAAATGCTACATTTTTTGATTCACATTGTACAGTTTCTTCATTTCAGGTTTCATCGGGAACTATCAGTACCAACCGCACCACTTCCCCATTCCCCGATTTGCCTTACATGGAAAGTTCCAGTGGTTGGGCTGCCACAAGTGTTTTCACGGCAAAATATTTTTACCTTACCATAACAGCGAATCAAGGTTATTGGTTTTCGCTACAATCAATCTCCTTCGAAACCATTGTCACCAGCGCCGGACCTTCTGATATCAGCATGGTGGTAAACGATTCAGTGGTTTTTACCGGAGCAGCTCCATTGGTGGTAGATACCCTTCAGCAATCGCTTTCAGGCTTTGATTCATTAACCTCGGCAACCATAAAACTTGCAGGCTGGGACAATGGTTCGCGGGTAACATCAGGAGCCGGGGCATTTCGGATTGATCAATTCGTCATTGATGGCGTATTTTCTGCCATTCCTCCCAAAGATTCTACCTCTTCTGTGATTTTGGGCAGTTTTTCAGTCCCTGTAATCATCTCGTCGTTGCAAAATAAAGCGAATCCCATCAAAGTTTGTGAATTTGTTTTTACCGATTCTGCTTCAGGGGACGGGGTTTCTACATTGATTGACAGCCTAAAAATAATACCTGCCGGCCATAACCAATTCATAGACTGGGGTTTGTTGTTGGATGAAGTCATCCTTAAAGGACCCGATTTCACGGAAGGAATACAAGGCCGGATAGATGGAGCAACACTGGTTTTTGAGACCAATAACGTTTTGCAGGTTGCTGAGGGGACTGCCCAATCTGAAACTTATGAACTTTGGGTAGCTCTAAAAAAGGAGCTCAGCCAAGCCGATAACCAAGGGTTGGGATTTGAGCTCCCGATATCGAATATTTACTGTGACTCCAGAGGTTCACAGGTGAATAGGGGTGGATGTTCCACTGAACCAGGAACCTTAACAATTGAAGTAAAAGGAACTCAAGTTCATGCCATCTTTCCAGATGACGTTTTGTATGCCGATTCGGCGTTTCAAATTATTGCAACTGTCACCGATGTCAATGGCAACCGTGATATGGATGATGGGAGTCTGGTCATTTTATCTGCTTCATCGGATCAAGCTCATTTGACCTCTGGTACCAGTTTAAACGGTGATTTTGAGTCGGGAATCATCACTTTTGATCAGCTCCAGTTTTCAGGAACCGATACTGCGGTATTTCAATTATTTGCAGAAGATTATGGGACTTTTCTTTCAGAACCTGTTTTGGTTGGTTTTCCTTATTTTACCGATCATTTTGAATCGGGAAACTTGAACCCATGGCTTTATTCAGAGGATTGGCAATGTTCGGAATTAAATCCTATTGATGAATATTTTTCGCTGCAACACAATCTTTTAGGAGCAGAAGGAACCAGTTACATAACATCGCAATATCCGGAACCAAAAATGAATGATGGGAAGATGGTGTGGCGGATGCTATTGAAAAACGGCGATTTTGATCCAACCTCATCGAACCGGTTTTGGTATTTTCTGATGGCCTCCGATTCCAATTTACTTTCCACCGAAACTTATGGTTATGCAGTTGGGGTTAACCTCACCGGAAGTAGCGATACCTTGTCGCTTTGGAAGGTTTCCGAAGATGGGAACAAAGAGTTGATTGCCCAATCGGATTTTGACTGGAATACCAACCATACCGTGGCTATGGAAGTGATCCGTGAAGTTCCCGGAATTTGGACTTTGGGTTGTAGCGAAGGCTCCGTATTTGATTCGGTGCAATACGCAACTGAAGCAGCAGAATCATCCTTTTGCAATTTGCCTTTTCACGGGCTGGTTTTTCAGTTCAGCAGTACCCGTGGCGGACAACTTTGGGCCGATGGGTTCGACTTTTTTCAACTAAATTCGCCTCCGGTTTTACTAGCTGCCGAAGCCACTGATAATAAAATCGTCCAATTGACTTTTTCTGAAGCTATAAATGACAAAGAACCCATGACCACGGGGAATTTTCAGATTTCATCACCACCGGATTTCGGCATTACCTTGGATTCCGTTTCACTAAACCAGGAGAACAAAAAACAAGTGCTTTTGTATGTCAACCAGTTGATGACTGCTGAATACCAGGTTGCAGTGCATGGATTGTCCGATGATGCAGAACAAATGATGATCCCCCAATCAGTAGCTTTTAACTACCGGGTACCTGCTATTTGGGGTGATGTGGTGATAAATGAAATTATGTTCGATCCCTCGCCCGTGGTGGGTTTACCGGAATACGACTATCTGGAGCTTTACAATCAGGGTGAAAATCCATTTTACCTGGACAACTGGCAACTTGAAATTGATGGGGTTTCTAAAACCTTTCCCGATTCCGTCCTTGAGAAAGGGGAATATTTGATACTTACCAGTCAGTCGGCGGTTGCTCCCTTTCAGGTTTATGGAAAAACGTTGCCATTGCTTTCTACTACAACCCTGACCAATTCGGGCAAAACGGTTCTTTTATATTCCACCGAAGGGAATCTGATTGACAGCGTGAACTATCAATCCTTATGGATAACCGATGAGGGCAAGCAGGATGGTGGTTGGTCGTTGGAACGGATCGATCCTAAAAACGTTTGTTCTGCTTCGGGTAACTGGAATGCTTCCACCGATACCAGCGGGGGAACCCCTGGACAGCAGAATTCCATATTTGGTTCCAACATTGATGCTACACCACCCATTCTTTCCAGCTGGGCAATGGTTTCTGATACAGAATTATACTTTTCGTTTAACGAAGAAATCACATCACACAACCAAAACCCACTGGAATCTTGGAACTTTACCCCAACAATTTCAGGGTTTGATACCCTGATAGTTTCTGAAAACCGGCGTGAGTTCCATCTCATATTTAGCGAAGCATTAACTCCCGATACACATTATCAATGCTTGATAAACGGGATTTTTGATTTGTGTGGCAATCAAATTAACGATACCACAATTTCAATCCTCTATCATGTCCCGCAACTCCACGATTTGGTTTTTAATGAAATTATGGCCGATCCTTCGCCAGTGGTTGGGCTTCCCGAAGGTGATTATGTGGAACTTTATAACCGGAGTGGCTATTCTATTTCCCTTCAGGATTGGGAATTGTGGTCAGGGACTACCCGAAAAGTGTTGCCTGCATTTGAGTTGGATGCTGACGAATATTTATTGATTTGCCAAACAGTTTTTGAAGGTTCTTACCACGAATCAATAGTACAAATGGCCATCCTTTCATCTACGTTTTTACCTTCCACCGGTAAACCGTTGGTTTTGAGATCGCCTGACGGCTTAACCATTGATTCGGTTTTGTATTCCTTAACATGGTACCAAGACGAGGAAAAAGAAGCCGGTGGCTGGTCGCTGGAAAGAATGGATGTAACTAATTTTTGCAGCACCCTTTTTAATTGGAAAGCCAGTATGGATGAAACAGGAGGAACCCCCGGCAGAATAAATTCCATTGCCAGACCCAATCAGGATACATTGGTTCCTCAAATACGTTCATTGCAAATCAGTTCTTCACGATCAGTAACTTTAGACTTAAGTGAGTCAATTCCTGAAGAATCATTCTCACATATGGAAAATTTTACGTTGAGCTTAGGTTTTGGGCAACCCGATTCGGTAAAACAGTTTATTGAAGAAGGTTTCGCACTAGAACTCTTTTTCACCGATCCGTTTGAACCGACAAAAACCTATCGCTTACATGTAGCTGGTTTGGCGGACAATTGCGGCAACCTGATGAAAGATACTTTATTGTCATTTTTCTATTACTTGCCACAAGCCAACGACATTATTATAAACGAAATTATGGCCGACCCCACTCCATCAACCGGGCTGCCTGAGGTGACTTATTTAGAATTGTATAACCGGAGCCCCTGGCCCATTGACGTTCAAAACTGGAAACTCATATATAGCGGTTATAGCCGGTTGTTACAAAGTTTTGTCATACAACCGGGTAGGTATTTGTTATTATGCCCAGCAGGAGAAGCAGAGGCGTTGACTCCCTTTGGAGATGTGATGGACGTATTGAGCAGTACCACGCTTACTTCGTCGGGAAAGTTCCTACAGTTGCAAGATTCGTCGGGGGCAATCATTACATCAGTGGATTACCGGAAAAGCTGGTATGGGAATGCCAATAAAGAAGATGGGGGTTGGGCGCTGGAACGGATCGATCCGGAAAACTTGTGCAGTGGGAGTTTCAACTGGTCGGCCAGCAATTCTGCTAAAGGTGGGACCCCCGGCCAGTTAAATTCTGTGAATGCCCAGAACCTGGATCAATCAAAACCCAAAGTAAGTTATGTAAAGATAGTTGATGCCCAGCGATTGAATATTGAATTCTCTGAACCTATTACAGCCCAACAGTTAAGCGATTCTCAACATTACATCATCCATGGGACGTCTCTTTCAGTAGCATCAGTAGATGCTGAGCTTTATTCTGTTATTGTAAAGCATGCCACCCCTTTTATTGAAGGGAACCATTACACCTTGAAAATTACTGGTATTCCCGATGAGTGCAGCAATGTAATGAACGATACCTTGATAACCTTTAAATTTAATGCTATTGAACCCAACGATGTGGTTTTTACGGAGCTGATGGTTGACGAAACACCAACGGTGGGGTTACCCGGATTTGAATATGTGGAATTGTATAACCGGAGCAACAAAACTATCGAGCTCGAAGGCTGGAAACTGGTTTTGGGAGGCAATCAAAAGGTAATCCCCCGTAAAAAACTTTTGCCTGATTCGTATATAATTCTTTGCTCAGAAAGCGGTGCAGAAGATTTAACTGCTTTTGGAGAGGTTCTGGCTGTTACGGGCTTTCCATCGTTACCCAACGATTACGGGGCTTTGCAGTTGTTGGATACAACAGATAATGTAATCAACCAGGTGGCTTATTCCGCAAATTGGTATCAGGCCCCGGAGAAAGATAACGGTGGCTATTCCCTCGAAATTATTGACCCAAACAATAACTGCGGCCAGTTCTACAACTGGAAAGCCTCGGTAAGCGATTTGGGTGGAACTCCCGGCACAAAAAATTCTGTAAGTGCCAAAAATACCGATCAACTCGCTCCGTCCATTAAAAATATCATTCCTGTTGCCGCCAATGAAATTTGGGTTGAATTTTCTGAAACAACCGGACCCGACAGTAAACTGGACAAGTTAAATTACCAATTGATGGGGTTTGGAAACCCCACCAACATCATTGCCGATAGTTTGGATGGTTCCCGGGTGTTGCTCCGGTTTACATCCAACATGGAATCCCCATCGGACCAGCAATTACAAATTAAGAATGTAGCCGATTTTTGTGGCAACCTGATGCTGGATTCAACAATTGGATTTACCTATTACAAACCGAAGTTATATGATGTGGTCGTTAACGAAATAATGGCAACACCTGAACCATCTTCAGGCCTTCCCGGCAAAGAATACATGGAACTTTTTAACAACACGGCTTATGACCTTCATCTGTATCAATGGAACTTGACCGTTGGTAGTTCTGTAAGGCAGTTACCTTATGTTTCCGTCCCACCAAATTCTTATTTAATTTTGACCCAAACTGGGAATGATAGTGCTTTTCAACCGTTTGGCCCTGTGCTGGAGGTAGAAAATCTTCCGTCGCTGGCGGCAAGCGGAAACGCGTACCTGTATCAGCCCGATGGTAGTTTTATGAGTGGCACTGTTTGGTCATCAACCTGGTTTGCCGATGAGTTTAAAGCCAATGGAGGTTTCAGTTTGGAACGCGTCGATACACGAAATCCTGATGAAACCCCTGAGAACTGGTCCGAAAGCCAATCACCGGTTGGAGGAACTCCAGGGCAACCCAATTCGGTTTATAAATCAAATCCCGATAATTTGCCACCGGATTTGGTTCGGGCTTACCCTATGAGCGATACTGTAATCCGCATCGAATTTTCAGAGGCCATACAAATGGAATCATTGAAAGCTGAACAATTTACGCTGGATGGAGCGCAAGGAATCTTTAAAGAAATGATTCTCTATTTGCCAAATCTCTGGTATTCCGACTGGAAACTCCATTCACCTCTAAAAACAGGAACCACCTACCAGTTACAGGCCAATGAAACTATTACAGATATTGCAGGAAATCCTCTGCAAAAGAAAGATGCACGGTTTGCTTTAGCAAGCAAGGCAGCTAAGGGCGGTGTAGTTATCAACGAACTTTTGTACAATCCAACCAGTACCGGAACCGACTTTGTTGAGCTGTATAACCGGGGCAATTTTCCGGTAAACCTGAAACAGTTTTTGCTGGCTACGCGCGATGCCGATGGCAATTTAGATCAGTTAAAAACGGTTTCGGGGTTTGGAACTATTTTGTTTCCATCGGAGTACGTGGTTTTATCGCCAGACCAGGAATTGGTAAAGAATAATTACCTCACAAAAAATGAACAGGCTTTTTACGATATGGCCAGCTTGCCGTCGTTTCCTGATGACAAAGGGATTGTCGTTTTATTGGATACTTCGGGGATTGTAATTGATGAATTTGCTTATACCGACGGTATGCAGTTTGCACTGCTCCAGACTACCGAAGGGGTGAGCCTGGAGCGGATTCATTTTGACAGACATGCCTCAGAAACATCGAATTGGCATTCAGCCTCGGAAACAGTTGGTTGGGCAACCCCAGGCTATGAGAATTCGGTATTTATGGAATGGGTTGCTACCTCCGATGAAATTACCGTGGAGCCGGAACTTTTCAGCCCAAATAACGATGGGTATAACGATGTAGTAAACTTCCGTTATCAGTTTGAAAAGGCCGGATTTGTAGCCAATGTGACTATCTTTAACGAGAAGGGGATGCTGATCCGGAAAGTAGTTCAAAACGAATTACTGGCTGCGCATGGAACTTTCAGTTGGGATGGGTTGATGGATGACTTATCAAAAGCTCCGGCAGGCATCTATATTGTTTACTTCGAAATATTTGATTTGGACGGAAATTCAAAACAGTTTAAGAAAGTATGCGCGAGTTCAATGAACAATTAACAATCAATGTGTTTAGTTAAGGTTAATAAGTGTAAAGCAAAATTAACTGCAAAGAACCTGAAGACAGGAAACGGGAATTCATGTGCCCTTTTGGTCATTAGCTCATGAGTACATAATCTTGTTTCTCGCACCTCTCAATCTTATACCTTGATACTGACTACTTGATACTAAAATATTCATCCTGCTAACTAAACGACATTGAATTAACAATGAATAATTATAATGGAGAACAAATCGCAAATAATTGTATTACACGGACAGAACGAGGATTATTTGTTTGATCCCCGTTCCGCTAAATCGCAGATACGTAAAATATCCAAATTTAGCCGCGTCTTCAAAGGGGTATCAAACGAAGGGAATCCGGTAGTTATTAAAATGCTGCCCACCGATCTGGCAAAACACGTGTATGAAGTAGAACGATTTAAAAACGAGATCCAATGGTATGGCTTGCATCCCAATGTTTTGGCCCCATTTGAATATATATATCAGGATAGCCGCCATTATTTGATTTCGGAATATATCCAAAGTATCGATTTGGGATACTATTTAAGACACCGTAGAGCTTTTAAACGGACACGTATCCGGATGGCCCTGGCATGTGGATTCCAGTTGCTCGATGCACTCGACACATTGCACCAAAAAGGGTTTATCCATACCGATATAAAACCAGCCAATGTTTTATTGCTTACAAGTAGAGCAGGTTATCCCGATTACAAAAACCCCCAGTTCCAATTGATTGATTTTGGGATGGTCCGTCAAATAGGCACAGCGCCGCCGCCATCATCGGAAAGAAACAAACGGCCATTTGTTTTGGTGTATTCACCGCCAGAGCAGGTGCTGGGCTTTCATGAACTCACCGGTTTCCATTCCGACCTGTACAATGTGGCCCTTTTAATGCACGAAATGATTACCAAAGAACCCGTGTATGAAAGCCACCTTTCGGTAAAACTAATGAATCTGCAAACATCATTTCCTTTGCCCGAGAAAAAGGTAATTCCTAAAGAACTGATGGATATTTTATCTAAGGCAGCATCGAAACATCATTTTAAAAAGCCGCCCAACCATTACACAAGGCAGGAGGTGTACCACCGTCTGAAATTAGGAATTGAGCAAAGGTATGCCAATGCCAATGAGTTCCGGCAGGCTCTTGAAAAATTCAGCTATAACTATTTCCGGTGATCGGGCTGTTTTATGGGTAATACGATGGTAGTTTTTGTCCCTTTTTTTGATTCGGAATGCAGTTGGATGATTCCGTGATGGTTTTTAATAATGCTGTGAACGATGGATAACCCAAGTCCTGTTCCTTTACCCGCTTCTTTGGTGGTAAAAAAGGGATCAAAAATTTTATCCTTAATTTTAGGATCAATCCCTGAACCGGAGTCTTCAATTTCAATCAATACATTTCCTTGGTTGGCCACGTAAGCGGCACTAATCCGGATCGTCCCATTTCCATGAATGGATTGTATTGAATTGTTAATCACATTCACAAATACCTGGTTCATCTTGCTTGGAATACATTCAATAAGAATTTTATCAGGGTAATCTGTTATTATTTCTATATGGTGCTTATAGCTGTTGAATAATAGGACTAATGCATCGCTTAAACATTGAACGACATTGTATTCTATAAAACTATCGTTTCCTGAATGGGAGTAATTTCTGAGGCTCGAAATAATTGCAGTGGTTTTTTCTACCCCGGTCTCAATGGCATGGCATGAAAAATCAATCTCCTCAAATTGGCGTGTCATTTCTTCATCGGTCCATTGTTCCGCGAACTTTTTTCTCAGTTCCTTTATATTGCTAAGCAGTGCCAATGCTCCAGCCGAAATATAGTTGACCGGGTTATTGATTTCGTGGGCAATTCCTGCTGTAAATACACCTAACGAAGCTAATTTTTCCGATTGAATCAATTGATTCTGGGTTTGCTTGAGCTTTGATAACGTTGAAACAAGTTTCGATGTCTGGTTTGCTAACTGTTCATTAAGCGAATTTAGTTCTTCGTTGGACGAGATTAGTTCTTTGTTGGCAATGCTTAGTTCTTTAGTCCGTTCTTCCACCATACGCTCCAGCTGCTCACGGTAGTTCTCCAATTCTTTTTCGGAATTTTTTCGTTCCGTAATATCCATGGCAATCCCCAGATAACCGGTAATTATACCTGCATCGTTATACAGTGCTGTCACTTTAAGTAATACCGGGAAACGGGTACCATTTTTGTGTATGTATGTCCACTCACATGCTATGGGATTACCTATCCGGGCATCCTGCACAAATACATCAAAACCCGGTTCAAGGGTTTCACCTGTTTTTTGCGAAAGTAAATTAGCCAGGTCTTTAACTTCTTCGGAGCAATGAAATAGCATTGGGGTTTCTTTATCAATAATTTCTTCAGCCAAATAGCCGAGCATTTTTTCAGCAGTTTTATTAAAAATATGTATAATTCCATCTGTATCGGTTGCAATTAAAGCATAACCGGCATGTTCAAGTATGGCATTTTGTAAACTCAGAATCCGCCTGTTCTCATTTCTAGTATTTACTAAAACTGCAATATTCTGGCCAACACCCATTAGCATGGGACCATTGGGCATATCCAATTTTTCTGTGGTTACCAAATATGGAATCTCATTCCCCTTTTTGTCAACCAATACCATTTCCATTTGCAATGGCGAAGATGAATCCATAACCCGCTTAAGATGCCCAATTATATTTTCAAATTCTTTTTCAGATTTAAACCAGTTTCTCATTTCAAACCCTTCAAGCTCCTCCGGGCTATAGCCTGATTCTAAAATGAGCCGATCGTTCCACCTCCTGAGTTTTAGGTCCATGTCGTATAAATAGAACGAGGCCGGAAGGCTGTTGATAAGTTGATCCGTAAACTGTTTTTCGTCCCTGTGCGCTTTTTCCAGGTTTTTGCGTTCGGTTATATTCCGGACAATGGCTAAAATAAACGTTTGGTCCTGAATGATCACTTTAGTCAGGCTCACTTCCGCATCAAAGGGTTTTTTATTTAATGTTTGGTGGGTCCATTCAAAGAATTGCGGAATGCCTGAATACGCTGCTTCTATTTTCTCCAAGGCTTTATTGTACGATGTGCTGCCATCAGGTTGATATTCGGGGCTAAACAAATAGGGCGGTTCCCCTATAATTTCATGGCGCTGGCATTGAAACATTCTCAAGGTTAATTCATTGCAATCAATAAACCGGTCACCGGTCATCAAAAAGATAGCATCGTTGGCATTATTGAAAATGGCTCTGTACTTTTCTTCGCTTTCTAAAGTACCCTGATGGGCTATTTTTAAATTAAGCTCACTTTGTACAACCTTTTGGTAGGCTTCTAAAAGGTTTTCTTTGTTTTTTCGATCGTAAAATAAAATGAATACCAAATAAACCAAAAGGACTAACAATATGGCCAAAACTAAAAGGGCTATGACCTGAACCTTTTTCACGGAATTGTAAATTTCGTCCTGCGGTATCTCAATCATGATATACCACGGTGCAACCATATATTCCATATAGATGGGATAAAAAAAACGGACCACCGGTTTTTTCAAAAACTCAGAGTTTTGTTGGGTCTTGAAACCCATCCCTGTTTCCATCGAATCTAAAATATTATGGTTCTCAGGATGCAAAAACTCACTGATTTTATGATCCACTTTGGCCGGATCGGGATGGGTAACCAACATCCCGGAATTGGATAAAAGGCTGACAAATCCAGAAGCAAAGACTTTTTTATGTTGCAGTTCCTGCTGCAATAAATTCAAATCGAAATCGATCCCGAAGACACCTAAAAAGGTATCTTTAACCATGATAGGATTGATAAGTGAGGTTTCATAATATACCTTTTCATTTCCATGGTACTGGTAGTGATAAGGATCAAGGATAATAGGCCTTTTCAGCTTGGCCGGGATGCTGTAGTAATCTTCCAGGTAATCGGCGGAATCGTTGATCTCAACAGTAATCTGCCCTCTAAAATAATAGTAAGTCATGGCAAAGTGCCCGTATGGGTCATGAAGCGGATCGTCCATGTATTTGTCGTCCGCCTGGTCATAGGCATTGGGTTCCCACATGGTCCAATAGGCCAGAAAACTGCTCCGCTTTGAGATGGAATTTTCCATGAACTGGTAAGCCATCTTTCGTGGAATCCCCTGTTGCCTGTATTTAAGAAAGTTTTCAATATTCAGGTTGCTGATTAAAAAGGCATCGTGGAAAAATTCTTCAATGGAATGCTTTACCTCCTTGGACACCAAAACGGCCTTCTGGTTCGAGTCTTCAATGGCATTGCTCCTGAGCCGGAAAATAATTACCAAGAAAATGAGAACTAAAACCAGTGCAATAACTAATGCTGAAAAAAGAGCTATCCGGATGTTGGTTGTAAATTTTTTAAAAGCATTCATATTATTATGCACTCCACATTGGTTCAGTTGAATAACAATTCAATGATAATGAATGTTAAATTACCAGAAAAACATTTTGATAGTATGTTTTTTCCCAGAATCTTTTTATTCCTCTGCTCATCATTGGGCTACTGTCTAAAACCTAGGAATTAATTTACTGATAAATAATAGTTTATCGGATTCTTTTTGAGGAAAAGAAAAACGTAGTTTGGTAAAAAGCCCGGTTGTAATCCTTGTTAAAAACCACATTCCGGACTTCAGTAACCTTGCTGTTATTTGAAAAAAGCTACCAGTTCTTTTAATTCCTGTGCCCGTACCGATAATTCCTGCGCATTGCCAGCCAGTTCTTCACTGGATGCGGCATTCATTTGAGCCACCGAATTTAATTGCTGAATAGCCCCGTTCACCTGTGAGGCCCCACTAGCCTGTTCATTGGTGGCGGCAGTAATTTCGTTCACCAAATCGGTGGCTTTTTCAAGATCGGGGACTACCTGCATCATGAATTGTCCTGTGGTTTCGGCCAATGTCAAACTTTCATTGGCAAGAGCCACAATCTCGTCAGCGGCGGTTTTGCTCCGCTCGGCCAGTTTCCGCACCTCGGCGGCAACAATGGCAAATCCCTTCCCGTGTTCCCCGGCACGTGCCGCCTCCACAGCTGCGTTAAGGGCCAAAATATTTGTCTGGAAGGCAATGTCGTTAACAATCTTGATTTTCCCTGAAATGGTACGGCTGGCCTCCACCACTTTCATCGTTGATTTTGAGACTTCAGAAATTCCTTTCAACGAATTGGTCGATTTTATATTTGCAGCTTTTGAGTTGTCATCGTTCTGTGAAATATTTGAGGCCATTTGTTCCATCGATGCAGACACCTCCTCAACAGCAGCAGCCTGTTCATTGGCTCCTTGTGATATTTGCTGCGAGGCATTGCTTAATTCCATGCTTGAGGTTAAAATACTATCAGCATTTTCAATAATGTTATCGACAATATTTTTAATTTGAATCGACATTTTATTTAACGATGCCACCAATTCGCCAATTTCATCTTCATGGGTTCTAATGTCGAGAGTGGCACTCAGATCACCTTCTGAAATTTTCTTTGAAAACTCCATACTTTTAATAATCGGCCGTGTAATATTAACAGCAATCAGGTATAAAATGATTGATAGTACAATTAAACCAATAACTCCAATAAGCAATGTCAGGAGCACAATCTCCTGTGCTTTTGCCGAAACCTCTGCCATAGGGATTTCAACCATTACCGACCAGAGGGTATCGGAATCGCCAAGTTTTACCGGCGAAAAACATCGGATTACCTCTTGGCCTGTCTTTTCTGATTTGCCTGTCCAGAAAAGCTGTTTCCCATTCTTTATAGCATCCAAAATTTTATTCAGATCGGTTTTAAATACCTCGTCCAGCTTTTTTTGGCTATATTCTTTGTCAGGATGGGCTGCAATCTGCAATTGATCTGAAATGATGGCGGCAAAACCTGTTTCATAAATTTTCCTACCCGATATAATCGTGTTTAGCATTTTTAGTTCAATATCAATGCCCACCACACCAATAAAGCTCCCATTATCGAAAATAGGCATAGCCACAGTAGTTTCATACACGTTATCGGCTTCATTTCCTGTATAAGAGTACATGTACGGATCCATAACCACTAATTTCTTCGATTCCTTGGGCAAGGTATAATAATCTTCCTGGTACTGGTCTAAAGTCCCCGGCTCCGGATAAACTTCCCCATTTGATTTGTAAAAGGTGAAATCAATGGTACCGCTGGCTGACTTGTATAAATCATCCTCCACAAATTTTTGGTCTAATCCATCATAAGAGTTGGGTTCCCACATAGCCCAAAAAGCTAAAAAATTGTCGTTCTTTACCAGCAGTTCTTTTAAAAGGTTTGAAATGTTGATCCGGTCCACCTGGTTGTCTTTGTAAACAGTAAATGTGCCCGATAATCCTTTGGCAGTTAATATGGCTTGATCCATATATTTTTCAACATCTAAGGCAACCTCCTGCGATTTGGTCATAGCCAATTCAAACCCTGACTCTTTATCGTCTTTTGAAGCACGGAGGCCAATAATTAATAGGATAGTGGCATTCAATACAATTACAGCTCCCAGAACGGATACTAATAATCGGCCGGTTAGTTTTAGTTTCATAATCTGCACTTTTACATTTTACATTCGGGGTCGTTAAATAGTTGTGTCGGTACTATATGAATTCATTCCTTTGATTTCGGGTTTAAAATCCCCGGGCTCTGAATCATGAATGTTATATTAAAGATAAAAAAAGAACATAATTATGTTGATTTTTTAATAACGTTTAAATACCCTTTTTGTTAAATATACCCCAAATCGTACACAAAAGTGTTTTATATGATACCGGCTTCAATCATCTGGATAATCATTTCAATTTCGGCATCCTCGCCATAAGGGTCGTAGGTACTTTTTAAATTGGAACCAAAAATCCGGGCTACCCCTTGCCAGAAGGCGGCTGAAAAATCGCCCCGGTATTCTTTCACCAAATTGTATGAAGTGTTCCCAATCTCGCGGTAAACAAGCTTAATTAAAATCTTCCCCTGACTAAATGTAAGCCGCTTCAGATCATCTTCGTACCTATCAAACATCTCCTTTTCATACTCCTTGATATACTTTTTTCGGGCCCGTTCACCATCAATATGCTCCAGGTGCTCGTTCATAATCCGCAATTCCTCACGCGCGATCACCGCAAAGGGATAAGCTTTTTTTACATTAATCATCAGACGGTTATATTTCCGCTGTTGCTTGCGCGAAGTGAAGGCCCGTTTGGGGAAAACCTTTACCTCTTTAATCTGGATGCTGGGCATGGTATCGTTTCCAATAATGGAAGAGCCAAAAACCTTGATGGAATCACGGTCAAGGGTTTGTCCGCCGGAGGTTATGCCAACGCAAATCAGAAATGCTATGAGGCTATTTTTTATCATCGCAAAAGCACCACAATTTTAATGCAAAAATAACAGGCTAATCCTTAAAAAAGATATCTGCATGAATGATTATTCCATCAAATAAAATAAAAACGCTATTTCCCGCTTTAAATTTTAAGACCTGCGTGGTTTGATGAAAATTAAATGTTGGATTTTTGCGTTAAACCGGATCCTCATTTTTAGCAGGTTATACAACATTTCGAACATTTGAATGCATTGTTCGAACATATCATACCCGCTTGATTTTAAACTACCTATATTTTGAACATATATAAATTATTATATCTTTGCTTGCGTATTAACAAAAACAATCACATATGAAAAAGATTTTTACTTTGTTATTTGCTGCCGGAGTCAGCAGCCAACTATTTGCGGGGGGTATTTTAACCAATACCAACCAAAGCGTAATGTTTACAAGGCTTCAATCAAGAGATGCAACAATTGGAATTGATGCAGCTTACTTTAACCCTGCAGGGTTAACTTTGTTGCCAAATAACGGGTTCTTTCTCTCGTTGAGTAATCAAACTTTAGGTCAGACAAGAACCATCAAAAGTGACTATCAATATTTAAATGTTAAAGATTATGAAGGAAAGATTTTTGCACCTGCCTTTCCAAGTATTTATGCCGTATATAAAATGGATAAATTGGCATTCTCTGCCGGGTTTAATCCAATTGCAGGTGGCGGTGGCGGAACCTATGATACAGGGTTACCCTCATTTGAATATGATATCTCTGATTTAGTACCCGCACTTGCTTCTCAGGGGGCACAGGGTTATCGAATGGATGCCTTTTTTGAAGGAACCTCTGCATGGTTTGGATATCAGGCAAATATATCGTATCAAATAAATGATATGATTTCTGTTGCTCTAGGAGGTCGTTTTGTACAAGCTAAAGACACATACAACGGATATCTTAAAGGAGTTGAATTAAATATGGGGGGTACTTGGATGCCTGCCAGCACAGTAATGACTGGTATTGCAAACCAATTTAGACCGGGCCTTACAGGATGTACCCAAATTGTTGATGGAGGTGGAGGTAGTCTAACCTTTGCCCAGGCCGTTGGGGCAAATGTTATTGATGCACCAACTAGTGCCCAATTACAGGGTGGACTTCTGGCTCTTGGTTTGACACAAGCACAAATTGATGTCATGACAATTGTGGAAGCACAAGGTTATTATCAAGGAGCTGTTTCAAAATATGATGGTACAGCATTAATCCTTCAAGATCAGGAAGCAGATAATGAAGCAACGGGTTCAGGAATTACACCTAATCTTAAGTGTAAATTTTAAGGCCAACGATAAATTGAATATCGCTTTAAAATATGAACACCAAACAAAAATTGAACTAAAAAACAAAACTGCGAAAGATTTCACAACGGGATTCCAAACTGATGGAACACGTATTACGATGTTCCCTGATGGAGCTAAAAAGAGATTGGATTTGCCTTCCCAAATCGTAGTGGGTGCTACTTTTAAACCCATTGAAAAATTGATGATTTCTACAGGATATCACATGTATTTAGACAAAAATGCAGATTGGGCTGGTCGTGAAGATGAACTGGATGGAAACTCATGGGAATTCGCCCTTGGTTTAGAATATAGCTTAACTGATAATTTACTTGCCAGTGCTGGTTGGTTAAAAACCAAATCAGGTGCCAGTGAATCGTATCAATCCGATTTAAGCTATAGCCTACCCAGCAATACCGTTGGTGGCGGTTTTGAATATAAGATTAACGATATGATCAATGTAAACTTGGCAGGCTCTTACACCATGTATACTGAAGGTGAAAAGAATTTTGATCATGATTTTGCAGGTACAGGGTTAATGATGCCAGTAAAAGAAACCTATGACAAAGATGTCTGGATTGTAGCCGTTGGAGTTAACTTCAATTTTGGTGCTGGAAAATAATCATTGCATAAAATATCTGAAAAGGCCGCCTAAAAAAGCGGCCTTTTTTATGGTTAAATTGAGATTAACCTCTGAATGGTACTTTTGTGGGTATATTTAAAACAAAAAGAATTTAACCACAGAGAACACAAAAAAACTCCGTGATACTCCGTGTCCTCTGTGTCTCCGTGGTTTAAACTATCAAAATAAACAAACATGTCCCAATTTCTACAACTGGCCCCCATGCAGGCCTTAACCGATGTACCTTTCATGAATAGCTACCACCGTCATTTTGGGGGATTTACCGAGATGATGGCTCCTTATATCATGGCCAGCAACATTTCGCCCATAAAAGCTACCAAACTTCAAAAACACTTTCAGGGATTACGCCCTGAAATTAAGTTGGTTCCACAGCTTTTAAGCAACGATGCCGAAGGATTTTTGCATTTTGCCAATGCCCTTTTCGATTTAGGTTATAAAAAAGTAAACTGGAACCTGGGATGCCCCTATCCGGCAGTAACCAAGAAACAGCGCGGATCCGGGCTGCTTCCCTACCCGCAAAAGATTGCAGCTACCCTTGAGCAGCTATGCCCCAGATTGAAACCGGAACTATCGGTCAAAATCCGGTTGGGCTATCATTCCAATCAGGAGATATTTCCGATTATTGAGGTACTTAACCGATACCCCGTAGCCGAAACCATTATCCACCCGCGTACCGCCTCACAACTTTATGGGGGTCAGGCCGACCGTTCCTTTTTTTGTTCCCTGTTTCCATTATTAAAAATGCCCGTGGTTTACAATGGCGACATTGTCCAGGCCAACTACATAACCGGAATTCAGGAAAAATGCCCCGGAATCAAGGGTTACATGATTGGCCGCGGGGCATTTATCAACCCATTTATTGCCCAACAACTGCAAGGGATTACAATCAACGATAATGAGAAACTGGAACGGTACCGCAATTTCTATTTCGATCTGCATTCCTTTTATCAGGAACATTCCAACCATCCCACGGGTTTCTTGCACCACATGAAAGAGTTGTGGTCCCTGTTCTCCCAGTCATTTCAAAAAGGTGAGAGTTACCTGTTTGCACTGAAATCAATTAACGATCCGGAGGTATTTAAAACCACTGCCGAAAATATTTTCAAAACCGGGAGATTGGCAATTTAGTTTGTAAGCTTTGATTATTTTACTCAGTTTTGCATTGGCAAACGAACCGGATGCATGAAACAATAACAGGAATGACATGACTAAGCATTTAAATTTTATCGGATGAGAGACTTAACCACCGGAAACGAAAGCAGGTTAATCTTTCGCTTTGCTGTACCTATGTTACTGGGAAATATTTTCCAACAACTGTACAATGTGGTGGATAGCGCCATTGTGGGACGGTTTTTAGGTAAAGAAGCCCTGGCATCGGTAGGTGCCTCCTTCCCCATTATTTTCGCGCTCATTGCGCTGATTATTGGAATCGGGACCGGTTTTGGAATCGTCATTTCGCAATATTACGGGGCCAAAGACCTCGAGAAAGTAAAACGCACCATCAGTACCATGTTTATCTCCCTGGGACTGGTATCACTGGTGATGACTATTTTAGGTATCGCGTTAAGCAAACCTGTTTTTAGGCTGCTCCAACTCCCTCCCGATTTACTTCCACAAGCGGTACTTTACATGAATATTTACCTGATAGGAATCGTTGCCATGTTCGGATTTAACGGTACCAGCGCGGTACTTCGGGGACTGGGCGATTCAAAAACCCCATTGGTTTTTCTTATCATCTCAACGGTCATAAACATCGGTCTCGATCTGCTTTTCATTTTGGTTTTCGGTTGGGGAATTGCAGGAGCAGCCTGGGCTACCGTAATTTCGCAAGCCGGGGCATTTATCACGGCAGTAATCTATTTAAATAAAAACCACGACATCATTAGTTTCAATCTGAAGGAATGGAAATTTGACTGGGAAATCATGCGGCATGGCATCCGTATCGGGTTGCCATCTGGACTACAGCAAACTTTTGTTGCCTTTGGAATGATGGCATTAATGGGCATTGTAAATACGTTTGGAACCGATGTTATTGCTGCTTATAGTGTAGGAGGCCGGATCGATTCCTTTGCATCGCTGCCGGCCATGGCTTTTTCAGCCGCTTTAGCCACATTCACCGGACAGAATTTGGGTGCAGGTAAAGATGAACGTATAAAAAAAGGATTGGTGGCAACTACCCTGATGGCCTCGGTTTTCTGTATTTTCACTACCACGTTAATCATTATCTTCAGAGAACCGTTGGTTGGTCTTTTTAATCAGGATCCGGAAGTCATCCGGATTGGTTCGGAATACCTGACGATTGTAAATATTTTTTACATTCTCTTTACCCTGATGTTCATCATGTATGGTGTGGTACGAGGTGCCGGGGCTACTTTGGTTCCAATGTTTATCAGTGTGTTATCGTTATGGTTGATACGGATTCCGGTGGCAGCCATTCTTTCAAAATCCATGGGCGAAGCGGGCATCTGGTGGTCGATACCTATTGCCTGGGCGATAGGGTTCATCGGCGCGTTTGCTTATTACCTCTCGGGAAAATGGAAGGGGAAAGTCATCACCCGTTTAAAACCGCTTGAAGATTAACTTTTTAATGAAATGAATACCCATCACTAATTATCAATTACAATGGAGTCAATCCGTGAATTATACCGTATAGGCAAAGGTCCATCGAGCAGCCATACCATGGGACCCAAAAAAGCTGCCGAACGTTTTTTGCTGATGCAGCCGGATGCCGGTTCCTACCGGGTTACTCTTTACGGAAGTTTGGCTGCCACTGGTAAAGGACACCTCACGGGGGTGGCCATTGAAGAAGCATTGGCACATAAAAAAATTGAGTTGGTATGGGAACCTGCAATTTTTTTGCCCAAACATCCCAATGCCTTAAAATTTGAATGCTTCAATTCCCAAAACAAACTGATTCAAGCATGGACAGCTTATTCCATTGGTGGAGGTGCCATTATTGATGATGTTACCGAAAAAGAGAGCCAAAGCATCTACCCACTCACTAACATGAAGGAAATTCTGGATTGGTGCGAAAAAAACGGCAAACAGCTTTGGGAATATGTGGAGATGCACGAGGGAAAAGAGATTTGGGAATTTTTGGGACAAATCTGGAACCAGATGACTCTTTCCATAAAAAACGGATTAACCCGCGAAGGCACTCTGCCAGGTGAACTGAATCTTCCCCGGAAAGCTCCCTCCTACTTTGCCCGTTCCGGAAATTTTGCTTTGCCCCAAAAACGCCGCTCTCAATTGTTTGCTTACGCGTTGGCGGTGTCGGAAGAAAATGCAGGAGGTGGAACCATCGTCACTGCTCCTACCTGTGGTGCTAGCGGTGCCTTACCTGCGGCTTTATATCATCAACAAAAGTTATACAAAATACCCGACCAAACCATTCATAAAGCTTTGGCTACAGCAGGTTTGATCGGGAACCTGGTTAAATTCAATGCCTCCATTTCGGGTGCCGAGGCCGGTTGCCAGGCAGAGATTGGAACAGCTTGTGCCATGGCTTCGGGAGCCGTAACCCAGTTGCTGGGTGGTTCGCCCTTTCAAATTGAATATGCCGCCGAAATGGGCATCGAACACCATTTGGGCTTAACCTGCGACCCACTTTACGGGCTTGTTCAGGTTCCATGCATCGAGCGTAACGCCTTTGCCGCTGCCCGGGCTTTGAATCATGCCTCATTTGCCATTTTATCCGACGGAAGGCATGTTATTTCGTTCGATCAGGTGGTGAAAACTCTGAAACAGACAGGAGCTGACCTTCCAAATCTTTACAAAGAAACTTCACTGGGCGGGTTGGCGGTATTTGGTACAGATTCCACAAAATAAACAATTACGGTCATGAAAGAAACTGCATTACTGATTATCGATGTTCAGAACGATTATTTCGATGGGGGGAAGAATCCATTGGTTGGCCCGGAACTCGCGGTTCAGAAAGTAGCACAATTGTTAACCCGTTTTCGGGAACAAAACCTCCCCCGGATTTTTATCCAACATATTTCCAGAAACCCCGAGGCTAGTTTTTTCGCACCCAACACACCGGGTATCGAAATTCATCCCGCAATCAAGCCCACAACAAACGAAAGGATCATCCAAAAACAGGTACCCAACAGTTTTATTGGAACCGGGTTGTTTGACTATTTAAAAAGCCTGAACATTGGCCGGTTAGTCATTTGCGGCATGATGACCCACATGTGTGTGGACGCTACCGTGAGGGCTGCCAAAGATTTGGGATTCGACGTTTTGGTTATTGCCGATGCCTGTGCCACTAAGGACCTGAAGTTTGAAAAAGGAGCAACTAAAGCGGAACAAGTACAGATTGCTTTTCTGTCGGCTTTTTCGGCTTATTATGCCAAAGTGGTAACAACTCAGGAATTTTTGTCTGGAAAAAGTTGAAATATATCAAGCAAAAAAGTTGCCCAGCTTAAAAAACAAGGCAACTTCGATATTTGAAAAATGCGTGTCCTCTGAATTACTGTTTCATTTTTGTGGCATTTCCAATATTGATGGATTTGGTCAGTTTTTTAGCGGATTCTTTGGTAAATTCACCGGTAATGCACATCACCACCAATTCATTAGCATCTACAACAGTCATCACAATTTCTTCAATGTAAGTCCCATTGTCTTTTGCCAAGAAAGTCACTTCGGAGGTTCCATCCCTTACCACCATCATCTCTTTGTAATCCTTGGCAGGCAGGCAGGTATTTAAATCTATCAACAGTTGCTTTTCTAATTTATCGAATACCAAAAAGCTGATGTCGTCCATATCATCCATAAATTCTTTCGCTTCTTCGTCTTCATCCCCGATAAAGAAGGTGGCCAAACCAGCCGGGATTTTAAAACTGGTGGCATTGGGGTATTTATGATACTCATTAAAGAACTTTTTGTAACCCGATTCCGGATTTTTGGCACAGCCCGATAATGTAATCAAAAGGGCTGCAAAAATAAGCGTGAACGTTTTCATCTGTTTATGTTTTAAGTAATTGCTACTGTTTTTCTTCTACTTTTTCAAGATGCTCAAATCCTTTGATGTCCATGGTTTTCGACATTTTCGAGATTTGCTTCAAATCAATATCGCCCAACAAGAACATCAGGACCGGTTCGCTGGCATCTTTCACTACCATAACAAATTCAGTAATTTTTTTCCCATCTTCGCGGACTTTAAAAATAACCTCCTGCTTGCCATCCTTTACAATCATAAAATCTTTGTAAACAGGTGGTTGAGTAGCACTGCTAATCTCCTGGTAGAAAAGTTCCCGGCTTTTAGCATCCAATCCGTCGCTTACCGTAAGAATTTTAATGGCCTCCAGGCCTTTGGTCATGTTTTCAAATTCAGCGTCGGATTCATCATCTAACTTTGAAAACAATTCAAACATGTAACTGGTGATGTAAACCGAGGTATAACCCTCTTGTCCTGAATACTTATCAAACAACTGATTCAGTTTCGATTCCTGTGCCATGGCTAAAATGGGTAGGAATGCCATGAAAATTAAAACTAACTTTTTCATAATACGATGATTTTAAGGTTTAACTATTTTTTAACGGTCAATAACTCTGCGGGTTTATTTAATTTATCAATATGTTTTAATTGGGCCGTCCCTTTTGATAATGGATTTGAAAGGGTTTGCAATGCCTGTTCGGAATATTTCATAGCCAGTTCTTTATCGGTAATGGGCTGCCCGTTCACATAAGCGTAAACCACGGGTGTTCCGGTCAGTTTAAAAAGATAAATAAAGGCAAAAATAAGAACAGCAGCGGCGGCAACACTCCCTGAATACATCCAAAGTCTTCTGATTCTGGTCTTCGGTTGATCGGAACTAATGGATTCAAAACTGATGTTAAGAGGTTCGTCTCTTTCTTGTCTAAAGTCTTTGAAAATGGTCTGTGCTTCTAACAAATCAGGATCATTCCCATGATAATTCTGCAAATAATCTTTCAGGATTTTTTCTTCATCCAATGAGGTTAATCCTTCAAAATAATCCTCAACCAGTTTTTTATAATTCATTGGTCCCATAGTTCATCCGGTTTTTAAATTCTTCTCTAACTTTTTTCCTGGCCCTCGAAAGATTCACCCGAATGGTTTCCACATTCATGTTCACCAAAGGGGCAATCTCATCAAATTCATATTCTTCAATATCACGCAAATGAATGATCGTTTTTTGGGGTTCATCCAGTTGTCCGATAATTTCACGCACAATCATTCCCATCTCCTTTTGCTCGTAGGTATTTCCGTAATCAACGGTCTCGAATTGCTGTTTCAGTATTTCTGATTTGGCAAACCGGTTTGTTTTCTGCCGGGTTTTATCCAAACTCCGGTTTTTCACCATGGTCATGGCAAAGGCTTCAATACTCTGGCATTTATAAAGTTCCTCTTTTTGGCTCCAAAGCTTCATCAACACATCCTGAACTACATCCTGGGCTTCTACCTCATCGTTCAGCATCCGTTTCGAAAAACGGTACAGCCGATCTTTCAAACTAAATACTTTTGTTTTAAACTCATCGGTGGTCATGCTGCGCCTCTTTTTAATCATTAACAAAACGAAGACGACTGTTATTTGATAATATAACAGTGTTTATGAAAAAATACAATAAAAAAGATTTTCGGATGAATTCATCACACAATTATCAGGTAATCAGAAATTGAACTATATTTGGATGATTAATAATACTAAGATGCGGTACTTGATTTTCATAGGTTTTATTGCAATGGCCTATTTTTCGTGCAATCTCGCGGGAAAAAAACAGGTGCCGGAGCCCTTGCCTCAAATTAAATCGTGTAAAATCTATTCTTCCGACTTTGCCATGTTCGATCCCAATGATGAGGGCCAGCTCATTCAGGAATACCTGTTCAATTCCGAAGGGAGTGTCACCGATCTGATCCGGTACGATGTGGAAGGAAATGAAATTAACCGTTTTGATATTACCGGAGAACAGAATCCCCTGCCAATGCCCGGAAAACCAGAATACGTTGACACCGTGCTCACCATCGTTGGTTACGATAGCCTTGGCAACCAACTACGTAAAGAGGTTAAAATTTACAACCAATCGGGATTGTTAGAAGAGGTCGATTTTTATGAAGGCGATACAGTTCTGCTGAAAAAGAACACCTACGAGTACGACTCGTTGAACATGATCTGGAAAGATATTTATTGGGATATTGAACTCAAACAGCCACGCCAGGTGATTATTTATAAATACGAGTTTTTCACGGATTGATTTTCTTAACATCAACCAAACTTTTCAATTCACATTTTGAGGTACAACCTCCACAGCCACCAGCACAGGAAGATGATTTTTGCTTTTGCGAAAACTTTGTATAGACCTTCTTAGCGGCAGCAAATAAAGCCATCCCGACGATTGCGTAAGCCAAAATATTATAAACCCAAGGTTCCATTTCTGTTTATATTTCAATATATTCTTTTTTACCGCTACATTTTTCACAGAATTGCTAAGGTATCTCTCCACGGGTCTTCTGCACTCTGTGTTTAATGTCATTTAAAAAAACAAAGTCCCGATTTGTTTCACAGCAAATGCCAATATCCAGGCTAAGAAAGTGGTATAAGTCACCATAAACAACGCCCAACGCCATCGGCCTGTTTCTTTGGCTATAGCACTCACCACACCAATACAGGGCGAATAAATCAACACAAATACCAAAAATGCCAAAGCAATTATAGGTGTAAAAACAGGTTGCCCGGCTTTTTCACCTGCTTCATATTTTAGTTCCCTCAACCGGAACATCAATGTTTGTTCATCGGGTTCGGCACCCTCATTTGCTTGTAACAGAACCCCCATAGTTCCTACCACAACCTCTTTAGCCGCGGTGCCGCTTAAAAGGGCAATTCCCATACGCCATTCAAAACCAAGGGGGGCAATTACAGGTTCAATCAGCCTTCCTACTTTCCCCAAATAACTTTGCGAAAGATGTTCACTTTCCATTTGGATATGCAATGTAGTTAATTGACGCTGGCAAGTTTCCATTTCAATACTATCTGAAGTTTGATTCATCTGATGCTTTAGCAGGGCCATTTCTGTATGGTAATCTTTACTAAATTCTACTTCGCGGGGAAAATATCCCATGACCCAAATGATGACTACTGCAATTAGAATGACCCCACCTACTTTTTTCAGGTACTGCTCCGATTTATCCCACATGTGTTTCACAATCGACCGGAATGATGGAATCCGGTAAGGTGGCAACTCCATCACAAAAGGAGCCTCTTTTGATTTGAAGAGGGTTTTGTTAAACAAATGTGCCGTAACCACAGCCAGAAGAATCCCTGTAAGGTATAATCCAATTAATACCGAGGTTGGGTTATTGGGGAAAAAAGCTCCGACAAAAAGGATGTACACCGGCAAACGGGCACTACAGCTCATGAAAGGGGTTATAAGGATGGTGAGCAGCCTATCGGTCCGGTTACGGATGGTCCGGGTAGCCATAATGGCAGGCACATTGCAGCCAAACCCCATAATGAGCGGAATAAACGACCTCCCATGCAAACCGATTTTATGCATCACCTTATCCATCATAAAAGCGGCACGGGCCATGTAACCCGTATCCTCCATAAATGAGATAAATAAAAATAAAATGAGGATGTTGGGCAAAAACACCAGTACACTGCCTACGCCAGTGATAATACCATCGGTAATTAAATCGTTGAACATTCCGGCGGGCAACACCTGCTTTAAAAATTCATTTAATAAACCAACCCCGCTATCAATCCAATCCATGGGGTAACTTCCCAATTGAAACGTAGCGTAAAACATCAGGAACATGAAAAACAAAAAAAGGGGCATCCCAGAAAACTTGTGAGTCAGTATCTTATCAATAGCATTGGTATGAAACCATCTCCGGGAATAACCCGGTTTCAGGGTTTCTTTTAATGCTCCGCTAATAAAACCATACTTGGCATCGGTAATAATGGCTTCGCTGCTTTCGCTCAAAATTCCTTCAATCCGCGATATTTCGTGATAGCCCGTTTTCAAAATATCTTTATTCACCTGATGCTTGGTCACAAAGCGGATGGCGTGTCCATCCTGTTCCAACAGCTTTATGGCTAAAAACCGATGCGACATGGAAACCGGGAATAACGTATCTTCTTTAATCGTTTGCCGGATAGCTTGTATTGACTGTTCCACTTCCCTCCCATAATTGATGTGCACATGCCTGACATTCGGGTCGCGGTTTTCATACACATCAATCACTTTATTGAACAACTCGTTCAGCCCCTCTCCTTTGGTGGCTACAGTAGGAATAATTGGAATGCCCAACAACCGACTCAGTTTGTCAATATCAAGAAAAGCTCCCGAATTTTTCAGGTCATCATACATGTTTAATGCAATCACCACTTTAATGTCCATGTCGATGAGCTGGGTGGTTAAATACAGGTTACGCTCCAGGTTCGATGCATCAATCACATTTACCACAATATCCGGATTATTATGGAAGATGTGTTTCCGCACGTAAAGCTCTTCGGGTGTGTAGGCGGTTAACGAATAGGTCCCGGGTAAGTCGGTCAGTAAAAAATGATACCCATTAAAATCATAGGTATTATATTGCGCCTCTACGGTTACCCCACTGTAATTTCCGACATGTTCACGGGCTCCCGACACAAAATTAAAAAGGGAGGTTTTACCACAGTTGGGGTTTCCCACAAAAGCTACCTGAATATTCTTTCCTTCCTGGTTGACAGAAGTTTTCAACTTATCTAAGTCAATAATTCCTTCAAACTGCTGCTCAGGTAAATCGGCAGCCATTTCAGGAGTAATTACTTCAATTAAGTGGGCTTCGTTTGGCCTTAACGATACATGATACCCCATGACATTGTATTCCGAGGGCCCCCGAAAAGGAGTCCGCTTGATCACCTCAACCAATTGCCCTTTGATAAAGCCCATTTCCATGATCCGTTTCCGGAACGAACCGTGTCCTTTAACTTTAACAATCACCGCTTTCGCGCCAGGATGCAATTCAGCTAAATTCATATCCTTTTTTCACCATTTGTTTAAAACCCTACCACATCTGGTCAATAGAAGGTTCGTACATTTCAGGTTCATCTTCCCAGGTTTTTTTGATAGTTATCTATTTAATATCCAACAACCAAAGTAATGTAAAACCTAACCACCAATAATCGGTTGGCAAATTTAGTTTATTAAGAATGAATTAAAATAGCTATTTGTAGTGATTTTCTACCCTTTTTGTTTTTAAAGCCCCAGGTTAAAAATCAAATAAATGAATTTCAAGATCAATCGGAGAACTTTTTGGCAGATTTTTTGTCCAAGAGGTTTGGCGTTGCCAATTGTTTTGTTTCTTTGTACAAACTCTTATAAATCATGGAAGATAACTTGTTTGATAAGTTACGTGAGATGACCGGGATGGTTCCTGAAAGGTTTAGCATTCTTGAACAACAGATTGATGTTAAACTTCAGATGGAATACTTTAAATATTCCAAAAAACTGAAAAAAGATATTAAAAAGGAACAGCCCATCGATCCTGAAACAATAAACCTTTACGAACCGGAATATACCAACGATGCCTTAAAAGAATTGTTGGTAAAGTTAGCCTCCCTCGATAATCCAAAAGCCTTTCGGGTGATTGAGGATTATACCAAAAATGGCCGCCCCGAACTGTTGGATTGGTCCGTTTTAGCCATGCAAGAAAACAAAATGCTATTGGAAAGTTCCCTGCTAAATGAAAACCAAGTATTCATTTCTACAGGATTGGGCGGCAAAGGGACTATGTTAAGATATTTTGTGGTCTTGATAGGAGCCGATCTGAATGAATTTGCCGAATTCCAACGTAAAATCATTACTTCAGAATTCGATTTTTCATTAAAAAACAGCCAATCGGAATTGGAACAAATCGATTTTTTTGAGAACTATGCCACCATGCTGGTACTTATTCCTTTTGAGGTTGCGTTCCAAAATGTTTTCAAAACCGCGTTGGAAGAATGCAACCAATTTGGGAATTTTTTAAAACCTAATTTTTTGGTTACCAACGTAAAAGTGCTCTCCAAAAAGGAGATAAAGGATTTTGTAGAGAAAAATGAGCTCCCCGATGCCGACAAATTAGACCAATTTGAACTTGACACAAATGACGATGAAGCATAAAATTAACCTAGCACTGCAGGTATTACCACGGGCTGAAGGTAAAAACCCCTATCATTTGGTGGACAAAGCCATTGAAATTATTGAAAAATCAGGAGTAATCTACCAGGTTTGCCCTTTCGAAACTGTAATGGAAGGTTCGTATGAGGAATTGATGGAGGTGGTGAAAAAGGTCCACGAAGCTTGCTATGAAGCTGGAACCGAAACCATGATGACTTACATCAAAATCCAATCATCGGCTAATGGTGATGTGACCATTGACGACAAAATGGAAAAATACAAGTGAGCAACATGCAATTGGTAATGAACAAAGAACAATAAATAAATAACGAATATCTTGCAACGGATAAAAAGTCTCTTGTCTAACATCTAAATTCTAATGTCTAACATCTATGGTACAGCATATTGTTATGTGGAAACTGAACGATTCCCTCGAAGGAAAGAATAAAGAAACACTTGGTAAGGAATTGAAATCTCAACTGCTTTTACTTAAAGAAAAAATTAAAGAAATTGTGACCTTGGAAGTAGGGCTGAATAGTGCTTACCCGGAACGGAATCACGACATTGTATTGGTTATTACCTTTAAAAATTTTGCCGATTTAGATGTTTATGCCAAACACCCTGAGCATGTAAAAGTGGTTGAATTTGTCAGAAGTATTACCCATAGCAGGTCAGCTGTTGATTATGAATATTAAAAAAACCGGTCGTGACCGGTTTTTCCTTTATCTGTTCTCATGTAAATCCTCAAATGCTACATCGGTAAATTCGCTTTCGGCATCATCTTCAACGTTGTCCGAAAGTTCCGGTTGGTTTTCTTTAATGTATGCAACCACCTCGTTTAAACCTTCTACAAACTTCTCAAAGTCCTCTTTGTAAAGAAACAGTTTGTGTTTCTCGAAATTAAATCTGCCATCGTTTTCAAACCGTTTCTTACTTTCAGTTATGGTCAAGTAAAAATCATTCTTTTTGGTTGACTTAACATCGAAGAAGTAAGTACGCTTACCAGCCCTCACCGATTTTGAATAAATCTCATCCCGCTCTTTTCCTGTCTCTTTTTTATCAAATCCTTCCATCATCCAGTCACATTATGATTATAAACTCAGTTGGCAATTAAATGAATATTTGCTTCATTTATTATTATTGTAAGCCTATAAAAGCTTTTTCAAATAAACACAATAGTTTTTCAAATTCAAAATAAAATGTCCGAATCCTTTAGAGCCTCCTAAAAAATCTTTACTTTTGCCCCCGATAAATTAAAAATGAAAACAAAAACGCTCTTTAAGTAAATGATTAGCAGAAGGTTGTTGAGGATAAAGGTTTTGCATCTGCTGTATGCATACTTTAATAATAACGAGGAAGGGTTAGCACGCTACGAAAAGGACCTTTTATACAGCATCGATAAGTCGTATGATTTGTACCATCTGTTTTTTGTGTTGCTGCTCGATGTTAAAGAGTATGCTGCCTCACGGATCGAACTAGCCAAGAACAAACGGATACCGACCCGTGAAGATTTGGACCCCAACCTACGTTTTGTCGAAAACCGGGTGATCAGGCAAATCAATAGCACCAACAAAATATTTCAATACATTGATGCCCACAAACTGAGCTGGGCCTACCACCCGGAGCTTATCAAAAGGGTGTATCAGGATATGGTGGAATCGGAAGCCTATCATAAATACATGAACGCCCCTGTGAATGATTACAAAAACGATAAAGAGTTTATCCGGATATTTTTGTCGGAATTTTTAGTGAATTCCGATTTGCTTTACCAGATTTTGGAGGAACATTCCATTTTCTGGAACGACGATATTGAATTTGTGCTGAGCATGAATGTTAAAACCATTGAAAAGGCCAAAGCTGAAAACATCGATCTGAATATTTTCCAACTTTACAAAAACGAGGAAGATAAAGAATTTGCCAAGAAACTCTTCCGGATGGTGATTTTAAAGCACCAGGAAAACTCGGACCTGATTCAGGCAAACATTAAAAACTGGGATGTGGACCGTATTGCTCAAATGGATCTGTTGGTTATGGAAATGGCAGTGACCGAAATTATTCTGTTCCCAAGTATTCCCATTAAAGTAAGCTTTAACGAATACATTGAACTGGCCCGGTTTTACAGCACCAACCGGAGCAATGCTTTTGTGAACGGGGTGCTCGATAAAATTATCGCGCAACTGAAATCGGAAAACAAAGTTCAGAAGGCCGGACGAGGTTTAATGGAATAATGGCATGTACCGAATAGCGGAACGGAATTTGTAAGCAGGGTTCGCTGTTTGAATAAAATTGAAAAATGAAAATGAGAAGTTTAGCAATTACATTTTTTTTAGTTGGCTTATTTTCTGTGAGTTGTAATACTAAAGACCGTGAACATTCATCGGTTTCAACCGAAATGATCAGGAACCCAATCTCGGCACAGTCAGAAACCGATTTAAGTGAATTGCCAAAAATTCAGTTCGACAAAACCGAACATGATTTTGGTATTTTGCTCCAAGGGGAAAAGGTATCTTATACTTTTGTTTTCAAGAATATCGGCAAACAGGATTTAATTATTAAAGATGCCTCGGCCACATGTGGCTGCACGGTTCCTAAATTTACTTCAAAACCTATTGCACCAGGGAAACAGGGCGAAATTGAGGTAATTTTTGATAGTAGCAACCGTACCGGAAGGCAGGTAAAAACCGTCACCGTTTGGTCAAATTGTCAACCCAACCAGGCCAAGCTTCAAATTTTTTCAGAAATTGTTGTACCTAATAAATAATGTAAAAAAATGAATTATTTAACATCGTTTTTAATGGCTCCTGCCAACGGACAGCAGGGAAATCCAATGAGTACCTTGATTTTCATGGTATTAATTATCGTTATTTTCTATTTCTTTATGATTCGTCCACAGATGAAAAAACAGAAAGAAGTACGTCAGTTCCGCGATGGAATTAAAAAAGGCGACAAAGTGTTAACTGTGGGCGGTATCTACGGAAGAGTATCGGAAGTAAACGATAACACGGTTTTATTAGAAATTGCCGATGGCATCCGTATTAAAGTTGACAAAGCCGGATTGGTAAAAGATCCAACGGATATTTCTGCTGAACAGGCTAAGTAATTGCCAGAACTCTGGTTATGACCTGAAATCTTTTTGTGAAGCGTCAATGAGTTACAAATAGGATTAATTTGTATTTTTGACTCCAACCGGAAAGATTCCGGGTTTTTTATTGAACGCAAATGACTTAGTAAAGGTGGAAAAGATGAATCTCCAGGTTTTGAAACGGTTTTTTAGCTACAAATTTTATAGTAAGGCAAACCAAAAAATTCTTACTTATATCGTGTTTGTGGCCATTGCTTCCATCTTCTGGTTTTTAAACAAGCTAGGTAGCGAGTTTACTACTATTATCGATTTTCCGGTAGAATATGTGAATCTCCCTGAAAATAAAGCATTGGTGAATGAGTTACCCCAATCGCTACATTTAAGTGTTAACTCCTTTGGTTTCGATATCTTACGGTACAAATTAAGTCCTGAACCCTATCCATTGGTTATTGATGTGGCTTCGTTTTCAAAAAACATAAAAAGCCAAAGAGTCAGGGATTTCAAACTCCCGACCCGATATTTAAAAGAAAGCATCAACAAACAACTGGCCAGTGAGCTCAATGTATTGGAAATCATGCCCGATACATTGGTCTTTCAATTTTCGCAAACCGTTGATAAAAGGGTTCCAATCAAACCCAATTTTAAATTGACTTTTGCCAATCAATGCCTCATTGATGGCGAGATTCAATTTATTCCCAAAACAGTGGTTGTTACCGGCCCCAGTTCCATTCTCGACACCCTGCAATTCATTTACACCGAAGCTCAAGAATTCGACAACCTGGACAAACCTTTAGAACAAAGCGTTGACCTTCAGGAAGATTCGAAGCTAAAATTGAATAAAAAAACTGTGGTGGTTGTAATTCCTGTTGCCAAGTTTACCGAGGTTTCCTTCGATGTTCCGGTAATTGCCGTCAATGTACCCGATTCGCTCCGGTTGATTACCTTTCCGGGAATTACCAAGTTATCATGCCTGGTATCGTTCAACCAATACAATTTGGTTCAACCCGGCGATTTTTTAGTTCAGGTGGATTATTTAGAAATTGACAACCAAATCGGAGCTAAATTACCTCTTGAATTGGGATTGGCACCAACAGGAGCTAAAAATATTGTGTTTACACCTCAAAGTGTGGAATATATCTTAGAGCGCAACCAATGATTGTAATTGGACTTACCGGCGGTATTGGAAGTGGAAAAAGCTTTGTGGCAGATTACTTCATAAAGAAAAACATTCCCGTGTATAATAGTGATATCCGTGCAAAAGAATTAATGGTTAGCGATTCCGCGATTTTAAAGAAACTTATCCAAAAATTTGGCCCGGAGGTTTATACCAACAAACAATTGAACCGTCCGCACATTGCCCATCAGGTTTTTAACAACCCCCCATTGCTAAAGTGGTTGAATGAACTGGTGCATCCAAGGGTACAAACCGATTTTAAAGATTGGTGCCAGGCAAATTCACATTCCCCCATTGTACTTAAAGAGGCTGCAATTTTAATTGAAAGTGACGCCTACAAAGCGTGTCATTTTCTGGTGGTGGTTACGGCACCAACCGAAAAACGGATTGAACGGGTCATGGCACGCGACAATATGTCATATCAGGAGGTATCTGCCCGGATGAAAAACCAGCTAAGCGATGAAGAGCGGATAAAACTGGCCGACTTTGTGATTCAAAACGATGGACTCGCCGAGGTTGAACCTCAGATTGACCAATTGTTACAGACCATAAAAGCCAAAACAAAATATACAAACATCAATAAAATAAATTGAAGCATGAGCTTAGGTAAATGGATTGCAGGAGGACTAGGTTGGGCTTTTTTTGGCCCCATTGGAGGAATTGTAGGTTTTCTGGTTGGAACCGCTTTTGAAGTTTCTGATTCCCCAAAGCTGACTTCCGGACAGACAGGCCCCACGGTAACCACCCGTGGTGATTTTATGGTCAGCCTTCTGGTGCTGACGGCTGCCGTGATGAAAGTGGATGGAAATGTAAAAAAAGCCGAACTGGATTTTGTGAAACAATATTTACTCAGGGCTTTTGGTAAAGATGCTGCTACAGATGCCATCCGGATGCTCCGTGATATTGTAAAACAAGAGATTCCGGTGCAGGAGGTGAGCCGGCAAATCGGGCAAAACCTCGATTATTCTTCAAAACTGCAATTGTTGCATTACCTGTTTGGCATCTCAAGTGCCGATGGGCAAACCCACCGGAGCGAAGTGGAACTGATTCAGATGATCTCCTCCTACATGAGCATCAACCCATCGGATTTCAATTCTATAAAATCGATGTTTTATAGTGATACCCAGGTGGCTTACAGCATTCTTGGGGTAACACCCGAATCGAGCGATGAGGAGATTAAAAAAGCGTACCGCAAAATGGCCGTGGAATACCATCCCGACAAGGTGGCCTATTTGGGTGACGACGTGCAGCACACAGCCAAAGAAAAATTCCAGAAAATAAACGAAGCCTATGAATCCATAAAAAAACAACGGGGCTTTGCATGATTTATAATCTATTTATTCCAATTAATACTCACAGATTTTAGTATCATAAAACATCAAACATGTTTCTGAACCCACATTTCTTTCATGGATTTTTCAATCAATTAATTATATTTGCGGCCTAACTACAAAAACAAAGGTTATGTTAAAAGATATTTTAGCCATTTCAGGGCAACCCGGGCTTTATAAATTGATTTCGAGTACCAAAAATGGAATCATTGTTGAAAATATAGAAACCGGCAAGCGCATGCCCTCCTATTCTACTGCAAAGGTAAGTGCCCTTGAAGACATTGCCATTTACACCCAGGACGGTGACGACAACCCGTTGTCGAATCTTTTCAAAAGTATCCGTGAAAAGGAAAATGGGGGAGCTGCCATTGATGCCAAAGCAGATAATACCAAGCTCAAAGCCTATTTTGAAACCATCATGCCAAATTATGACCAGGATCGTGTGTATGTTTCCGATATGAAAAAGGTTTTTCAATGGTACAACATCCTGCAAAAACAAAACATGCTCGGCCTGTTGGATCAGGAACCAGAAGCAAAAAATGAAGCCGAAGAAACTAAATAACTATGGGAATAAATCCAATCGGAAAAAGCATGGCGGGACCCATGCTTTTTTCATATTTAGAGATCAGTAGAAAATCATTTAATGATAGATAATAACACAGCAACCGATGGTTATTCCACCATCTTTTCATAAATTACCTAATAGTTTTATTTACCAATTTTGATACGTCAGACACCTAACCTGAATTTACAAAGATCCTGACAATAAGCAGGATATAAAAATAACATAATACTTATATGGCAACAAAACTGAAACGGAATTTTGTAGATATTGATTTAATTCTAGATTCGTTTGAAGATATCAAACCCTATTTTGATAACCTGTTGGAACGGCCTCTCGATTCACCCAAAAGCGTTTGGCAATGGATGCTCGATTGGAGCGAACTTGAAAGCATATTGAACGAAGAGATGGGCTGGCGGTACATCCGTATGAACTGTGATACAAGTGATGACCATTTGGCCTCACGGTTTGAAAAATTTGTGACCGAGATTGAACCTCAAATTTCGCTGGTTAACCATCGGCTCAATCAGAAATTCAATACTCCCGAAACACAGTTGCTAGTTGATAAATCAAAACTATTCACGGTCATTCGGGAAATACGGAAAGATTTAGAACTCTTCCGCGAAGCGAATGTTCCTCTGGAAGCTGAACTTCAGCTTAAAGAACAGGAATATGGGCAAATCGTCTCAAAAATGATGGTTTGGTACCATGACCAGGAATTTACATTGCCAAAAGCTGCCAACTTTTTAAAAGAAACCGACCGGAACATCCGGGAAACCGTGTACCATCTCATCCAGAATCGGAGGTTGCAAGATGCTGGCACCCTTCAAAACCTGTTGACAGAACAAATAAAAATCAGGCAACAAATAGCCCTGAATGCTGGTTTTTCCAATTACCGCGACTACAAATTTAAAGAACTGGGGCGGTTTGATTACGACCTGACCGACTGCCGGAAATTTCATGATTCAGTGGCCAAAGTGGTAGTCCCGTTGATGGAAGAATTACATAAAAAACGGAAAGAAAAACTCAAGCTTGAAACACTGAGGCCTTATGACTTAGAGGTAGATGCCGACCTATTATCCCCGTTAAAACCTTACGATAAGGTGGAGGACTTAATCCGGAAAACCGTGTTTTGTTTCCGCGATTTGGCCCCGGAATTTGGGATGTTCCTAAACGAGATGAACAAAATGGGGTATCTCGATCTGGAATCGAGAAAAAACAAAGCCCCCGGAGGGTTCAACTACCCGCTCCACGAGAGCAATATCCCGTTCATTTTTATGAATGCCACCGGTAGTTTCGACGATGTTGTTACCATGCTCCACGAGGGCGGGCATGCCATTCATGCCTATCTTTCGGCACCTTTGGAGTTGATGCAATTTAAAGAGGTTCCCTCGGAAATAGCCGAGCTGGCATCCATGACCATGGAATTGATTACCATGGACGAATGGCACCATTTTTTTGACGACAAAGAGGAACTGAAACGAGCCAAACGCAAACACCTGCAAAGCCTGTTAAACACCTTACCATCGGTGGCCAAAGTGGACAAGTTCCAACACTATCTTTATGAGAACCCCAACCACACACCTGAACAAAGAGTGTTTTATTGGGAAACATTGGAGCAGGAATTTGGCAGCCGCGTAGTCGATTATTCCGGCATTGAAAACTATCGCTCGCACCAGTGGATGCGCTACCTACATATTTTTGAAGTCCCCTTTTACTACATTGAGTATGGTTTTGCCCAACTGGGAGCCATCGCCATCTGGAAGAATTTTAAACAGGACAAAAAAGCGGCACTCGCTCAATTTAAGAATGCCCTGAAAATGGGGTACACCTCTCCCATTCCCGATGTGTATAAAGCTGCCGGTATCCAATTCAATTTCAGTGAAGAATACATAGCCGAGTTAATGGATTTTGTAAAGGCTGAATTAGTAAGGTTGCAGTAAGTGATTTTACATTCGATAAAAAATATGCACACTATACTATCTACTATGAATTTTCTTACTTTTGCCTCGAAATTTTAAAATAGAAAGGTATGAAAGCATACGTTTTTCCGGGACAAGGTGCCCAGTTTGTAGGTATGGGCAAAGACCTGTACGACAATTCCGCATTGGCGAAAGAACTATTCGAAAAGGCGAACCAAATCCTGGGTTTCCGCATCACCGACCTGATGTTTGCAGGAACAGACGAAGATTTGAAACAAACCAAAGTGACCCAACCGGCCATCTTTTTGCATTCAGTTATTTTGGCCAAAGTAATGGGCGAAAACTTTAAACCTGAAATGGTTGCCGGACATTCGCTGGGGGAATTTTCAGCATTGGTGGCTGCTGGGGCTTTATCGTTCGAAGATGGGTTGATTCTGGTAAGCAAGCGGGCCTTGGCCATGCAAAAAGCATGCGAAATGGAACCTTCCACAATGGCAGCTATATTAGGTTTGGATGATGATGTGGTTGAAAAAACCTGTGCCGAGATTCCAGAACTGGTAGTACCAGCCAATTACAATACCCCCGGACAGTTGGTTATTTCAGGTTCCATTGCCGGAGTAGATAAAGCTTGTGCCAAACTTACCGAATTGGGCGCGAAACGGGCATTGAAACTACCCGTGGGCGGCGCATTCCATTCTCCATTGATGGAGCCTGCCCGTTTGGAGTTGGAAAAAGCTATTAACGAGACTCAAATCTCAGAACCTGTTTGCCCCATTTACCAAAATGTGACCGCAAAAGCTGACAGCAATCCCGAAATAATCAAAGAAAACCTGAAAAAACAGTTGACTGCTTCGGTAAAATGGACTCAAACCGTGCAACAGATGATTGCTGATGGAGCCACCTCATTTACAGAAGTTGGGCCTGGCACCGCCTTGCAGGGAATGGTTAAAAAAATTGACCGTGCCATGCCTTGCGAAAGCGCTAAAGCATAGTTAGATAAGAGATTTGAGATATAGTCTCATGTCTCTTATTTCATATCTCACATCTTGATACCCAAAAATTTACAAGGTCGATTTTACCGCTCCGCCTTCAACAGCATATACCTGCCCGGTAACAAATTCCGATAATGGTGATAACAGCCAGGCAGCCAATGAGCCCAAATATTCAGGGTTGCCCATCTGTTTGGCAGGAATGCTTTCGATCCATGCTTTTTGAGCTTCTTCATAACTGATTCCAGCCAATCCACTTTTCTTTTTTATCAAACGCTCAATGGCAGGTGTGGCATGAGAACCGGGAGCAATAATATTCAGGTTGATGCTTTGTCCGCTCACCTCTTGCGAAACCGTTTTAACCATCCCGACCACTGCCAAACGTAACGAGGTGCTCAAGACAAGATTTTCAATGGGCTGCTTTACCGAGGAACTTTCAATATATACCAACCGTCCATATTGATTTTGCCTGAAAAGGGGGATTAGTTTTTGTGTAATCTCCACTTTCCAACGCAACAATTTCTGGTAGGCATCGTCCCAATCTTTTAACTGAGTCTCAATGAAAGTCAAAGCCGGAGGTCCGCCAGCATTGATTAGTGCTCCACTGATATTCCTGTCCCTGGCCAACTCTAAAACCCTGTCGATGGTTGCCGATTGGGTAATATCGCCCTGCATGGGGCTGAACCGGTTTCCGTAGATAACTTTCATCGCCATTAATTGATCCTCGTTCCGGGCCACACCAATAACCTTAGCACCGTCGTTCATCAGAGCCTCAGCCGTGGCTTTGCCAAATCCGCTGGTTGCCCCGCAAACCAGAAACGATTGATTTTTGATTTTTAAATCCATAGAAAAAGAAGTATTTAAAGTACTTGGAGTAATTAAAATTTGATGGAAACGGTTTGTTTGGTTTCATCATGTAAACTTAGAGGTACCGGGCTGACTTTGACGAGTTTTTCCAATATTTTTTTGTCCTTATCGGCAAGTGTACACATGGTAAAATCGAATTCAATTTTTACTTCGGCAACCCTTCGGGGATTCTCGCTCATGATTTTCCAGGTTTTGGCTTTCGCCCCGTCAATGGAAAAACCATTAGCTTCAGCTTTGATCCCCATAATGGTAAGTATGCAACTGGCCAGCGAGGTGGCCAATAAATCGGTAGGTGAAAAGGTCTCGCCTTTTCCATGATTATCCACCGGTGCATCGGTTATCAGCTTGTTTCCGGAGCGCACATGCACGGCCTCGGTACGTAGTTGACCTAAATAGGTCGTTTGAATGGTTTCTTGCATAGTAATTCATTTTTGCATTGATACAATTGGCAATTTAGGAATGTTTACCGCGAATTTGAAATCTTTTTTAGTTTTGAGCAATCCTCACAATGACTCGTACAATGAAAGTTTTTTTGTAAATTGCCGCCCCCGATAACCATGTAAATTCATTGCACTATGAAAAAAGTATTTCCATTTTTTGTGTTGCTATTCTTTTGCAGCTTTGCCTGCCAAAATCCGAAGAATGATTATCAACAAACCGTTCCAGAACATTTTACGAAGGTTCCCGAATGGGCCAAAGAGGTTGTTTGGTATCAGATTTTTGTGGAACGGTTCCGTAATGGTGATTCCACCAATGATCCTACTCCCGATGATATCCGGTTTGCGTACCCCGATTCCATTCCGGCTGATTGGGAAATCACCCCCTGGACGCAGGATTGGTACAAACCCGATGGCTATTTTTTGCATTCCGGCTTGACACAATTTCAGGATAACTTACAGCTCCGCCGTTATGGAGGCGATTTGCAGGGTGTGTTGGACAAACTGGATTATTTGTCCGATCTGGGAATTACGGCCATCTACTTCAACCCGCTAAACGATGCACCATCGCTCCACAAATACGACCCAAGGTACTGGCACCACATAGACCGGAACTTTGGCCCCGACCCAAAGGGTGATGCAAAAATCATACAGTCCGAAGACCCTGCCAATCCTCAAAACTGGCAATGGACCCAAGCTGATCAACTGTTTTTAAAAGTGGTGGAAGCTTGTCACCGAAGAGGGATAAAAGTGATTGTGGATTATTCGTGGAACCATACCGGCATGGACTTTTGGGCACTGAACGATATCCGGAAACATGGAAAAGATTCTCCATTTGCCGATTGGTACGCTATTGAATCGTTCGACAACCCATCGACTCCAGAAAACGAACTGAAATACAAAGGTTGGTACCACATCAAATATTTACCCGAGATACAAAAAGCAGTTGTTGGTAACGATTCCGTCTTCCCATTTGAAGGTAATTTTCAGAGTCCATCGGTAAAAGAACACATTTTTGCAGTAGCAGCCCGTTGGCTCGATCCCAATAAAGATGGAAACCCCGCCGATGGAATTGACGGTTTCCGTTTGGATGTGGCAGCCGAAATTCCCCTTGGTTTTTGGCCAGAATTCCGAAGCAAAGTCCGCGAAATAAACCCTGAGGCTTATCTTGTGGGCGAAGTCTGGTGGCAGAAATACCCAGATGATTTGATGGATCCTCGTCCTTTCCTGAAAGGAACTATGTTTGATGCCGTTATGAATTACCGTTGGTACCGCCCTACCCGGCAGTTCTTTTCGCAAGCAGAACCAGCCATAGGACCCAAAGCATTTGCCGACTCCATGAAGCAGATTCTTGAGGGCATCAATCCGTATAACGCCCAAGTGATGATGAACCTTACCGCAAGCCACGATGCTCCAAGGACAGCCACCTCGCTTTACAACAAAAACAAATATAAATTTCGGGCAAAACCTTATGACGATGCAAATTACCGTATCGAAAAACCGGACGGGGAAACCCGATGGATTCAAAAGATGCTGCTCATCCATCAATATACCTTTGTGGGCGCCCCGCATATCTGGTATGGCGACGAGGTAGGTATGTGGGGAGCCGACGACCCTGACACCCGTAAACCCATGGTGTGGGGTGACATTACTTACGAGCCGGAAACTTCGTATCCCCAAGGGAAATTGCGAAAACCGGATGTTGTTGAAACCGATACCCAGCTCTTCCAATTTATAAAAGAATTGATTCAACTCAGAAAGCAACATCCAGCCTTAGTTCATGGAACTCTGGAATTCCTGGTTACTGAGGATAAAAATGGAACTTTATTGTATAAAAGAACCTATAATGGTGATGTGATCTGGGTAGCGTTTAATATTTCTAAAAACCAGCAGACAATTACCCTGGAAGGGATTGAAGATGGACTCCACAGTTTTTATTCTGTGGCCCCTACCAGTCAAAAAGTTTTGGGTGAAAAATTGGACGTAACGTTAAGACCACAAAGTGGTGGGGTATTTTTTTATCAATAAACATATCTCAAATCAGTTTGTCCAGTTTCAATTTACACGAACTGCAAAAATGAGCCGATTTCTGATCGATGTCTTCCACATAAGTGCTGGAACGCATGACACATTTGGGATGCTGGCAATGAATGAGCCCTAGGGAATGGCCTAATTCATGGATAATTACTTTTTTAAAGCGTTTAAACAATAATGGATGATCAGGTTTTAACCCGTACAGTTCGTTTTTAAGCCGAAATGCCGACACAATTCCTGAATTGCCATTGAACACTGCTTGCCCAAAAATATAAGTCAATATGGGGATAAAAAGGTCTATCTGAAAAAGCCCTATTTTCTTGAAATATGTTTCCGTATCAATAAGTTCTATTGCTTTCAAGAGTTTGTTCCCATCGTACTGTCTCCGGTTTTCGTCGTAAAAAGGGTTCAAATCCATCTCAACTGATTGAACAACAACCGGCCACCGATATTCGACAGAGATATCCTGGGCAAGGGAATTCAGGCAATGTTCATCGAATTGACCAATGGCAAATAATATGATAGGTTTGTTATTCACAATGAAACGGGACTATTTGTATTACAAATATTACGGTGCTATTTACTACAGCAATGAGCGAAAACCGGGTTATTCTTATTCCGGTTTCAGGTTATATTTCCTGATTTTGTTATACAACGTAACCCTGTCAATCTGCAGGGCTTTTGAGGATCGGCTGATGTTCCAATCGTATTTGGCCAAAATCTGCTGAATATGTTTCTTCTCCAGATCGTTCAGGCTCTCTACCGAAGTATATGAAACCTCGCTCCCTAAAGGAAGGTCCTTCAACCGGATCTCTTTGTTGTTTCCAATAACAATGGCCCGTTCAATCATGTTTTCAAGCTCGCGGACATTTCCCGGGAACTCCAGGCTCTCTAACCTTTTTAAAGCTGCAGGTTCAATGGTGAGCACATCTTTGCTCATGTCGGAGCAATATTTTTTAATGAAGTGATTCACCAGCAAAGGAATATCATCAATCCGCTCGCGGAGCGGCGGTACATGGATATTGACTACGTTCAGCCGGTAATAAAGATCCTCGCGGAAGGTTCCATGCTCCACCATCTTTTTTAAATCTTTGTTTGTGGCACAGATCACGCGGAAATCGGACTTAATCTCCTTATTCCCTCCTACTCTCACAAAGCTTTTCGATTCCAATACCCGCAACAATTCTATTTGCATTTTCGATGAAATGGTCGCGATTTCGTCCAGGAAAATAGTACCCCCGTCGGCCATCTCGAACCGGCCTTTCCTGTTGAACATGGCTCCCGTAAATGCACCTTTCTCATGCCCAAACAGTTCGCTTTCGAGCAAACTTTCGGTAAGGGCTCCGCAATGAACGCTGACTAATGGAAAATATTTCCGGGGCGAATTAAAATGGATGGCCCTGGCGATGAGCTCTTTCCCGGTTCCGCTTTCGCCCGTAATTATTACTGAGGAATTGGACTGTGCCACACTTTCCACCTCCTTCAGAACCTTTAACATAGCATCGCTTTTCCCAATAATATCTTCCACATTTTCGAGCGAGAGCACCTTTTCGCGGAGAAGTTCATTTTCCGATTTCAGAACAATATGCTTGGTGGCATTCCGGATAAGATGCGACAAATCATCGGGGTCAAAGGGTTTGGTGACATAATCGTAAGCTCCATCTTTGAGGGCCTGCACAGCCGTTTCCACGGAGGCAAAAGCAGTCATGATAATAACGATGGCATCTTTATTCAAGGTTTTTATTCTACGGTGCATCTCCAAACCATCCATGCCCGGCATTTTAATATCGGCCAAAACAATATCAAATGGCCTTGATTCTATCTGGAACAAAGCTTCTTTGGCATTCCCGGCACAGGCTACCTCGTAACCATCTACCACAAACCAGTTGAACAAAGAATCGCGGACTGACTCTTCGTCGTCAACAATAAGAATGGAAATATTCTTTGACATAGCTTTTTCGTTTAGTTTTTAACCAATGGCAATATAATTGACAAGGTGGTTTTCTTTCCAAGTTCCGATTCCACCTCAATCCTTCCTTTATGGTTCTGTATGATTCCGTGTACAATGGCCAACCCCAGCCCTACCCCATTCACCTTTTGTTTGGCCGAATAAAACGGTTCAAAAATGTGCGGCAGGTCCTCGGGATCGATGCCAATCCCGTTGTCGGTAATCTCAATCCGGATATGTTCATCATCCGGGTTGAGGGTTTTCATCATAATTTCGCCATTTTCAAGGACAGCCTCTGAGGCATTAACAAGAATGGCAATACACGCCTGTTTGATCTGGTTGTCGCGGCAGTGAATCATATCCTTTTCTGCAGCAAAATCGTTATAAAAATGGATGTTTGAAATCTTTAACTGGTGAGCCATCAGCTCATAAGCCTCTTTTAGGATTTTATGCAAGGGTTTGTTTTCGAAGTTCTCCACATCTTTACGCGAAAAATCCAACAAGCTTTTCACAATATCGCCACACCGTTTGGTTTCCGATTCAATAATCCGCAAGTATTTCAACATCGAATCTTTAGATGCTGATTCCACTTCCATCTTTTCTAATAATTTATAAACTAATTTGGTATATGTTAAAACACCTGAAAGCGGGTTGTTAATTTCATGAGCCACCGACGATGACAATTTACCCAACGATGCAATACGTTCGATATGAACCAGTTCTTTTTGAATCTCGATAAGTTTCTCTGATTTCCGTTGCACCTTATACTCCAATTGTTGCGACCAGTTCTCTAGCTCGGTATTGGCTGCATTCAAGTTGTCGAGCATCTTATTGAATGCTTCCGAAACCAACCGCATATCGTCTAAAAGGGTGGGTTTTATTTCAATCCGCGTGTTCCGGTCGCCGTTCGAAACGGCCTCGCTGGCTTGAATGATGGAATGTAACGGCTTTTTAATCTTACTTTTGGTGAATAAAATCAGGGACAATACAAGCAATATAGTTATAACGGTAGCCAATAAGTAGAAATTGATGGATGATTCATGAATGGCTTCATCCAGATCAGTGAGCGGGACTTTAATAATTAACGATCCCAACACTTCATCGGTAGGCTGGTGACCATGACAGGCACTGGTATAACAGGTTTGTTCATTTAGTATTGGTTTTTTTATCAGCAATTGCCGGTGTCCTTTTTGAGTCTGGTTCATGATGCAGGCACTCTTGGCATCCAAAATCCGGTACGATTTTTCTTTCTGCGAAAACATCGTATTGAAATCGCTATGGCACTGTATGCAATTGGGATTCTCCGAGTTGGTTGAATCGGGAAATGATGAGGAATAGACCAGGCTATCTTTGTGGTCGTACATGTTCACCTCATCAATACCAGAAATAGTATTGATAATATCGAGGGTGCTTTGTAAAGAGCCTTTATCGTTGGTAAGCATGGAATAATAAAGGGCCCCTTCCACAATGGAACCCACATTATTCCCCCTCTGATAGATGGATGTATTGAGGTACTCACGGTAAACTATTTGAAAAATGGTTCCAAAAATTAAAAAAAACACCACCGATAAAAGGGTGATAATAAATACCACCCGCCCATAAATGGAAGACCTAAAACGTAAATACTTTTTAAATTCTAATTTCATTGGTAACTGATTCTATAAGTAACGTTAGATTGCTTTCACAAACCACTATCTGAAAAAAGGTTGTCCAAAAAGTTCTGAAATTATTGAATTATATTCGGCGTTACAGCCATTTGTAATTGCAATTCTGTATCATATTAATTTTTTTTTTGACAGCCATTTTTTGTCAATAATTTATCAATTAAATTAATTTATTGAATCCAATTTATCAAAATAATACAGGTGAAGTTGATCGGCCAAATGAATTATTCTTGCTGATTTTCAAGAAATTCTTTTTGGAAATTTTGCCAAACTTCACCTGACAATTCCGGTAAAAGATTTTCTTTCAGTTCGCCTCCTTCCTGTAACACAACCAGAGCAGGTACCGACTGTTGTACCATTGATGCCGCCAAAAAATCTTTTAACCTCTGAATCTCACTGTTTATCCAGCTTTTAGCCTCATCGCCTAAAAGGAACGACTTTGTTTCTGCCTTCCAATGGGTGGGTTCCATATTGAACAGTCTGCCTTCCGTTTGAAGAACAACCGATTTTGGGTGTTCATTGGGTGCCAGTTCAATTGCACTGACAATGGTTCCTGATATGGGAGCATAAATTGACAGGCATTTATCTTGGTTTTTAATTTCAGCCATCAATTCACCCTTTTTGACTGAAACCCCCGGAGCTTTATGTAACACCAATTCCGATTCGCCCATTAAATGCAGCAACCAATCATCGATACCAATTTGGGCAATTCCTGATTTCTCCATAAAAGCCCACGTGTGGTTCGTACAATAGAAAACCCCTTTAGGGATATTTAAGATACTTGAAGTGAACGATCCCAATGTCTCCTGGAATTTTGCCACCAGATTTCCTTTCCGGTTAATAATTCTCCAAAAAGGAATCAGCATCAGTAAAAAGGCAATGATGATCAGGTATTCAATCCCTTTGGTTTGGAAAATATCATAATAACTAAAGCTATCCATCTTTTTAATTTTTAAATAATTAATAACTTAAAACATACAAAATCAATGGCTATTTTGAGCCCAAGTAGGCGGTTCCCTTAATACGGGCATGCGCAGGATAACCCACCGGAATATCCATATCTCGGTAAAAATAACGGCCAAGGTTACCACAATTTCCATCCACGTGGGATAATAGTGCGATACAGCATCCCATTTAAATCCAATAACAGTCACATTCAATCGGTTGACAATAATTCCTACCATGGTTACTACGGCTGCAATTTTTGTGAGCTGAATGCTTTTTTTCCGGTAACTGTTAAAGAAAAGCAACATGGGAATAAGGACAAATCCGACCATCTCCACCAAGTACCATCGCCCCATAGGCGTAGTCAAATAATGGAAATGCCTTCCATGAACAAATACTAATACATTCAAAAACAGGTAAGCAAACATAGCCACCGCACAAATTTTTGATAACCCGGTTATAATGGAATGATGGCTGTGATGATTTTTTTCGGTAACCTGATCAGAAAATACCTTGTACGTGATTGAACCTTCGAAAATGACCATAGACAGCCCTGCAAAAATGCTGGATACAAAAAACATAATGGGTAAGAACTCAGAATACCAAAGCGGGTGAATCTTATCTTTGGCCATCAGATAAAGAGCACCCAAACCCGATTGGTGCAGGGTTGATAAGGTTATACCAAAGATAACGGCAGCTAGCGTCATGCCCGAAAGGATTTTATGAGCCCTTCGGTGTCCAATCCATTCGGCGATGGTAGGCGAAAATTCAATCAATTGCGCGATCATGTAAAGCAAGAAATGCCAGGCCACCAAAAAAAGCACGGAACTGGTCCCAAAACTATTACCAATGATGGGATTAATCACATTCCAAGGCCTGCCAAGGTCGAGAAGTAAAGCGCCCGCATAAAAAACATACGCCAAAAATCCATTTAATACCGTAACCCTGACAATAGAATGGTATTGTTTCATATTCAGGATATACACCATAAAAGTAAGAACGTAGGCTCCGCCGGCAAAAGCTACCCCGGTTACTACATCAAACCCAATCCAGATTCCCCACGGAACTTCCTGGGTAAGGTTAGTCACAGAACCAATCCCTTTCCAAAAACGGATAATAATTAAGACAAGTCCTAAAAACATGATTGGTAATGAAATCATGTTAAATGGAGTCACCCACTTCCCTTTAGGTTTGAATTCCTCTTTTAAGAACTTCCAAATATTGAAAGCAGGCTGTTGTGCAGTTATGATTTCAGTATTACTCATTTTCGGTAGTTTTAACATGGTTATCTTTTGTAGCTTCATAAAGGCCTAACAGTAAGGCAGGCCAAAGGACAAATACACTGGGTACCCCATAGAGAAAACCCTTTGATAATTCAGGGTACGATGATTTCTGAAGTGAGGTATTAAATCCAAGCCCATTGAATGGAACCGAGGAAAGATAAAGGACACCCGTTCCACCCGCTTCGTGCTCGCCATAAATATGGTCCACATAAACATCGGGATTTTCTACAATCCGTTTCCGTGCTTCATGAAGCAATTCGCGCCGTGTACCAAATTGAATAGCTTCGGCAGGGCAATTTTCGGCACAAGCTGGGATTTTGCCCTCAACCAACCGTTCAAAACACATAGTACATTTCTGAATCTTTGGGTTGGCGCTGTGGTATTCAAATTTTGGTATCTCGAACGGACAGGAAACCATACAATACCTGCAACCCATACATTTTTTGCCATCCCATACCACAGGCCCTTCTTCGGTTTTGTGCATGGCTTTTGTCAGGCAAGCCGCAGCACACGCCGCCTGACTACAATGCATGCACTGTTTTTTTACATAAATCTCTCCTTTTGAGGTGTTATAGGCATTCACAACTGTAAATTTTGTTTCATCCAGGGGGCGTATTTTACCCGGCTCTGGCGAACCGGTCTGTTCGGCCAAATGATTTGATTCGGAACAAGCCGCTTCGCAAGTTTGGCAACCTACACAGCGGGTAGTATCAATCAGCATACCCACAAACTCTACACCGATGTCGTTGGACGGTTTTGCCAGGGCTTGCTTTCCTAATGCCAAGGTTGTACCTGCGACACCTAATAGTTGAAAGAAACTTCTTCGGTCAATTCCCATGATTAGTTATTATTAAATGGTTGATAGATATGAATGTTTTTTTTCGAATTCTAAACACTTAATTTTGAGTCCACTCCGAAAAGGCATCCGATGAATGTTTTTACTAAAATTTCAAGTAAACAGAATCTGATAATTATGAATTCATTGGATGACTAATTAAGAGTTTCTCTACTTTTCGGGGTACATTTATATTTTGTTACTACGATGTAAAATCACATGGTACCATCAATAAAATGTGTCTGAAATTCTTCCCATTCCTTGGGTCCAAAATCCGTTAAAACACCTTTTTTAATTTCGCCCCCTTCTTGTAGAATGGCTAAGACAGGAGCAGCTTCATATTTTGGGGTAACCAGGGCAAAAAAATCTTTCAACCGCAAATATTCCACATTCAACCATAAAGTAAATTTATCGGCCATGAGCATTAGCTGTATCTCACGAAGCCAATTGTTGGGCTCAACCAAGTAAACCCAACCGTCAGCATAAGGCGCAATATTAATGAGTGCCGGATCTTTTACCAGTTTTTGGTTCGGTTCGGTAATCGTTCCTGAAATCGGTGACTTAATAGTAAGTTTTTTACCATTCTGGATAATTGATACAATCGGTTCCCCACGTTTGATGGTATCGCCAGGCCTTTTAAGAATGATTCCCGTTAAGTCACCTGTTATTCCTGACAAAAAGGAATCAAAACCCAGACGTATATTTCCGTTTTTTTCCATATACGACCACATGTGCGACTTATCAAAATACAATCCGGCAGGTAATGGATTATTTGAATTATTTACTATCTCATTGGTTTGAAAGGTATCCTTGGAAAGTAACCTTTTCTTATAAAAATGAGTCCTTACTGCTTCAATGGTAAATCCAATGATGAGAATAACTATGATAAAAAATAAAATTCCTTTTATAATGGTATAATTATTTCCGGTTGCAGTAGTAACTATCTCAGCACCATCAGCCAGTTTATCTAATTTAAATTGCTTTTCATTGGCAACAAGGGCCACAAAACCACATTCATTCATATACTCCTGACCTTGCTTTAACACCCATTGAACAAAACTCTTTTGGACTTCGCCTTTGGGGGCTCCGCCCGCAACCAGATACAGGTTCCTTATTAAGGATTGTGGATATTTACCAACCCATACCCCACGCGTAAACGCATCAAAATTGGTATAGATATTTTCGAAAGAATCCAGCTTTTTATTGTTATTCAAGTCGATTGGCAACAGACTTACACCAGAAACAAATTGCTTTTCATCTATTTTGTAAACATCGGTAAGCTTACAAAATCCTATGGCATTCACATCTTTCTGGATTTGACGAATCAATTCTTTAAATGGGACTATTTGATTTTGGGCAATGGCATTCTTATCTATCGCAAGGAATTTCTCCACCGATTTTAACACCAATGCATCATTACTCAAATAGAGACTGACCTCCTTTGCATTTTTAGCATCAATCAAATTAAATTTATTGATGTTCCCCGAAAAAAAGGTTTTCATTTTTTCGGGAGAAATTCCTTGCTTCATAATAGCCTCAAAGCATGTGTTTTCACTATTGAAGACAGGAACAATGATTTCCCGTCCAATAACTATTTGCCATAAGGCTTCCCAATCTTCAGGCTGGATAAAATCGCGAGACACAATACCTAAACCCGTTTTGGTATCTATAATTTCAGAAATTCCAGGCTCTTTAATTTCAATCAACTCCAACTGGTTTTCTTTGCTCAGTTCATTAAACTCGGCCCACCATACGGTTGAAAGGTTTTTTACATCTGGCGAATAGAAAACCTTTATATTTTCCTTACCATCAGCACATCGGCTGGTTTTGGCTCCCCGAACCTTTTGGCTGATACCTCCAAGGACCAAGAAACACAGGATTAAATAAATAATTCGATTTTTCATAGTTGTACTATTTAAAAAATTAACTTGCAAATTATAGAACTAGCTGCATTTCAGTATTTTAATACTTGAAATATCTATTTATCAATTATGGTGCCAGTACATTTTCACCTTTTTAAATAGCTGTTTATTAGCAACTTGAAAATTTTTATGCGGATTATAAAACCCTTATTTGTGTTGTATTTTTAAACACTCTGTTTTTAAATTTATTCTATCTTATTGTTTATCAAAATCTTTTGACAATTGTTTATTAATTCACCATATGTTTATTTATTAAACACTTTTTATTAAAATTATCAATAAAGGAAAGATATGCAGAAATAAATAGATGGTATATAGTTAATTTTAAAGATGTTCCTGTGTTGATAATTTTAATGTTGCGTTTCAACACAATCCTTTGAGGGGCACCAATAAAAAAGGCTTACCGGGTAACAGTAAGCCTCATCTTTTGGCGGAGAAAGAGGGATTCGAACCCCCGGTACCTTGCAGTACAACGGTTTTCAAGACCGCCGCATTCGACCACTCTGCCATTTCTCCGGGGGCAAAAGTAGAATAAATTTTATTCTCTACAAATGGCAACCTTAAAAAAATAAACAATTCTTGAATTTATTTTATATTATATTGAATATATGTATGTTACATTAATTTAGCTTTTAAAAAGACTTTAATTAAAAAGACCATGATGCAGGAAATAAATACTTCATAATCAGAAAATTTGATATTGCTTTGAAATGATTTATATTTGTTTTGCTTGTACATAAATATTTAAACCCATAAAATAAATAGTATGAATAAAGCACAATTGATTGATGAAATGTCGTCAAAGACAGGCTTAACCAAAGCCGATTCAAAAAAAGCATTGGAAGCATTGGTTGAAACCGTTGCTTTAGTTTTGAAAAAAGGCGACCGCCTTTCGTTGGTTGGGTTCGGTTCTTTTTCTATTTCTGAAAGAAAGAAACGAAACGGCAGAAACCCTCAAACTGGCAAAGCTTTGGTAATTCCTGCTAAAAAAGCAGTGCGGTTTAAAGCCGGGAGCGATTTAATTGGTCAGCTTCATTAAAAGATTCAGCTAAGGGAGTACAATCATTTAACTCCCTTTTTTATGTTTATTTTAAAACAATGATCCCCCAACTTACCAGCTACCTTAAAGAATTTATTACTCCCGGACGTTTTGAACTTTTACAACGGATTCTGGAAAACCGTACCCGGTATATTACGGTAGCCCTGGAAGATATTTTCCAACCGCAAAATGCCAGTGCCGTAGTCCGGTCGTGCGATTGCTTTGGAATCCACGATCTGCATACTATCGAAACCCGCAACGACTACATCATTGATCGCGAAGTGGCTATGGGTTCTGACAAATGGGTGAATGTGATGAAATATCATTCCCAAACCCAAACTTCCCTCAACGTACTGAACCAACTGAGAAACGATGGGTACCGGATAGTTGCCACCACCCCAAGGTCCGGCAGTATTGCTTTAGATGATTTTGATTTAAAGGCCGGGAAAGTGGCCCTGTTTTTTGGAACAGAACTGACCGGGCTTAGCCCAACAATTCTTGACCACGCCGATGAGTATCTGAAAATCCCCATGTATGGGTTTACCGAAAGTTTTAACATTTCAGTGAGTGTGGCTATCATTCTGCACCACCTGAATTTACAACTCCGGCATTCAGACATTGTGTGGCAATTACCTCAACATGAAAAGGAATTGATTCTGTACCGATGGGTTAAGGCTTCGGTAAAGAAGGTTGACTTAATTCTGGATAAATATTGCCAACAGAATAACTTTTCTTTTTCTCAGGTGATTAAAATCTGAGAATTTTGTGGGTTGTTTTCCCACCGTTTCCATCAACCTGTAGCAAGTAAATCCCCGGTTTTAAATGACCGACATCTATTTTTGCTGACGTCCCTTTGGTTTTAATGTATTGCACCTGATGCCCCTGCACATCATAAAGCAACAATTGATATTCTTGTGTTGGGTTCAAGTTATTAATTGAAATCAATTCATTGGCCGGATTTGGATAAATGCTTACTCTCTCAACCCCATCAGGTACTTGTATTAATAAAACGTAATCTTCTCTCAACGATTGGGCTATCGAAGTGAGTTCATACCAGCTTTTCGCGGCAATCATCGCCCATATTAACGTCAACGAATCCCCGGTCTCGATGGCATAAGGCCCGGTAGTCAACTGTGTGGCTACATTTATAGTATCACCATCGTTACCAGCAACGGGTCTTGAGTTTTGCATGGTAAACCATTTCTGCTCGTTGCTATATGTTTGAGTGATATCCATTCCGCCATTTCCACCTGAAATTATATCGAACCCATAAGGTAGGCTTGTATTTTGGTTTATCAGGCAAATACCCGTGTACATCAATTGGTTGGCGTGAGCGCTGGTGTAAAACAGATGCTGGTCCGGTTGGTAGCCCGTGCTGTTGTTTAAGGTCTTATCAATATCCCAATCGGCAAAAAGTGCCATGTGCAAATTCCCGATAGCATTGCTTCCTGTATTTGTTATTTTATATTCATGGATAATGGAAGATTCCCACGCCCCAGTTCTATACGCAAAAGAGCTCTGCTCAATTGTTAAAGGCAACAAACCGTCCTGTCCAATCTGATAAGTGGCATTGGCAACCAACAAATTTTCATTTACCGAAGAAGTATCTACCAGCTTTATTGTTGTAAAATCCAAATTGCTGAACAGGGCACTAACCACATGATCTTTGTCGGTAGCCAGGATGATTCCACCGGCATTCAGTATATTATCCTGACGGTTGTAAATAAAACCTTGTCCGGTCCGGTACTTCTGTTGATCGTAACCAATAGAACCATTACTGGTTACAGTGGTTGCAATTTTATTTATTTCAATATTTATATAGGTCTTATTCAAAATCACTTTAAAAACCTGATAGTCGCGGTAAACACCTCCTTCAACCGTACCATCATCCACTTGTGCCTGAAAATCGAAGGTAAGCAATACCTCTTGATTCTGAGGCAATTCACTACTTAGTGAAAATGCCATTTGACCCTCATTGAAATTCACGGTTTCATAAGTATCCAAGAAACCTGTAGAAACGTTGTCATTTATGGGAATCAGGTAATCGGAATTTGATGAAATTTTGATGATGCAATTCGAAACCTGGTTCAGGAGATTGGTAGCAGAAAATGAGACCGTGAGTTTATCCCCACTCAATAAGGCTTCCGAACCATTGGTTGTTGCTTTGAAATCTTCAATCCGTACCGAGGGCAGGTAATCAATGGTAAGTGCCCTGTAAGCATTCAACCTGCCAAATCCCATTTTCCGGTAAAAATATTGGTTGTCGGTAATGGTATCAATAATATCGGAAGTAATCCGCAACTGTTCAGCTAGTTGATGGGCATCTAATTCCGGGCGGATGGCTTTTAATAAAGCAGCAGCGCCTGCAACCAACGGCGATGCCATTGATGTTCCTGAACCATTGGAATAGGTGCTGTTTTGATTCGTGGAACGGACACTATTACCCGGGGCACAAATATCCACCTCTATCCCGAATGTGGATTTTGTCCACTTCAAATCTTCAATATCAGTAGCAGTAACATTAAATACCCCGTTGTAAGAAGCGGGATAATATGCCTGCTCAACGGAACTATTTCCGGCAGCAGCAACTACCATGCAATTTTTGAAATTTACCGCATAATCGATCACATCGGCTCCTAACATACTTTGAGCGGTTCCGCCCCAACTACAGTTAATAATCTGGCATCCATTGTCGGCGGCATAAACTATTCCCTGATAGGCTGTACTCATGTCGCCAACGGCATCATCCATTACTTTAATGGCTAATAATCTGGTTTGGTACCCAATGCTTGCAATACCAACCGCGTTGTTGGTAACTGCCGATGCCATGCCACATACCATTGTTCCGTGATTACTGTACTCGCACTGCGGGTTATTGTCGCCTTCGCCAAAATCCCAACCCCGGTAATTGTCGGTAAAACCGTCTCCATCGTCATCTACGCCATTTACAGGATCGTTATAATTATATTTGAAGTTTGCCTGCAAATCTTCATGCAAAAAATCGGTTCCGGTATCTACAATACCAATCACGATATTGGTGTCGCCATGGGTTATTTGGTAAGCATCGAATGCCTGAACCAATGGCAAATAATATTGCGAGGCTACTTGGGGATCGTTGGGAACTTCGAATACCTCGATGGGGTAAAGCGGTTCGGCATAAACCACCGATGGAAGTGTTTTTAAACTATTGATCAAAGGCTCAATGGATTCGCTGGAGGCTAATGAAAGTAAATAGATGGTGCTCAAATCATATTTTGTATCCACCTTTTTAAGCATTCCATGGTTTTTAAACATCGGTTTCATGTCAAACGACTTGCTTCTTGAAACCGACTGAACCAATGCCTCAACTTGTGATTTTGCCTCTTCCGTTTGGGTATTGGGTTGAAACTTCACAACCAATTTTCCGAAAGAACCATTGGGGTTTTGAGCCTTTGCACTCGCAATAAGGGCTACTCCAAAAATTAGCACCCGTGCGAAATTCACCATATTTGAACGATTAACCATACATTAAATCCTATTTGAAATTAGTTGTACTGAACCTTTACAAAGGTAGCACTTTGATCCAAAATATGATTAAAATGTCTTATATCCTTTGGGAAACAACAAATTAGATGGGCTCAAACATCAATTTTAACTCATGAATAAACATACAGAGGTCAGTAGATAAATACATAATAAAAATTCAGGAACAGATATAAATTTTCCCCCTCTGGCCTAAAGGCCATCTCCCCCGAGGGAGAACTTGCTCCGATTGAGCGGTCTAGTCTTCCCCTGGGGGAATTGCCGATAGGCGATGGGGGAATATAATTTTCAAACTTCCGACATTACTATATTAACATAACACTAGATTGAATAAAGAAAAAATGAATTGAAAAATCTCATATCCAAGCTGAACAGCTTATTTAATTCCTGAAGAATATTTTGTTTACAGATGTAAGGCAGTTTTCAGTTATGATGATAAAAAAAGCCAGGACTCAAAATTATCCTGGCCCGTATAGTAGTAGCTTTCAATTATTTTTTATCGGTAGGGGTAGCTTCCTTTTTAGTATCTGTTGATTTTGAGCAACATGATTTTTTAGCATCCGCTTTTTTGCCATCGCAATTTTTTGAACAGTCCCCTGTTTTTTTCGCATCAGTAGTGGTAGCACTTGCACCTGTAGTAGTGGCAGCAGTGGTCGCTTTTGCTTTACAATCGGCACATGTGCAGCCTGCCGGGCAAGGTTTTTTATCATCATTAGCACTCACTATTTGTATTCCATTATCAAGTAGCAAAGTGGAAGCGTAGAGGTTTGCACCTAAACCAGAGAAGAAGGTAACTACTAAAATTACAACTAAGTTTTTCATATGATTTCGTTTTAAAGTTATATGAAAACAAAGGTAGATGAATTCAAAACTGAAAATAGTTATTTAGTTGTTATTGTGATGTTAACAAGTTGTTAATCTTGGCAATGAACCTTTTTTATTAACAATTTGTCGGGAAATGTTAAATAGAAGTAGGAGCCTAAATCGAGGACTGATTTCACAGCTAAGTCTCCACCCAAATAATTGGCTAATTTTTTTGAGATGGTCAGTCCTAAACCCGCCCCACGATACAACCGCAACTTGGATTCCGATTTTTGGAACCGCTTAAATATATTTTCTAAATCGTTTTGAGGAATACCTATTCCGGTATCTTTCACTGAAAATTCAATGGCCTGGTTATTTTGTACAACACTAAATATAATCTCACCCCGTGATGTAAATTTTTCAGCATTGCTCAATAAATTGATTAGAATCTGCTTTATCCGCAACCGATCGCTTTTCAATAAATAGTTTTCACTATCCAGGTAATTGTAACATAGTAATTTAACATCAGGATTCACATGCATGGCTTCCATGGAAGAAAAAACATCTGCAACCAATCCGTTCAAATCGAAAGTTTCTTCATGAATCTCAAACTGGTCCGATTCAAGCATAGATAAGTCCAAAATATCATTGATTAAGAACAGCAGTGTTTTGGCATTGCCGTTAATGTACGAGACATAACGGGCCATTTCGTCCGAAACACGATCTTCGTTAAGCAAAAGGTTGGCAAAACCCACGATTGAGTTCATGGGTGTTCTTATTTCGTGGCTCAGATTTGCCAAGAAAGCGCTTTTCAACCGATCGCTTTCTTCTGCTTTTACTTTTGCCCGCATCAGTTCGCTGGTACGCATATCAACCAACTGTTCCAAGTGATTCCGGTGTTTTTCCAATTCCCGGTTTTGTTTTACTATCAACCTGTTTTTGGTTTCAAGCGCCTTTTGCTGTTTTAGCAGCTCTTCCTGAACCGTTTTTAGTTCTTCAATATTTTGCCTCAACTCCTCTTCAGCGGATGCAAGCTCTTCATTCCTTTCTTTTAATTCTTCTTTGGCCTCTATTAATGATGTAATATCGCGTGAAATACCAAATACCCCAATCATCTCATTATCTGTGCCTTTTAAAGGAAGTTTGGTGCTGCTTACCCAATGAATGGTTTTATCCTGATGCGTTTCCTTTTCAATAATATTGATGAGCGGCCGTCCGGTTTTTATAATCCGTTGCTCATCGTTAAAGGCTTGTTGAGCATGTTCGGCATCCTGAATATCAAAATCAGTCTTCCCAAGTATCTGTTCAGCATCTCTCTGATGAAACCTTTCCAGCATTGACTGACTAATCCTGACAAACCGGCTCTGGGTATCTTTGAAATAAATGGAATCGGGAATGTTCTGGAGCAATGCCTCCAAGAAAAAGGAATCCAGGTTAATTTCTTTACCTGGCTTTTCTTCGGATTGCCTAACCGAATCCTGATGAGTTTTCATCTTATTATTTTCCTGTTTTTTTGATAATCCAGACATACCTTTTTAATGTGTTCAATACTATTAATTATATCCACAATAAAACTAATCAACAAGAAGAATATGGTACTGAAACATTTTTTAGTCCGAATAGTTCAATAGATGTTAATAATTTGTTAACCTGAATTTTAGGAACATTTTTTTAGTTCCTTTGTAAAAAACTTATAAAACTTTTATGAAGAACCGCACAAGGTATCTAATTGCGGTAGTCTTGTTTTGCTTAATGGCTTTAATTTTTATTCAGTTCATTTGGATATTTAAAGCCGCTGACGACCAAGAGCGCCATTTTGAATATACCGTTATTGCCGCTTTAAGCAAGTCCACCGAGGGACTGTTGAAACAAAATGCCGTGTGCACGCAAGTAACCAATTGTTTCAATCAAAAAGGGTTTACCTGCTGTGAGAAACGGCATTTAAGTAATGATAAGTGGAATTTTATCGATTCCATTATAAAAGCTGAATTAGTTATCAGCAAAATCTCGTTGGATTATGAATTCCAACTAACCACGGTTCCACACCCCCATGCCGGCTACAAAAAAAACAAAAGCCGAAAAAATTGCTTCAGTGTAAAATCAAACCTTGTAACCGAAAACCAGGAAAGTATTTGGCTCCATATTACCTTCCCTGACAGGAACAAATTTATTTTGGCCCAAATGGGCTTGTTGTTTTTTACAAGTATTTTGTTGATTGCCATTATCATTGGGGCTTTCCTTTTAATCTACCGATACTATTTGCAAGAGCTGAATCTGGCTCAAGATACCCGCAACTTCATCAACAACCTGACTCACGAATTTAAAACACCCCTGGCCTCAATCAGGCTGGCCAATAACCGGATTTCGAAGGAAATCCGTGCAGATTCAAAACTGGAGGCTTACACCCGGATAATAAAGCAGGAAAACGACAAACTGGATACGCACATCAATTATTTGCTGGATGTTTCGAGGTTGAAAAAAGGTAAGATGCCCATGAATTTCGATCGGTTAAATATGCATGAGCAGATTGAACGTCAGGCCGATTCATTCCGGTTGATGATTGAGGAACGGCAAGGAAATCTGACCTTGGATTTAGCTGCGGGGCACTTTTGGGTAAGGGCGGATTGTTTCCATATATTGAATGCCCTAAATAATTTGCTCGATAATGCCTGCAAATACTCCATTGAACCGCCTGAAATCCAGATTAAAACCTCCAACAAAAGTCGGTGGCTGGTCATTTCAATCACCGATGAAGGGATTGGTATTGACAAATCGGATCAGAAGTTCATTTTTCAGGAATTTTCGCGCGTTGATACCGGGAATATCCATAATATAAAAGGATTTGGACTGGGCTTATCGTACGTATGGCAGGTGGTAACCATTCATAACGGAAAGCTGCTGCTGCATAGCAAAAAAGGAGTGGGAAGTACATTCTCCATTTTGCTCCCATACCTTGATTAACTGTAAGTATTTTGAAAAAGGGTGATAGAAAATTGATATTTCAACAGTTAATTTTAACAGTGGTAAAAAGATAAAGATTCCGACACTAATAAAATAAATACATGGCACGAAAACCCAAAATTCAAATCCTGTTAGTTGAAGATGACCTGAACTTGGGATTCCTCACTTCGGAGTTTCTGGAATCGGAAGATTTCGCGGTCAAGCTTTGCCGTGACGGGGAATCAGGAATTAAAGCATTCATGGAACAAAGTTTTCAGATTTGTATTTTGGACATCATGTTACCAAAAATTGACGGGTACCAGGTGGCAAAAGAGTTGAGGAAAATCAACCCCAAAATTCCCATCCTGTTTTTAACGGCCAAAAACTTAAAAGAAGACAAACACAAAGGATTTGAACTAGGCGCCGACGATTACCTGACCAAACCATTTGATGAAGATGAACTTTTATGGCGCATTCAAGCCATTTTAAAACGAGTAGCACAAGCTCCCAACCCCTCACCTGATCCTATTCAAATTGGGAAATTCCATTTTGAACCTTCCAACCAGTTACTAAAATTGGGTACCAAGGAACAGCGGCTCACCGAACGGGAATCGAAAGTGTTTGAATTATTATGCCTGAACCGGGGAAACCTTGTCCGCCGTGAGGACCTTTTGCAAACCATTTGGGGCGAGAATGATTATTTTGCGGGCCGTAGTCTGGATGTTTTTATTACCAAACTCCGGAAGTACCTGAAAGATGATCCATCAGTAGTTATCGAAAATGTACCGCGCGTAGGCTTTCTGCTATCTGCAACCCATCAATAAATTACTACAACACCCTTTGCTTTCAATTTCTGGATTTGCCGTTCCGGTACCGGGTTCCCGATTAAATTCACAAATTCCAGTTTTTTATGTTCCAGCAATGGGGTAATATCGTTGACTTTATTGCCCGACAAATCGACCAACCTCAACTCTGGCATATTCTGCAGCGAGTCGATGTAATGAACCTGGTTTGAACCCAGATACAATTCTTCAATATACGTACAATGAGCCAATAACGAAATATCAAAAATGGCGTTTAGCGACAAATCGAGAAACCGCACATACCGGCAAAACTCAATACCTGCCAAATCTTCAATTTCATATTCGGCCATTTCAATCTCCTCCATGTCTTCCAGAAGATGTACCGGGAAATCGATATATGTAGGTCCATAAATTTTACGCTTTAACGCGGATAAAAATGTGGCATCAAAAGATGCATCGGAATCGTCAAAATAGGGGGTTTGATCGGGATTTTCTTCATCAAACCAGTAACTTTTTGGTTCCTGCTCCTCGCGTACCATAAAATAATCGTCCTCAGTGGGTTGATAATTCCAACCATATTCCGATTCAAACTCGTCGGGGGTTAACAGTGCACTGTCGCTTTCATGCCCAATCTGATCAATTACGGCTAAAACTGCCGTAATGTAATTGAACTTTATCAATCCTTCCGAATCTTTTAACTGAAGGATGGTTTCATGATAGGTTTTCACCTTATCGGGATGAAACAAGATGACCAGGTTTGAGAACAACCGGGATTTGTTTTCGGGGTCTATGGGACTAAATTCGCTGACAATACGTGCAATTTTCTGAAGTGCCGGATAGTTTTTCCGCTTATGAAACTGAATGATTTTTGAGGTAATATGGTTCAGGTTTTCTACCGAAAAAGCCTGAATCAGTGTCTTTGAATGATTTTGATCAGCCATAGTCTCAATAAAAAGAAGCACAATGTACTAAAAAAAAGGTAAATATCACATTCATCTTTTTTTTTGCCAACAGGGTAGCAATGACACCTTAAAACTACACCACCGCCATTAGCATTGATGAAACAGTCAATGCATAATCTCAAGCTGAAAATAACTTACCGCTTTATCAGCCAACAAAATATCCATTCCACATTCGGCACCAAATAAACATTTATTAATTTTTTATTCGTTGTTTGTTTTAATTTATAATTATAACATATATATTTGTTTCGATTTGATATGAATACACAGACAAACATACAAGAGTTCAGATTCTCTACTGCAAATGGTGGAAGTTTGATTTATTTTGAACCAGCAACAACAACTATAACAACAACAACTATTATTACGCCCCCCTGTTGGGGGTAGTTTTAATAGTGAAATCCAGCCGTTGTGCATACCTTAAAATCATCCGTTTTATTTAGTAACCAAATATTATGATTGTACTTAAATTTGGGGGAACCTCAGTAGCCGATGCCAAAAGAATCAGGCAGATATCGGGCATTATCGGCCAGTATGAAGGTTCAAAAAAACTGGCCATTGTGGTTTCGGCGCTTTCGGGGGTCACAAATATGCTCGAAGAATGCGGCAAACAGGCGCTGCAGAACCAGAAAAAATACATTGACATCATTAAGGAAATTGAAGATCGCCATTTTGAAATCATCAACCAGTTGGTCGATCCCAAAAACCGCAGTGAGATTGCCGCTCACATTCAATTGCTCTGCAACGAAGCCGAAGACATTTGCCAGGGGATTTCCATTTTGAATGAATATTCCGACCGTTCCAAAGCAAAACTACTAAGCCTGGGCGAACGCATGTCGGCCGGTGTGATAAGCTCAGCTTTAAACCATCTGGGGCACCGCAACCATTTACTCGATACCCGGAACCTCATCATTACTGACAGCAATTACCTTTCAGGGAGGGTGAATCATCCGGTTTCAGAAAAAAATACCGTTACTGCCTTTAAAGATATCGAAGGAATTGCTATTGTCCCGGGATTTATTTCGAAGAACGAACTGAGCGAACCGACTACCTTAGGAAGGGGTGGCTCGGACTTTACCGCGGCCTTGCTGGCTAATTATCTTGAGGCGGAACAAATTGATATCTGGACCGATGTAAACGGGATGCTTACCGCCTCGCCAAAAATTGTATCGTCGGCTTACACCATTCCTGCCCTGAGCTACGAAGAGGCCATGGAACTTTCCCATTTTGGCGCCAAAGTTATTTATCCGCCTACCATACAACCCGCGCTGGAAAAGAAAATCCCCATCCGCATCAAAAATACCTTTGAACCGGGCCATGAAGGCACTTTGATAGGTCCTAACCCGGTTGGAAACGGGCACAACGTGAAAGGGTTTTCGTCCATTGATAATATTTCACTTATTACCGTTTCAGGCAGTGGAATGGTTGGGGTTCAGGGCATTGCCATGCGGGTTTTTAAAGCCATGAGCCTGGCCAACGTAAACGTGATGTTCATTACCCAGTCGTCGTCGGAACACACCATCTGCATCGGGGTTGAAAGCCAACGGGCTAAAGAGGCCTGCCGGTTTATTGACGAAGAATTTGAAAATGAGATTTTACGTCAGAAAGTAAACCGGGCCACTTACGAAGACAGACTGACCATCGTGGCCATGGTTGGCGACAAAATGAAGGAAAGCATCGGGCTGGCCGGTAGGGCTTTCAAACTTTTAGGCGACAATGGCGTGAACATCCGGGCCATCGCGCAAGGAGGCACCGAACGGAATATCTCCATGGTGATTGCCGATAAGGATACCAAAAAGGCGCTGAACGTGCTGCACGACGGTTTCTTCCTCTCGAAATACCGGAAAATACACCTGTATAACATTGGTGTTGGAACGGTTGGCGGAACCATGCTGGAACAATTGAAAGAACAGGCTTCTTTTTTAAAAGAAGAATATGCCATTGATATTAAACTGGCAGGCGTAGCCAATTCAAAAAAGATGCTGTTCAATGCAAAAGGTATCGCCCTCGATAACTGGAAGTTTGATTTGCTCTCGCAGGGGGAGTCCATGAATATCAATGGTTTTATTCAAAAAATAAAAGAACTCAACCTGCGGAACAGCGTTTTTATTGATAACACCGCCTCGCAGGATATTACTGCTATTTATAAGCAAATAGCCGAAATGAACATTCCTATTGTAGCCTCAAACAAGATTATGGCCTCCTCCCCTCTTGAACAGGTATCGGAGTTTAAAAAAGAGGTGAAAAAACGGGGATTGAAATTTTTGCATGAAACCAATGTGGCTGCAGGGCTACCAGTGCTCAAGACCATTGAAGATCTGGTGGCCTCGGGTGATAAAATTTTGAAGATTCAAGCCGTCCTTTCAGGTAGTTTGAACTTCATCTTCAACACTATCAGCGAAAAGGTAACTTTTTCCGAAGCAGTTATCCATGCTCGGGAAAAAGGGCTCACCGAACCCGACCCCTCCATTGATTTGAGCGGATTGGATGTCCGCCGGAAAATCCTGATTCTGGCCCGTACCAGCGGTTATCAACTAGAACTTGATGATGTAGCCAAAAATGAAATCATCCCTGAAAAGGAACTGAAGGCGGCATCGTTCGAAGATTTGCTGAAAAACCTGACTAAAAATAATGCGGCCGTTGAAAACCTTCGTGCCAAAGCATCTAAAGAAGGAAAGAAACTCAGGTATGTGGCTGAGTTCGATAATGGCAAAGCGGTTACCGGCCTTCAAAGCGTAGATGTTAATCACCCGGCCTATCATTTAGATGGCATGGACAATATCATCCTGCTTTATACCCGCCGGTATCATGAGCAACCATTGGTTGTTAAAGGAGCCGGTGCCGGGCCCGGGGTTACGGCTTCCGGAGTTTTTGCCGATGTCATGCGTTTAGCCAACCGATAATAAAAAAAGGATGAATAACGAATTGAAAAAAAAGGTAAAAGCCTTTGCTCCGGCCTCGGTGGCCAATGTCTCCTGCGGGTTCGATGTATTGGGTTTTGCCATAGATAAAGTGGGCGACACCCTTCAAGCGGAAGCCACCTCCTATCCCGGGGTGATTATAGAATCAGTTACGGGCCCCGGAAACCTGTCCACCGATCCCGATAAAAATATCTGCGGCGTGATTGCCAAAGCCATGCTGGCCAAGCTTGATTTGCATCAGGGAGTAAGAATCCGGCTTACCAAAGGGATTTTGCCCGGAAGCGGGTTGGGCAGCAGCGCAGCCAGTTCCGCGGTGACAGCCTTTGCCATGAATGAACTTTTTGGCAACCCCTTTACCGAAAAACAGTTGGTGGAATTTGCCATGTTGGGCGAAAAACTGGCCTCCGGTTCCGCCCATGCCGACAACGTGGCACCTGCCATCATGGGAGGTTTTACGGCAGTCCGTAGTTATGAGCCTTTGGATATTTTCAAAATCCCGGTGCCCAACGAATTGTATTGCACCGTGATCCATCCAAAAATTGAAGTGCGTACAGAACTCTCGCGCAACATCCTTAAAAAACAGGTGGAACTGAAAACGGCCATCAAACAATGGGGAAACGTGGCCGGACTGGTGGCCGGGTTGTATAGCAGCAATTACGATTTGATTGGCCGTTCACTTACCGATTACATCATTGAACCTGTCCGGAGCCGTTTAATTCCAGGATATTTTGAACTGACCCAGAACGCCCTGCTTGCAGGTGCATTGGGTTGTGGAATCTCTGGTTCGGGGCCGTCGGTGTTCTCGCTTTGCAAAGGACACGAAACTGCCAAAAAAGTAGCCGATGCCTTTACCGAAAAAGCCGTTTTGCTGGGTTTGCCCTTCGATATTTACGTATCAAAAATTGCCGAAAAAGGAGCTAGAATAATTGACAATGAATAATGAACAATAGAGAATGTAGAGTTTAGAATGTAGAACGAAAATAAAAATGAATATGAAAGGTACTAATTCTCTAATTCTCTAATTCTCTAATTCTCTAATTCTCTAATTCTCTGAAACATGAACTATTATAGTCTGAACGACCCCACACATGTTGTAAGTTTTACCCAGGCAGTCATCAATGGATTGGCGCCTGGAAACGGATTGTATTTTCCGGAACAGGTACCAAGTTTCGAAATCGGCTTTTTTCGGAAACTACCAGAATTATCGCTTCCTGAAATAGCCTTCCATGTATTAAAACCCTACACAACTCCCGATTTAACCGAAGTTGTTTTGCATGAAATTACCCAACAGGTTTTTGATTTCGATATTCCTTTGGTCGAAGTTCAACCGGACATTTACAGCCTGGAACTTTTCCATGGCCCCACGTTAGCTTTTAAAGACATTGGGGCCCGCTTTTTAGCCCGGACGCTTTCACATATTGCCAAAGACCGGAAAATCAGGGTATTGGTAGCCACCTCGGGCGATACCGGAAGCGCTGTCGCCAATGGGTTTTTAGGAATTGAAGGAACCGAAGTGATTGTTTTATACCCCAAAGACAAAGTAAGCGAACTGCAACAAAAACAGTTTGCCACGTTAGGGCAAAACATCAGGCCCGTTGCCATACGCGGCACCTTCGACGATTGCCAGCAACTGGTGAAAACCGCCTTTTCCGATACCGGCATCAACCAAACCATGAACCTGACCTCGGCCAATTCCATCAACATTGCCCGGTGGATTCCACAGTCGGTATATTATTATTGGGCAATAGCTCAATTGGCAAAAACAGGAAAGAAAATTGTAGTGGCTGTTCCCAGCGGGAATGTGGGGAATATTTCATCGGGGGTATTAGCCCAAAAGACCGGGTTGCCCATCCACCGGTTTATTGCGGCCAGCAACCAGAACGATGTGTTGCCCAAATACCTGAAAAGCGGCAATTACCTTCCCAAACCCAGTGTACAAACCATTGCCAACGCCATGGATGTGGGCCACCCGAACAATTTTCCAAGGTTGCTGCAATTGCACCAGAACAATTATTCCGAAATGACCGGAAACCTTACCGGTTATTCTTACACCAACGAACAGATTCAGAAACTGATTCAATCGTGTTACCTGGCTAATAACTATTTGCTCGATCCTCATGGGGCCACCGGATTTGGCTCGCTGCTCGACGACCAGTTGGCTGCCAACGAAACAGGTGTGTTTTTAGAAACAGCACACCCGGCCAAATTCCGCGAAGTGGTGGAACCAGTGATTGGGCAACAGATAACATTGCCTGCCGCCCTGGCCAGATTTGATAAACGCACCCTTGTTACCGAGGAGTTACCTACCGGTTATCAGGAGTTTAAACAGTATCTGATGGATGGCATTTCCTGATTTTGAATAAGGCTTTCCAATAATATCTCCGGAGGTTGGAATTGCTTTATTACCCCACCATGAAACAATGCAAAATACCCGTTGGCAATTGGTAAAAATGTAACTGAAACTGGCAAACACGTAATTGATTTTGGCAAAATCATAAATGAAAGCGTGGGCAAGGAATCTTGGCATAGTCAGGGGATAACTTGAAGCCATCCCCTGACTTATCCGGATTTAGCGTCCGGAAGCTTGCTTTTGCCATCCACTACATCTTCAAAAAACCCCACTTATTTATTTCAAATAATATTACTAAATTAGCCGTAACCATAAAATTAACTGGCGATGGCAAAAATCATTTCTGTTATAAACAACAAGGGAGGAACAGGAAAGACCACCACCGTACTAAACTTAGGTGCTGCCCTCAAACAACTGAAATACAAGGTGCTGCTTATCGATCTCGATGGCCAGAGTAACCTATCCAGGGCGTTGCATATTAACGAACCTAAGAACCATGTGGGGGAATTGCTGCTCGGGAAATGTCCGTTTGAAGCGTGCTTGACCGAAGCCGAAGGAATGGATGTTTTACCCTCGGTGAGCAACCTGCTCGATTATGAATACCTGATTAACAACGAACCCGGCAGGGAATTCCTGCTACGCGAGGTGCTGGGCAAAACCAATTCGTTCGATTATATATTGATTGATTGCCCGCCAAGTATGGGAACACTCTCCATCAATTCGCTGGTGGCAGCCCATCACTATATTGTACCCATGCAGGCCGAAAATTTTGCCTTTATTGGTCTCGACCGTATTTTACAAATTGCCGAAAAGGTGAAAACCCGGATGAATATGGATTTGGAACTGGCCGGGATTTTATTTGTTAAGTACCAGACACGTACCAAATTTGGTCAGGCAGTGATTTCAAATATCGCACAAAACAATTATCTGAAAAACAAACTCTTTAATGCCTACATCAGGCAGGATATCAATTTGATGGAAGCCCCGGCATTCGGGCAGTCGGTGTTTGAATATGCTCCCGCCAGCCGCGGAGCTTTCGATTATATGAATTTTGCTAAAGAATTTGTAAAACGTTATGGCAAAAAAAAATAAGAAAGACATGAAGCAGTTCCAACAGGCGCTGCTGTCGAATGCTGAGTTTATTAAACAGCCGGAACCTGTTCCTATGGCTGCACCCGAACCTGTGATTATTCAGGAGGTTTCGGTGATTAACGACGATGTTATGGAAAAATTCAAATTGTTGGCCTCTTTCGAAGGAGTTTCGGAAAAAGAGTTGATCAATCAAGCCTTAAATCATTATCTTCGCCTCAAGAGTTTGCAGTTGGAACAAGCTATTACAAACAAAAAGTAGATTCATGCTTCCAGATATTTTAAAGATTACCATCCCCGCATTACTGGTATTTGCCACTGCATGGTTGGTGTTATACAAATTCATCGGTAATGAGAATAAAAACCGGAAAGTACAGGTGTTGCTCGATAACCAGAAAGTGATTACCCCCATACGGCTTCAGGCCTATGAGCGGATGGTGCTGTTCCTGGAACGTATTTCGCCGCAATCGCTGGTTATCAGGACCCAAAAGCAGAACATGACCAACCTTGATTTGCAAAATGCCCTTTTAAAAAACATCCGGTCAGAATTTGAACACAACATGGCGCATCAGCTTTACATCAGCGATAAAGCCTGGGAAATGGTTAAAACAGCCAAAGAAAATGTGATTAAAACCATCAACCAGAATGCCATAAAGGTGAAACCCGACGCTCCTGCCATTCAATTGAGCAAATCGGTTTTGGAAAAAATGATGGAATACGATACCGACCCCACCCAAAAAGCACTCGATTACTTAAAATCGGAAATCAGGCAGTTGTTTTTTTAGCTGTATAGAGGTTCGAATTTAGAAATTGGAAGACAGAAAAAAACCAGATACCAGACCCACCGCCTAATACCTGGTTTCTAAAATTAAATCTCTAAAATCTAATTTCTATTTTATCAGTTCAATACTCCGGGTGACAAAACGGTTGAGGTCCTCGCCCTTGAGCATGTTGTTGGCCAACAGTGCCAAATCAACCAGTTGCTTGGCCAGTTTGCTTTCCTTGCCAAAAGCTTCCAGTTTCTGGTTTTCCTGATTGCTCAAATCGGTAAGCTGTTTGTTCAGTTCCTCCAGTTTATCTTTGGTAGCTTGCGGAACCTCATCGTCCTTTTTCCCTGACTTCTCTTTTTCGAGAAGGGTTTTTTCATCGTTGAGTGGCAGTTTTGCCTCACGGATAGATTTGATATCGTTACCCAATTTCTTTTGCTCCTGTGCCAGCACTTTCTTAACCAACGGATGCGAGGTGTTCACTACCAGATTATAGCTATCGGGCAGCTCACCATAAAAATTCATGCCGCTCATACCGCCCATGTCCTTCATCCGGCGCATAAACTCGCTTTGGGTAATCACCATGGGCTTTGAATCTTCACCCAGGTTCTCAAATTCTACCAGGAAATGTGATTCTGTAGGAGTAACTGCCTTAAACACGTGGATTAACTCATTCCGTTCGTCCGAAGTAAGTTCCACGACGGCTTCCTCATCTTTGGGAATCAGTTTGTTAATCACATCGGCATCAACCCTTACAAAACGGGAATGTTCAAACTTCTGCTCCAGGTGGTTCACCCAATGAACATCGAATTGGCCATCCATCACCAGCACATCGTACCCTTTATTTTTGGCTGCCTCGATATAAGTGAATTGAGCCTCTCTATTGGTGGTATAAAGGTAAACCAGTGATTTGTTTTTATCGGTCTGGTTTTCTTTAATCAATGTTTCGTACTCTTCGAGGGTAAAATATTTTCCTTCGGTATTTTTTAACAATACAAAGCCTTTGGCCCGGTCGTAGAATTTTTCGTCGGTAAGCATCCCGTATTCAATGAATAGTTTCAGGCTATCCCATTTTTCTTCGAATTCCTTTCGGTTTTCTTTAAAGATATCGAACAAGCGGTCGGCCACCTTTTTGGTAATATGACTCGATATTTTTTTCACATTCGAATCGCTCTGCAAATAACTTCGCGAGACGTTTAACGGAATATCCGGTGAGTCGATAACACCATGCAACAAGGTCAAAAACTCGGGGACGATACCTTCCACGCTATCGGTCACAAAAACCTGGTTGCAATAAAGCTGGATTTTATTCTTCTGGATTTCGATATTGTTTTTAATTTTTGGGAAGTACAGAATCCCTGTCAGGTTAAACGGATAATCCACATTCAAATGGATGTAAAACAGAGGCTCTTCGTAAACGGGATACAACTCATGATAAAAATCCCGGTAATCCTCGTCTTTCAGGTCAACAGGTTTACGGGTCCAGGCAGGTTTTGTGTTGTTGATAATTTTATCCTTACCAGTATCAACCATTTTATCCTCTTTCCATTCCTGCTCTTTCCCAAACCCAATGGGGACAGGCAAGAACTTACAATATTTGTTTAAAAGCTGGGTAATTTTTGATTCTTCCAGAAAATCTTTGTTTTCCTCATCAATGTAAAGAATGATATCGGTACCAAAATCCTCTTTTTCGGTTTCATCCATGGTAAATTCCGGACTACCGTCGCAACTCCATTTAACAGCCTTAGCACCCTCTTTGTATGATTTGGTAACAATTTCCACCTTTTCGGAAACCATAAACGAGGAATAAAAGCCCAACCCAAAATGGCCAATGATTGCATCGATGTTGTCTTTGTATTTTTCAAGAAAATCACCGGCACTGGAGAAAGCAATCTGGTTGATATATTTTTCGATCTCTTCCGAGGTCATACCAATTCCGTGATCCGATACGGTAATGGTTTTCTTTCCTTTGTCGAGCTTAACCCGGACCGTGGTATCACCCAATTCTCCTTTATATTCACCCGAAGCAGCAACAGCAGCCATTTTTTGAGTAGCATCTACGGCGTTGGATACAATCTCGCGCAGGAAGATTTCATGATCGGAATAAAGAAACTTTTTAATGATGGGGAAGATGTTTTCACTGGTAACCCCAATTTTCCCTTTTTGCATATCGTTAAAGTTTAATGTTTTAAATTTTTACAGGCGGCAATTTTCAAATTTGATGCCATCCCTACCTATTGGACAGAGTGTCACAAAAGGAAATCCCAAGAGACAAAACGACAGTTGTTTCCTAAAATCCGCAAGTCATCTGGGAAACCGTTGGAAGTCACGGGGTGACTCAATTTGACACAAAGAAGGCAAACAATTGTTATTCAATTAGTCACCCCATGACTTGCGGAAATAAGGTGTTTTATGCTGAGAAAGGAAAGAGGGAACCGTATCTTAATGCGAGATAAACGAAAACACGAAATGTAACGCCGATAAAACCATCAATAAAATAAAAAATGAGAGAGCCCACTGGAAGCGCTTTTTCTTGATAGCCAACGTGGTTTGGCTGTAATGAAAACGGATGGTATTTTGGAGGCTGGCAAAGGCAAAGTTCGATTTTTTAACAAAATCAATCACGTTGGGTTCTTCCTTAATCCGCTTGAAATCGGTGGTGTCGTCATTTTCATAGGATGAAAACAGGATGATCCGGACTTTTGGAAATTTTTCTCCCATGACTTTGATAATCTCAAATCCATTTAATGCCTCAGAATTTTCGTTGGTTTGTAGGAAATAATCTAAAATAATATAAATCTGTTTGTTGCGGAAATGTATCTTGCCTAGTTCAGCCATCATATCTTCGCCATTTTTGTACCACAGCACATTGTACCGGTCGTTAAATTCCAACAGCTTATCTTGCAGCACCTGTGCCTGCACCGGGTCGTCCTCCACAATTACCAAACGGATATCTTTAGCAATTCTCACATTCATTCCTATTAAAAGCTTTCATCAAGCTCCGATTCATTAAATCTCCACTAATTTATAAAAACCAACTTTCGAAATCAAAATTATTTTCTTAGGTTGATCTTATTTCCTTGCTAAAAGACACTACAATCTATTTATAAATAATCATTTAACGCTCCTCAAAAATATTTTGCTTGTCGTCTAACAATTAATTTTCTTTAATTCCTCAAGTCATCAGATGACTATCAATAATTTAGAAATCGAATCATCCGGTGAAAAATCCTTAAAGTTATTCTTATTTGAAGAGCCCCCGTTTGGGTTTGGGCTTTTTATAATCAATGGTAGGAATGTATTCCCACATATCCTCATTGAATTTCAATCCGTCATAAGATAAATCGGGCCCGTAGAACCTGAAATTTCCAGTATAGACAGACTCACTTGGAGCTAAATGGTCCATTACAATCATTTGGTATTGTGGGTCGTATTTTATCATCATGGCAGCCATGCGCGAATATTCAAAAATAATGCGTCTCAATTTTTTCTTCCCGGCTTTGAATACGGCTTTGCCGAATTTGGCTTTCCCATTTTCGCTAAACTGCAACACATCAATTACCTTTTTATTGGTGTACAGGTTGTTTCCGTCCCAACCGATTAGGGTGTAAACAGTTCCCGATGAATGCCCGTTGGTTAAAACCTGATAATAGGTGGCTCCAAACCAATTCTCGGGTGTCAGAACCTCGATTTCAGGTTCCGCAATGCTATCGGACTTATCGGTGAGCGGAATTAATAAAACTTCCTTTTGGGCTTTCAAATAATATTGCATAAACCCATAATGGTGATGTGTTCCATCAGCTTTTACCAGGTTCCATGTAAAAATCCGTAACAGGCCGTCCTCCGACTTAATGCACCCAATATGTTTCAGGCTATCGAAGAGATAACTAAATGAGTTTTCTGCTTTAAGCGTGTTGAAAACCAATTGCTGGAGTGAGTCATTCCGTTGGAATAATAATGAATCGTTGAATTTTACATCGGACATCTGGCCAGCCAGCAACGAAATCTCATTTTCTGCATTATGAAAGTATGGCGTTGAAGCCTCTTGTCCATGAGTTACAAAAAAGAAAAGAAAAAAAACACTTAATAAAGAAAGCAGTTTTGCCAAGCTATTTGGTTTTTGAAAAAGTTTCACAAATATAGTTAACGAAATGTATGGCATTAAATTTTAGAACGAACAAAATTTACTTCATCCATAGCTTCCAACAACAATGCTACAGTTTGATGAATTTCTTCCCCGGTGATAGTCAGGGGTGGGGCAATACGGAAAGCTGTTTGTGTGAAAAGAAAATAGTCGTACATGATTCCCTTTTCGAGGCATTTTTTGAAAAACAAATCCCTATCAAAAGCAGCATCAAGTTCCACGGCCATAAAAAGTCCCTTTCCCCGGATATCCATAATGGCAGCATGTTTCAAAAGGTCCCTAAATAAATTCCCTTTGGGGGTGGCGGCTTTGTCGAGCGATTCGTCCAGAATTACCTGAAGTGCAGCCAATCCCGCGGCACACGAAACGGGATGCCCGCCAAATGTAGTGATGTGGCCCAACACCGGATTGAAGGTAAGCGTATCCATCAGTTTTTTACTGGAGGCAAAGGCTCCAATTGGCATCCCCCCTCCCATTCCTTTGGCCAGGCAGATAATGTCGGGCTGAATGTTAAAATGCTGGAAGGCAAATAACGCACCCGTGCGGCCAAATCCGGTCTGAATTTCGTCAAAAATCAACAAGGCTCCTGTTTCATTGCACCGTTGGCGGACTGCTTGAATAAATTCCCTGTCTGCCTGAATCACCCCTGCTTCGGCCTGAATTACCTCCATCACCACACAGGCTGTTTTTGATGTGATTGCATCCAGCGATGGGATGGAATTAAATTCCATAAACCCAACCCCGGGTAGCAAAGGTTTTACAGCCCGGTTCAATTCATCACCTCCGTAAATACTCAAGGCTCCATGGGTACTGCCATGATAAGCGTTTTTAAAAGCAAGTATTTCGCGGCGTCCGGTGGTACGCTTGGCCAACTTTAAGGCTCCCTCAATGGCTTCGCTGCCCGAATTGACAAAATACACGCTTTCAAAAGGTTGGCCGAGACAATCCACCAGTTTTTTGGCAAAGTCCACCTGGGGTTTTTGAATAATTTCGCCATAAACCATCAGGTGCATGTATTTGTCCACCTGATTTTTAATGGCCTCAACTACTTTGGGATGACGATGCCCCACATTGGAAACCGAAACTCCCGACACCAAATCAATGTACCGCTTTCCCAAAGTATCGAAAAGATAGATGCCTTCAGCCTTCTCGATTTCCAAACCCATGGGGCATGGCGAAGTCTGTCCTACATGTTGTAAGAAAAGCGTTCGCTGCGAAATCATATCCGGTTTATTTCGAAATGAGGTTCAATTCATCCATCAGGTTATCGCGGTACGATTTACCGATGGGGATGATCTTTGTGCCAGCTTCTGTTTTTATCACCACGTTGCTGTCTTCGATATATTCAATGCGATGAATATTCACAATATAGGAACGGTGGACCCTTTTGAATTTCACCAACGGAAGTTTGTTTTCGATGGCTTTCATGGTAAAATGGATGGTAAACTTCTCCTTGTAGGTGTTCACGGTAACATAATTCTCAAGAGCCTCAACCCAAAGAATATCGTCATATTTCAGCCGTACCAGGGTGGAATTTTTCTTTTTAATAAATATCTCCTCTGGATATCTGGAGATGCTCTCCCGATCCAAATGACGCTTTTGGGCTTTGCTTACCGATTTATAAAACCTTGGCAATGAGAGTGGTTTTAACAAATAATCAATTACATCGTATTCAAAAGCTTCCAATGCGTATTTCTCCTGACCCGAGACGATCACAATCATCGGAGGGGAATCGAGGGTATTGATAAACTCAAGACCAGACATTTCGGGCATTTCAATATCTAAAAAGATCAAGTCAATGTTGTCTTCTCCGTCGAAAGCTTTGAATGCTGGGATTGGGCTTTCATACGAACCCACAAGGTTTAAGGCATCGGTCTTATCAATAAATCCTTCGATAATTTTCCGGCTCAAAGGATCGTCGTCAATAATGATACAATTCATAAAATCCAGAGGTTAATTACATTTCATGCAAATATAACCATTAATGTACAACATATTATCATCTATCTATTGAATTTATGTTTATAAGCGCAAACTAAACCGAAAAAAAGCAAAAATTTGCTTAAATTTCATAAAAAACATTCCATTGAATGAGTTCAAACTAAATGATCATCTCATAAACAAATCCAGTATTTATTTTGTATCTTTTAACAATAATGAAATTATGCAAAACCTAAACGAACTATTTGAACCCGGGCTGCTCAAAGAACTCATGAACTGCCCTCTGGTTGACCTCAAAGCTAATGATTTGGTGTTACGCGAAGGGGCTTTTATCCGGGAGATTCCCATTTTGGTTGAAGGGAGCCTCAAAGTACGGAGAACCGATGCATCTGGGAAAGAGATTGTACTCTATTATATTCAACCGGGTGAAAGCTGCATTTTATCCATCACATCGTGCCTGAACGACAAGCAAAGCAGTGCCGAGGCATTATCGGTAGGTCAATCAAAATTACTGATTGTGAAAGCCGAACAGGCCAAAGAATGGATGGATACTTATAAAAGCTGGCGGCTGTTTGTGATGAAGCTTTACCACCAACGCATTGACGAAGTTTTGACATTGGTTGACCATATTGCATTTAAACAGATGGACTTTCGGCTGATAGAAAAACTCAAAGAAAAAACTACTATCTCAGGTCCCATTATCGAAATAACCCATCAACAATTAGCAAATGAATTGGGAACTGCCCGCGAGGTGGTATCAAGGCTTTTAAAGCATTTAGAGAAACAGGGAATGGTTTCTCTGGAAAGAGGTTTTATAAAAGTTTTGGGACCTTTGTAACCTGAGTCACCAAGAGCGGCCACCAATTTGTCTATTTTTGCATTAAATTAAAAACTTGAAAATTATGCACAATGTTGGAAAAATAGACCGGATAATTAGAATTTCAGTGGCAATTATATTAGCCATTCTTTATTTTACAAAAGTGGCAGATGGCAAGCTAGGTACAACAGCCTTTATAGTGATTGCGGTAGTTTTGGCCGCCACCTCGTTACGCCGATGCTGCCCAATTTATGCCTTGCTGGGTATGGGAACCTGTGGAACCGGGGTAGATGAAAAAGAGGCCACCATCAAAACCGAAAAGCTGGATTTAAAATAACCTCTGTAAAAACATATCAAAAAAGATTGTTAAACTTAAATTGACAGATTATGAAATGTAATGTAGGTAAAACAGACAAAATCATCCGGTTGGTGATTGGATTAATCATTGGTGCTGTAGGTATTTATTACCAAAGCTGGTGGGGTTTGATAGGAATTGTTCCTGTAGTTACAGCCCTTATTAACTGGTGCCCCATGTATGTTCCTTTGAAACTTACCACCAAAAAGGACTAATCCCTGTAATTCTTTTCTCAAATCCGCAAGTCGCACTGCGGCTATCTTGAAGATGACGTTTTTTAATGCTGTTTTGTAAAGTTGCATGCGAATAATTATCTCATTTTCATGATCATTAATATTTCATTTGCAGGAATTAGGTTATTATCAAAGATTCCGTTTTGAATTTCCCAAAGGAAGTTTGAAACGGATTTTTTTATTTTTGCCATCCCCCATGTGAAAACCGGAATTTAAGGGATTCAAAATTAAAATCCTGAACGTGTACATCGGCCCACAGAAGCAGATCGAGGTTTTTTACCACCTCTCCTTTTCCTGAAAGTATCACAAACATCCCTGGTTCCACAAACCTCCGTAAAGCTGCCGACTCACATACAACGGCCATGGATCCGGGAATGTTCCAATGCAAAAATTCAAACACTTCCGGTAGCGATTCATCGTTGGCCTGAATATAATATACCCGTTGAGCCCCGGCTGCCAACATCCGTGAACTATCTTTTACAGGAACTGGTGAAGTTTCAAAAGTGATGAAGCAATTCTTTGATTGATGTACAATTTCGAGGGTGGAACCCAGTTCATGAAAATGTGGAGAAATTTTAACACCAACCACCTGTTGTTCTTTGCTAATTTGTTCAATCACCCGGCAAGCCAAGGTGGTTTTCCCAACATTGCGGTTGGTTCCGGCAATTAAAAACAATTGGGGCCATACTTTCATAACAAATCGTTGGGGGTATTTACATTTTTAAAGATGCCGGTTTCCTGAATATCAAAATAATAGGTATTGACTTTATTGAATAGATGCAATAATTTAAAATCGTTGGCGGCAATCATTTCTTCCATAGCTGCCAAGGTGCTCTTTTTATAAAATCCGATCAAGGGTTCCAGCTTCCCATCGGGCAACCGGGGAATCACCACATCAAAAGCAGAAGCCAATGGCCACAATTGCTCATAAAGCGATGCAGGTAACAATGGAACATCGCACGGAATGACCAGATTTATTTCGGTGGCGGATACGTTTAAACAGGAAAACAAACCACCTAAAGGACCGATTTCAAAAATGACATCAGGAACCCGTTGCCCATCAAAATCCGGGATGGGTTCATTGGAACTAACCAAAATGGTATCGGCAAACCGGGCTAGCTTTGCTCTGGCAATATCGATCATCCTCTGGTTCTGAAACAGCACCAATGCTTTATTTACCCCCATGCGGCTGCTTTTGCCACCAGCCAAAATAATCCCGGTCGGTTTGTATTTTTCTTTCATTTACAAGCACAAAACAACAAATGCCTGTAAAATTATTTATTTACAGGCATTTGTTACATGATTTGTGGAGCTGCCGGGATTCGAACCCGGGTCCAAACAAGGAGACCATACGCTTTCTACATGCTTAGCTCTGACTTGATTTTCGGGTACAACCTGGATCAAAGCCACCGAATTGTACCTTATCTCCTTTATCTTACCAGCCATGCGGAGAAAATGGCTGGCAAGCCCTGAATTTGTAGCACCTCCGAATCGGCGAGCCTCAGGACACGGGCCTCCGGGAGATGTCTTGTTCCAGTTCCTAGAACCAGAATTAGGCTAATCTACTATAATTCGATTAAGCGGCAAGAGCGTAATTAGATTCGCCATTTAAAAAGTGTGTGCCTGAGATTTACGGGTCAGTTTCACTACCCCCGACATGCTTACATACCACCTCATCTTGCTGTCAAAACCAGTCAGCCCCTTAAAGAACATACTTTCAAAAACTGCGTTCATCCGTTTCTTGAAAGCCAGCAAAGATACAAATTCTGTTGTTTATCACATCAACCTGCGATTTAAAATTCGGCTATTTTCTTAATTTCGCAGGCTGGCACCTGAAAATCATTCATTTCATCTGCCTTTTTACAAACTGATCAAAGGACTACTACTATGAACAAAAACTTCCGTCTTGGGATTATCCGTGAAACTAAAACACCCCCCGATAAACGGGTGCCCATCACACCCGCTCAGGTTGATGCCATACACACCCAGTACCCACATGTTTCGGTTTGTGTGGAACCCAGCGCTTACCGGTGTTTTACAAACGATGAATACAAATATCTGGATGTGCCTCTGGAATGCAACATGGAAACCTGTGACCTGCTGATGGGTGTAAAAGAGGTTAAGATTGATGCCTTGATTCCCGGAAAGACTTACTTCTTTTTTGCTCATGTAGCTAAAAAACAACCTCATAACCGGGAACTTTTAAAGGCCGTTCTGGAGAAAAAAATTACCCTCATTGACTATGAATATTTGACCAAGCCCGATGGAACCCGGATAGTAGCTTTTGGACGTTGGGCCGGGATTGTTGGCGCTTACAATGCATTAAGAGCCCGCGGAAACCGCACCAACAACTTCAAGTTAAAACCGGCGCATGAATGCCACGATATGGAAGAGCTTTTTGCCGGCCTTCGTAAGATTACTTTAAAACCTATTAAAATATTAATCACCGGTGGAGGCCGCGTGGCTGGCGGGGCTATTGAAACATTAAGCCAATTGAACCTGAGAAGGGTAACCCCCAAAGAATACTTGACCGAAACCTTTGATGAACCCGTGTATTGCCTGATTGAACCGAACCATTATGTGAAGCGTAAAGATGGTCAACTGTTCGATATGCTGCACTTTATCAACAATCCCGCAGAGTACGAATCGGTTTTTAAACCATATACAAAAGCTACCGACATATTTATTGCCTGCCATTTCTGGGATAACCGCTCACCCCACTTCATCGAAAAAGAGGATTACCTGGAACCCGATTTTAAAATTACAGTGATAGCCGACATTAGTTGCGATGTGCCCGGTCCTATTCATTCCACCTTAAGGGCTACAACCATCGAAAACCCGTTCTTTGGGTACAACCCTTCGTTAAGCATCGAGGAACCGGCCTTTATCCGCCCAACGAACATCACCATCATGTCGGTGGACAACCTGCCTGGGGAACTGCCCCGTGATGCCAGCCGCGATTTTGGCCACGACCTGTTCGAAAGGGTTTTCCCGGCATTGTTTGGCGATGACGGGGATGGCATTATTGAGCGGGCTACCATTACCAAAGATGGAAAACTTACTCCCAAGTTTGCTTATTTGCAGGATTATGTGGATGAGAAAGAATGAGGGTTCTTAAGTGTTCGGACTCAATTTAGGGACTCGTAAAGCAAAGGTGCTTCCTTTAGTATTGGTTTCTTCGAGCCATAGTTCACCTTCTAACAACTTAGCCCATTTTGCCGATAGGTATAAACCCAATCCAGCGCTTTCACCACTTGTATGGATATCGGAGGAGGTGTACATAAATTTTGTAAACAGGGACTGCTGTTTATCGGATGAAATTCCTTTACCCGCATCTTTTACCTTAAATATATGGGCGTTCTTATTGCTCAAATATACGATTTCAATTTCACCGTGATCCGTAAAGTTGATGGCATTCGAAACCAGGTTCAATAAAATGTTAAAGATTTTCATCCGGTCAGAATAAATATCCTTGTCATGTTCACCATTTTCAATCTTTAATATAAGTGACAAAGGTTTGTTTTTTGCAGTTAAATCAAGGTTTGCTGTAACTTCTAAGCTTCGCATGAGCTCCAACGTACTGAACCATTCATTTCTCACCTCCGACAATCCCTCCTGAATCTTCGAAATTTCAACAATGCTATTCAAGGTATGCAAAAGGTGTTGGCTCCGTTCATTGATGTAAGTGATAAACATTTGCTGGTTCTCGGGCGATGTCTCCCTATTTTGCAGCAGTTCCACAAAACCCAAAATACTATTCATGGGAGAGCGGATGTAATGCGATAAGTTGGATAAAAAAGCTGTTTTAAGTCTTTCAGAGTTGACAATTTCTTTCTTAGTTTCCAGCAATTCTTGGTACAACAACTTCCTTCGATGAATTTCTTTTTTGATGAGATAAAAAAGCATGATTCCGGTCACCAAAACATAAAACCACCCTTTATAGGTCGAAATCATCCGGATGCGCTCCGCATCCTTTGTAAAACCGACAACTAATTTATCAGAAAACAAAATCCATAAAGCACCAATTATAATATAAATAAAAGTCAACCGATATTCAAAGGGTAATTTCTTCATAAGGGAATACTTATAATATGGCTAAATTAAAAAAAAAATCAGTCTTTGGAAAGTATACTGAAGTCCCATCAAAGGTAATCCCAATATTAAAACCAGATGTTTTTTGATAATCAACGTTTTGTTAGCAACAAAAAATGAGAAGTCACATTTATTGAAACGTCTCATATATATCAAACAAGATATTACGTTATCTTAACACTTATTCAACCTGCATCTTTTTTAAATTCGGTAAACTATAAAAGTAATAAATAACCATACCAATAGCCATCCAAATGACCAACCGCATCCAGGTATCAAAAGGGAGGGCTACCATTTGAGCGAGCGAAGTTAAGACTCCCATAATGGGTACAAATGGAACCCAGGGAGTTCTAAAACCACGGGGCAATTCAGGATGTGTATGCCGCATTACCAATATTCCACCACAGACAATGGCAAAAGCCAGCAATGTACCAATCGAAACCAGTTCGCCTAATATACCTATAGGCAATAAACCTGCAATAATCAGGGTAGCAACACCTGTAATAATAGTATTAATGTGTGGGGTTTTAAATCTGGGATGAATTTTAGAAAATACCGGGGGCAGAAATCCGTCTTTCGACATGGAATAAAAAATCCGGGGCTGTCCGAGCAACATCACCAAAATTACAGAGCTTAATCCCGCCAAGGCACCGATTTTTATTATCGGGCGCAGCCACATCAATTGGCTCCCTATCGAATTGATGCCTACTGCGATAGGGTCGGCAACATTTAACAGCCGATAATCAATAATACCGGTTAACACCAAGGCCACCGCAATATATAATATGGTACAGATGGCAAGCGAAAGTATGATGCCGATGGGCATATCCCTTTTTGGGTTTTTTGCCTCCTGTGCTACGGTAGAAACGGCATCGAAACCAATATAAGCGAAAAAGATGACCCCGGCACCGCGTAGTATCCCCGACCAGCCAAACTCGCCAAATTTCCCGGTATTTTCAGGAATAAAAGGGGTCCAATTTGCTAGGTTGATGTACTTATAACCGACAAAAACAAATAGCAAAACAACCCCCACTTTCACATATACAATCAGATTATTAAACCGGGTCGATTCCTTGATTCCCACATATAAAATGGCGGTTAGAAGCCCGACAATTAACATGGCCGGGATGTCAAAAAAAGCACCCGAACGTACAATCCCATCAGCCGATTGAATGAATGGGGCTGAACAAAACGCTTTGGGGATATGGATTCCAAAATCGTTTAAAAAGCTTATCATATAACCCGACCATCCTACCGCTACAGCCGATGCACTGAAAAGATACTCCAGGATCAAATCCCAGCCGATGATCCAGGCTACTGTTTTACCCATAGTAGCATAGGCATACGTGTAGGCACTTCCGGCAACGGGAAGCATAGAGGCAAATTCGGCATAACACAAAGCTGCAAAACCACAGGCAATACCTGAAATAATAAACGAAATAACAATCCCGGGACCCGCATAATTGGCTGCGGCAGTGCCGGTAAGCACAAATATCCCGGCCCCAATAACGGCCCCGATACCTAAGAGGGTGATATTTACAGGCCCCAAAGTCCGGTTCAATGAATTATCTTCCGACTGTTTGATTAATCTGTCAATTTGTGAGGACATAGTTGTTACGCTAAAAAATTAAAATTGAAAATTAATTAAATAAAATTAGGATGCAAGTAGGATGGCTGTTTTTGATGCAAGAATGTATCCATTTCAATGAAAAAAATACCTGTTGGCCTCTATACGCCAACAACAGTCAGTTGGGAACCTATAAATTTTATGGGTTTTCCGGTTTTCGGATCAATTGATCCAAAAGCAAAAATTACCAAAAGTTGAGCCAAAATACTCCTAGCAAAACAATACCTTTGTTTTTTGCACTTATCCCGATGATATGGCTGCCCTCCACTCCAAACCATCAGTCCTATTTTTATTCTGTAAATCCATTCTCCTGCATTCTTTTTGCATCAAGAAACAGGGCCATTCCTGTTTTCATCCGCCTGAAATTCTCCTTTTCATAAAACACTTCCTTGCCAGGTGATGCGTATAAAATAACATTGCAATGAGGGATATTTTTAACAAGGGCTTGAACGATCATTTTGCCAATTCCTTTGCCCTGGTGACTTGGGAGGACTGCAACATCATAAATAACCGCTTGATAGGCACCATCGGAAATAGCACGGCCAAAACCAACCAGATTTTCGTCATCGGACACAAACACCACCGAATGGCTGTTGGTAAAAGCCATCTGATGAATTTCGCCCGTATAATAAGCCATGTCAACTTTTTTTAGTATTTCAACTACCTGGTTCCAATCAATTGCTGTTGTATCAAACTGTAACCGTAAATTCATAAGTTAAATTCATTTAGGTAATCCATTTAATGTATTTTTTATTCAGCTTCTTAAAAATCCCATTTGCCAATCTGTTTTGCAATATCAATAAATTTTTGACCATGTTCCGTCATTAAGCCCTCTTGTATCAGCCGTTCAACCCGCTCCTTGTTTGATTTGCTCCAATTGCTTTTTGGTTTACGAGGCGAAAATTGCAAATAATAGCTTTCAAAATCGCGGTTATTGGCTTTGCAATCAATCCAACCAAAGCAAAGAGCCTCTTCAACGGCTTCGTTGTAAGTAATGCTCTTTGTGTTGCTTTTTTTGTGGTAGATAATTAAACAAACCGATGGCTTCAACTGGCTATTCTTCTCCAGCCATTTCCGCCACTGCGACCTTTCTTTGGCATAAAAAGTTTCCATTCCATTATTTGTCTCCACGGCAACGTTGTTATTAGAAATTAGTTTGTTTGGGTCAAAGATAAGATTTCAAGATAATGAGGATTATACATGATGCCCAAAATATTTCCAAAAGGGTCGGTAACTGCTGCTGTAACAAATCCTTCGGTTCGGTCGGTGATGGGTTGATACTCTTTGGCCCCCATAGAAATTAACTTTTCAAAAGTTGCTTTCAAGTCATCGACATGCCAGAATATTACAGCTCCTCCGGGGTGCGCCGGACTACCTTCCGGGGCATAGCGACTGTCGATAATTCCCAGTTCATGCTGAAAATCGCCTATACGAAATTCAAAATAACCCGGAACTTCAAAATATGGCTGAATGCCTAATAATCCGCTGTACCATTTTTTAGCTGCTTCGTGGTCAGTTGCATAGAAACTGATGGTTGATAGTCCACGTAATGTTTGTGATTTTTCCATTTCATTTTGTTTTAAAGTTATTTGTTCCGACAAAAATAAAATGGTCCTGTGACAACATTATGTCAGCAATGAGAATGATTTTTTGAACAAATCAATATCTGCTTCCACAATCATTACATTGTAGCTTTCGATACAGGCTATTATTGCTTCGCGGGGTCCCAGCCTCCATTCATCGCTACCATAAAAAGCATCCTGACTTTGTTGCCTGTCATCAAGGTCTTTGTATCCACGTATTAAATAAAAAGTATCTTCATCGTCAAGAGAAAAACCATAAGCAATCACATTAACACTCCACCGCCTCAACATGGGTAAGCTTTCCTGGGTAAATACTTTTTTGTACTCCTGGCTGGTTCCTTTTTTGAGTTTGTAAATTCTAATTTCAATCATCATTTTTACGTTTTTATAACTTTTAACTTCCTGTTTTAAAGTTTCAGGTTTGTGAAATATGTTGTTTATTTTTCCATTTTTTAAATCCACCAAACAAGAACAACAACCCAATGAATAAGGCCACCACTGAATACATCGTTTCTGTTGCAGAATTGGTGCTTTGCAGGGTGTCAGCAGTTAATTCACCTATTCCACGGAAAATATAAATTCCAGCTATTGAAAATATGGCAAGCTTTTGAAATGGGAGTTTCCTGAATTTGTTGCCGGCAGAAAGTCCATAAAGACCAAATACAAAGAACGCAATGGCTACAAAAATAGTCAACAAATAGGGCAATGAGGCATGAATTGCCGAAAGTTCCTGCATCTCCTTCCCAATTCCGGTTATTTCAAATAGTTGGTGGGCCCAAATAAGGCCAACCAGATGCCCTATTGCGATTAGTATATTAATGTATCCAGCAAACCGTAGCATAATCAAGTAGGTTAATTAATCCCAAAATAAATTAGCCCACTTATTACTAAAAGCAAAATCCATTGCCCGAGTTTAAAATAGTTTTTCGGGAATTGTCTCGAAATAAAGATGCTTACCAAAAAGCTTATGGAATAAGCCAGAAAATAAACCGTCAGAATGGTCAATATCAAATTCTCATCTTGAAAAAACCCGGTAAAATTAATCAGGACCAGGCCAATAGTTGCCAACAAAAAATCCATTGAAACCATGTGAAACGCACCACGCGCCATGACCCATTTTTCGAGTTTTGTGTGGTTGTCGCCCGATGGTTCAATTACTCTCAAATCCTTGTCGCCCCATATGGCATGAACAATTAAAGCTAGAAGCGTTAAAACATTTGCAATTAGGATTGGTGTGTTCATATTTTTCAGAGCTTGTTAAAGAGATTTACGGTTTTATCCTTTTTGTTTTTTGCCAGTTCGCTGTCAATCACCACAGCTTCAAAGATGTAGGTTTTTATCAGGTCTGCATCTATTTGTTTTATATCTGTAAAATCCTTCCAGTAAACCTGTTTGCGATCACCTTTGTCGAGGAAATTCAGTTCATCGCTGAGCAGGAACCCTTTTGTAAAACCAAGTCTTATACCATCGTAAGTTTTTGTATTTCCCCAGGTAACCGATGCCGGCCAGATAAAACAAATGTTGGCGTGCCGCTTGTAATAGGGAACATTATACGAAAGTTTTTCCTGACAACCGGGAATGCAGTCTAAAATAAGCTTCCTTAAAAAGATTGTCATTTTAAGTTCATCATCAGGCAAAAAACCGAGCATTTCGTCCACCGATTTATAGCTGGCGTTTTGCATTTTCCGATTTGGTTTCGCTGATTCCATCATGCCAGATTTAGTCAGTCACAAACGCGGTAGCGTCAATCGCTATTAAAAAATCGGGATTGATGTATTTAATTTTATCTGCCATTTTTATAAGATTTAAAATGGATAAAAGGTTATTTAGACTTGTAACCGAGGTTTATGGGCTTGACATCCGCATCTGAATTTACTTTATAAAACTGCAATTTCCCGTTAAAAGCCTGTTACAATTACTAAATCCCGATTAAGACCTGTCGCTCTGGATGACGCAAAACACTTGTCAACATGCAATTTTTAAACGAGCCGATCCAGTTGACCGTCAACAATACCATATTCAACAGATTCGCCGGCTGACATCCAATAGTCTCTATTAAAATCTTTCATGATTTCGTCAACCGTTTTTCCACAATTTTTGGCCAAAATTTCAGCCCCCAGTTTCTTTGTTTTTAAAAGCTCTTCTATCTGTATCTCAATATCTGAGGCAGGTCCGTCCGCTCCACCACTTGGTTGATGAATCATTACCCGGGCATGGGGCAAAACAAATCTCCGTCCTTTTTCGCCCGCGGACAAAATAATCGACCCCATAGAGGCCGCTAGCCCAGAACAGATAGTTGATATAGGGCTTGAGATGCTCTTCATGGTATCGTAAATCGCGAGACCTGAAGTTACATACCCACCCGGGCTATTGATAATTAATTGGATTTCTTTTCCCGGTTGAACCATTTCCAAATACAAAAGCCGATCGATTACATGTTTTGCAGAATCATCGTCCACCTGACCCCATAAAAAAACTTTCCGCTCGTTTAATATTTTTGAGTCAATAATGTCTTGAAGTTTTACGCTATTATCCATTTTATGTGTTTTTTAAATTGTTTTTATCTTGTAAATGCTTAACTGGATCAATGGTTTCCAGTTGTTAATACTGCTCCCGAAGCGAATCAAAGTTAAATTTTCTTTTTAATTTTCAGGGACATCTTTCCTCAACTTCTGCAAATTGATTCCCAATTTATTCACTTTGTTGTTACAAACCCATCCATTTTCGCATCATTGTAAGCGTCGATACTTGCGATGAAAAGTGCGCGTAAAGGGCAAAATTTGTGCAGATTCCTGTGATGTTGCCGGGGTTGTATCAATGTATGATTTGAATTTTATTTCCTGCTGGACTGAGGTAGTAATCTTAAATCCTGTCATAAACGTTGTAGTTTTTAAAGATTATAAAACGTTTTGTGGCATGAAATGTTGCCGGGCACTCAATTTACCCGGTTCCTTTAAAGTAGGGGCTGCTGAAAAACTCCAGAGGAGTTGAATAACCACGGGTGGAACCCGTGGCATTTTACCATAAATAAAATATTGACCTCAAAGCGGGTCAGATAATTGAAACCGATTAAATTGAACCCTTTCCGGGTTCCGGTTTCATCCCTGATACCACACCCCGCATTGCCATACGGGGCTATCAATTTCATTTAATCGGGATGTATAAATCTACAATACTCTTTTTCTCGGGATGCTCGTGGTAATTGTTGTGGAATATCTCAAAGGGATTACGTTCCGCTTTTTGAAATCCATTTTCATTCATCCAGATATAAAGGCCACTCCAGGATTTCTCAAAATCTTCTGGTTCAATTTCAAAATGACCGACAATAAACTTTCCTTTTTCAATAGTGGTTAGCCCAATTTCTCCGCTGACTTCGAGCGGTTCTTTTAAAAGGATGCAGACACTCATTCTTACTTTTTCAGGTTCGGTTATTTTAAAACTGTCGTGATAAACCCGGGCCATTTTAAAGTCCTTGCTTTCAAGCAATCCTTTGGGACGGGCCCATTTCACTAATTTTTCAAACGCTTTGTCTAAACCGTTTTCTCCAATCTGGGTAATAAATGCCACATCTAATTTTGGCATTTCTTTAATTTCAATTTTTGCATTCATTGTCATCCAATTTTTAAGATTCATAATGTTGCAAATGTATTTCTCAATGTCCCTGGTTTCTTGTCCATTCTTGCTTTCTGCTTTACCAATCTTGCTGAAATTATTGCTGTTTGAATTTCGGAATTGTTTTGGGCTCACACCGTAATACTTTTTAAAAGTCCTTGTAAAAGATGAATTGCTGTTAAATCCGTATTGCATGGAAAGTTCCGTAATAGAAAATTCTTTATGGTGCAAAAGAAGTAAAGCTGCTTTTTCGATCCGTTTTCTGGTTACATAGCCATTAAGGGTTTCGTTTGTAATTGCTTTAAATAACCGGTGTAAATGGAATGGAGAATAAAAGGCTATTTTCGATATTGTTTCCAGGGATAATGAATTATCCAGGTTGTCTTCGATATAAATCAATATTTTATTGATTCTCTCTATGTAATCCTCTCTCATATAAATACCTGACAGTTTTTAAAATTACCCAATGTTTTTGGCCTGTTCCTGTTTTTTGATTATTGTGTATCTTTATTCCAAAAGTCAACATCTAATTGATAGGTCCCATCAGGCTGTTTGAGCCACACGTTAATATATTTAACGCGTGGGCGATATACCGAATCGTTGTAAAGGATTTCGGAAACAGTAATTCCCGTTTCATAAATAACATCTTCATTTCCATCAACCATCAACACATTGGTTTCCATTTTTAGAACCTTAGCAGTCTTAAAATCTTCCATCCAAAATGCCCTGATACTGTCGCGGCCTATTACAAAATGGGAACCATTTGGGGATAGTTTTGCCGAATCGGTATATATATTTGCCAACTTGTTTGCATCTCCATCTGAAAAACAAGCTTCCAGAAGTTTATTTTGTTTTTCGGCTATCATCTTCATCTCAACCTTTGAAATAGACTTTAAATCTTGTTTGCAAGAAACAAAGAGCAATGTTGTAACCCCTACTAGGAAAAACAATGTCCGGTAATAGTTGGTTTCGTAGTTCATTTGCTAAATTTTAAGTTATGCCAGGTATTGTTTTTGAGGTTTTATAACCGCAAAGATTTTCGTGGAATCTGTGGCAGTTTTTGTTGCAGGCTACAGTAACCTGTTTCCCATACGGAAAAATAATCTGCCAGGGGCCTTTATTTTCGGTTGGTAAATGTTTTTCCTGTTACCCCGGGCCGCCCACCAATACCGGAATAGTTCCGTGCTTTTAAATAGGCTTCAGCATACGGGACATCGGCCTCGTAACCGCGCACAACGGCCAATGTTTCATACATGTTCCACCAATCACGTGTCCCCTGTGATTGATGTTGATGCAGTGCTTCCTCTTTTTTGTTTATCACTTGGGTAATATCAATATAGTCGGTTGGGAAGAATTGAAAAGTCTTGGTATGTGGGCTGTTGGTGGTTTCGTAAAAGTAAAGATCAAACGTAAAGCGTTGATCCAAAAACACGCGCCACGCGAGCAATCCGGTGGCTTGATGATCAGGATGAACATCAAGGGGCCAGGAGGTAGTCACCACATCAGGATTTATTTTCAGAAGCATCTCCGCCAGTTTACGGGTGTTGGCCGTATCGGCAGCCAGTGAGCCATCAATACCTCCAAAAAATTGAACGGATGCCCCGTTAACCGCCGCGGCCTTTTGTGCTTCCGCAGTGCGGATTGTCCGGGCTTCTGCTTGTGTTTTCCCACCAATACCTATTTCACCGGTGGTCATTGTTAGAATAATAACGGTGTCGCCAGCAGCCACGGAATTGGCAATCAACCCGCCACAAGATGCTTCGGCATCGTCGGGGTGCGGAGCAATGACAACAAGGATTTGACTTATAGATTTCTCTCCATAAAAGAGGAAAGTGCTGATTAGTAGCGCCAAGAACAGTTGCTTTTTCATTTTAGTTTCCTTTTCTGATAAATGAAGTTACAATTATAAAAATCATTCTACTGTATTTTTCTTATTGAAATAATTCCCCCCATCCAACCCGAATTTGTACAGACAATCCCCTTTTGAAAGGATATTCATTCCTGCCGACACGTCGTTGTGCCAATGAGCCCCAATCTCTGCTCTGTCTGTGACTCTTACGATGCAGGGATGATAATCGTCCTGACGGAAATTAGTAAGAATGGCATCCATAGAAATACCTTCGAAAAAACGAGGCTCATACAAGTAGAAAAATATGAGTTCCTGTAAAGTACAGCCCACCTCATCGGGGGCAAATTTACTTACGGCCGATGCAGCAGAATGCGAGGCATACCTTTTCGAATCGTGGGTAAAGAAAATATATGGTCCCGGCAATCCGCCTGAAAGATGCGCTATTTCGTTATATTTCAAATAATTGTTGATTCCTGCTTTTGCTATTAATTCCGCAACCGGAAGCCTGGGATCCACCACGACCGGGAAATCAAACCGATTTTTGTATCCCGGAAAAGTGGGGTCTCCAATCATGCGAAACGTGTTTGCATATTCCTGATCCGATAATTTTAAAAGTTCCGGAAATCCCAGGTTTATTAAGTGGTCTATTTGATTTTTGATTGTATTTATTTGTACAGTCATCATTTACAGTCGTTCTATTTGAGTGAATTATTGGGTAGCCTTACAAAAGCAATGTTAAAATTTTGCTTCACCACGCTGTGGTTGCAATTTTTATTTCCGGACGGCACGCTGGTATTTATCTAATAACTCAGGGGTATCAATGGAACCATGATGGTGGATTTGCCTCCAAACCCCATCCGTTTTAGTAAAAACCCGTGTTGTTCTTATGGCTAAGTCAATATTGTCACTTCCTGTTTTGAAATATCCCCGCTCTCTTCCGGTTGTAAAGAACATGTTAATGGTACGGTGAATTGTATAATCGTAAAACTCAACATAAACCTGCGCCTTACCATTAAAAATCCGGTCGTAGCCCTCCGAAATTTCGATCCACCCCCGGCGGATACCGCCTATGGGATTGTCCATGGAAATTTCATCGGTGTTGAGCCAAGATTTTTCCATCAGTTTCAAATCGCATTTATTAAAAGCCTTGTAGAATAACGATAAAGCTTTGGTTTCATCATCTTTTAACAGTGTAGTTTCTTCGTTACCTGTAATGGGCGTTTTCATTGTTTCCATATTTCTCTTCATTTTATTAGCGTATAAACATTTGGTTATTCAACAGTAACCCTATCGCCGTGCGATTTAGGTTCCGAAACGACGATAAATTCCAAATCGGTACCGGTATTGTTTAAAATCTGATGCACTGCTCCTGGCTGTATCAAAATCCCTTTGCCTGGCATTACCGTGAAAATTTGTCCATTGATTTCAAAAGTGGCCAAACCCGACAGGATATAGAAAAACTGTTGTGCCTTTTCGTGATAATGCCGTTTTTCCATTGTCATGCTTGGCATGGTCTCTTTAATAACTGATAAACGATCCGATTTTACAAAGTGCCATCCATCACATTGGTCGCCCCAATGATAATGTTCAGCGTTATGGGTGTCAATAATCATGTTAATTCTCTTACTTTTGAATGAACTATTGCTTTTTTACTATCGGTTGATTTTATAAATCTATAATTTCCAATGATTTTCATGGGATACCAGATAAAAATAGCATAAACTGTTTACCATACAAGTTTAGATAAAGTTATCCTATTAAAAATAGGGTGGAACGGCAAATTTATGAACTACTAATTCACAAATGCAAAAACCTTCCTCACTCTCGTCAGGAAGGTCCAATAATTAGTGGATGCTCATTGTTGAACTAAACCCCTCGCAGGATAGTTATTCCAATTATGGCATTCTTTCTTAAACAAAAAATAAATGACACCTCTTTAAAATTCCGTTGATGTAGTTCAAGCTGGAGTTATTCGCTAACGTTCACGTCGTGTTAGGCATTACGTACCACACGAAGTCCTATTTATTAACGGACCATTGTTTATTCTCCTGCATTACCAACTTCTCTTATTTCAACACTTGTATTTTCCCCATTAAGTATTGGACATTTCTCTGCAATCTTAGTGGCATCGTTTAAGGATTTTGCCATAATAATAATGTAACCGGCAACAGAATTATTATCAGAAACATATGGTCCTTCTATAACTGAATTATGAGGTTTCAAAACTCTTCCTTGTTTGGTAAAATGATTTCCTCCATCTGCCAACTGTCCCTTGCCGGCTATATTATTTATCCACGCCATCCATTGCTGCATATAAATATTCATCTGTTCTTTCGATGGCTGAGCGTCCTTAGTTGTTATGTCCATTCTGAACATTAATACAAATTCTTTCATATTCTCACTTTTATTTATTACTGAAAATAGAATTAGAGCTTTTGTTATGCAATTTAGTTAAAAACAATCCCCATGAAGAACATTTTCATGAGCCCTGTTGTGTGCTGGGCACTTTTTAAATGTTTTTAGATTTTAATTTTATTAAATCAGACTCAAACTTATCAAATTTGAAGTCCTTAAAATAATCAATATTTGAATAAGATAAATCTTATCGTTCCCCTTTTTATTAGTGTTAAAATCCACGTACATCATTTTGTTTCGATATGTTTTTCCTATCAATTTTTGAGGAATGCCGTATTTAAAAAACAAAAATATGAATCGGAACGATTCTGTCTATTAATCAAAATTCATTTAACAAAAAACACATTGTTTTGTGGAACTGAATCATCTATTGAATCAATATGTTGAAACTATTGAAATCAACATCTCTTTCAATCTTTATTAATGTAAAATTATCCTTTTTGTCAACTTTATCCCTGCCCCGTGATTTAAGTTTTTCAACCGCAATAGACACTGCTGCACAAAGGTATTTTTTATTTGCAGCACGTTGCATATGCAGTTTGAATTCTTTAACCACTGAGGTACACAGGAGAATTTAATATTCTGCATTTTTCCTTTCCATCTTTTTTGAAATAACACGAATGTAGCAGAATATACCACAAACCTCCGTAACTGCTTTTGCCGGGAATCAGCAATTCATAAATGCACTAATTTCACATTATGAATTTGAAGCAGGAAAGAATATTATCGCTAGATGCCCTCCGTGGATTCGATATGTTTTGGATCATCGGGGGCGATTTATTGTTCCGTACCTTAGGTCAGGTTACCGATTGGACGTGGGCCGATGGCTGGGCAAAACAAATGGATCATGTGGCCTGGGAAGGTTTTCATGCCTACGATTTGGTGTTTCCATTGTTTATGTTTATTTCAGGGGTAGCCATTCCATTTGCATTGTTGAGTAAAATTGAAAAGGGAACCCCCAAAAAACAACTCTATAAAAAGATAATTACCCGGGCGTTGATTCTAGTGGGGTTAGGTTTGGTTTATAACGGATTGTTGTATTTCGATTTTAAAAACATTCGTGCTGCCAGTGTTTTAGGACAAATTGGATTGGCCTATCTGGTTGCATCCTTGATTGTTTTAAATACAAAATCGTTTTTAGCAAGGTTGTATTGGTTTTTAGGAATCATTATTGGTTATGCAGCCATTCAGTTGTGGATTCCGGTTCCAGAATTTGGAGCCGGAGCGCTCAATCCTGAAGGTTCTATCAACAGTTTTATCGATTCCCGCTTTTTGCCCGGAACCATGTATGGTGGCACCTTTGATCCGGAAGGATTGCTTTGCATTATTTCCGCCTCGGCATTAACCCTACTGGGAAGTTTAGCAGGTGAGTTATTACGGAGTACAAAATTTACAAACAACCGAAAAGTGGTACTGCTGAGCTCAATGGGTTTGTTGTTTATTTTGATGGCTTTAACAGTTAGTGGATTTTATCCCATCATTAAATCGGTCTGGACCTCATCGTTTAATCTGTTAACAGGTGGAATCAGCTTACTATTGCTGGCAGGCTTCTATTTGGTAATTGATGTATGGAAGTTTCAAAAATGGAGTTTTGTTTTCAAAGTCATCGGGTTAAATTCCATTACCATTTACATGGCCAAACGCATCATCGATTTCTGGACACCAGCCGATTTTCTGTTACATGGGGTCGCCGGATGGTCCGGAGATTTTCAGTCGGTAATAATTATCCTTGGAATGTTGTCTTTGGAGTGGCTGTTGCTCTATTTTTTATATAAACGTTCTTTGTTTTTAAAAGTATAACCGGAAACCGGAAACTGGAGACCGGAAACCGATCTCATATCTTAATACTGAAGTCTTGATAATGAATACTATATTAATATAAACAATGTATAACTTAAACTTAAAATGTATGAAAAAACTTCTATTCTCTTTAACTTGTGTGGTTGCCTTCAGCTATTTCAGCGTTGGTCAGGAATTGATCCAAAACGGCAATTTTTCGTTACCCGATAATGGAACAAAATATCTTAAAATTGATTCTATACCAAATTGGTGTACCGATGCAACCACAGCCGACGAAAATGGGCGCGAATTTGTAGAAAACAATGGGGTTGCCTGGATATGGGATGAAAGTAAAAGCATCTATCAAGTGATTGGAACCGTTCCATCTACAGAAACAAGTTATGCTATCGGTTTTGATATTACTTGTACCTATACCTGGTGGGCCGATTATATTACTGACTATTATATTATTTTCAGCACTTTTACCGGAACCGATACTACCAATCGGGCCGTACTCGATTCGGTGAAATTCACATACAATTGTGCTTCTGCTAATTGGAGTGTATTTGCACATCAAACCGGTACCTATGTGATTCAGACTGGTAATGCCCATGCAGGTGAAAATCTGGTAGCTGAAATTAAAATTTTTAATTCCGCTGATTTTGGATACGGCTCATCCTATACCTATTTGCAGCTCGATAATGTGAGCATTATCAAATCGGGTACAGGTGTAGCTGAAAATCAATTCTCTGATCTGAAAGTGTTCCCGGTTCCGGCTAAAAACGTAATGACAGTTTCGAACAATCAGTTCATTGAAAAAGTAACCTTGTTTGATATTACCGGTAAGGAAATCAAAAAAGAATGGATAAATAAATCCGAAGCCAATTTGAATATTGAAACAATACCAAGTGGTGTTTATTTCTTAAATATTTTGTCGAATGGGCAATCTGTGACCCGCAAGGTAGTGGTTGAGTAGTTTAGTGTAGGAAATGATGAAAAGGGTTGCCACCGGCAACCCTTTTTTATTAATAATGCTACTATCGTCTTGCGACAACCTGTGAAACCCCACCTCAATAAATTCCTTTTGCCAGATTTGGAACAAAGTTTCATTAATTTTTAGCTTTAAAACGATTGAGATAAAATTCGATTATAATCGAATTAAAAATAAATGCATTATATTTGTTCGATTATAAAAGAAACGTGTAATTATGATAGTTCGCCATCGGTATCTGGATCGTATTACTCCGTTTATTGATAAACCACTGATAAAAGTGGTCACCGGAATCCGCAGGTGCGGAAAAAGTACATTGCTAAAGCAAATAGCCGATTCCATTTTGGAAAAAGGTATTGATAAAAGCAAGGTTCTTTTTATCAATAAAGAGTTATTTGAATTCGATTTTATCAAGAACTATCCAGATTTACACCACTATGTTACTTCAAAGAACACAGGTGATTCAGGAACCTGTTATCTATTCATCGATGAAGTTCAAGAGATCCAGGATTGGGAAAAAGCAGTAAATTCATTTTTGGCCGAAGGAAAATATGATATATTTATCAGTGGTTCGAATGCCCGGATGTTATCATCCGACCTTGCTACTCTTATTGCTGGTCGGTATGTAGAATTCAGGATGTACCCACTTGCATATGCCGAATTTCTCGATTTTCTGAAAATGACTCATGTTATTGAAACCTGTGGTGATCCTTTTATGGAGTACATCAAATATGGTGGTTTTCCCGGTTTGCACTACTTAGTATGGGATGAGGAGGTAATCCGTCAATATTTAAGTTCATTGTACCATACTGTTGTACTGAAAGATGTGGTAATCCGTAATCAAATTCGGGATGTAGCTATTTTAAACCGTGTTTTTAATTTTATTGCAACCAATTGCGGCAATATTACAACAGCAAAAAGTATCAGGGATTACTGGAAATCGCATGGCAGGAATCTATCGACGGATACAGTAATAAATTATATTCAGTTTGCGATGGATGCCTTACTCATTCATCAGGTAAAGCGCTTTGATATTCAGGACAAACGCACGCTTGAAACATTTGAGAAATATTTCTTAAGCGACACTGGTTTCAGTTTTGTCACAATAGGCAATATTCCCTCGCAGATTTCGGGGAAACTCGAAAATATAGTCTTAATTGAGCTTTTATCCCGAGGTTTTATTGTAACCATCGGAAAAAATAATCAGCAAGAAATTGATTTTATTGCTTCTCGTGGGAATGATAAGTTGTACATACAAGTTTGTACTACTTTAGTGGGTGATCAGGTTTGGGAACGCGAATACAGCGCATTCAGGGGAATTCAGGATCATTACCCTAAACTGATTGTTTCACTCGATACTACAGGTTTTTCTACAAATACAGAAGGTGTTAAATGGATGAACATTAAAGATTTTCTATTGGATATGCAATAGTAATCTTTAGATACTTCATTTTTAAAATTGGGCAGATTTTTATTCTACAACCGCCTGAATCCCACCTCAATAAATTCCTTTTGCCAGATTTGGAACAGCACCTCATCAACCGGTGGTGTTGAACCTTTTTGCCGGAATAGTTCGTTTAATTCAGCTAGCTGGTCAATACTTACAAAAAGAGGAGGTGTGGCCGGGGCTGTTTCAACTTCATAAGTTTTATGACCAATTTGTAAACCTGAACCGGGGCTTCCATCTTTTACTTCCATTCCCTGGTACCAAAAGATAAATCCACCCAAGGTATCTTTAAATTGCGCCAATTCTTCTATCGAAAGAGCCAGCAACTCTTTGTCCATCCGTTCTATCGGCCATTCCTGAGGGTTATTTTTCAGATGATTCCATATAGGTTCTGTAGCAAAAAACAGATGGCGGATGAACCCATTTTCGGTAATTTGTCCGGTTTGGGGGTGCAATTCCTGTATAATACGGTTCCGGAAACCGGCTTTTTGGTGCCGGTTTTTAAACTGGAAGGCACAATAATTAACCCCGAGGGGAAGATTCTGTTCTTTCACCTCTTTCATCAATTCAAAGGCAACCAGTTCCGATTCCCAAACTACCGGATGCTCCAGACTCAGGTAGGTGTAGTTGTATTTCAGCAGTTTTGGGGCATTGTGGGGCGTTAACCGCATCTGGTGCAGGTTCAGGTTGGTCACCCCGGCTTCCACCATTTCGGGTAAGAGTTGTTTCAATTTATCCAGTTCTCCGGGTACCGCGGGAATTTCAATGGTAACTGTGGGAATAATTCCTTTGGCCAGCTTTACAAAATCTAATGAAAATCTGGTGGCACCAATATCGAAACGAACTTCGTTTAAACCTAAATCACGAAGGGTTTCAAATTTTTCACGGGTGGCCAATAATCCATTGGTGTACATCCAGATATACAAATCGGGAGTACACGATTTCCGTAATTCGGTTAAAAATGCCTTTACCTTTTCGAAGGCTAAAAAGGGTTCACCCCCGCTAAAACTGGCACCTTTAAAACCAAAACGGTTGATATAAGCGGCATAATCGGCCGGATACTCAAAACTGATTTGCTGGGTTGTTGGTAAATGGTCCTCGGTTTGGCTGGTGGGGCAGTAAAAGCAATTGGCATTGCATACCCCGGTAATAAACAGGCACGACCATTCGCCTTTGCCGCACAATTGACAACCTTTGCTGATTTGGTTAATCCAGGGTTTGGTACGGTTAAAGCCCCATTGAAGTTTAGGGCCAGTGGCCGATTCCAAAACTGATCGCTGCGCCTCCATCTCTTCGGCTAAGTATGGATTGAGCCATTTTACCTTACCAAATTTTTCGTACTGCGTGCGGTTCCGGTTCATCAGGGTATTTAGGTAATTATCAAAAGCCTCCATGGTTGTATTTTCTTTAAAAATTTGTGGCGCAAAGATAGGGGAAATTGAAAAATAGAAGCTGGAAGTTAGAAAATAGAAATTGGGAAGATGGGAAATGGCACAGAAACCTATCAAACCGGAAATTTGAGCAAAAATCTACGAGCTACCAATCACGAACCACAAGCTATGAACTACGAACTATGAGCTGCACCCTCTCTTTAAATCACTAATCAAGTTGTTTTTTAATAGTTGGAATGAAAATAAAAATTGAAATCCTAAAAACGGTTCCCTGTATGTTATCGTTGGAATGACTCTTTTTCGCTAAAACTGCAATAACTGACTTTTTTGTTGGTTATCGAACTAGATACACTCATATTTTCTCTGCACACTTCAAAATAATCGTCATAAAGTGATTTGTAAAATAGGGTTATTTTAATCTTCTCTTTGTTTGCTTCAATTAGTTCAAAGTTATTTTTTCCGTTTGAAGTAAATATTGGAAAGATTTGTTGCGGAACAAGCATCCGGTTTTTTAGTTTTGATGCAGTAAAATTTTCAACTGCAGTTTTCTCTCTATTCATTAAAAGGAATAATTCATCCCAACTGTTCACAGGAATTGAGTCGTATTCAATTTTAGTTGCCAAAATCTCCGCCGGACCTAATCCACTGTTGGTAATAGATATGATAATTTCCTGAGAATTGCTTGAAAATGAGATGTCAATTCTGGGCATAACCGAAAGATGCATCTGTTTCTGCATCAATCGAACTTGTGATATTGAAACAAACAATGCGCTTAGACTTATTAGTAAAGCTGAAGCGCTTAGTATAATATCAGGAAATGAAATCTTATTCTTCCCTCTTTTTCTACTTTTCTCAATTGACATGGTTGATTATAGATTGGCTGCAAGATAAACTTTTTTAGTTTAATTAGTCGAATATTTAATCTGGAGGCTAATTCTTATTTATGCAAAAAACCGCAGAGCAGGTAATTGTTAATTTTCTTTGCGGCACTCTGCTTATAACACTTTGCGGTAAAAAATATTCTTTTCTGCTAATTAAACGACATTGAATAATAAATTGAAAAAAATCTTAACCTTCTATTGATTTACATTTATACATTTGTTTTTGGGGTTAAAGCAGGTAAAGTAACGGCTCGAATATGAGTAGTGCGGGATTACTAGGCACTTCACTATCAAACCGCTACGCTGTTTATTAAAAGCTTTAAAGTTTAAATTTACCAAATCGCCCCGCATTACGTATATTTATTGTTACCCACAGGCATTCTCATCATTTAGATTCAAAATTTCTTCAATAATTTTATCTGAGATTCTAAAATCCGTCAATAAAAGCTTATCAATTAAGGGTTTTACTCTATCAATCAGTTCCATTTGTTTCGCCTTATGAATAATTCCAAGGGCTCCTGTTATTTTAAAATTCAATTGATTTGCAAGCTTTCTTGCCTTTAAATCATCCAATAACAATAAAACATCTTCATATTCTTTAGCTAAAGCTATCGCACTTGCTTCTCCCCAATCAACCTGTGTTTCAATAAATTCCTGATATTTTTTATCGGAAACAGATTCAATTCTGATCCATTCTGGAAGTACTTCGCCATATTCTTTAGCAATTTCTGGCGTTGTAATAAGTTCTCCATAGACTTTATTCAACAAATCAAGTTCCTCAATTTTCTGAAATAGGATGAGTGTACTTGTATCTGAAATAACTACTCTACGCATTGGCTATATCTGAATGAAGATCGGATATCGATTGGCTAAAAACAGAAACCCCATACTTTCCTAATAATTCTATGAAAGTTCGTTTTGAAACTCCAACCATTTCTGCAGCTTGACCAGATGATAGTTTTTGCTCTTCATATAATTTGGCAGCAACCATCATTGAAAAGTCATAATCACTCATTTCGACACTGTCTGGTATATTTATTTGTATTGTTCTCATTTTCTTTTGTTTTAATACAAAGTTAAGAAATTTGAATTCAATGTCATTGCTTGTTTCCTTTTTTCTTGCTTGTGGGTAACTACTGTATAATTTCATATCTGATTGCGATTATATCCAATTTGTATGTAATTGTTTGATCGGTTTCTAAAATTATTCCAATTACCCAAACAATAGATTGTTCAAATAATCCAGCCCCCCTCTCAAATCAAAAAAAAACCGTACCTCATAATATTATGGCAACGGATTTTAACTTACCAAAAACGTTGTAACCATGCCTATATAAACGGGAACAATATTTTTTGTCAATAAAAATCTTTGGAAACAGAAAAATGATTATTTTTGCAATCCTGTTGCGGGAGTAGCTCAGGGGTAGAGCATCAGCTTCCCAAGCTGAGGGCCGTGGGTTCGATTCCCATTTCCCGCTCAACATGAAAGTCTGATTGGGTAACCTATCAGACTTTTTTTATAAACCGGAGACTGATATTTATGCTACAGGCTTTTGTTAACAATTGCTTTTATTAGATTTGCATAAAGAATTGGATGTAATGGCTTAATTCATTGATATGGAAGATAGAATCGGTTCGGTATTGATAGTTGTGGAACAAAAAGATGAGGTTTCAAGGCTGAACCAAATCATCTCCAACCACAGCAATATTATTATTGGGCGGCAAGGTATCCAGCTCAAAGAACAAAACCGGAGCATTATTTCTTTGGTACTTGAAGGCTCCACCGACGAATTGGGCTCCCTGACAGGTCAATTGGGAAAACTAAAAGGCATCCATGTGAAATCGGTCGTAATTAAAAGTAATTAACCATGTGGGGGACTCTTATCAATGCCGGGGCCATTGTGGTAGGGAGCATTCTTGGGCTGCTGTTTCATTCCAACATCCCCAAAAAATACATTCAAATCATTTTCCAGGCCATTGGCCTGTTTACCCTTTTTGTGGGAATTGCCATGGCCTTAAAAACAAGCAATTACCTGATTCTGGTATTTAGCATGGTTATTGGCGCCATTCTAGGCACAATGATGGATTTGGAGAAATTGATCAACCGTTTTTCGGAAAAATTAAAAACCAAAATAAAGACCGACAACAATAAATTCAGCGAAGGGATGATATCCGCTTTCCTGCTCTATTGCATGGGTAGCATGACCATTCTGGGGGCTTTTGAGGAGGGATTGGGGAGTTCACCCAATCTGCTGCTTGCCAAATCGCTGATGGATGGAGTCTCGTCCATCGCATTAAGTGCAGGCCTGGGAGTGGGGGTCATCTTTTCTGTTGTACCCTTGATGCTCTATCAAGGCGGGTTGACACTGTTTGCCAACTTGCTGAATGACAAACTCTCGGAACCCATCATCAATGAACTTTCGGCAGTAGGTGGGCTCATGTTGATTGGCATGGGGTTGAATATTCTGGAGATTGCCAAAATAAAAGTTATCAATTTATTGCCAGCATTGGTTATTGTGGTAGTTTTGGTTTGGCTATTTTTGTAATTTAAGATGGATTCCATGAAAAGTAAATTGTTTTATAGTGTGGGTTCTAAGTCGGAAACTGGCGTTGCCAATGAACACAATACCGATTCCCTGCTCGACTTTACCATCCTCGATGGACATGTTCTTGCTTTAGCCGATGGGCACAACGGCCCGGGAGGACATGGTGCCTTAGCTTCAAAATTGGTGGTGGAAAGTATCAAAAAGTATTTTTTCAACCGGTCGTATCAGGAGATGGAAAAAGCACTGACCAATGCCATTACTTATGCCAACTTTACCCTTCACGAGCAATCGAACAAAGATGAAAAATATAGAGGCATTGGCAGTACGCTGGCAGTCCTGATTACACGTACCGATAAAATTTACTATGCATATGCCGGCGATAGCCGTATTTATTGGCTCCGGAACAATGAATTGCAGCCGTTGACCCGCGACCATGTCGTGAATGTGGAAGATATTCCCAATTCAGAAGTCAGTATTTTGCTGGGGAAGAACAAAGATATCCGCTTTGGGGTAAGTAAAAACCCGATTCTTGCCCAACCCGGCGACCTTTTCATGCTTTGTACCGATGGCCTGACCGATGTGTTGACAGAGGAGGAAATCCATGAGATTTTGAACGATACAAATACCTCGCCGGAACATAAATGCTTGCTGCTTACCGAGAAAGTCCGCGCAAAAAACGGATCAGGTGATGCCAGCATCCAAATCATCGAGTTTTCAACAATTGCGGAACCAAATTCAAAAACAACCAAAAAGAGTATGAGATATTTTTTAACAATCCTGTTTGCAGCCCTCATGGTACTTGTCGTTGGATACGCGGGTTACCTAATTTACGCTAAATATGTCAATCAACCCATCCCTGGCGATGAACCGGTTGAGGCGAAGGATATAAATAATAAAGTTAGGTCACAGGACACAAACTATCCGACAGATGAAACTGCAATGGTTGAAGAGGGAGACGATGCTGTATCGCAACTTGAAAACAAACCATTACGGACGGAACAAAAAACAATAAAACCTGAAAGTCCTGTTCAAAAAGAGGATAGACCCAAGGTATCGAAAACGGAAACTGATAAAACGGTGACAAAAACCAAAGAGCCGGTTAAAAAAGACACAAAACAGACTACTACCAAAGAACAGGTTTCGAACAATGAACAGAAATTTCACATACATAAAATTCAAAGTGGCGAAAACCTTTACCGTATTGGGTTACGCTACCATGTGGCGCAACAAAAGCTGATCGATCTCAATGGGACAAAGGCTACCAGCTTTATTGCCGGCCAGGAACTGAAGATTCCGGTGACAGCCTTGCATAAAGTGGCTTCTGGTGAAACACTCAAAGGCATCGCGGTTAAATATAAAGTTTCGTCCGATTTAATCATCAAAGCCAATAAAATGGAAAACAACCAGACGTTGAAAAATGGTGCTACCTTAATTGTTCCCTTGCCTTAACAGGTTGTTCCACCAATCCATTCTACATTAAAAAAGCAAGGCTTGTGAATAAAAAAGAGTTGTTGTTAAAACTGCTACCGGGGATTCTCCCGATTCTCATATTTATTGCTGTTGACGAAATTTGGGGAACCAAAGCGGGGCTGATTGTAGCTATTGCTTTTGGGGCATCGGAGTTGGCCTTTTTATGGATAAAAGATAAACGTTTCGATAAGTTTGTCCTGTTCGATACATTACTACTCGTTGCCTTGGGTGGTGTTTCCATCCTTCTCGATAATGATGCCTTTTTCAAATTAAAACCGGGGATTATTGGGGTTATCTTTTGCTTGATGCTGGGGTTTTCGGCGTTTAGTCCCCGGAATTTCCTTTTCGATATGTCAAAAAGATATATGAAAGGGGTGGATTTTAACAAGCAGCAGCAGCAACAATTTACACAAAGCCTTAAAATACTGTTTTATATTACCGTTTTTCATACCGTTTTGGTGTTCTATTCGGTTTGGTATTTGCCCAAGGAGGCTTGGGCGTTTATCAGTGGCGGATTGTTATACATATTGATAGGTGCCTGGTTTTTGTTTGAATTTGTGAAAAAACGTTGGCAGATAAAAAAACTTGCCTCGGTGGAATGGCTCCCGCTGGTAGATGAACAAGGAAAAATCGTAGGAAAGGCCACACGTGAGGAGGCACATCTGCATAAAGAATGGCTACATCCGGTGGTACACCTGCATGTACTAAATTCCAAGGGGGAATGGTACCTGCAAAAACGACCCATGCACAAAAAAATACAACCCGGCAAATGGGATACCGCCGTGGGTGGTCATGTAGGCTGGGGCGAACGCATTGAGGATAGCTTAAAGCGCGAAACGATGGAAGAAATCGGCATCGTTCAGTTTGTACCCGAACTGGTGCTGAAATATGTCTGGAAATCGGAGGTGGAATCGGAACTGGTTTTTTGCTTTATCACCCGGTTCGATGGTACCTTAATCCCCCACCCCCAAGAGTTGGATGGAGGAAAATTCTGGAAATTGGAAGAACTGAAACAATCCATGGGAAAAGGATTATTCACCCCCAACTTTGAACATGAGTTCCAATTGTTGATACAGAACTTCAGAAAAGCCAAAGCAAAATAAGAAAAAACATTGTTGATCGATAAAATTTATTTCGTCCCTAAAGGGACTTTATTTTATTTGATACAGATTTTGTTGGAGACTTGGCAAATGAGGCATTGCTTTTGACGCTTTTGTGATACTCTTCAACTTTCCACCGTTTTTGATAGATTGATGTAACCTGTTCGTATGTTAAGCTGAGGTCGCTTGTAACCAGATAAAGGATACCTTGGCTTCCATCTCCGTTTTTGAAGACTTGTTTGGCGGCACAGACAGGAAAACCCACCTGTTCAAACCATACTGGGATAATGGCATCATTTTCCAGTGGCAACGCCTCAATCTTAACATACTTGCCTTTAAGTTTGTCGTCAAGGCTCAAAGCCACTTTCCTGTTCCCTTTGATTGCCATGACAAAATCAACTTTTATCGTTTCTTTCACAAAGCCCATGTTTTCTGACGAGGAGAACCAGATGTCATTGAGGACATAACCGAAATTGACATGGTTGTTCCGCACTGTCATTAGCAGTTCCCGGTATAAAGCATTTTTGGTCTTCGCCCCTTTGCGCTTTACCTTTCCGGTTTTTGGGTTTATGGCCTGTCCCGGTTTGGTAATGAAATCAATGGCCACAGGAAGGCTTGCCTGTTCGCTGCAATATTGTGCCGTAATAAAATTTACTCCTTTTACACTTCTGTTTTTGGTGTGATCAAAATGCCGACAAATCAATGGGTTCTCGTCGGTATAAGGCTTCTCTTGTATAGAATCGTCTATGGAGATACACCCTTGGCTGTTTTCAATTTCCCTGACAAAAGGCTTTACTTCTTTCCAAATGCTTTGGCTTGAAAACACATCCGAGGACAAAAGACGGGTTATCTTGTCGTGACTGATCGCGTTATCCGTTAGATTTGATAATCCCGTAGCTGTACATAACCGCGTGGAAACCATAAGGTAATCCGTATATAAATTCTCGATGTCTTTCGGGCTAAGATTCTTCATCGGTTTTTGATGCTAATTTATGAATTTTGCGTAACATGAAATGTTGAAACATACAAATTTTCGGCTTCATAAATGATTTATAAATAATATTAAATTAAAAATAAATAAAATTAATATATATATTAATAATAATTATATTTGTATTTAATTTGCAATTACTAAATAAAATGAAATATGAAATTACCTATTAGTTGCCCAAGCTGCCAAAACAAATTGCAAGTGAAGACATTGCAATGTGGGAATTGCCAGACCAAAGTGGAAGGTGATTTTAAGCTTCCTTTGCTGGCTGCTCTACCCGAAGATACCCAACAGTTCATTATTGAATTTGTAAAGAACAGCGGGAGCCTTAAAGAGATGTCAAAAGCCTTGTCGCTGAGTTATCCAACGGTTCGGAACCGTCTTGATGAGATTATTAACAATTTAAAAACAATAGAGAATGAAAAGTAATTTAATCTTTAATCCTTTCACTAAAATAGCCGGACTCCAAGCCTTGGCTATAGGATTGGCAGGCATGATAGTTGCCGGGTTTATCGGTTTTTATTCGCATACCCATTTCGATGGTGTTTTAAACATTCACAGTGGCCTGGAATCCACTATTTTCATTCATCTTTTATGGCCTTTTGTGGATGTGCTTTTTTTAGGTATCTGGTTCTCGGTTTTCGGATTAATCCTGAGTAGTTCAAAGGTGCGGTTGATTGATATTTTTGGGACACAAGCTTTTGCTTTTCTACCACTTGTTCCAGCCAGTTTGTTGGGTTTTTCAAAAAGTATTGAACGCTTTACAGCTACCTTAATGGGAGCAGATCCTAAAAATATTCAATGGGATGTTTTTCCTATTGATGATTTGTTAATGGTAATAGCCATTGGTTTAGTCACGGTAACCTTAACCGTTTGGAGCGGAGTCTGGATATACAATGGATTCAAGTTGTCAGCTAATTTGCCCCATAAAAAGGTGATACCCGTTTTTATTATTGGTGTTTTGGTAGGAATGTTTTTACCTAAATTCCTTGTGATGAACTTATTTTTGAACTGAACTTGTAAAATTATTGGTTATCAGGACTGGCAAGGGATACTAAAGAAAAATTGGGATCCTTTGCCTGGTTCTGATTCTACCCATATTTTGCCACCCAGCATTTCAACATAGGACTTACTTATCGTTAAACCCAGTCCGGAACCCTCGTTGGCTTTAAAGATAGATTTCTCTACTTGAATGAATCTTTCAAAAATTGATTCTTGCATGTTTTTTTCAATTCCCTGTCCTTCATCTTTGACAAAGAACTCAATAAAACCATTTTTTTTCTGATACCCAAAGGTGATAGTACCTCTTTGGGAATATTTGATGGCATTATTTACCAGGTTAATAAGTACAGCATTTACTTTATCATGGTCAGTATCAACAATGGCTTGGTTATCTGCCAATCCTTTTGAACAGATAAGTTGCATTTTATACTTTTCGGTTTCGGGGCCAAAAAAATAGTAGATGTAATCAATAATTTCGTTTATGTTAGTTTTCACGGTATTAACCTTCATTTGGCCGGCTTCAATTTTTGAAATGTCAATCAGGTTATTAATGATGTAAAGTAATTTATTGCCACTGTCTTCAATAATATTTAAGAATTCTTCCTGTTTTTGTTTTGAAAGATTCCTATTTTTCAACAATTCTGAAAAACCCAAAATACCGTTCATAGGGGTTCTTATCTCGTGGGCCATATTGGCCAAAAAAGTAGTCTTTAACTTTTCATTTTCTTCGGCCTTTTCTTTGGCTTCCTGGAGATCTCTGTTTTGCTTGAACAACAATTTGAATAAATTCCCAATAAGTTTAAACTCACCGGGAGCTCTTAATAACTCGGGAATAAGTTCAGGTTTTTCGGTGATGAGCAGTTCTGAAACCAGTTTCAAGGGTTTGCGGACCCAATGTTTTGTAATAAAGTAGAGTAAAAGCCAGGTGATGATAATGGAAAGCATGAGGGTAATAAAGATAACCAACGACATTTGCCTAAATACAGAAATAGTTCTGGATTCTTTTGAAAAAAGCAATTGTGAGACAGGGTATCCATTCCAGGATCTTAAAGGATGTATAACTGTTATGTAATTTGGATATGTCTCAATTATGGAATCATTGGGCGGTAATATCTGAATGTTTGCTCCGCTTATGTGCGATAGCTTATCAATAAAAGTATCTCCCCAAAGCCTTGCTACAAAAAGATATCCCACAGGCTGGGTTTTTGTATGGGTTGGATCCGAGGTTGGATGAATCGAAGCCCCATTGAGAGCTATGGTTCCTTCAGGAAGCGCCAGAAAGCAGTCAACAAATTTTTTTTCTTTTAAAGCCATCAGCACCTCTGAAGCAATAAAGTTTCTTGACCGAAAATCTGAGCTGCCATCCTCATACAATATATTAAATGAGGTATCATACACACAAACATAATTGGCATGGAAAGACCCTATTATTGAAGATATATTATTTTGGTACCATTCTTCATCCCCATTCTTGACATTGACTACAAATTCATCCCAATACGTATAATCGTAGACTACTTCTTTATATGTTTCTTGTTTCAAATTAAGTAACGTAATCATTTCGTTTTTAAATTGCTCCTGCATCAGGGTAGTCATTAGTTTTTCCTGTTTATTTTTGTAAAACAAAATAATAAGTATTAGGATCAATGTAATTAGTCCGTTTATGGTAATTGCTAATAATATTCTTGTATTGACATTAAGATTTTTCATATCTGATCACTTGTTATTTGCTATTGGATAGTATCAAAATTAAACAAGAAATGACATTTTCCAAAATCAACCACAGCCATTAGATTTGCTTTCTCCCTAAATTGGAAAGTCATACGGGGAAGGAGAGAGAATAGTTACGTCTTTTATTTTTATCTTCTTCAACAAAAGCCGTATAACTGAATGGTTTTTGGATTTAGTAGGGTGCGGTTTATTATTGGCTTTTAGTTGAATTATTCTAACTTGCCAACCGAAAAAAATGCAAGCGATGAACCCAAATCAACGTTCGGAAATAAGGCCGGGAATCAAAGTGGCTATTGTTCTTAAGCAAGATCAATCCTCGGGTAAACTTACCGAAGGAACTGTGAAAGATGTTTTGACCAACTCCCCAAACCATCCACATGGTATCAAGGTCCGGTTGATGTCAGGTTTGGTAGGCAGAGTGAAACAAATTTTAGAATAACTGTTTATAACGATTTAATGTTAAATATGATCACATGGAACCTATCCAGCCAAACAATCCTTTGCACGGTGTAAAACTCGAAACCATCGTGACTGAGTTGGTTGATTATTTTGATTGGGATATGTTGGGAAGGCTAATCCCTATCAATTGTTTTATGAATGACCCCAGCATTAAATCGAGTTTAAAGTTTTTACGTAAAACCCTCTGGGCCCGTAAAAAAGTGGAAGAGCTTTATCTGGAGAATTTTGAACAGATTAAGAAAAACCTTTCCTAGTGTCAAGTCAAGCATGCGTTTGCATCAATTCATCCGGTGACTCCGGGCATGAATATAAGGCATAATGCTATAATCAAAAAGTCACCAGGTGAATATTACCCGACTTTTTATAGTTGACATAACACTGGTACACCGGCCTTCTTCCTGAAAATTATTGATAATTGCAGATCGTATGGATAGCAAATTATTGCTACAAATTCTAATTTCAGGTTTTCCCAGAACATCCTTTTATTATATTTGTGCTACGAAATTTAATTTAGTAACACGATGTCGTTAAAACGTTTTGGGGTTTCATTGGAAGAGGAACTCTTAACAGAACTCGACCAGATAGTTGAAAAGCAACGGTTCCCGAACCGGAGTAGGGCTATCCGGTTTTTGGTAAGCGATCACAAATCGCAACAAAGCATTGAAGGGAACCAACAGGTAACTGGTGCCATTGTATTGGTTTACGATCACCGTATTGCACGTCTGCATGCCGAAGTGGCAGCCCTTCAACACGAATATCATTGCATGGTGCTGTCGAGCCAGCACATCCACCTGGATGAAAAGAACTGCATAGAAACCATTGCCGTTCGGGGAACTGCCGAAAAAGTGACCAAACTCAGTAATAAACTTTTAGCCATAAAAGGAATCCGCCATGGAAATCTGGTGGCATCATCCATTGAATAAACTAAAATCATGAGAAAATCAAACTTACTTTTCGCCGTGAGCGTACTCTTTCTGGTTAAAACCACTGCTTTTGCACAAGATGAATTAAAAGCCGTAACAGACACCATTGCTATTGACGAAGTAGTAGTTACCGGGACAAAAGCGTCGGTAAACCGGAATCAGGTACCTTACACTCTTTCAGTGGTAAAAAACAGTGAAATTGCAAATAGCAGTGAATCGTCGGTGTTGCCGGTGTTAAGCCAGCAAGTCCCCGGGCTTTTTGTGACCGAGCGGGGCGTCTCAGGATTTGGTGTCGCGAATGGTTCCGCCGGCCAGATTTCAATCCGTGGCATTGGAGCTTCACCAACTACTCAGGTATTGGTGTTGTTGAATGGCAACCCGCAATACATGGGCATCATGGGGCACCCGTTGTCTGATGCTTACCGTTCAGCAAATATTGAGCGAGTGGAAGTTATCCGTGGCCCTGCATCGGCTCTTTATGGTTCAAATGCTATGGGCGGTGTCGTCAATATTATTACCAAAGAGCAAGTTAAACAAGGGAAGAGTGCTTATTTGCAGCAGGAATATGGTTCGTATAATACACTGAAAACGGCTTCAGGTATTGGATTTAAAAGCGGTGGTTTTGAAGTTTTTACAGGAGTTAGTCATGACCAAACCGATGGACACCGTGAAGCATCCTATTTTAATATTTTAGACGGGTACATAAAAGCAGGTTACCGTTTTAACAAACATTTAAAAGCTATGGTTGATTTTTCATTGGCAAAGTTTAAAGGTGCTGATCCTGGTTATGATACTTTGGATGTAATTAAACATGGCGATACGCTCGATATTTTGAGAGGGATGGGCGCAGTGGTTCTCAATAACCAGTTTGATAAAACCGATGGATCGTTCCGTTTCTTTTACAATTTTGGAACTCATGATATTACCAGTGGTTATTTTTCCAAGGATTACAATATGGGCATCATGGTGTATCAAAATGTACATCTGTTTGAAGGAAATACACTTACAGCAGGAATTGATATTAAAACTTATGGCGGGAATGCTGAAAATTTAAAATTCCATTCCCAGATTATTGATACATCAATAAATGAGATCGGGACTTACGTGAGTATTCAACAGCAGGTGTTTCAAAAATTAGTTTTTAATGGGAGTCTCCGGCTCGAAAACCATACGGTTTTTGGTCAAGAGTGGATTCCATCGGTAGGGATGACTTACCAGATTCTTGAAAATTCTACGTTGAAAGCTTCATATAGTAAAGGCTACCGGAGCCCCACCATCAGGGAATTGTTTATTAAATCGTTTCCACCATTACCCAACGATAAGTTAAAACCCGAATATTTGAATAGTGCCGAATGTGGTGTGGAACAATATCTTATAAATAGAAGGCTCCGAATGGAAGTCACCGCATTTTGGATGAAAAGTTTACAATTGATACAACCGGTAATCAACGAAATGGGAGCAAAACAATTTCAAAACACATTGGGAGCCAGAAATGTTGGAATTGAATTGAGCTTGAGCCACCGGATAAAAGAAACTTTGTACTGGAATGCCAATTACACTTATATTGATATGGAAAAAGCGGTAGTTGGAACACCCATACATAAATTGGGTGCAACTATTGCCTATAATCCCGGGAAATGGAACGCGAACCTGACATTTCAACAAATCAGCGATTTGTATCTGAACCTTGGGAATAGGGTACTAAAGGAATCGTATCAATTATTGAATGCAAAAATAGGGTATCAATTTCTTGAAAGCACAAATCTTTATATAAAAGCTGAAAACCTGTTAAATCAGTCATATACCATCAATTACGGGTATCCCATGCCATGTATTACTTTCATGGGAGGGCTTTCGTTCAGCTTATAGGTTTTGGATAGGAATAGGGACGTTTATATTTACAATAGATCGATAGATTTAATGTTTAGTTAACATTATAATGATTTATATTTAACATCTGAAACCTTTTATTAATAGTTTATTTGCACAAACTTTTTTTATGGAAAAAATTGGGTGTTATTTATTTGCCGTTTTCTTTGTTTTATTATGCAATGAGGTGAAACCGCAAGCAGTTAATGAGTTAAAAAAAGAAACCTGGGCCGATAGAGGTGACGTGTTTGGAGTTATCTTCGCCAATTTTCATTCCGATTTGAAAAATGAGGAAACGGAACGGGGATTTGAAGTGAAAAGAGCTTATTTGGGTTATAAAACCAAGCTTGACGACCATTTTTCGGCCAACATCAAATTGGATATCGGTAGCCCCGACGATGTTTCGGAATATTCTTTGAAAAAGCGGTTTGCCTATTTTAAGAATGCCTATGTGCAATATAAAATTGGGAAATTCAGTACCCAGGTTGGGATTTCGGATTGCCAGCAATTTAAGGTCCAAGAAAAATTCTGGGGATATCGCTATATCTACCAGAGCTTTCAGGATGTGAACAAATTTGGTCCCAGCGCCGATATGGGGGTTTTGTTTGACTATGTTTTTTCGGATAAAATTAGTTTGGATGCTTCGTTCCTTAATGGTGAAGGTTATAACCAAATTCAGACCGACGAGGATTTTAAAACTTCCATAGGAGTAACCTATACACCCTTTAAACAGTTGACTTTACGGCTTTATTATGATTCAGGGATTGCCTACCAATACAACCAATCGGACTTGGCTGGATTCGTGGGGGTAAAGTTCGATAAATTCTCGCTAGGAGGTGAGTACAACCATCAATGGAACAATAAGGCCAAGGAAAACCATCAGATGTATGGGTATTCGTTTTTTGGGACTTATCAGTTGTCTTCTAAGTTCAAGTTCTTTGGGCGGTATGATCACTTGTTCTCAAATATCCTGGAGGGTGAAATAAATCCCTGGAATCTGAGCAACGATGGAAGTTCTGTCATCTCAGGCATTGAATATACTCCTATAAAAAATGCACAAATCGCCATCAATTACCAGGATAAGATAGCTTATGCCGAAAATGGTACCGATTTGCATTACGTGTATGTAAATCTTCAATTTAACTTTTAATAAGAAGGATATGAAACACAGAGTATTTTATGGTTCGATGTTGCTCATTCTTCTTATGTTGGGAAGTTGCCGGAAAAGCAACTTTGAATTACCCGATGGTTCCGAAGTGATTACCGACAAGGGGGAAGGAACCGGAACGGTAACCTGGACCAAAGAGATGAATCTGGTTTTGGAAGGGTTTGTATTTGTGAATGACGGGCAGGTACTCACCATAGAACCAGGAACGGTTATCCGCTTTAAAAGCGGACAGGGAGCCACAGCCAGTGCATTAATTGTTGCCCGTGGGGGTAAAATAATTGCCAATGGGACCAAAGATGCACCCATTGTTTTTACTGCCGAGGCCGATGATTTGAATGGTTCGGTTGCTAAGGATGCCACCGGTCTGTGGGGAGGGATTTTGATTCTTGGCCGGGCTCCATTGAACACCGATACCGGAAGGGATTTTATTGAGGGAATACCTGCCAGTGAACCCCGGGGCGAATATGGCGGTTCGCAGGTGGATGATAACAGCGGAGAATTGTCGTTTGCCTCGATTCGTTACGCGGGTTCAACATTGTATCATGACAATGAAATAAACGGATTGACTTTAGGTGGGGTAGGGAGCTCCACAAAAATTGAGAACATTGAGATTATCAACAGTGCCGACGATGGCATAGAGATTTTTGGCGGTACAGTAAACCTGAAAAATATCATCAGTTTTCATTCCGATGACGATGCCATTGATTACGATTTGGGTTATCAAGGGCAAATGCAGTTTGTTTTTGCTGTTCAGGCTGCCGGTAGCACAGGCAATCTGGTTGAAGGCAGTGGGGCCTCGGATCCGGTGTATCAAAAACCTTATTCCGTTCCTTACCTTTCGAACCTTACCATGATTGGGAATCCGGACACTACTGCCGGAAAAGTGATTTCGTTGAACCGGTTTGCAGGCGGTATCATTGTGAATTCGATATTTGTGGAGCAGCAAATCGGAGCCACCATTGAATATTCAAATGCTTCTACCGATTGTTATGCCCAATGGCTTACCGGAAAACTGAAGATTGAAAACAATCTGTTTTACCAGGTGGGGTTCAACGAGGCAGACAGCATCTTTAAGTTAAATGGGTTGGGGATGAGCGGTGAAACTACCCAAAACTGGGCTGCTTACTTTGAGTTGGGGAATAACCAATTGAAGGATGTGGGTATTACAGCTCAGGAGGGCTTCAATTATCTTCCAACGGAGTCCACCGGTGCCGATTTATTTACCCATTCCAACGATTGGTTTGAGGTTACGAATTATAAAGGAGCTTTTGGTACCTATAACTGGACCGAAGGATGGAGCTCTTTTAAAGAGCATTTGTAGTAACCTTTTTTCTGCAAGTCACGGGGTGACTAATTGAACACAATTGTTTGCCTTTACGGTTTCCTACGACTTGCGGATTTTAGGAGCAATTTTAATGAGCAGGGCAGTAGATTCATACTTCTATTATGTATTTTTGATGCAAAGATAACTACCGATGAACCCAATTAAAATCTCAATTTCAGAAGAACTAAAGCAACGGGCTCCAGGCATGGTTCTGGGAGTGATTCAGTGCCGTGTTGCCAACACACCAAAGAATAAAGAACTTTGGCAGGAAATTGAAAAGGTAACCCTTGAGGTGCGAAAGCAGTTGACTTTTGAAGCCATTAAAGATCAGCCACAGATTGCTGCCACACGCAAGGTTTATGCTGCTTGTGGTAAAGAACCCAGCCGCTACCGGCCCAGTGCCGAAGCTTTGATGCGCCGCATTGTGAAAGGTCAGGATTTATATCAAATCAACACATTGGTAGATTTAATCAATTTGGTTTCGTTAAAAACAGGGTTTTCTATCGGTGGGTTCGATGCCGACTGTATCGAAGGTGTAGTTGAAGCTTCTATTGGACGGGAAAATGAGCCTTATGAAGGAATAGGGAAAGGAACATTGAATATTCACAACCTACCCGTATTGCGCGACCAGCATGGGGCTTTTGGCACACCCACCAGCGATGAAGTACGAACGGCTATCCGCTTAGAAACAACCCATTTATTGATGAATATCAATGGTTACAACGGGTTAACTGCTGTGGAAGAAGCAATGAACTACACCGTTTGGTTATTGAAAAATATTGCCGGGGCAGAAGATATCGCAACTTCAATTATTGACTGACAATAGATTGACAGACTTTTAGATATGAGACAAAACAAATCTTAATAGAAATCATCACTTAATGATTTTGTTTATGCTTTCTGCATATTAGTTACACTAGAATAAAATTAGGTTATACGTTTGTTTATCAATGCAATATGCCAATCGGATATAAAACTGTACTTTCAATTACCGTGGGACTCTCATGTTTTTTTCATACCCTTTTATGCCACTAACCTGGATGAGGGTTTCATTCAATTAAATACCAAATTACCTTATTTTTGATTTTATTAATAAGGTTTACTCATATTGTTATATCTTATGCTACTAAGGTTTAAAAATTATTTTTATCGGTCAGCATTGAAAATAAAACTTTGGAAAGGTGGAAAATACATTCTATTTCTATCTCCGGTAGCATCCTCAAATGTTTTTTTAAGTAACACTCAAAATCTTCTCGAAACTTTTTACATTTTAGATTCCTTTAACACAGCTGTATAACCAATTTTTTCAAACGCTTTAATCAACTGATCCGTAGTGATTTTATTTTTCTTAAATAGGATGGTCACCTCTTTTTTATCTAAATCTACAGAGACATCTTTTACCCCCTTTTCATAAGGGATATTTTTCATAATCAACAACTTGCAATGGTTGCAGGTCATGTTCACCGTAAAAGTCACCTTTTGTTCGTCCTGTTTCTCTTGTGCCATAACCTTGGTTCCGTTAATTGCAACGAAAACAATCAGGAGCGATAACATTATGATATTTTTCATAGTTGTGTTTTTTTGAATTTTGAGTTATTGTTTTTTCTCGCGTTTTTCTAAAATCCATTTTACACCCGCGTAAAACATCTGCCCATAGACGGGTCCCCAAACCATGGAGGCATCAAATTGGTCTCCAAAGGGATTTTGGGCATCAATAACCGGATGATGCATAGTAAAATTGGTCAGGTTTTCGGTCCCCACATAAAAGCTCCAGAAGCGGTAATTTTTGGTTACCTGAGCCATAAGCACCAGGTAGGATTCCGATTGAGCCGGCCGTTGATTTTCTGTCAGGTTTTCCTCCGTGGAGGGAATCCGTTGTAAACCGTAAAATTGCAGGTTGGTACCAAATTGCCATTTCTCCATCCGTGTACGGTACGATGCACTAAACAACCCTTTGTGGTTGCTACGGAAGGGTACCTGACGCAACTGATCCTGAAATGTAGCTTTTACCATATTGTAACGCCAGGCTGCTGTTACATCTAACCGTCCGAACAAAGTATAGCTCAATTCTGTTTGAAAACTATTGGAGAAAGAAGCTTTTTCAGAGTTATAGAAATGAACTTCGCGGGCTGTTTGATCCCAATCGACCAATAATTGTTTTTTAAAATCGGTCCGGAAGAAATCAAGAGCCCAAACCAAATCATCTGCCCCTAAAGGGATTTCGTTAACCATGCTCAAACCAAAATTCCAAGCTTCTTCACGGATGTTGTTGTTTTCGAAAAAAACCATCCGCGAGCTTGCCAGAATATTTGAATTTTCAGCCAAGGCATTCGCGGTCCGGTAACCTTTTCCAACTGATCCCCTTAAAGTAACATAAGCTGGGAAGTGATATTTGGCATGAATCCTGGGTGTGGCAAAACCTCCGTGCAACGAACTGTAATCGTAACGCAAACCAGCTAAAACCGACAGGTGCTCCGAGGGGAGGTAATTGTATTCAAAGAACACTCCCGGAACCCATTCCCGAAAACCAATATCCATTTGATTATAGGTGGCATCATTGGCATCAAAAACACCGCTTATTCCGGTACTAAATACATGTGCAGTGGTGCTTAAATACGATTCATAAATCAAATTAATATAACCATTATGCTGCTTTACATCGTATTGGTTCAGCCCGTACTGCGAATTCCTATCGAAAAGTGAATAAGTAATGATAATCCCTAAACTGGTCTTTGGCCGATCAAAAAGTACTCCAAGCTTCGAAAATGTCTGAATCCGGTGATTGTTGATGTCAATCCCATACGCACTTTGTTCGCTTTGCGGTTTTTGATGGTCATAATTTACCTGTCCTCCAAGTCGTTCATCGTAAAGATATCCCACTCCTGCTTTCCACGAAAGGTGGTTCTTTTTAAATTCCCACCGGTCCAACATATTTATTTGCTGCCCTTTGGGTTTGTCTAAAAAACCATCATGGTTCATATCCAATTCCCTAAAATTTCCGCCCACATGAACCAACAAAGAGGTGTTCCAAAAAGAATCAATAGGTTGGCTAAACCCTGTATTGGCTTCCAGCTTTCCATCCTGGTTTCCATAGGCATAGAAATGAAGCTTTTCAAGCCCACCGGGTTCCTTGAATTGAATATTTATTTGCCCGGTAATAGATTCGTACCCATTTTTTACCGATGCCGCACCTTTTGATACAGCTATAGATTGCATCCAGGTCCCGGGGATGTATTCCAGGCCAAAAGCCCCTTCGGCACCCCGTAAAATGGGCATGTTTTCCAGAAGCATCTGCGAATAAGTCCCCGAAAGCCCCAGCATTTTAATCTGCTTTACTCCTGAAACTGCATCTGTATAGGCCACATCTACCGAAGCGTTGCTTTCAAAACTCTCCGATAGGTTGCAACAGGCAAAACGGTTTAGTTCTTTATTCCCGATCTGTTGGACCAGGATGGGATTAATTTTTGAGATTTGTGTAGCCCGGATCCGTTCCACCACGTTCACTTCTTCCAATTCTTTCCCCGGCTTGAGGTTTATTTCCAAACGGGTAGCCGATGAAACCTTCACGGAATCGGTTTGATAGCCCACAAAACTAAAAACCAGAATATCTATGGAAGGATTTGGTTGTTCGATGGAGAATTTCCCTTGGGCATTGGTACTGGTTCCAATTGAAGTACCAGCCCAGTAAACATTTACCCCCACCAGTGGAATGGCTCGCTCTCCTTGTTTTTCGAATACCTTACCGATGTATTGGATGGCACTAAGGGTGATGGATTGTAATATAAACCATCCTGTAAAAACGATATATTTCATATAAATTATTTAAAATAAGACATTTAAAAAACTTCGACCTTGTTTTTGAGGATGTTCTATTGAGAATTCATCTCTAATTCTTGAAAAGAAACCGGTTTCCAATAAAAAAAACCTCAAAACAGGATTAGCAATGTCCTATTTTAAAAGTGCAGTAAAATTGTAGTAACTCATGACCCCACAGTGGTTTGGGAGGTGGATTTACCAGAGTTATTTGAACAGAAGTTGTTGGTTCTGAAATGACTAATGGACTTGTTTGAAAATCAAAAAGCTGAAATTGCAGGGGTTCATGCGAAAAAGCAAACGAAGATACCAGGAAATTTTCAGCTACTTTAAGGTAAACGGCATTGGTATGGCAGCATTTCCCGTCCATCGGTTTTTGAACGGGCTCCACTTGGCAACAACTGTGACGGGATTCGGCCGGCTGGCAGAACCCACATGTAGCATCCGGAACTTCAGTATTCAATGCTAACCGTACAGAATTGCTATTGCTGACATCACAATGGTGGTACATTAAGTGGACACCAATGGTTTCAGTCAATAAAATAATTGTAACCCCAAATAAGACAATATGTTTTAGTAGCTTCATCATTCCATCTTTCACTCTGCAAAACTATGGATTTTGATAATCAGTTGTTGTTATTGAATTGTTAATGAGGGAATGAATCTCCACCAGTTTAGATATCGCTCAACTCTTATAAATACAGATGCTGTTATAAAACAGCATAGTGGATTTCGGGTAAGTTTTGCTTCCCGAAGATTAAAAACTTTCCAGAAGAAACTTTTATGTTACTGGAACTATTTTAAAGGTGGCAGCACAAAAGGTCATAAATAAAAAATAGAAACAACGGCACTCTCACATGAAAGTTTCGCAAGGCCAACCGAGGACGAAGAACGAACTCATCGGAGCTGATTAATTAACTTAAATTTATTCTCATAAAAAACACTTAAACCAATGAAGATATAAATTTTCAATTCTTTTTGTTAGATTTGTTTTACTGAAATAACTTAGTCACGGAATAGTGTATGCTTAAAATTCTAATCGTTGAAGACGAGCTTCTGATTGCAGAGGATATTCGTATGCAATTGATACATCTGGGATATGAAGTGACCGGCCAGGCTGTGAGTTATATGGAGGCCATTGAATGCATCATGGACGATTTACCCGATCTCGTTATGGTAGATATAAATATAGCTGGAAATAAAGATGGCATTGAATTGGGAAAGTTCCTTCACGAAGAAGCAGAAATTCCATTTATTTACCTGACAAGCCATTCTGATAAAAACACTGTTGCCCGGGCCAAAGAAACTCAGCCCGATGCCTACCTGCTAAAGCCTTTCAAACCGGAAAGTCTTTTTACATCTATTGAAATAGCACTTTCAAATGCATCAAAACGATCCAGAGAGGTATTAAACAGTTCTCCGTTAGAAACATCTGACCTTGGCGAAGAATTATTTTTAAAAGATTGCCTATTTGTGAAGGAAAAAGATGGCACCTCATTTATTAAAATCAAACTTGAAGAGATTGTTTACATCAATTCTATAGGCGGCAATTACCTGACTTTATATGTGCTTGGGGATAACAAACATATTATTCGAAGCACGTTTAAAAGCATGCAACAATACCTTCCTGAGCAGGATTTTTTCCAAACCCATAAGTCGTATATGGTTAACTTAAAGTTCCTTGAGAGATTCTCGCAGGATAAAGTCACTATTAAAGGCATTGATTTGCCTCTTTCAAAATACCGCCGTGAAATTTTAGTAACAAAAATGAGGACTTATTAAAAAATCAACTTATTAATCCTAATAGGCTTAATTCCAGGTACAAAAAGAAATCCAAGGGATGCCAGATTATTTAAGTATTACCTTTTTAACCAAAGATTCTTCTGTAGAAAAGTTGGCAATAACCATGTAAATCCCTTTGGGTTGATCTGAAAGGTCAACGGAAGTTCCCGTTCCTGAATAAACCCGTTTCCCTAACAAATCTAAAATCTCGATAGATTGGATTTGGCTTCCCGAAATTTGTATCAAACCCGTTGTGGGGTTTGGATAAATAATCAGTTGATTGGCCGATTGGTCAGCCACACCAGAAGTAGCCTCGGGAGTCCATTTAATAGAAGTGGCCGAAAAACTGGGCTGATCCTGAGGTGTTGACAAAAAGCCCGCGGTCCCTTTGGCAAAGCTGAAACTACTGATATTTCCTGTAGCGTTCTTGTCGGTCAGTTCCATCTTCAATAAATAAGCACCATCTTCAACAACAGTCCCACTTACATCCGTTCCATTCCAAGTACAGGATTTTATCCCATGGCTGGTCCGGGTGGCACCGGTAATGGCATCTATGCGGTTATACATACTTCCTGCATCCGAGGTACTGGTTTCCCATGTATTTAAATGAGTTATCCTCTTATCGGCATAGGCTAAAAGGGTCTTGACAAAAGTACCCGATGCCGTTTCCACCCAAATGGCAGTTATATGTTTTGGTGCAAAATTTCCACCTGTTGAACTGGTGGTGGTCGAAACCTCTAAGGTTCCTTTGGTTTGAGCAACTATTGAAAGTGATATTCCTAAGATGCAAATTGATAAAATTAACTTCCTCTTCATGATTCCAGGTTTTAAAAGATTTCTAAAAGTGCAGAATTATTCGGCAAAGATTCCATTTCAAATTGAATGAAATTTTTAAAATAAACAAAGTCTTGAAAAGACTCAATAAACGTTCACAATATAATTACAAAATCGGATGAAACGGAATATAATCCGTTGAAAGTTGGTTCACCGGATTTCCTCAACCGATACAAACAGGCTGGGATATTTTGCTAATTTCGCAATTTCATTGTTGACAATGGATTATGGCATTAAATATCTATAAACTTTATATAATCAAAGTTGCCAAATGGTTTATGTTGGTAATGCCCATTGCCGTTTTGTTTTACAACGATAATGGCCTTGAGCAATTTGAAATTTTGCTTCTACAGGGAATCTACTCTGTGGCTATTGTGGCTCTGGAAATCCCATCGGGCTATATTGCCGATGTTTTTGGGCGGAAAAAGACCCTGCTTATTGGAAGCCTGCTAGGGTTCTTAGGGTACCTTGTTTACAGTTTCTCGTTTGGGTTTATCGGTTTTTTACTTGCCGAAATCATCCTTGGGTTTGGGCAAAGCTTAATAAGTGGCGCCGATTCCGCCTTGTTGTATGATTCGTTGCTTTACCAGAAACGGGAAAAAGACTATCTGAAACTGGAAGGAAGAGTTACTTCTCTTGGAAATTTTGCCGAAGCTTTGGCAGGAATTGCCGGAGGTTTTCTGGCTACCTACAGCTTACGGATGCCCTATTATTTCCAGGCAGGAGTGGCATTTATGGCCATACCGGCAGCTTTTACACTGGTTGAACCAGCCATACATAATCAGATGAAAGAAGTCCGGTTCCGTCACATTTTACAAATTACCCGCTACACGTTGTACGACCATAAAGAACTGCGCTTTAATATTTTGTATTCTTCCATCATTGGAACCAGCACGTTAACCATGGCCTGGTTCGTCCAACCCTATTTTAAACAGGTAGATGTACCCATTTACTGGTACGGAATATTATGGACCACCCTCAATTTATCCGCGGGAATTACCTCACTTTATGCCTACCGGATGGAAAAATGGATGGGCCGGGTAACTACCATCTGGTTGATAACCCTTTTTATTTCCGGAGGCTATCTAATGGTTGCGCAATCGCGCAGCATCTGGGGAATAACATATTTGTTTGCCTTTTACCTGGTGCGCGGTTTTGCCACTCCTACCCTGAAAGATTACATCAATCAGCTTACACCTTCAGAATTTAGGGCTACGGTGCTTTCTATCCGTAACTTTATCATCCGGTTGTTGTTTGCTTTGGTCGGACCCTTTTTGGGGTATGTAAACGATGCTTACAGTTTAACCACTGCACTGGTTCTGGCTGGAATCCTTTTCTTGATCACCGGGTTAGTGAGTATGGTGTATTATTTGAGGGTGTTTCGATCAAAATAGAAACAATTGCTTCAAATTAATTCTGAAAGGCCGATCCGGGTATTGGGTTTAAATTGTTTGGGATAGAATTTCTTAACAAACTCCTGATTCAACAAATAGAGCCGACTGTTAAACGGGGGCATAAACAACGCATTCCCATCATGGAAGGTATCTACATTAATTTCTTTAAAATTCAGTCGGCAAACCGAAAGTTCGTAAGCAGTTCCATCTCCGCTCTGATACAATAACGGAAAACCCTGGGTGCGGCAAATTATCGGGCGATGTTCATACATGCTACAAGAACCATCTTTTAAAAACAAACACGATTTACGGAACTTTTCAAAGTTTCGCTGTTGGGGAACTTGGAACGTACCATCCGATTGAATGACTTCTTTAATGGCCTCGAATTCCAATGGAAAAACACTGAATTTCTCGCAACAGGAATCGCAACCTTGTCGGCACTGCATCTTTCCAACATGCATTTTTGATAACCTATCACAGGTATCATCAATTTCATTCCTTAATGCCCGGTATTTTTCAAAATAAATCGCTTTATCCATGCCAGCTGTGATAGATGGTGCGAAAATAGGCAATTATTTAAGGAAATTCCGGAATTCGCGCATGAATTGGGTACGTTCCCACGAAGCCGGATTGTTCAACGATTTGTAACTCAATTTACCTCTGAAATCGGAGATTAATTTGTATTGATGCGTTTTCATCCAATCAAGCACAAAGGCGTTCATTTCAGTCACTACGGAGTTTCCCTTTTTGTAAATTACCGAGGCTACCTGAACGGCAGAGGCTCCGGCCAATAAAAATTTTACCACATCTTCTCCCGAATGGACTCCGGAAGACGCCGCAAAATCAACATTGATGGACTCCGACGAAAGGGCAATCCACCGCAAAGGGAGGGCTATTTCGGCAGGGCTGCTTAAAATAAATGCCCCTGAAACCTGCTGGGTATTTATGTCAATATCGGGAGAGTAATAACGGTTGAATAATACAATACCTTTAACTCCGGTTTTTGAATACCGCTCCAGCATCTGCCCAAAAGCGGTATAATATTGGCTAATCTTTATAGTAACAGGAATAGTTACCAAATCAACTATCTTTTCAACCAACACCAGATACATCTCTTCCAACTCATCTGCCGGAATTTCCGAATTACTGGGCAAGTTGAAAAGGTTCAGTTCAATGGCATCGGCACCCGCTTTCTGAATCTCTTCGGCCAAATAAGTCCATTTCTGGTTCGAGATGCAGTTAATACTGGCAATAATAGGGATTTGAACCGCTTGTTTGCTTTCTTTTATCAAACGCAGGTAAGCCCGGATTAAATCTTCATGGGGTTCCTCGTCTAAATAATCCTTTGTTTCGGGAAAAACATAAGGCTTACCAACCATCTGCTGTTTGATCTGATCCATCTCCATAAGTATTTCTTCTTCGAAAATGGATTTTAAAACCACTGCCCCAACCCCAGCTTTTTCAAGTTCTATAATGTTTTGCACATTATCAGTTAATCCGGAACTGGAAGCAATGATAGGGCTGTTCAGGTTTAAACCTGCATATAACGTTGATAAATTAGCCATAATGATCGTTTTTAAATTCTACCTCAAAACAAGATTATGTTAGGTTTGTTCATCAAAAGTTCTATTAATATATTCCTCTATTAACTTTAAAGTAGAGGTCACCTCCTGGTACCCGATAAGCTGGTAATAGGGTTGTCCAGCTATCATGGCCGATGGCCGGTTCCCTTTTGTGGTATTAAACAGGCACAAAACAGGTTTTTTCAGGAACATAGCCTGAGCTAGCTCGTAACCCACACCCAGCGAAGGCTGTGTTATTTCTGCTACCACCAGTTGGCTCTCCTTCAACCAAGCCAAATCGCGATCGTGGATTTGAGCATCGGTTAACAGTTGTTCATTCTTCAGTAAATGGTCGTCGGCAATATGTTCAGTAAGCACTGTTCCAAATTGCTTTAATGCCTGAATCAACCATTGGTAATCACTTTTAGAGCCTTGTCCACCCCGGATGGACCCCGCGAAATAGATGTTAATATTCATTTTGAAATTGTGATAAAGTTATTGGAACCATTGTAAAATTAATTTTTATTGTAAATTTACAGGAAATAAACAATTTTTAGAATGATAAGTAGTTACCTTAAAGAACTGATAGATCATAATAACCGGATCATTATCCCTGATTTTGGCGCTATTATGATACAAGATACCCCTGAAGGTAAACAGATTACCTTTAACGACTTCCTGAAGTTCAACGATGGGCTTTTAGTGAATCAGATTATTAAAGCAGAGAAAACCAGCAAAAACCAGGCGACAGAAAAAATCAAAGAATTTATCAAGGAAGTTGAAAAGAGTTTCTCAAACAGTCAACCTTACGAGCTTGCTGGAATTGGTTTCCTGGTTAAAGACAGTCATGGGAATATCAGGTTTGAGAAATTGACAACCCAAAAGGCTCAGGTAAGACCCACCGATGTAAAACCCACCATTGTCCTCGATGAAGTACCCAAAGCAAAATCTGAGGATATACCTAAAGAAACAGAGAAAAAAATAGAAATAGAAGCAGAACAAAAAACGGAAACTAAACCAACTGCTCCCATAGCACCTCCAAAAGAACCTGTTAAAACCGAACCAAGCACCCCCAAAGCGGTTCCTCCAAAGGCATCGCCATCGGGAACACAAAGAACATATTCATCAAAACCTATAACTCCAAAAAAAATGAAAAACAATACCTTGAAAACCATCATTATTGCAGCTATAGTTATCATCATTCTAGGTGGTGGCACTTGGGCTGTTTGGGAATATAAACTCATCGGCAAATTTTCGGAAAAATTTTTAAAGAAAGAGGTTATACAGGAACCCGTGGAAGCAGTTGCCATTACCGACACTTTGGTAGTTGCCGACACCACCCCCGAGCCTGTGATTGTTGAAGAACCCGAAAACAAAATCGATCCAAATGCCAAACGCTACTATATAGTGGCAGGTAGTTTTAAAGTTGCTTCCAATGCCGATCGTTATAATAAAAAATTAACCGATGAAGGTTACATGTCGGAAATTGTGATGCGCAGAAATGGGTTCCATGTAGTTTCGTACAAAACAGTTTACGACAAAAATGAAGCTTTGATGGAATGGAAAAAAATGCGCGAGAAAAACCCTGAAACATGGATTTACATCAAATAAAAAATATTGCCTGACAGGCTCTTATTGAAGAAATGGAAAGATGGAATGAATTTCAACCCGTTTTTCCATTTTTTTGTTTAAAACAACTACATGATTAAGTATCACTAGGAAGAATCTCAGTCAACGGGTTTTCCACATTAAAATTTCATTAAAAATATAAAAACATCTACTAAATGAAGTATTATTTCACTTGTACCGATGAACTTTTGGTGGAAATATGGGTTTAAGTAGGAAACTTTTAATTTATACGAAATGAGCACTTTTTATTTTTACATAATAAATGCCGCAACGTTAATTGTTGTAGGTTCAGTTGGTTACATCGGTTCCGAAACTCCATCTATTACTGCTTTGATACCGGTATTTGCAGGCATCGTACTTTTGCTGTTTATAAAAGGGATGAAAGCTGGGAACAAAAGCATTGCCCATAAAGTGGTTGTAATCACATTTTTAACCTTAATCGCGCTTTTTAAACCGCTCGATGGTGCCATTTCAAGAAATGATCCTGCGGCAACAATCCGTGTGCTACTCATGATTCTAACTGGTATTGTAGCCATGGCAGCATTTATAAAAAGCTTTATTGATGCGAGGAAAAACAGGAAAGCCCTATAAACCGATGTATTTTACTTACCGATACAAAACTGGCCGAAGATATTCCCCAATACCTCATCGGTAGTAATTTCGGAACCGGTGATGCCTGCCAGGTAATGAATCACTTCACGGATATCCATGGCCAAAAAATCGTGGGTAACCCCTGATTCCATCCCTTCCATAGCCCGTTGCAGCGAGGACAGTGCATTTTTCAATGCCTCCAGATGCCGGATGTTCGAAACAATAACATCGCCCATTTCCAACGCGTCCGATTGGGTGGCATCACTGATGGCTCTTAAAAGTTTATCCAGGGAGTGGTGAAATTTTGCCGATATGGTTACCTCTGAAAAAATGGCGTTGCTTTTTATGGGTGTTCCTTCATTGACAGTTAAATCGGCTTTATTCCGGACCAGGATGATCTTTTTTTGGCCCCCCCCTTTTTCTAAAATTTGTTGCAACGATGCCTGAATTTTTTCTTCGGGATCGGTGGCATTGAACAAGGCTAACACAATTTTTGCCTGTTTTATTTTCTGATACGTCCGTTCAATACCCAAATTTTCGATGGTATCGGTGGTATGCCGTAAACCGGCGGTATCAATGAACCGATACAAAATACCCTGATAATTAAAGGTATCTTCGATGGCATCGCGGGTGGTGCCTGCAATTTCTGAAACTATGGCTTTTTCTTCGTTCAATAGGGCATTTAACAAGGTCGATTTTCCCACATTGGGTTCTCCGATAATGGCCACCGGAACTCCATTCTTAATGGCATTTCCCAGTTCAAATGACTGAATTAATTTTTGAATGACCTGGGCAATCTTTTCCAACAACTTACGCAGTGCCGTCCGGTCGGCGAATTCAACCTCTTCCTCACTGAAATCGAGCTCCAGTTCAATAAGCGAGATGAACTGGAGCAAATCGGCCCGTAAACCGTTCAACTCATGTGAAAAGCCTCCACGCATCTGGTTCATGGCAATTTGGTGTGCCGCGGCATTGGAGGAGGCTATCAAATCGGCAACAGCTTCAGCCTGCGATAAATCCATCTTTCCGTTCAAATAAGCCCTCTGGGTAAATTCACCGGGCATGGCCAGGCGTGCTCCCGAAGAAACCAATAAATGCAATATTTTTTGCTGAATATATAGCGAACCATGGCATGAAATCTCGACCAAATCTTCACCCGTGTAGGTATGTGGGTTTTTAAAAACCGAAACCAGAACTTCATCAATCAGGGTTTCGCCCTCACGTATCTCGCCAAAATGGAGGGTTTGGCTTTGCTGAACCGATAAATCAAACCCTTTTTTTGTGGAATGAAAAATTTCCGAAACAATGGAAAATGTTTCAGGGCCGCTAATCCTGACTAACGCGATGGCCCCATTGCCCGATGAAGTTGAAATGGCACAAATGGTATCTTCTCCCATGACTGTATAAAATTACTTGTCAAAAATAGGGATTCTTTCCTTCTTTATCTTACGAATTTCCGAAGATTCTCGGGATAGAAGTAACAACAACGTAACTTAAGACATATTAATTTTATGATGCAAGTCTTTTGAATGACAAATGCGATTAAAACTTACATCCACAAGTTGCAGTACGGTTAATATGAAAAATGAATATTTTAAATCAATTCTTCTTCATGCTACATCGTGAAACCTCACTACTATTAAATATAACCATTATTATCCCAACTGTAGAATTTAGGTTAAATTTAAAACCTACTTACAAAATGCAATTAATTGTTATTTTTGAGGACTCTAATTAAAAAAAGTATTGGTATTATGATAGCTACTATCCCTTATATAAAAAACACCGATTCAGGGAATTTTTTCCTTTTTGCCGGACCATGCGTGGTTGAAAGCGAACCCTTGGTTTTTGAAGTAGCCAAACGGGTGATTGAAATTACCGACAACCTCCACATTCCATACGTATTTAAAGCATCATACCGTAAAGCCAACCGAAGTAAAAAGGATTCATTCATGGGTATTGGCGACGAAAAAGCTTTGGAAATATTGGCTAAGGTGCGTCAACAATTAAAAGTCCCGATTGTAACTGATATTCACACAGCCGAAGAAGCACACCTGGCCGCCCAATATGTCGATATCCTTCAGATTCCTGCTTTTTTATGCCGCCAGACTGATTTACTGGAAGCCGCTGCAAAAACCGGGAAAGTAGTAAATATCAAAAAAGGTCAGTTTTTAGCTCCCGGTGCCATGAAGTTTGCCGCTCAAAAAGTGACCGATGCCGGAAATCCCCGGGTGATGCTCACCGAAAGAGGGACCACTTTTGGGTATCAGGATTTATTGATCGATTACCGGGGAATCCCTGAGATGCAAGCCACCGGGTTCCCTGTGATCCTCGATATTACCCATTCGCTGCAACAGCCAAACCAAGCATCAGGGGTAACCGGCGGAAGGCCCGATTTGATAGAAACCGTGGCCAAAGCCGGTATTGCCGTGGGCGTGGATGGCATCTTTATCGAGACCCACCCCGATCCTTCCAAAGCCCTCTCCGATGGTGCCAATATGCTAAAACTTGATTATCTGGAAGATTTATTAATCAAGCTCACAAAGATAAGATCGGTCATCAACCACCTTTAAATTTTCGTTCTATTTGAGGTTTTATGAATTTTAGTATATTTAGTGCAAAAATGAAAAGCACCTTGAGTGCACTTAACAAAAACTAGTGAAAATTAATACCATATATCGGCAACTCTTTATCAATATTGTATTACCTGTTATAGTGGGTTTACTTATCATTGGTGTTTTCAGTTACCGGAATACCAAAACCATACTGCATGCCAACACCGAAACCGAGCGGAATTTTATTTATGAGGAGATAAAATCATTTATCGAACTGCAATTTGTGGCCCTTTCTATTATTGAGGAACCCATGGATTTGCAGATGCACCATTATAGCAATTTGTTGGTGAACAATTATTTTGCATCGACTCAGGATATTGAAAACACCGATTTGATTTCGATACGGAAAGAACTTGGCATGGATGCCAATGATTTTGACCTTTATGTAATCAACCAAGACGGCATTGTGGTAAATACCACGTTCAAAGAGGATATGTACATTAATTTTTTCAGTTTTGGCGAGGCTCATAAAGAATATTTACTGAATGTATTTAAAAACAAAAGCTTTGATAGCCCGAGGTTCTTTTTTGAACACAAAACCAAACGGTACAAGAAGTACAGCTACCACCCAACCAACGATGGAAAATATATTGTTGAAATTGGACTGTATTCAACACAAGCTGATAAAATCTACGACTATTTCATCCGGCACATGGATGAAATCCCACATAAAAAACCGAACCTAACATCGGTTGACATCTTCTTTTATGGCGACAAACCTTACCCGCTAAACCTTAAAAAGGAATTTATCCCAGAACACCAATACATCATCCCGGAACTGCTCAATGGTAAGATGCTGACTCTTTCGTTAAATGATAAAAACACTTCGAACAATATTAAATATACATATTTCTTCATTCCTGATTCCCATCCAAGATTATTTACCGGGACTATCATCCGCATCTCAAACGACTCATCGGCCCAGACTCATTTTATCAATCGGGAGAAGATTAAGATCAGTATTGTTCTGGTTGTTTCGCTGTTATTGGTGTATTTGTTAATTAACAACCGGGCCAAAGCCATTGTGAAACCCATCCATCATCTGATTGATAAAACTAAAATCATTACAAGCGGAAATTACAGCGAACGGGTGACTGTGGAAGGCGACAATGAAATTGCCATTTTGTCGAGAAATTTTAACAAGATGGTAAATAAAATGGAAGAGCGGAGCAACGAAATTGAAGAGCAGTCGGAGTTTTTATACCAGGCCAACCGGAAACTAAATGAGGCTTACAAACTACTCGACCATCAGAAAAATCTACTCGAAAATAAACAGGATGACATTACAGCCAGTTTAAATTATGCCCACCGGATTCAGGAATCGCTTTTACCAAATCCAACTGACTTTAGTAAACTTTTTGCTGAATCTTTTGTGTATATCTTACCTCGTGATATAGTGAGCGGTGATTTTTATTGGTTCTCAAAAATTAAAAACAAAACGGTTGTTGTTGCCTCTGACTGCACAGGGCACGGTGTTCCCGGGGCATTTATGAGTATGATAGGAATGACCATTTTGCACCATTTGGTGAACTATGAATACATTACCGATCCAGCACTAATCCTTTCAAGGCTCGATACCGAAATAAACGACTTGCTTGGCTATAAAAATCACCACGAACAAAGGTTCGAGGGCATGGATATCGCCGTTTGCAGCATCGATAACGATTCGCATGAGATGAAGTTTGCCAGCGCGCAACGGCCAATCATTCTAATGCGCGAAGGTTCGCCCATTACGTTTAAAGGCAGCATCTATCCAATTGGGGAATATTACGACAACATTCAGAAAATATTTACCAATGTTACCATTCCATTGAAAGAAAACGATGTAGTTTACCTGTTTACCGATGGATACACTTCGCAATTTGAAGAAACCGGAGAGAAAAAATTCAATTACAGCCGCTTCAGAAAATTAATCTCCGATATCAACCATCGGCCGTTGAAGGACCAACCGTCCACCCTGCACAGGACCTTCGAAGCATGGAAAGGCAATACCGAACAGATTGATGATATTTTAGTAGTTGGTTTTAAATATTCCCACACAAAGGAGAAAAAAACCATCTCTGCCAAAGATTTGCTCGATTAGATAAACCATCGCTAACAACTAACCTCATTTTCGTGGATAAAGTTTTCCCCCGTTAATTCTGTTAATAGTAAAACTATTCGTTTTCAGATAATTAGCCATCTATATGAGTAGTAAAAATGACAATCACCCTTAATGGTTTATTGAGTGTGTTTCGGAATTAGCATTCAATTAGATAACTATTTTTTCAATTCGTAACAATTGTAGATAAACATCCAAATATTTTCATAATTTAGCAACAAATTCGCCATGAGAGAAAAAACGAACATATTTAAAAGCCTTAATATTGAAGCCACGGAAATTACTCCCGTGCTTTTGCTTATAACACAATCTATTTTTTTAGGCATCTTTTACGGTACGTTCGATATTGGGGCTCATACCCTGTTTTTAAAGACTTTTCCCGAATCGATGATTCCAAAAGCTTACATCATTTCGGGGATTGTGGGTATTTTAATGACCAGCACTTTTTCAAAATTCCAAAGCAAAATTAAGTTCTCGAATCTGGCTAGTTATACATTTTTGTTTATCACTCTATTGACTATCTTGGTCCGGATTTTATTTGAGTTTTCAGCCGCCAAATGGACGGTGTTTATAGTTTTCATTTTGTTAGGACCCTTAAATATCCTTGCCATTCTTTCCTTTTGGGGTACAGCCGGCCGGATATTTAGCCTCCGCCAAGGGAAACGTTTATATGGTATCATCGACTCGGGTCAGGTATTTGGTATTATCATCAGTAGTTATGCCATACCATTGATAATTGCCTATTTGAACGGGACCAAAAACCTTTTGGTTATCAGCGCGGGTAGTATTGTTGCTGCCATGTTGATTGAAATTATCATATCGCGTAGGTTCCAACTGGATGCTTCTCAAGAAAGCAGTCCTGACGACAAGGAAAAGCATCTGCAAGAACAGGTCAAACTACGCGATTTCCTTAAAAATCCGTACATCACCTACATGGCGCTTTTTGTCATCTTCTCTATGTTTACCGCATTCTTTGTACAATATTCTTTTTTGGTGGTAACCAACGAACAATATAAAGTTGAAGAAGATTTGGCCAAATATTTAGGTTTTTTCACAGGCTCCATGATGATATTCACCTTTATCATCAAAACCTTTGTTTACAGCAAATTGATGAAAACTTATGGGTTAAAAATCAGCCTGCTCCTCTCCTCTCTCCTATTGGTTGTTTTTACTGGAATCGCCATTTTAATAGGATTTATTAGTGGTTATGAGCTTGAAGCCACCGGATTTATCTATTTCTTCCTATTTATTTCGCTCAGCAAATTGTTTAACAAAACATTGAAAGATGCCTTGGAGGTGCCTTCGTTCAAGTTACTGTATCAATCGTTAAAAAAGAGCATACGCTTCGATGTGCAGGCCAAGATTGATGGAACCATTAACGAAATTGCGGCATTAATTTCAGGGATTTTACTGAGCACCTTGGGTTTACTGGCGTTTATTAAACTTATACACTTTTCGGTATTCCTGTTTGGCTTACTTTTGGTTTGGGCTTACATTACCTTTAAACTTTACCGTGAATACCGGAAAAGCCTTGAAGAGGCCCTGCAACAGGATTCACCCGATGAATTACATGAAAGCTATGAAATTCAGGCCATCGATCACACAAACATTGAATTACTGAATTCAAAACTCGATTATACCAAGAGTTACAGCCCTTATCATTACCACGCCCATTTAGCACTGTTGTCGGATTCACTAAGTACCGATTCGTTCCAAAAAATATCCAAAGAACACCGGATTGGGATTTACCTTCAGCACCTTCAGAACAAAACAAAAGATTCCTGGGACCAGGTTTTCAGAATATGGGAAACACATCAGGCAGTTTATTCTATCAAAGAATTAAGCCAATTATTAAAATCGGCCGACCCTGCCCATTATGTAAGTGCCATTAAGTTTATTTGGAAACAAGAAGCAAAAACCCAGCTAAACATGCTTTGGGCTTTATTACGGATACCTGACAATAAAGTGCAATGTATTGCTATCCAATTGAGTGGGGCACTGAACGAAACTGAAACCAGCAATACACTGGTCGAATTTACCGAAACCGAAACTCTATTTCCCGATGCATTCCTGGCCTTGGGCCAGATGGCAGAAAAAAATTTCCCTTTCCTGTTGAAAGTGTTTTACAAAACCGATATCAAACTTATTTCTCAGCTTGCTATCATTGATATCGTCAGTGGAATTGAACACCCGGAGATTACCTCCTTTTTGCTGGAAAATATTTCGCACCACAAAAAAGAAATCCGCGAGAAAGCCATCGAAGGATTATTGAAACTCAACTTCACAGCCTCTGAAAAAGATTATCCAAAACTATTTCATGCCATAACCACCGCTTCGTACAATGTTTCATGGGATATAGCGGCCTTGGCATCGCTGGCGGATATACCCGATTACGAAACACTTTCAAAAAGTCTGGAATTTGAACATTACAACCACCAGAATTCGCTGTTCAAACTATTGGCTTTAACCTACGATGCGCAATCGGTTTGGCATGTTAAAGACCATTTAACCGGAGGTAGCGCCGAAGGAGTCGGTTATGCTTTGGAACTATTTGATTTGTTCATTTCGGAAGAGATAAAACCAATGATTTTAAGTGTTTTCGAAGATTTACCTTACATTGAGAAAGTCAAACTTTTAGAAAACTTCTTCCCGGTTGAGATATCCGAACCCGAAAAACTGTTGCTCCATTTGTTGAATCGCGATCCAAACCTGATTTCATTAACAACAAAAAAAATAGCGTTGAACCTGTATGCTAAAAAATATTCCGAGGTAACCAACGACATCATTGCGCAACTGTTTAGCCCAGAACCTGAATTACAGATGATGGCCTCAACAGTCATAAAACAAATTAACCCAACCCTTTTGCCACAGATTAAAAGCCGGATTCAGACCAAAAACCGGCGGAATATCGACTACCAATTGCCATCGGCAACCTTTGAAGATCTGACCATGATTCCTATTTCACAGGCCGATAAAATTATGAAGGCTCTTTCTGTCGATGCAAGCAATTACCTTTCAGTAATTTCTAATTTTGAATTAAAGACCATTGATTCACTGAAATTTTCCGTTACAAAGGAGCAACTTAGTAATTATTTAGTATTTTTGATTTTTAACCAAAGCCTAGAATCAAACAGTTCTGATAATATCGACCTGTATATAGGAAAAAATATAGCTCATGAAGCAAACAATTTAATAACCGGGAACCTTGTTATTGGACTGAAAAAAGAGAGCATGGGCAAAATGTTGCTAACACATAAAACATTCTCCCTCATGCTAATTAATAAAATATTTGAATGATTGATTTTATTATGGCAGCTAGACGCAAAACAACTATATTCAAACAATTGATTTTGAATGTGATGGCTCCTCCCATTCTGGCGCTTCTACTTTTAGGGATTTTAAATTACAACCATACGCGTAAAATTCTTGTCGAAGAAAGTATTGCCCGAAACTACATTATTGGGGACGAAATTATCAAGGTACTTGAATTCCAGGATGTGGCCCTCAACCTGGTTGAATCGAGGCTGAATAACCGCATGGAAGGTTTGAGCAACAATATCCGTAACAATTTCAAGAATACCGCCGATATTGAAACATTAGACCTTACCACCATTCAGGCCAAGTTTGGGATGAACCCAATCATGGAAGATATTTATATTATCAACCAGAACGGAATTGTTGTTAATACCACTTTTAAGCAGGATTTGAATCTCAACTTTTTCAGCTTTGGCGAAGAACATAAAAACATGCTCCTGAATATCTTTCACGAGGGCATTTTCCATAGCGAACGCTTTGCCATTGAAGCCAAAACCAAGCGTATTAAGAAATTCTCGTACCACCCGACAATTGACAGTAAATATATCATCCAGATCGGGGTTTATTCTTCGGAAGCCGACGAAATTATTGACTTTATCCGAAATACAACTTCGCAGTTATCGAAAAAAATAGAATCTATTTCCGATGTAGAATTATTTATTGGAGCCGATAACCCTTTTTCGCTAAATAAAAATGCGAAATTGGAAGAAAACCACAAACACATTCTGTCACAATCCTTTGCCAACCGCGATACCATTTCGGTAGATACCATCATCAACCACAGGAGGTTGAATTACCAGTTCATTTATATGGACCGCAAAAATACCGATTTGTATAAAGGATCTGTGATACGGATTACCTCGGATCGCACACAGGACCATGAATACCTGAGAAATGAACTGATAAAATTCATAGTCATCTTTTCTTTAACCCTGATATTGGTAATCACACTTATCTACTTTAAAACCAAGGTTATTACTGATCCTATTAAAAAACTGGTGCTTAAAGTTAACCGGATAACCCACGGACACCTGAACGAACGGGCTGATGAAATTGGAAACAATGAAATAACTACCCTCTCGAAACAGTTCAATTTAATGATTGAAGAACTGGAAAGCTATTACAACGAACTGGAACAAAAGGTAGAAGAACGGACCCGCGAAATTCAACAACAAAAAGAAGAAATTGCCTCTCAACGCGATGCAATTGAAGACCAACGCAACATGCTGGCCGACAAAAATGAAAGCCTGGAAGAGGCCTATAAAGAAATCCAGGCACAAAAGAAACATATCACCGATAGTATTGTGTATGCCAAACGGATTCAGAATGCTATTCTGCCACCAAAGAACTTTATCGACAAGGCCGTTCCCAATAGCTTCATTCTTTACAAACCCAAAGATATTGTCAGTGGCGACTTTTACTGGATTGACAAATCGCAGGGCAAATCCATCGTGGCCGCGGTGGATTGTACCGGGCACGGTGTACCTGGAGCTTTCATGTCAATAATTGGTAGCAACCAACTGGAATTTGCTGTACACACGAAAAAAGTCAAAACGGCTGCTGAAATTCTCGATTCGTTGAACGAAGGTGTGGAACTTGCCTTAAGGCAGGAATCGGGGAAAACAAATATCCGTGATGGAATGGATATTGCCCTTTGCATGATTGATTATAAAACCTACGAAGTTGAATTTGCAGGTGCTTACAATCCCATGTATTTGGTTCGGAAGGGTGAACTTATTTCATACAAACCCGACAAAAACGCGATTGGTTCCCATGGGGAATATCCCGATAAAAAATATACCAACCATGAGATCAAAGTGGAAAAAGATGACATGATTTACATCTTTTCCGATGGTTATGCCGACCAGTTTGGTGGGCCTCAAGGAAGAAAATTCATGTACAGTAATTTCAAAGACTTGCTTGTACGTGTGTCAACCCTGCCGATTGAAGAACAACAGACTATTATAGACGAAGAGTTTGAAAAATGGCGCGGCCAGGAAGTTCAGGTAGATGACATTTTGGTTATTGGTATAAAATTCTAAAATTAAAGAATGGGAGCTTCACTCAAATCATACTTACTCAAAGGTTTCGATAAGGAACATACGCAGAAAATTTTAAAAACCCTGCAATATGTTTTTATACAAAAAAAGATGGATTGTCAGACCGAGATTATTGATCGTCTGAATGTAACTCTCGGAACTGATGATTTTTTGATTCTTTTCATCGACGACATCGTGCTAAACCAATTAATTAACGATGCCACCAACAAGCAGTTTTTAGTGAAAAAAGAATTTAGGAACAACCAGCTATTAATTGTTACCGAAGATTTGAATATATCACAACTTCCTGATTATCTCCATTATTTTCCGGTATTCTCCATGCAATCGGAATCTAATTTTTCCGAAGAAGAATCGGAATCGATAAATACAAACATCAATCGTTCAAACCTTTTTGATGTCATCAACGATGTGGTTTTATTTATCAAACAGACAAAATTGCCTCAAAACCAGGAGAACCTGACTATTTATATTGGACCTTTTGATGACAACACAACTTTTGAATACCAAAAAGTTACCCGGGAATTGTTGCACCGGAATTTTAAAATTGTACCCGAGGTTTCAAACCCCACGGCAAAAGATTTGATCAACAATCAGGAATATCTGTTGGAGATGCTCCGGAATGCGGATTTTGCCATCCATTTTATTGGACATAATTCGTTAGCCAACTATCCTGAACAGATGTCCCCGGTTTTGCAGATAAACCAGATTACCGCCAATTTCTGTAGTTCACCTGAAGGTGAAACCCTGCAACGGATTATTTACGTTCCGGCTGAAACTCCAGAAACTCCAGAGATAGTGGCCCAAAAAATATTGCAGTTCAAAAGCGATGCGCAGAGCCTGACCAATGCGGAATTGCTTCAAACGCCGATAGAGAAACTAAAAGAAATCATTCTGCAAAAAGTTACCGAATTGGCGGCTCCCTTAGAGCAAGAAGAACTGGAATCGGTACAAGCTTCCGATGTTTATTTTATGTATCCTCCTGGAGCCGAAACACCATCCAAAGAATATGAAGATTGGATGAAAAACCACCATATTTCATTTTCATTGTCACAGGTAAATCTGGATCAATTGGAATTGCTCCATTACCATCAAAAACAGCTCACAACAGTACAAGGGGTCCTGATTTTCCACCATGGAAACCAACACTGGTTGGAACGCAAACTCAGCGATTTGATTAAAGCTCCGGGTTGGGGACGCAAAATGCCATTCCGGTTTATTGCCATTTGCGGCCAAAAAATTGATACCAACCATTTATCAAAATTGAACAATTACCCGATTTATTTTATCGCCGGGCCTTCAAACATGGAACAATTAGCTTTACATGAGCTATTGGCAACAAAATAAAAACAATATGAAAACTTCAACTGTAGCCCAATCCGCTTTTACTACCCAATCTGGAATACCTTCATTCAATCCATTCCCGGGTTTGCGACCTTTTACTACGGACGAAAGCCATCTGTTCTTTGGCCGCGAAGGACAAAGCCAGGAGGTGTTGAAATTTCTGGCCCAAAATCATTTTGTTGCATTGCTGGGTACTTCAGGTAGTGGTAAATCTTCATTGATGTATTGCGGGGTCATCCCAATTTTACAAGGAGGCTTTATTACCAAAGCCGGGGTTGATTGGAAAATAATTACCTGCCGCCCAGGCCAGAGCCCTGTAAGAAACCTTTCCGAAGCCATTGTTCCTTATATAAGCGATGAAATAAGCGATAATGAATTACAAAAGGAATATTTATTTACCACTCTTTCGGCAAGTTCTGTTGGGCTTACCGAGGTTTTAAGGCAAGTCCCCCGTAAAAGGGGCCAGAACATATTATTGCTGGTGGATCAATTCGAAGAACTTTTCCGCTTCCGCAGGATAAAAAATACCACCGAGGCTTACAATGAAGTCATCGCATTTATCAAGCTTCTGATGGAATCGCTACACCAAAAAGATGTCCCGGTTTACATTGTAATTACCATGCGGTCCGACTTTATTGGTGAATGTGCCCAGTTTCAGGAACTGACAAAATTGATCAACGATAGCCATTACCTCATTCCCCAAATGACACGCGATGATTTCCGAAGTGCCATTGAAGGACCCATTGCCGTAGGTGGTGGAAAAATTACTCCCTTTCTGGTTCAGCAATTATTGAACGACCTTGGCGATAATCCGGATCAGCTCCCCATCCTTCAACATGCGTTGATGCGTACCTGGGATTCATGGATCAAATCGGGAAATACTGAAGATGCCATTGATATTAAAGATTATGAAAATATTGGTCGGTTAGAAAAGGCACTATCGGAACATGCCAATGAAGCCTATAACGAGCTCAACCAACGCCAGAAAGAAATTTGTCAAAATATTTTTAAAACTCTGACCGAAAAAGGGGGCGACAATCGTGGGGTCCGGCGCCCCACCGTGATTAAGGAAGTTGCCGAAATAGCTAATGCTACCGAAGATGAAATTATCGATGTGGTAGAACATTTCAGGATCATTGGCCGATCGTTTCTTGCCCCACAACCTCCAGTTGTACTCAATAAAGAATCGGTAATTGACATTTCGCATGAAAGTTTGATGCGTATTTGGGATAAAATGATTCTTTGGGTGGGTGAAGAGTACGAGGCCGTGCAGATGTACAAAAGGTTGGCTGAATCGGCTGAAAAATACCAGCAAGGCGAAACCGGATTGTGGCGTCCACCCGATCTTATGTTGGCTATTAACTGGCGCGAAAAGCAAAAACCTACGCTAACCTGGGCCAAGAGACATAACCCGGCGTTTGAACGCACGATGGTTTACCTAGAAACCAGCCACCGAGAATATCAACTTGAAGAAGAAAATAAAGTCAAACAACAAAAAAGAGCCTTACTCCGGACACGGATATTTGCCATTGTACTGGGTACAGCCTCCATCATTTCGTTGTTCTTTATGATCAACTCTTTTTTGGCAAAACAGGATGCTGAAAAGCAAAAAATAAAAGCCGAACAGCAAACGGAAATTGCCACCCAGGAACGGACAAAAGCTGAAGAACAATCAAAAATTGCCGAAGAACAAAAACAACTGGCCCAGCAAAAGGAGCAGGAAGCATTAACTCAGAAAGAGCTGGCCGATAAAGAAAAACTCAATGCCCAGGCCAGTGCACATGAAGCAACCCGGCAACAAAAAATTGCTCTACAGAAATCACAGGAGGCAACAGAACAAAGGTCAATTGCAGTGGAAAAAGCTGAGGAGGCAAAAAAACAGCAGGTTTTAGCTGAAGAAGCTAGTAAACGCGCTATGCAGTTACGGATGTTGAGTATTTCGCAGTCCATGTCGGTTAAGTCGCTTCAAATTGATATTGATACGATGCTCCGGGCATTAGTGGCTTATCAATCGTATTTATTGAACCACGAATATTTGGGAAATGTATTCAACCCGGATGTTTACAACGGTTTGTATTTTGCACAAAAATACCTTTATGGCGACATGGCAACTGATTTTCTGAAGCATACCTATTTGGTAAAATCCATTCAGTTGGACCCCAACGGACCGGTGTTCTATTCCACGGGCAGTGATGGGAACATTATCAAATGGCCATTGAATGATAACACCCAACCACAGGTCTTTTATAACTCGAACAATACCAACCGTACATTAGCACTCAACAACGACGGTACGAAACTCATTTTGGGGTTGAACACCGGGGAAATCCTCCAATTCGATTTAACCAACATGGTCACTCAACCTGAGATTTTGCATCAGTTTACAGCAGCAGTAAACACAACCATCTTTACTGAAGATCAGAAGCTCATAGCCTCTGACAATATGGGCAATACGGTAACAATAATACCTGAAACAAAAACCGTTGAACCTTGGACAGCGAAACTCTCGATCAAAGAGATTATCCCGTACAAACAAGGCTATCTGGGGTTGACAAAAAGTGGTTATTTGCTGAAGATTAATTCTATACAGCCTTTGACTTATGAAACAAAGAAACTGGTTTTCTCGAACGATGGGAAAACCGGCAGTTTACAGGATGCCAATATTAACGAAGAAAACATTCATTCGGTGCTGAATTCGTTGGCCACTTCGCCCGATAATAAATTGTTGGCACTAGGCGACTTGAATGGCAATGTGATGGTTTTCAACTTAACAAACAATAAATTCGAATACCGCCTCACAGGGCAAACAGCACGTATCAACTGTTTGGAGTTTTCGCCAAAGAATAATTATTTGGCCAGTGCCAGCAATGATGGGTCGATATTGATTTGGAACCAAAAAGATTTCAACTTGGCTCCTTACCAGCTCAAAGACAATGTGGCCTGGGTGATGAGTATTAAATTTACACCGAACGAAGATTATCTGTTGTCAGGTTATGCCGACGGCAAAATCAGAAAATGGCCCATTGATTCGAAACAGATTGCCGACGTGGTGAAAGTAAAGATTAACCGGAACTTTACCCTTGAAGAATGGCAGCAATACCTTGCCAAAGACATTGATTATAAAAAAACGATTCCAGAATTACCCTGATTATGATATCCAGATTTGCTATCCCATTCCTGATTTTGGTTTTGTTGGTCAGTTTTTCCGTGACAGGAAAGGCTCAAGATGACTGTGTAGTCAAATTAAACGAGGCCGAAAAGCTCTACGAAGAAGGAAAAATAGAAAAGATTCCGGAAATGTTAAACTCATGTATTGAAGCCGGGTTTAATAAAGAAAATAAAATTGCGGCGTTACGCTTGCTAACTTTGGTATATCTGTTCGATGATAACTTAGTAAAGGCTGAAAGTTCCTTACTCCGGCTGCTTAAAGAAGACCCAGAGTATAAAACCAATCAGGCTATTGATCCTGTTGAATTTACCCGTTTGTATAATTCTTTTAACACGGCGCCTATTTTTTCATTGGGTGTTGTGCTTGGAGTAAATAGTTCGATGCCCCGGTTGATTGAACCTTATGGTACCGCCTCATTTGATGCGGCTAATCCCAAATATAATGCCGAAGGCTTTGGATACAACATGGGGATACGTAGTGCTTTTCACCTGAATCATCAATGGGATATAATATTTGAACCATCCTTAACCACCTATTCATTCCATGTTGAAGAAAATGTTACCAATTACAACATTACTTTGGCTAATGAATCAATGACTTATATTGATTTTCCCATATTCACAAGTTATATTTTCTATAAATACAACAGTTTAAGTTTTTATGGAGAACTTGGAGCCATTTATGGGATGTACCTCTCTGGAAAATACAATGGGACATCCACCTTTACAAACAACGAAAACCCTGATTATGAAGGCTCTTCGATTACCATGACCGATTTGCGTAAAAGTTATTTAATAATGGGTTCCATGGGGATTGGGAGTAAGTTGAAAATCAATCGGGGAAACCTGGCGTTTAACATCAGATATAAATTTGGAATTAATAATGTCATGGATACCGATATCCGCTATACCCCAGAATTCAACCAAATCTTAAGTGAATACATGGATATTGATAATGATTTTTCAAATTCAAATATCAGCATATCTATTAGTTATAATTACGAGTTTTACATCCATCATAAAAAACCTACTAATAAATCCAATTATGATGTCCTTAAGTAGATTATGTTTATTGTCCGCCCTTATCTTTAATCTACTGGTATTTGACAGTTGCAAAAAAGATAGTCCAAGTGACATCCAAAAAGAACAGTTCATCAAACTTTTTGGAGGTCCATATACCAATGAAGCTATTGATTTGATTGAAGATTCCGGGTCGTTTGTCCTAATTGGCAATCAATACGATAAGGATGACATCTCCTCCATTCTTGTGGTCAAAACCGATGACTTTGGGAACCGTGTTTGGGAAAAAGAACTTTCATATCAGGGTTTTTCTACCGTTGCCAGCCAATTAATCAAACTTGAAAAACAGGAAGGATATGCCATCATTGGTACGGCAGAAACCGATGAAGGAACCTATTATTCTGATATGATACTTTACATTCTTGATTTAAATGGTGAAATTAAAATCGAGAAAATCTATAACATTGCCAATTACGAATCGGGCAAATGCCTAATGGAATTCGATTCTGGGGAACTAATGTTAACAGCAACCTCCGATTCTACATCCTCCTCTAATGCATCGCAGAAACTTTTTTTCAAAGTAACCGCAACAGGTGAAATAACACCGCCCACTATCTTAAAGTCAGCTACGGATGTCGATTTTACCGGGATATCTTATACCGAAAACAGTGACTTTATTTATATTACCGGTAAAAGTGATAGCAAACCTCAAATAAATATTTTAGAGAATAATTTCACTTTCTGGGCAGCCATGGATTTTGATCCCCAAGTCTCATTTAATTGCATCACTCAAGACACAGATGGTAACATGTATGTTTGTGGAACCAGCAATTCCGGGGCAAATGGCAAAAAAGATATATTTGTTGCCAAATTAACTTTCGATCTTTCAGCAATGAATATCACGTGGCAAAAAGAATTAGGATTCGCCGATGACGATCTGGGAACAAACATATCCATCTCCCAAACAAACCATCTGATTATCACAGGTTCAACCCAGGATGTACAATTATCAACCTATGATGTATATATTGCCGAACTGGATTTGGATGGAAATATCTTACAATCAACATCTTTTGGTGGTTCAAGAAATGAATTGGGCATAAAAAGTGTTATTGATGCTACTGGTAAAACCATCACTTTAGGTACCACTTCATTTAATAGCTCAAGCCTGATTAGCCTTATGAAACTGAATTGGGAATAGGTATTTCACCCCTAATAAAACCGATTTCCTCAACTATTAGACCTATTTCCTGAAATTGTTTCGTGTTTTTAAGAATATAAATTGCTATCAAACTGCAAATTGTGTAATTTTCTGAAAATTTTTGTGCCATGAAAAAATATGTACTCCTACTATCGGTAACCACCTTTTTTTTGGTTACAAATCATGCCTATTCACAATATAATGTCCTTTCTGGAAATCAAACTGTTACTGATTGTGCAAGCAGTGCTCAAGATGGAGCCGACAATGGCAGTGGGTTATTCACCATTTCACCAACGGCATGTAATAAAATTAAACTTACCATAAATCAAGAGGATAACCAATTATTAATTATCAGAGAAGGTACCGATGGCACAGGTACCATTATTTATACTAATTCAAGTGTCCAGCTTGTTGAGTTAACAACCGATCCGGGGGTTTCCAGCGTTACCATTCAATTTAATCATCAAGACAATACTGTTGGCAATGAATATTTAATTACATGGCAAGGACTGTTTGCCTCCGATGGTGCCTCTACCAATAACGCATGTTTTGGCGACAACAATGGAACAGCCCAACTCTTCCCAACCGGTGGAACTTCCGGCTACACATATAATTGGACTCCGGTTGCTACAACCCGTAAAATTGAGAACCTGGCTGCCGGAAGTTATACAGTAACCGCCACCGATGCCAATGGGTGTAAATTCGATACAAGTTTTACAATCACTCAACCACCGCAGATAACCGCCACCATCACCGAGACCAAAAAGGACTGCTTTGACGGCGCCGACGACGGAACGGCCGAGATAAGCGCATCGGGGGGCGTGGCACCGCTTACCTACCTGTGGAGCACCGGGAGTACCGCCACGGAGGCTAGCGGGCTTGCACCAGGTACCTTTTACGACTGTACCGTGACCGACGCCAGCGGCTGTACCTTTACTGCCGGCATCACCACCACGGCCCAGAACCCCGAGTTCAATGCCACCATCGCGGAGACCAAAAAGGCCTGTTTCGGCACCGGCGACGCCACCGCCGAGGTCACCGTCTCGGCCACCGAGCCCGGCTCAGGGACAATCGGCTCCTACCAGTGGAGCAACGGCAGCACGCTTGCCACAACTACCGGTCTATCCCCGCTTACCGCATATACCTGCACGGTGACCGACGATGCAGGCTGTACCGCCACTATCCCCGCTTTCTCGACTACGGCACAGAACCCGAAGATAAACGCATCCATCTCGGAAACGCAGAAGGACTGTTTCGGCGGCGGAGATGACGGCGAGGCCCAGGTCTCCGCATCGGGCGGTACGGCACCGCTCAATTATTCGTGGAGCAGCGGGAGCGCAACAGCCACGGCCACCGGGCTTGCCTCGGCTACTTTCTACGACTGCACCGTGACCGACGACATCGGGTGTAATGCCACTTTTACCATAACCACCTCGGCGGTGAACCCGCAGATAACCGCCACCATCACCGAGACGAAAAAGGACTGCTTTGACGGCGCCGACGACGGAACGGCCGAGATAAGCGCATCGGGGGGCGTGGCACCGCTTACCTACCTGTGGAGCACCGGGAG